>Ga0209181_10000142_pt1 | contig 126661 bp, 127 predicted proteins | sample MAT05_FD_187208 | JGI IMG/M metagenome (GOLD analysis project Ga0209181, IMG submission 187208) | Freshwater microbial communities from Lake Fryxell liftoff mats and glacier meltwater in Antarctica - MAT-05 (SPAdes) (version 2) | ecosystem: Environmental > Aquatic > Freshwater > Ice > Liftoff...
GACTACACGACCATCACCGCCGGTCGCAATTTCCTGGCCGGCCAACAGGGTCTGATCGAACTCGCAGGTCCAGGCGCGCTCGAGATCACGGCCGGGCGCTCAATCGACCTCGGCTCCTCCGCTGGCGTTACCACGAGCGGCAACCTGTCCAACGCCAGCCTGCCGTTGCTGGGCGCGTCGATCCGCATGACTGCCGCCAGCGCCGGTATCTTGAATCTGCCGGAGTTCGAGGCGCGGTATCTGCAGCCGGAAAGCCCGATAGCAAGCGCGCGGTCAGTGCAATACCGTGACATGCTGCTGGCGTCGGTGCGTGCCGCGTTGCAACAACCCAGCCTCACCTATGAACAGGCGCTGGCCTATTTCAAGGGCTTTCCAGTGCAGGCGCAAGCCGATTTCGGTCAGCAGGTGTTGGCGGCCGAGTTCAGCGCGGTTTACTTGAACGCGCCGGTGCCGACGGCGGCGCAGATGACCGAGTCCTTGCGTGGCGCTTTCGAACTGCGCAAGGCAGGCATTTTGCAGGCTGGCGCGGATGCGCTCGCAGCCGGCAAAAGCCTGGTGCTGCCCGGACGCGAGGTGCTGCAGGGCGGTGCCATTTCGACCTACCTGGCCGAACTACGCGGCTTGTCGTTTGACAGCCTGGATATCGCCGGCGTGGTGACTGCGCGGGTGGAGAGTCTTGCCGAGGTGCAGAACGGCTGGCGCGACGTCGTGGCGCAGAGTCTGGGCAGCACGGTCACGGCAGTCGAGACGCTCGCGGCGCAGAGCCCGCAGGCCGCGCAAGTGCTTGCCTACCAGGCGGCCCTGGGTCATGTCAGCGGTCGCCAGTTCGAGGCGTACCGCGCGCAGGTGTGGGCGAGCCAACTGGCCGACACAGGTGCGTCCGCTTCGCTGTTTGGTCGACAGAGCCTCCCCATGCGCCTGGCATTGTTCGACCAGGGCTTCCAGGCGGCCGAACTGGCCGGTGTCGGCAGCTTTGTTGAACAACCGATATGGCAGGGCAACCCGACCATTTTCAGCTTCAAAGGTTCGATGGACATGACACAAAGCTCGGTCATCACGCTGCGTGGCGGGGACATCGCCGTGGTCAATGCCGGCGGTGGGATCAACGTCGGGCTCAAGGATGCGGGCGCCAGCGGCACGAGCACGCCCAAGGGCGTGATCACGCTGGGTGGCGGCAATGTGTTCGGTTACGCCAGAAGTGACTTCCAGGTCAATACCCAGCGCGTCTTCGTCGTCGGCCAGGGCGACATGAACATCTTTACCTCCAGCGGCGATATCGATTCCGGTCGTGGCGCCAACACGGCGGTGGCAGCGCCACCGCTTGCCGCACGGCGGTCGATTGACGGTGTTGTCTTTGAGGTGCCGGCTACTACGACTGGAAGCGGCCTGGGCATCCTGGAAGACGCCAATGGCCAGCGCGCTGGAACCATCGGCCTGTTTCCGGCGTTTGGTGAAATCCTGGCACTGGATGCTTTCATCCGCGCGCCGTCGGTGATAGTAGGCGCAGCAGTGAGGGGAGCCGACAACCTGCAGGCAGCTTCCGTTGGCGGCGCTGCAGGACCGGTTAGCGCTCCGCCGGCAGCGGCGCCGCCGCCACCAGCATCGAGCGAGAGCCGCGCCGCTGAAACACAGGTCAACACGCCAGCGCAGGAAGCACGCCAACGCAACGCATTGCTCACCGTGGACCTGCTCGGTCTGGGGCCAGCAACGGCTGAAGAAATATGCAGCGTGGAGGACGCAGCTGCAGGAAAGTGCTGCAGCGAACAGGATGCAGCCGCCGGGAAATGCGTCAAAACACAGCAGTAGCGATTACAGCCAAGCGCCAGCGGCAAAGGATGGCCAAGCGTGTGTCGGTAACGGCTACACCGAACTGAGCGACGTGTTTGCGCTGGCCAACGTCTCCAACAAGTCCGTCAGCGGCAACCAGAACCTGCTGATGCTGACCCTGGCGCCGTTGGCGCAGCTGCTCTCACAGCGGCGCGGCGTCCGGGCGGCCAGGCTGGCGCCGCAACAGCATCACTTGCCGTCAGGCGGCGGCGTCCACGGAAAATCAGTCCACCTTGGACGCCGCACGGAACGTGCAAACGGACATAGGAGCGTGCAAGCCTTCAGTCGTGCGGGTGGAAGTGCTTGGGTTGGAGGAGTCATTTTCTCGAAAAACCTTATCGCGTTTGCGTGACGAAATGGATTCGAAAGTGCGGAAAGAAGTAGTTATTTCGGACTGTTTAGTTTCCCGAACGCGGCCCTGCTATGGATCAACTCAGGTGCGCTAGAACCCGGTACAGTAATGTCCAAAATCCCTTCGCAATTCTGAGGAATCCACTATGTCCAGGCGCCTTGCCCAGTTGTTCACCATCTACCATGACCTGCGAGACCGCTATGGAGCAAACGACCCTTTCGCTCTCGAACTAGCGGCAGAGATCCGCAGCCGACAGATGGCGATGCCAGCGATGGGACCGCATGACCGCAGGCAAGCTGGGGCGCGGGGTGGTGTACTTGATAGACATGGCTATTCATCAACAGTGAGGACCACCGGCAGGTCGCAGCCCGTCCTGAAGACCTAGCAGCCCGCCAGGGTTACTCGATTCAGCAACTGCCAGCCGCTGCCCTATGCCGCCGTCGTTTTGCGTGCGGACTTGCGTGCCGGCACATCCCAGGACTTGAGCGCCCGCAGCAACGAGCGCTTCTTGGACTGATGCGCCTGCATGCGGCGCAGGATGTCGTCGAGCGTCTGCATTGCCTCCAGGATGTGCGGGCCCTTGTTGAGCATGACGCATTCAGCCCGCGCGCCCATGGCTGCGTCGGTGATCTCGCCGCGTGTGGGCAGGCCCGTGCGGGCCAGGGTCTCCAGCACCTGCGTGGCCCACACCACGGGCATATGGGCTGCCTCGCAGGCCCACAATATTTCTTCCTGGACCTCGGCCATCCGCTCGTAACCACATTCAACCGCCAGGTCGCCGCGGGCGATCATCACGCCGGCTGCCGGCCCTTCCATGGCGGCCAGCAGCAGCTCGGGCAGGTGTTCGAAGCCGCGCCGCGTCTCGATCTTCAGGATCAGGCCCAGATGGGCAGCGCCCAGCGCTTGGAGGTGCGCACGCAGGGTGTGCACGTCGTCGGCACTTTGCGCAAACGACAGGCCCACCATGTCGGCCAGGCGTACCACTACGGGTAGATCCTCGAGGTCCTTCTGGGTCAGTGCCGGCAGGTCCAGCCGGGTGTCGGGCAAGTTGATGCCCTTGTCGGCGGCCAGCTTCTCACCCTGGGCGCGTGCCTCGGTGATCTCGATCACGACCCGCCGTGCGCCGCCGGTGCGCACCACGCCGCCGATGCGGCCGTCGTCGAACCAGATGCGTTCTCCCTTGCGCATCCGTTTCAGGGCCATCGGCAGGGTGCACGCAATGCGGGCCGGCTGCGCACGTTTTCCCTTGGCTGCTGGCTCCGCATCGTGCCCGATGCCCTTGGTCAGCAGGTGCAGGATCTGCCCCCTTACCAGGTGCAGCTCGCCGGGCAGCGCCGGCAGGCCGCGCAGGCCGGTGTCCTTGGCGTGGTGGGCGCCATAGTGCAGGCGCAGGCGGGTCTCGTCACTCAGGTAGACGGTTTGCCCGGATTCGACCATCACGGCGTCGGTCGCGCACTGCACCACCGTGAGTTTGCGCCGCGCGCCGCGTGCATCCGTGAGGTCGATGCGGTCGCCGGTCTTGAGCCGGTACAGCCAATCGGCATCCACCTGCAGTTGCGGGGATGACCCTGGCAAGGCCTGCACCTCGGTGCTGGCGCACAGTGCGAAGCATGCGGGCGCCGTGACCCGCCCCATGGCATCGCGCTGTGGCCGGATCTTGAGGACCGGGCCTCCTGCGGCGATCGCACCGGTGCGCAGCTTCGGACCACCCAGGTCCATCAGGATCCGGACCTGGCGGTCCAGACGCGCTGCAGCCCCGCGCACCCGCTGCACCATCTGTTCCCACTCGACTGCGCTGTCATGGGCGCAATTGATACGGGCAATGTCCATCCCAGTGTGTACCAGTTGGTCGACCAGCGCGTCGTTCCACGCGGCTTCGGTTGGCAGCGTGACCATGATCCGCACCGGTCGCTTGTCGGGTTGCGCACCGAACAGTGCCTGTGCATGCTGGGCCAGCAGGGCCGGGCCGCTGTGGAAGCCGGCGGGTTCGTCCTCCTGCAGCGGCACCCAGGGCCGGCCGGCCAGCCGGTGCAGGATGCCAAGCACCTTGTCCAGGTTGGCCAGCACATGGCTTTCGGCACGCCCCAGCGAAGACAGCCCGGTCAGCGCCAGGCCTTGTTGCATCTCGCGCAGGTCGACGTGGCGTAGGGCCAGGTAGTGCGCCAGATTCACCGCACTTGCGCGCTGGCACGGGTGCAGCGCGTCTAGTCGAGGCGCCAGCTTGCGCGCGCGCCGGACCATGGCCTGGCGCAGTGTTGCCAGTTGACGGATCAGCTTGTCCGTCTGCTCCGGATCCCAGGTGGCCGGGGGCGCGCTCGTTTCAATGACCTTCATCGCGGTACCTCGCAAAGCGCCAGTCTGGCGTGCCTCCGTGGCGCCGTGATGACACGGCGCCACGTACGTCACTGCGCCGGACAACGATGACAGGCGCGCGACGCTGGTCACATGAGGCGTCCGATCGGACTAGGACGGCACGGACGGTGGACGGCATACGGTCATTCCGTCGCCGGATAGTGAAGGAGTCAGTGCTGCAACCCGGATCTGCCAGGCTGCAGTCGCCCCATCCACACACAAAGGACAACCACATGTTTCACTTCCGGTCTCTTGCCATGGGTGCGCTGGTAGCCGCACTGTCTGCTCCGGCTTTTTCGACAACGGTGGAGCTGGCCACCAGCCAGGCGGATGCCGCCTATGGCCAATGGCAGTCCTTCAATATCAGTGATCTGGACGCACAAAGTATGGGCGTCGAGTGGATCGACAACGCCAACACCCTGAGCCCCTCGTTCGGCACACCGCTGCTCTTTTCCTTCACGATCGACGCCGGACAGTTCGGCGAGCTGACCGTGGTGGACGCCGGCTTTGCTGGCGACACTTTCCGAGTGACCAACGCAGGTCTCCTGTTGGGCGCGACTTCGGCGGTCACGTTTCGGACTTATGCGGACATCGAGGCGAATTCGGCGCTGGATGCGGGCACGGATTTCGACGCAGCGCTGGCCAGCAGTTCGTTCAGCCGGGGTGTCCATGTCCTGCAGGCTGGAAGCTACCGAGTGACCGGTGCTTTGCTGCAGTCGGTGGGCTTCGACGACGTCACTCCCTTGAATTCGACGGTCGGCGGTATCCGCCTGACGGTGTCGCCCGTGCCGGAACCGGCCAGCGCCGCGATGATGTTCGCCGGTCTGGCCTTGTTTAGCGCCATTGCACGCCGCCGCAGCTAGTCGCTGCCACTCTCAATCAGGAGACTTCCATGAACCACCGCTTTTTCGCATCCGCCGCTTTGGCCCTGGCGCTGTCCGCAGGTCTGGCCCAGGCCCAGGCACCGGCCCCTTTCACGGTCAAGATCATCGGGTTCAACGACTACCATGGCAACCTGGAGTCGCCCGGCACTTTTGGAGTGAACACGCTGGTGCCGTCGGCAAGTCGCCCGGCAGTCGGTGGTGCCGAGACCATGGCCGCCTACGTGGCGCGCATGAAGGCGGCCAATCCGCTGAACGTGGTCGTCGGCGCCGGCGACTTCATTGGCGCCACGCCGCTGATCTCGGCCCTGTTCTTCGACGAGCCGGCCATAGAGACACTCAACAAGATCGGTCTGGAGTTTAATGCCGTCGGCAACCACGAGTTCGACAAGGGCAGTGCCGAACTGCGCCGCCTGCAAAACGGTGGCTGCAAGCTCACCAATGGTCTTCCGGACCCGAACAGCTGCCGCGGCTTTGGCTCCAGCGCCCCGGGCCAGTTCGACGGCGCCAGCTTCAAGTGGTTGTCGGCCAATGTGATCGAGACCGCCACCGGCCGCACCTTGTTGCCGGCGTATGGCGTCAAGACCTTCAATGGCGTCAAGATTGCATTCATCGGCATGACGCTGCGTTCAACGCCGTCCATCGTCACGCCAACAGGTGTGGCCGGCCTGAGCTTCAACGACGAAGCTGCCACGGTGAACGCACTCGTGCCACGGCTGCGCGCCCAGGGCATCGAGGCGATCGTGGTACTGGTGCACCAGGGGGGTTTCCAGAACCCGCTGACTGGTGGGGCCAACCAGCCCATCACCAGCGATATCAACGGCTGCACTGGGGACCTCAAGAACAGCGATGGCACGGATTCGGCCATCCGAGCGATCGTCAAGCAGCTCGATAACGCGGTCGACCTCGTCATTAGCGGCCACACCCATGCGGCCTACAACTGCTCGGCCCAAACCGTGGATGTGCGCGGCACCTCACTGGCCAATGCGGTGAGCACCCCGCGCAGCACCGGCATCCCCAACAAGACGGGTCGCCTGGTGCCGGTCACCAGTTCAAGCGCCTTCGGCCGCCTGTTGACCGAGGTGGACGTGACCATCAATCCGGCCCGGCGCGACATTGTTGCCGTGAATGCGCGCAACGTGCTGGTCGACCGCACCGATACGGTCATCCTGGCTGCCATCGATGCCAATCCAGCCGTCAGGAATGTCGTGGTGGCCTACAAGACCGCAGTCTCGCCGTTGGCGAACGCCGAGCTGGCGACGATTACCGCGGACATGACCAACACGGCCAATCTGGCTGGTGAGATGCAGGCCGGCGACCTGATTGCCGACGCGCAGCTGGCCGCCACGCAGCCTGCGGATCTGGGTGGTGCAGTCATTGCGTTCATGAATCCCGGCGGCGTGCGCAACCCCGGCTTTGTGAAGCCTGCCGCCGCGACTTATCCCTATGCGTTGACTTACGGCAACGCGTTCACGGTGCAGCCCTTCGGCAACAGTCTGGTCACCATGACGCTCACTACGCAGCAGATCAAGGACCTGCTGGAACAGCAGTTCGTCGGCTGCCGGGGACAAGTGCAGCAGCGCATCATGCAGATCAGCAATGGCTTCAGCTACACCTGGAACTCGGCGGGGGCCTGTGATACCCGCATTCTCGAGGTGAGCTTCACACCGACCGATCTGACGGTGGTGCCGCCAGTCGTGACTGGGCCCGCGTTGTCATTGGTTATGGGTGGTGTCGTGCAAAACCCGACCGCCACCTACCGCGTCACGGTCAACAATTTCATGGCGACCGGTGGTGACAACTACAGCACGCTGCTGGGCGGCACCAGTGTCCAGGGCGGTGCGCAGGACATCGACGCGCTGGTCGCCTATCTGGTCGATTTCAAGGCGCCGAACCCGGAGTACGACCCCACCAATCCCGTGCTGGGTAAGCCGCGCATCACCCGCATTGCGCCTTGACCTTCACCCTTCGATCCGCACTGGCCGCCCTCGGGGCGGCCTTGTTGCTGGGGGCGGCGTCCGCGCAGGCGCCTGGCCCGCTGCAGCGCATCATCGACCCGCGCTCCGAGCAGCCCATGTCGCAGCGACTGGCGCTGCTCGAATTGGCGGAGCGTGCGCTCGCCGCCGGGAACCCGGCCTACGCCCTGATCGGGTTCGAGCGCGCAGCGATGATGCTGCATGCCGGCGACACCGAGATGGGCTTGGTGCGCGCCTGGATGCAGTCCGGCGACTACCGCCGCGCCTTGACTTTCAGTGCCCACACCGCCGGGGCGCACAAGGACATGCCAGCCGCCGCCGGCTTGTATGCCTGGTTGTTGCGCGCGGGTGGGCAGGAAGTGTTTGCACAGCGTGTCCTGTCCGAAGGGTTGCAGCGCTCGGCGGCCGACCCCGTGCTGCTGGCCGTTCAGCAGGCGTTCCAGGCCCGGGTGGCGGTGCCGGCGCCCGACCTGCTGGCACTGCCGCACCGCATGGCTCCGATGATGTCGATGGCCGAGGGCCAGACACCGCCACCGGTGGACGCGCAGGTTCTCGGGACGGCAGTCCTGCTCGGTGATGGCCAAACTGCCGTGGCCCTGCAGACGATCGTGCAGGCCGGCCGGCAGATCTGGGTGCGCAATGGGCTGGGGCGCACGACGATGGCCGAGGTACAGGACACGCCTCAGGCCTTGTCCGCGCAGGGTTTCGTGCTGCTGCGGCTGGCCGTCTCCGTGGGGTCGGTCGACCTGGCGCTAGCCCCGCGCGACCCGTTCGCTGGCAGCCAGGGCTTTACCATTGCCTATTCGGCGCAGTCCGATGGCACCCCTGCCTGGCCGCTGTTGCAGCAGGGGTTCTTTGGTGGCGCCGACGGGTCGACGGGCATGCGCAAGCTGGGCATCCCAATGCCTGGGAATGCCGCAAGCGGCCTGGTACTGGACGCCAGCGGGCACCTTGCGGGTGTGGCGTTTCGGACCCGAGTCGGCCAGGCCGCAATGCTGCCGGCGAGTGTCGTGCGGGGCCTGCTGGCAGAGGCTCCGCCGGATGCTGCATTGCCTCAACCGCCAGCCCGCATCCCGGCAGACGAGGCGTTCGAGCGCGGGATGCGGCACAGTCTGCAGGTCATCGCCTTACCTTGAGCGGGCCGGATCGAATGCCCTCGATTCGCTGCCCCGCCAACTGTCAGCGTCGTGTTATGGGTAGTGGCTTTGGCTGTCCACTGCATCCCAACCAAACTGTAACAACGGCAAAGTGGCGCTGGCAAAGTCTGCAACCGTTGTAACCACACCGGACTTCTTCAGTGCGGCCTGGCTCAGCGGCAACACGTGGACCAGCGACTTGCGGCGCAGCAGGTCTTGCAGGGCTGCACCGAAGCCCGTGAAGGTGGGAGATGTTCCGGGCAGGGCGTTGATCACGGCAGGCTTGGGTTTGCGGGGCGTGAAGTTGACTGGCACGATCGTTTACAAGGCATCGATTGCGGTGTGCAGCACCATCACCGGGACGACGCTGCCGTGGCTTCCATTGAACAACCATGCGAACAGCACCGACGAGGCGATCAGGCTCAACGCAAACCCAGCGAGCCTGCGCGCCAACCCTTCGGTGGTGGCGTCGCTGTGCTGCAGCAGCGGCGCCATCCCGTCGGCGCGGGCCAGGCCGTTGCTGCACCAGGCAATTCAGCGCAGTCTGCTCGGGGCGGTGACACTCGTATTGGACCGGGGCGCCATCGCAATGCGCCCTGCTGGTCTGAGCCGGCGTTGGTTTGCACGCGCTGGACATGGGGAGTCGGGGGTGGTGCAGCTTCTCGATGCGCGCGCTCCAGCGCATCCACCATTGGGGGGATCATTTACGCCCAGTGCCACAGGGGCGGCCCCGAAGCCGTACGGCTCGGTAAGCGCGCCCTCGGGCGGCTCGGCCAAGAAGGCCGAAAGCGCTTATCCACCGCCGCGCGATCGGCGCCTCTCACGCAAGACTCGCGCGGCGGTGGGTAAGCCGCCTGGAACGGCAAATACGGTGTCCGCTGTCAGCACTACTGACAACCCCTGATGCAGTTGCCGTGCCAATCGGGCATTGGGAGGCAGCCGCGACGATTGCTGCTGCCGATGTTGCAATCCACCAGAAGTTGGCGCAGCATCGGTCCGTTTGATTCCCCAATGGCTGTGTCAGCCCGGTTGACGCCCGTCACCGCATCGCCCCTGCCCGCTCACGCGGGCGCCATCGCCGGCCACATCTCCTGAAACCCGGCTGCCGAAAGGTGTGGAGATAAACGTCAGCCATCGGGCACATCAGACGGGCTCACCGCGCGCCAAAACCGCAGACCGTGCAACGCGATCTGCCCCGCCCGCTCCACGCGGGCCATGTCAGCCGAAGCGCCGCCTGGCGCACCCCGAGCCTTGGGGATATGGCTCAACCCGATGGACCGACTTGCAACAGCGAAGCGCCATCGGCGCCAAGCCGCGTGCCGCGGAGGCGTATGGATGACTTCGGCACAAAACGGGAGTGCGGTCCCGGGTCCCTTGTAGTTCCCGCAACGCTCAGGCGTTCGGGACGGACAGAAACACTTACCTGACCTGCATACCACCTGAATGCACCGCCAACCTGGAGCGCCACGTCAACAACATCCGCAACCACTATGGTTTGCCCTGTGTTGTCTCCATCAACCACTTCACGTCCGGTACCCAGGAGGAGTTTGACCTGCTGCGCCGCCACATGGATCGGCTGGGCGTTCCGGTGGTATTGGCGCGGCACTGGGCGGACGGTTCGGCCGGTGCCGAAGAGCTGGCGCACATGGTGGTCAAGCTGGCCGAATCCGGCACCGCCAGCAAGCGTTACGTCTACCAGGACGAGGGCAGCCTGTGGGACAAGATGAAGGCCATCGCCACCAAGGTCTATGGTGCCGCCGATACTTCGGCGGATTCTGCGGTGCGCGCAAAGATCGCCGATCTGCAGCAGGACGGTTACGGCCATTACCCGGTGTGTGCTGCCAAGACGCAGTATTCGTTTTCGACCGACCCCAAGCTACGCGCCGCACCGTCCGGGTACTTGGTAAACATTCGCGAGGTGCGCCTGGCCGTGGGCTCCGAGTTTGTGGTGATGATTTGCGGCGACATCATGATCATGCCGGGACTACCCAAGGAGCCGGCGTCGACGCGCATCGACACCAACGACGACGGGAAGATATCGGGCCTGTTCTGAGCGGTACGCGGTGACCAGGTCGGTTCTTGGCATTGCGCATTTTTCTTGTGTGGCTAAGTCGCACTGCACTTTCGGAACTTGTCAGAAGCAGGCCAGCGCGGCGGATGTTGCAACGGCGTTTCAACGCTATGGCCCGACAGTATGAGCATCCCACATGCACATGGCAGATGCAGAGCCAGGCGTGGGGCTTGCCGGTATCTCAGGCAGCAAGCGGTACGACTACCTCATTGATCTGCTCTCCCGTTGCAAGCCGAGCCTGCTCCAGGTCGTATTGCCCTTGCAGGTTCACCCAGAACTCGGGCGACGTTCCAAGCAGCCGGGCCAGCCGCAGCGCAATATCGGCCGTCACCGCAGACTCGCCACGGCAGATCAGGTCTATTCGCCGCTGCGGCACGTCGATGTTCTTGGCCACACGGTAGCGCGATATGCCCATGGGTTCTATGAAATCCTTGAGCAGGATGTCGCCGGGATGCACCGACGGCAAGCGTCGGCCGCTGGAGATGTCGGAAAAGTCGATGTCGCCCAATTGGTCGCGTCGAATAGCCATATGCATTCTTTCTTCAGTGGTAGTCCACGACCTCGACCTCATGGGCGTCCTTGCCATCCCAGCGGAAGCAAACGCGCCACTGGACATTGATCCGGATGCTGTACTGCCCCTTACGGCCTCCCTTGAGCACTTCCAGCCTGTTGCCGGGCAGGAGCTTCAACTCATCCACGCGCACCACGGAATCGATCGCCTTGAGCTTGCGACGGGCGGTTGCCTGTAGCTCCGTTGGCAACGCTTTGACTTTCAAGCCTTCGAAAATCGCAGCCGTCTGCTTGTCGGCGAATGAGCGGATCATGGTAATAGTAGCGTATGCGGCTAGTAATCGCAAGCGCTACGGTATCACGGAGAGTTTTTCGAAGTGCGCGTGGCGGCAGGCACTGGGTTTGTGGTGATGATTTGCGGTGACGTCATGACCATGCCGGGGCCGCCCAACGAGCCGGCGTAGATGCGCATCGGCATCGATGACGACGACGGGAAGATATCAGGATTGTTCTGAGCGAACCGGAGCGGCGCGCGGGAGCAGGGGGAAGGAGTGCAGGCTCCGCCGGACTGGGATATGGCAAACCAATCACCGCCCGACTAGCACGAAGACCAGCGCACAGACTGGTGAACCTACTGACCCAAAAAGCAACGACCGCGCCGCAGTATGGCTGCGCCCGCAGCCCAGCTTTCAATGCCCGGCGTTCCATGTCGTTTGTTCCTGTGGGCGGTAACTCCTTGGGAATTCAAATCGCCACACTAGGGAAAGTACGACTCGTGAGGACGCCTTCCGGAGCCATACTTACCCGCCAGACTTGCACTCATGCGGTTGAATTTTCCTATCCTTTTCCTTACAGACAAATTCCAGTTTGAGCGGCACGAGTATTTTGCGGCCGACCGGGTGGATCATGCGGCGGGCAAGCCGGTGTTTAATCTGGCGGTGGGGTTGAAGGAGTCGAGGAGATGATGATCCTTCAAGTTATCGGTTGACAGAAAAAATATAGATTTAAGCGACACAAGGAGCTTGACATGTACAGATAATTTCCGAACATCGAAGGGGCTGCCATGAGGGCGGTAGCGCAACGAGCGCCAACCCATGGAGGCCACCATGCTGACCGAGACGATCAACCCCCCCGAGAAGTCACGCGCGGCGCGGCTGGAAGCCCGCGTCACGACCGAACAGAAGGCCTTGCTGCAGCATGCGGCCGCCCTGTCGGGCCGGACGCTGAGCGAGTTCGTGATCGCGAGCGCCGAAGAGGCTGCTGCCAAGCTGATGCAGGAACGCGAGACCATTCAGCTCACTCGTAAAGAACAGATTGCCTTTGTGACCGCTTTGCTCGAACCGTCGCCGGCGAGCGCCCGCCTGCGCAAGGCCGCCGCCAAGTGCCGGCAGCAAATGGGGCTTTGATTGCCCAAAGCCATCGCGCCTTACCGCGTCGTCCCTCTCGCCAAGAGTCACGAGCGCGGCGTCTTTAGCTGCGGCAGCGCACCGCTCGACCGCTACCTTCAGCAGCAGGCACGCCAAGACGCCGAGAAGCGCGTGGCAGCGCCCTTCGTGCTGACTGAGCCTCCCTCAAACGCCATACTCGGTTTCTACACCCTTTCGGCCTCGCAGGTCATGGCTGACGAACTCCCGGCGGAACTCACCAAGAAACTCCCGCGCTACCCGCAGCTGCCTGTGACTCTCTTGGGTCGCCTGGCCGTGGCACAAACCCGGAAAGGCAAGGGGTTCGGTGCCTTCCTCCTCATGGACGCTCTGCACCGCAGCCTGACGGCTGCGGCTGAGATTGCCGCCATGGCCATAGTGGTCGATGCCAAGGACGAGGCAGCCGAGGCCGTCTACCAGCATTTCGACTTTCGTCCGCTGCAACAACAGCCTACCCGTCTGTTCCTTCCGATGAAAATTGTGGCGGGGTTGTTTCCGTAGTGAGGGGGATGGTCACCAAACAATCACCACCCGAGCGCATGAGGAAACCGCAGCTCTTCGAGCCGATGGAAGCGGAAACGCCAGAGACCGACGCCTCAAACCAAAACGAAGGTCCGTCGTGGCGCGCGTGCGTTGCGCACGTTGCGGCGCCAACCCGTGACGTGACCCTCTCCACTCTGCAATGCGCTGCAGCCCTTGTTGGATGCAAACTGCAAATCGAGAATGTTCAGGTTGGCCGCCAACCCAAATCGCTGGATCAGTGTGACCGCGCCGCTGTCGGCCTCTCGTCCTTGATGAATTGCGACAGGCCAGCGCCAGTGGCTTCCTCGGTTGGAGCGAAAAAGCTCTGGGCATGTTGCTGCACCAGGCGGTACAGCGTGGTCTGCTCGGGTCGGTGGCGCTCGTAGTGGACCGGGGTGCTTTGGCAATGCGCCCCGATGGTTGGGCCGGCGTTGGCTTGCACGCTATGGGCACGGGGAGTCTGGGGTGGTGCAGCTTCTCAAGACGCGCGCTCCAGCGCTTCCGCCATTGGGGGGATCATCTACGCGTAGTGCCGCAGTGCCGCAGTGCTGGCCCCGAAGCCGTCCCGCTCGGTAAGCGCGGCGGTGGGTAAGCCGCCTGGATCGGCGAATGCGGTGTCCGCTGTCAGCACTGCTGACACCCCTGGCGCAGCTGCTGTTGCAACTGTCTTGTAAGTCAAGCATTTTCGACTTCCCGGGTGTGCAAATTTTCGCACCATGGCGTGCCTGACTTGACGATCGCATTCAAGATCTCAAGCAGCTTGCGCAGGCACGCGACCAAGGGCACCTTCTTCGCTTTTCCTGCTGCCGGAAGACGCTTTCATGGCTGATGAAGTTCTATTCACGACCCAGCACCTTGTCGGACAATCGCTCCCCAAATATCGAAAGCGCGATTGCCGTCAGCACCAGAGTGCCGACGACGATCTGAAACGGTCGCAGATTGCTGCCGTCTGGCAGCACCATGACCGGGATGATCAAGAACCAGGCATTGATGGTGGTGTGCAGCACCAGCGCCGGAACGACGCTGCACTTGGTTCGGTTGAACAACCACGCGAACAACACCGACGACGCGATCAGGCTCAACGCAAACCAACCCAATGGCAAGTGGCTCTGCAGGGTGCCCGCGCTGTAGAAAAGCGGCAGGTGCCAGGCTGCCCACACCACGCCCAGCAGCACACTGGCGACGCGCCATCCCCAACGCTCCTGCAACGCTGGCAAGGCGTATCCGCGCCAGCCGAACTCCTCGCCCAGCGGGCCGCCCACCAGGAAGATGAGGAAGACGTTCGCCACCGCGAGCCACACATGACCCGCAGCCGGTGATGGCGGCAAGGTGCCACCCAGCGCCACGTGGGCGGCCGCTGCCAGCCCCATATAGACCGCAGGAAATGCAAGCGCCAACAGCACCCAGCGCCAGCCTGTGCGCCACTGGTGGCACCGCGTCAGCCAGCGCCGCAGGCCCGCGCTTCCCGTGGTGTAGGAAACAACCACCACCGCCGCCAGGCTCGGCTCGAAGCCGCTCGTCATCGACAGCGCGGTGGCCGCAATAGGCACGTCTGCCTTCAGCGCGGCTCCGAGCAACCCCCACGTCCAAGACCCAGCAAACGCAAGGGCGAAGAATGCGAGCAGAGCCCGTGTTGAGCGCACGTCGCAGACATCTACGAGGTGCCGGGAAGTCTCCACCGGGTCGGGACGCGCGGGCATCCGAACCGTCATGGACTGGCTGGTGGGCGAAGCAACTCGTCACGGTGGGCCGCGACGAATTGCGCGAACTCGATCGGCGGCCGGCCCGTCAGTTCGGCCACGGTGTGCGTCACGGGTGGCGTCCCCGTGAATCGCGGCAGCATGTGCAGCAGCAGCATCACCAGAATCAGGCCTGGCTCGCGACCGTCGCGCCGCAGCGTGCGGTAGAAGTCCCATGGGCTTGGTGACTCGTACCTGATTGAGGCTCCCAAGCCGGCCGTCAAATGCTCGGCCATCTGCTGAAAGTTCAGCGGCGTTTGCGACGTCAACGTGTAGGCCTGCCCGTGGTGCTGCGTGCCAGGTTGCGTCAACACGCGGGCTGCCACTCGGCCAATGTCGTCGACGTCCACAAGGGTGAACCGCGCACTCCCTGCCGGAAGGAATATGCGGTGCCGGCGCACCAGTTCATCGTGCAGCGTGCTGGTGAAGTTCTGCATGAAGTAGGCCGGCCGCAGCAGTGTGTACGGCACGCTGCTGGACATCAGGCGCTGTTCGATCTTGTGGTGCGGAATGAAGCGGTTGCGCTCCGCCCCCTGCACCGACAGGAAAACGATGTGCGTGACGCCATGTTGCGCAGCCCGTTCGATCAAGTCACCGAAGTCGCCAGTGAGTTGCGGCGGACGCAGCAGGAAGAGACTGTCGCAGTCAGCCAGCGCAGCGGCTTGACTGGCACGGTCGAGAAAGTCGAAGGCCACGGGCTGCACGCTCGCGTCGCCACTCCATCTGGCGGTGGCGGTCGCGTTCACGACGTTTCGAACCGCCCCGCCTACGACAATTTGGTCATACGCACGCAGCGCGTCAATCACGGCCGAGCCGACTCGACCCGTGGCGCCAGTCACAAGGATGCGTTTCATACCGCGGCATTCATCGGCTTGGTCCTGGCCGCGTTGACTGCCAGAGCAGTTCGACGATGGCTGCACGCACCTCGTCGGCGTGCCCAACCCAAGGGAGCTGGCAACAGTTTCCTGCCGACGGCCAACTCACTGTGCAGGCCATCGGCACGCAGCGTCACCGGCAGGATGCTGGCAAGCATCGCCTCGACCCGCGCCCGTTCTTTCGGGCTGCCCCGCACCAGCAGTTCGGGCGGGGTGGCCATGGCCACCTCGATGACCTGGTCGCGCGCCGGGTGCAACGCCGATGGCGCGCCAGCCGAGCCGCCTGCCACCGCGGCCTTGGGAATACCCTGTGCGTCAAGCAGACACCCATGTGCATCTGCCTGTGCTACCGCAGACGCATCGGCCGGCATCGGCGTGCGCAGGCAGCCCAAGCGCGACATCGCAATCACCCGGATACCCCGCGAGACCAGACCACCCGCGAAGGCCGTGCCCTGGTCGTGCCCACCGCCGCTGCCATGCACGGCCAACAAGGGCACACCCGCGCCGGCCTCCTGGTACTCGATAGGGTCGCAGCGGGTTGCGAGCAGTACGCGTGCCTCGTGCCTCGTGCCGCGTGTGCACGGGGGTTCATCGCAGGCTTTGCGTGCAGCGTCAGGGAATTTGCAGTCTGCAGCGGGTCGGGATTCGGTCGCCACGCACCGGGAATCGACCGTTGAAAGGCACGCCGCCCAGCGCGATGAAGAGAACCAGCACGATCCACGCGCCTCAGGTGACGGGCACCACAGACAGAAAGGGCCGAGCGCGGGCGCCATGCCAGCCACGCCGACAGCCCCAGCGTGACAGCGAACACGAAGGGCGCCTGCGTACAGCCATATCATTGCTCTGACCATTCCGGTAGTGGGCTCACGCTGCGAACTCGTAGGCCAGCGAGGTGAGGTTGCCGAGGAAGTACGGCTTACGCCCCTCTGGCCGCATCCAGGCTGCCTCGCCCCTTGTCGGCACCATCATCCCGTCGCGCAACTCGTAGTGGGACGCCTTGCATTCCCACGGCGACATGACCGTGATGCCGTCCTTGCCCACACGCACGCCGCGCGCGTCGGCATGCATCGACGTGATCAACCCGGCGCCATCAAACCGGAACAACAGGGTCAGGGTGATCGGGCCGTCGACCAGCGAGGCATGCGCCGAATGGTCGTCCACCGCCTCCCAGCGCACGCCCTGGCTGGGCAGCAATGCGGTGGGGTACCACGCCATCTCGGCGAAGTAGCGCATCAGTTCGCCTCGCGCAGCCTCATGGCCCTCTTGCACGTCGGCCACCGTGAACAGACCCAGCAGCGCTGCGTGCAGCCTGCCCGCGCCTGCGATGTAGCTGTCGTGCACATGGGCCGCCACGCCGGGAAACATCTCCACACGTCCGTTCCACAGGAAGCCGGGGCGGTGTACGACGGCGCGCTGCGTAGAGGTGAAGGGCTTCCACTGTTCACCGGTCGGTGACATGTTGAAGCTGCCGGCGAAGTCGAAGCTCGCTGCAGCAATCAGTGGCTGTCCGTCCTTCAGCACCGCGCGGAAGTAGCGCTGCACCGGTACGGGTAAACCGTCAATCTCCCGTGCGTCATAGCGGCCGACAGGCGCTGGCAAGCGGGCGGCTTCAAGAAGCGCCATTTGCGCTTGAGTCGCCTCAGCCCAGCGCGCATTGCCGAAGACGATCAGCCCGATCCCGGCAACCACAATCAGGCCGAGGCCGGATACAGTCCATGCGATTGCGTCCATGACGGGCGTGTCCTGCGTATAGCCAGTTCAGGCGCGGATCAATTGCGCGTCGACACCCCGGCGCGGCGCGGGCCCGATCGGCGGTGCGAAGCCGGCTCGGGCCCACATCTGTACGGTGTGGGCGGGTTGTGGCGCGCCCAGCAGGGAGCGAATCTCGCCATAGGGAACAGCCTGTTCCGGGTATTCCTGCAAGGCCTGTTGCAGTGGCTGCAACGAGACGCCGAAGGCCGTGGCGGCGAGTTGGACACGCGCGTAGGCGCGCCCTGCGTTGACCTGTGTGACGCGGTCATTGCCCTCGGTAACCATCCAGAGAAAGCCTGGCGTGGAGCCGAGATTGGCGTTGAAGTCCTTGATCTGGCTGGTGGTGGCGTAGTCGTCGGGTGCCGGTGCCTTGCTGCGGTCGAACAGCCCGAGCTTGCTCATCAGCACCGGCATCCGGTCGAGCACGACAAGCCCGTCGCGGTGCTGCTCGACCTCATCGGCCCCCACACGCAACACCTGGAACGACTCCATGACGGTTCGCGGCGTCGTAAGCTCTATGCGCCAAGCCTCTGTCGCGATGGCGCGATGCCGTTGCAAGGCGCCGGGCTGGTCCAGCCCGACGAAGCCGAAGCGCAGGGGATGGGGCTTCACGCTTTCCGCCATGGACTGCCAGGCATCGTCTGGCACCGGGCGCGAGATGTCGTAGGTGCTACGGTTGGTGCGGCGATTCAGTATCTGCGCAAAGAGCGGGTCCTTGCGAACGGTGGGATCGACCGCTAGCCGGATCCTGGCAACGGGGCGTTGGTCCAGTGTGGAAGGCGCGAAAGGACCTTCGGGAAACAACGCTATCTCAGTCTTCAGGCCATGCTCGCGCGCCGCGATGTCGAGCAGTTCCAGGAAGGTGCCGTGGCTCATCATGATCTGGCGCGAAAGCGGATCCGTCTCGGGCAGCAGCCGCTTCAAGTCGCACCGAAGCACGATCTCGTCCGGTGTGCGCAGATCGACCAGCCAGGACTGCAGGTTGTGCGAATGCGGTGCCAGGATCGCGTAGCCCAGAATCCAGCGGCGGGCATCGGGCTCTGCGCCTGGCCCCTTCCAGGCGGCAATTGCGTCTGCTGGCATGTGCTGGCTGCACCCGGCGGTGCTGGCAACCACTGCGACAGCGGTGCACATAGAAGATACACGAAAGAAGTTGCGTCGATCCATGAAGGGCCCCCCCAGATGCCGTTGATCCTGGGGTTGTGGGGGACCCCCGTCTGTGCGGCAGCGAACGATTGGGGTGCATCGCATGACCTTGCAAAGCGCGGGAAACTGTCACGCAATCGACACAAGCGCTATCGAAGATCTCGGCATGAACACCCGTCCGAATGTCGATCTGGTCTGGTTCGCTGCTGGCGGCGGCCACCGTGCTGCCGCGCTTGCGCTCGAACAGGTCATGCACCAACAGGAGCGGCCCTGGAATGTGCGCCTGGTCAATTTGACCGAAGTGCTGGACCCAACGGAGTTGTTCCGTCGAACCACCGGCATTGCGCCAGAAGACATCTACAACAAGCGCCTGGCGACGGGCTTTACTTTTGGCCTGGCGCAGGAGTTGAAGCTGCTGCAGGGCGGCATCCGCCTGGCGCACCGCTTGCTGGTGCAGCGGCTAGCGGCCCACTGGCAGCGCAGGCGGCCCGACGTGGTGGTGTCGCTGATCCCCAATTTCAACCGCGCGCTGCACGACAGCCTGGCGCACGCCTGTCCGGGTGTGCCGTTCATGACCGTGATGACGGACATGGCCGACCATCCGCCACATTTCTGGATCGAACCCGGCGTTGTACAGCACATCGTCTGCGGAACCGGCCAGGCTGCGCGCCAGGCCTTCGATGCCGGTGTCGCGCCGCAATACGTGCACCGTGTCGACGGCATGATTCTGCGACCCGAGTTTCACCGTGCCGGCAAGGCGGATGTCGGCCGGGCGCCCGACCTTGGTGAACGCCGTGCGGCAGTTGGCCTGCCGCGCGACAAGGCGGTCGGGTTGGTGTTGTTTGGCGGCACCGGCTCCAACGTCATGCGTACGATTGAAGCGGCCTTGCACGACGTTCCCTTGATCCTGCTGTGCGGACGCAACGCGGCTCTGGCCGAAACGTTGCGCGAACAGTGCCGAGCACCTGCGCCCAATGGCGGGGCGCGTGCACAGCGCGCCGTCATCGGCTTTACGCCAGATGTCGCACACTGGATGCGCCTGGCGGACTTCTTTATAGGCAAGCCAGGGCCGGGTTCGCTCAGCGAAGCCGTGCAAAGCGGCTTGCCAGTGATCGTGACCCGCAACGCGATGACGATGCCACAGGAGCGCTGGAACACCGTCTGGGTGGAACAGCAGGGCCTGGGCGTGGTGCTGCGCCGCTTTGCCGACGTACGCCGCGCTGTGCACGAGGTGCAGGAGCGTCTGCCCGCGCTGCGCGCCAACGTGGCGCAGGTCCGCAACGACGCGGTGCGTCAGGTGCCGGCGCTGATTGCGGCGCGTCTCGCCGAGCGCCGTGATCTGTCTGGTAAGCGCATCGACTTGCACGCTGCCTGAACAGCAGGCTGAGCAACTGCATCTGCAACTTCGATTGCAGGGCGTATCGCATGTTGCGATTCGCCACGCTGTCGCAGGACCGTCATGGCAGCGTCACAGCGACCGCGCACCATGGGAGGCACCAAAGACACCAGGAGCCGCGCATGGACGATGCCACAGATCGGCTGGATAGTTCCAGTGCAGTGAATGAAGGCGATCCCTCGTTACGGGTGCGCACCATCTGGATTTCGGATGTGCATCTGGGCACGCCCGGTTGCCAGGCCCGGGCCCTGCTGGATTTTTTGCGCACGGTCGAATGCGACACGCTGTACCTCGTGGGCGACATCATCGACGGCTGGCAACTGCGCCGCCAGTGGTATTGGCCGCAGTCACACAACGATGTGGTGCAGAAAATCCTGCGCAAAGCGCGCAAGGGCACACGCGTGGTGTTCGTGCCCGGCAACCACGACGAGTTTGCGCGTCGCTACTTCGGTAGCAGCTTTGGCGGTGTCGAGGTCGTCGATGATCCGATCCACGTCACGGCCGACGGTCGGCGCCTGTGGATCACGCATGGCGACCATTTCGACGGCGTCATCCAGTGCGCCAAGTGGCTGGCCTATGTCGGTGATTCGGCTTACGAGTTCGTGCTGCGGCTCAACCACCGCTTCAACTCGCTGCGCGCGCGTTTCGGGCTGCCCTACTGGAGCCTGTCCAAGTATCTCAAGCTCAAGGTCAAGCGCGCAGTCAGCTATGTGGGCGATTTCGAACAGGCAGTGGCACGAGAAGCCGAGCGCCGCGGGGCCGATGGGGTGGTCTGCGGCCACATTCACCATGCCGAGATGCGCGACATCGATGGGATCCTGTATTGCAATGACGGCGATTGGGTCGAGAGCCTGACTGCGCTGGTCGAGCACCAGGATGGCCGGCTTGAGATCCTGGACCTCTCTGCCAGCCGGGCACCGTTGTCCGCGCCCGCGCTCGAACCCGTGCGCGAGCCGATCCAGGTGCCCGTCGGCATGCCACAGCCTGTCGCCCCGGTGATGGCCCGGTTGGTGCATCAGGCGGCTGTCGAGCTGACCCGCCTGCAGGCGCGCTGAGGGTTTGCCGGGCCAACCGTTGCGCTGGCTCAGTAGGTTGTCTCGCAGTCCAGATGGCGGCGCGCCGGCAAGTCGATCAGGAACACTGCCCCGCCGTCGGGCATGTTGGCTGCCGTGATGCTGCCGTCGTGAGCGGCCAGGATCTTGCGACAGATGGCCAGGCCCAGGCCGGTTCCGCCAGAGCCGTCCTTGCTGGCGCTGGACTGCACGAAAGCCTCGAAGATCTTCTCCAGCTCGTCAGGCGGAATGCCAGCGCCATGGTCGCGTACGCTGATCAGAATACGCTCGTGGTCCGAGATGCTGCCGCGCAGCTCGATGGCGGCGCCCATCGGTGAAAACTTGATTGCGTTGGCCAGCACATTGCGGATCACCTGCGCGAATCGTACCGGGTCGACCTTGGCCACCAGGGCCTGGCCTCCCAGTTCAGGCGCCAGTTGCAGATGGCGCGCAGCGAGCAGCGGCCCCAACTCGCGCACCACCGAGACCATGAGCCCGCGCAGGTCGGCGCGCTCCAGCGTGATGGCGCCCACCGAACTCTCGATCTTCGACACATCCAGCAGGTCGTTGACCAGCGCCAGCATGCGTGTGCCCGAGCCATGGATGTCGGTGAACATCGCATGCAGCTTGGGCTGCTGCGAACCGCGCATGATGCCCAGCTCGGAGAAGCCCAGAATCGACTGCAGGGGCGTACGCAGTTCGTGGCTGATGTTGGCGATGAACTCCGACTTGGCCCGCGAGGCTTCTTCGGCGGCATCGCGGGCCAGTTGCGTGGTACGTTCGGCCTTGCGGAACTCGCTCACGTCCATCATGGTGCTGAGCAAGCGCGGCTCGGACATGGCGCCCCCACGCACGACCAACTTGGTGACGACCACGTCGCGGCGGCTTCCGTCGCGATGGCGGACCCGGGCCTCGTAGGTCAGCTGACCGCCGGTGCGCCAGAGCTCGGCGTCGCGCTCGGCGTGCAGTGAGGCATCGGTCGCCGACATGAACGAGGCGCCGCGCTGCCCCACGACGAGTTCGCGCGAGCGCCCCATGAACTCCTCCCATGCGCGGTTGACCGTGGTGTAGCGGCCATTCGGGTCGAAGGTCGCCACTGGCAGCGGGCTGCTTTCGAGCATCTGCGCCACGAATGCGAACTGGTGCTGCAAGGCTTGCTCGGCTTCAAAACGCTCCGTCACGTCCACGGCACTGCCGGCAAACCCCGCGATCGTGTCGCCATGGAGCAGCGGAACCACGGCGAGGTCAAATTGGTAGCGCTTGCCGGAGTCCACGCGCATGTGTGCCGTGGCAGTGCGAACGCCGGCTCCAGAGTCCTGCGAGAACAGCGCGGCCATGCTGTCGCGGTCGGCTGGGTCCATGAGTTCTGCCAATGGCTGGCCCAGAATGTGCGCCATGGAGGTGCCGCGAAGTGCCATCCAGCGGTCATTGGCATACGTCAGGACACCGTGCAGATCGGTGCGAAACACCAGTTCTTGCAGGCTGCGAACCAGCACGCGCAGGTCTTGCTCGCGCCTGACGACGTCCAGGCGCGCCGCATCCAGCGCGTTAAGTGCGCTCTCGCGGGCGCGCAGGCTGCGCCTGGCCAGCACAGTCATGCCGGCAATGAAGGCCATGGACAGTGCCGCTGCCAGCGCAAACCAGCGCATGTCCTGCAGCCATTCGTCCAGGATGGCGCTGTGCGGGTGCTCGACCACCACCAGCATGGGCCGCGTCCGCGACAGCCGGAATGCCACCAGTTGCCGCTCGGATGCGCTGCCGGTGCCGACATAACTGGCATGTTCGATCGCCGGCAGGTAGTCGCGCAGCACCGGATGCCTGGCAAGGCTTGTGCCGGGACCGGCACTGCCCGGGCCGGTAGCCGCCAGCACCTCGCCCTGGTAGGCCAGCAAATAGGCGCTCTTGATCGGGTTGTCGAGGGTTCGAAGCTGGTAGCTGGCCAGCGAATCCGGATTGACGAGGGCCACCAGGTACTGCGGGGGGCCGTCCAATGCGCGGATGATCGGAACGAATCCAATGCCGGACCGTATCGGTGCGGCCCCGGCTACCGGGGCCAGGTCGCCAATGTTGCGGCCAGCTACAAACCCGCCGAGCCGCTCTGTGCCCGTTGCAGGCAAACCGCCGAGCCGGGTCATGTCAATGCGCTGCCCGGTGTCGGAGCGCGTCGAACTGGCCAGCACCTGGCCGGACCCGCCGATCACGCTGATGCCGCGCAATTGGGGCAAAGAGACCAGCGATTGCACCAGCAGTGCATCGGTCCTCGCTTGGCTGCCCTGGAGGTCGGTCGTATTCAGCTGCTCACTCAGATAGGTCAGCAGCACCGATACCGATTCCATCGTCCGCGTGGCCTGGTCATCCAGAACGCGGGCCTGCAGCTCGGAGCGCTCCAGTTCGTTGCGCAACAGGCCCAGGTATTGATTGCGGGCAAACGCCACCAAAGCCATTAGCGTGGCCAGGATCAGCACTCCGCCCGCAAGGGTTGCCACGCGGCCATTCAGGCGGCTGCGTGGCGCATCCAGGGCGGTGACGGCTGGCATGCCCGGCATCGGAATCTCGCTTCAGTCCCGCACCACGATCGTCCCCAGACGGTGGCGGTTCGCTGCTGCCTGAAGCCTGCCATCGCGCTTGATGCGGGCTACAAACGCGTCGACCTGCGTCAGCCAGGCGTCGTCACCGGGTTTGACCGCGTAACCGTAAGGCAGTACGTTGAAGGCACTGGGCGGCGCGATCAGGTGCGCCCAGTCTGCGTTGTCGAGCAAGCGACGGCTGTACGGGTAGTCGGTCATGAAGACGTCGATGCGGCCGGCCTCCAGCTCGCGTTCGCGCGTGGTGGGCGCCTGCACCACCACCAGGCGGGCCTGTTTGAGCTGGGCCTTCATCACGGGTTCCATGAAGGTGCCCGCCTGCACACCCACCAGAATGCCGGGCTTGTCGATGTCTTCCCAGCGCTGCACCGCGCGGTTGCTCTTGGTGGAGACCGCATAGATATCGCTTTGCATGTAGGGCTTCGAGAACTTCAGCTGCTGCATGCGCTGGGGCAGCATGCCAACGGCGAACATCGCGATGTCGCAGCGGTCGGTTTTGAGGTCTTCGATCAGCGTCACGAATGACGAGTCGACATGCTGCACCTTGACCTGCAGGTCACGCGCGAATTCATGGGACAGGTCCAGGTCGATGCCTTCCAGCTTTTGCGTGTTGGCATTGCGATGCGTCACACCGTAGTAGTCGGGCCAGACACAGACCCGCACCATGCCGTTGGCCTTGACACGCTGGAGAACCTCCTGGGCCTGCGCAGCAGTTTGCAGTGCCGTCATGGCTACGGCCGCCAGAGCCAGCCGGATGACGTTGAAAACAGGTAGGTATCGCATCGGGATGATCCTTCGGGGGGTGCTGTGTTTTTCAGAGGCCTTCGACCAGGTCGGTGAAACTGGGGCGGCTCTGGTTGATACGTTCGCGCAAGGCGATCAGCGCGTCGGCATGGGTCATGAAGACATCGACGATGTTCGGATCGAAGGACGTGCCCCGCTGCTGCTGCAGCATGGCCAGCGCCTTGTCATAGGCGAACGCCTTGCGGTAGACCCGGTCCATGGTCAAGGCGTCGAAAAAGTCAACCACGGCGACGATGCGGCCCGAGATCGGTATGGACTCGCCCGCCAGGGCGCTGGGGTAACCGGTGCCGTCCCATTTTTCGTGGTGCGACAGTGCGAGTTCGGCGGCCAGCTGGAACAGCGGGATGCGCGAGCGGCCCAGGATGTCGGCGCCCATGGTCGCGTGCTGGTTCATGGTCGCGCGTTCCTCGGGCTGGAAGGCACCGGGCTTCTTGAGCACCTTGTCCGGGATGCCGATCTTGCCGATGTCATGCATCGGCGCGGCCTTGCGCAGCATGCGCGCACTGTGCGGCGTATGCCCCAGCCGCAGAGCCAGGGCCTCGGCCAGAAAGCCGATGCGGATGATATGCACGCCGGTATCGTCGTCTTTCAGATCGGCAGCCAAAGACAAGCGGAACAGCGCCTCGTGGTGGGCCCGGGCAACCTCTTCCAGGGCCTCGTTGCGCTCGCGGTACATGCGCCCGAAATCACCCACCAGCCGCTCCATCTGCAAGGTGGCAGCGTGCGAGAAGCTGTTTCCGTTCTCGGGTAGCAATCCGCTGTCGTTGTCGCCGACGCCAAGGGTGGACGATGCGGCCAAGGGTGGTCGGGTGGTCACACGTTCTCCAGTTGCGCGTTGATGGTGTTGATTAGTTGCAGCGGGCTGAAGGGCTTGACCAGGTAGGCCTGTGCGCCAGCCTGCATGCCGGCATCGAGGTCCTCGCTGCGGCCCCGCGCCGTCAGCAACAGAACCCGCGGCGGATTGGCGCGGGCCTGGAGTGCCTGGCAAACCTCCAGGCCGTTCCGGCTGCCGGGCATCATCACGTCCAGCAGCACCAGGTCGGGCTGGTGCTCGATGGCCATCTGCAGACCGATGTCGCCGTTTTCAGCTTCAAGGATTTCGTAGTCGTCCAGCTCCAGGGTCATGCGGATCAGGCGCCGGATATCGGCATGGTCTTCGACGATCAAAATTTTTTTCATAGGATGCACAGAGAGTTGAAGCGATAAAAATGATTCAATGGCCGTATCATATCTAATAAAAATGATTATTGCAAGATCAATTTGATTCTTAGTTGCCAGATTTGGTAAAGTCGTGGCATGAATTTGAACCGCAACGCTTCAGCGCCCGCCCCACCGGTGGACGGTGTCCCCGACGATGTCAGCACGATCGAGGCAGCGCGGCTGCTCGGGCTGGCGGTGCGGTCGGTCCAATTGATGGTCGATCGGGGCGATCTGCAGGCCTGGAAAACTCCCGGCGGCCACCGCCGCATCTTGCGTGCCTCGCTGGATCGGTGGCGAGCGGGCGACCGACCGGTGCCAGCAGCCGGCGCCGCGGCAGATACGGCCGCAGCGCAGCCATCGCCCCCAGTGGCAAGCCGCCCGGTGGGTATTCATGCCGATGCGCGGTCGCGGGTGCTGCTGATCGAGGACTCGACGCACTTTCAAAACCTGGTCGGCTTGCTGTTGCGCCAGAAGTTTCCCGACGTGGAGCTGCGCACGGCCAGCGACGGCATCGCCGGGTTGGCCATGGCGGGCGAATTTCAGCCCGATGTGCTGATGGTGGATATCTTGCTGCCGGGCATTGATGGCGCAACACTGATCACGAGCCTGCGCTCGCATCCGCAATTTCGCCAGCTGCAGGTGATCGTGATCACCTCGCTTGCGCCAGACCAGCTGGGCCCTTATGCATTTGCATTGGCGGACATTCCGGTGGTGCACAAACCGCGGCTGGTCGCCGAGCTGCCGCCGCTGCTGGCAGAGTGCCTGGCACACCGCAAGGCGACTGCGCAGCAGGCCTGAGCGCTACGGCGGGCTGACACCAGTATCTCGCATGGCCTTGCCCCGTATTCTGCTGGTGGAAGACGATTCGGCGTTGCGCCGCTTCGTGTCGCTGGCGCTGGAAGACAAGGGAATCGATCTGGTGCAGTGCGAGGCGGTGGCCCCGGCGCTGGCGCAACTGGCGCAGGGAGAGTTTGCACTCATCCTTACCGACCTGATGATGCCGGGCGCCTCCGGGTTGGACCTGCTGGAGCAACTGCAGCGCGAGCCCGTGCTGCGCGGCCCGGCGCGGGTGGCCGTGCTCAGCGCCGGCCTGACTGGCGCCGTGCGCGAGCAACTGGCCCGCCTGGAGGTGTGGCGCCTGTTGAGCAAACCGGTGTCGGTCGGAACGCTGCTGGCCTGTGTGGATGACGCGCTGGCAGGTGCCCCGGCGGCTGCACCGGGCGCTGGCGGTCACCATCCACCCCAGGATGGTGACCGCCAGCATGCCGTGCAGGAATACTTCGAAGGAAACCAGACCCTGTTCGACGCTTACCGCAGCGCCTGCATGGACCAGTTTCCACATGACCTGCAGGAAGGCGATACCGCCAGCGCGGCGGCCGATCTGCAGGCACTGCGCCGGGTCGCGCACAGCCTCAAGTCGGTGTTGCTGACCCTGGGCTTCCCTGCGCTGAGCGCACACGCGCGAACGCTGGAGGACAACAGCCATACCGGCCTGCTGGTTCCTTGCCAGGCGCAGTGGCGCATATTGCGGGCGGAGCTTCGTGGCGTCCTTCAGAACGGTTGAGCAACAGCAAAATTATCAAATAGATCATTTATTTGGTTGGCGTTGGCGACGCAGTCGAACTCGGCGATCTGGTCGTGTCCTGGTAACCCAGTGCCAGGATTTTCAGCAAGGCCAGCGTTGCTGCCGATGCCGCCCGGCCGGGTTGTGGCAGCGTTCACAATGCCAGCCATGACCAGCAACACCACCCCTCCTGCCTTGCCCCTTTTGCTCACCCCCACCGAAGCCCGCGTGCTTGGCACCCTGATGGAAAAGGCCCGCACCGTACCCGACAGCTATCCGCTGACCCTCAACAGTCTGCTCTCCGGCTGCAACCAGAAAACGTCGCGCGATCCGCTCATGGAGCTGGACGATGCGCAGGTGGCCACGGCCCTTGATGGGCTGACGGCAGCCGGCCTGGTGCATGCCTCCAGCGGAGGGCGGACGGCAAAGTTCACCCACAATTTTCAGCGCGGGGTGGGCGTATTCGAGCAGTCGGCCGTGTTGCTGGGGGTGCTGATGCTGCGCGGCCCGCAGACCGCCGGTGAGCTGCGACTCAATGCCGAACGCTGGTACCGCTTTGCCGACATTTCCTCGGTCGACGGGTTTCTCGAAGAGCTGCAGGATCGGGCGGCAGAAAAGGGCGGTCCGCTGGTCGTGAAGTTGCCGCGCGAATCGGGTGCGCGCGAACAGCGCTGGGCCCATCTGCTGTGCGGGCCCGTCGATGCGGCCCGGCTGCTGCCCGCCGGTGGCAACCGCGCGTTGCCAGCCGATGCCGTCCAGCGGCTCGACCGCCTGGAGGCCGAACTGGCCGGCCTGCGGGCCACTGTCGAGCGCCTGTGCGCCGAGCTGGGGGTCGTGCCCGAGGCGGCGGCGGACAAAACTACAGGCGGACGACCCGGCCAGGATTGAGCAGGCCGGTGGGATCGAGCGCCCGCTTGACGGCGCGCATCATGTCCAGCGCAACGGCCGACTTGTGCTGCACCAGTGTGTCGACCTTGAGGCTGCCGATGCCATGCTCAGCTGAAATCGAGCCGTCGAAGCGGGTGACCGAATCGAACACCAGGGCGTTGACCGCTGCCTCGTGCTGTGCCAGGAATTCCTTATCGTCGACATCCACTGGCGCCTGCACGTTGTAGTGCAGGTTGCCGTCGCCCAGGTGGCCGAAGTTGACCAGGCGCACGCCCGGAATCGCCGCCTGCAGCAGCGCATCGGTGGCGCGCACGAACTCCGGGATGCGCGAGATCGGCACCGACACGTCGTGTTTCACGTTCAGGCCCTCCTGGGCCTGCGCCAGCGGGATGTTCTCGCGGATCTGCCACAGTTGGCGCGCCTGGGTCAGGCTTTCGGCCACCACCGCATCGGTGACGTATTCCCGGCCCAGCGCCTCTTCGAGCAGGGCCTCGAACAGCGCGCGCGCATGGTGCTCGGATTCATGGTCGGAGTTTTCCATCAGCACACACCACGGTGTGTCACGGTACAGCGGAACCGGCGGCTGCGCAAAGTGGCGCGCCACCAGCGACAGCGCGAACCGCCCCATCACCTCGAAGCCGGTCAGGCCCGAGGCCAGCCGGCGCTGCGCCATCCCGAGCAGGGCCACTGCAGCGTCCAGCGAGGGCACGGCCGCCCAGGCGGTCAGCTGCGCGGCTGGCTGGGGCATCAGCTTCAGGGTGGCCGCGGTGATGATGCCCAGCGTGCCCTCGGAGCCGATGATCAGGTTGCGCAGGTCATAACCGGTGTTGTCCTTGCGCAGGCCGCTCAGGCCGTGCCAGATGGCTCCCTGCGCGGTGACGACTTCCAGCCCCAGGCACAAGTCGCGGGTATTGCCATGGCGCACTACCTGCGTGCCGCCGGCATTTGTGCCGAGGTTGCCGCCGATGGTGCAACTGCCCTCGGCGGCCAGGCTCAGGGGAAACAGATAACCCGCCTGCGCGGCTGCGGTCTGCAGGTTCTGCAGGATGCAGCCTGCTTCGACCGTCATGGTGAGGTTGTCTCGGTCGATGCCGCGCACCGCCTGCATGCGGCGCAGGCTCAGGACGATCTGGCGGCCCGAGCTGTCCGGTGTGGAGCCGACCACGAGGCCCGTGTTGCCGCCCTGGGGCACGATGCTCACGCCAGTGCCTGGCTGACGCGCTGCGCATGCACGCACCACGCCGGCCACTTCGGCCGTACTGGCTGGCAGGACCACGGCCAGCGCATGCCCCCGGCTGCGCCGGCGCCAGTCTTGCTCCCAGGCTGACAAATCGGTAGCCTCGGGCTGATCATGGGTGAGCACGTGGGCGCTGCCCACGATGGCGCGCAGGTCGGCCAGCAGCGCGGGCAGCGCCGCGGGCATCAGGGCGCTTCCGCCATCCGGGCCGGATTGCGCAGGCGCAGGCGCACATGCATGGCGCACGCGGCAAACAGCACCATGCACAACAGCACCTCGACCAACGCCAGCCAGGACGACGGCGCCGGGTCGCTCCAGGCGCGCACCACGCCCTCGGTGAAATACAGCCAGACCATCAAGCTGACCCAGCGGTAGGTGTACATGCGGTTCTTGAGCAGCCCGGCCAGCGGGATGCACAGCGGCAGCACCTTGAGCGCGAGCCACGATCCGCCAGGGCGGATCGGGGCCAGCCAGAGCTCCCAGGAGAGGCCCAGCAGGATCAAGCCCAGCAGGCTTCCCACGGCCAGGGTTCGGGTCAGGCGCACTGCCTCGTCGTGTGTTTGCATTGCGGTGGCATCATACCGGCCATGCCGCTTCTGCAGGATCTCCGTACCCTTGTCCATGGCCTTGCCGCTTTTCCCTGGAGCAGCACGGCCCTTACCCTGCGCGAAAGGTTCCAGGCCGATCGCCTCGGCCTCACCGCCAGCAGCCTGACGTTCACCACCACCATCGCGCTGGTGCCGTTGATGACCGTGGCGCTGGCGATCTTCTCGGCATTTCCGATGTTCGGCAAGTTGCAGGAGCTGTTGCAGAAGTGGCTGGTCGAAAGCCTGGTGCCCGACAACATCGCACGCCAGGTGCTGGGCTACCTGACGCAATTTGCCGGGCAGGCGAGCCGGCTGGGCACCCTGGGCGTGGTGGTGCTGTTCATCACCGCGCTGGCGCTGGTGCTCACCATCGACCGAACCCTCAACGGCATCTGGCGCGTACGCCGACCGCGCCCGCTGGCACAGCGGGTGCTGCTGTACTGGTCCACCATGACTCTGGGTCCGCTGCTGCTGGCGGCCAGTGTTGGCCTGACCTCGCTGGCGTTGTCGGCGTCCAAGGGGCTGCTGGGGGCGGCTCCGGGTGGCGTGGGTTTCCTGCTCGACAGCCTGCAATACCTGGTTCTGGCGGCGGGTACCGCGGCGCTCTATTACTTCGTGCCTTATACCCCGGTGAAATGGAGCCATGCCTGGATCGGCGGATTCTTCGTGTCGACCGCGCTGGAGGTGGCCAAGAAGCTGTTGGTGTTGTACCTGGGCCAGGTGCCGACGTATTCGGTGGTGTATGGCACCTTCGCCACCGTGCCGATCCTGCTGATCTGGATCTACCTGGCCTGGGTGATCGTGCTGCTGGGTGCCGTGGTCACGGCGTATCTGCCGACGCTGCGCTCTGGCGTGGTGCGCCGCGATCTCGGTGCAGGCTGGCGGTTCCAACTGGCCCTGGAGACGTTGCAAGGCTTGCACCGTGCGCGCGGGGCACCGGACAAGGGGCTGACCGTGGCTGCGCTGGCGGCGTCCGCGCGTGTCAGCCATCTCGGCATTGAGGTGGTGCTGGAGGAACTGGTGCGGCTGGACTGGGTGGCCCGTATCGAACCGGCAACGGCGCAGGGCGAATCCCGGTATGTGCTGCTGGCGGACCCCGACACAACGCTGCTGGCGCCGCTGCTGCATGCGCTGCTGTTGCGGCAGGTGGACGCTACGCAAGGGATTTGGCAGCAGGCGAACTGGAACGAGCTTCGGCTAAGAGCCGTGCTGTAGGCGAAGTTGGCTCGCTTGTGGTGGCACAGCCGACTTCCCCGGCCGTCGGGTGGCTCAGGCGGCGTGTTGCAGCTGCTCCCACAGGCGCGCAGGTGTCAGCGGCATCTGCAGGTGCGCTGCACGTGCGCCGAGCCCGTTGCGCGCCAACGCATCGGCGATGGCGTTGACGACACACGGAGTGGCGCCAATGGTGCCCAGCTCGCCGACACCCTTCACCCCCAGCGGGTTATTCTTGCAGGGGGTGGACTGGTCCATCGTGTTGCGGAAATTCGGCGTGATGTCGGCCCGCGGGGCTGCATAGTCCATCAGGCTGCCGGTCAGCAGTTGCCCGGATTCGGGGTCGTAGACGACTGCTTCGGTCAGTGCCTGGCCGATGCCCTGGATGGCACCGCCGTCGAGCTGACCGACCACGATCATCGGGTTGATTACCCGGCCCACGTCGTTGACCGAGTCGTAGGACAGGATGGCGACCTCGCCCGTTTCCGGCGTCAGCTCCACTTCGCAGATGTGGCAGCCATTGGGCCACGACGGGCCGGCCACCGCGCTGGTGGACTCCAGGTGAATGCGCTGGCCGTCCTGCGTCGCGGCAAGCTCGAACAGCCCGATGCCGAGGTCGGTGCCCTTGACGGCGAAGCGCCCGGAGCGGTAGTCGATGTCCTGCACGCTGGCCTCGAGCCGGTCGGCGGCGAGCTTGCGCATGTGGTCGACCGCACGTTCGGAGCCGACCCGCACGGCTGAGCCGCCGGCAAAGATCGAGCGGGAGCCGGCACTGCCGAAGCCATCGCCCCGGTCGGTGTCGCCCAGCACCACGCGCACCTGCTCCAGGGGTACGTCGAACACATCCACGACCAATTGCGCCAGCGAAGTCGCAATGCCCTGGCCCATGCCGTTGACGGCGGCAAAGATCTCGATCACGCCGTCAGCTAGCACGGTCACAGTGACGCGTTCTTCGAACACGTTGCCGCCGGTCCATTCGAGGAAAGTGGCGATGCCCAGGCCGCGCCACTTGCCGTGGCGTTTCGATTCGGCCTCGCGGGCCGCAAAACCATCCCAGTCGGCCAGGGCCAGGCCCTGGTTCATGACATGCTCGAACTGGCCGCTGTCGTACACCATGGCCATGGCATTCTTGTAGGGCATTTGCTCGGGGTGAATGAAGTTGCGCCGGCGCAACGCGATGCGGTCCATGCCGGTCTGGCGTGCCGCTTCGTCCATCAGCCGCTCCATGATGTGGATGGCCTCAGGGCGCCCGGCGCCGCGGTAGGCGGCCACCGGCGCGGTGTTGGTCAGCACGGCCTTGAAGTAGAAATCGATCGTCTGGATGTCGTACACGCCGGTCTGCACCCAGGGCCCGATCAGCAGCGGGATGGCCACGCCGACGCCTCCGGCATAGGCGCCCACGTTGGCCTGGGCATGCACCCGCAGGGCCAGGATGCGGCCGGTGGCGTCCAGGGCCAGTTCGGCCTGGCTTTCCACGTCGCGCCCGGTGGCGCTGCTGAGGAACTCTTCGCTGCGCTCGGAGATCCATTTGACCGGGCGCTTGAGTGTCCAGGCGCAGAAGGCGGTGACGGCGTCCTCGGGGTAGATGCCGCTTTTCATGCCGAAGCCGCCACCGACATCGCCCACGGTCACGCGGATCTGCTCGCGCGGGATGCCCAGGATGTCGCGGGACAGGGAATCGCGGATGCCGCTGGGCATCTGGGCGCTCATGCGGAGGGTCAGCCGGCCCCCGGGTTCCACACCCGCCAGCACCGAGCGGGGCTCCAGTGTGACGGCTGCCAGGCGCTGGTTGGTGATGTCGAGGCGCACCACGTGGGCTGCCTGGGCGAAGGCTTCGGCTGCCTGGTCGGCGTTGCCGTGGCGCATTTCGGCGGCGATGTTGTCTGGCGCTTGCTCGCAGATCACCGGTGCACCCGCTGCCAGCGCACCTGCCAGCGTGACCGTCATGGGGAGTTCCTCGTAGTCCACCAGCACCGCCTCAGCCGCGTCGCGCGCCTGCTGCAGCGTGCCGGCCACCACCACGGCAACCGCCTCACCGACGAAACGGGTGCGCTCATGGGCGATGACGTGCCGTTCCGGCGTTGCGCCGGGGGCACCGCCAGTGCGCGGGAAACCGGCCGAGCCGGGGATGGGTTTGACACCAGCGGCCACCAGGTCGGCGCCGCTGTAGACCGCGACCACGCCCGGCATGGCCAGCGCGGCTGCGGTATCCACCGACACGATGCGGGCGTGCGGATAGGGCGAGCGCACAAAACACAGGCGCAGGTGACCGGCAAAGTCGCCGTCGCCGTGCACGTCATCGGTGTACTGGCCCAGGCCACGCAGCAGCTTGTCGTCTTCGATGCGGCGAACGGACTGGCCGCTGCCAAAACGGGTGTGGGTGTTTTCCATGGGTGTGTCTGCCTTCGCTGTTCTGATGGATTGCAACGGGGCCCTCGGTGGGCACGACGGCTATTGTGCTGCAACTCGGGAGTAAAGGCGCCTACAATGCAAGTAATAGACCAATTACTTTATCCCATGTCCGACATTCCCCGCCGCTCCAGACAGTCAACCGAAGTCATGCAGGCCGAGCTCGTACAGGCTGCGCTTGCGTTGGCGGCTGAGCGACACCCGCTCGGCATCAGCACCACTGACCTGGCGCGCGCTGTCGGAATCACGCAGGGCGCGGTGTTTCGGCACTTTCCCAGCAAGGACGCGATCTGGCTGGCGGTGCTGACCTGGGTCAGCGAGCAACTGATGGGCAGCATGCGTGAGGCTGCCCGCGGCGGCGACGCGGTGAATCCCCTGGAAACACTGCAGGCCGTCTTCATCGCCCATGTGGAATTCATCGTCGCCCATCCTGGCGTACCTCGGGTGGTGTTCCAGGAGTTGCAGCACTCGCAGGAAACTGCGCTCAAACTGTCCGTGCGCGCCCTCATGCAGCAACATGGCGTCCTGGTGGTGGGGCTTTTGCAACGCGCCAGTGTTCAGGGAATGCTCGCGCCGGGCACCGACCTGCAGGCCGCCGCGGCACTGATCCTGGGGTCGGTGCAGGGCCTGGTCATGCAGTCGCTGGTGGGCGGGGGTGTCGGGGTGATCACAGCCCAGGCGCCTGGTGTTTTCACACTGTGTCTGCGTGCCATCACCGGCGGGTGTGGCCATGACGCGGGCCGGACAGTTGCTGGCCGAGACGGACCCGGTGGACATTGACGATCGGCTCAAGGCGCAGGATGCGTCGGCCGCCTGTGCGCGGGGCAACCGCGCACCGGTGATCCTGGCCGACGAACCGACGGCGCCGCTGGACGGCGCCGCTGGACGGTGAACGGGCGCTGGCCGTGGTGCGCATCCTGCACCAGATGGCGCACCAGGCGCAGACCGCCATCATCGTCGTGACGCACGACGAAAAGATCATTCCGACCTTCAAGCGCATCTACCACATCCACGACGGGCAGACCCATGAAGAGGCCGGGCAGGGCGTGCCGGTCGAGTGAGCCATACGCCCAACACCACAACGGAAGGAGCCACCATGCAAGCATCCAGATTCCTGCGGCCACTGGCCGTTGCAGCCACCATTTTTGGCCTTGTGACCGTGTTCAGCGGTGGGCGGGCCTTGTTCGGCGGCGCCGAGGCGCGGGCTGCGGTAGGCAACGCGGTGGAGTTGGTCCTGTGGTTCAACTTCCTGGCCGGTTTTGCCTATGTGCTGGCCGGCATCGGGCTGTGGCAACAGCGGCGCTGGGCGCTTCCGGTCTCCGCGGCGGTGGCAATCGGCACGGGCGTGGTGGCGATCGCGTTTGCGGTACAGGTGATCAGCGGGGCCGCATTCGAGATGCGCACCGTCTGGGCGTTGGTGCTGCGCCTGGGTTTCTGGCTGGTCGTCACGATGCTCGCACTGCGGGTCCATCGCCAGAGGCGCTGACCCGCCAGCGGCGGGGCTGGCGGGTCAGGCCGCCAGGAAATCCCGCAGCGCCATCAGCGTGCCATCGGGCGCCTCCAGCATCTGGTGGTGCCCGACGTCGAGCAGCGTCACGCGCCCATGGGCGGCATGGTCGACGAGGGCTTGCGCGGCCTTGGGCGGTGTCATCTGGTCCTTGCGCCCGAGCACGAACAGCACCGGGGCCGTCACGGCAGCCATGGCTGCCACGCCGCCCTGGTAGTCGTCGCAGGCCTTGAAGCCGGCGTGGAACAGGTTCACCCTGCGGTTGCTGGCCAACACGCGACGCATCAATGCCCGCGAGCTGCCGAATACCCAGGTGCCCGGGCCGAGGGCCGAGGGTGGCGGCGCCAGCGTGGCGCGCGAAAACACGTTGACCATGTCGATCGCCTTGAACGGTTCCTGGAGGGAGCCCTCGAGCAGGGCGGCCGAGACCTTCATTGGAAACGCCGTGCCCACCAGCACCAGATGGCTGACCCGCGCTGGCGCGCGCCCGGCGGCCTCCAGGGCGATCAGCGAACCAAAGCTGTGGCCGATCAGGGCTGCTTGTTGCAGGCCGGCGGCGTCCATCAGGGCGACCACGAAATCGGCCGCCGCCTCGACACTGGCGGGCGGATCGCCGGCACTGCGGCAATGGCCTGGCAGGTCCACCGCCAGCACGTTCCAGCCATGGTGCGCCAGGTAACGCGTCTGCAGGATCCAGACGCTGTGGTCGTTCAGCGCCCCATGGAGGAAGATGGCGGTGGGTTTGGCAGGATCGAAGATCTTGCCGCCGGTATAGCAGAAGGTACGCTGGCCGTTGACCTGAATGTCCATCACGCACTCGCCCTTTCTGCCAGCTTGAGCCCACGCTGGAGGTCGTCGATCAGGTCGTCTGCCTCCTCCAGCCCGATCGACAGGCGGATCGTGCCCTGGCCGATGCCACCGGCTGCCAATGCATCGTCCGCCATGCGAAAGTGGGTGGTGCTGGCAGGGTGAATCACAAGGCTGCGGCAATCGCCCACATTGGCCAGGTGGCTGAAGACCTGCAAGGCGTCGACAAAGGCCTTGCCCTGGGCACGGCTGCCGCAGATGTCGAAGCTGAACACCGAGCCGGCGCCGCGCGGCAGCAGCCGCTGGGCCAGTGCGTGGCTGGGGTGGCTTTCCAGCAGCGGGTGGCCGACCCGCGACACGAAGGGGTGGCGGTCCAGGAACTCCACCACCCGCCGTGTGTTGGTCATATGGCGTTCCATACGCAGCGACAAGGTCTCGATGCCCTGCAGCACCAGCCAGGCCGAGTGCGGGCTCAGGCAGGCGCCGAAGTCGCGCAGCCCTTCGCGGCGCGCCCGTAGCAAGAAGGCGCCGACGGTGGATTCGTCGGTGAAAACCATGTCGTGGAAGCCAGCGTAGGGCGCAGCGAGTTCCTCGAAGCGGCCGCTGCGACCGTGTTCGGCGGCCCAGTCGAAGCTGCCGCCGTCGACCACTAGGCCGGCGACCACCGTGCCATGACCGCTCAGGAACTTGGTGGCCGAGTGATAGACCAGATCAGCGCCATGCACCAGCGGCTGCATCAGCCACGGTGTGGTCAGAGTGGAGTCGACCAGCAGTGGCGCGCCGGCGTCGTGGGCGATGGCGGCCACGGTGGGAATATCCAGTACGTCCAGGCCCGGGTTGCCCACGGTCTCGCCAAAGAACAAACGGGTGTTCGGGCGCGCCGCGGCGCGCCAGCCGTCGGTGTCGCCCGGTGCCACGAAGGTGGTCTCGATGCCGAAGCGTCGCAAGGTGTAGTGCAGCAGGTTCTGCGAGCCGCCATAGAGCGCCGTCGATGCGACAACATGCCCGCCGGCACCCATCAGGGTGGCAATCGCCAGATGCAGTGCCGCCTGTCCGCTGGCCGTGGTGATGGCGCCGATGCCGCCCTCCAGCGCCGAGATGCGTTGCTCCAGCACCGCATTGGTCGGGTTGCTGATGCGCGAATACACATGGCCCGAGCGCTCCAGATTGAACAGTGCCGCGGCGTGGTCGCTCGACTCGAAGACAAAGGAAGTGCTCAGGTGGATAGGCACCGCGCGCGCGCCCGTGGCAGGGTCGGGCTCGGCGCCCGCATGCAGCGCGAGGGTGTCAAAGCCGGGGTTGGAATAACCGGGCATGGGGGCTCCGTGTTTTTTCGATGGTCGGGCGATTGTGGGCTATATTGCCGAGAGCGTTTCAGGAGAACACGATGAAAGTCAGCGACATTCTGCGCGTTAAGGGCAATACGCTGTTTACCACCACCCCCGACGAGCCCCTGGCCCAGGCGGTGGCGGTGATGGCCGAAAGGGACATCGGTTCGCTGGTGGTCATGGAATACGGCGACTTGGTGGGCATGTTGTCCTTTCGCGAGGTGATCCAGACGGTGGTCAAGAACGGCGGCCAGGTGGGCAGCTTCTCGGTACGCGCCGCCATGGACGACTCCCCCCTGACCTGCACCCCCGAGACTGATCTCGACGAGGTGCGCCGCATGATGCTGGTCCAGCATGCCCGCTACCTGCCCGTGATGGACCAGAAGATGCTGATGGGCGTGGTCAGTTTCTACGATGTGGCCAAGGCCGTTGTCGATGCCCAGAACTTCGAGAACAAGATGCTCAAGGCCTATATCCGCGATTGGCCCGACGAGGGCAGCAACGCATAGCGCCGGCCATGCCTCCTGCTCGGGGATAATTGGTCCATGAGCGGCAACACCTTCGGCAACCTGTTTGCCGTGACGAACTTCGGCGAATCCCACGGGCCGGCCATTGGCTGCGTCATCGACGGCTGCCCGCCTGGCATGGCGCTGTGCGAGACCGATATCCAGGGTGACCTGGACCGGCGACGCCCCGGCACCTCGAAATTCGTGACCCAGCGCAACGAACCCGACACGGTCGAGATCCTCAGCGGCGTCTACGAGGGCCGCACCACCGGCACACCGATCTGCCTGCTGATCCGCAACACCGACCAGCGCAGCAAGGACTACGGCAACATCCTGCAGACCTTTCGGCCCGGCCATGCAGACTACACCTATTTCCAGAAATACGGCATTCGCGATCCGCGCGGCGGCGGGCGTTCCTCGGCCCGCCTCACGGCACCCATGGTGGCGGCGGGTGCGGTGGCCAAGAAGTGGTTGCAAGAGCACCATGGCACGGTGTTTCGCGGCTGCATGACGCAGATCGGCGAGTTGCCGATCGCCTTCGAGTCCTGGGACCACGTGGGCCACAACCCGTTCTTTGCCCCGGTGAACGATGTGGCCGCGCTCGAGGACTATGTGCAGGAACTGCGCAAGAACGGCGATTCCTGTGGTGCGCGCATCCGGGTCGTGGCCTGTGCCATGCCGGTGGGTCTGGGGCAGCCGCTGTTCGACAAGCTCGATGCCGACATCGCCTATGCCATGATGGGCATCAACGCGGTCAAGGGGGTGGAGATCGGCGCCGGCTTTGCCAGCGTGGCCCAGCGCGGCACCACGCATGGCGACGCGCTGTCACCCGCAGGTTTCATGTCCAACAACGCAGGGGGCGTGCTGGGTGGCATCAGTACCGGTCAGGACCTCGAAGTCCAGATCGCGATCAAGCCCACCAGTTCGATCCTGTCACCGCGCGACTCCATCGATACGCAGGGCCGTCCGGTCGAGGTGGTCACCAAGGGCCGCCACGACCCGTGTGTGGGCATACGCGCGACGCCGATCGCCGAGGCGATGCTGGCGCTGGTGGTGATGGAGCATGCCTTGCGCCACCGCGCCCAGTGCGGCGATGTGCAGTCGGGCCTGGCGCCCCTGGCAGCGGCAGCGCCCGTCCACAGGGGCGCCTGACCGCTGCGGCGGGCTGCGGCTTCAGGGTCTGTTGCGTTCGCCGTAGGAGCGCCACGGGTTGAAGCCGGTGACCAGCAACGTCGCCGCCAGCACCAGCAAGCCGCCCGCATACGAGGCCAGCGTGAACACTTCGCCCAGGAACAGGTGGCCCCAGATCACACCGAAGATCGTGATCATGAACGTGGAGCTGAGTGCTGCCACCGGGGTCACGTGGCGCACGATGCGCATGTATTGCCAATAGGCCAGTCCCGAGGAGCCGATGCCCATGATGGCCACGGCCCCCAGCGCAGCGGGTGTGAAATGCGCCTTTGGCAGGGTCCATAACGCCACCGGCAGCAGCAGCACGAAGGCCGCCACGTGGATCGCGGCTGTGATGACCAGCGGCTCCATGCGCTGCGTGGCCCGCTTGAGCAGGGGCGCCGAGGCACCCGAGAACACGGCGCCGGTCAAGGCCACCGTGGTGCCGACCAGCAGCTCGCGCGAGGGCTGGATCGGCCCCAGCCGCACCACCAATGCCACGCCGATGAATGCCGCCATGCAGCCCAGGACCTTGCCGCTGGTCAGGGTGTCTTCCTTCATCCAGGCCGAGGCCATGGTTCCGAACAGCACGGAGGTAACTCCCAGCAGCGCGCTGTAGCCCGCCGGCAGGTACAGCGAGGCCCAGGAGTACAGGTAATGCGGAATGGCAATCGCCAAGGCACCCAGGCCCAGCAGCTCGCGCCAGTGCTCGCGCGGCCAGCGCAGGTGCAGCACGGCCATGATGATGGCCAGCGTGAGCCCGCCGAGCAAGGCGCGTCCCGCGGCGGTCAAGGCCGGGCCGAGCGCCGGCGTGGCGATGCGGGTGAGCAGGAAGCTGGCACCCCACAGCGCCGACAGGGCAACGAGCTGGTAGAAATAGCGACTCTTCACACCGGTGTCCCCGGACCTGCGCGGGGCTTGCGCCCGAAGGGGTGAAAGCCGGTCACCATCGTGCAGGCCAGCAGGATCAATGCGCCGCCGGCATAGTGGCCCACGCCCACCTGTTCGTCGAGGAACACCACCGCCCACAACACACCGAAGCCGGTGATCATGAAGGTGGAACTCAAAGCGCCCATCGGGCTCACGTGGCGCATCAGGCGTGCATACATCCACCAAGCCAGGCCCGAGGTGGCAATGCCCATCACCGCCACGGCACCCAGAGCGCCAGGCGTGAACTGCGACCGGGGCCAGTCGATCAGCATGCCCGGCAGCAGCACGATGAACGAGATCACATGCATGCTGGCCGTGATGGCCAGCGGCTCCATGCGGGTGATGGCCCGCTTGATCAGCGGAGTGGACGCGCCCGAGAGGGCCGAACCCAGCGTGGCGGTGATCACCGCCACGACCAGCGTGAAGCTGGGTTGCACCGGCCCGAGCTGCACCACCAGGGCCGCACCCGCGAAACCGACCAGGCAGCCCAGCATCTTGACCGGTGTGAGAGTCTCTTCCTTCATCCATGCCGATGCAAAGGCACCGAACAGCACCGAGGTGACATAGAGCAGCGCCGCGTAACCGGCCGGCATGTGCAGCGCCGCCCAGGAAAACAGGACGTGGGGGCCGGCAACCGCCAGCGCGGCCAGCAGCGAGAGCTCGCGCCAATGCTCCAGCGGCCAGCGCTGCCGCAGTGCGCGCATGATCGCGGCCAGTGCCAGCGCGGCGAATCCCATGCGCAAGGCAGCCACCATGTTGGGCCCGAGTACAGGTGCCGCAAATCGCGTCAGCATGAAGGACGTACCCCACAAGGCGGACAGGGCGACGAGCTGCAGGAAATGGCTGGATTTCACTGCCGGGGATTGTCCCTTATCGGGCCGTTGGCGCTGCACCCGGAGATGCGGCGAAAATCAGCGTGAACCTCCGAATCGATCTGACCATCATGACACGCATGGCGCAATCCCCTTTCATTCTGGCCGGCCTCATGGGCTGGCCGGTCTCGCACTCCCGATCCCCTCAGATCCACAACCACTGGATTGCCGAGCATGGCCGCAGCGGCGCCTATGTGTTGCTGCCGGTACCACCCGATCGCCTGCCTGACGCGGTGCGCGGTCTGGCGGCGCTGGGTTTTGCCGGCTGCAACGTCACCGTCCCGCACAAGGTCGCCGCGATGCAACTGGTCGACTGGGTCGACCCGCTGGCGCGCCGGATAGGCGCCATCAACACCATCGTCGTCCAGCCCGATGGCAGCACGCGCGGCTACAACAACGACGGGCATGGGTACCTGCACAGCCTGGTCGAGGCCCACCCGGGCTGGCGTGCCGATGCCGGGCCGGTGGCCGTGCTCGGTGCCGGCGGTGGCGCACGCGCGGTCGTGGCCAGCCTGGCCGAGGCCGGTGCGCCCGAGATCCGCGTCTGCAACCGGTCGCTGGCAAAGGCGCAGGAACTCGTGCGCGACCTCGGCGGGCCGGTGCGCGCCGTGCCGTGGGAACGGCGCGACGACGCCCTGGCCGGCGTTGCCTTGATGGTGAACACCACCAGCCAGGGCATGTCGGGTCAGGCGCCGCTGGAGGTCTCGCTGGAACTGCTGCCGCGTGCGGCCCTGGTGTCCGACCTGGTCTATGTGCCGATGGACACACCGCTGCTGGCAGCGGCCCGCGCGCGCGGCAACCCGGTCGTCGGTGGCCTGGGCATGTTGCTGCACCAGGCGCGCCCGGCCTTTCACGCGTGGTTCGGCGTGATGCCGCAGGTCAGCGCCGATTTGCGTCGCCGTGTCGAAGCCACTCTGTGACCGGCGCCGCAACCATGGACTACCTCGTCAATCCGTACTACGCGCCAGAACAGGTGCGTATCCAGCCCGCCATGGACACCGCTGCAGCGGCGTCCGTTGCCGGTTTGCTGGCGCAATGTTTCGACTACCAGCCGACGCGGCTCGTTTCGCTCGGTGAAACAGCGGCGCGCTGCGGTCTGGCGTCGGTCCACCTCAAGGACGAGGGCGCACGGCTCGGGCTCAAAAGTTTCAAGGCATTGGGCGGCGCCTATGCCGTGATCCGGCTGGTGCTGCAGGAGGCATCGCGCCAACTTGGTCGCCCGGTGGCAGCCAGTGAGTTGCCGCGCCCCGCGACCGGTTCCCTGGCCTTGCCTGCGGCCGGGCAACTGGACCAGCCGGGTAACCCGGAGGTAGCGCGCATTGCTGCCGGCATGCACTTCGCGTGTGCGACGGACGGCAACCACGGCCAGTCTGTGGCCGCCGGTGCGCGCCTGGTGGGTGCGCGCGCGGTGATTTTCGTGCATGCCACGGTGTCCCCGGAGCGCGTCGACGCCATTGCGCGTTTTGGCGCCGACATGCGCGTGGTGCAGGGCAGTTATGACGATGCCGTGGCCGAGTCCGCGCGCCAGGCGCAGGCGCATGGCTGGACGCTCTTGTCCGACACCTCCTGGCCCGGCTACACCGAGGTACCGACCTGGGTCATGCAGGGTTACTCGGCCATGGTGCACGAGATCGCGCAGCAGATCCCGGCGCCGCCGACCCATGTGTTCCTGCACGCGGGAGTCGGCGGTTTCGCCGCGGCGGTCGCCAACGCGCTGCACGATCGGTACCGGCCCGGTCCCAAGGTGGTGATCGTGGAGCCCGACCGCGCCGCCTGCCTGCTGGCCAGTGCGCGTGCCGGGAGGCGTGTGCGCACGCCGGATGACCTGCCAACCCTCATGGCCATGCTGGAGTGTTACGAGCCCTCGCTGGTGGCGTGGGACATCCTGAAGCCTCTGGCCCGTGTGTTCATGGCCATCGACGACTCCGATGCGGTGGCGGCCATGCGGGTACTGGCGCATCCCGTGTCCGACGCCGAGGTGGTGGTCACCGGCGAGAGTGGCAGCGCCGGGCTGGCCGGCCTGCTGCAGGCGTGCTGCGATCCGGCGTTACGCGCGCTGCTGGGGCTGGACGCCAGCTCACGCGTGTTGTGCATTGGCACCGAGAGCGCCACCGACCAGGCCCGGTATGCGGCAGCCGTGGGCCAGGACGTCGCCGCAGTCGCGGAGAGGATTCCCCGCGGTGCCGGCTGAGTGCCTGCTACTTGGCCATGGAGCAATGCCCGCCGCTGCTCGCCTGTCCCGACCCTGCCGCGATCAGCGGGGGTTCCTGGCGCAGGTTGATGGCCGGTGACGCGGCCCAGTCCCAGGCCAGGAAGGCCAGCAGGGCCAGCCAGAACGCGACTTGCAGTCGGTGTGCGGATGTCATGGCATCTCCGTCAGAAATGGTAGCGTCGCCGCACGCGCACGCCGATCATCGTGCCTGCAAAGGCCAGCGGCACCCACAACCAACCATGCAGGCTGCCGGTGGAAATGCCGCTCAGCATGGCGCCGATGTTGCAGCCAAAGGCGAGCCGCGAGCTGTAGCCCATGATGAAACCGGCCAACAGGCCGATGGCCCATTGCGCGCCGGTCAGGGGCTTGCTGTCGTTGCCAGCCCTGGCCGAAACCCAGAGTGCGCCGCCCAGGATGCCGATATTGGTGATCGTGGTCACATCCATCAACACGGTCTGGGTGATACGTTGTGCATTGCCGGGCTGGCTCCAGAAGGCGTTCGCAGCGGGGTCGAACAGGCCCAGCGCTGCCGAGCCCTTGGCCGCCCAGAGGCCGAAGCCGTAGACAACGCCCCAGGGCTGACCCGCCAGCAGCAAGTTCAGCGTGGCCAGCAGCGCGAGCGCGACCGCACCGATCGTCCATCGCCTGTCCAGCCAGGTGCGGCCCGGGCCAACCCAGGCCCGCACCGCGAGCAGCGTCAGAGCCAGCAGCACGGCTGTCAGGCCCAGCGCGCCGCCGGTGCCCAGCGTGGCCGAGAAGCTCACCGGTTCGATTTGCCCCAGCGCCAGCCACTGGTCGAGGTGCACCGAGCCGAGGAAGCTGCCAAATGCAAACAGCGGCAGGATGCCCATGTTCAGCGGCACACCCAGCCCGGCCTTGTACAGCGTACCGGAGCCGCAGCCGTCGGCGATCTGCATGGTGAGCCCGAACACGAAGGCGCCTGCCAGCAGGCTCACACTCGGCGGGCCGAGGGCTGCGTGCAGTTCCGTGAACTGGCCCAACAATGGCAATGCCGCCAGGCTCGCGAGCGCCAGTAGCAGCACCTGCCCGGTGACCCCCTGCGGGTTCTTCTGTTCGATGAGCTGCCGCCAGCCGGTGGTGAAACCGAAGCGCGCGCCCGCCAAGGCCGCGCCCATGCCAACACCCACCAGCATCAGCACAGCCTGCCGCACCGACACCGCCATGAGCAGGAAAAAGAAAAAGGCGGCCAGGGCGGCCGCCAGTGGAAGGCGTTTCATCGCCGAGAGCTTACTTGAACTTCTTGTCGGCCCACATCTTGGCATCGGTCATGAGCTGCGAAAAGCGGCCCGGCACATTCGCCATCGGAAGACCATTCGGGTCCTGCGACCATTCGGTCATCGAGCCGGCGTACAGCTTGACATTCTTCTGGCCCAGAACTTCGGACGCCGCGAACCAGTTGGTGGCAGCCCAGTGGCCGGTGTTGCAGAACGACACGGTCTCTTTGGCCGGGTCGATCGGGCTGGAGGCGGCAATCTGCCGGGCTTGGTCGACCGAAACGAAGGTGGCGCTGCCAGTGGCAAACCATTTGTCGTGCGTGAAGTTCACAGCGCCCGGCAGCGTGCCGGCCACCTTGGCCGCGGGTGCGCGCACCTCGCCGTTGAAGAAGTTGGCGGGGCGTGCGTCAAGCAACACCGAATCGCCGCTCTTGACGCGCTGGACGACTTCTTCCTTGGTGGCGATCTGGCTGCCATCGATCCGGGGCTGGAAGTTGCTGGCAGCCAGTTGGGTGGCTTCCTTGGATTGGGGCAGGCCGGCTTTGGTCCAGGCCTGGTCGCCGCCATTGAGGATGGAGAGTTCCTTCAGGCCCAGTACCTTGAGAGTCCAGTAGACACGGGCGGCGGCACCGAAGTCGGTAGCGTCGGCACCACTGGAGACCACGACAGCATGGGTGGCGGGTGTCAGGCCCAGGCTTTGCACCAGTGTGGTCAGCTTGGGCAGGGCGGGCAACTCGCCCGGGTTTTCGGCGGGCCCGCGCCACTGCGCGTAGGGCGCATTGACGGCACCGGCGATATGGTTGGCGCCATAGGATTTGGCGTCGCGGATGTCGATCACGCGGACTTGCGGATCAGACAGTTTGGCCTGCAGTTCCTGCGGCGTGAGCAGGGGCTGCGCCGCAAACGCGTTGGCTGCAAGGGCCAGGCTGGCTAGCAGGATGGAGGAGTTTCTATTCATGGTGGAGCTCTGGGTGGAAGAAAACAGATGTGGATTGTGAGCGCTGGTGCAGCGCCTGCAAACGACAGTCTTCTTGGTTGCTTATTTGGTTTCGTAATAACGACGTTGCGGTCAGTGGCCCTCTGCCGGCATCAGTGCCGGTTGCGCGTCGCGCGTCAGCGGCGTTTTCCGGTTCGCCAGCCGACAATGGGGCGTAAAGGAGTACCAACCATGGCACAGATGCAGCCAGCGTCCCACTTTGCGGTCGGTGCCGTGCTGCTGCACCGCAAGTCGGCCCGCCGCTACCAGGTGCTTCACGGCCCAGACCTTTGCTGCATCGAGGCCGGCCGGGTGCCGGCCTATGCCTACCGCCTGCATGCTCCCGAAGGCGCCGGTGATCCGATGGTCTGGGTGCGCCCGGCTGCCGAGATGGAAGACGGCCGGTTTGTCGTGGTGGCGCAGGCCACGGGCGGGGCCGATGCCGGCGGCTGATCTGCCGCTCTGGTTGCCAGTCGCCGCGGGCGTAGTGACGCTGGGCGTTACCCTGGAGCCGGTCGGCAAGCGCGCACCTGCTGTGCGCTTGCCGGTTGCCGCATTCTGGATCACCCGTGCGCCGGTCACCAATGCCCAATATGGTGCGTGGTGCGCGGCCTCCGGCACCCGCCCGCCACCGCATTGGCGGGCTGCACGCCCCCCCGCTTCCCTGGCCGAACACCCGGTGACCTATGTCGACTGGTTTGCGGCGCTGGCCTATGCCCGAGGCGCCGGCGCCCGTCTGCCCAGCGAACTGCAATGGGAGCGCGCGGCACGCGGGGACGACACCCGCAGGTATCCCTGGGGCGATGAGCCGCCCACACCCCTGCATGCGAATTTCGCGGCGCAGTTCGGTGCCACCACGCCTGTCGGGTCGCACCCGGACGGGCACAGCCCCTGGGGCTGCAGCGACATGGCTGGCAACGTCTGGGAGTGGACCAGCAGCCTCTCCCGGCCCTATCCTTACCGACCCGACGACGGCCGTGAGGATCTCGCCGCCAGCGGCCAGCGCGTGGTGCGTGGTGGCTCTTACAACCATGTCGCGGCCGATATCCGGTGCAGCGCGCGCGACCGGCTGTTTCCCGGCGCCTGCGATGTCTACATCGGCCTGCGCCTCGTGCGTGACAACGCACCGCCTGCGGGGGATCCGCATGACTGGGTGCAGGTGCCTGCCGGGCATGTGCTTTTGGGTGACGGGCCGACAGGCAACGCTGCGGGCGAGGCCGCTGGTGCCTTGCCGGGGCTCGGTACGTCGCCGCATCCGGTGCAGTTGGCGGCCTTCGAACTGGCCAGCACGCCGGTGACCAATCGCCAATACGCGCACTTTGTGCGCGCGACCGGCCATGCGGCTCCGGCCCATTGGATGGGTGCTTCTCCGACGGCGCCACTGCGCGACCATCCCGTGAGCTATGTCGATTGGCATGATGCGCTGGCCTATTGCAATTGGCTTGGTGCGCGCCTGCCGACCGAGGCCGAGTGGGAGCGAGCGGCGCGTGGCGACGACCAGCGCCGTTATCCGTGGGGGCAGGCGGCGCCAGACCCGCGTTACGCCTGTTTCAACCGCCCACAGGAAGATATCGGCACCTGTGCGGTGGGCGGCCGGCGCCGCGGCGCCGGCCCTTTCGGGCACCTGGATCTGGCCGGCAATGTCTGGGAATGGTCCGCGTCGCAGTACGCGTCATACCCGTATGACGCTGGCGATGGCCGCAATGCGCTGCAGGCCAGCGGGCGACGCGTGTTGCGCGGTGGCTCGTGCCGCAGTGCGCAAGCGGTGTTTCTGGAGTGCGCCTACCGGAGCATGAGTTATGCGACCCGGCGGCGCGACCACATCGGGTTTCGGCCCGCACGTTGAGCCCCAGGCCTCCGGTGGCGCTGGCGCCGCCGTAACCGGTCTACCATTGCGCCCTGGCCCACCTTCGACCGCACTCAACGGAGACACCCATGCGCAGCTATTCGCTTGCTCACCTGAGCGCCCATGGCCTGACACCACCGCAGGCTATTGATGTGGCGGCCCAGGCCGGCTACCAGTTCGTCGGGCTGCGCCTGATGCCCAGCACGCCTGGCGGCCAGTGGCAGCCGCTGCTCAAAGATCCAGCCCTGATGCGCGCAACGCAGGCCCGCCTGCGCGACACCGGAATCGGCGTCTTCGATCTGGAGGTGATCCGCATCGGGCCGGGGTTTGACCCAAATGCCCATCTGGCCCTGTTCGAGGCCGGTGCCGCCTTGCAGGCGCGTGCGGTGCTGGTCATCGGTGAAGACACCGATGCGTCCCGTCTGGCCGATGCCTTCGGGCGCCTTTGCGCGCACGCGGCGCCATTTGGCCTGAGCATCGACCTGGAGTTTCTGCCCTGGTCCGCGGTGCCCGATGCCCGTACGGCGATGCGCGTGCTGCAGCAAGCCGGTGCACCAGCGCAGGGCGGCATCCTGGTGGATGCGCTGCATGCGGCCCGCTCCAGCACCACGCTGGACGATATCGCGGCGTTGCCGCGCCAGCACCTGCACTATGCGCAGATCTGCGATGCCCCGTTGGGGGGGCCGTTCACGCTGCACGAACTGCTGCACACGGCGCGCGAGGAGCGGCTGCTGCCGGGCGAAGGCGGCATCGACCTGCGGCGGCTGTTTGCGTGCCTGCCTGCGGACCTGCCGGTGAGCGTGGAGATACCGCACCACCTGCGCGTGCCACCACTCGGTGCGCTGGAGTGGGCGCGACAGGCGCTGGCGGCGAGCCGGGCGGTGCTCGGGCCATGACAAGCACTTCCCGGCCGGCTTCGCCGGTGTTTGACCGCAGCACCGAAGACGTGGGCAACATCGTCGAGTTCGGCCACGTGAATATTCGCGTGCCGGACCAGCAACAGGCCATCGTCTTCTACGTCATGGGGCTGGGGCTGACGCGCGACCCGTACCTGGTCACCGGTGTCGACAACGCCTGGATCAACGTCGGAACCTGCCAGTTCCATCTGCCAGTCGGCCCGGCACAGGTGCTGCGCGGCCTGGTGGGGCTGGTCATGCCGGATCTGGATGCATTGGAGCGGCGCCTTGCGGCGGTGGCGCGCAGCTTGCATGGCACGCAGTTCGGCTTTCAGCGTACGAAGCCCGACCAGATCGACGTCCGCTGCCCCTGGGGCAATCGCATCCGGGTGCATGTGCCTGATGCGGCGTATTTCGGTGGCATGGTGCTTGGCATGCCCTACGTCTGCATCGATGTGGCCGTGGGTACGGCCAACGGCATTGCCGCCTTCTACCGCGAGGTGCTGGCGGCGACCACCATCGTCGGCGATCGCGACGGCAGGCCGTATGTCCGGGTGCCGATCGGTTGCGGCGAGGCCCTGGAGTTCGCCGAGTCCCACCAGCCGATACCGGCCTACGACGGCCACCATGTACAGATTGCGCTAGCCGATTTCTCGGGAGTGCATCGCCGATTGCTGGCACGCGGGCTGGTCACGGAAGAAAGCAACCAGAGCCAGTACCGCTTCCAGGACATCGTCGACCCGGCCACCGGCCAGCTGCTGACCACGCTGGAGCATGAGGTGCGCAGCATGCGCCACCCGATGTTTGCGCGTCGGCTGGTGAACCGCGATCCGGCTGTCACCACCCAGGTCTATGCGCCAGGTCATGAAGACGCGCTGTGGCGCCGTGCGCCCGGTTGATGGCAGGCCCTGCAACGCTTCGCCGGTAAACTCGCGCCATGCCAAAGACCCGCATCGCAGTTGCCGGAGCCGGCCTGATCGGCAAGACGCACATCGGCATCGCCCACGGCAGTGCGACAGTGGCCCTTGCGGCAGTGGTGGATCCGTCGCCGGGTGCGGTGGCCGTTGCAGCGCATTACGGTGTGCCGTTATTCCCCTCGCTGGAACACCTTCTGGCGGCCGATCGCCCCGAGGGCATTGTGTTGGCCACACCCAACCAGTTGCACGTGCCGCAGGCGCAGCAGTGCCTGCAGGCGGGGCTTGCAGTGCTGCTGGAGAAACCGATCGCCCCCACGGTGGCCGAGGCCGAACTGTTGGTGCATTGCGCCGAGGCGCTCGGTGGCCGCTTGTTGATCGGCCACCACCGCGCCCACAGCCCGATCATGGCCAAGGCGCGTGCGGTGGTCGAATCCGGGCAACTCGGTCGGCTGGTGAGCGTGATGGGCAGTGCCACCTTTCTCAAGCCCGACCATTATTTCGACGACGGTCCCTGGCGCCGCGAGCCCGGTGGCGGTCCGATCCTGATCAACATGATCCACGAAGTGCACAACCTGCGCCTCCTGTGCGGCGAGATCGTGGCAGTACAGGCGATTGCCAGCAATGCGGTGCGTGGTTTTGCGGTGGAAGACACGGTGGCGATCACTTTGCAGTTTGCCAGCGGCATGCTGGGCAGCTTCATGGTGAGCGATACCGCGGCCAGTGCGCGCAACTGGGAACACACCAGCCGGGAGAACAAGGCCTATCCCCACTACGACGACGAAGACTGCTACGTGCTGTCGGGCACCAACGGCAGCCTGGCAGTGCCCACCATGCGCCTGAAAACCTACCCCCGCCCGGAAGACCGCTCCTGGTGGAAAGGTTTCGAGGTCGGTGTGGTCGGCATGCTGCGCGCCGACCCCCTGCAGCGGCAGATGGAGCATTTCGGCGCCGTGGTGCGAGGCGAGGTTCAGCCGCTGGTCAGCGCGCGCGACGGCCTGCACAACCTGCGCGTGACCGAGGCCATTGGTGAAGCCGCGCGCAGTGGCCGCATGGTCCGCCTGGCCTGAAGGCCCGGTCGAATTCCAGGACAACCGAAGGACCCCACCCATGAAGATTCTCGTGCTCAACGGCATCAACCTGAATATGTTCGGCAAACGCGATCCGGCGCAATACGGCACCGTGACACTGGACGAGATCAACGCCAATCTGGAGGCACTGGGGCGCGAACTCGGTGCCGAGGTGCTGCACTATCAGACCAACCACGAGGGTGCAATGTGCGAGCGCATCCACCAGGCGCATGCCGAGGCCGTTGACGCAGTGATGATCAACGCCGGTGCCTGGACCCACTACAGCTACGGCATCCGCGATGCACTGGCGATCCTGAAGTGCCCGGTTGTCGAGGTGCACATGTCGAACATCCATGCGCGCGAAGCCTTCCGCCATGTCTCGGTGTTCGCAGAAATTGTGCGCGGGCAGATCTGCGGTTTTGGCGCCGAAAGTTATCTGCTGGCGCTGCGAGCGGCGGTCAGCGCCGCGGGGGCCGCCGCCCGCTGAGGCGCCGGCAAGCCCCGCGGCTTGCGGGTAAAGTCGGTGGTCATGCCTGTGCCCGCCATGCCCCTGCTGGTTGAAGAGTCCGAGGTCGAGATCACTGCGATCCGGGCCCAGGGCGCTGGCGGTCAGAATGTCAACAAGGTGTCGAGCGCCATCCACCTGCGTTTCGATATTTCTGCCTCCAGCCTGCCCGACGATGTCAAGCAGCGCCTGTTGGCCCTGCGCGACAAGCGCATCACGCAAGAGGGCGTGCTGGTTCTCAAGGCGCAGGGCCACCGGACGCAGGACATGAACCGGCTTGACGCCTACGCCCGGCTGCACGAATGGGTCAACAGCGTCGCCGTGCCGCCCCGGGTGCGTCGGCCCACGCGCCCCTCGCGGGCATCGGTTCAGCGCCGGCTGGATGGAAAGTCCCAGCGCGCGCAGACGAAGGGCCTGCGGGCGCGGGTGGCGGAATGAGCCCGGTCCAGGTGGGCACGGCCCGTTTCTTTGCTGATTTGCCCCTGCTGCAGAACACCAGCGACACCTTCGACCGCAGCCGCTATCGCCTTGCACCGGACGACTGGGTGCTGGTGATCACCGACATCGTCGACTCGACGATCGCCATCGCCAACGGGCGGCACAAGACGGTCAATTTCGTTGCGGCAATGGCCATCGCCGCCCTCAAGAACCTGTGTGCGCCAACACCGCTGCCTTTTTTGTTCGGTGGCGACGGCTCGGTGGTGATGGTGCCGCCCGCATTTGCCGATTCGGCCCGTCTGGCGCTGGCACGGGTTCGCGGGTTCGCGCTGCGCGAATACGGCATGCAATTGCGCGCCGGCCTGGCGCCGATCGGCGTGTTGCGGGCCTTCGGCAGCACCGTGCTGGTCGGGCGTTTCGAACCCTCGCCCGGCAACAGTTTTGGTGTCTTCCTGGGTGGCGGGGTGGCTTTGCTGGAGGCCGCCGTGCGCGGCCGCGGCGATCCCGCCCTGATCGCGCGGGTGGCGATCCCGCTGGCCGTTGACGATGGGCAGCCGGTGGACCTGGCCGGCCTGTCCTGCCGCTGGAACCCCTTGCAATCGGGCCGCGGCAAGATGCTCACGCTGATCATCCAGGGCGCGGCCGATCCGGGCGCCGTGCATGCGCATGTGATGGGGCTGGCCGGCCAGGGGCCGCAGGCGCAGCCGGTGCGCCGTGACACACTCCGGGGAAGCTGGCCGCCCGGCAACCTGATGCTCGAGGCCCGCGCGGCGCGCGGGCGCGGCTCCCTGTGGTGGACCTGGCTGCGGCTGTTGGCCGAGACCCTGCTGGCCTGGGTGGTGCTCCAGATCGGCCGTCCGGTAGGCGCTTTCGATCCCGACAAGTACCTGAACGAAATCACCAGCAACACCGATTTCTGCAAGCACGACGACACCGTGAGCTTCGTGATCGACTGTCCCTTGCCGGCCATCGACGCCATCCGGGCCTACCTCGACCAGCAGATGGCGCAGGGTGCCCTGCGTTACGGCATGCATGTGTCGCAGACCGCATTGATGACCTGCCTGGTGACTTCGCCGACCGACAGCCTGCACGTGCACTTTGTCGACGGTGGTGACGGCGGCTACACCAGCGCCGCCAAGACCATGAAGGCGCAGGCGCGCGCGGCATCACCGGCAACGATCCACCTCTGAATCCTCAGGTCCATGCCCATCAAGACCCTGTTGCGCAACCTGAGGCTGGTGTCCGGCCTGGTGCTCATGCTGTTTATCGTCGTCCACCTGGTCAATCTGGCGGTCGGCCTGCACTCGCTGGGCGCCATGGGTGCCGCCAAGGTATGGCTGCTGGACGCCTGGCGCACGCCCGTGGGCGCAGGCCTGCTGGTGGTGTCGGCGCTGGGCTACATGGCGCTAGCTCTGTATGCCCTCTCGATCTGGCGCAGTGGGGCGATGAGCCGCACCGACGCCGTGCAGATGGTGCTGGGGCTGCTGACGCCGCTGCTGCTGATCACCCACGTGATGGCGGCCCACGCAGCGGCCGAGTACGACCGCAATTTCAATTTTGTCTAAGGCCAGATGCTGGCGGTGTACTGGAGCTTTGCGCCGAAATACGCGTTTCAGCAGTTCTTCGTGGTCATGATCGTCTGGATCCATGGCGCCCTGGGGATGTATTCGTGGATGGTGCTGCTGCCATCCTGGAAGCGCATCGGCGGCATCGTGCTGCCGGTGCTGTTTGCGGTGCCCGTACTGGCACTGCTCGGGTTTGCCGAGAGCGGGCGCAGGGTGCTGGAGCGGCTCGAAAACGACCCAGCCTGGAAAACCCTCATCATTGACCATCTGAATCCGATCGCGGCCATGGTGGCGTCGATGGAAGCCGGCAAGAACCAGGTGCTGTGGGCCTATGGCGTGTTGGTCGCCATGGCACTTGGCGGCATGCTGGCGCGTGTGCTGCATGCGCGTGCGCAGCCGGTGGCCGTGGCATATGACGGCGGCCAGTCGGCCCTGGGGCAGCGTCGGCTGTCGCTGCTGGAGATCAGCATCGCGGCGGATGTGGCGCATGCGCATGTGTGCTCAGGCCGCGGTCGCTGCGGCACCTGCCGCGTCCAGGTGGAGCAGGGTGCGCAGTCCCTGTCGCTGCTCCATGACCTCGAGGAGACCGCGCTGGCCCGCCTGCATGCGCCGGCCGGCGCGCGGCTGGCCTGCCAGGCACGGGTGCTGGGGCCGGGCGTGGTGGTGACGCGGCTGCTGCCACCCATACGGATGCATCGGCTGCACGCGATCCAGACCGCTGGCTACCGCCACTTCCCGTGGCGACAGCCGGGCAGAGCACGCCAGGATGGGCTGGCTGGGGGATACCAAGGCGCGAGCCGATGGCTGGGCCGGTGCCATCGCCAACGCGCCGGACGAATGGCACGCCTGTATGGACAGCCTGTCACTGTCGCTGATGAGCGGCACCGGCGTGCGTGCCATCACGTTCACGCTGATCCTGTTGCTGATCGGTGGTAGTGCCGAGTGGCTCTACTGGACCTATGCGTATTCGCCGCTGCGTGCCTTGCCTGCGGCGGTCATCCGGTCGGCACGCGAGGCCCTCGGGCTGGGGCTGCGGCGCCTCGCCCTGTTGATAGGTGGCGTGCTTTTTTTCACCGGTGCCACCATTGCCTCCTCGGCGGAGCTTTCCTGGCCCGACGGGATGCATGAAACCGTGGTCAGTGTCACGGTGTGGCTCATGATGGTCCGTCTGGCCTGGGCCGTGTTTCTGGCTGCTGCTGGTGGGTGCCTTCGTGTTCCTGGCCAGGCCGGCACGGGTGTCGGGGGCACGGCTACCCACTTTCCCTCGCTTGTTCCTGCTGGCCGCTTTGGTGGCGCTCACCTTTGCGGTGTGGCTGCTGGCTCCGCCGGCTGTATCCACCATCGGGATAGTGCTGGCGGCAGTGGTGGCGCTGCAGATGGTGCTGCGGGCGGTGGTGTTTCATTTCTGGTCCGGGCGCTGGAGTCCGGTGCCGACGACAGCTTCTTCCGGCGCGACAGCCGCTGACCTGCTGGTCGGGGTGGGCGATGCTGCGGCCATGGCGTCGCTGCTTCCCCACATCGTGCTGTCGGCGACCCGGTTTACCGTGGTCGCCGTCAGGCTGGGCGCCTGCGCGGTAGCGCTCGACACGCCGATCTCCGAACTGGCGACGCGCCAGGGCCCGCTGGTGCGCTTTGCCTTCAGCCTGCTCGGCGTGGCGGCGTTGGCGCTGTTGACACATCTGGTGTGGATCGCCATCCGCACCACCATCGACCAGCGCTTGCGCCAGATCGGCCCGATCGATCCCCATGGTGACCCCAATCCGCAGGCGCGCCTGCCGACCCTGCTGCCCCTGCTGCGTCTGACCGCTGCCATCGCACTCGGCATCATGCTTTTGATGTCCTCGCTGTGGGCGGTGGACATCGAGATCATGCCGTTGCTGGCAGGCGCCAGGGTCCTCGGCCTGGCCCTGCGGTTTGGTGCGCAGGCCCTGGTGCGCGATGTGATTGCCGGCATCTTCTTTCTGGCCGGAGACGCATTTCGTGACGGTGAATACATCGAGAGCGGCACCACCACCAAGGGCACGATCGAGCGCATCACGCTGCGCACGGTGGCGCTGCGCCACCACAACGGCACCCTGCATTTCGTGCCCTATGGTGCGTTGGGCACCGTGCGCAACCACTCGCGCGACTGGGTGATCGAGAAGTTCAATCTGCCGCTGCTGATCGATGTGGACAGCGAAACCGGACGCAAGCGCATCAAGAAAGTCGGCGAAGTCATGCTGCAGGATGAGGAGATGGGCCATCTGCTGCGCGAACCGCTCAAGGGAAAGTTGTCGCGCATCGACCCGGGCGTGAAGTTGTTTCGCTGCAAGTTCGAGACCACGCCGGGCAAGCAGTTCGATGTACGCGCGCAGGCGATCAAGTGGCTGGAAGCCGCGCTCAAGGCGGCTGGCATCGGTTTCGCCGATGGCCGCCAGACGGTGTACGTGCAGCGGGTCGACAGCCCCGTGCAGGTGGCGGCCACTGCTTCAGACTGAGGCCTCTGGCCCCCACGCTTCGCCCAGCACTTTGGCTGCTTACTGATAAGGGGGTCATCCACAGCCTCTTCAAAAGCTGCGCGAAGGTCTTGCACCGTGTCGGCGTGACAGCCGATGGCATCGGCGATGCCATCATGCACCCGGCAACGATCAGCAGCGCTTCAATACGATCCCAGTCCAAATTTGCAACCGCAGGCTTGGCAAAGATCGCTCCGAAGTCTTGCGCTGATCTTGCCTATTCAGGCGCCGCTTTTCACCGAGCGCCTGATGCCGATGATCGACACCCTGAGCAGCCGCATGACGATCCTCTGAAGCAACTTGACGCAACCGGTACCGGCAATATCGAGGCAGGAATTCGTGTTGGCGGTATACATATAGGGGTATATACTGTCAGGGGTATGTCGATGCCGCCGATCAAGTCCGTTACCCGCAGGCAACGCAGCCTCGCCCGCTTTGGGCGGTGACATGCTCAACCGAGAGCCTCAACCAACCCCGAAGGAGACGACCATGGCCCATATTGTGATAGTCGGAGCAGGCCTGGGTGGCATGCCAGCCGCCTACGAGTTGCGCGAGATGCTTCCCAAGGAACACAGGATCACGGTGGTGAACCCGTTGGACTATTTCCAGTTCACGCCCTCCAACCCCTGGGTCGCCGTCGGTTGGCGCAAGCACGAGGCGGTCACGATGCCGATTGCGCCCGCGCTGAATCGCAAGGGCATCGAATTCATCGCCAAGGCAGTGACTGCCATCGACGCACCTGCCAATCGGCTGACACTGGAAGGTGGTGACTGCCTCGACTATGACTATCTGGTGCTCACCACCGGCCCCAAGCTCAGCTTCGACGAGGTGCCTGGCGCAGGCCCTCTGGAGGGCCACACCCATTCGGTTTGTACCGTGGCACACGCCGAGCAGTTCTTTGCCGAGTACCAGGAGTTTCTGAAGAATCCGGGCCCGCTGGTGATCGGCGCCATGCCAGGCGCCAGCTGCTTCGGCCCCGCGTACGAGTTTTCCTTCATCCTGGATGCCGACCTGCGCCGGCGCAAGCTGCGCCACAAGGTTCCGATGACCTATGTGACCAGCGAACCCTACATCGGGCATTTGGGGCTGGGTGGCGTCGGTGACAGCAAGTCGATGATGGAGTCGGAATTCCGCAGCCACGACATCAAGTGGATCACCAACGCCAAGACCCACAAGGTCGAGCCTGGCAAGCTGTTCGTGAGCCAGCTTGACGACGACGGCAAGCCCGCGCGGGAGCATGAAATCCCGTTCAAGCTGTCGATGATGCTGCCGGCCTTCAAGGGTATTGGTCCGGTGATGGCGGTACCCCATCTGTGCAATCCGCGCGGGTTCGTATTGATCGACGAATTCCAGCGCAGCAAGGCCTATCGCAACATCTTCGCGGCGGGTGTCTGCGTCGCCATCCCGCCGGTCGAGGTGACTCCCGTGCCCACCGGTGCTCCCAAAACGGGCTACATGATCGAGACCATGGTGTCGGCGATTGCGCACAACATCGCCGATGACCTGGCCGGCAGACCCGCTATTGCCAAGGCCAGCTGGAATGCGATTTGTCTGGCCGACATGGGCGACACGGGCGCCGCATTCGTTGCCTTGCCGCAGATGCCCCCCCGCAACGTGAACTGGTTCAAGAAAGGCAAGTGGGTGCACTTCGCCAAGATCGCCTTCGAGAAGTACTTCATGCGCAAGATGAAGACCGGCAACTCGGAGCCCGTCTATGAAAAGTATGTCCTCAAGGCACTGGGCATCGTGCGACTGGCCGACTGACCTTGCGCAGTAGATTGACCCGCATGGGCCGCACGAAATGCGCGCCCGATGCTGTCATGTGCGGCTCGAAGCGCTCGCGCACCTGCGCGAGATCGGCTGCATCGAGTTGGTGGTCCAGGTAGGTGACGCCGATCTGGCGGCGCTCGAATTCGGCAAAGTCCCGGTAGGTGACAGGAACCCCGAAGCGGGTCTCGCTGACCTGTTGCCAGGCGCCCGAGTCCACGGCCGTGCGCACGGCGGTCAGGGCGGCGGCGCGCACCTGTTGCTCATCGTGGAACACGCGCATGATCTCGTTCAGGTCGCCGGCGAAGACGGGCTCCGACACGTACAGAAGTCCCTGCGGGCGCAGCACCCGGTGGATTTCCGCCAAGGCCGTCTGCAGCAGCGGCAGAGGAACGTGGTGCAGTGATTTCAACATCAACGCCAACCCGAAGGTGCCGGATGCGCAGGGAATCGACTGCGCGCCGGCCGCCATAAATTCCAGTCCGTGCTGCGGCTGAAGCAGGTTCTTGGCATGCTGGCGTGCGTCCACGTCCAGTGCGGTCACATGGCAGCCTGGATGGCGTGCCAGCAGGCTCCGCGCCAGTGCGGCGGCCCCGCAACCCAGTTCGATCATGGGCTGCGCAGCGCGCAGGTCCACGAGTGTTTCGAGCAGTTCCAGTTCGTCGGCGACCCATGGTGTGGTCATTCGGGTTTCCTGTTGGCTCCATGGCATGATAGGAGATGCCCCATTTGCGCTGTTCCGTTGTAGAGGAGTGGCTTGGCCGGCTGCTCGTGGTCGTGCAGTTCGCATTGCTGGCCTGGCTGGCCTGGCGCGGTGTGCAGGCCCCATCCATTCCCATCGGGGCCGCAATGGCGGGCGTCGTTTCCGTATTGCTGGGTCTTTGGGCCTTGGCGTCCAATCCGCCCGGAAACTTCAATATCCGGCCAACGCCGCATCCCGACGGCCAGATGATCAGCGCTGGGCCGTACCGCTGGGTTCGCCACCCGATGTACGCGGCCGTGCTGCTGTTCGGCGTTGCGTGCGCCTGGGCCGATGCCAGCTGGGACGGGTGGTTGGCGACTGCGCCGCTGGCTGTCGTGCTGACCTGCAAGGCGCTCATGGAGGAGCGATGGATGCTGTCTCTGCACCCGGGTTATGCCGCCTACCGGGCCGGGACCGCACGAATTTTCCCTGGCATCTTCTGAAAAATCCTCGGGTGAACGCAGGTCAACGATCACTGCATCTCCAGGGCTCAGGGTTTGACCACAGGCCAGCCCCGTTTGCTCCATTCGCACATGCCGCCCTGCACAAAGCGCACGTTGGCGTGACCTTTCTCACGCAGCAGCCGGAGTGTTGCGCTGGATCGGTTCTGGGTGTGGCAAATGAGCAGCGCTGGCCTGGACGGATCGCGCGAAATCTCGTGGAGCCGGCTGGCGAACTGGCGCATCGGGAGCAATTGGGCGCCGCGGGCGATGCCGGTGGCGTGTTCCGGCGGCTTGCGCACATCGATGAGCGTAGCCCTGCCGGCCTCCAGCTCCCTACGCGCAAAGTCCAGCATGACGGCGTCGCCGGCCGGCTGGCTGAAGGCCGAGGGTGCCAGCCATGCGGCGACGCCCGCCAGAGCGGCTCGACAAGCCATTGACCGCGGCGAAGGGTTCGGGTTCAGGGTGCGGGGCACAGTCATGCATCCATAGTCAGGCACTGGCATTGTCCCCGTATAGATGGCAGGCCACCAGGGCTACCCGCTGCAACTCCGGCACCTGGCGCGGCAGCAGTGCGGGAATGCTGTCCTGGCAGGTCGCCATCGCACGCGGACAGCGGGCCGCAAACGAACAGCCCTTCGGCGGGTTGGCCGGGTCGGGCAGTTCGGAGCCTGCCACTTCGTAGTCGCTCGCCAGCCGGGCTGCGCCAGCGGTCTTGTTGCGGCTGGGGATAGAGGCGAGCAGCAGCCGGGTGTAGGGATGCGCCGGTTGCTCGAATATCTGCCGCGCCGATGCCAGCTCGACGATATTGCCGAAGTACATCACCGCCACGTCGTCGCTGATATGGCGCACGACCGAGAGATCGTGCGAGATGAACAGCATCGCCATCCGGTGCTTGCGGCGCAGATCCATGAGCAGATTCAGGATCTGCGACTGGATCGACACGTCCAGCGCGGACACCGGCTCGTCGGCCACCAGCAGCCGGGGCGCGAGTGCCAGCGCGCGGGCGACGGCGATCCGCTGGCGCTGGCCACCCGAAAACTCGTGGGGGTACTTGTCGGCATCGGCTGCCGAGAGGCCGACCGTCTCCAGCAGTTCGTGCACCCGTTGCAGGCGCTGCGCGCGGGTCTTGTCAGTCCAGTGGATGTCCAGCGGCTCGCGCACCACCTCGGCAATCGACTGCTTGGGGTCGAGCGAAGAAAACGGATCCTGGAAAACCATCTGCATCCAGCGCCGGTGTTCGCGGCCGGGCCGCGCGTCGGGCGCGATCCACTGCACACCATCGAAATCGACCGTCCCGCTGGTGGCATCGACCAGGCGCATCAGGGTGCGGGCCAGGGTCGACTTGCCGCAGCCGGATTCGCCCACGATGCCCAGCGTGCGGCCGTCGTGCAGGTCGAAGCTGACGGCGTTGAGCGCCTTGAACGGTTGGTTGCCCGGCAGCAGGTAATGCTTGCTCAGGCCTTGCACCCGCAGCAGGGGAGCAACGGCGGCGCCGATGGTGGTGGCGTCAGTCGGCATGGGCATACCAGCAGGCGGCTTGTTCCTGCGGATTGCCGGCCAGGGCCGTCAGCGGTGGAGCTTCGCGGCACCGTGCATCGGCGCGTGGACAGCGCGAGGCGAACAGGCAGTCGCGTCCACGCTCGCCTAGCGGCGGTACCGATCCGGCAATGGTGGGCAGCAACTGGCCCGGTTCGTGGCCGGCCGGTGCCGTCTGCAGCAAGGCCTGAGTGTAGGGATGGGCGGGCCGGGCGAACAAGGCGTCGACGCTGCGTTTCTCGGCCACCCGGCCTGCGTACATCACGGCGACATCGTCGCAGTGGTCGGCCACCAGGGCCAGGTCGTGGGTGATCAGCAACAGGGCCATGTTGAATTCGCGCCGCAGGTCGCCCAACAGCCGCAGGATCTGCGCCTGCACGGTGACATCGAGGGCGGTGGTGGGTTCGTCGGCGATCAGCAGCTGCGGCTGGCAGGCCAGGGCCATCGCGATCATCACGCGCTGGCGCTGCCCACCGGACATTTCATGGGCGTAGGCGTGGGCCCGCTTGGCCGCGGTCGCGATACCCACCATGTCCAGCAGCTTCACCACCTGCGCTGCGGCGGCTTGTGCGTCCATGCGGCGGTGCAGGCGCAGGCTCTCGGCAATCTGTTCGCCGACCGTCAGCACCGGGTTCAGGCTGGTCATGGGTTCCTGGAAGATCATCGCGATCTGACTGCCGCGCAGCCCGCGCATGGCCTTCTCGGACAGGGCCAGCAGGTCGTTGCCATCGAACAGGATGCGCCCGCCGGCATAGACCGTCTGGGCCCGCGGCAGCAGGCGCATCACGGCCAGCGCGGTGACGCTCTTGCCGCAGCCCGACTCGCCCACCAGACCGAGCGTCCGGCCGGCCCCGAGCTGCAGTGTGATGCGGTCCAGCACGGTGTGGGTGCCGCGCGCGGTGCGCAGGCGCACCGTCAGGTTCTGGATGTCCAGCAGGGGTGGCTGCGGGTTGTACATTTATGCAATGGGAAAGACCCGGACGAGCCTGGAAAAAGCGCTGGCATCTCAACTCGAGGTGGGCATCGCCGATGTTACCCCGGGCGTGGTGCTGCGCGCCCATGCGGCAGGGGCTCTGGTGTGTGACGTCGCGGTGGGGCAGACCTTCCGCTACTACGACCTGGCGTCGCTGACCAAGATCGTGTTCACCCAGCAGGCGCTGATGCAGGCCTTCGACCGCGGCCTATGGACAGCGGATTCGACGGTCGGCGATTTCCTGCCCGACTTCACCCGGCCCGCCCTCCGCCTGACCGATTTGCTCACCCACACTTCGGGCATCGAATGGTGGCTGCCGTTCTACGAGTCGGTCGATCTGTCGTTGCCATGGCGACAACGCCGGCAGTGGCTGTACCGCCAGCTCCAGACGGCGCCGTGCCAGCCCACCGGCAAGGCGGTGTACAGCGATCTGGGCTTCATGCTGCTGGGTTTTGTGCTGGAAGCCTTGCACGGCAAGGACCTGCTCCTGGTGTGGCAGGACCTGCATTCCGCAAGTTACCCTGGCAGCAGCCTGGCGCTGCACGAGGACAACCGGCCAGTGCATGCGGTGGTCGACTACGCACCTACGGAGCTATGTCCCTGGCGCAGGAAGCGCCTGCAAGGCGAGGTGCATGACGACAACACCTGGAGCCTGGGCGGCGTTTCCTCGCATGCCGGTTTGTTCGGCAGCATCGACGACCTGGCCTCTTTCGGCTTGCAGTTGCGGTCCCAGATCCGGGGCTTGCCGGGTGCGCCGGTCCGCCCGGCAACGGCACAGCTTTTCACCCGGCGGGCCATCCCACGCGCGGTTGGCGACTGGACGTTGGGCTTCATGATGCCGGCGGAGCAGGGCGCCAGTTGTGGGCGGCATTTCTCCGAGCAGTCGATCGGTCACACCGGCTTCACCGGCACGTCGCTGTGGTACGACCCGCAGCGCGACCTGCTGGTCAGCATGCTCAGCAACCGGGTCTATAGTGGGCGCGACAACCAGGGGTTTCTGGCGCTGCGTCCGCAGATCCATGACTGGATCGTGGAAGGACTGTAATGCAGATCACCGCCCTGACCGAGGAACAGCACGAGCGCGACTGCGCCACGCTGATGGCCGCCTCCGATCCCTGGCAGACGCTGGGCGATGACTTCGAGACACTGCTGCGCACGGTGCGCCTGCCCGGACGCGAGCGGTACGTGGCGCAGGTCGACGGCTGCTTCGCCGGTTTCCTGCTGCTCAACCTGAACGGCACCTTTGCCGGCTATATCCAGACGGTGGGGCTGGCGCCGGAGTTTCGGGGCCGCGGGCTGGGTGAGCAGTTGTTGGCATTTGCCGAGCAGCGCATCCTGCGCGACCATCCGAACGTGTTTCTGTGCGTGTCGTCATTCAACCAGGCGGCGCGGCGCTTCTATGCGCGGCTGGGCTACCACGAGGTGGGCGAACTGACCGACTTCCTGGTGCCGGGGCATTCTGAATTCCTGCTGCGCAAGACGATCGGCCCGATCCGGACACGCAGGGCCTGACTCATGCCTGGTGGCCGATCCGCTGGTGCTAAGATCAACTTTCTGTGTGAGACCCACCCGTTCCTGGGCCCGCCGGACGGGCTGATCAAAGGCCTTGCCTACCGAACTTTCAAGGAGTTACCCCATGTCCCCATGCGCATCCCGCCGCCCGCTGACACTGCGTCTGGCCGCACTCATCGCCGGTCTCGCATTTGCGGGGCTCGCCAGTGCCCAGGTGCTGGAAATTGCAGCCGATGGCTCGCCTGCCGGTCTGGACCCGCATGTGGTACCTGCCTTCAACACGGTGCTGATCAACAAGAACATCTACGAGGGCCTGACTGCGATCGACAAGGACCTCAAGATCGTCCCCGGCCTGGCCACCTCCTGGACCGTCGCCAAGGACGGCCTGAGTTACCGCTTCAAGCTCAAGCAGGGCGTCAAGTTCCACAATGGCAAGCCCATGACCGCGGCCGACGTGATCGCCTCACTGAACCGCATCCGCGATCCGAAAACCGGATCTCCGTACGCTTCCCGCCTGTCGATGGTGAAGGAGATCGTCGAGGACAAGGGAGACGTGGTGATCAACCTCAACACCGCATCCGTGCCCCTGGTCGGCCAGCTCGAAGCCCTGGCCATCGTGCCGGCCGAGGCGCTGGCCAATGCCACCAATCTGCAGCGGGTTCCCGTGGGCACCGGCCCGTTCAAGTTCGACAAGTGGGTGACCGATGCCTATGTCAGCCTGGTCAAGAACCCCGAGTACCACACCGCCGGCTTGCCCAAGCTGGCCGGCCTGAAGTTCAACATCGTGCCCGAGGCCAGCACGCGCCAGGCCGGCATGGCCAACGGCACCTACCAGTTCTTCCCGTCGGTGGACGCGGTCACCATCAATGCACTGGCCCGAGCGCCCGGCGTGGTCACCACCAAGGTGCCTGATCTCGGCTACAGCCTGGTCGGCATGAATGTGAGTAAGCCGCCGTTCGACAACCCGAAGGTGCGTGAAGCGCTGAACTACGCACTGAACCGCCACGAAATCGTGCGCGGCGTGTACCTGGGCCGTGCGTCCATCGCCGCACCGCTGCCGGCCGTACTGACCGAATGGGCCGTGCCCTACGCCGACTTCCCCTGCTATCTGTCCAACCCCGAGAAAGCCAAGGCGCTCTTGAAAGAGGCCGGTGTGGCCATGCCGCTGGCGATCACCATCAACGTGTTGCCCAATCCGGTGGCCAAGGACACGGCCGAGATCGTACAGGCCCAGCTCGAAAAAGGCGGTTTCAAGGTCACTCTGCTGGCCCAGGAGATCGGCAAGTTCGTCGCCGACTGGCGGGCTTCCAACTTCACCGCCTTCGTCTCGCTCAACGGCGGCGGCGTCGACCCCGACGACTACTTCTACCGTACTTTCTACACCGGCTCGTCCACCAACGTGTTCAAGTACTCCGACAAGGAACTGGACAGGCAACTCGACGCCGGCCGCGCTACGACCAACAAGGCCGAGCGCAAGAAGATCTATGACGGGGTGCAGAAGTCGTTGGCCTGCCAGGGACCGATCGCCTTCCTGGCCAACGGGGATCTCTTCACCGCCATGCGCTCCAACGTGAAGGACTTTGCCGCCATCCCGACGCGTTCGCTGGTGTACCTGCGCCAGACCACGCTGGAGAAGTAGCCACCCGCCGGCCTGCGCGGTGAGTGCGCGGCGCGCACCGCCGCGGTGTGCCGGTGGCGCCGACTGCCATGGTGAAACTGATCCTCAAGCGCCTGCTCGACCTGGCCATCGTGCTGCTGGGCGTGTCGGTGCTGGTCTTTCTGATGATCCGGCTCATCCCCGGCGATGCCGCGCAGGTGATGCTCGGCGCCAGCGGCGACGCGGGGGAGGAGCAGGTACGTCAGTTGCGCGAGAAGCTGGGCCTGAACGATGCGCTGGTGGTGCAATACGGTCGCTGGATGGGCGCGATGGCGCAAGGCGACTTCGGCGTCAGCATCTGGACCGGCAAGCCGGTCATCGAGGACATCTGGCAACGCATCGGCGTCACGGCTGAGCTGACCTTCCTGTCGCTGCTGCTGGCGGTGCTGCTGTCGATTCCTGCCGGCGCATTGATGGCCTATTTTCGCGGCAGCATTTCCGACGTGGTGATGCGTGTGGTCACCATCACCGGCGTCACGATGCCCAGCTTCTGGCTGGGGGCGCTGTTGATCTTCGGCTGGGCGGCCTGGTTTCCAGGCTGGCAGACACTCGGTTCCATCCCCTCGCTGACCGAAGACCCTTGGGCGCACCTGCAGCGCATGTTTCTGCCCACGCTCACCTGTGCCTTGCCGGTCATCGCCTCGCTGGCGCGCATCATGCGCTCGGCCATGATCGACGCACTGGGGCAGGATTACATCCGCACCGCGCGCTCCAAGGGGCTGGGCGAGTGGACGGTCACCTTCAAGCATGCCCTGCGCAACTCGCTGATTCCCTATGTGACCGCGCTGGGCATCATGGCCGGCTACCTGTTCAGCGGCGCCATCGTGGTGGAGCAGGTATATGCGATTCCTGGTCTCGGGCGCCTGATGCTGGGGGCGATTGCTGACCGCAACTATCCGCTGATCCAGACCTCGATCCTGGTGGTGACATGCGCCTTCGTGGTCATCAATGCGATCATCGATTTGCTGTACCGCGTGATCGACAAGCGTGCCGGGGTGGCGGCATGAAGATCCAGCGCTGGATGCAGGGAGTCGGGAGCGACTTCGTGCGCAACCCGATCCTGATGCTGGCGCTGACGCTGGTGCTGCTGCAGGTGCTGGCCTCGGTGTTTGCCAATGTCATCTCACCCTATGACCCGGTCGAGCAAGCGGTCGAGGCGCGCATGGCGCCACCCAGCAGCGAGTTCCTGCTGGGCACCGACAAGCTCGGGCGCGATGTGTTGTCGCGCATCCTCCACGGCTACCGCTCGTCGCTGGGCATCGCGTTCTCGGCGGTGCTGGTGGCGTTGTTGCTGGGCGGCAGCCTGGGGATCTGGGCCGGTTACAAGGGCGGCTGGGTGGACCGGCTGGTGATGCGGTTTGCGGATGTGCTGTTCGCCTTTCCGATCATCCTTCTGGCCATTGGTGTGATCGCGATCCTGGGCACGAACACCACCTCGACCGTGGTGGCCATCGCGGTCGTCTATGCCCCGATCTTCGCGCGCCTGATGCGCGCACCCACGCTCGTGTTGCGCAGCGCCGACTACGTGCATGCAGCGCGCAGCTTCGGCGCCGGCGACCTGCGCATCATCGTGCACCACATCATGCCCAACCTGATGAGCGTGATCCTGGTGCAGGCCAGCCTGTCGCTCTCGACCGCCATCCTGCTGGAAGCCAGCCTGTCGTTTCTGGGCATTGGCGCGCAGCCGCCGGCGCCGTCGCTTGGGCGCATGTTGTCCGAGGGGCGCGAGTACATGTTCATGGCGCCCTGGGCCAGCCTGTTCTCCGGGCTGGCCATTCTTCTGGCCTCGCTCGGTTTCAATCTGCTGGGCGACGGCTTGCGTGACCGGCTCGACCCGCGTTTGCGCGGCATCGACTGATCCACCCCCTACAGAACAACGCCCGGCGCGGGAAAGGCCCCCATGGCACAGGAAATTTTTGGCGGAGCGATGTCGGGCACCAGCCTGGACGGCGTGGATGTGGTGCTGGCCCGCTTTGACGGCGACCCTGACCAGCCTGCCACCGACGCCGGCGTACAGGTGCTGGCCCACGTCTACCGTCCGTATGCAAGCCAGTTGCGTGAGGAAATCAAGGCCATCTGCCATGGCCAGCCCCTGACACTGCCGCAGTTGGGATTGCTGGACCTCTTGGTAGCGCGCAACTATGTCGAGGCCATCTGCGCCGCGCTCGCACAGGCCGGGTTGCAGCCCGGCCAGGTGCGCGCAGTCGGAGTACACGGGCAGACAGTGTTCCACCAGCCGCTGGGTGACGACCGCTTCACGATACAGATCGGCGAGCCCAACACGATTGCGGTGGGCACCGGGGTTCCGGTGGTGGCCGATTTCCGGCGCCGCGACATGGCGCTGGGGGGGCAGGGGGCACCGCTGGCCCCGGCGTTTCACGACCACTGGTTCCGCCATCCGACGCGCACCCGCGTCGTGCTCAATGGGGGCGGCATCGCCAACATTACCGCCCTGATTCCTGGTCAGCTGACCTACGGCTTCGACACTGGCCCGGCCAACGTGCTGATGGACGGCTGGTGCCAGGCCCGTACCGGCCAGGGCTTCGACCACGACGGCCAGTGGGCGCGGGGTGGCCAGGTACTCCCTGCACTGCTGGCAACCCTGCTGCAGGAGCCGTATCTGCAGATGCCGCATCCGAAAAGCACCGGTCGCGAACTGTTCCACCAGCAATGGGTGCTGGCGTGCCTGCAGCGCAGCGGTACTGCCACCGCAGGCGACGCCGATGTGATGCGCACCCTGCTGGAGTTCACGGTGCGCACCGTGGCCGATGCGGTCCAGCGCGTGGGTGCGGGGCAGGGCGAACTGTTCGTGTGCGGCGGTGCGGCGCAGAACGGCTTTTTCATGCAACGCCTCGCGGCAGCGCTGCCGACGTGGGTCGTGGAGAGCACGGCCACCCGGGGCATCGCGCCGGATCAGGTCGAGGCGATCGCCTTCGCCAATTTTGCGCGGCGCACGGTCCACGGACTGCCGGGCAATCTGCCCTCGGTGACCGGAGCCAGCCGGCCTTGCGTTTTGGGAGCGGTCTATGGCGTCTGATGTTTCCGCGGCCGACCACGAGCAGCACATCCTCGACTGCTGGCTGGCGCGCCGACACCGTAAGCTGCAATTTTGCGTTGATCGGGCAGGAGTCGACTGCGCAATTACTGCGTGGCGTACCGCGCCTGCTGACCCCAGGCGGGCATTTCATCTCACAGATGCTGCATCCGCCCGAAGCCAGCGGTAGCCTGCCCTGCCAGGACGGCTGGCGCCAAGGCAGCTGGGATGGTTTCAAGCAGCGCTTTGTCAACGCCGCCCCCTGGTACTTCCGCACGCTGGAGAGCTGGCGCGCCCTGTTTGCCGCTTGCGGCCTGCGCCTGGTCAGCGAGCACTGGCCGGAGCATCCGGGTACCGGCCGCCCCGCATCGGTCGTGTTTGTGGCGGTGGTAGCGTCCATTGGACAATAGCCCATGCCCAGCAAGACCTTCACCAGTGGCCGCATCCGCCAGGCCCACTACGATACGGCGTCGCGCCAGCTCGACCTGCGCTGGGACGACAAGACCGTGCGCGCCTACCAGCAGGTGCCCGAAGAGGTGTACCGGCGGCTGTGCAGCGCACCCAATCCGGCCACCTACTGGGAGGACCGCATCGCGGAGGAATACCCGAAGGCGCAACCGCGCAGCGGCGGTGCGCAGGATGATGCGGCGCAGCGGTTCGAGGGCTTGTTCGGCAGTGAGGACTGAGCATGACCTCCTGCCGGCTCAGGCGGCCAATGCGCGCCGGATGCTGCCGGCGTGGTGTTCCAGCAGGGCTTCGGCGGCCGCGGCAGTGCTATCGCGTTTCAGCGCCACGATGGCCACCTTGACGCGCCAGGCGCAGCCCTCCAGCATCTGGCGCGCCGCATCCTCGCTGGCGCCTGTCGCCCGCACGGTCAGGTCTATCGACCGCTGACGCAGCTTGCTGTTGGTGGCCCGCAGGTCGACCATCAGGTTGCCATAGACCTTGTGCAGGCCGACCATCACGGCGCTGGAGAACGTATTGAGCGCGATCTTCTGCGCGGTGCCCGCCTTGAGTCGGGTACTGCCCGAGATTACCTCCGGGCCGGTGGCCAGCGTGATGCCTATCTCGGCCTCGGCGGCGACCGCGCTGCCGGGGTTGTTCGCGATGCCGATGGTCAGCGCACCGGCTGCGCGCGCGACGGCGATGGCGCCCAGCACATACGGGGTGCGGCCGGATGCGGCAATTGCCAGCACCACATCATTGGCGGTGGGTTGCACCGCTTGCAGGTCCAGGCCGCCTTGCACCCGGTTGTCTTCAGCACCTTCCACGGCCAGCGTCACGGCCTGCATGCCACCGGCCAATAACGCGATCGCACGCGCGGGCGGCCACGAGAAGGTGGGCCACAGTTCCACCGCATCCTGCAGCCCGAGCCGCCCCGAGGTCCCCGCGCCGACATACACCAGCCGGCCACCGGCGGCCAGGCGTGGCACCGCTGCCTGCACTGCGCGGGCCAGGTCCGCGCTGGCAGCGCGCACGGCGTTCACGGCTTCCTGCTGGTCCTCGACAAAGGCATCAACGAGTGGTTGCGGACCATACAGGTCCAGGTCGGCGTGCAGCGGGTTGGGGGATTCGGTCGAGCCATTCATGGTGGGCATAGCCGGTGCCGGCCGGGTATCAAAGCATTGACGGGAACAGTCCTGTCAGTATCCCATGTGGGCACCCGCGTCTGACCCGGTTCGGCCCGCAGGGGCCCGGCCGCAGCAAGTCAGGATGTTTCACAATCGGGTGCTGTCGCAGTTCGCCATTTTCAAGGAACCCCCATGCTCGTCGTCCACCATCTCAACGATTCCCGCTCCCAACGTGTACTGTGGCTGCTGGAGGAGCTCGCCCTGCCGTACGAGATCCGGCACTACCAGCGCGACGCGGCGACCCGCCTGGCCCCGCCGGAACTGCGGGCGGTGCATCCGCTGGGTAAGTCGCCGGTGCTGACCGATGGTGCGCAGACCGTCATCGAGTCTGGCGCCATCGTCGACTACGTCATCCGTCGGCACGGTGCGGGCCGCCTGCAGCCGGCGCCTGAGACTGCCCTGTTCGACATCTACCAGCAATGGCTGCACTATTCCGAGGGTTCTGCGATGTTGCCGCTGATGCTCAAGCTGTATGTCGGTCGGCTGGGTGATGCAGGTGCTCCCCTGGCACCGCGCATCGACAACGAGATTGCCAACCACATGGGGTATGTCGAGCAATCGCTGGCTAACCGGGAGTGGCTGTTGGGCGACCTGTTCAGTGGCGCCGACATCCAGTTGAGTTTTGTGGGCGAGGCCCTGCGCGGCCTGCGCGCCCAGTACCCGAACATCGAGGCCTGGGTGCGGCGCTTCCAGGCGCGGCCGGCCTACCGCCAGGCGCTGGAACGGGGTGGCCCGTATGCCCTGGCTGCATGAGTGGGGCTGACCAAGGCATGGCGATGACAGACAACCCGATGGAGCGCGCACAGGCTCTGTTTTTCGAGGGCACGGCCCATTTCGACGCAGGCCGGCTGGACCCGGCGCGGGACAGCTTCGCGGCCGCGCTCACCCTGGTGCCCGGCCGGCCCTCGGTGCAGGCCAACCTGGGCGTGACATTGTTCCGGCTCGGTCAGTGGAGCGATGCGGTGGCCCAGTTGGAGCCTGCGGTGGCGGCAGAACCCGACCAGCCGGACGCCTGGCTGGCCCTGGGCCTGTCGCGCAAGGCGCTGGCACAGTGGCCCGCGGCCATGGCGGCGCTGGAGCGCGGTCTCGTTCGCGGGGCCGGCACAGCCGAAGCCTGGTTGGCACTGGCGCATATCCAGGAGCGCCTGGGGCGCGAGTCCGCAGCCTTGCAATCCGTCCAGCGGGCGCTGCAGATGGATGACCAATCGGCCGCCGCCTGGAGCGCGCGTGGCGGCCTGTTGTTGCTGGTTCATCAGGAGCAGGAGGCCGTGCGCAGCTTCGAGCGTGCGATCGCGCTCGGCGCGGACGAGTCACTGCACCGCTTCTACCTGGCCTCTGTGCGCGGGGACACCACACCCGCCCAGCCACCGCGCGCCTATGTCGAAGCGCTGTTCGACCAATACGCCGACAATTTCGAGCAGCACTTGACCGAGGTGCTGCGTTACTGCGGCCATGAAGTGCTGCTGCAGCCGCTGGTCAATGCCGAAACGCACTATCCCCTGGTGCTCGATCTGGGCTGCGGCTCGGGGTTGTGCGCGCGCGTGGTTCGGGGCCAGGCGGGTGCGATCGACGGCGTTGACCTGTCGAGTTCCATGGTGGAGCAGGCACGCGCCACCGGCCTGTACCGCCGGGTTGCGCACGAAGACCTGCTGCCTTTCCTGGCGGCGTCCGACGAAACCGCCGATCTGGTGATGGCGGCCGATGTATTTATCTATGTAGGTGCGCTCGACGCGGTGTTTGCCGCCGTGCGCGAGCGCTTGCGTCCAGGCGGGTGTTTCGCGTTTTCCGTCGAGCGCCATGACGGCGAACAGGACCTGCAGTTGCTGCCCAGCATGCGGTACGCCCACGCGCCGGCCTATGTGGTTCGCCTGGCCGACACCCACGGTTTCCGGGTCAGCCGCCAGTGGGAGGGGCTGCTGCGCCACGACCAGGACCGGCCGATTCCCGGCCTGTACTTCCACCTGGAGGCCACGGCTTGAGGCAAGATCTGGGGCCCTTTACTTGCGCCAGAACTGCGGCAACAGGAGCACCATCACCGACAGCAGTTCCAGCCGTCCCAGCATCATCGCCAGCGTGCAGACCCAGGTCTGGAAGTCGCTGAGCCCGCCGTAGTTCACCGCGGGGCCCACATCGCCCAGGCCCGGGCCGATGTTGTTGACGCAGGCAACCACCGCGGTGAAGGCGGTCACCACGTCCAGCCCGCTGAACAGCAGCACCATGGTGAACACCACCAGCGTGACGCCGTACAGCATCATGAAGGCGATCACCCCCTGGATGGTGCGGTCGTCGATGGCGCGCCCGCCGATCACGATCGGGTTCACGACCTGCGGGTGCACGATGCGCACCAGTTCGCGGCGCGCCTGGGCTGTCAGCAGCAGCAGGCGGATCATCTTGATGCCGCCCCCCGTGGAGCCGGCGCAGGTGGCAAAACAACCCAGCAGGATCATCAGGAGCGAGGCGAACAGGGGCCACTGCGCATAGTCGTAGGACGCGTAGCCGGTGGTGGTGGCCACCGAGATGACATGAAATGCGGTGATCCGCAGTGCATGCAGGAGATCCGGGTGGGTACCGGTCGCCACCAGGTAGGCGGTGATGAGCAGGATGCTGCCCACGATGACGCCGTAGAAACAGCGCACCTCGACATTGCCCCACAAAACGGCGATGGAGCGCCGGCGCCAGATGGCGTAATACAGCAGCAGGTTGATGCCCGACAACATCATGAAGACCATCGCCACGCCTTCGATCAGCGGCGAATTCCAGTGCCCGAAGCTGGCGTCATGGGACGAGAAGCCGCCCAGGCTCACCGTGCTGCACATGTGCATGAAGGCATCGGCCCAGTTCATGCCGGCCCATCGGTAAGACAGCAGGCAGGCCACCGACAGCAGGCCATAGGCGACCCAGATGCCCCGAGCCGTGTCCGCGATACGCGGCGTGAGTTTCTGGTCCTTCATCGGGCCGGCGGTCTCGGCCTTGAAGAGTTGGCTGCCGCCGACGCCCAGCAGCGGAAGGATGGCCACTGCCAGCACGATGATGCCCAGGCCACCGACATACATCATGAAGCAGCGCCATACATTGACCGACAGCGGCAACGAATCCAGCCCGCTCAGGGCGGTCGCACCGGTGGCCGTGATGGCCGACATGGCCTCGAAATAGGCGTCCGTCACACTCAGGCCGGGGATGGCCAGCCACAGCGGCAGGGCACCGAACGCGGGCAGGACCAACCAGGTCAGCGTTACCAGCAGGAAACCGTCGCGCGGCTGCAGTTCGCGCCGGAATCGGCGGGTGGACAGGCTCATGAGCAGGCCAGCGCTGAAGGTCACGCCAGCGGCAGTCACGAACGCGGTTTGGGCCTCGTCCTGGCCGATCCAGGCAAAGGCCAGCGGTACCAGGGTCAGCAGGCTGAACAACAGCACCATGCGGCCGACCAGTGCGACGACGGCCAAGACACCCATGGAATCAGAACAGGAAGGTCGCGCTGACCTGGAACAGCTTCTCGACCTGGCGCACCATGCGCTTGCCATGCACGAAGACGATCACATGGTCGCCCGCCTGGACCATCGTATCGTGGTGGGCGATGATGACTTCCGGTACGGTGTCGCCATTAGTGGGGCTGCCGTCGGGGCGGTGCAGCCCGCGCACAATGGCGCCGACCTGCGCGCCGCTGGGCAGCCCGATCTCTTCGATGCGCCGCCCGGCCATGCGGCTGGTCTTGCGGTCGCCGCGCACGACCGCTTCCAGGGCCTCGGCCCCGCCTCGTCGCAGCGAGTGAACCGCTTCGACATCACCGCGGCGCACATAGGCCAACAGTTCGCCGATGACTGCATGTGCCGGCGAGATCGCGATGTCGATCTGTGTGCCCTGCACCAAGTCGGCATAGGCCTTGCGGTTGATCAGGGCCAGCACCCGGCGCGCGCCCATGCGTTTGGCCAGCAGGCAGGCCATGATGTTGTCCTCGTCGTCGCTGGTGAGCGCGGCGAACAGATCCATGTCGGCCACGTTTTCATCGCCGATGAGGTCTTCGTCAGTGGCGTCGCCCTGCAGCACCAGCACACTGGACGGCAATTGCGTTGCCAGGTAATCGCAGCGCGGCGGGCTGGTCTCGATCAACTTGATCTGGTAGCTGTCGTGGATCTCGCGGGCCAGACGCAGGCCGACCTTGCCGCCACCGGCCAGCATGATGCGGCGCACCGGGCTGTCCATCTTGCGCAGGCCACCGAGCACCGCGCGGACATCGGAAGTGGGTGCCAGCACGAAGACCTCATCGAAAGGCTCGATGCGCGTCGAACCGTCGAGTTGCAGCAGCACCTCGTTCTGGCGATAGATGGCCACGATGCGCATCTGCGCCGCAGGCACCAGCGCCGGTATCTCGGCCAGGCTGTGTTGCACCAGGGGGCCACCCGCGACGGCGCGCACCGCGATCAGGCTCAGCAGGCCTTTGGCAAACTCCAGCACCTGCAGTGCCTCCGGGTACTCGATGAGTTTGCGGATGTAGCGGGTCACGCTTTCTTCGGGACAGATCACCTGGTCGACCGCGAAACCGTCCTTGTCCAGAATGCGTTCGCCATGCTGGAATTCGGGCGAGCGAATGCGTGCGATGCGGGTGGGCACCTGGAACCGGTCGTGGGCCACCTTGCAGGCGACCAGGTTGGTCTCGTCCATGGGGGCGCAGGCAATGAACAGGTCGGCGTCCTGGATGCCGGCATCCTGCAACACGGAAGGCTGGATGCCATTGCCCGTCACGCCGCGCAAATCGAGCCGCTCCTGAAGGACGCGCAGTCGCGCTGGATCGGTGTCAATCAGGGTGATGTCGTTCTTTTCAGACACCAGACTTTCCGCGACGCTCTCACCCACACGCCCGGCACCCAAAATCACAATATTCATGGGCAGAGCCTGCGCGCCGGCGCCGGAGTCAGGTGGGGGAGCACGGAATCGTTGTTTTGGGGTGCCCGCACGACGAGCCCGGGCGGATGGGGAAATGATATACCAGCCGCCTGAATCGCCTTACGTGCCGCCCAGGAACACCACCATTCCGATCAGCAGCCCCCCGCGACCGCCTCAACTGCACAGAGCGCGGATGTCAGCCGGCGCCTGTACCGCACGGATGCCGGGCGCAGGGCCCGCGCTGCAGGCCGCAAAAATGCGCACTTCGGTGCATTCCAGGATCAGCGTGTCGCCGCGCACCACGCGGTAGTGCTGTACGAAGCTGGTACGGCGCCATTCGGTGATGCGCGTGTGGATGGCGAGCTGGTCGCCGTAACTCGCGGTGCTGACAAAACGCGCCTGGGTGTCGACCAGCGGGGTGCCGATGATGCCGTGTGTCTGTTCGAGCACATGCCAGGGCGGCACGCCGCATTGCACGAAATAGTTGCGCGAAGCGGCGTCGATCCAGCGAAAGAAATTCGGAAACCAGACGATCCGCGCGGGGTCGCAGTCGCCAAATTCCACCTGCACGCCATGGACCACTACTTTGCTCATGTTCTTTCCTGGTTGCTGCCGCCGACCCGGGCCTGCGCCGGCGGCACAATCGCTGGGCTGCGACCATGACCCTGCCCACCGCGCCACTTTCTGCGATCGCCTTGCGACGATCGATCCTGCTGCTCTCGTGTGCCACCTTCACCAGCATGTGCACGCAGCGGATCTGCGACGCCATGCTGCCCGAATTGTCGCGGGTGTTTGGCACCGGCCTGAGCGAGACGGCGCAGGTGGTATCGGTCTTTGCGATCGTTTACGGTGTGTTGCAGCTGTTTTATGGCCCGCTGGGGGACCGGCTGGGCAAGTTCCGGGTGATTGCCTGGGCCACGCTGGCGTGCAGCGTGGGCAACCTGCTGGCGGTGTTTGCGGGCAGCTTGCAGATGCTGGTGCTGTCGCGCATGCTGGTTGCCGTGGTGGCTGCCGGCATCATTCCGCTGACACTGGCTTGGGTGGGGGATGTGGCGCCGCCCGGCCGCTTGCAGGAGACGATTGCCCGGGTCGGCCTGGGCACTGCACTGGGGGTTGGAGCGGGTCAACTGGTCGGCGGCCTGCTGGCCGACACCCTGGGCTGGCGCTGGGCTTTCGGCTTCCTGGCGGTGCTGTTTGCCGGGGTCGGCGTCTTGCTGCTGCGCGACCTCGGCCGCCAGCAGCGCGCATTGTCTGCCTCGGCACCTGGCACAGCGGCAATGCCCACGTCGCCGCCGCTGCATTTCCTGGCGCAGGTAGCGCAGATCGTGGCCCAGACATGGCCGCGCACCATCTTGCTGGTGGGTGTGATCGAAGGGGCGGCCGGGTTTGGTGTACTGGCCATCTGGGCCTCGCACCTGCACCTGTCCATGGGTTTCTCGCTATCGGCTGCGGGTGCCATCGTTGCGCTGTTTGGTTTTGGCGGCGTCTGCTACATGGCCACGGCGCGCTGGATGATTCGGCGGCTGGGTCAGCCGCAGCTGGTGCTGGTGGGGGTCGGCCTGGTGCTCGGGGCGGCCCTGGTCATCGGTTTTTCGCCGGTTGGCTGGCCGGCGGTTCCCGCCAGCCTGCTGGCCGGCTTCGGCTTCTTTGCCTTTCACAATGTGATGCAGACCACGGCCGCACAGATGGCACCCACGGCCCGAGGGTCGGCGGTCGCAATGTTCGCCGCGGCGCTGTTTCTGGGTCAGTCGGTCGGGGTTACGGTTGCCTCCAGCCTGGCCGGGCAGATCGGTGCCGGGAGGGTTATCGCCCTGAGCGGTGTCGCCCTGGCCGTTCTGGGCGGCTGGTTTGCAGGCGCCCTGCATCGGCGCCAGCGCTTGGCTGCATGATCACCGACACCACGCGCCGGCTGTTTGCCGACCGCAACTTCCGTCTGGACACCGCGCCCTACTTTTTGTTGGGCCCGTGGGGCAGCGTGCTGGCTGACAGGCGCGATCGCCACCGCATGCTGGTGGTGGGCTACACGTGTGCCCTGCGGCAGTCGCTAGCGGCGTTGCTGGTTTTTCTGGTCCGCATGCGAGGGCGTTAGCATTGCGCCTTGCGGCCGCCGTTTTCCGAGGCGGCCGTCTCCCGGAGACCCAATGTATGCGACTTCGCTTTGCCCTCAACCGCATGTGCGCGCCGCACATGCCTTTTGAGCAGTTCGCCGCACTGGCGCAGCGACTCGGTGTGGACGCCATCGAGATCCGCAATGATCTGGCGCAGGTTGAAATGGCAGACGGTGCGCCAGGCGAGCAGATTGGCGTCGTGGCGCGCGCGCACGGTCTGGTGATCCGCTCGATCAACGCACTGCAGCGCTTCGACGAGTTCGACGCCACCCGTGCTGCTGAGACCCGCGCCCTGATCGACTATGCGCTGGCGTGCGGTGCGCAGTCGCTGGTGCTGTGCCCTACCAACAGCCTGCGCGACGACCGCTCGCCTGCCGAGCGCCACGATGCCCTGGTGCATGCCCTGTCCGAACTGGTGCCGATGCTGGCCGCGAGCGGCCTGACCGGGCTGGTCGAGCCCCTGGGTTTCGAGGAATGTGCCGTGCGCCGCAAGTCGCAGGCGGTGCGTGCCATGCAAGCCGTCGGCAGCCCGGCCTGCCTGGCGCTGGTGCACGACACCTTTCACCACCATCTGGCCGGTGAGGCGCTGTTCTTCCCGCAACACACGGGGCTGGTGCATGTGTCTGGCGTGGACGACCCCGCATTGGCGCCGGGCGCCATGCGCGATGGCCATCGGGTGCTGGTGGGTGGTGCCGACCAGTTGGGCAACGCCGCGCAGCTGGCACAACTTCTGCGCGCCGGTTATGTGGGGTGGGTGTCGTTCGAGCCCTTTGCCGACGAGATCGCTCAGGCCAGTGACCTCGCCCAGCGGCTGCAGGCCAGCATGGACCATCTGCGCCAGGCCATCGGCACGCCTGCCTGAGCGTCAGGCTACCTTTCGGGCCCTCAGGCCGCGTAGTCCCCCACCGGTATGCAGCTGCAGAACAGGTGGCGGTCGCCATAGACATTGTCGATGCGGCCGATCGGCGTCCAGTACTTGGTCTGTTGGAGTGTTGCCAGCGGAAACACGCCGGTCTCGCGGCTGTACGGGCGCTCCCAGGTTTCGCCCAGCACCGATGCCGCAGTGTGCGGCGCGTGCTTGAGCGGGTTGTTGTCCTGCGGCCACTCGCCGAGCTCGACCTTGCGGATCTCGGCACGGATCGCGATCATCGCGGCAATGAATCGGTCGAGTTCCCCCAAGGTCTCACTCTCGGTGGGCTCCACCATCAGGGTACCGGGTACCGGGAAGCTCAGCGTCGGCGCATGGAAGCCGTAGTCCATGAGGCGTTTGGCCACGTCTTCGGCGCTGATGCCCTGGGCGCCGCCACTGGCCTCTTTCAGGGGCCGCAGGTCGAGGATGCATTCGTGGGCCACATGGCCGTTGGCGCTGGTGTACAGCGTCGGGTAGTGGTTCTGGAGGCGGGCGCTGATGTAGTTGGCGCTCAGGATCGCCATTTCGGTGGCGGACTGCAGTCCCTCGGGCCCCATCATGCGGCAGTACATCCAGCTGATCGGCAATACGGCCGCATTGCCGAGCGGCGCAGCGGACACGGCACCGACTCCGTGCACCGGCAGGCCGCCGGTGGCGTGTCCCGGCAGGTAGGGCACCAAGTCGGCCACCACACACACCGGGCCCACACCCGGGCCGCCACCGCCATGCGGGATGCAGAAGGTCTTGTGCAGGTTCAGGTGGCTGACGTCGCCACCAAACTCGCCGGGAGCGGCCACTCCGACCAGCGCGTTCATGTTGGCGCCGTCGACATAGACGCGCCCGCCATGGCGGTGCACCAGCGCGCAGAGGTCTTTCACCTGGGTCTCGAACACGCCATGGGTACTGGGGTAAGTGATCATCACCGCCGCCAGGTTGGCGCTGTGTCGCTCGCATTGCGCCTGCAGGTCGGCCATGTCGACATTGCCGTTCACATCGCAGGCCGTCACCACCACGCTCAGCCCGGCCATTTGCGCGCTGGCCGGGTTGGTGCCGTGGGCGCTGGCGGGTATCAGGCAAATCGTGCGGTGGGCCTGTCCCTGCGCCGCGTGGTAGGCGCGGATGGCCAGCAGCCCGGCGTATTCGCCCTGGCTTCCGGCATTGGGTTGCAGGCTGATGCCGGCGTAACCGGTGGCCTGGCACAACCAGTCGCACAACTGGCGGTCCAGCTCGGCATAACCCTGGCGCTGGTCGGCCGGCGCGAATGGGTGGATGTTGGCGAACTCCGGCCAGGTGATCGGAATCATCTCGCTGGTGGCGTTGAGCTTCATGGTGCAGCTGCCCAGCGGGATCATGCTGCGGTCCAGCGCAAGATCCTTGTCGCTGAGCCTGCGTATGTAGCGCAGCATGCCGGTCTCGGAGTGGTGGCTGTTGAACACCGGGTGGGTCAGAAAGCCGCTGTTGCGCCGCAAGGCGGGCGGCAAGCTGGCCCGGGTGGAGGCAGCGAGTTCGTCGATGTCCGGTACGGTCTGGTCGGGCGACGCGAAGATGCGCCAGAGCAGCACCAGGTCCTTGCGGGTGGTGGTCTCGTCCAGCGAGATGCACAGGTACTCGCGGTAGTAGACGCGCAGGTTCACGCCGAATTCGCGCGCGCGCGCGGCCAGCCGTTCGGTGGCCGCGCCGGTATGCAGGCTCAGCGTGTCGAACAGGTGCTCTGCCCGGGCGGGGTAACCCAGCATCGACAGCCCGCGTGCCAGGATGGCAGCCAGCGTTGCCACGCGCAGCGCGATACGCTTGAGGCCCTCCGGGCCATGGTAGACCGCATACATGCTGGCAATGACTGCCGGCAGTACCTGAGCCGTGCAGATGTTGGACGTGGCCTTCTCGCGGCGGATGTGCTGCTCCCGCGTTTGTAGCGCGAGGCGGTAGGCCGGATTGCCGTGCACGTCTACACTCACGCCGACCAGCCGGCCGGGCATGGAGCGCTTGTAGTCGTCGCGGCAGGCCAAGTAAGCGGCATGCGGGCCACCGTTGCACATCGGCATGCCGAAGCGCTGGGTGGTGCCCACTACGATGTCGGCGCCCCACTCGCCGGGCGGAGCGAGCAGCGTGAGGGCCAGCAGGTCTGCCGCCACGATGAAAGCGGCCTGTCTGGCATGCACCTTGTCGGCATCGGCACGCAGGTCGTCGATGCGTCCGCTGGTGGTCGGGTACTGGGCCAGCACGGCAAAGTATTCGCCCGCCAGCGCTTCGTCCCATTCGCGCGCGGAGTTGGCCAGCAACACCGTGAGCCCCAGCGGTGCCGCGCGGGTCTGGATCACCTCGATCGTCTGCGGATGGCAGTCGCCTGCCACCACGAAGACCTGGCTTTTACTCTTGACGCTGCGCCGGGCCAGCGTCATGGCCTCGGCAGCAGCCGTTGCCTCATCGAGCATGGACGCGTTGGCGATCGGCATGGCGGTCAGGTCGCACACCATGGTCTGGAAGTTGATGAGCGCCTCCAGGCGGCCCTGCGAGATCTCGGCCTGGTAGGGCGTGTAGGCGGTGTACCAGGCCGGGTTCTCCAGAATGTTGCGCAAGATCACGCCTGGCGTGTGGGTGCCGTAGTAGCCCTGGCCGATAAAGCTGCGCAGCACCTGGTTTCTGGCCGCGATCGCCTTCATCTCGGCCAGCGCTGCGGCTTCGGTAATGGCACTCGGGATGGCCATCGGCGCACGGCGCGCAATGGCCAGCGGCACGATGCCTTCGATTAGCGCGCGCCGGGAGGCGGCACCCACCACGCCGAGCATGTGAGCCTCGTCGTCGGGGCTGATGCCGATATGGCGGGCGGTGAATTCATCCGGGTTCTCGAGTTCGCCCAGGGGCCGGGCGGCGGTCATCAACATGGATTGCTCCTTCGGTGAAAGGATCGCGGGCTTGCCCGGCGATCAGGCGCTGGCGGTGAATTTCTGGTAGCTGGCTTCGTCCATCAGGGTATCGAGCTGCGATGCATCGGACAGGTGTACCTTGAAGAACCAGCCGGCACCCAGCGGGTCGGAGTTGGCCAGCGACGGGTCGGCGCGCAGGGCCTCGTTGACCTCGGTGACTTCGCCACTGACCGGCATGTAGACGTCGGCTGCGGCCTTGACCGACTCCACCACACCGGCGATGTCTTTCTGGGCCAGTGTCTTGCCGACTTCCGGCAGGTCGACGAAGACCACGTCGCCCAGGGCGTCCTGCGCATGGTGGGTGATGCCCACGATCGCGTTGTCGCCTTCGATATTGAGCCATTCGTGGTCTTCGGTGTACTTGATTGCCATGGTTTTCTCCTGGTTGAAAAAGAAGGAAATGCAGGACGGGGATCAGCCCCGGAAATAGCGGTTGGGAACGAAGGGCAAGGGCACTGCCTCCATGGGTACCGGCTTGCCTCGCACGATGGCGTTCAGCCGCGTACCCAGGTGTGCCTGATCGGTCGGTACATAGGCCATGGCAATGGGCTGGTTGACGCTGGGGCCGAGCAGGCCGCTGGTCACCTCGCCAGCAGGTGCGCCGGCCTCGGTCTGCAGGGCGGTGTGCTCACGTACCGGAACACGCTCCAGGGCCCGCAGGCCGACGCGATGCCGAAGGGGTGCGTCTGCGCCCCCGCCCAATTGCGCCAGCACGACATCGGCGCCCGGGAACCCGCCGACACGCGCACCGCCAGCACGGCGCACCTTCTGGATCGCCCAGTGGAGCCGGGCTTCGATCGGTGTGGTGGTGGTGTCGAGGTCGTTGCCGTACAGACACAGCCCGGCCTCCAGGCGCAGGGAGTTGCGCGCGCCCAGGCCCACAGGCTTGACCTCGGTGTGCGCCAGCAGAGCCCGCGCCAGCGCTTCTGCCTGCCCGGACGGTACCGAGATCTCGAAGCCGTCCTCTCCGGTGTAGCCACTGCGGGTGACGAAGCAGTCGATGGACTGGTTGGCGCAGCGCAGCGCAAATTCGCCACCGGTCATGAAGACCAGCCGGCCGATGCCGGGGCTCAGTCGCTCCATCACCGCAGCAGCTTGCGGGCCCTGCAGTGCCAGCAGCGCGCGATCCGGGCAGGGAATGACCTGGCAGCGCGAGCCGATCCGTGCCTCGATATGGGCCATGTCGGCCGCCTTGCAGGCGCCATTGACCACCACAAAGATGTCACCGCCCCGGGCCACATCCCGGTTGACGAACATCAGGTCGTCCAGGATGCCGCCGTGTGCATTGAGCAGCAATCCGTAACGCTGCTGGCCTACCGGCAGATCGATTACATCGCTGGGTATCAGCGACTCGAAGGCCGCGGCAGCATCGGGCCCGGCCAGGCTTAGCTGGCCCATGTGCGAGACATCGAACAGCCCCGCACCACGGCGCGTGTGCAGGTGCTCGGCCATCACGCCGGCGGGGTATTGCACCGGCATGGAATACCCGGCAAAGGCGACCATGCGGGCGCCGAGTTCAAGATGCAGGTGGTGCAGCGGTGTGTGCAGCAGGGGAGAGGCGTTGGTGTTCACGGGCTGTTCTCCAAGGGGCCAGGGAACCATGGCGCGATGCCATGGGCTGCCCCCGCTGTCCGTGGTACCTGAGAGATTCACCCCAGCGGCGGCAACCGGCTGGTTCCGCATGGGGCTTGCTCCTTCGGTGGGCGGCAGATGCTGCCGCCTCTCTCCAGTGGGGAGACGCCGGTCGCCATTGCTGGTTTTCGGCGCTTGCCAGTCCTTTTGCCTGAGCGTTCATACTGCTGGAATCAGCCCGCACTGCGCCTTCGGCGGCCCTCCCCGTGGGGAGCGCGCTCTCCTGACGAGAAGATTGTAGCCCGACCACCACAGGCCGGCGGATTCAAGTCCAGCGTGCCATGGTTCTGGCGCAGAACGCGCTGGCGCGGGAAGAGCAGAGGGGTGACCCTGGGTTCAGCGGCCGCCCGCCAACGCCACGCCGTCGCGCAACCTCACATGCCTGCGTAGTTCGGGCCGCCGCCGCCTTCCGGTGTGACCCAGACGATGTTCTGGGTGGGATCCTTGATATCGCACGTCTTGCAATGCACGCAGTTCTGGGCGTTGATCTGCAGCCGGTCGGTGTTGTCGTCGTTCTTGACGAACTCATACACGCCGGCGGGGCAGTAACGCGCCTCGGGCCCGGCAAACCGGGCCAGGTTGATGCCGACGGGCACGCTGGCATCCTTCAGGGTCAGGTGGGCGGGCTGCTGCTCTTCATGGTTGGTATTGCTGATGAACACGCTGGACAGACGGTCGAAGGTGATCTTGCCGTCCGGTTTTGGGTAGACGATCGGGGTACATTCGGCGGCCGGTTTGAGGTAGAGGTGGTCTGGCTTGTCGCGGCGCAGCGTCCACGGAACGTGGCCGCGCAACACGAACTGCTCGATGCCGTTCATCAGGGTCGCGATGTTGAGCCCCTTCTTGAACCAGGCCTTGAAGTTGCGCGACTTGTTGAGCTCTGTGTATAGCCAGCTATTCTGGAAGGCCTCGGGGTAGGCGGTGAGCTCATCATGGGCGCGACCGGCCTGCAACGCATCGAATGCCGCCTCGGCGGCCAGCATGCCGGTCTTGATCGCTGCATGGCTGCCCTTGATGCGGCTCACATTGAGGTATCCGGCTTCGCAGCCCACCAGTGCCCCGCCCGGGAAGACCGTCTTGGGCAACGACATCAGTCCGCCGGCCGTGATGGCGCGCGCACCGTAGGACAGTCGTTTGGCCGGCTTGAGGCCGCGGTCTTCGCCCTCGAGGTAATAGCGGATGTTGGGGTGGGTTTTCCAGCGCTGAAATTCCTCGAACGGGCTCAGGTAGGGGTTGCTGTAGTCCAGGCCGGTGATGAATCCCAGGGCGACCTTGTTGTCGTCGAAGTGGTAGAGGAAGGAGCCGCCATAGGTGTGGCCCTGCATCGGCCAGCCGGCCGAATGCAGCACCAGCCCGGGTTGATGGCGTTGCGGGTCGATCTCCCAGAGCTCCTTGATGCCGATGCCGTAGGTCTGCGGGTCACGGCCGTCGTCCAGGTGGAAGCGCTCGATCAACGCCTTGCCCAGATGCCCCCGTGAACCTTCGGCGAACACGGTGTACTTGGCATGCAGCTCCATGCCGAGTTGGAAGCTGTCCATGGGCGTGCCATCCTTGCCCACACCCATGTTTCCGGTGGCGACGCCCTTGACCGAGCCGTTCTCGCCGTACAGCACCTCGGCCGCCGCAAAGCCGGGGAAGATCTCGACGCCCAGGCTTTCGGCCTGCTCGGCCAGCCAGCGCGTGACGGCGCCCAGACTCACGATGTAATTGCCGTGGTTGTGCAGGCAAGACGGCAGCATGAAGTTGGGCATGCGAAAGGCCGAGTTCTCGCCCAGAAACATCATGGCGTCATCGGTCACCGGCTGGTTCAGCGGCGCCCCCATCACTTTCCAGTTCGGGAACAGTTCACTGATGGCGATCGGGTCCATGATGGCGCCCGACAGGATATGGGCGCCGGGCTCGGAGCCCTTTTCGAGCACCACGACCGAGACTTCCTTGCCCTGTTCGGCAGCCAGTTGCTTGAGCCGGATCGCGGTGGACAGGCCGGCAGGGCCGCCCCCCACGACGACAACGTCGTATTCCATGGCTTCCCGGGGGCCGTATTGGGCAAGAATCTCGTCGTGGGTCATGATCGCGGCTTGAAGTAGGAAAGTGAGCAGACGCAGGGAACAGCCTTTGATTTTATGCGGGAGCGCCAGGCCGCGCGCGATAATCCCAAGACCACTTTTTTGATGATGGAGACAAGCCCCCATGGCCTACAGTATTGATCTCTCCGGGCGTGTCGCCCTGGTGACCGGCGCCTCCAGCGGCCTGGGCGCGCAGTTTGCGCGCACCCTGTCGGCGGCGGGCGCTGCCGTGGTGCTGGCGGGCCGCCGCGTCGAGAAGCTCAAGGATCTTCGAGCCGAGATCGATGGGGCTGGCGGCGATGCGCATGTGGTCGAGCTCGATGTCACCGACCATGACTCGATCAAGTCGGCGGTGGCGCATGCCGAGACCGAGGTGGGTTCGATCGACATCCTGGTCAACAACTCGGGCGTGAGCGCCACGCAGCGGGCGCAGGACGTATCGCCGAAGGAGTTCGATTTCGTGTTCGACACCAACGTGAAGGGCGCCTACTTTGTCGCCCAGGAAGTCGGAAAACGCATGCTGGCACGTTCCCGTGGCGCTGCGCCGGGCACCTTCACCGGCGGGCGCATCGTCAATGTGGCCTCGATGGTCGGGCTGCGGCCGGTTCCGCAACTCAGCGTCTACAGCATGAGCAAGGCCGCGGTCATCCACATGACCAAGGCCCTGGCGCTGGAATGGGGCCGCTTCGGCATCAACGTGAATGCCTTGTGCCCGGGCTACATCGACACCGAGATCAACCACTACCACTGGCAGACCGAGCAAGGCCAGAAGCTGATCCAGCTGCTGCCGCGCAAGCGCGTCGGGCAGCCGGCTGATCTCGACGCGATGATCGTCATGCTGTGTTCCGACCAAAGCCATTTCGTGAATGGCGCCGTGCTCGCCGCCGACGACGGTTTCAGCCTGTGAGGCTGGAGTTGCCCGAGCGCAAGAAGCTGATCTACGAGATGAGCATCCCCCCTCGAGACCTGGGTCACGATGGAGCGCACCGACGAGCCGGGGGTGGTCTGTGCGGCGGGTGGCGCGACCTCCATCTGGGTCGACATTCCGGCCTGCAAATCCAAGGCCCTGCTGACTGGCTGCGGGCGGTTGTCAGCTGAGCCGCGGGCGGCAGCTCAGGCTTTTTTCTCGCGCGGTACCCGGCCCATCAGGTAGAACTCGGGATTGGGCATCATGCCGCTGAAGTTGGCCATGCGGTTGGACAAACCGAAGAACGCGGTGATCGCGCCGATGTCCCAGATGTCCTCGTCACTGAAGCCGTGGCCATGCAGTACCGCGAAATCCGCCTCGTCGATGTCGGCGGAATGCAGGCAGACCTTCAACGCAAAGTCCAACATTGCGCGCTGGCGCGGGCTGATGTCGGCCTTGCGGTAATTGACCGCCACCTGGTCGGCTACCAGCGGCTTCTTCTCGTAGATGCGCAGGATTGCGCCATGGGCCACCACGCAGTACAGGCACTGGTTGGCGGCACTGGTGGCGGTGACGATCATTTCGCGGTCGCCCTTGCTCAGGCCGGATTCCTCGCGCAGCATCAGCGCGTCGTGGTAAGCAAAGAAGGCCCGCCATTCGGCGGGACGGCGCGCCAGGGCCAGAAAGACGTTCGGGATGAAACCGGACTTTTCCTGTATTTCGAGCACCTTGGCGCGGATGTCTTCGGGAAGGTCGGGCAGTTGAGGGACCGGGTAGCGCGGGGGTGTAGAGGCCATGGTGACGGATCCTTGCGGGCAATGGCAACAGCGGGTGGACAGGTGACACTGTACGCCAGCCACTCCGCAGCGCGCCCCGGCAAAGGCGCATACTGCGAAACCGTTTCACTTCGCGCAGGCCTGCAAGGGCTGGTGCGCCCCGCGCGATGCCCGGCTACCAGACCAAGCTTGAATGCATCGCTATTGCGGGGGCCGCGGATCTGCAAGTGCGCTCGTTGCTGGACCGCCAGCAGTTTGCCGATCCGCTGGGCGATGCGCTGCGTCAGGGCATCTCCTCCGCCAGCTGGCCCCTGTTCGGGTTGCTGTGGCCCTCTGGTGCGCAATTGGCCGCGCGCATGCAGGCCCGTACGCCGGTGCGGCACGAGCGCGTCCTCGAGATCGGCTGCGGCCTGGCACTGGCCAGCCTGGTCGCGCACCGGCGTGGCGTCGACGTGACCGCCAGCGACTGCCATCCGTTGACCGCCGAATTCTTGACCGAGAACCTGCGCCTCAACGGCCTGCCGGCCCTGAAATACCGCCATGGCCACTGGCAGGACGATGCACTGCCGCTGGCCGCGCAGGTGCCCCAGGCCCAAGCCGTTCTGGAGGGCCGATTTGACCTGCTGATCGGCAGTGATCTGCTCTACGAGCGCGATCCGCAGGGTGCCCTGGCCGCCTTCATCGGGCGCCACAGTGCCCCGGCTGCCGAAGTCTGGATCGTCGATCCGGATCGTGGCAACCGCGCGCTCTTCAACCGGCACATGGCGCTGCTGGGCTTCGTGTTGTCCGAGCAGCGGCTCGATCAGGTGGATCTGCCGGGGTCACCGGCGTACAAGGGGCGGCTGATGACCTATGCCCGTGGTGGTGCGGGTTTGCCGGTCTGAGGCACGGCGGGTCGGGCGCCGCATGTGGCCCCGTGTCTTTTGCGGCGTGTCGGTGGGCGCGCGCGGCGCGTGCGCGCCATGTCGGTTACAGATCCGGACGGAGTGCCCACCGTCCGGATCCCGCAACAGCAGCACCGCGAAAGATCTCGCACCGCCGGGCATTGCAGTCCAAACCGCTGCGATGGCGCGGTACATGGGCTGCTCGGGGGCGCAATCGTGCGAAACACTGCGTACAGTTTTACGTAGTATCGTTCGGGCTCCGATTTCCAAGGAGACCTTTGTGAACAAGATCTATCCCTCTGCTGCCGCAGCCTTGCAGGGTATCGTGCGCGACGGCCAACTGATGGCGGTTGGCGGCTTTGGCCTGTGCGGCATCCCCGAGGCCTTGATCGACGCCTTGCGCGATAGCGCCGTCCAGAACCTGACCGTGATCTCCAACAATGCGGGTGTCGACGGGTTTGGCCTGGGCAAGCTGCTCGAAACGCGCCAGATCAAGCGCATGATCTCCAGCTATGTGGGCGAGAACAAGGAGTTCGAGCGCCAGTACCTGGCCGGCGAACTCGCGCTGGAGTTCACCCCACAAGGCACGCTGGCCGAGAAGCTGCGCGCCGGCGGTGCCGGCATTCCGGCCTTCTTCACCAAGACCGGCGTGGGTACCCTGGTGGCCGAAGGCAAGGAGTTGCGCGAGTTTGACGGCGAGACCTACGTGATGGAGCGATCGCTGGTGCCGGAGGTGTCGCTGGTCAAGGCCTGGCGCGCCGACAAATCCGGCAACCTGCAGTTCCGCTACACCGCGCGCAATTTCAATCCGGCGGTGGCCATGGCCGGCAAGATCACCGTCGTGGAGGTCGAGGAGATCGTGGACACCGGCGCGATGGTGCCTGACCAGATCCACCTGCCCGGGATTTACGTGCACCGCATCGTGTGCAATGCCACGCCCGAGAAGCGCATCGAGAAGCGCACCATCCGCAACCAGATGGCCGCCTGAGGTTGCCGGACATTCCACCCACATTCCACCATTTCACAGGAGCCAATGCATCATGGGCTGGACGCAAGACCAAATGGCGGCACGTGCCGCGCAGGAGCTGGAAGACGGCTTTTATGTCAACCTGGGTATCGGCATTCCCACGCTGGTAGCCAATTTTGTGCCGGCCGACAAGGAGGTCTGGCTGCAAAGCGAAAACGGCATGCTGGGCATCGGCCCGTTTCCGACCGAGGACGAGGTGGACGCCGACCTGATCAACGCCGGCAAGCAGACGGTCACCACCCTGCCGGGCACCTCGATCTTCGGCAGCCACGACAGTTTTGCCATGATCCGCGGCGGCAAGATCAACCTGAGCATCCTGGGCGCGATGCAGGTCAGCGAGAAAGGCGACCTGGCCAACTGGATGATTCCCGGCAAGATGGTCAAAGGCATGGGCGGCGCGATGGACCTCGTGGCCGGCGTCAAGCGTGTGATCATTCTGATGGAGCATGTCGCAAAAAAGAAGGACGGCACGGTGGACCTCAAGATCCTGCCGAAGTGCACGCTGCCATTGACCGGTGTGGGGGTGGTGAACCGCATCATTACCGACCTGGCGGTCATCGATGTCACCCCGCAGGGCCTGCAAGTGGTGGAGATGGCCCCGGGGGTGACGCGCGAGGAACTGCAATCCAAGACCGGCGTGCCTTTGCTGCACTGAGTCTGGCGGCCTGCTGTTGGCAGGCCTGCCACAGGCGCGTCACGCCACCTTGCGCAGCCGCGGCTGGCTGATCTGGCCCGTTTCGGCCTTCACCAGCTGGCGCAGCCAGCGCTGCGCCGGCTCCGCATGGTGACGCTCATGCCAGTATTGCTTGATCTCGAAATGCGGTAGCGGCAGGGGCGGCGCAAACAGCCGGATCGGCAGCATGCGACTGAAGGCCACACCCAGGTCTTTCGGGACGGTGATTAGCAGATCCGACTCGGCGATCAGGAACGGCAGTGACGCAAATCGCGGCACCCGCAGCATCACATCACGTGACAGGTTCAGGCGTGCCAGTGTTTCCTCGACGATGCCATGGGGCGACCCGCTGGTCCAGTACATGGCGTGCCGGGCCGCCAGGAACTGCTCCACGGAAAGGCCGTTGGTGATGTCCGGGTGGCCAGCACGCACCGCACACACATACGAGGTATTGCGCAAGGTCTGCTGGTGGGCCCAGTTCGGCATTCCCAGAAAGTACCCGACCGCCAGATCGACCCGTCCGGTGTCGAGGGCGTCGACCACCTCGTCCGGGCGCAAATCGATCACGGTCATGCGCGCGTTCGGTGCCTGCTCGCTGACCTTGCGCAGCACGTGCGGAAGCAGCACCTGCATGCCCACGTCGTTAATGTAGATGCGGTAGTTCAACGTGGTGGTGGCCGGTGAGAACACGTCGGGCTGGTCCAGCTCGCGCAGGATAGCCAAGGCCCGCGCTACCTTGCCCGCCATGTTGTCGGCAAAAGGGGTGGGGCGCATGCCATGCGATGTGCGCACGAACAGCGGGTTGCCGAGCCGATCGCGCAGGCGTTTGAGGGATGCGCTCACGGCCGGCTGGGTCAGACCGAGCTCGATGGCCGCAGCAGACAGGCTGTTGTGCCGGTAAATGGCGTCAAAACTCAAAAGCAGGTTCAGGTCGAACTCGAGCAGATCCATGGAGGTAGACGGGCAAGCCCGGGAAGATCAGAAAAACAGGTCAACATGATATCAATGGTGTTGATTCCAGGGATAAACGATTCTGTTAGCAATTTATATGACTTGGCTCTAGACTTGTGTCAATCGAGGGGTTTGAACCCGCATACAGCATCCCGCCAAGAGGAGACAATTTGACAACGACAACGACGCAGCAGATGCACGCCAGCACCGCGGATCTGATCAACGCATTGGGCGAAGTCCATGCGCAGCCCCTGTGGGACCGCTACCAGCGGGTGACCCGGCGGGTGCCTGCCGCACCGGATGCGCCCCTGTGCTGGCCGTGGGCCGTGATGGAGCCTCTGGTGCAGCGCGCCATCCAGGAGGTGGGTCTGGAGGAAGCCGAGCGCCGGGTCCTGCTGCTTACCCATCCGGCCTTTGGCGGTGCGGCGGCGACCACGACCAATCTCTCGGCCGGCGTGCAGACACTGTTGCCTGGCGAGACCGCGCGCGCCCATCGGCATACCATTCAGGCGATCCGGTTCGTGATGGAGGGGCAAGGCGCGGTCACCCGTGTCAACGACCACCACTGTGCGATGGACGAGGGCGACCTGGTGTTGACGCCCGCCTGGACCTGGCACGAGCATACCCATCCGGGGTCCGGTCGGGTGGTCTGGTTCGACGGGCTGGATCTGCCGTTGTGTGCCCACCTTGACACCATGTTCTTCGAGATGTCCGAGCCGGGAAAATCCTCCGTCGATCCGACCCCGACCCGCGCCCCGGCACTGCGGCCGAATGCTGCGACTCTGGCACCCGATGCCTTCGACCTGCGTAACCCGGGCAACAGCCGCTACCGGTATGCCTGGGAGCGCGCGGCGCAAGCCCTGCAGGCAGCTGCGCCGGATACTGATGGCAGCCGGCTGCTGCGCTATGTCGATGGCGACAGCCGCGGTGCGGTCGCTCCAACCCTCGATTGTTACTTGCTGCACTGCACCGCGGGCCTGCCGACCCGCCGCTATCGCAGCAGCAGCAACGCGGTGTGTGTGGTGGCTCGCGGGCAGGGCCAAAGCCGGGTGGGCGACAGCACGATCGATTGGCGGCGCAATGACGTTTTTTCGTTGCCGCACTGGAACTGGATCAGCCACACTGCGGCGTCCGACGAGGCGCTCATTTTCATGATGACCGACCGCGAATTGCTGGCGTCGCTGGGGTATTTGCGCGAAGAGGATTCTGTCGCATGAGAATCTGCCGTTTCAATGGCGCGCGCCTGGGCATCGTTCACGATGGCGAGGTGTACGACGTGACCTCCGTGCTCGACCAGATCCCGGCGCAGCGTTACCCGCTGCCGCAGCATGACCTGTTCATTGCCGCCCTGCCGCAGCTGCGCCAGTCACTGTTGCAGGCCATGCAGGCAGCGCGCCGCCATCCGCAGGCCGAGGTGCGTTTCACCACGCCGGTGGCCAACCCTGGCAAGATCATCGGGGCTCCGATCAACTACCAGGCCCACGCTGCCGAGAGCAAGGCCAGCCACGCGATTGCACACGGGCGCTCGGTCACGTCGATTGCCGACTGGGGGCTGTTCCTCAAGGCCGGCAGTTCGCTGATTGGCTGCGACCAGGACATCGTGCTGCGTTTTCCCGAGCGCCGCAACGACCATGAAGTCGAACTCGGCGTGGTGATCGGCAGCACCTGCCACCGGGTGCGCCACGAAGATGCCATGGCCCACGTGGCCGGCTACACCGTGGCGCTGGACATGACCCTGCGCGGTACCGAATTTCAGTGCTTCCGCAAATCGATCGACTCCTACGCGGTGATCGGACCGTGGATGGTCACGGCCGACGAGATCGCCGACCCGAACCAGCTCGACCTGTGGATCACGGTCAATGGCGAGATGCGCCAGCAGTCGAACACGCGCCATCTGGTCTATGACATTGCCCGCCTGATCGAGTTTGCATCGTCCTTCTACACCCTGCAACCGGGCGATGTCATCATGACCGGCACCCCGGAAGGGGTCGGGCCTGTGCGGCCCGGCGACGTGCTCGAGGCCGGCGTCGAACAGGTTGGCACGTTCAAGATCCGCATCGCGCCGCAGTATGGCGACGCATTGCCTGCCGCCTGAATCCAGGCATTTTTTTAAAGAGAGTACGACAGCACATGGCTTCAATCAAGGTTCTCGGCATCAGCGGCAGCTTGCGCGCTAAGTCTTACAACCGCAGCGCGCTGCAGGCAGCGGCAGCCCTCATGCCGGCTGACATGCAGCTGACCATTGCCGACTACGGCGATGTACCCCTGTTCAACCAGGACGTGCAGAACCAGGGCATCCCCGAGCCGGTTACGCGGTTGGCGGCTGCCATCGGTTCGGCAGACGCCGTGGTAATCGCCAGCCCTGAGTACAACTTCTCGGTGTCGGGTGTGCTCAAGAATGCGATCGACTGGCTTTCGCGCGTTCCAGCGCCTCCGTTCAAGGACAAACCGGTAGCCATCCTGTCCGCGACGATGGGACCGCTGGGTGGCGGGCGCCATCAGTACGAGCTGCGCAAGATTCTCGGCAGCCAGGACGCACTGGTCCTGGTCAAGCCCGAGGTCTTTATCAATGGCGCACACACCAAGTTCGATGCCGAAGGTCAGCTGACGGACGAGGCCACCCGCAAGATCCTGTCCGACCAGATGGTTGCGCTGCAGCGCTGGATCGCGCGCGTGGCCGTGAAGTAGCGTTTGTGCCCAGCGGTCGCTGGTGCCGCGGGCGGTGTGGGGGTGATTTTTATACAAGGAGACAAGACATGAAACAGGTACTGCTGAACAGAATCCGCACGGCGCTTGCTGCCGCTTTGGTCGTCGTGGCGCCAATGGCGTTCGCCCAGACCACCATCAAGATCGGCCTGATCACCGACAAGGTCGGCCCGGCCAAGGGGTTTGCCGAGCCAGTGGCCCAGGGCGCCATCTACGCCGTCAAGGAGCTCAACGCCAGGGGCGGGCTGCTCGGTCGCCAGGTGGAGCTGCTGGTGGAGGACGACCAAGGCAGGCCCGATGTGTCAGCCACCGCAGCCCGCAAGCTGGTGGATGCGGGCGCAGCCTTCATCCTGTCGGTGTCGTTGACGCCCGCCACGCAGCAGGCGCAGTCGGTGACCCTGGAGAGCAAGACGCCGCACATGACGCCGTCCAACAGTGGTGACACCCTCACCACGCAGATCGTGAACCCCAACTTCTGGCAGACCGGGCCCTTGGCCTCGACCCAGATCGCGACCTTGTTGTCTTATGCGCGCAACAAGAACTTCAAGCGCGTGGCCCTGATCACCGACAACTCCGACCTGGGCCAGTTGACCAACCGGTTCTTCAAGGCCGGCCTGGAGAAAAGCGGCATCCAGATCGTCAGCGAAGAGGTCGTGCCCGGTGGCTCCACCACCGCCGACCCGCAGATGCAGAAGGTGCGCGCCGCCAATCCCGACGCGTTGTTCATGACCGGCGTGTTGACCCCCGAGAATGCGCTGATCCTGCGCTCCTACCGGCAGCTCGGCCTCAAGACGCCGGTGCTGGGCAACTACAACCTGTCGATCCCGGTCTACTCTTCCATCGCCAAGGGCCTGCTCGATGGTGTGACTTTCGTGGATGGCTTCGATCCTGCCAAGCCCGAGGCCATGCGTTTCATCGAGGCCTATAAGAAGGATACTGGCAACGAGCCCTACAACCTCCACGGGTATGGCTACGACGGCGTGATGCTGGTGGTCGATGCCATCAAGCGCGCCGGCAGCACCGACAAGGACAAGGTGCGCGACGCGATGCAGGCCACCAAGGCGTTTTCGGGCGTGATGGGTGGGGTGGGCTCGGTTTACGGTTTTGCCGACGGCAAGCGCACCGGCTTCGATGGCAACGGCATGGTGGTGCGCGTGTACGAAGGCGACAAGCAGGGCAAGGTCGTGCACGTCGGCGCGAAGTGAACGACTTTCTCGAACTGGTCGTCGGCGCAACGGCCACCGGCTGCATCTACGGGCTGGTGGCGCTGTCGTATTTGCTGATCACCCGGCCCACCGGGGTCATCAACTTTGCGGTCGGCGAGTGGTCCACGCTGGCGGCATTCGGCGGCTTCCTGCTGTTGTCCCGGCTGGAGTGGCCCTACCCGTTAGGCATGCTGCTGGTGGTGACCATGCTGCTGCTGATCGGCTGGCTGACCGAGCGCTTCACGGTGCGGCCGCTGGTGGAGCGGGGCGCGCCGCCCCTGGCGCCGATTCTGGCGCTGCTGGGCATGCTGGTGGTCTTTCGAGAGTTCGCCTCGCTGGTCTTCGGTGCCGACCCCCAGCCGGTGCCGCCAGCGTTCGGTTTTGGTCGCCTCGAACTCGGGCCGGTGGCCGGCTCCTACCAGAGCTTCTTCATCATTGCCGTGGCGGCAGCGGTATTTGCAGCCGCCTGGATGTTCTTCGAGCGCACACTGGCAGGCAAGTCTTTCGAGGCGGTTGCCATTGACCGGCGTGCTGCGGCGCTCATGGGCATCAATCTGCGCCGCGTCACATCGCTTGCTTTCGCCGCCAGCGCCGGAGTGGCGGCACTCGCCGGCCTGCTGGTGGCGCCGAACGTGTCGGCCCATTACCTGATGGGGCTGCCGCTGGCGATCCAGGGTTTCACGGCCCTGGTGATCGGTGGCGTCGGCCGGGTCGAAGGCGCGCTGCTGGGCGGGCTGATCCTGGCGTTTGCAGAGCAGTTCACGGTGCGCTACGCGCCGGTGCCGCCCGGCCTGGCGATGGGTGTGCCGCTGGTGTTGCTGATTGTGTTCCTGCTGGTCCGGCCGACAGGTCTGCTGCTGCCGCGGGAGGCGCGCACATGAAGTCGTTGCTGGGGATGACCGCGGTCGCAGTGGTGTTGTCGGCAGTGGCCTTCATGCTGGGCTCTTACCAGACCGACATCTACCGCAAGCTTTTGTTGTGGACCACACTGGCGCTGAGCTACAACTTTCTGTTTGGCATCGCCGGGCAGGTGGCGTTTTCGCACTTCACTTTTTACGGTATCGGTGCCTATGCGATCCTGATCCTGTTGTTCCAGGTCGGGCTGCCGCTGCCGCTGGCGATCCTGGCTGGCATTGCGCTGTGCGTCGTGCTGGCCTTGGTGGTGGCGATACCGGCAACCCGGTTGGAGGGCTTTTACCTGGCGCTGGCCACGCTCGCATTTGCACAACTTTTCATCGTCGTGCTCAACGAGGGTGGCACGGTGACCGGCGCCGGCGGCGGACTGGCCAATTACCGCCTGCCCGATGTTTTCGGCGTGCGCGTCACCGGCCCCTGGTACACGGTGGTGATCGTGGTGTTGCTGCTGAGCACCTTTGCCACCCTCTGGCGGCTGGACCGTTCCTGGTTCGGGCGCGCCTGCCGTGCTGTGCGCGACAACCCCGAAGCCGCACAGGCGATGGGCGTGAATGTCGCGCGTACCAAGATCATCGCCTACACCATCACCAGCGCCATGGCGGGTGTGGCGGGCATGGTCTACGCCTTTGTCGACAACACCGTGAACCCGCCGATTTTCGGTCTCCAAAATTCTTTCCTGCTGCTGTTCATGGTCATTGTCGGTGGCAGCGGGCGCCATGCCGGCGCGATCATCGGGGCAGCGCTGCTGTACCTCATGCCTTTCTTGCTGTCGCCTCTCATTGGTCACCACCACGCGCTGGTTTTTGGTGTGGTGATGGTCGCAGTGGTGCTGTTCCAGCCCAAGGGCCTGATCGGAGTGTGGGATGCGCTGGTGGCGCGCCGGAAGTTGGTGCCGTGAGCCGCAAGCCGCTGCTGGTGGTGCGTGGCCTGACCAAGCGGTTTGGCGGCCTGCTGGCCGTGGGCGACCTCGACCTGGATGTCTTCGCCGGTGAGATTCTGGGTGTCATCGGCCCCAACGGCGCAGGTAAGAGCACCACTTTCAACATGATTGCCGGCGCGCTCCCGCCGACTGCGGGCAGCCTGGAGTTCGACGGTAAATCGTTGCGGGGCTTGCCGACGCACGCGATGGCCCCGCGCGGCATCATGCGCACCTTCCAGCACAACAAGCCTTTTGCCAGCATGTCGGTGCGCGAGAACATCATGGTGGGCATGCACACCGGCTTTACCGGGTCGCTGTGGCGGGTGCTGGGGGCCACGCACGGTGCGGCGCGGGCCGAGCGCGATGCGGTCAGCCGTGCCGATGCGTTGGTGGAGTTCGTGGGCCTGGGTGACAGGGGCCATGCAGATGTCGAGACGCTGTCGTTTGGTCAAGGCCGCCTGCTCGAGATTGCGCGTGGCCTGGCGGCGCAGCCCCGGTTGATGCTGTTCGACGAGCCGGCGGCCGGGCTCACACCCGCCGAATGCGAGCGCCTGAGCCACATCATCCGGGACATTGCGCGCCAGGGCATCGCCGTGCTGCTGATCGAGCACGACATGCGCTTCCTGATGGCACTGGCCGATCGCGTGGTGGTGCTCAACTTCGGGCACAAGATCGCGCAGGGCACACCCCAGGAGATGCAGGCTGATCCGGCGGTGGTGTCGGCCTATCTGGGTGATCTGGCAGCGGTGGCCCATGCTTGAAATCGCGGGACTCTGTGCCGGTTACGGCCACGGCCCGGTGGTGCAGGATGTCAGCCTGCAGGTGGCGCGCGGCGAGACCGTGGCCCTGCTGGGCCCAAACGGCGCCGGCAAGTCTACGCTGCTGGGTGCCTTGTCCGGTACCTTGCGCGAGCGCAGCGGCCACGCGCGGATGGACGGGCAGGACCTCATGGCCCTGCCCACGCACGCCATCGTCGCGGCCGGTCTGGTCCAGGTGCCTGAGGGTCGACGCATGTTTGCACCGCTGTCCGTGCAGGACAACCTGCGCCTGGGCGCGGTGCGGCTGGCCGGCCGCACGGCCGATACCCTGGCTGCGCGATTCGACTATGTGTATACGCTGTTCCCGCGCCTGGCAGAGCGGCGCCATCAGCTTGCGGGCACCCTGTCCGGCGGCGAGCAGCAGATGGTGGCCATCGGCCGTGCGCTGATGTCCTCGCCGCGGGTGCTGCTGCTCGATGAACCCTTTCTGGGCCTGGCGCCTCTGGTGGTGGAAGAAATTCGCCGCGCGCTCACGGCGCTGCGCGAGCGCGGCCTGACCATGGTGCTGGTCGAACAGAAGCTCGATATTGCCTTGCCGTTCACCAGCCGGTCCTACGTGCTGATCAAGGGGCGCGTGGCGCTGACCCAGCCCAGCGCCGAGCTGGCGCGCCGTCCCGATCTGTCCCGGCTGTATTTCGATCTTGCCACTGCCCGTTGAAGGAGATTTCATGTCCAGCACCCGATTGCACCACGATGCCCCCCCGCTGCCTCGCGGCATTCACCATCTGGCATTGAATACCGAAGACATGCAGTCGACGATCGACTTTTATGGCCGTGTGCTTGGCATGCCGCTGGTCCATGCGCTGCGGGTACCGCCGGGCGTCGGAGTCGGGGCGGGAAATCGTGGCAACCCGCCGTTCGAGAACCTGCGCCACTATTTTTTCGATGCCGGCGGCGACACCCTGCTGGCTTTCTTCGAGATGCCTCGGGGTGCCAAGCAACAGGGTGACCGCAACGCGCTCGCGGCCATGCAGCACTGCGCTTTCACGGTGACGGAGGATCGATTTCAGCAGGTCGTGGAGCGGCTGCGAGACGCCGGCGTGTCGACCATCGGCCCGATCATGGTGGGGGCGGCCACCTGGTCGGTGTACTTCATCGACCCGAACGGCATCCGGCTGGAGTTCTGCTACCAGGAACACGACGGCAGCGATGTGCGCGTCGTCGAGCGCTGGACGCAGACCCGCGATGAAGCGCTGACCGAGCTGGGGACCCTGTCACAGGACGCCTCCTGGCTGGATTCGGTCACCCGTCACCTGCCGATCAGCCGTTGAACCGTTGAGCCGTTCCTCGCTTCGAAGGAGAACTCCATGACGTCATTCGTACCGGTCCATGGCCTGCACCATATTGCCTATCGTTGCCGCGATGCCGAAGAGACCCGGCGTTTCTACGAGGACCTGCTGGGGCTGCCCCTGGTGCACGTGGTGCGGGCCGACACCGTGGGCAGCACCGGCGAGTACTGCCCCTTCGTCCACCTGTTCTTCGAACTCACCGACGGCAGTTGTGTCGCCTTCTTCGACCTGGGCGACAACCAGGGTGTCGAGCCCTGGCCGAACACGCCGCTGTGGGTCAACCACCTGGCTCTGCGCGTCGGGTCCGAAGCCGAGGTCGACGAGGCCAAGCGCCGGTTGGAGGCAGCCGGTGTCGAGGTGCTGGGCCCGGTGCTGCACGACGGGTTCGTGCGCTCGATCTACTTCTTCGATCCGAACGGCATCCGTCTCGAATTGACGCTGACCACGTCAGACCAGGAGGAGGTGCGTGGCTTCCACCGCGATGCGCGTGCCGCCTGCGATACCTGGACACGTGAAAAGAGAGCTCGCCTGCCAGTCAAGGCTTGAAACCCGAAACCGTGGCCCCTTCAGGAGACCAGAACATGTCCACGCCCCTTGAGCAGAAGTGTGATGTCGATGCCGAATGGGTGCACGTCAAGTTTGCAGAGTCGTCCGCTTTCAAGGATATCTACGGCTTTGCGGGCAACCAGGGTGTCGTCAACCTCGAGGGCATCCGGTTCATGCCCCGTGGACGGCCGTCGCGCACGTTGCTGGTGTACATGCATCCGGCGTCGACGCTGCAACTGCTGCCCATGCCGCGTGCCATGGCCGAGCGCGGCGTGCATGTGTTGTGTGCCGGCAGCCGTTATGCGCGCAACGACAGTGCCTTGATCATGGAGAATGTAGTGGTCGACCTGGGCGCCTATGTGCGCCATGCCAAGACGGTCTGGGGCTACGACAAGATCGTCATCGCCGGCTGGTCGGGTGGAGGCTCGCTGGCCTTGTTCTACCAGTCGCAGGCCGAGCGGCCGAGCATCACGCACACGCCGGCCGGTGATCCCTGCAACATCATGTCAGCGAGTTTGATTGCGGCGGACGCCTTCATCTTCCAGGCAGCGCACGTGTCGCGTGCCGTGGTGCTGACCGACTGGATCGACCCCTCGGTGCTGGACGAGAACGACCCCGACCGGCGCGACCCCGCACTGGACCTCTACCACCCGGACAACAAGCCTCCTTACAGCGCGGAGTTCCTCACACGATTCCGGGCGGCGCAACTGGCGCGGGTGCGCCGACGCACGGCCTGGGTCCGCGAGACACTGGAGATGCTGCGCGCGCGGCGCGGCCTGGAAATGGAGCGCGGCTTCGTGACCCACCGCACCATGGCCGAGCCGCGTTTCCTGGATGGCACGATCGATCCGAACGACCGCCCCGTTGGCACCTGCTTCATGGGCAATCCCGAAACGGTGAACACCGGCCCGGTAGGCTCGGCACGGTTCTCCACGCTGCGCGCCTGGCTGTCGCAATGGTCACCGGACGACACCCATGCCCATGGCGAAAAATGCGCTGCGCAGATTTCGGTGCCGATGCTGGCGATCGAACACAGTGCCGACGACGCGGTGCCGCAGCCGCACACCCACCGCATCTTGCAGGCCTGTGCCAGTGCCGACAAGACCCTGCAGTGCATCCAGGGCGCGACCCATTACTTTCAGGGGCAGCCGGATTTGCTGGCCCAGGCGGCCAACGCCTGCATGGACTGGATGCAGGAGCGCAAGCTGCTCACCTGAGCCCGGCCTTGCCACGAGCGGACGCCGGTGCGATGCTGCCGGCTTCGTCCTGCGCCAGGTTTTCGATCATTGCCAGCAGAACCCGGCGCGCAGCGGCCAGGTCGCCTGCATCGACGCCGCGCGTGCCAATGCGGTTGGTGCGTATCGCCAGTGGCACGAGCACCTTGCGCAGGTCGCGGCCCTGGTCGGTCAGGTAGATGTACACATTTTTGCGGTTGTGCGGCGCCTGCTCGCGAGTGACGTAACCTAGGGTTTCCATGGCCTTCATGGCGGCAAAGGTGGTGGGTTCCATCACGCCGGCCCGTTCGCTGAGTGCGCGCTGCGTCAGCCCATCGCCATACCACAAAATGCGCAGAAAGGTCCAGTGACCGAACGGTACGCCGTGTTCGGCCAGGCGCAATTCGAGTGCGCGACGGAATGCCCGGCCGCAGTCGCGCACCAGATGCGCCAGCCGGTCTTTCGGCACTGCCTCGCGCCAATGCAGCAGGATGTTGCCGGTGTCGCCCCGGCTTGCCGCCGTCGGGGTGCGGCGCCGAATTCCTTCGCGTGGCTGCTCCGTGCTCACAGATCCAGAACCAGCTCGGCAGAGTGCGCGCGCGAAACGCACACCATGATCTGTGAAGCGCGTTCATCCTCGGTCAGCACCATGTCGCGGTGTTCAGCCTCGCCGGCCAGCAGCCCGGTACGGCAGGAGCCGCAGGTGCCGCTTTCGCAGGAACTGGCCACCGCGTGGCCACCGGCGCGCAAGGCTTCGAGCAGGGTCTGGTCGGCTCTGACCGGCACGGTGGTACCGGACCGCTGCAGGCGCACGGTGAATGCGGTGTTGGTCGAGAACGCGGTGGCGTCGACACCGAAACTCTCGAAGTGGATCGCGCCGGAAGGCCAGTGGCCAGACATGTCGGCCACTGTGTCCATCAGCCCGCGTGGTCCGCAGCAATAGACATGGACCTTCCCCGGTGACTCGAACACCGGCCAGAAATCGAATGCCTGGGCGGCATCGCCACGGTCGTGGTGAATGCGTACCCGGCCCACCAGCTCCGGTGCGCGCAGCACATCCGCAAAGGCGGTGTGGTCAGCATCGCGGGTGCAATAGATCAGCTGAAACTGGCCGCGCCCGCTTGTGAGGAGATGGCGCACCATCGACATTATGGGGGTGATCCCGATCCCCCCGGCAATGAACAGGTAGCTGGGGGCGCGCTCATGCAGGGCGAAGTTGTTGCGCGGCGCGCTGACCGCGAGCAGGTCGCCCTCGCGCACTGCATCGGCCAGGGCGATCGAGCCTCCGCGCCCGGTGGCGTCGCGCTTGATGGCGATCTGGTAGGCGTGCGTGTCCGCCGGGGCGCTGCACAGCGAGTAGTTGCGTCGCGCGCCGCCTGGCACCTGCACCGTCAAGTGGGCACCCGCGGTGAAAGGGAGGAGGGCCTCCCCGTGGGGATGGCGCAACTCGAAGCCCCAGATGTCGCGCGCCAGCGCGGTCTTGCGGGCGACGCGCAGTTCGGTGAAAGGGGCTTCGCCTATGCCAGCTAGCGTTTCTTGGGGGGTGGTCAAGCGGTGTCTCCAGGTTTTGCGGGTAGATGTCCATGGCACTTGACAAAGACGACGCCGCTCAATAATCTTAGCCTTCTAAGAATAATTCTGCAAGTTCCCTGATCGGCGTCATCCGCCCTGGAGACATCCATGTTGACAAGCCAAGAAAACGATCTCCTGTGCCGTGTGGCGGGCGACGCTCCCATGGGGCAGCTGATGCGCCGCCACTGGACGCCAGTCTGTCTGATCGAGGAGGTGCCCGAGCCCGATGGCACACCGGTGCAGGCGCGCGTGTTCGGCGAAGACCTGGTCGTGTTCCGCGACACCGACGGCCGCGTCGGCGTGATGGACGAATACTGCCCGCACCGCCGCGCCTCGCTGGTGTTTGGACGCAACGAGGACGGCGGCCTGCGCTGCCTCTACCACGGCTGGAAGATGGATGTGCATGGCCAGGTGCTCGAGATGGTCTCCGAGCCGGCGGCCAGCGGCATGGCCCAGAAGGTCAGGCACAAGGCCTATCCGGTGCAGGAGTGGGGTGGCTTTGTATGGGCTTACATGGGGCCGCCCGATGCGTTGCCGGCCTTCGCGCCACCGGCCTGGGCGCCCACGGCAGACACTCGGGTGACGATTGCCAAGGTGATGCTGCCTTGCAACTGGGCCCAGATCCTGGAGGGGGCCATCGATTCGGCGCATAGCTCCAGTCTGCATTCGTCCGACATGGTGCCGGCCCGGGTGGACACCGCCAAGGCGACCGACACCAACTGGCTGCGGCCCTCGACCGACAAGGCGCCGCGCATGCAGGTCGAACGCGCGCCTTACGGTTTCCGGTATGCGGCCATCCGCCGCCCGATCAGCCAGGCTGCCACCACCGACTACATCCGCACCACCGTGTTCGTCGCACCGGCTACCGCACTGATCCCGCCCAACAACCTGTACAACGTGGCCAACATCAATGTGCCGGCCGACGACACGCTGACGGCCTTTTACTTCATTGCCTGGGGCCACCCGGAGCAGACACCCGACACCACCGCCTGGCGTAAATTTCTGCGCCAGCAGGTGGGCGTCGACCTGGATGCGAAATACCGCCCTCTGCGCACCCGCGACAACCACTTCTGGCAAGACCGCGGTGCCATGAAGGCGGGCAACTTCACCGGCATCACCGGCTTCCCGAACCAGGACGTGGCGATGTGGCTGACGATGGGCCCGATTGCCGACCGCACCCACGACCGGTTGGGTGCGAGCGATCTGGCCATCGTCGAATTCCGCAAGCAGATGGTCGAGGCGGTGCGTGGCTTCCAGGCCGGTGCGCCCGCGATCGGCACCGGCGCCTCCAGTATTCCGACATCGGTCTGTGCCTTTCAGGCCATCGTTCCCAAGACCACCGACTGGAGGGCCTTTGACGCGCGTTATGTGTGGGATGTCACGGGTCCCGCGCTCGAACCCTCGTACTCCACGCCGGCGCAGAGCCAGTGAATGCATAGCGCCCCCGACTTTCCCGCAAAATCGCACCATCCAAAACTATCAGGAGACATCCCATGACAACTCGCCGCAATCTGTTGCTGGCCGTAGCGCTGTGCCTTCCGACCCTCGGATTTTCCCAAGGCACCTACCCGAACAAGCCGATCAAGTTCATCGTCCCGTATGCAGCCGGGGGGCTGCCCGACACTGTGGCCCGCATCTTTGCCCAGCGCCTGACCGAGCGACTGGGCCAGTCGGTGGTGGTCGACAACAAGCCAGGCGCCAACGGCGTGGTGGCAGCACAGGCGCTGGCCACCAGCCCAGCCGACGGCTACACCTTTCTGGTCACTGACGGCTCGATGTTCTCGATCAACCCGGCCATCTACAAGAACCTGAGCTATGAATACAAACGCGACTTTCTGCCGGTGTCGCTCGCCGCCCGCGCCCCGCTGTACCTCGCTGTGCATCCGAAAACCGGTGTCAACACGCTGCAGGAGTTCGTGGCGCTGGCCAAGTCGAAACCGGGTGCGCTGAACTACGGCTCTTCGGGCATCGGCAGCTCGCACCATCTCACCATGGAAGCCCTGAAGGCTGCACTGGGCCTGGACATCCAGCACGTGCCCTTCAGGGGCTCGGCACTGTCGGTGCCGGCACTGATCGGCGGCCAGGTCGACGTGGCGTTCTCGGCTTTGCCGTCGCTGTCGGGCTTTGTGAAGGACAACCGTGTCAAGCTGCTGGCCACCAATGCCGCACAACGTTCGGCTGCAGCGCCGAATGTGCCGACCATCGCAGACATGGTGCCTGGTTTCGATTTCGCCGTGATTGTCGGTGTGCTGGCGGCCACCGGCACGCCCGCCGCAGCCATCGAGCGCATCAGTGCCGAGATCGAAAAGATTGCCAAGACGCCCGAAACCATCCAGACGCTGGCCAATGCCGGTATCGATGCGGTGGGCAGCAGCCCGGCCGACTATGGCCGTGCCGTGCTGGACGAAAACGAGCGGCTGGCCAAGGCCATCAAGGTCGCGGGCGTCAAGGGCGAGTGAGCCAAGAATGTCCAAACTCAAGCTCACCTTCGGCTGCTGGAACTACGACCGCACCCGCGCCCTGATGGACGGTAGCGTAGCGCCCGATGGCATCGACCTGAATTACCTTGACATGCCGGTGGAAGAAACCTTCTTCCGCATGCTGCGGCACAAGGAGTTCGATGTGGCCGAGCTGTCACTGTCGTCGTACTCGGTGTCGATGCACAACCCGGCGCGGCCTTTTGTCGCCATCCCGGCGTTTCCGTCGCGCTTTTTCCGCCACTCCTGCATCTACGTGAATGCCCAGGCCGGCATCCGCGAGGCGAAGGACCTGATCGGCAAACGCGTCGGCAACCCCGAATACCAGATGACCGCGCCGGTATGGATCCGCGGCATCCTGTCGGACCACTATGGGGTGCCGGTCGACAGCGTGACCTACCTCACCGGCGGCGAGGAAGAACCCGGTCGCTCCGAGAAGATCAAGCTCGACTTGCCGCCCAACATCCGCGTGCAGAGCATCGGCCCTGGGCAGACGCTGTCGCAGATGCTGCACGACGGCGAGATCGACGCGCTGTACACCGCCCGCATGCCTTCGAGTTTTTTGCGGGGTGACGGCCGTGTGAAGCGCCTCTTTGAAGACTATGAGCCGGTCGAGCGCAACTACTTCCGCGAGACCGGCGTCTTCCCGATCATGCACACCATTGCGATGCGCCGCGACGTCTATGAGGCCAACCGCTGGATCGCCCAGTCGCTGATGAAGGCGATGTGGGCCTCGCAAAGGCGCAGCTACCAGGATCTGTATGAGACTGCCGCCCTCAAGACCATGCTGCCCTGGCTGACTTCTCATGTCGAGCAGGTCCGGCGCGAGATGGGCGAAGACTTCTGGCCCTACGGCTTCGAGAAAAACGAGGCCACGCTGCGCACCTTCCTGCGCTACCACTTCGAGCAGGGGCTGTCCAAACGCCTGCTGGAGCCGCGCGAACTGTTCGCGCCCGAGGCCCTGGAGTCCTTCAAGATTTAGCGTCGCGAAGGCCGCCTATCCGCGCGGCGCAGGAAGCAAGCGGAAACTGCCCAGCGGCAGGGCCTGCCCGTTGACCAGCGCGTCCACGCGGTGCTCCCCGGCCTGGTGCCTGCGCGTGGTCATCTCTTGCAGCGAGATTTTTTTTTGCAAACCCACGGTCTGATGCGCACCGAGTGTCAGGGTCTTGAGCTTGAACACCTTGGCGCTGCTGACGCCGTTCGCCTTGATGTAGTGCACCTGCAGGTCTACCAGCAATTCCTGCTGACGCGTTGACGGGTTGTGCAGGTCAAAGCTGATACGCACCGATGCGCCGATCTGCGGCGCGGGCGGCTCGATGCGCGCAGCTTGCACGTTCACTCGGGCCGCCTTGCCGAAGCCGAGTATGTCCAGCGCCCCTGGTTCACCCTGTTTGACAGCCCAGCGCAGCGCGTGGCGCACGATCCATGCACGCTCTGTGCTGGCGTCCGACAGCCAGCGGCGTGCCGTCTCGGCCAGGCGTTCGGGATGGTCCTTGCCAATGTCGTTGAGATTGTTGGCCACCGAGCGGCGGACGTACAGCGAAGGATCGTCCTTGAGATGTTCGAGCAGCGCCAGCACCGGCGTCGGATCGGCCTGGAAGGCTGGCAGGCGCGGTGCCCAGGGCAGACGCGGACGCGTTCCTTCCGAGACCAGACGTCGGACATGCTCGCTGGGGTCCCGGGCCCACTGCGCCAGGCGCTCCAGAGTCTGCTGGGGGCGATGCATCAGGAACGGCCGGATCGAGAACTCGGCGGTGAACCGCTGCGTCAGTGCGTGTTGGGCCCGCATCGAGGGCTCGAAATGGTCGAGGCCGTACTCGGCCACCAGGAAGCTGTGGGGCATGAACAGGAAACTGGCCATGCTTGCATCGGCGTCACGCCCGGTCGGTTGTGCCAGCGACGCCAGCAGCACCTCGATCGCCTGTGCAAAGTCCCGGGGCAGGTGCCGGCGCAGCACATGCGCGATATGACGACCGCGCGGCATGAGTTCGAGCGCGGCGTAGCCCTCCAGCGCTTCGCGCAGGAATTTCTGCACCTCAAAGGCGGGGTACACCGCGCGCACCATACGGGCAATCGCGGGCGGCACGTCCGGTCCGAACTGGTTTTTCAGGGGTTCTGCCATCGGGTAAGGAGTCTAAACGCGCACGGATGTCGTTGTTCCACTCGCGCGATGGACCGGGCCGCGACCAGCCCTCGGCGCCGAATCGAACCCAGGGCGTTGCCCAGGACCTGGCGGGCCGCTGACATGGACGGGTTGAACTTGTACCGCGGCCCAAGGTCCATCGGTGCATGCACGCTCCCCGTCGCTCGCGCTGGTTGCGCTGGCCCGCCACCATGGTGGGCCTGGTCCTGTTGCTCCTGCTGGGGCCACTGGCTGTGATGGCATGGGGCGATGTCGACCTGCAAACCCCCTGGCACCAGACGCGCGGCGGGAGCACCGGACAGGCGCCGGACCCGTCCCGCGTGCACGAGGCCGTCGTCCAGGTCTATGGCGCCCGCACGGTGCGCTGGCGTGGCGCCTTTGGCATCCACCCCTGGATCGCGGTCAAGCGTTCGGGGGCTGACCATTACACGACCTACCAGGTGATCGGCTGGCGAGCTTACCGCGGCGGCGATGCGCTGGTGGCATCCGATACCCAGACACCCGACACCCGCTGGTTTGGCGCCCGCCCGCAGTTGCTGGGCGAACGGCGCGGGCCAGGAGTGGATGCACTGATCGACCGCATCGAGGCGGCCGTGGCGCTGTATCCCTGGGGCACGACCTACCATCTCTGGCCCGGGCCGAACAGCAATACCTTCGTGGCATTTGTCGCGCGGCAGGTGCCCGAGTTGGGCCTGGACCTGCCGCCCACGGCGATCGGCAAGGATTACCTGGGCCCCGCCACTTTTGTGGCGCCCGCGCCCAGCGGCAGTGGGTGGCAGGCATCACTGTGGGGTCTTGCAGGGGTGACGGTTGCGCGCGAGGAGGGCATCGAGTTCAACCTGCTCGGCCTGGGCTTTGGCGTGGACGTCAACGATGCGCGCCTTCGATTGCCGGGCTTTGGAACATGGCCTGCCATTTCCGCTGAGCCAGCGGCAGGTTCCGGTTCGGGCGCCCCAGGAGGATGAGTCGGATACTACCCAAGACCTTGCAGGAACTCCGCAAGAATGGGCGCCCATTTGGCGACATCGACATCGGATCCCAGATGTCCATGTTCGGTGTCGATTTCGGCATAACGCGCGTCCACGCGAGCGGCTGCCAGCGCAGGCATCACCTCCAGCGCCAGTGAGGGCGGAAACAAAACATCGGTGCGCGACAACACGTACAGCACGCGGGCACGGATACGGCCGAGGTCGGCGCGCACGTCGTAGCGGTTGATCGCCCGCCCGAGCGCCAGCATCGAATGTGCGTCGAACAGCTGTGCCCAATCGCGGGCCTGTTGCCGGATTTCGGCCTTGACCGCTTCTTCCGTCAGCCCCTGCGCCCGCAGCCCTTGTTCGGCGCCATAACGACACAGGGTTTCCACCCGCAGGTCGACCATCGTCTGCAGTACCGCACCAGCGCGGTGATAGTGCCCGCCATTCCACGCCGGATCCTGGACCAGGCGGCGCAGCAAGGCGCCATCGTCAAAGGGTGCGCTCGCCCGGGGCGCGGTCTCCACCGGCACCAGACCGCGCATGAAGCCGGGAAACTCCACGCCCCATGTGAAGGCCTGGAAACCCCCATACGACGGCCCGACCACTGCCACCAGTTCCCGCACCCCCAGGGCATCGAGCAAACGGCGCTGCGCGACGACGATGTCTGCGACGGTGAGTTGCGGAAAGTCGGGCCCATAGGGACGCCCAAGCGCGGGATCGACAGCCGCCGGGCCGGTAGACCCAAATGACGATCCCAGCATGTTGGAACTGACCACGAAAAACCGGTCGGTGTCGAGCGGCTTGCCCGACCCTAGCAATCGGCCCCAGCCGCCTTCCTCGAGAAAAGTATGGCTGGATGTGAAGCCATGGGTCACCAGGATCGCGTTGCGCCCATCGGGAGCCAGGCGGCCATAGGTGCGGTAGGCAATGCACGCCTGCCGCAGCACGCCCCCCAGGCGCAGGGTCAGGTCGGCGATGGCTGCGACCTGGGTCGGTGATGTTTCCATGGTCTGATTTTCAACGGCGTGCCGCCGCCCGCGGCTTACTCGGACTTGATGCCTGCAGTGCGGATTACCTGGGTCCAGCGGTCTATTTCCTTGGCCACGAAGTCGGTGTAGGCCCGACTGCCCTGCGGCGGGATCACAAAGCCCTGCGAGTCCATGCGTTGCCGGATGGCTGGTTGAGCCATGACCTGCTTCATGGCCGACTCCAGTTTGTCCACGATCGCCGGCGGGGTGCCCTTGGGCACCGACAGACCCGACCAACTGAGCGCTTCGAAGCCCGGGTACCCCAGCTCGGCCACCGTCGGCACATCCGGGTACAGGGGATTGCGGGCGGCGCTGGAGACTGCCAGCGGGCGCAGCTTGCCCGCCTTGATGTGCTGTAGTGCGACATCCTGGTTGATGAACATCAGCGGGATCTCGTTGGCCAGGATGGAGGTCATCATCGGGCCGCCGCCGCGGTAGGGAATACCGGTCATGAAGATGCCCGCCGTCTGCTTGAACAGTTCCATGGCCATGTGCCCGGACGCAGCATGGGTGTAGCCGTAGTCCACCTTGCCGGGGTTCTTCTTGGCAAAGTCGACCAGTTCTTTCAAGGTCTTGAACGGCCGATCGGTATTCACCACCAGCACGTTCGGCCCATGGTGGATCTGGCTGAGGTGGATGAAGTCGGCCTTGGAGTTGTACTTCAGGCCTGGGTCCAGGCCATGGGCCACGGCGTTCTGCCCGACGCCGGTCTGGATGAGGGTGTAGCCGTCCGGCGCGGCGCGTGCCGCCCGCTCGGTGCCCACGACGCCGCCCGCGCCACCCACATTTTCGATCAGGACCGGCTGCCCCAGCACCTTGGCCAGTGGCTCGGCGACCATGCGTGCCATCACGTCGCTGGTGCCGCCGGGCGGGAATGCGACGATCAGCTTGATCGGCTTGTTGGGATAGTCGGTCTGGGCCCATGCGGTCACGGGTAACTGCATGCCAGCCAGCAAGAAGGTGCTGGCAATCAGAAGGTGGCGACGGAGGGACATGGGGGCCTTTCGGTGGGAAAGGCTCCATTCTTGCGCCGGAAGTCAGCCTGCGCATCCGTAGATGCCCTGATGGATTCCGGCGTGCAGGCTCTGCCAGGTTGGCGTTGTTGGTGGCCCCACCCATAGAAAAGTGCATCCATCTGTTTCCGGTGTTCGCTGTCGTACGGACCGTTGCAGGCGGAGGCCCCAGCATCGGGGCCATGTCTAGTGCAAGAACTGATCGCGACCTGCTTGCCCCTGCAATACTGGAGTATCCCGCCATGCCCGTCACCTCCGCCCACGAACCATCCTCGGTGATCTTCTCCTCGATGTCCCAGCCTGCTGGGGAGCGCCGCCGAACGGGCTTCGCCACACTCGCCTGCCCGGATTGTGGAGGCCACACTCTGAAACGGATCCACCGGCGCAGTGTGGACAGGGTCGTGTCATTGGTCTCGGCCTCTCGACGTTTTGCCTGCCAGGACGCGCAATGCCAGTGGATTGGAAACCTCAGGCGCAAGTCGCCAGGAGCTACGCCAGCCGCCGTCTTCAGCATCCACGCTGTGACGTGGAGCGCAGCCATTTTCACGTTGATCCTGGGCGCTGAGTTCTGGCGCGGGTAACGCCGCCACCCCGGGCAACGATGCACGGAACCCACGGCGGGTCTTGGGTGCGCTGGGCAACAGACGATTTCCAAGGCACCTGATGCAATGCATTCACTGGCGTCCGCTCATGCATCCTTTTCAGGGTCGGCGACGCACAAGGGGTGCATCATGTACATCGGCGGCGGCGTCTTTCTGATCATCATTCTGATCGTATTGTTCTTGAGGTAACGGGCTTGACGGCAGCCGGTACTAGCGGCCGGCAGGGGTGCAAATGGCGATATCCTTGGGGAGCGCTCCTGGCGCAGAGAGGCCCTACGTCCGATGCATCCCTATGTGCCATCCCCCGCGCTGGTCGAGCGCGTGCTGCAGCGCCGCGGTCGCCTGCACGCCTTCGCGGATTTCGACGCAGCGCGCTGTGCCCTGGTGGTGGTCGACATGCAGAACAGCTTCGTTCGACAGGGGTCGGGCCACGCCTGGGTACCGGGCGCGGCCGCCACCTGCACAGCCATCGAGGCGGTCGCGCAGGGCCTGCGCGCAGCGGGCGGAACCGTGGCGTGGGTGCTCAACACGTTTACCGAAGAATCGGTGCGCAGCTGGTCGCATTTCCACGAGGAGCTGTCGACACCGGCCGGTTTTGCGGTGCGCCGTGAGGCCATGCGCGCCGGGGCCTCGGGGCATGCGGTGTACGCCGATTTACAGGCTCAGCCGCAGGACCTGCAGGTTCCCAAGACGCGTTACAGCGCCTTTATCCAGGGCGCCTCGAACCTGCATGCGCAATTGCAGGCGCGCGGCATCGACACCGTGCTGGTGGCGGGCACCGCAACCAACGTCTGCTGCGAATGCACCGCCCGGGATGCCATGATGTTGAACTACCGGACCGTGATGGTGTCTGATGCCTGCTCTGCCTACACCGAGCAGGAGCACGCCGCCAGCCTCGACGGCTTCCTGCTGAATTTCGGCGACGTGCAAACCAGCGCCGAGTTGATTGCCGCACTGCGGCCGGCGCCGGCGGGTGCCTGAGCGCCAAACAGTGCGCGCGCCTCAGGGCATGTAGGTGCCGCCATTGATGTGCAGTGTCTGGCCAGTCATGTAGGCGGCGGCCGGGCTCAGCAGGAATAAGATCGGATCCACCACATCCTGCGGTTGCGCGATACGCCCGAGAGGTACCACCTGTCCGTAGCTCTGCGGGTCGACCCGCGAGGGTGCCGCTTCGTCCGAACGCCCGGTGCCACCGCGCAGGAAGGCGGTGTCCACGGCGCCGGGCGCCACCGCGTTGATTCGGATGCCGGGCGCGTTCTCCAGCGCCAGCTCCCGGGTCAGCAACAGCAGGCCGGCCTTGGCCGGGCCGTAAGCCCCGTAAAGCGGTCGGGCCCAGGCGCCCAGACCCGAGGCCACATGCACCAGGCTGGCCCTAGACGAGCCGCGCAGGTGTGGGATTGCCGCGCGGGACAGAAAAAACGCGGCGTCCAGATTGCCGCGCATCACATCCTGCCAAACTGCAGTGTCGGTCTGCGCCAGAGGCAGTGGCGCACTCATATAGCCGACCAGGTTGACGCAGGCGTCGAGCCCGCCGAGCAGCCCGACCGATGTGCCAACGGCCTGCTCCACCGAGGCGGGGTCCGTGGCGTCGACCGGTACATATTGCAGATCCTCCTGGCGGTGCCGCAAGATGGAGGCCTGAAGGTCCATCACCACCACGTCCATGCCCAGTGCCAGGGCCTGCCCTGCCAGCGTGCGGCCGATACCGCCGCATCCGCCGCACACCAGCAGGCGCATGCCACGGAAGGCGTTGGCCGACCAGACGGGTGAGGAGGCCGAGCCGGTCGGAGTTGGCTGTGGGCTCAGCTGCATTTTTCCGGCGGATGACTGTCGAGCAAGGTGCGCTGGCCGTCCTTGATGCGGATGATGTAGGCGGGCAGTTGCGAATCGTTGTCCTTGCTGAAGCAGATCTTGCCAATCACGCCATCGATGTTGGTCGTGGCCAGTGCATCGCGGATGGCGGTACGCTCGGCCTTGACCTTGGTGGCATCGCCGGTCGCCCCCGTGCGCTTCATGGCGTCGGCGAACACATAGACGATGTCGTAGGCCGACGCATCCACATGGTGTGCCCCCGACTTGTTGACACCGCGCTTCTTCGCTTCGTCGAGAAACTTCTTTTCGAAGTCGCGGGTTTTGGCGTTGACGTCCCACCAGTACCAGGCCACGTAGGTCGCGCCTTCACCATCCGGGCCGAGGATCTTGCCGATGTCCGGGTCGGCGAAGATCTGGCCACCGATCAGCGTGCTGTTGTGGCCCTGGCGACGCAGCTCTTTCATGACCTTGGCCGTTCCCTCTGGCAGGCCGGCAAACGCGAAAATGCCCGGTGTCGTGCCCTTGAGCTTGGTGATGTGCGGTGAGAGATCAGTGGCATTGGTCGGGAAGCCCTCGGCGGGTATGAGCATCTTCCACCCATTCGCCTCCAGCAGGTTGGTGTTGCGAAACCCCTGGGGATCCGCCTGCCAGAACAGCGCTGGCTTGCGGTTGAATTCCTCGCTGATCTCGCGCATGCCGCGGCCGGCGTTATTGACCAGGCCGTCGATCTGGCCGAAGGTGTCGGTGCACTGCGCTGCGACGGCCTGGCAGTCGCTCCATTGCGCCACATCGGCCAGCCGCCAAGCGGCGACCACGGTGCTGCGGCCCTGGTTCCAGCGTGCGCAGGCCTGTTCGAGCTCGGCCGACGCACGCGCGCCGGTGATCAGCACACGGTGGCCAGTCTGCACCAGAGCGTCGGCCATCTCCCAGCCCAGGCCGCGCCCGCCTCCGGTGACGACCACATTCCTGACGGTAGTTGGTGGGGGCATGGGGCCGATCTCGCGGATTCAGAGCAGGGCGACGGACAACACCGCTTGCGCGATCATCGCCCGTGGCCGGGTGCTCATGATGTGGGCCTGCAACCGCAGGCGGCCCAACGTCGGGTCATGGGCGCGCAGGGCTTCGATGATGTCCCAGTGCTGCGCATTCGAGCGCCGGACCGACACTTCGCCAGGCCAGATATGCTGCTTTATCGTCACCAGAGGCAGCTCCAGCAGCGCGGTGGACATGGACTGCAGCCGCCGTGACCCACTGGCGCGCAGGATGGTCGCGTGAAAGCGGGTGTTGCAGCGCTGGAAACTTGAGAACAGCGTCGCCTCCGGCGGGTCCGTTTGCAGCAGCAGCTGATCGATTTCGGTGGCGATGCCGCTCAGGGCATCCAGATCTTCGGGGGTGGCATGGACGGCCGCCAGTGCGGTGGCATGGCCCTCCAGCACGGCCCGCAGCTGGAAGATTTCGTCGATCTCGGTGCTGCCCAGTTCGGCCACGAAGGTGCCCCGGCTCGCCTCGATATGTACCAGGCCCTCCCCCGCAAGGCGTCGAAGGCTGTCGCGCACCGAGGTGCGCGACACGCCGACGCGATGCGCAAGCTCTTCCTCCAGCATGCGCTGCCCAGGCGCATAGACCCCATCCAGGATCAGCTGCCGGATGGTGTCGTAGGCGATGCTGCTGGCGCGCGTCATGGGAAGTAATCGACGTGAAATGTGTACAAGTTCTGCTTGCGGGTATCGGATTTACCTAATGGTTTCTTCGAACAGACATTTTTTGGCGCTCTTTTCGCGCTTTCACGACGTCAATTCCTTGATTTGTCTCAAACCATTGTGCAGCAATTCTTCAAATTGTGTACATTGGCATAACTTTTTTGAGGTGTAGATGAAAACTCCGCATGTATTGATTGCTGGCGCCGGACCGGTGGGCTTGGTCAGTGCGCTGGTTCTGGGGAGCGCTGGTGTGCGGGTTACCGTTGTGGAGGGCGCCCGGGACCTGAGCATGGACCTGCGGGCATCGACCTTTCACCCGCCGACGCTCGAGATGCTCGCGCCCTATGGCCTCACCGAAGCGCTGCTGCCCCAGGGTCTGGTGGCGCGTTACACCCAGCAACGTGACCGCAGCGAGGGTGTCGTGGCCGAGTTCGACATGCAGGTGCTGGCAGCAGACACGGCTTTTCCGTTCCGCCTGCAGTGCGAGCAATGGAAGCTGACTCAGTTGATCAAGTCAAAGCTCGACCAGCTGCCCCACGTGCAGGTTCTCTTTTCGACCCGCGTCGAGTCCGTGGCCCAAACCGCAGAGGGGATTCAGGTGCTGGTGCAGACCGACGATCAGTCGCACCCGATCGAGGCCGACTACCTGATTGGCGCCGACGGGGCCTCCAGCGCGGTACGCAAGAGCCTGGGCATCGAGTTCGACGGGTTCACCTATCCCGAACGTTTCCTGGTGATCTCCACCACTTTCGAATACGCCGATCACCTGCCGCATCTTTCCTACGTGAACTACTGCTCCGACCCGCAAGAGTGGTGCGTTCTGCTGCGTGTGCCAGCGCTGTGGCGGGTGCTGTTCCCGACCCGGCCGGATGAGAGCGACGACGAGGTCATCGGCGACGCCTCGGTGCAGGCCCGGCTGCAGAACCTGCTGCCCATGCCGGTGCCGTACGAAACCTCGCACCGTACCCTGTACAAGGTGCACCAACGCGTGGCCAAGACATTCCGCCACCAGCGCGCGTTCCTGGCCGGCGACTCGGCCCATATCAACAATCCGCTGGGCGGCATGGGCATGAACGGTGGTGTACACGACGCGATGAACCTGTGCCAGAAGTTGCTGGGGGTGATGCAGCAAGGCCACAGCCTCGACGTGCTGGACCGCTACGAACGTCAGCGCCGCACCATCGCCATCGAATACATCAACGCCAGCACGGCGCGCAACAAGCGCGAGATCGAGGAGCGCGACCCCGTGCTGCGCAAGAAGACCCAGGACGAACTGCGCGCCATCGCGGCCGACCCCGCGGCGTCGCGGGCCTACCTGCGCAAGACCTCCATGATCGATGCGCTGGTCCGCGCGGAGGCCATCGCGTGACGTGGCAAGGGCATGCCACCCTCAGCGCCACCGAGCGCCGAGCCCAGTTGCGCAGCCGCATCGGCAAGGGCCGGCTGGTGGTGGCGCCGGGGGTGTTCGAGATGATCTCGGCCACCATCGCCGACCGCATGGGTTTTGATGCTCTCTACATGACCGGCTACGGCACGGTGGCGTCCTACCTTGGCCTGCCCGATGCCGGCCTGGCCAGCTACGCCGACATGGTCAACCGGGTGCAGCAGTTTGCCACCATCACCACCACGCCGATGATCTGCGACGCCGACACGGGGTATGGCGGCCTGCTCAACGTCATGCATACCGTGCGCGGCTACGAGGCGGCAGGGGCCTGCGCGATACAGCTCGAAGATCAGGAATTCCCGAAAAAATGCGGCCATATGCTGGGCCGCAGCGTGATCTCGGCCGACCTGATGGCCGACAAGATCCGCGTGGCCGTCGAGACCCGTAGCGACCCCAACCTGCTGATCATCGCCCGGACCGATGCGCGCACCACGCTGGGCCTGGACGAAGCCCTGCGCCGCGCTGAAAAATACGCCCGCGCCGGCGCCGACCTGCTGTTCGTGGAAAGCCCGGAGTCGGTCGACGAGATGCAGACCATCTGCAATGCCTTCGACCTGCCGCTGGTGGCCAACATGGTCGAGGGCGGCCGCACCCCGGTGCTCAGCCGCGACGAGCTGCAGTCGCTGGGTTATGGCGTGGCGATTTTCCCGGCGTCGGCGTTCCTGGCCGCGGGGTCCGCGTTCGAGCGCGTCTATCAGGGCATACGGTCGGATGGCTCCACGGCGGGGTCGACCGTGCCGATGTACGAGTTCGGCAAATTTTCCAAACTCATGGGTTTTGACTGGGTGGCCAGCTTCGACCAGGCCCATGCCCAGAAGGACTGACATGGACAAGCACCAGATCTACCTGCATCAGGGCATGGGCGGCACATCGGGCATCGGCCAGCGCTGCGGCCTGGTTTTGGTGGATTTCGTCAACGGGTTCGTCGATGTCGACCAGCTGGGCGGCCCGCACATCGAGCAGGCGGCCGAGGCGACCCGGCCGCTGCTGGCCTGGTTTCGCCGCCAGCAACTGCCCATCGTGCACACGCGGGTGGTGTTCGAAGAAGACGGCTCCAACCACAATGTGTTCGCACTGCGGGTCAAGCCGCTGCAAAAGCTCACCGAGACGGCGCCGGGCTCGCAGATCGTGCCGCAACTCACACCACTGCCCGGCGAGTGGGTGATCCGCAAGCAGTCGGCCTCGGCATTTTTCGAGACCGGCCTGGCGGGCTGGCTGCATCTGCGCGGTGTGGACACGGCGGTGATCGTCGGCTGCACCACCAGCGGCTGTGTGCGCGCCTCCGTGGTCGACGCCATGCAGAACAATTTCAAGACCGTGGTCATCAGCGATTGCGTGGGAGACCGGGCCCTGGAGCCGCACGAGGCCAACTTGTTCGACATGCAGCAAAAATACGCGGATGTGATGACCCGCGACGCCTTCATGGCCCATCTCGACGCAAGGCAGACAGCATGACCGACCACCTGGGCTACCGCAAGAAACTGGGCACCCTGGGCCCTTCGACCAACACCATCGTTCAGCCGGACTTCGACGATCTGCGGCCATTGGGGGTGACCAACCACTACAGCCGGATCGCGATTCCGAACAACCCGGTGACCGACGACGCCAGCTTCCTGCGGCTGGTCGAAAGCATCAATGCCGCCACCCTGGAGGCGGTCGATGTGCTGCGCAGCTGTGAAATGGACTACATGGTCATGGGCATGTCGGCAGCGACCTTCTGGAATGGGCGCGCCGGCGCGACCATCTACCTGAAGAATATGACCGAACGCGCCCAGGTAGGCGTGTCCTGTGGCTCCTTTGCAACCGAGGCGGCGCTGAACGTCTGTGGGGCCAAACGCATTGCTTTCCTGTCGCCGTATTTCGAGGTCGCCAATGCGCAGGTGCGCCGCTTCTACCAGGATTGCGGCTTCACCGTGGTGCGCGATGTCTGCCTGCAGCGCCCGAGCCCGGTGCAGATCGCCCATAGCACCGACGCCATGTGCCGCCAGGCGATCCGTGAGCTTGACGGTGACGATGTGGATGCCATCGTGCAGGTCGGCACCAATATGTCGATGATCCGACTTGCGGCTGCAGCAGAGCTGTTTCTTGGCAAACCCGTCATCGCGATCAACACCGCAACCTACTGGCATGCGTTGCGGGCGGTTGGTATCCACGACAAAAAGGCCGGTTTCGGCTCGCTGCTCGAACGGCACTGAGCGCACCCCCATCCATCATCAGAAAGGCATCCTCCATGTACCGTCGTCAACTCCTGGGCGCTGCAGCCGCCAGCCTGTGGGGCGCCAGCGCCCTGACGGCCCGCGCACAGCAGTTTCCCGGCAAGCCGTTGCGTATCATCGTGCCCGCCACCGCAGGCACCAGCGACGTGCTCGCGCGCGCCCTGGCGCTGCGCCTCTCGCCGGTGCTGGGGCAACCCGTGCTGATCGAGCAGAAGCCCGGCGCCGGCACGAACATCGGCAATGACTTCGTGGCCAAATCGGCACCCGATGGCTACACGATGCTGATCAACGGTCTGCCGCTGGTCACCAACGAGGCCTTGTACAGCCAGCTGCCCTACAACACCCAGCGCGACCTCACGCCGGTGATCGAGGTGGCCGAGGTCACCAACGTCATCACCGTGCACCCGACACTGCCGGTCAACACCCTGCGCGAACTGGTGCAGATGGCAAAGAGCGAACCCAACCGGCTGAACTACGGCACGCCGGGCGCCGGCAGCTCGGGCCATCTGTCGGCCGAACTGCTGGGCGTGAAGAGTGGCGGCAAATTCACCCATATCCCCTACCAGGGCAACGCCCAGGCGACCAACGACCACCTGAGCGGCGTGTTGCAGGTCGGCTTCGTGAATCTGCCGGTCGGCCTGCAGTTCGTCAAGGCCGGCAAGCTCAAGGCATTGGCGGTGACGAGCGCCAGGCGCAATCCGCTGCTGCCCGATGTGCCCACCGTGGCCGAAGCCCTGAACATGCCCGACTACGAGCTATCGGGCTGGTTCGGCATTCTGGTGCCCAGCAAGACGCCGCCAGACATCGTCGCGCGCCTGAACCTGGAAATCGGCAAGATTCTGAAAGACCCCAGCTTCATCGAGATCGTGAAGGCTGCCGGCGCCGATGTGCTGGGTGGCACCTCGGCCCAGTTCGAAGCGCGCATGCGCCGCGATGGAGAGCGGCTGTCAGAGGTGATTCGGATTTCGGGGGCGAAGGCAAACTGATGATCAGCTGAAGCGCGTCTGCGCGAAGCTGACCTGCCTTGTCCACGCTGGTGGCGTGGGCGTGGTGTTCGGCGTGGCGGCTGAGGCTACGCAGCGGCAGAACGGCTGTCGATACTGTGTCGCGATAACCGGCAACGGACGCACATGATTCGCTTTCCCACCCATGCCGTGCAGTGGAGGCACTTGTAAGGTGTTTTCCCGACCCGGCTCAGGTATTGGCCTGATAGCTTGCGCGCACCAGCAAGCCTATATTCCCAGCCAGTCCACCCCGCTTTGATACTGCAGTCCGGTGCCGGGACAAAAAGTGACGATCAAGGTGGGCACCCCGCCAGACCGAACCTGGGCGAACCCAGCGGCACCGGGACCCAGAGTTCGAAAAACTTGCTTTTGTGATGAAATTATTGCGTGGACATGGGGGTGATCTTTGGACTGCGCCGGTCGCAGTCGTGGTTGCCTTGACGCTGGCTGCCGGGGTCACCCTTTGGCTATTCACACTGCGGCAAATTGAGACCGAACGCAGCATCGCGCTTCAAGCTGAAATTGCCAAAAACACCAACCTGGCCTTGTCGCATGCCGATCGCGCCAGCAGCAGCATCAAGGTGCTCGACAAGATTTTGCTGGCGGTGCGCACCGACTACCTGACCCACGGCCGGCCGCCCAACCTCAACGCTCTGCTCGACGGCCTGCAGGTTGACCGCACCCTTATCTCGGTGGTGGCCTTGCTCGACGAGAGCGGCAACTCCATGGCATCCACATTGGAAAATGTGCAGAGCTACACCGATCGTGAATATTTTCAACACCACCGATCCGTATCGACCGATCGTTTGCTGATTGGCCAGCCCATCATTGGGCGTCTGCGCAAGCAGTGGGTCATCACAGTGACACGCCGGATAGACAAGCCTGATGGTCGTTTTGGAGGCGTGGTGGTCATGTCCTTGACGCCCCAGTTTTTTGCCTCGGAATATGAAAAGACAAGCCAGGGACCTTACGGTTCCATGGCCCTGATTGGTTTGGATGGCATCACGCGCGCACGCCTCAACGCCAACAAGGTGAGCTTTGGTGAGGACGCCAGGGCCTCACAGCTTTTCAAGGAACTGCCCAAGAGCCCGGTGGGGCATTACCTGGGAGTGGCCGCGTCTGATGGCGTGCGCCGGCTGGTGGCTTACCGCCGACTGGAGGACCAGCCCATGGTCGCCATCGTGGCGTCGTCCTACGAAGACGTGCTGGCCACGACGGCTGATCGCGAACGCCTTTCCTTTGGTGTGGCTGCTGCTGCAAGCCTGGCGATGGTTTTGGGTTGCCTCGCCAGCATCACCTACCTGGTGCGTCGCCGCCGCATCCAGTCAGTGCTGATTGCCGCCAAGGAAGCCGCCGAGATTGCCAACGTCGCAAAGAGCCAATTCCTGGCAACGATGTCCCATGAAATCCGCACGCCGCTCAATGTGATGAAAGGTATGGTCTATGCGATGCGCAGCACGGGTCTTGTGCCCAAACAGGAAGAATATCTGGCGCATATCGATTCGGCCGCAGCGCATCTTTTGACCATTGTCTCTGACGTACTCGACGTAGCCAAGATTGAAGCCGGCAAGCTCGAACTGGAGTCCGCCGAAATGAAGGTGGGGCAGATCGCAGCCGACATGGTTGACATGTTGCGAGGCGACGCACTGGCGAAAAACATCGATCTGGTCATCGCGATAGATCCCCATATTCCCGCTGTTTTGGGCGATGTGAAACGGCTTCGCCAAGCGCTGCTCAATTACCTCGGCAATGCCATCAAATTCACCGAGACGGGAACCATCACCCTGCGGGTGCAGCCAGAGCGGGAGTCTGACGGTCACGTACTGCTGCGCTTCGAGGTGCAGGACACGGGCATTGGCATCAGCGCGCATGCGGTATCCAGGCTTTTTTCGCCCTTTGAGCAGGCAGACCCATCGGATACCAGGCAGTACGGTGGCACTGGGCTTGGCTTGGTGATCACCAGGCGGATTGCAGAACTCATGGGCGGTAGCGCGGGGGTCGAAAGTATTCCGGGCGTCGGAAGCACCTTTTGGTTTACCGTGCGCCTCCAGAAGCCACCGCGAAGGCGCTCTGTACAAACGCTGTTGCTTCATAACCCGCCAGAATGTTCGCCGAAGCAGATGCTGCAAAGAGACTTCTCTGGGCAACGTGTTTTGCTGGTGGAGGATGACGCGATCACGCGGCGGCTTTTTCAGATGCTGTTGGAGCAGATCGGACTGATCGTGGATGCCGCCAAGGATGGCGCTGTCGCAGTAGACCAGGCAGCCAACCAAGCCTACGCGCTCATCGTGATGGACATGCAGATGCCCAGGATGGGCGGTCTTGAGGCTACGGGGCGTATTCGTGCCATGGCTACTGGCAAGAATGTCCCCATCATCATGATGACGGGCAATGCATTCGAGCAGTCCAGAACCCAGTGCGTCGAAGTCGGGGTCAGCGACTTCATTGCCAAGCCAGTAGACCCCGAAGACCTTTTCGCCATGATTTTGAAGTGGTTGACGGTGACTCTCGATCCGCACCGAGCAGATCGTTAGAGCCAGCCTTGATCTTGGAAATGTCCCGTTCGTTCCAGGGATTGGGTTGCGCGGTGCCAGTGCGCCGCTGCTGCGGCGAAACAGATACTGAGAATTCGTCACTTCGGTCTCTGCTTTCGCAGTGGACCTGCTTGGAGCGCCCATGCTCCAAAGAAGTGTAAGCCAATCAACAGCTTACAAAACTATGGAGCGGGTGAAGGGAATCGAACCCTCGTATGCAGCTTGGGAAGCTGCCGTTCTGCCATTGAACTACACCCGCGTTTTGTAAACTGCGGATTCTTATGGCTTTTCTCGCCACCGACTCGCGTTTGACTCGCCAGAGTATAGACCGCGCAATTTGACGCGCGCCAGGCGAAGCTGCTGAAGCCCGGCCAGCACCTGCTTGGCGGTGGCTGCCCCGGCCTACGCCTGGAAGCCCCGCCGAACAACAAGACATGGACGTACCGATACAAATCTCCCGTTGACGGGCGGATGAAGCGGCCCGACTCCAAAGTATTCCGCCAAATTAAAACTTTAAACATTTTATATAATCCGCAAAAATGGAATAGACTCAGTCCCATGGACGCAATAAACACCCCTACTTACATGCGGCTGCGCGATCAGGTTCGCGCCGACATCATTGCTGGCATATGGCCTCTTGGGGCGCACGTGACGCTGGCCGAGCTGTCCAGCCACTACCAAGTGAGCGCCAATCCGGTACGTGAGGCGTTGCTGCAGTTGCAAGGTGAGGGCGTCGTAGCCATGCGCATGAACCGCGGTGCTGTGATTCCATTCGTCGATGCCAAGTACATCGACAACCTGTACCGCCTGCGCGGTGCCATCCAGTCCATGCTGGTGCGCGACGCCGCGCGCGCGGCCACGCCGGCGCAGGTGGAGCACATGCAGACCTTGTTGGCGGAATACGAAATCGCAGCCCAATCCAACGACACCGCCCGGTGTGTGGAGGCCAACCGCGATTTGCACCGCTACATCGATGGAATTGGCGACAACCAGATGGCGGTGGACCTGATGCGAGGCCGCTCCAGCCTGGCCGATGCCTTCCGGCGCACTGTCGGTTATGGCTCGGGGCGGCTTGCGCTCGTCGTGGCGCAACACCGGCACATCGTCCAGGCCATTGCAGCCAGTGACGAAGTAGCCGCGGCGCGCGCCGCCCTTCTACACACGGACTCCTCACGCGAGGACCTCTTGGCGATGTTCCGCAAAAGTCGCCCAGATTTCAGAGCCACATAGCCTTCAGACGCCTTCCCGGAGTTACCAGAGCCAGCCCCTTGAACCTTTTGCATTCCCATCATCTTCATTTCACAGGAGACCCAAGCATGTTTTCCCACACATCGTCCAACAAAAAGCATAGCGCACGCCGCACCGTGGTGCTGGCCGCCGCATGCCTCGCCCTGACGCAGTTCATCCCGTTCGCGGCCCATGCCCAGTCCGACTATCCCAACCGGCCGATCCGATTTCTGGTCGGTTTCGCGCCGGGTGGTTCTGCCGACACCGTGGCGCGCGCCGTGGCGCAGGACCTTTCGAAGGCGCTGGGCCAGTCTGTGGTGGTAGAGAACAAGGCCGGCGCCAGCGCGCACCTGGCCACCCAGGCCTTGCTGGCCGCACCCGCCGACGGCTACACCATCCTCTTTGCAGGCCTGACCCTGGCTACCAATCCTGCGCTGATGAAGGACGTGGGTTACAACCCCGAAAAAGACCTCACCATGGTGTCGCAACTCACCGCCATGCCGGTAGTCGTGGTGGCGCCCGCCAAGTCGCCGCTGAACAATCTGCAAGACCTGATCGAGGCCTCCAAGGCCAAGCCCGGCGGGCTCATGTTCAGTTCCGGCGGCGTGGGCACATCCGCCCACCTGGGTCCGGAGTTGTTCTCACGGGTGTCGGGTATCAAATATACGCACGTTCCCTACCGAGGCGGCGCGCCGGCACTGCAGGGGCTCATCGGCGGAGAGACTGAGGTCATGTTCGACACTGCAGTCACGCCGATGCACCGCGCCAATGTTGAAGCCGGCAAGATCAAGTTCCTTGGTGTTATGCAAAAGGACCCCATTGCCAGCTATCCGTCGATCAAGTCTGCGGGGGCACAGGGCATATCGCCCGACGCCTTCATGCGCAGCTGGCAAGGCGTAGCCGTTCGCTCGGGTACCTCGTCCGCGATCGTGGCGAAGCTGCACACGACGATCTCCTCCGTGCTGAAGAACAAGGATGTGATCGACCGTCTGATCGGTGCCGGCACGGAAGTCACGCCCAGCGCCAGCCCAGCCGAGTTCCAGAAGCTGTACCTGGACGAGCTGGCGCGATGGACGGTAGTCATAAAGGCTGCAGGCATCAAGGGTGATTAACAGGAACCCGTGCTCCGCGCACCTTTAACCGATGTCAACGATGCCTGACTACCTGGCGGAGGACTTCCTGCTGGAGTCCTCCTATGGCCGGACGCTATATCACACGCATGCGGCCGAACTCCCCGTGATCGACTACCACTGCCACATCGACCCGCGTACGGTGGCGGACGACCAGGTGTTCGGCGACATTACGCAGTTGTGGATTCACAGCGATCCCTACAAGTGGCGGGCTATGCGCATGAACGGCATCAATGAGCAGCGCGTCACCGGTGACGCCTCAAATTGGCAAAAGTTCGAAGCTTGGGCCCAGACCGTGCCGCGCACGGTGGGCAATCCGCTGTTTCATTGGACCGGCCTAGAACTGAAGCGATACTTTGGCCTCGACAATATGCTGGGGCCAAGGTCGGCGGAGGGGACATGGCACCACTGCAATGCACTCCTTGCGCAGCAGGGCTTCACCGCACGTGGCTTGCTGGCCAAGTCGGATGTGGAGATCGTCTGCACCTCCGATGACCTGCTCGACGACCTGGAGGCGCACCGCCGCATGGCTGTCTCGGGTAGCGCAATCCGCATGTTGCCTTCGTTGCGCGCCGACCGCATCGTGGGGGTCGGCGCGCAGGGCTTCCCGACGTTCTGCCGCGTGCTGGCACAGCGCACCGGCATTCCCATCACCAGCCTCGACGCCTTCCAGGTCGCGGTGGCGTTGCGCATGGACGCATTCGACGCGCTGGGCTGCCGCGTGGCCGATCTGGGCCTGGACGAACCAGTGTTCGCGCCCGTGGCCGCGGGGCAGGCTGCGCGCCTCTTCGACCAGTTGCTGACAGGACAAGCGTTGACTCCTCTGGAGCAACGGCAACTACAGACCCATCTGATGGTCTTTGCTGGCGCTCAGTACCACCAGCGGGGCTGGATGATGCAGTTGCACATCGGCGCCCTGCGCAGCACCAGCCAGCGCCTGCGCGATGTCAGCGGCGGGGCGGGTGGTTATGCGTGCATCGGCAGTTCGTCCGACGTTGCCCTGGTCTGCGGCCTCCTCGACATGCTGGAGCGCCAGGGCAGCTTGCCACGCACCGTGTTGTTCACGCTGAATCCCTCGGACACCGAGATGTTCGCCTCGCTGGCCGGGTCCTTCACCGAGGCCGGCGTGCCCGGCAAACTACAGTTCGGGCCGGCCTGGTGGCTGAACGACCACCGCGATGGCATCGAGCGCCAACTGCGCGCAGTGGCCAATCTGGGCTTGCTGAGCCGCCATATCGGCATGACCACCGATTCGCGCAGCCTGTTGTCATACCCGCGCCACGAGTACTACCGCCGCATCCTGTGCAACCTGCTTGGCGGATGGGTGGATCGCGGTGAGCTGCCTCGCGACGAGGAACTGCTCGCCAGTTTGGTGCGCGACATCTGTTACCTCAATGCCAAAGGCTGGTTGACCAGCCACTCCGGAAGCAGCACATGAAAATCAAGGCAATCCACCGTCACCTGATGCAGGCCGGTTCGCCCGGACACACCGGCTGGTCCTCTACCGGCAAGAGCGCACTTGCAACGGGGCGCAACTGGTTTTTCGTCACCATCGAGACCGACGCCGGTCTGATGGGAACCGGCGAGGGCTCGGGTTGGCCGCGCGTGGTGGCGGCCGCGATCGAGGACCTGGCCCCGCTGCTGATCGGCGAAACCGTTCGCGACGTGGAGCGGCTGGGCCAGAAAATCCGTGTCGCCCTCATGGCGCATGGCCAGACCGGCGTGGTGGGCATGGGCGCGCTGGCTGCCATCGACATGGCGCTCTGGGACCTGAATGCCCAGGCGCTGGGCGTACCCGTGTCCGCATTGCTGGGCGGCACAATGCGCGCTGCGGTTCCTTACTACGTGCATGCCGCCAACGTGGAACAGGCCCATGCGGCCGTGGCCAGCGGGGTGCGTGGGCTCAAGGTGGGAGGCACCAAGGACATCGTGGCGCGCGCTCACGCCATTCGCGCGGCGGTCGGGCCCGAGATCGACATGATGGTCGACCTGCACGGTCCGCCATGGCTCACCCCCAGCGATGCCGTGGCCATCGGCCGCGAACTCGAGCCGCTGCGCCTGCTCTTTCTCGAAGAGGCCGTTGCACCCGATGACCTGCGGGGATGGAAGTTGCTGCGCGACAAGGTGGCCTTGCCATTGGCCGGCGGCGAGCGCCTGGCCACGCTAGCGGAGATGCGTCCATTCCTGGAGAGCGGCCTGCTGGACGTGGTGCAGCCTGACACCGGCCGCTTCGGGGGCCTGACCCAGATGAAGAAGCTGGCCGCCATGGCCGAAGCCTGCTCGGTCATGGTGGCGCCGCATTCGGGTTCGCTGGGACCGGTGGCCGAATTCGCGGCTGCGCACCTGCTGTGTGCCATTCCCAATGGCTTGGTGATGGAGCGCCTGGCACCCGAATGGGAGGGCCGCGCCGCCACGATCCAGGGTGCCTTGCAGGTGCAGGACGGCTGCATCACGGTGCCCACCAGCCCGGGGCTGGGGGTTCGCATCGACCAGGCTTTTGTGGCCAGCCATCCCAGTGTATGCAATATCGCCATCGCCACCGGGGGCTGGAACCCTGGCACCGATGCGGAAACTGTTTTCATCCAGGCCCGGCGCCCGCGCGCGTCACAATTTCTCACGACTCCCACCACCACACCATGACCGAACTGGACGCCACAACCTGCGAGCGCCTCATGGGCGTCTCTACCGCCACATTGACCACTGTGCTGTTCAAGCGAGGCTTTCACAATACGTTTCTGCAAGGGCTGCGCCCCGCGAGCGGCGCCAGCAAGAACATGGTGGGCCGTGCCTTCACGCTGCGTTACATCCCGGCGCGCGAGGACCTGGACCGCATCGAGGCCTTCAACGACCGCAGCCATCCGCAGCGCGTGGCCATCGAGGAATGTCCAGCCGGGCACGTGTTGGTCATGGACAGCCGGGGCGACCCCTCGGCGGCGTCCAGCGGCGGCCTGTTGCTGACGCGCTTGTTCAAACGCGGCGTGGCCGGCGTTGTCACGGATGGCGGCTTTCGGGATTCCCCCGAGATTGCCCGGATGGCCCTGCCCGCGTACCACCAGCGTCCCTCGGCACCCACCAACCTGATCCGTCACCATGCGGTGGACATGCAGTTGCCGATTGCCTGCGGCGGTGTGGCCGTGTTCCCGGGCGATGTGATGGTGGGTGATGCGGAAGGGGTGGTCTGCATCCCGCAGGGCATTGCCGGCGCCGTGGCTGAGGAGGCCTACAACCAGACCATCTACGAAGACTGGGTGGCGACCTGTTTGAACGACGGTGCTGGCCTGTTCGGCGTGTACCCACTCACCGACGCGCACCGCAAGGCGGAGTTCGTGGCCTGGCAGGGTTCGCAGGCGGCGAACTATCCCCTGGCGACAGAGCGCGCCTAGATGTTGGACTGTATCGTTCTGACCGGTGGCGCAGGCCTTCTGGGCCGGGGCTTGCGGCCTGCGCTGGCGGCATGCTGCCGCGAACTGCGAGTGCTGGACCGCGCGCCGCTTGCCTTGGAGCATGCCAACGAGGTGGTGTTCCAGACCGACCTGAGCGACCCTGCAATCCTGCGTGCGGCCATGGCGGACGCCTGCGCGGTGGTGCACTTTGCGGGGCATCCGCGCGAGGCGGACTGGGCCACGCTGCTGGGGGCAAACGTGGCAGCGGTGGCGGCAGTATGGGAGGCCGCGCGGGCCGCGCGGGTTGGCCGTATCCTGTACGCCAGCTCCAACCACGCGGTGGGCATGGTCCCGCGCACCACGAGAATCGCGCACGATGCCTTGCCCCAACCAGATTCTCGGTACGGTGTGACGAAAGTGTTCATGGAGAGTGTCGCCGGCCTCTACGCTGCCAAGTACGGTGTACGCGGCTTCGGAATGCGCATCGGCCACTGCGCTCCCGAGCCTTCCGATGCGCGCATGTTGGCGCACTGGATCCATCCCGAGGACCTGGTAGCGCTGGTAAAGGTGGGGCTGGAGGCCGAATACGAGAACGAGATCGTTTACGGCGCATCCGCCAACAGCCGCTCCTGGTGGGACAACCGGCGTGCAGTGGCGCTAGGGTATCGTCCAATGCATAGCGCAGACCCTCACGCGGCACGACTTGCCGACAAGACCAGCACGGAACCGGTGGCCGAGTATTTCCAGGGTGGATCCTTCGCCGCCGCTGAGTATGCCCATCCGCGCCATCGCCCGGGTTGAAACGCTGCGGCCGCAGCTTGCCGGCCATTGCAACGGCGCTGCCGTGCATGCCTATGCCGTGGGAAACCAGGTGGGCGAGTGCCCCACTTGGCACGCTGCAGAAAACTGCCTGTACTGGATCGATGTGCGTGGCCAGCAATTGCTGCGGCTGCGGCCGCAAGTCGACGAGGTGACGCGCTGGGACTTGCCCGAGGTGGTGGGTGCCTTGGCATTATGGCCCTCCGGCCAGCTATGGCTTGCGCTGCGACATAGGCTGGTAGCGATGGACTTGCACGCGGGCGACATCGAAGACCTGTGCGTGGTCGAGCCGGACCGGCAGGGCAACCGACTCAACGATGGCAAGCTCTCGCCCAGCAACCGCTGGTTCGTCTTCGCATCGATGGACGACCGACCGGTGAAAGAGGCCATGGGTTCACTGTATTGCTGTGGCGCGGACGGCGGAGCACGGCGTCTGTACGACGGGCTGGTCGTGGGCAACGGTATCGCCTGGAGCCCCGATGCCAGGCGAATCTATTTCTCGGACAGCGCACGGGGCTTGCTGATGCACGCACCCTGGAACGAGGTCAGCGGCGAGATGGGCCGCCCGGCTCTTCTGGCCACGTTCGACGAAGCGCAGGGCCGCCCCGATGGCGCTGCGGTGGATGCTGCTGGTAATTACTGGTCGGCCGGTGTCTCGGCGGGTTGTATCAATGTGCTTGCGGCGCATGGCGATCTGCTGTGCAAGTGGCCGCTGCCATGCCGCGCGCCCACCATGCCGGCATTCAGCGGCACTGACGGCTGCACGCTTTACGTCACTTCCCTGGTACGGCCGACCTGGCAGACGGTTGGCGCGTGGGATGGCGCGTTGCTGGCGATCGACTTGGCTGGCCGCGACTGGAGTTCAAGACAACCGGTGGAGTGGCAGGGATAAGCGGTATGGTCAGGATCCGGCAGCACGGGCCGCACCAGGCAGGGGTGTTGCCAGGGCAAGTTTTGCTGGGCTCGACGCCTGCGCTGGACGCGTTGCTCAAAAAATAATCGAGTTCCGACAAGGCGGCAGCCAATGGCTCGAGCATCGCTCTAGTCGCAGAGTTTGCTGGCAAGTCAGTGATGCTGTTGGCCCACGCCCATGCGGATGTTGTCACCGCATCGCTGCGGCGACTGCTGAAGGCGCGCGACCGGAAAGTTATGCAGGTGGTTGCGGTGAAGCTGGCTCACCACGGCAGTAGGGGCAACGCTAGCGACGACTTGCTGAACCTTCTGGACAGCCCGAATTTCGTCTTCAGCACCAACGGCGCCATCTTCCGCCACCCCGATGACGAGACCGTGCAACGCGTGATTGCTCGCTCGGTCCATGCACTGCCAACTCTGTGCTTCAACTACCGTTCGGCCCGCAACAAGGCTTGGGAACCACCGGCCAAGCAAAAGCAACTTGACTACTCAACCCGATACTCCGAGGCCGGGGGCAAGTCTCTGGTGGTGGCTGTCTGGCTAGAGCACGGCCGTTTTGGCGCCGCCAAGGGTAGAGGCAGGGTACATTGCTCGCCGGCCTCGCAACATGCGCAGTGCAGTGCGCCTCAGGCCAGGGTATTTCAGTCCCAGCCGCGTCCCAAATTGCCCTCGGGGACTTTTCTAGTCGCTTCGTTACACGCTGGAGCCCATCAGGTTCCCTATTGGCTCGAAGATTAGCGTGCAGAATGGTGAGCGCCTGACTTGCAGAGTGGCGACTCCCCGTAACCCGCCGTGCTTCAGGCCCCCTGCAGGTTTCTGGCAAACAGGCTGAACAACCGCTCCCAGTGCCGTTCCGCAGCAACCTTGTTGTAGATGCCCGCGCGCAGCGGAAACACAAAGCCATGCTCGACGGCTGGATACCACTCGATGCGGTGTGGCGTGGCAGCCCCCTGCAGTGCTTCCTGCAACTGTGCAATGTCCGCCGGTGGAGCCCACTTGTCGATCTCGGCGCAGGCGAAATAGCTCTCGCAACGGACCAGGGGCGCCATGCGATGCGGCGAATGGGGCGCCGCCGAGGCCATGTTGGCACCATGGATCGACGCAACACAACGCAAGCGGTCGGGGAATGTAGCTGCGGCCCACTTCCGGAGCTTGCTATACAACTTCCTCAGTACAGCCATGACACGCTGCCCCGCCCGGAGACTGCGAACGTACACGTTGCAATCATCGGCATACCGCGCCAAGCAGTGCCCGCG
>Ga0209181_10000145_pt1 | contig 125468 bp, 129 predicted proteins | sample MAT05_FD_187208 | JGI IMG/M metagenome (GOLD analysis project Ga0209181, IMG submission 187208) | Freshwater microbial communities from Lake Fryxell liftoff mats and glacier meltwater in Antarctica - MAT-05 (SPAdes) (version 2) | ecosystem: Environmental > Aquatic > Freshwater > Ice > Liftoff...
TTGCCGGCCGAGACGACAGCGTGCGCATCGCCCGCCTTCACTGCTTCGATCGCAAGGCCCATTGAGGTGCCGCGGCCCTTGCGCACCGCCTGGCTCGGCTTGTCGGTGCCCAGCACCTGGGTATCGGTATGGATGACGACCGCTTCGGCGCGGACGCGCGGCGCAGTTGCAAGCGCCAGGCGGATCGCCGCCTCATCGCCGTACAGGCGGAATAGTAGTTTCGGATAGCGTTCGCGCGCGACCTCGGCGGCCGCCACTACCGCTGCCGGGCCGCCGTCGCCGCCCATGGCGTCGAGTGCGATAACGGGGCGCTCAGTCACGGATACGAACGCCCCCGGTCGTCACGGCCGAGCCGTCGGTCAGGCGCCGACCTCGACGATCTGACGGCCATTGTAGTGCCCGCACGACGCGCACATGTTGTGCGGCTGCATCAGCTCGCCACAGTTCGGGCAATCCTGATACGGGGTCGCGCTGAGAGCGTGGTGGCTGCGGCGCATATTGCGGCGCGAGGGACTTGTCTTGCGTTTCGGAACGGCCATCCGGCACCTGTCATCTTCATCATAGGGGGCAAAGCGAATGCCGGCCGCGCAGTGCGACCGGCGGCGAACCCCGGCTTTCGTGAGGCGCGGAACATAGCGATTTGCATGGCCCGCGCAACAACAAAACCGCCGCCCCCGTTGGCGGAAGGCGGCGGCGTCGCATTGTCGGTGTCGAGCCCGCGGTCAGGTCGCCGGGTCGCCGTCGGTGGCATCGCGCAGCGCGTCCTTGGCCCCGCCGACGGTGTTCTGCAGCTTGCCGGTGACCTGGTCGGCCTTGCCTTCGCCCTGCAGCTTGCTGTCGCCGGTCAGGTTGCCGACGCCTTCCTTGATCTTGCCGCCCATGTTCTTCAGCGCGCCGTCGATGCGATCTTCGTCCATGTCTGCTCTCCTTGGCTGGGGTACGGAAGCTCAACGAGGTGGACGAAATTTGGTTGCAGGCTTAAACCGTCGGCAACGTTAGGGGGCTATCCATGATCATCACCATCACCACCGCGGGCCTGTGCGGACTGATCCTGCTCGTGCTCAGCGTCCGCGTCTCTATGGTCCGCGGCAGCGCCAAGGTCAGCCTCGGCGACGGCGGCGACCTGCTGCTGCTCAGCCGCATCCGCGCCCAGGCGAACTTTGTCGAATACGTACCGCTGATCCTGATCCTGATGGGCCTGATCGAAAACGTCACCAGTGCCGTCGACGCCCGCCCCAGCCTGACGCTCGGCGTGCTGGGCATCGCGCTGGTGCTGTGCCGCATCGCGCATGCCTGGGGCATGGGCCGCCCCGCCCCCAACGCCGGCCGCGTGGTCGGCACCGCCGGCACCTTCACCATCCTGATCGTCACCAGCGTCTGGGCGCTGATCATCTCGGCGCACATGCACGGGCTTATAGCCTAGGCGGCCGCCAGCACCGCGTCGGCGACATAGGCATTCGACTGCCGCTCGGCGGCGAAGGTTGACATCGGCCCGTGGCCCGGGATGAACGCGGTCTGCCCGCCCAGCGGCCACAGCCGCGTCGTGATCGCGCGGATCAGGTCGCCGTGGTTGCCCTTGGGGAAGTCGGTGCGCCCGATCGAGCCTTGAAACAGCACATCGCCGACGATCGCCAGGTTCGATGGCGCATGGTGGAAGATAACGTGCCCCGGCGTGTGGCCCGGGCAGTGGTGGACGTCGAGAGTCAGGTTGCCGACCGTCACGGTGTCGCCCTGCCCCAGCCAGCGGTCCGGCGTGAACGCGGCCGCACCCGCGATGCCGTACTGCGCCCCGACCGTCGGTGCCATGTCGATCCAGAACTTGTCGTCCGGGTGCGGGCCTTCGATCGGCACGCCGAGTTGCTGCGCCAGCACGCCGGTCAGGCCGCAATGGTCGATATGGCCGTGGGTGACGAGCAATTTCTCAATGGTCACGCCCTGCTTCGCCGCGACTGCCAGCAACCTGTCGAGGTCGCCGCCCGGATCGACGAACGCGCCCCGCATCGTCGCGGTGCACCACAACAAAGTGCAATTCTGCTGCAGCGGCGTCACCGGCACGATAACGGCCTGCAGGGGCGGGATGGCGGGGGTGGTCATGCCCGCAGACTTGGGCGAGGCGACCCGCCAAGGCAAGTGACAGGCGCAAATGTTCTCTATACGTTCTGCCGATGCGCCCACCCGACCCGACGACCATCGACCAGCTGACCGCCCGCGGGCTGGAGCTGCGCATCACCTGCTGGTCGTGCCGCCACCGCGCCCGCATCGCTGCCAGCGACGCTGCCGCCCTGCTCGTCGCCCGCCGCCGCGGCCCGGCGATCGACGGTATCGGCGAGATCCTGCGCTGCTCGATGTGCCGCGCGCGCAACCCGGAAGTGCGCGCCCTGCCCATCGCCGACGCCCGCCAGCGCGCCCTCGAACGCCGCGAGGCGCGGGACTAGAGCGCAAACGCACTCTAGCTGTTGTTTGGCGCGTTTTCTTGACCGCCCGTCGAAGCCGATAGGCTCGAAAACGCTAGATCCCCGCCATCCGCCGCCAGTCGGCGATCCCCGCCTCCGTCGCCTCGCGGACCCGGTCGAGCGGCCCGGACAGCGCCGCCAGCGCATCGTCGCCGGCATACCAGCGCGCCTCGATCCCCGGATCGGCCAGCACCGCGCTCAGCGCCGAGGTCAGCTCATAATCCCGCACCGGCAGGCCCGCGGCCGCGCACGCCGACTTCATCGCCATCGCCATCCAGTTGCGGAAGAACACGTTGAACGCCGGGTGCGGGATCTCCGACACGCCCTGCGTCAGCTGCACCAGGCAGGCGCGCGCATCGAACGACACGTACACCCTGCAGATCAGCGGCCGGATCTCGTGGATGCTGCACGCGCCCTTGACCAGGAAGCCGCACGGATTGCTCATGCTCCCCGTCCCGCCCGGATCGGCGACGCGGCCCGCCAGCCGTTGCGCCAGTCGCGGGGCCGCCGCCGCGCCCTCCCCCGACGCCTGACGACCGTGAAGATTTCGCTTGGCGAACCTGCCGCGCGCTGGGTCGACGACCAGATCGCGACCGGACGCTACAAGGACGCCGACGCCTATCTGGCAACCCTTGTCGAGCGTGACCGCGAGGACGCCGAACGCCACGCCGCACTCAAGGCCGCCACCGACGAAGGCCTGGCGAGCGGCGTCAGCGACCGGACCATTGACGAGATATTCGAGGAAGCGCGTGAGGGGTTAGCGCTTCGTTCTCATGCCCGAGCCGGCTGGGCCGAAGCGGCCGCGCTTGTCACCTCCGAACCCGAGACCGATGACGAGGCGGCATGGCGGCTGGGCTAGGTCTGATTGCCCAGTCGCTGCCAGTATCTCGTCGCCGGTAAGAGACTGAATAGGCTTAGCAACAAAAATCGCTGAAGGGTGTGAGGCTGAGAACGTGCGACCGAACGTCGAATCGATATCGCTGCCGAAACGGACCTCAAAACCCTCCTCAGTGAAGCCGAAACTGACCGCCCGCACCGCAGAAAAGATCGACTACAGTCAGCGCGGACATTTGAGAAACCCCTTTTGTTCTTGTTATATTCTGATCTCGCCGATGATCAATACCTCTATTCCGCCGCCACGCCTAGCAGCCCGCCCTGCGCGTCGTCCACCAGTCCCTCGTTGGCGGCGCTGCCGGTCGCGGCCTTCGCCGCTGCGCGCTTGTCGAAGGCGTCCCACACCTCGTTCCAGTTGCCCTTGGTCGCGGCCTTCGAATATTCGGTGGCGCGGGCCTCGAAGAAATTGGCGTGCTCGACGCCGTTGAGCAGCGGGCTGAGCCACGGCAGGGGGTGTTCGTCGATCATGTAGATCGGCTTCATGCCGAGCTGCTTCAGGCGCCAGTCGGCGGTGAAGCGGACGTACTGCTTGATCGCCTTCGGCGTCATGCCGGTGACCGGGCCCATCTCGAACGCCAGGTCGATGAACGCGTCCTCGAGGCGCACGGTGCGCATGCAGACGTCGGCGATGTCGTCGCGGATCTTGGACGTCAGCACGCCGGTCTCGGCGCAGAAGGCGTGGAACAGCTTGATGATGCCCTCGCAGTGCAGGCTCTCGTCGCGCACGCTCCACGTGACGATCTGGCCCATGCCCTTCATCTTGTTGAAGCGCGGGAAATTCATCAGCATCGCGAAACTGGCGAACAGCTGCAGCCCCTCGGTGAAGCCGCCGAACATGGCCAGCGTGCGCGCGATGTCGGCGTCGTTGTCGACCCCGAACTGGCTCATGTACTCGTGCTTGTCGCGCATTTCCTTGTAGTTGAGGAAGGCCGAGTACTCGCTTTCGGGCATGCCGATGGTGTCGAGCAGGTGGCTGTAGGCGGCGATGTGCACCGTCTCCATGTTGCTGAACGCGGTCAGCATCATCTTGACCTCGGTCGGCTTGAACACCCGGCCGTATTTCTCGTGATAACAGTCCTGCACCTCGATGTCGGCCTGGGTGAAGAAGCGGAAGATCTGCGTCAGCAGGTTCTTCTCGTGCTCGCTCAGCTTTTGCGCCCAGTCGCGGCAATCCTCGCCGAGCGGCACCTCCTCCGGCATCCAGTGGATCTGCTGCTGACGCTTCCAGAAGTCGAACGCCCAGGGGTATTCGAACGGCTTGTAGCTGTTGGAAGCTTTCAGGAGGGACATGGTTCTAGCTCCGTTGGTCGGTTGGGCCTGTCATCGCCGGGTAGCGAGGGGCCATGCGCGCGCGTCGTGGAATGCGCGTGCACGGCCCCTCACCCGCCCGCCGGTGTGAGGACACCGGCGAGTCCCGGGGCTTGCGCCCCGGGGGCGCCTTACTGACAGGCAAGGCACTCGTCATAATCGTTCGGCGTGACCTCGATCTGGCGCAGGTCCGGGGTGTTGTCGGCCTCCACCCCGCCGGCGAACCCGGCGCGCTGGATCGATTTCGACCGCAGGTAATACAGCGACTTGATGCCCAGTTCCCAGGCGCGGAAGTGAAGCATCAGCAGGTCCCACTTCTCGATGTCGGCGGGCAGGAACAGGTTCAGCGACTGCGCCTGGTCGATGTACGGCGTGCGGTCGCCGGCAAGTTCGAGCAGCCAGCGCTGATCGATCTCGAACGCCGTGCGGTACACCGCTTTCTCGTCCGCGCTGAGGAAATCGAGGTGCTGGACGCTGCCGCCCTGCTCCAGGATCGAGTTCCACACCGCGTCGGAGTTCTTCGACTTGGCGCTGAGCAGTTTCTCCAGGAACGGGTTCCGGATCGAGAAGCTGCCCGACAGCGTCTTGTGGGTGTAGATGTTGGCCGGGATCGGCTCGATGCAGGCGGACGTGCCGCCGGTGATGATGCTGATGCTGGCCGTCGGCGCGATCGCCATCTTGCAGCTGAAGCGCTCCATGACGCCCATGTCGGCAGCATCGGGGCACGGGCCGCGCTCCACCGCCAGCTGCATCGATGCTTCATCCACCCGCTCACGAACATGGCGGAAGATCTTGAGGTTCCACGACTTCGCCATCGCGCCCTCGAACGCGATACCCCGCGCCTGGAAGAAGCTGTGCAGCCCCATGACGCCCAGCCCCACCGACCGCTCCCGCGCCGCAGCGTAGGAAGCGCGCGCCATCTCCGGCTCGGCGCGTTCGATATAATCGCTAAGTACATTATCGAGGAAGCGCATGACGTCCTCGATGAACATCTTGTCGCCCTGCCAGTCGTCCCAGGTCTCGAGGTTGAGGCTCGACAGGCAGCACACCGCGGTACGCTCCTTGCCGTACTGGTCGATGCCGGTCGGCAGCGTGATCTCGCTGCACAGGTTCGACGTCGAGACCTTCAGCCCGACATCGCGCTGGTGCTTGGGCATAGCGTTGTTCACGTGGTCGACGAAGACGATGTACGGCTCGCCCGTCGCCAGCCGGGTCTCGACCAGCTTGGTAAACAGGCCGCGCGCATCGACGGTGGCGCGCCGCTCCCCGGTCTTGGGGCTGGTCAGGTGCCACTCGTCCCCGGCCCGCACCGCCTCCATGAACTTGTCGGTGACCAGCACGCCGTGGTGGAGATTCAATGCCTTGCGGTTGAAGTCGCCACTGGGCTTCCGGATCTCGAGGAATTCCTCGATCTCGGGATGGTTGATGTCGAGATAGACCGCGGCCGAGCCCCGACGCAGGCTGCCCTGGCTGATGGCGAGGGTGAGGCTATCCATGACGCGCACGAACGGAATGATGCCGCTGGTCTTGCCGTTCAGGCCGACCGGCTCGCCGATGCCGCGGACATGGCCCCAATAGGTGCCGATGCCGCCGCCGCGCGCCGCCAGCCAGACATTCTCGTTCCAGGTGCCGACGATCGCCTCGAGGCTGTCGCCGACCGAATTGAGGTAGCAGCTGATCGGCAGGCCGCGCCCGGTGCCGCCGTTCGACAGCACCGGCGTCGACGGCATGAACCATAGTTTCGAGATATAGTCGTATAGCCGCTGCGCATGCGGCGCATCGTCGGCATAGGCCGCGGCGACTCGCGCGAACAGGTCCTGGTACGACTCACCGGGCAGCAGATAGCGGTCCTTCAGCGTCTCGCGGCCGAAATCGGTGAGCAGCGAATCGCGGTCATGGTCGACCTCGACCGGAAATTTCCACGGCATCACCGCTGTCGACGAGCGCTTCGCACCCTTCGCCTTCATGGCCGGACGCTCATTGTCGGCCGCCTCCGGCTCGGCGGTCATCGTCCCCGCGTTGAAGTCCATCACGCCCTCCACTGTCTTCGAACCGTCATCGTTGGACCCTTCGGATGCTGCCGTCACCTGCGGTCGGCAAAGCATCCCCGATATCCACAATCGGTTCAATGTTCTATTTACGTTCTAGCGCGGCAGGATCAGTCCGTGGCCGGCGGGTGCAATCCCCGAGCTACCACGGCTTGTGTCTGTCCCCGTTTCCCCTGCTACGAATAGTGCCTGAACGGGGCTGCGGTGCAAGACATTATGTGGGAATTTTTGTGACAGCAGCAAGGTCAAGACGTTGGCGGGCGGGAGTGGATACAGAGCGTTAAAGCCGCCGTCGCCGCCCCGCACGCGGTCTCATTCGCGGCGCGCCGCGAGGCTGGTCATTGCCGCCTCCTCGAACGCCGGAAAGGCCGAGTGGCGGCCCGGTGAGCGAACCGGGTCGTCGGCGGTGCCGGTGATCGCATAGACCATGACCCGGCGGTGCCCGAAGTCGACCCACAGGCCGGAGTACAGGCCGTAGGCTTCGCCGAGGTGGCCCCACCACCGAACCGCCCGCCCGGCGACAGGTTGGTCGCCCTCCCCCGCCGCGCCGACGAGGCACTGGATGCCGAGGCCCCAGCAACGCATCTGGCCGTGATAGGCCTCCCCCGCCGCGCCGTCCCGCCACACCGGGGTCAGCATCGCGTCGACCGACTCGCGGCGGAGCAGGCGGACCCCGTCGACCTGGCCGTGACCGAGCAGCAGCCGGCCGAGCTTCGCCAGCCCGAGCGATGAAATGCGCGCGCCACCTTGCGGCGAGAACAAGGTGCCGTTGTCGCCGGGCCGGTAGGCGGCCAGGTCGCACGCCCCGTCGCTGCGCACCGGACAGGCGGGCGGTGCCCCGCGCAAGTCGTCGATCTGGGCGACCCACGGCCCCGCCGGGTCCCACGCCGTCTCGTCGCGGCCTTTGCGGTAGAGCACGGCGGCCGCGGCGACCGCGCCGTCGGAACAGCCCGACCAGTTGAAGCAAGCGTCGAGCCGCAGCGGCGCGAACACCAGCCGGGTCATCAGCCGGTCGAAGCGCGTCGCCGTCGCCGCCTCCATCACGCTGGCGACGATGCCGTAGTTGATGTTGGCATAGCTGAAGCGAGCGCCGGGGGCCGCCGACCAGTGATCGGGGGTCAACCGGTCCCGCAGCCGTTCGCCGAGCGGGAAGCTGTAGCCCGAGGCGTCATCGATTCCGGAGGTGTGGCTGAGCAGCTGCCGCAGTGTCACCGCCGCCGCTGGAAACTCTGGATTGCGCAGGCTCCAGCCGAGATAATCCGAGACATCGCGGTCGAGATCGAGTGTGTCGGCCTCGACCAGCCGCATCACCGCCAGCGCCACGATCAGCTTCGATATCGAGGCGACGCGGACCGGCGTGGCGGGGGTCATGGCGCGCTCGCGGCCCGATGCCAGCACGGCATGGCCCCAGGCCTCGGCGCGACGCACGCCGCGCGGATCGGCAATAACGACGGCGAGCCCGCTGAGCTCCGGACCATCGGCGGTGCGCCCCGCGGCCAGCGCTGCCAGCGTATCCTCCGCCCGCGCCGGCGATGCGGCGGCCAGCACCAGCGCCAGGGCGAGCCGGGAGTGGCCGGCCCCGCGCTGCCAACGGCTCGTCAGGCGGGTCCCACCCGGAACGCGCAGAACTTGTTGCCGTCGAGATCGCGGAAATAGGCCCCGTAGAACGCCTGCGGGCCTTCCTCGCCTCGGACACCCGGCGCACCCTCGTCGGTACCGCCGAGCGCCAGCGCTTTGGCGTGGAGCGCATCGACCTTGGCGCGCTCGTCCATGACCAGGGCGATCATCATGCCGTTGCCGACCGTCGCCGGCTTGCCGTCATAGGGCGCGCCGACCGCGAGCATCGGCTTGTCCCAAGCGACACCATAGGCCACCGCCCCCGTCGGGAACTCCATCAACCGCTTGGCCCCGACCTCGGCGAACAGCGCGTCGTAGAAGGCGGTCGCGCGCGCCAGGTCGTTGGTGCCGACATTCGCGTAGCCGATCATCGTCGCTCTCCCCGTGGATTCGGCACCTTCGATAGCAGAACTACCACTGGAACGAAACGCGTCCACCGCCCATATTGCCGGCATGGCCGCCATCCAGATTCGTACCAGCCTCGCAGAACCCGAGAGCGCGGGGGAGTTCGTGCCGCACCGCCCAGCCCGGCCCGAAAAATCGGAGGGCGGCCACCGCTTCGAACTCGTGACCGACTATACCGCCGCCGGCGACCAGCCCGCGGCGATTCTGGAACTGGTGGCGCAGGCGGAAGCGGGTGAGCGCGACCAAGTGCTGCTCGGCGTCACCGGCTCGGGCAAGACCTTTACCGCCGCCAAGGTGATCGAGGCGGTGCAACGCCCGGCGCTGGTGCTGGCGCCGAACAAGATTCTCGCGGCGCAGCTCTACGGCGAATTCAAGAGCTTCTTTCCGCATAATGCGGTCGAGTATTTCGTTTCCTACTACGATTACTATCAGCCGGAGGCGTATGTGCCGCGGTCCGATACCTACATCGAGAAGGAAAGCTCGGTGAACGAGGCGATCGACCGGATGCGCCACTCCGCCACCCGGGCGCTGCTGGAGCGCGACGACGTCATCATCGTGGCGTCCGTGTCGTGCCTCTACGGCATCGGCTCGGTCGAGACCTATTCGGCGATGACCTTCTCCTTGAAGAAGGGCCAGACGCAGGACCGGCAGGAGATCATCCGCAAGCTCGTGGCGCTACAGTACAAGCGCAACGAGGCGGCATTCGCGCGCGGCAACTTCCGGGTGCGCGGCGATTCTTTGGAGCTGTTCCCGTCACACTATGAGGACAGCGCCTGGCGCATCGGCTTCTTCGGCGACGAGATCGAGAAGATCGTCGAGTTCGACCCGCTGACCGGCAAGACCGTCGCCGAGCTCGATTCGATCAAGGTCTATGCGAACTCGCACTATGTCACGCCCGGCCCGACGCTGAAGCAGGCGAGCGAGGCAATCCGCCACGAGCTGACCGAGCGGCTGAAGGAAATGAACATCGAGGGCAAATTGCTGGAGGCGCAGCGGCTGGAGCAGCGCACCAACTTCGACCTGGAGATGATTGCGGCGACCGGCAGTTGCGCGGGCATCGAGAACTACAGCCGCTTCCTGACCGGCCGCCTGCCGGGCGAGCCGCCGCCGACCCTGTTCGAATACCTCCCCGAGAACGCGCTGCTGTTCGTCGACGAGAGCCATGTCACCGTGCCGCAGATCGGCGGCATGTCGCGCGGCGACCACCGCCGCAAGCTGACGCTGGCCGAGTACGGCTTCCGCCTGCCGTCGTGCATCGACAACCGCCCGCTGCGCTTCGAGGAGTGGGAAGCGATGCGGCCCCAGACGGTGTTCGTCTCCGCCACGCCGGGCAAATGGGAGATGGAGGCCACCGGCGGCGTCTTCGTCGAGCAGGTCATCCGCCCGACCGGCCTCGTCGACCCGCCGGTCGAGATCAAGCCGGTCGAAGACCAGGTCGAGGATTGCATCGCCGAGGCGCGCAAGGTCGCGGCGAACGGCTACCGCACCCTCGTCACGACGCTGACCAAGCGCATGGCCGAGGACCTGACCGAGTTCATGCACGAGGCGGGCCTGCGCGTCCGCTACATGCACAGCGACGTCGAGACGCTGGAGCGCATCGAGCTGATCCGCGACCTCCGGCTCGGGGTCTACGACGTGCTGGTCGGCATCAACCTGCTGCGCGAAGGGCTCGACATCCCCGAATGCGGGCTGGTCTGCATCCTCGACGCCGACAAGGAGGGCTTCCTGCGCTCCGAGACCTCGCTGATCCAGACCATCGGCCGCGCCGCGCGCAACGTCGAGGGCCGTGTCATCCTCTATGCCGACCACTCCACCGGCAGCATGGAGCGCGCCATCGCCGAGACCGGGCGGCGCCGCGCCAAACAGGAGGAGTACAACCTCGAGCACGGCATCACCCCGACGACGATCAAGCGCAATATCTCGGACGTGCTGGCGGACGTGTCGCAACGCGACAGCCTGACCGTCGACACCGGCGACGAGCAGACGCCGCACCTGATCGGCCACAATCTCAAGGCCTATATCGCCGACCTCGAAAAGCAGATGCAGACCGCCGCCGCCAACCTCGACTTCGAGATCGCAGCTGCCGTCCGCGACCAGATCCGCCGGCTGGAGCAGGACGAACTCGGTATTCCCGCCGACCAGCGCAAGGCCCCGGTCCAGGGCCGCAGCATGGGCGGCGCGCCGGGCACCCGCACGACGCGGTTCGCAAAGATGAAGCAGAAGTCGAGCAAGCGGTTCGGCGGCGCGCGGCGCTAGCCTCGTTACGCGGGAATCAACAATATTTCAGTCCGCCTGAACCCTGACGGCACAGGCACGTTGGGCGTCCGGTGAATGAGTTTCCAAATCTCGCCATCAGCGACGCCGCCGCGTGGGCGGAGGACGTGCTGCCATACCGCCGCGACCTCGCTTTGCTGGCGGTCGAAAAGACGCGCATGCCGATGATGGTCAGCGATCCACGCCAGCCCGACGACCCGATCGTGCTCGCCAACCGGGCATTCCTCGATCTGACCGGCTACGCCGCTGACGAAGTGATCGGCCGCAACTGCCGCTTCCTGCAGGGGCCGGGCACCGACCCGGCGGCGATCCAGCGCATTCGCGACGCACTCGCGGCCGGCGGTGAATTCGTTATCGAGCTGCTCAACTACCGCAAGGACGGCACGCCGTTTTGGAACGCCCTGCACATCAGCCCGCTGTGCAACGACGAGGGCGAGGTCCTGTATTACTTCGCCTCGCAGCAGGACGTGACGCGGACGCACGACGCCGCAGACATCGAGGCGGGCGAGCTTGCCCTGCTCCGCGAGGTCGATCACCGCGCCAAGAACGCGCTGGCGCTGGTCCAGGGCATCGTCCGGCTCAGCAAGGCCGACGATGCGGAAAATTATGCGCGCGCGGTGCAGGGCCGCGTTGATGCGCTCGCCACCGCACATGGCCTGCTGGCCGATCAGCGCTGGCAGCCGATTCCGCTCGACAGCCTGGTCATGGCAATGATCCGCGGCATGGGACTGAACCAGGTCACCGCGAGCGGCCCCGCCGTGGGTATCGCCCCGGGCCAGGTGCAGCCGCTGGCATTGCTGCTGCACGAACTGCTGGACAACGCGCTGCGCCACGGCGGCCTGTCGGTGCCCGAGGGTACGCTTGCGATCGAGTGGCAGCCGCACGAACAGCAGGTCGACATCCGGCTGTCCGAAACCGGTGGCCCGCCGCCCGCGGATCACCGGCCCCAGGGTTTCGGCCATAAGGTGATCAACGCCGTCACGACTCGGCAGCTGCGCGGCAAGGTGTCGTTCGACTGGCAGCCGTCGGGCCTCGTCAGCCAGCTGCAGATCCCCAATGAGTGCTTCGCCTAGAAAGCGCAGTGTAGCCCTGCCTTGACGACCTTGGCCACCAGCTGCGGGTCGCCGTCGCGGTTCAGCTGGTCAAGCAACTGGTCGAGGGTCATCCGCCCGGCGCGGTCGCGGTTCAGCTTCGCCAGCTGGTTCAGCCGTAGCAGCTGGCCGTCTTCGAGCCGGTCGGCGAGACGCTCGCCCATGCACCGGGCCTTGCGTTCGGGCACGCCGCGATTTTCAAGCGCGGTAGCGATGCGGTCGGCGCGACTGGCGCAGGCGGCGAGCAGCAGCAGTGCGGCGATGACGATAGGACGCATGGGCCTCCGGTGACATGGTGTTACGGTCTGACTATAGGAACGCATGGACCTTGGCCAAAGCCTCAGCCTGCCCGCCGGAATCGCGCTGTTCGTGGCGACCGTCGCCGGCATGGAAATCTTCGCGTACGTCGCCCACCGCTGGGTGATGCACGGCTTCCTGTGGTCGCTGCACGCCTCCCACCATGCCCCGCGCGACGGCACCTTCGAGAAGAACGACTGGTTCGCCGTGATCTTCGCGACGCCCGCGATTACGCTGATCGCGCTCGGCGTCTACGGCGGCGTGCCGGCGCTGGTGTGGGTCGGCGCAGGCATCACCGCCTACGGCGCGATCTATGCCGGCTTCCACGACGTGCTGGTCCATCGCCGCGTCCGGCACAGCTGGAATCCGCAGGGACGCTACCTGAAGCGCATCGTCCAGGCGCACCGGCTGCACCACGTCGTGGAGAGCAAGCATGGGACGGTCAGCTATGGCTTCCTGTGGGCGCCGCCGGTGCGGACGTTGCTGGCGGAGCTGGAGGCCAGCGGTGCCGGCAAGCTCAGGGCATCGTCCAAAGTCCGTCGCGAGATGGACCCGGCTGCGGCCACAAACGCGAACGGTTGAGCGCCCGCGGCAGCGCCGCCGCCACCGCCGCCAGCTTCTGAGCGCGGCTGGTGACCACCCGCCCCTCGAGCGCTTCCGCCCCGCCGTCGCGCACCCGCCGGCCGATGTCGCCATAGATTTTCGCCGCCGCCAGCACGGCCCAGGCGGCGCGCATCGGCAGCGCCGGCGTGCCGTGCTGGGCGCTCGCCTCGTAATCCTCGGCGGCGTTGACCAGCCGGGTCACCAGCCGCGACAGCTGGCGGCGATTGGGCGGAAAGGCGAAACTGCCCGGGCTCAGCTTTACCGACTCCAGCCAGTCGTCGGGGATATAGCGGCGCGTGTTCATCGCGTCCTCGATGACGTCGCGGGCGATGTTGTTGAGCTGGAAGGCGATGCCGAGGTCGGACGCGCGGTCGAGCGTCGCGCGGTCGTCGGGCGACACCCCCATGACGATCGCCATCATCACCCCGACACAGCCCGCGACGTGATAACAATAGGCAAGCGTGTCGTCGAAGGTGCGGAACGGACGTTTCTCGACATCGATGCGGAAACCCTCGATCAGGTCGAGCGGGTAGCGTTCCGGCATCCCGGTTGCGGCGATGACGCGGGCCAGCGCCATGAACGGCATTTCGGGCGGCGGATGCCCCGCCAGCGCGGCGCGGGTGTCATGGTCGAGCCGGGCCAAGCGGTCGGCCGGTGTCGCATCGTGCTGGACACTGCCCCGCCCGCCGGTCTGGCCGTCGATGACATCGTCGCAGTGGCGGCACCAGGCGTAGAGCAACGTCGCCAGCTCACGCTGCTGCGGGCGGAACAGCTTGGACGCCAGCGCGAAGCTCTTGCTGCCCACAGCGATGCTGGCGCGGGCCCCGTCCAGAACGTCATCGGTCATGTGAACTGCGCGGTGTAACGTGCAAGGCCAGCGTCGAGATCGGCGATCAGGTCGGCGGGATCCTCCAATCCGATATGGACGCGGAGCAGCGGGCCCGGGGTCTCCAGCTTGCGGACGCTGCGGACGCGGTTCGGGCTGATCGGCAGTATCAGGCTCTCATAGCCGCCCCAGCTGAAGCCGATGCCGAAATGGCGCAGGCCGTCGATCAGAGCCGCGGTGTCGGCGCGGCAGCCGTGCTGCAGCGCGAACGCGAACAGCCCGCTCGCGCCCTTGAAATCGCGCTGCCACAGCGCGTGGCCCGGGTCGCCGGGCAGCGCCGGATGGAGAACGCGCTCGACCGCTGGGTGTGCCTGCAGCCAGCGCGCCACCTCCAGAGCGTTCGCTTCGTGCTGCCGCAGCCGCAGCGCCATTGTGCGCAGCCCGCGCAACGCCAGCGCGCAATCGTCGGGCGAAACATATTGCCCGAACCGCCGGGTCGTCTCGCTGAGCCGCGGCCACCATTCCGGCGACGCGGTCACCGAGCCGAGCAGCACGTCGGCATGACCGGCGACATATTTGGTCAGCGCCTGCATGCTAAGATCAATGCCGAACGCCATCGACGGGAACAGCAGCGGCGTCGCCCAGGTGTTGTCGAGGATCGTCGCGATGCCGTGCGCGCGGCACACGCCGACGATCGCCGGAATGTCCTGCACCTCGAAGGTCAGCGAGCCGGGACTTTCGACGACGCAGGCGCGGGTGTTGGGGCGGACCAGCGCCGCGATGCCGCCGCCGATCAGCGGATCGTAGTAGCTGATCTCGATACCCATCCGGGTCAGCACCCGGTCGGCAAACAACCGGGTCGGATCGTAGGTACTGTCGGTGATGAGGACGTGGTCGCCAGCCCTCAGCGCGGTCATCAGCGCGACCGCCAGCGCCGCCAGCCCGGTCGGATACAGGCGGGTGCCGGCTGCGCCCGGATCGAGCTCGGTCAGCGCCGCCTCGAGCGCCCAGCTGGTCGGCGTACCCCGCGCGCCGTAGTTCAGACCGTCATCGGGGGCGGCATTGCTCGCTTCCAGCTCGGCGAGGCTGTCAAACAGCACCGTCGAGGCGCGCCACACTGGCGGGTTGACGATGCCGCGCTTGCCCGAATGGGTCCATTCCCGGCGGCGGCCGGCGTGGACAAGGCGGGTGTTCGGACCCTCGCTCACGCCGCTCCGCTGACCACCGGGTTTGATGCCGACGCGCCCCATTCAGACCAGCTGCCGTCGTAGAGGGCGAGTTGCCTGGCCCCGAGCAGCGTCGCGCCGAAATACACGACAGCAGCCGTGACCCCCGAGCCGCAGGTGGTGACGATCGGCTTGGTGATGTCGACCCCGGCATCGGCAAACGCCGCTTTCAGCGCGTCGCCCTGTTTCCAGGTGCCGTCATCGTTGAACAGCTTGCTGCTCGGGAGGTTCTTCGAGCCCGGGATGTGACCGCCACGCAGTTCCACGCGCGGTTCGGGATCGGTGCCGGCGAAGCGCCCGGCGGGCCGTGCATCCACAACCTGCTCGGCCTTGGATCGGAGGTTGTCGAGCATCTGCGCCTCGTTGCGCACCGATTTCGGGTCCGCCCAGACGGTGAAGTGGCGATGACGCACCACCGGCCTGCCGCTCTCGATGGCGCGGCCTTCGGCCTGCCATTTGGCGAAGCCGCCGTCCAGGATCGACACCTCGTGGGCACCGAACAGCGTCAGCATCCACCACGCCCGCGCCGACGAATGCAGCGGCGAATTGTCATAGACGACGATGCGACTGCCGTCGCCGAGGCCCAGCGCCTGCATCCGGCTGGCGAACTTTTCCGGCGGCGGCAGCATGTGCGGCAGCTTGCTCGACGTATCGACGATCTCGTTCAGGTCGAAGAACACCGCGCCGGGGATGTGCGCCGCCTCAAAGGCAGCCCGCGCGTCGCCGGTTTCGCCGGGCGGGATCAGCGTCGCATCGATGACGCGAAGGTCGCTCTTGCCGATCTCGGCCGCGAGCCATTCGGTCGTCACCAAGGGGGTCATGCACTACTCCTAACGATCCTGGCGCTCGCAATAGCCCCGCGCCACGGGCGTGTCACCCCGCTTGGCCCGGCGCGGCGCGGCGCGTAGGAGACTAGCGATGACCGACCTGCACCACCTTGGCCATGCCAGCGCGCTGCCGGCCTCCCCAGACACCGCGGTGCTCGACTATCCGCCCAATCCACGCCCCGGCACCGACTATCTGGTGCGCTTCGCCGCACCCGAATTCACCTCGCTGTGCCCGGTCACTGGCCAGCCCGACTTCGCGCACCTGGTCATCGATTATTGCCCGGCGGCGACCATCGTCGAATCGAAGTCGCTGAAGCTGTTCCTGGGATCGTTCCGCAACCACGCCGGCTTCCATGAGGACGTGACGGTCGGCATCGGCCAGCGGCTCGTCGCCGAGATGGCCCCCAGGTGGCTGCGCATCGGCGGCTATTGGTATCCCCGCGGCGGCATCCCGATCGACGTATTCTGGCAATCGGGGCCGGCGCCGGCGGGGCTGTGGGTGCCCGATCAGGGTGTGGCGGGGTACCGGGGGCGGGGGTAGTTTACTCTTCCCGCGTTACTTTCTCAGTCCGCTCGTGGCGCTCCTGCGCCTCCAGCGTCATCGTCGCGATCGGGCGGGCCTCGAGGCGCTGCAGCGCGATCGGCTCGCCGGTGACTTCGCAATAGCCGTAGTCGCCGGTCTCGACCCGGCGGAGGGCGGCGTCGATCTTGCTGATCAGCTTGCGCTGGCGGTCGCGGGTGCGGAGCTCGATGCCCCAGTCGGTCTCGGAACTGGCGCGGTCGGTGACGTCGGGTTCACGCAGCGACTCGACCTGGAGCGTCGCCAGCGTGGTCTGGGCTTCCTTCAGGATCTCGTCCTTCCACGCCAGCAGCTTGCCGCGAAAATAGGCGAGCTGGCGCGGATTCATGAACGGCTCGTCGGCGCTCGGCCGGTATCCGGCGGGCAAATCGACATCGGCAACGATCGACGGTTCCAGCCCGTCATTGACTTCGGGCGCACGCATCAAAGCAGCCTCGGACATCCGCGACACTCCCATCCCCGAAAGTCTTGCAGGTGTACCGCGCCAGGGGTTCGCCCCCATCCGCCGCGCCCGCTCGACCTTCCCCGAGCGGGCCTATAGCGAGGCTGTCACTGCCTCACAAGGGCGCACGACACCCAGAATCGGTTCGGGCGCAAGTGGTTGCAGCCGCGCCACGATATCGACGAGCGGCTCGACCAGCGTCGTCATGTGAAAGGCATTGGCATGGAGCAGCCGGTCGGCATCGACGAGGATGCCGATGTGTCCCGGAAAGGCCACCAGGTCGCCGCGACGACGGTCGGCAAAGGGTACGGCCGGAAACGCGGCCAGCTGCTGGTCACTGTCCCGCGGGCACGCAATACCGTGGGCTTGTAGAACCACCTGCACCAGACCTGAGCAGTCGAGCCCGGCCCGCGTCCGTCCGCCCCAGCGGTAGGGCGTACCGATGAAGGCGTGGGCAAGGTCGACGCTATCGCCGACCAGCGGTTGCAAATGCCGCAGATGAATAAAAGTCTTGCCGCTACGGGCGAAGGCTTGATCGAATGGGACCGCCGTCAGCCGAGCCCCGAGCGGCACCGTCGCCACCACCGGCGCCTTGATCGACGGCGCAGCAAACAGCAGCCCCTGGGCTGCAGTGACCGTGGCGTTGGACCCGGCCGCAGTGCTCAGCATATCGACGTGCACCCAGCCGACGTAGGAGTCGCGGCCACATTGGCCCCATGCCCAGTCGCCGCTGCAATCGAACACTGCGAAGTCTTCACCGTACAGCAACTCGCTGACGCAAACGCTGTTGGTGTCGGGCGAGGCGTACACCGACGCGGCAGGGGCCGTCCCCTGCATCGGCACTGGCGCGGCGTAGCGCGGCGACACGATGCGTCCGGCCAACGCAATATCCGCAAGATCGTCGCGGACCGCGTTAACCCGGAGGTCGAGCCGCGGTGACGGGCCGCTAATGCTTCGGCTTGCCTTCGGTCTTGGCGATGAGGCGCTCGAACTCATCGAGAAACGCCGTCCCTTGGGGCGTACGCTCGACGAAGATATTGCGAAGGTCGCTCTCGTCCTTCTGCCGGCGCAGATAGCCGAGCGCGCCGAGCGTATTGAGCGCCCGCGTCACCACCGGCTTGGAGACCTTCAGCTTGCCGGCGAGACCGCGCACGGTGTGCGGCCCATCGGTCAGGTAGACAACCAGCAGCAGTGCCATCTGCCGGTTGGTAAGATCGGGTCGCGCCGACTGGACATAGCCAATCAGGGTTCCCATCCAGCTCGACAGGCCTTCCGACGGGGCCACTTCCGATGCTTCGATACGCATGACGCATCCTTAACTCTGCGGCGCACCTCCCGCGGGAGGCATACCCATTCAACTGCCCCCAACCCGCGCGCCTAGCGTCTTGTTGCATCAATGACATGATATTTTTCACGGCCGCGACATAAAGCGCGTTTCGATCGCCTGCCAAACCGCCCTGAGTCCAAGCGCTTCGCCGCCTTTCGGTCGTCCCGGTTTGGCCGCCGGGGTCCAGGCGAAGGTGTCGATATGGGCCCATTTCTGTTGAGCCGCGACGAAACGTTCAAGGAATAGCGCGGCGGTGATCGCCCCGGCGAAGCCGCCCTCGGCCGAATTGTTGAGGTCGGCGATGCCCGACTTGAGCATGTCGCGGTAGCCCGGCCACAACGGCAACCGCCACAACGGATCGTGGGCCGCCACCGCTCCGGCCAGCAGCGCCTCGGCGAGGCCGTCGTCGTTGGCGAACAACGCCGGCAGGTCCGGCCCAAGCGCCACCCGGGCCGCCCCGGTCAGCGTCGCGAAGTCGATCAGCCATTCGGGCCGGTCCTCCTGCGCCAGTGTCAGCGCGTCGGCGAGCACCAGCCGCCCCTCCGCATCGGTATTCCCGATCTCGACGGTCAGGCCCTTGCGGCTGGCGAGCACGTCGCCGGGGCGGAAGGCATTGCCGGCAATTGCATTCTCGACCGCCGGAATGAGCAGCCGTAGGCGCACCGGCAGATCGGCCTGCATGATCAGCCGCGCCAGTGCCAAGGCATGTGCCGCGCCGCCCATGTCCTTCTTCATCAGCGCCATGCCGGTGCCGCCCTTAATGTTCAGGCCGCCGCTGTCGAAGGTGACGCCTTTGCCGACGATGGTCAGCCTGGGGTGCGCGGGATCGCCCCACGCCAGATCGATCAACCGCGGGGCCTGCGCCGCCGCTCGCCCGACCGCGTGGATCAGCGGGAAGCCGTCGCGCAGGGCCTCACCGACAGTGACATTGACGGTCGCACCGAACAGCTGGCCCTGCGCCTCGACCGCCGCGGCCAGTTCGGCCGGACCCAGGTCACCGGCCGGAGTGTCGACTAGATCGCGGGCCAGCGCGACGGCTTCGGCGAGGCGGACGGCTTCGCGGACCGCGTTTATGTCGTTCGACAACAGGACGCGCGGCGGCTCCGCATCCTCGGGCTTGCAGTAGCGGTCGAACCGATGCTGCGCGAGCAGCCACCCAAGGCCCGCCGCACCCGGCTCCGCGTCGGTTAGACGATAGGTGCCGCCCGGCAGCTTGGCCGCGGCGGCCGCCAATGCCCACGGATCGGCGAGGCCGTCCGCCGCCACGCCTAACGCCACCGACCAGTCGTCGGGTGCGTCGCCGGGCAGGATCGCGACGTCGCCAGGTTTGCCCTTGAAGCGCGCCGCCGCGACGACAGTGCGCGCCCGAGTGCCAAGGCCGCTGCACCAAGTCTCCAAGCCGGTCGCGGTGACCACTTCGAGACGGCGGGCAGTCCCGTTCCCGACGATGTGCAGCGCGCCGAAATCGGTCACTCCGCAACGCCCATCAGGTCGTAGTCATCGGCATCCTCGATATGGACCCGGACAATGTCGCCGACCGCGATGCCGTGCGTGTCGCGGAGGTGGACCTGCCCGTCGATCTCGGGCGCGTCGGCCGTGGAGCGCCCTGAGGCGCCGCCCTCGTCGTCGACCGCGTCAATCAGAACGTCGAGGGTGCGCCCTATCTTCGCTTGCAGCTTCGCCGCCGAGATGCGGGCGGACGCGGCCATGAACCGGTCCCAGCGCTCCTGCTTGACCTCCTCCGGGACATGGCCCGGCAGGTCGTTGGCGGCGGCCCCGGCAACGGCTTCGTATTTGAAGCACCCGACCCGGTCGAGCTGGGCCTCCTCCAGCCAGTCCAGCAGGTATTTCACGTCGTCCTCGGTCTCGCCGGGGAAGCCGACGATGAAGGTCGAGCGCAGCGCGATGTCGGGCACCAGGCTGCGCCAGCTGCGGATCCGGTCGAGGACTCGCGCCTCGTTCGCCGGGCGGCGCATGGCGCGCAGCACCGCGGGGCTGGCGTGCTGGAACGGAATGTCGAGGTAGGGCAGCACCAGCCCGTCCGCCATCAGCGGGATCAGCGCGTCGACGTGCGGATAGGGGTAGATATAGTGGAGCCGCACCCACGCGCCCAACTGCCCCAGTTCGCGCGCCAGATCGACGATGTGCGCCCGCCGCACCCGGCCGTCGAGCATCGACTCGGCATGACGGATATCGACGCCGTAGGCGCTGGTGTCCTGGCTGATGACCAGCAGCTCCTTCGTCCCCGCCGCGACCAGTTTCTCCGCTTCGCGGATCACCGCGTTGGCGGGGCGGCTGACCAGGTCGCCGCGGATCGACGGGATGATGCAGAACTTGCAGCGGTGGTTGCAACCCTCTGATATCTTGAGATAACTGTAATGGCGCGGCGTCAGCTTCAGCCCCGCTTCCGGCACCAGATCGAGATACGCCGACGGCGGCACCGGAGCGGCGGCGCGCACCGCCTCGACGACCTGCTCGTACTGCTGCGGGCCCGTCACCGCGAGCACCTTGGGGTGCACGGCGCGGATCGCATCCGCCTCCAGCCCGAGGCAGCCCGTTACGATCACCCGGCCGTTGGCGCCGATCGCCTCGCCGATCGCGTCGAGGCTCTCGGCCTTGGCGCTGTCGAGGAAGCCGCAGGTGTTGACCAGCACGACATCGGCGTCCTCGTAGGTCGCCGACATCTGGTAACCGTCCGACCGCAGCGCGGTCAGGATGCGCTCGCTGTCGACCAGCGCCTTGGGGCAGCCGAGCGAGACGATGCCAACGCGGGGCGGCCGGGGAAGCGTGGTGAGCATTGCGGCGCGTGTAGCGGCTGCGCCCGCGCGCGTCACCCTCGCTGCGGCAGCAGCTTCTGCGGGTCGATCGCCTGCCGCCCTCGGCGCAGCTCGAAATGCAGGCGCGGCTCTCCCGCCGTGCCGGTCGCCCCGGCGCGGGCGATGACCTGCCCCTTGCTCACCTTCGCCCCGCGCGCCACCGCCATCGAGGCGTTGTGGCCATAGGCGCTGACCCAGCCGTCGGCGTGCTTGATCAGGATCAGGTTGCCGAACCCCGGCAGCGCATCGCCGGCATAGGCGACCACCCCGTCGGCGGTGGCGCGCACCGGCTCATCGAGCGTTGCCTTCAGGTCGACGCCGTCGTTGAAGCGCCCGCCCGGTTTGGCCCCGAAGCTCGCCAGCACCGGGCCGTCGAGCGGCCAGGCGAAGCGCGGCGCGGGTCTGGTGACTTCGGGCAGCGGCTTCGGCGCGGGCCGGGCGCTGGCGACCTTGGGCGCGGCGGGCTCGGCCCCGGTGATCAGGTCGTCGATGTTGATCCGGAACGCCGCGGCGCGCTGCTCGATGGTCATCGCCGCGACCTGCTGCTTCGAGGGCAGCAGCAACTTGTCGCCGATCTCGATGATGTACGGCGGCTTGAGCTTGTTCGCCGTGACGACTGTCTGCCACTCGACCCCGTAGGCGCGGGAGATGGCGATGCCGGTCTCACCCGCCTTGACGGTGTGCAGCCGCCCGCCCGGCACGGCGACCGCGTCGGGCACGACCTTGCGCGCCACCCACGCGGGCTTCGCGGGCGGCACCGCGGCGGCGACCGGCGGTGCGGCCTCGGCAAAGCGCGGCGGCCCCGACGTGCGGGCGCAGCCGGCGACCAGCACCAGCGCGGCGAGCGTGAAGAGTGTCTGCCCCTGCATCGCCCGCGCCTTTAGCCGATCAAGCGTGCCGCGTGAATCGCCTTCAGGCCGCCGCCGCGTCCGCCGCGCCGAACAGCCCGCGCAGCGCGGCGAGACTTTCGCGGTGGGTCAGGTCGAGGTGCAGCGGCGTTACCGAGACGCGGCCGTGGCGCACCGCCTTCAGGTCGGTCTCGTGGCCCGGCACCTCGACGTCGCGGCCATAGCCGAACCAGAAATACGGGAAGCCGCGCGGATCGACGCGCGGCTCGATCTTGATGTTGCCATAGTCGCGGAAGCCCTGCTCCGTCACCTCGACGCCGCCGGTCACCACCGGCGGGAAGTTGATGTTGATCAGCATGCCCGGCGGCCACGGCGCATCGAGCAGCGTGCGGACGATGGCCGCGCCGTGCGCTTCCGCCGCGTCGAACTTCTCGCGGCCGGCCCCGTAGTCGGCCATCACCTGGCTCATCGCCACCGAGCGGATGCCCGCCAGGCACCCCTCCATCGCCGCCGACACGGTGCCCGAATAGGTCACATCCTCGGCGAGGTTGCCGCCGCGGTTGACCCCCGACAGGATCAGGTCGGGCAGCGCATCCTTCATGACATGGCCGAGCGCCAGCATGACGCAGTCGGTCGGCGTGCCGCGCACCGCATAGCGTCGCTCCCCCATCTGCCGCAGCCGGATCGGCTCGCTCAGCGTCAGCGAATGCCCCGCCCCCGACTGCTCCTCGGCCGGCGCGATCACCCAGACGTCGTCGGACAATTCCGCCGCGAGGTTCTCGAGCGCGACGAGCCCCGGAGCGTGGATGCCGTCGTCGTTGGTGACCAGAATGCGCATGACGGGGGCTTTAGCGGGGGGTGGGGGCGGGGGCTAGTGGATTGCTGACGCGGAATACACTCCCATCCGCAACTGAGAGCTGCGCTCCCCTAGGCGGAAAAGCATAAATCAATTGGCAGAATGAAAAGGTGAAATCATCTCTGCGAGTTCAAGTTAGATATTTAGCGCACCGGATAGTCGAACACACTCGAGCCTACGAGAACCAGCTCCAACGCTGGCACGCGCTCGTCGCCACCGACTGTGCAGCACCCGCACAAGTCGACGACCGCGCCCGACACCGGTAAAGGGCAAGTCATGCCCACCGCTCACCTGTCCGACCGCGCCGTCCTCCGCATCTCAGGCGGCGAGGCGCGTGACTTCCTGCAGGGGCTGCTGACCAACGATGTCGGCGGGCATCTGCCGGCCTATGCCGGGCTGCTCGGCGCGCAGGGCAAGACACTGACCGACATGATCGTCCACCAGGGCGGCGACGAGCTGTTGCTCGACGTGGCGAGCGGCGAGGCGGACGGGTTGGCCAGGCGGCTGGGCATGTACAAGCTGCGCCGGGCGGTCACCATCGAGGCGAGCGACGCGCAGGTGTTCGCGCGCTGGGAGGCGTTCAACGAGGGGCCGGACGGCGAGCGCACGCCCGACCCGCGGCTGCCCGAACTCGGTGAGCGCTGGCTGGGGTTCGAGGCGCATGACCGCGCTAGCCTTGAGGATTACCACCGCTACCGGCTGACGCTCGGCGTGCCCGATACGCCCGAGATGACCGACCTGTTGTGGCTGGAAACCAACGCCGCCGAGCTGCGCGGCGTGTCGTTCACCAAAGGCTGCTATGTCGGCCAGGAGAACACCGCGCGGATGCACCACAAGGACAAGCTCCGCCGCCGCCTTCTGCCGGTGCGCGGGGCCGTGCCCGGCCCGGTGATGGCCGGCGACCGCGAGGCGGGCGAGGTGCGGTCGCAGCACGGCGACCTCGGCATGGCGTATTTGCGGATGGAGTACGCCGCCGCGCCGCTGACGCAGGACGGACGGCCGGTCGAGCTGCTGTGGCCGGGGTGGCTGCCCCGGGAGCCGGGATGAACCGAGCGGCGCGCGGCACGGCGGGGCGTTGAGACGGCCATGCCCACCCAGTTCAACATCGCCCGTGACCTGACCGCGCTCCCCGCGCAGGTCAAGCACCTGACCGCCAACACCTATGAGTGGCTGCGCACCGACAGCCTGGCGGCGGCGCTCGGCGTCGGTGCGGCGGTGCTGCTTTACCTGCTGTTCATCACCATCCGCGCGGCGGCGTGCCGGATGATCGGCACGCGCCACGATATCGCAACGTGGCGCGGCTTTGCCCACCGCATGATCAGCCGGACGCGCAGCTTCTTCCTGGGCGCGCTGGCGGCGGAACTGGTGACCAATTTCGTGGCGCCGCCGGGGCAATTGCGGACCGTCATCGCCTTCCTGTTCACGATCGGCGCGGCAATGCAGGGGGCGATCTGGGTGCGCGAGCTGGTGCTCGGGCTGGTCGAGCGCCGCGCCGCCAGCGTCGACGACGACGGCCCTGCGCTGGCCAGCGCGATGAACATCATCCGCGTGCTGGTCAACGTGCTGGTGTGGTCGGTGGCGGCGATCCTGGTGCTCGACAATCTCGACGTTGACGTCACCGGGCTGGTGGCGGGGCTGGGGGTCGGCGGCATCGCCATCGGCTTTGCGGCGCAGGGCATTTTCGGCGATTTGTTCGCGGCGCTGGCGATCCTGTTCGACCGGCCATTCCGCGTCGGCGACCAGATCAAGTTCGGCGACGTGCAGGGCGATGTCGAGGCCATCGGGCTGAAGACCGTCCGCGTCCGCGCACTGTCGGGCGAGCAGGTGATCATCTCCAACGCCGAGCTGCTGAAGCTGCAGATCGCCAACCAGCGGCGGATCGTCGAGCGCCGCGTCGTGCTGCAGATCGGCGTCACCTACCAGACCACGCCCGACCTGCTCGACGCCATCCCGGGCGAGATCGAGCGCATCGTCGCGGCGCGCGAGCATTGCCGCTTCGACCGCGCGCATTTCTACCGGTTCAACGATTCGTCGCTCGATTTCGAGATCGTTTTCCACGTCACCGTGCCCGAATATGCGACGCTGATGGCGGAGCGTCACGCCATCGGGCTGGCGATGATCCGGCGCTTCGCGGAGCTTGGCATCGACTTCGCCTATCCGTCGCAGATGTCGTTCACCGCCGGCCCCGACGGCCGCGCCGTCGATCCGCGCGAGCATGTCGTCACGCAGGCGGAAGTCGCGCCGCCGCAGCGCAAGCGGGCCTAGAGTCCGGCGACATCCTCGATGCTTAGCAGGCTGGCGTTGCCGCCCGCACTGGTGGTGTCGGTGCTGACCGTGCGCTCGGTGGCGAAGCGCAGCAGGTAATGCGGCCCGCCCGCCTTGAAACCGGTGCCCGACAGGCCCTCGCCGCCGAACGGCTGGCTGCCGACCACCGCGCCGATCATCGAGCGGTTGACGTAGAGGTTGCCGACCTTCGCCGCCGCCGCAACCCGCTCGGCGGTGCCAGCGATGCGGCTGTGCAGCCCCATGGTCAGGCCGTAGCCGCTGGCGTTGATCGCCGCGATCGTCGCGTCGAGCTCGCCCGCCTTCCAGGTGACGACGTGGAGGATCGGCCCGAACCACTCGCGCCCCAGGTCGCCGATCCGGTCGAGGCGGATCGCGGTCGGCGGCACCAGCCCCGGCACGTCGGACGCCAGCGCGTGGATCCAGCGCGCCTTCTGCGACTGGCGGTAGGTTTCGAGGCGCTCGCAGGCGGCGGCGTCGATCACCGGGCCGACATCGGTGCGCGGGTCGGTGGGATCGCCGAGCACCAGCGTGTCCATCGCCCCGCTGAGCATGTGCAGCGTCCGTTCGGCGATATCCTCCTGCAGCAGCAGCAGCCGCAATGCCGAACAGCGCTGCCCGGCCGAACGGAAGGCGGATGTCACCACGTCCGCCACCACCTGCTCGGGCAGTGCGGTCGAGTCGACGATCATCGCGTTGATACCGCCGGTCTCGGCGATCAGGGGAATGAGCGGGCGGCTGTCGTCCTCCAGCAGCGTCCGCGCGATGCTGCGCGCCGTCGCGGTCGAGCCGGTGAAGGCGACGCCCTGCACCCGGGCGTCGGCAACCAGTGCGTGCCCTGCCTCGGCACCGCCGAGAACGAGCCCCAGGGCATCCTCCGGAACCCCCGCGGCGTGCGCCAGGATCACGGCCGCGACGGCGATGCGCGGCGTCTGCGGCGCCGGCTTGGCGGCGACCGGGTTGCCCGCGACGAACGCGGCCGCGACCTGCCCGACAAAGATCGCCAGCGGGAAGTTCCACGGGGCGACGCACGCGAACACGCCGCGCGGCGCGAGGCTCAGCTCGTTGCGCTCGCCGGTCGGCCCCGGCAGCAGCACCGGCGCGAAGTCCACCCGCGCCCGCACCGCGTAATAGCGGCAGAAATCGACCGCCTCGCGCACTTCGGCGAGCGCGTCGGGGATGGTCTTCTTCGCCTCCCTGACACACAGCGCCATCAGCGGGATGCGGTGCGCTTCCATGAGGTCGGCGAACCGGTCGAGAATATCGGCGCGGGCATTGCTGGTCAGCACCGCGAGACCGTCGGCGCGCTCCAGCCGCGCCAACAGATCGCCGACCGCGACATTGGCGTAGCGGTCGTGCGCGTCCTTGATGGTCGACCGCTTGCCGAAGATCGCGTCCGCCTCGTCGAACAACAGGATCGCATCGGCGGTCGCGGCCAGCACCACCGTATCCGCCAGGTCGATCCCGCCTGAATTGCGCCGTCCCGGGAAGATATCGCGCGGCATCGGGATCGACGGATGCGACGTGCCCCCGACCGCGGCGATCTTCACCGCCGGGTCCGCCAGCAGGTCGGTGTCGCTGACCGACGCATCCGCCAGCTGGTGCACGAAGCTGGAATTCGCACCGTTCTCGAGCAGCCGCCGCACGAGATACGCCAGCAGGTCGCGGTGCCCGCCAACCGGGGCGTAGGTGCGGCAGCGATAGCCCTGTTCCCGCACCGCGCGCTCGAACAGGCCCTCGCCCATGCCGTGCAGCCGCTGGAACTCGAAGTCGCGGCGGTTCCCCGCCCATTCCATGATCGTCGCGACGGTCAGCGCGTTGTGGCTGGCGAACGCCGGCAGGATGTTCGGCGCGTCGAGCATCGCGCGGGCGCACGCCAGATACGACACATCCGTCCCGGCCTTGCGGGTGAACAGCGGATAGCCGTCGAGCCCCGCCTCCTGCGTCCGCTTGATCTCGCTGTCCCAGTAGGCGCCCTTGACCAGCCGCACCATCAGCCGCCGGCCGGTCGCCGCGCCCAGCGCCTGCGCCCAGTCGATCACCGCGGTCGCGCGCTTGCCGTACGCCTGCGCCGCCATGCCGAAACCGTCCCAGTCCTGCAGGTCGGGTTGAGCCGCGACCGCGCCGATGATGTCGAGCGACATCTCCAGCCGCTCGCTCTCCTCCGCATCGACGGTGAAGCCGATCCCCGCCGCCGCTGCCGCGCGCGCCAGCTCGTGGGTCATCGCGGTCAGTTCGGGGACGCAGGTATCGGCGTGCGCGGTCTCGTAGCGCGGGTGCAGCGCCGATAATTTGACCGAGATCGAGTGGCCGATGCCGTGCTTCGACGCGCCGACGGCACGGATCGCGGCAAGGTAGCTGTCGAAATAGCGCGCCCCGTCCTCGAACGTCCGCGCCGCCTCGCCCAGCATGTCGAAGCTGGCGGTGAAGCCGCGGTTGTCGGCGTCGGCGGCGCGCGCCATCGCCTCGTCGATGGTGCGGCCCATGACGAACACCTGCCCCATCATCCGCATGGCGGTGCCGACCGCGGTGCGGACGAACGGCTCGCCGGTGCGGTTGATCAGGCGCTTCAGCACCGAGGCGCGGCCGGCGCCTGCGCCATTGGCCCCGACCACGGCGCGGGTCAGCATCAGGCCCCAGGTCGCCGAATTGACCAGCAGCGAATCCGACTGCCCCTGGTGCGCGCCCCAGTCCGCCCCGCCGATCTTGTCGGCGATCAGCAGGTCGGCGGTCTCCGCATCGGGCACGCGCAGGAACGCCTCCGCCAGACTGAGCAGCGCGATCCCCTCCTGGGTATTCAGCCGATACTGGTTGAGGAATTGGTTCACCCACCCCGTCGACTGCGCCGCGCGCAGGTCCGCCAGCATCCCCATCGCCCGGTTTTCGACCGCCTCGCGGGTCGCGGCGGCGAGCGTCGCGGCGGGCAGCAACCGCGCCATCACCTCGGGCTCCGGCGCACGGTGAAGGGGGCGGAGCGCGGCGCGGGCGGTGGCGAGGGTGAGCATTGGCGGGGTTTAGCGGCGCGCGGGGGGCGGTGGAAGCGCCGACTCAGGCGGGCGGCGGCGTCAGTCCGATCAGGTGGAGGACGACCACCTGCACCACCATGACGCCGAGCCAATGGCCGAGATCGAGCAGCAGCGTCCGCCCGTCCTCGCCGCGGTGACGCAGCGTCACCACCAGCGCCGGCACGACGAAGCCGATCCAGATCACCACCGCGGTGCCGACCGCCATCATCCACGGGTTGGCCTTGGCCGGCGCGAGGATCAGCGCGCCGGCCAGGATCGCGGCGAACCAGAATTCGGCGATGAAATCGGTGATGATCAGCCCCGGCGTATAATGCTTGACGGTCGGCGCGCCGGTGCGGCCGAGCAGCCCGTACCACAGCGCCGCGAACGCCAGCCCGGCGACCGTCGCCGCCAGGATCGGCACAATGTTCTGGACGATATAGATCATCGCCGCCTCAACGCAGCACCGGGCACGGCGGTTGCTGGGCGCGGACCGGGCGGCCGGGTTCGGGCACGCCGGTCAGCCGCCACGCGCCCGGCGCGCCGGTGAGCGCCAGCTGGACGGGCAGCCGCAGCCGCTGCTCGCTGACCCGCACGCCGGTCAGTGCGGCCCGGACGGTCGATGGGCAGGCGGTCAGCATCGTGCCGGCAAGTTGCGGGACGCCGCCGCTGGCGACAAGGGTGGCGTTGAGGCGCAGCACCTCGCCCGACGCATCGCCGAGCGTCAGGTTGCGGATCTCGACCGTGCCCTTGTCGGCCCAGGCGGCGTAGCTGGTCAGGCGGGTCTGGCCGGTGACGCGCAGGTCGGCGGCGAGCTTGAGCGGCGCGCCGGACGTGGCCTTGACGCCCTCGCCCGCCAGCACGAGTTGCGCGCGCTCCGGGAGTGTCGGCGACCATGCCTCGGCGCTGCGGCCCGGCGTCTCGCGGAGGTGGAGTTCAAGGCTCCGCGCAGTCAGCGGCAGGCCGAGCAGCTGCAGCTCGACCGTCGCGCCAGTCAGCACGGTCGACAGGCGGACGATACGCCCGTCCTCGATGTGCAGGCTGGTCTCCGCCGACGGCGCGGCGATGGCGACGCCGGCCCCGGTCAACGCGGGAATCGCGGCGCTCAGCCGCGGCGCGACGCTGCGGATGATGGTCAGCTGGCGCTGCCACGGCCCGCGGTTAACGATGCCACGCTCGGCCGCCGCCGTCGCAGTGACGTCGCCGCGCGCCGCCAGCCGGGGCGTCGCGACGTCGGCTTCCAGCCGGTAGGGGAAGCCGCCGATGCTGACCGGGACGCCGGGCAGGACGCGCGCGATCTCGGCGCGGAACTCATGCCTCCAGCCGGACCAGGCCCACCAATAGCCCGCCACCGCGAGCACCAGCGGCACCACCGTCAGCCACAGCGGCAACCGCTTCATGCCGGCACCAGTTCGTTGATCGCGCTGTGGACCCGCGCCTCGACGGTGTCGCGGTCGAGGCCGGGCGGGATCGGCGCGCCGAAGCGCACGGTGATCGTGCCGGCGTGCTTGACCAGCCCCTTGGGCCAGATCCGCCCGCTGTCGAGCGCCACCGGCACCACCGGCAGCTTGAGGGTGCGGTAGAGGCCGACGAAGCCGGGCTTGATCGGCGGCCGCTCGCCCCACGGCACGCGGGTGCCCTCGACGAAGATCACCACCGGGCGGTCGGCCTGCTTGGCGGCCTGTGCGGCGCGCATCATCGTGCGCATCGCGCCCGTCGAGGCGTCGCGGTCGATCGGGATTGTGCCCTGGCGGCGGGCGACATAGCCCCAGACGGGAATCTTCAGCAGCTCCGCCTTCATCACCGTCGCCGGATCGTCGAACAGGTAGAGTATCAGGATCGTCTCATAGGCGGACTGGTGCTTGGCGGCGACGATCACCGCATGCTGCGGCACCTCGCCCTCGACCTTCAGCTTGACGCCAAGCAGCACGCGCGCGGTCCACACGAACCAGCGCGACCAAAGTTTGGACATGTACCGCAGGCCGCCGCGCGACAGCGGCGCGACGAGTGCCGCGCCGCCGACGATGGGTACCGAGCCGAGATAGAAGACGGCGGTGAACAACAGGGAGCGCAGGACGGAAATCACTGCACGCCCAGATGCTTGGCACCCCAGCGCAAGACGAGCTTCAGATATTCGCGCAGCAGGCTGGCCGCCGTATTGTCGCCCGCGACGCCGTCCTCGACGACCGTCACCCCGGCAGGCAACCGCCCGTCGAGCTCCAGCCGGGCGCGGCGCATGTGCTGGCCCGTCGTCACCAGCCGTAGCGAGCGGTACTTGTACCGCGCCATCCAGGCGCTGGTCTCCTCGGCATTGGAGCGCGTGTCGACCGCCTGGAAACCGAGGTCGACATCGCGCGCGAACAGACCCGGCGGGGCCCGGACCTCGCGGGCCAGCGCTGCATCGGTGACCCCGCGCGCGACGCCCGACACCAGCATCCGCTTCGCCGCCCCCGCCGCCATCACGTCGACACCGCGCTGCAGCCGCCCCGCCCCGCCGGTCAGCACAACCACCGCGTCGGTGCGCGTCGCCAGCGGTGCGGCCGGGGCCAGCGTCATCACAAACCACAGAAAGCCCCAGCCGAACGCCAGCAGCCCCAGCGCCACCAGCCGGACAAGGAGCCTCACATCTCGCCCCGAGCGCGGCGAATCGCGAACCATTTGGCGACGTTGGCATTATGCTGCGCCAGATTATCAGCAAAGACATGACCACCGCTTCCGTCGGCGACGAAATACAGCGCCTTGGTCGCTTCCGGGTCGAGCACCGCGGCGATCGCCGCGCGGCCCGGATTGGCGATCGGCCCGGCCGGCAGCCCGGGCTTCAGATAGGTGTTATAGCCATTGTCGGCCTTGAGCTCGCTCTGCCGGATACGACGGCCGAGCGGTCGGCCCTTGGTGTAAGGATAGATCACCGTCGGGTCGGCATCGAGCTTTATCCCCTGCTTCAGCCGGTTGCTGTACACCCCGGCGACCAGGCGGCGTTCGCTGGCCTTGCCGGTTTCCTTCTCGACGATCGAGGCGAGGATGATGGCCTCCTTCGGCGTCTTGACGACGCTCGCCGGGGTCCTGGTCTTCCACAGTTCAGCAAGCGTCCTGGTCATTGCCGCCTGCATCCGCTTAAGCACCGCAGCACGCGGCTCGCCCGCCTGGAAGTCGTAGGTGTCGGGCAGAACCGAGCCTTCTTCAGGCGGCTTCAGTTCGCCCTTCAGCCGCGTCTCGGCCATCAGCCGGTCGACGACGAGCACCGCCGGCCAGCCTTCGGGAATGGTGATGCGGAAACTGATGACGTCGGCGACCTGGAGCTTGTGCAGATAATGGCCCCAGCCGTCGCCGCGAGCGAGGCGGTAGACTCCCGCCTTGACCGGCTTGTCGCCGCCGAACAGCCGGGCCAGCACGCGGAACTGCCGGTCGTCGGTGATCAGCCCGGCGTTCATCAACCGCTGCGCCGCGTCGCCGAGCGAGGCACCGGCGGGGATTGTAACATCAACCGTCTGCAGTGGCGTGGCGGGACGACCGAACCACGGCATCACCAGCAGCGGCACGCCTACCAGCAGCAGCAGCGCGGCAAAGACGACCGCGGCGCGGCCCAGCCTCATCTCAAACCGCCCGCATCACCAGCGTCGCGTTAGTGCCGCCAAATCCGAACGAGTTATTGAGCACCGCCTTGATGGCACGCGGCTTGGCGACGTGCGGCACCAGGTCGACGCCAGCGCAGCCATCGGAAGGGTTGTCGAGATTGAGCGTCGGCGGCGCGATCTGGTCGCGAATCGCCAGCAGGCAGAAGATCGATTCGACCGCTCCCGCGCCGCCAAGCAGGTGGCCAATCGCCGACTTGGTCGACGACATGCTGACCGTCGCGATGGCGTTGCCGAACAACCGCCGCACCGCGCCGAGCTCGAGCTCATCGCCCATCGGCGTCGAGGTGCCGTGGGCATTGATGTAGTCGATATCGGACGGGTTCAGGCCCGCCTTCCTTAGCGCCATCTCCATCGAGCGGAACGCGCCGGAGCCTTCCGGATGCGGAGCGGTGACGTGATAGGCGTCGCCGGTCAGGCCGTAACCGATGACTTCGCCGTAGATCTTCGCACCGCGCGCCTTGGCGTGCTCATATTCCTCGAGGCAGACGACACCGGCACCCTCGCCCATGACGAAGCCGTCGCGGTCTTTGTCATAGGGGCGGCTAGCGCGCGTCGGCTGGTCGTTGAATCCGGTCGACAGCGCCCTCGCCTGGCTGAACCCGGCGATGCCGAGCGGGCAGATCGCGCCCTCGCTGCCGCCCGCCAGCATCACGTCGGCGTCGTCTAGCGCGATCATCCGCGCCGCGTCCCCGATCGCATGCGCGCCGGTCGAGCAGGCGGTGACGACGGCGTGGTTCGGGCCCATCAGCCCGTACTTGATGCTGACCTGACCCGAGATCAGGTTGATCAGGCGACCGTGGACGAAGTGCGGCGAGACGCGGCGCGGGCCGCGCTCATGCAGCACCACCGACTCCTCCTCAATGCCCGGTAGTCCGCCGATGCCGGAGCCGATCGAGCAGCCGGCGCGGAACCGCTCCTGCTCGGTCATGTCGGTCAGGCCGGCATCCTCGAGCGCCTGTCCGGCGGCGTCGATGCCGTAGATGATGAACGGGTCAACCTGGCGCTGGACCTTGTGGTCGATGCGCTTGCCGGCGTCGAAGGTGTCGCCGGTGCCATCGCCGCGCTTAACTTCCATCGCGATCTGGCAGGCGTAGCCCTCGGGATCGAAGCGGGTGATCCGACCCGCGCCGGAGTTCGACGCGAGGATACTAGCCCACACGGTCTCGACATCGCTGCCGAGAGGGGTGACCATACCGAGGCCGGTGATTACGACGCGGCGCATCCGCGTTCTCCTTCCAATCCGGGCCAAGCTGCCAAGCAAAACGGCTCCCCGCTGAACGGAGAGCCGCTATTGCCGGGGGCCGGCCCCGTCACTGTGCACGAGCGCACCGCGCATCAGGCGGCGGCGTTGGTCTCGATGAAGCCGATGGCATCCTTGACGGTCAGGATCTTCTCGGCGGCATCGTCGGGAATCTCGACCCCGAACTCCTCTTCGAATGCCATCACCAGCTCGACCGTGTCGAGGCTGTCGGCCCCCAGATCGTCGATGAAGCTGGCATCCTCCGTCACCTTGTCGGCGTCGACGCCGAGGTGCTCGACGACGATCTTCTTAACGCGGTCGGCGACGTCGCTCATGATATTCCTCTCCCGGTTCACTCGGACGCCGCGCGTCCTGATTGTTGGCACAAGGCGATAGCGGCGGCGCACGCACGTGGCAAGTCCGCCACCGGCCCTCAGATCATCGCCATGCCACCGTTCACGTGCAGCGTCTGCCCGGTTACATAGGCTGCCTCGCGTGAGGCAAGATAGGCGACCGCGGCACCAATATCGGGGCCATCGCCAAGCCGTCCCGCGGGGATACGCGCGGTCAGCGCGTCGCGCTGCGCCTCCGGCAACGCTCCCGTCATCGCCGAGACGATGAACCCCGGCGCGACGCAGTTGACGGTAATGCCGCGCGACGCGACCTCTTGCGCTAGGGCCTTCGACATGCCGATCAGCCCGGCCTTCGACGCGGCATAGTTGACCTGCCCGGGGTTGCCGGTGACGCCGACCACCGAGGTGATCGAGACGATCCGCCCGAAGCGAGCCCGCATCATTGGCTTGCAGGCGGCACGGCACAGGCGGAACGCCGCCTCCAGATTGACGCGCAGGACGGTGTCCCACTCCTCGTCCTTCATCCGCATCGCGAGATTGTCCCGCGTGACGCCGGCATTGTTCACCAGGATGTCGAGTTGCCCCAGCGCCACGATTGCCGCCGGTACCAGCGCATCGACCGCCGCGCCGTCGGCCAAGTCGCAGGGCAGCACCGCGGTGCCCTCGAGCTCGTCGGCCAGCGCCTGAAGCGCCTCGGCGCGCGTCCCCGACAGCGCCAACTTCGCGCCCTGCGCCGCCAACGCCCGCGCCACGGCACCGCCGATGCCGCCCGATGCGCCGGTCACCAGCGCCGTCATTCCCGTCAGATCGAACATGCTCACAGCCCCTTTGCCACCGCCTCGATGCCTGCCATGTCCGTCGCCGCGGTGCACGGCGCGTCGGGGGTGATACGCTTGATCATCGGGCCGAGCACGCGGCCGCCCAGCTCGACGAATTCGGTGACGCCCAGGTCGACCATTGCCAGCACGCTCTCGCGCCAACGCACCATCGCGGTGACCTGCTCGACGAGCAGCGCGCGGATCGTCTCGACATCGCTGACAGGTCCGGCGGTGACGTTGGCGACCAGCGTCACGAACGGTGCCGCCAACCTTGTGCCGGCCAATGCCTCGGCCATCGCGTCGGCGGCCGGCTGCATCAACGGGCAGTGGAACGGTGCCGACACCGGCAGCAGCACGGCGTGCCGCGCCCCCCGCCCGCGCGCCAGCGAGATCGCGCGCGCCACCGCCTCGGTGTGGCCGGACACCACGACCTGGCCCGGCGCATTGTCGTTGGCGGCGGCGCAAACCTGCGCCTGCGCCGCCTCGGCCGCGACGGCGAAAACGCTGCCGAGATCGAGACCGAGCAGCGCCGCCATAGCGCCCTCGCCGACCGGCACCGCCGCCTGCATCGCTTCGCCCCGGCACCTTAGCAGCCGGGCCGCGTCGGCGACGCTGAGCGAGCCCGCAGCACATAAGGCGGTATATTCGCCGAGGCTGTGCCCGGCGACGAACGCTGCCTTGTCGGCCAGACGGATGCCGCCCTCCTGTTCCAGTACGCGCAGCGCCGCGATCGATACCGCCATGATTGCCGGCTGGGCGTTCGCGGTCAGTTTCAGTTCGTCCTCCGGTCCCTCGAACATCAGCGACGACAATTTCTCGCCGAGCGCGTCGTCGACCTCCTCGAACACCGCCCGCGCAGCGGGCGATGCCGCGCTCAGCGCCTTGCCCATGCCGACTGCCTGGCTGCCCTGTCCCGGAAACACGAATGCGCGTGTCAAACCGCTCTCCCCGATTGCTTTGCAAATGCGGATAGGCGCGCCGTCGCGGCGCGGCAACCGCGCCTGTTTCCGCACTGGCTCGTGCTGGTTAATCTTGACGCGAGGGCCGTTCATGGGCCAGCCAAGGACGCCGCCGTAGAATCAACGCCGCGCCCGCCTGTGCGGGCTTGACGAGAGGGTCATCATGAAGTTCGCGCCACTGTTCGCACTTGCCGCCGCGCTCGCTGCCGCACCGGCCGCCGCCGCGGTCGGTCCCGCGGTCGGCAAGCCATTGACCGCGGCACAGCGCGCCGCCGCATCGGGCAACACGGCGGCCGCGATCGCTTCGATCAATGCGGCGCGCGGTGCCGCAAAGACGACCGAAGAGCGCACCAAGGTCGGGCAGATGGCGGCCTATGTCTACACGCGCGCCGGCCAGTACGGCCGGGCTGCCGCCGAGCTGGAGGCGATGGGCGCGCCGCCGCAGCAGCTGGCCGGCCTCTATTACAACGCCGGCGACTATACCAAGGCGGTCAGCTACGCCAAGCGCGCCGGTGGCGAGAACATGCAGATCCTGATCGCCCAAGCGGCGGTCAAGCAGGGACGCTACACCGAGGCGGTGGCAGCCTATAACAATTTGATAAAGTCGAACGGTGCCAAGCCGGTGTATCTCGAAAACCTGGCGGGCGCGCAGTACAAGGCCAAGGACAAAAAGGGGTACATCGCCACCACCACCCGGCTGATCCGGGTCGATCCGTCGCCGGCGCGCTGGAAGACACTGCTAATCAACCTCCGGCAGGAGCCGATGACGCCAGACGCCAAGCTGGCGCTCTACCATCTGATGAGCCAGACCGGCACGATCGAGCGTGACGAGGATTATATGGAGTTCGCCAAGCTGGCACTGGTTGCGGGCCAGTCCGGCGTCGCCAAGGACGTGCTCGGCAAGGCCGCGAACAAGGGCACTGACGCGATGAGCGTGCGCATGGCGCAAGCGGCCGAGCAGCGCGCCGCCGCCTCGGCCGCCCAGGCCCCCAAGCTCTCCGCCAGCCCGGCGACCGCGCTGCAGGGCGGCAACGCGTATTTCGGGCTCGGTCAATATGGCCCGGCGATCGCCGCCTATGACAAAGCTGCCGCCGGCGGCGGCAGCAGCGCCGATACGGCGCGGCTGTTTAAAGGCATCGCGCAGGTCAAGGCGGGGCAGATTGCCCCGGCAAAGGCGAGCTTTGCCGCAGTCGGCGAAGCCAGCTCGGTCCGTGACATTGCCAACATGTGGGGCCTTTACGCATCGACGCGCGCCTGAGCCGGTGCGGCCCCGGGGGGCGGCGGTCGCCGGGCTGGCGGGGCTGTGTCTGCTCGGCGCGGCGCCGGCCGACCCGCTGCTCGGACGTCTGCTGGCCGGCACTAGCGAGGTACAGCCGCCGACACTGAACTTCGAGCGCAGCACCGTCGCCAGCGAGACCAGTGGTGGCAAGACCGAGCGTCACACCCGCGTCGACCGCTGGGATGGACGCGCCTGGACGCTCGCCGGCATCGATGACCGCGCGCCGACAGCGAAGGAAGCTGCGAGCGCCGCCAAGGAAGCCGTCGCCGCCGGCGTACCCGGCTATTACCGGCTCGCCCCCTATGTTCGCGCCGCGCCGCCGCGAGCCGTGGAGGGCAACACCGTCGTCTACCGGCTGGCGCGCCTGCCGCCCGGGGCAGTGACCATCAAGGGGGCCAATCCGGACAAGTTCAGCGCCGAACTGTTTTTCGATGCTTCCGGCCCGGTACCGTTCGTGCGGCGCGCCCGCTACTACGCGCCGGCATCCTTCCGGATGCTGATGGTGGCGCGCGTCGACCGCTTCGAGGCCGTCAACGACTATCGGCTAGGCAAGGGCGGTAAGCCCGAACTTACCCGTCAGACGATCGACATCGCCGGCAGCCTGTTCGGCCGCGACGGCACCCAGCACAGCGAGTTCAGCTTCACCCATCGCTAGGCCGATAGCGCCGTCCGCCCGGCCAGCAGCCAGGTCAACGGCCGTCGGCCCAGCCGCTGCGCCGGGCGCTCGATCAGTCGGAACGACAGCCAGCCCGCCGCGTAGACCGCCGCCAGCCCGACGGCGATGCCGTGCATCGGGCCGATCGCAGCGAAGACGCCCAGCCGCTCCAGCAGCCACAGCACCGGCAGATGCAGCAGATAGATCGAGAAACTATAGTCGCCGAGCGACCGCGCCAGCGGATTGGCGAACAGCGCGCGGGTCAGCGGCGTCTCGAACGACAGGCCGAATACGAAGATCGCCACCATCGTCAGCTTCGACGCGCTGCCATAATAGTCGTTCTTCAGCACGTCGTGCGAACCCGAGTAGAGCAGCCGTCCGGTATACTCGGCGGGCAACAGCAGCATCGCCAGAAACACCAGCGCAGCCAGCTGCAGCACGGACAGGAGTCGCGTGTCCGCGATCGAGGCAACGGTGCGGAGCCGCAGCAACGCGAGGCCGATGCCGGCGAGGAAGATGTGCAGTTTCGAGAGCACCAGAATGCCGGGAAACAGCGGCTGGAAGACGAAGATCAGCGCGCAGCCCGAAAGCACGGCCGCGAGCGGCAACGGCGACCCCTCGCGCGCAACGCTGCCCGCCCACCAAAGGATCAGGAACAGGAAATAAAACTGGAACTCCGGCCCCATCGACCAGAACACCGAGTGCGAGCCGCCGAACAATAGGTGGCGCAACAGGTCGAAGCTTGTCAGCCTAAAGTAGAAATCCGGTGTAACATACTGATAGATCAGGTAGGAACCGATGATGACCGTATAGTACAGCGGCACGATCCGGAGCACGCGCGCGGCGACGTACCGCGCCGCCGCCGGCCGGTCGAACGGCTGTTCGTAGTAGAGGTGGCCCATCAGGAAGCCCGACAGTACGAAGAAGATCAGCACGCCGTAAGCACCGGCACCGAACGGCACAAGCTGCGGCAGCGCGACGTCGTGGAAATGGCTGACCACCACCATCATCGCGGCCAGGCCGCGCAGCCCGTCCAGCGTCGGCAGCCGCTCGCCAGGGCGCGGCGCGGGCGTTGGTCGGGCGGCAATGTCGGGCACCGTCACCCGCTATCCGCAGAGTATGACGCTTTGGCGTCAACCGCGCGACGACGCCCCCGCTTGCGGCCCCGCAGCGCCGCCGCTACCCCTGCCGTTCACGTCAACCCGAGGCACTCCCCCATGCGTTTCGAAGGCACCGCCGCCTATGTCGCCACCGACGACCTGAGGGTAGCGGTCAATGCCGCGGCGACCCTGCGCCGCCCGCTGCTGGTCAAGGGCGAGCCCGGCACCGGCAAGACCGTGCTGGCCGCCGAGATCGCCGAGGCCTTCGACGCGCCGCTGATCGAATGGAACGTCAAGTCGACGACCAAGGCGCAGCAGGGCCTGTACGAGTATGATGCGGTCAGCCGCCTCCGCGACAGCCAGCTCGGCGATGCCCGCGTCCACGACATTTCCAACTACATCCGCCGCGGCAAGATGTGGGAGGCCTTCACCTCGGAGCGCCTGCCGGTGCTGCTGATCGACGAGATCGACAAGGCCGACATCGAGTTCCCCAACGACCTGCTGACCGAGCTCGACCGCATGGAGTTCGACGTCTACGAGACCGGCGAGCGGGTGAAGGCGGCGCAGCGCCCGATCGTCATCATCACCTCGAACAACGAGAAGGAGCTGCCCGACGCCTTCCTGCGCCGCTGCTTCTTCCACTACATCAAGTTCCCCGACCGCGAGACGATGGAGCGCATCGTCCGCGTCCACTACCCCGACATCCAGAAGAACCTGGTGGCGGAGGCGCTCAACATCTTCTTCGACATGCGCGAGGTGCCCGGCATGAAAAAGAAGCCGAGCACGTCGGAGCTGCTCGACTGGCTCAAGCTCCTCATGCACGAGGACCTGCCCGTCGACGTGCTGCGTAACCGCGATACCAAGAGCCTGATCCCGCCGCTACACGGCGCGCTGCTGAAGAACGAGGCGGACGTTATGCTGTTCGAACGGTTGGCGTTCATGAACCGGCGGGCGGGCAACGCTTGATCGATATACTGTTCTGGTATAGGAACGAGGCGTGAACAAACCACGCTTTTTCGAGTTCTTTGCAGGCGGCGGAATGGCCCGTGCTGGACTCGGCGAAGGCTGGGAGTGCGCCTTCGCCAACGACTTCGATCCGATGAAGGTGGCGGTTTACCGTGACAATTGGGGCGAGGGTGACATGCGGCTCGCCGACATCAACGCACTGACGACCGCCGACTTGCCCGGCTATGCAGACTTGGTCTGGGCGTCGTTCCCGTGTCAGGATTTAAGCCTTGCGGGCAATTCGGCGGGCATCGGCACCCTCGAAGACCAGACGAGATCGGGCGCGTTCTGGGCACTGTGGCGACTGATCGAGGGCATGCGCGACGAAGGCCGAGCGCCGGCGATGATCGTGCTGGAAAATGTCTGCGGCATCCTCACGTCGAGTGGCGGACGCGACTTTGCTACCATTGCACGCTGCCTGTCGCTCAGCGGCTACCGGTTCGGGGCGGTGCTGTTGGATGGAGTGCACTTCGTCCCGCAATCGCGGCCGCGCGTGTTCATTGTCGGCATTCGCGGCGATCTGGATGTGCCGCCTCATCTTGTTGGCGAACGGGCAAGCGATGCGTGGCATCCGCCGGCGATGCGCGCGGCGCTGGACCAGCTCGCCGAACCGGATTTTGACAAGTGGCTATGGCTCACGCCGCCCGCTCCGCAGCAGCGCAAGACGCGGCTCGCCGAAATAATCGAAACCAAGCCGACCGGTGTCCACTGGTCGTCGGAATTGGATACCGCACGCCTTGTCGGAATGATGAGCCCGATGAACCGTGCGAAGCTCACCGCGATGCAGCGGGTCGGAAAGCGTGTCGTCGGCACGATCTACAAGCGCACCCGACCGGACGAGACCGGCCACCGCCGGGTCCGCGCCGAATTGCGTGACGATCAGATCGCGGGCTGCCTGCGCACGCCCGGCGGCGGCTCGTCGCGCCAGACGATATTAGTCGTCGAGGGCGAGCGCATCCGCTCGCGCCTCCTGTCGCCGCGCGAGGCAGCCAGGCTGATGGGGCTGCCGGACAGCTACAAGCTGCCGCCGCGCTACAACGATGCGTATCATGTCGCCGGCGATGGGCTCGTCGTGCCTGCGGTCCGCTTCCTCGCTGCACACATGCTCGAACCGATTCGCGACTCGAACACGGCACCGTTGCTGATCGCGGCGTAATAGATGGCGATCGATCTTGGCTATCGGCGCCGTCAATTACGGACGTTGACCAACGAAATTGGCTGCTATGTACTTTGCGATCTCGATAATGTGCCGATCTATGTCGGGCAGTCGATTGACGGCATCCGGGCGCGGGTCAATCGGCACCTGACGTCGGCACGCTCTGACATTATTGCCAACAGGCAGGTCGATGTTTGGGAGATCGCGTGGGTCTGGGCCTATCCAAGACCCGACCGGGCCGCGATCACGCCGCTTGAGGACGCACTGTTTCGCGAATTTCACGCGCGTTCACCGTTAATGAACGGCAAGGTCCCAAAGGCGGGGTTACCGGTTGATTTACCGGCACCTACGCAGATCGTGCAGGTCATGGCCGACGCCGAAATCGCCGAGAAGCGCGACCCGGCATTGCGCCTCCCACGCCAGGCAGAGCATTACTCACAGATCGTCGGGCATTTTCTAGCGGTCAAAAACTCCCGCGAGATTGCTCTGGCCATTCAGGCGCATTTCGCGCGGCTCCAAACCTACCACCACCGCTTGCTCGGGCTGGCCGAGAGCATAGAGGACGATAACTAGCCTCACCGCAACATCAGCCCCCCGTCGATCGCGAGGCTCTGCCCGGTGATATACCCCGCCGCCGGCGACGCCAGGAACACGATAGCCTCGGCGATGTCGGCGGGTTCGCCCCAGCGGCGCATCGGCACCGCCTTCAGCAACCGCGCCTCGTACGCCGTGTCGCCGCGCATCCGCTCGGTCATGCGGGTGCGGATGAAGCCGGGCGCGACGAGGTTCACTCGGATGCCGTCGGGGGCCCATTTGTCCGCGAGCGCGCGGGTCAGGCCGAGCAGACCGGCCTTCGACGCGGTATAGGCCGGCGTCTCCTTCAACGCGAGGAACGACGCCAGGCTACCGACATTGACGATCGCGCTGCCCGCCGCACGCAGGCCCGGGTGGAGCCGCACCGACAGATCCATGACGGCGTTCAGGTTGAGGTCGATGACCGCCTCGAACTGGTCCTGTTCATATTCGTTGGCGCTGCCGCCGCCGGCGTTATTGACCAGCACGCCGACCGCCCCCACCGCGTCCGCCAGTGCCGGCCGTGCGGCGGGCAGCGCCAGGTCGGCCTGGTGATAGGTCAGACCGGTCAGTGGATCGTCGTAATCGGCCGCCGACGCGCGCGTGCCGCTGATGTGCACGGTCGCGCCGAGCGCTTCGAGGCAGCGCGCCGCCGCGAGCCCTATGCCCTGGCTGCCGCCGGTGACCAGGACCGTCTTGCCGCTCGCCCAGCTCATGCCAGTCTCCCCTCGTGGAGCGTCACGACCCGGTCCATCTTCGCCGCCAGCGCGAGGTTATGGGTGGCAACCAATGCCGCGCCGCCCTGCTCGCGCACGAGGCGCAGGAACTCCGCCAGCACCTTCGCCGCGGTTGCCTCGTCAAGGTTGCCGGTGGGCTCGTCGGCAAGGATCAGCACCGGCTGGTTGGCGAGCGCGCGGGCGACGGCAACGCGCTGCTGCTCGCCGCCCGACAGCTGTGCCGGGCGGTGGTCGAGACGCGCCCCGAGCCCGAGATCGCCGAGCAGCTGTTTGGCGCGAACGTCGGCCTCGCCCCGCGCTCGCCCGGCGACGAGCTGCGGCAGCACGACATTCTCGGCCGCCGAGAAGTCGGGCAGCAAATGGTGGAACTGATAGACGAAGCCCAGCCGGTCGCGGCGGACGCGGGTGCGCCCGGCGGCGTCGAGCGCCTCGACGCGCTCGCCGGCGATGCTGATCGCGCCGCCGAACCCGCCCTCCAGCAGGCCGACGGCTTGCAGCATCGTCGACTTGCCCGATCCCGATGGCCCGAGCAGTGCGACGACCTCGCCCGCGCCGACGGTCAGGTCGACGCCGCGCAGCACCTCGATGACGGTCTCGCCCTGCTTGAAGCTGCGGGTCAAGCCCTCGACGCGCAAGACGTCACTCATAACGCAGCACCTCGACGGGATCGGTGCTCGCCGCCTTCCACGCCGGATAGAGCGTCGCCAAGAAGGTCAGCAGCAGCGCCAGCAGCATGATGCCGACGATCTCTACGGGATCGGTGCGCGACGGCAGCTCGGTCAGGTAGCGGACCGACGGATCCCACAGCTGCGCACCGCTGAGCCGGGCCACCATACCGGTGATCGCCTCGCGGTAATAGAGGACGACGAAGCCGATCACGACCCCGGCGACGATCCCCAGCGAGCCGACGGCGGTGCCGACGAACACGAAGATGCGCATCGTCGCGGCGCGCGTCGCGCCCATTGTCCGCAGGATGGCGATGTCGCGGGTCTTGGCGCGCACCAGCATGATCAGCGACGACAGGATGTTGAACGCCGCGAGCAGGATCATGATCGCGAGCAGCCAGAACATCACGGTTCGCTCGACGACCAGTGCCTCGAACAGCGCCGCGTTGGTTGAGCGCCAGTCGTTGATCACCGCCACCGGCCGCACCACGTCGGCGAATGGGCCGAGGATATCGGCGACCCGGTCGGGGTCGACCGTCACCACCTCGATCATGCCGACCGCATCGCCGAGCAGCAGCAGCGTCTGCGCGTCCTGCATCGGCATCACCACGAACGCCTTGTCATAGTCGAAGATGCCGACCTCGAAGATCGACACGATTCGATAGCTGATGATCCGCGGCACCGTGCCGAACGGCGTCACCTGGCCCTGGATGTTGACCACCGAGAGGTTGTCGCCGACGCGCGCACCGAGCGCCTCCGCCAGCCGTGCGCCGATGGCGACCGTGTTGGCGCCGGAGACGAGGTCGCGCAGCGAGCCGGCCTTGACGCCGTCGTTCATCACCTTGTTGCCGAGGATGTCGGGCAGCGTCATGCCGCGCACCAGCACGCCCTCGGTACGGTTGCCGAAGCTCGCGACCATTGGCTGCTCGATCAGCGGGGTGGCGGAGGTGACGCCAGGAATGGCGCGGACCTTCGCGGCAAGCGGCGCCCACGCCTCCAGCTTGCCGCCATAACCCTGAATGACGGCATGGCCGTTCAGCCCGAGGATGCGGTCAAACAACTCGCCGCGAAACCCGTTCATCACCGACATAACGATGACCAGTGCCGCGACACCGAGCGCCACCGCCGCGGTGGCGATGCTGGCAACGAGGAAGATGAACCCCTCGCCCTGCCCGGGCAACAGGTAGCGCCGGGCGATCATGCGCTCGTATGAGGTGATCATGCCGTCAGGCGGGCGACCGCGTCCGCGACGCTCACGTCCTGCCGCTCGCCGCCGCGGCGCTTGAGCTCGACCGTGCCCGCCGCGACGCCCTTCGGGCCGACGATCAGCTGCCACGGCAGGCCGATCAGGTCGGCGGTGGCGAACTTGGCCCCGCCGCGCTCGTCGCGGTCGTCGTAGAGCACCTCGACGCCCGCCGCCTCCAACTGCGCGTACAGCGCGTCCGCCGCGCCCGTGCAGGCGACATCGTCGGCGCGCAGATTGATCAGCGCGACCTTGTAGGGGGCGACCGCCTCGGGCCAGACGATGCCGGCGTCGTCGTGGCTCGCCTCGATGATCGCGCCGACCAGCCGCGACACGCCGATGCCGTAGCTGCCCATCAGCGGCGTCACCGGCGCGCCGCCCGCGCCCTGCACCGTGACGCCCATCGCCTTGGTGTACTTGTCGCCAAAGTAGAACACCTGCCCGACCTCGATGCCCTTAGATTGCAGGATGGCGTCCCCGGCCGCGGCCTCGGCGGCCTGATCGCGCTTCTCGTCGGTCGCGGCGTAGTCTTCGTTCAGGCCATCCACGAAGGCGGACAGCGCCGCCGCATCATCCGCGTCGACCGCCAGGTCGCGCGCGCTTTCCCAGTTGCGGTGATAAAATACGTCGCTCTCGCCGGTCGGGGCGAGGACGATGAACTCGTGGCTCAGGTCGCCGCCGATCGGCCCGGTGTCGGCGCGCATCGGGATGGCGTGGAGCCCCATGCGCTGGAAGGTGCGCAGATAGGCGACGAACATCCGGTTGTAGCTATGCCGCGCCGCGTCGAAATCGAGATCGAAGCTGTAGGCGTCCTTCATCAGGAACTCGCGGCCGCGCAGCACGCCGAAGCGCGGGCGGACCTCGTCGCGGAACTTCCACTGAATCTGGTAGATGTTCTTTGGCAGGTCGCGATACGAGCGCGCGCCCTGCGCGAAGATCGTCGTGAACAACTCCTCGGCGGTCGGCGAGAACAGCATCTCGCGGTCGTGCCGGTCCTTGATGCGCAGCATCTCGGGGCCGTAAGCATCGTAGCGGCCGCTGTCCTTCCACAGCTCGGCCGACTGGATGGTCGGCATCAGCACCTCGATCGCGCCGGCGCGGTCCTGCTCCTCGCGGACAATCTGCTCAATCTTCTTGAGTACGCGCAGGCCAAGTGGCAGCCAAGCGTAGATGCCCGCCGCGGTCTGGCGGATCATCCCGGCGCGCAGCATCAATTGGTGGCTGATCACCTGCGCGTCGCCCGGCGTCTCCTTGAGGACGGGCATGAAATATCGCGATAGGCGCATGGATGTTCCGGGTTGCGGGAGGGCAGCGGTCATGTAGCACTCCCCGCCCGGCGTGCAATCGCCCCCACCTTCGATCAGTGTGGCCTGTGGACAACAACCACGCGGAACCGTGTTGTTGCGAATCGTTCGCCGATGACAGCAGCCGCCAAGGCGAATATCCAAGCGACTGCATCCGGGGCCGAACGGCCAGGGTTCAGGGAAGACGGGCACAAGCCCGCAAGTCGATACAGAGCTACGGTCTCGTCACCGCGAACGCCCGGGCTAACCCCCCGGGCGTTTTCGCGTCGCCCAGTCGTGCGTTTACCGCCGCCGCCTTTCGGGTTAGCCTCCCGTCTCCTGCAGCTGCCGGGATAAGGGGAGAGATCATGGCCGAAGATTGGGCAGTCGATGTCAGGCGCTACGCACCCGATGCCGACGATGCGGTTATCGCGGGCATCGTGCGCCATTGCGGCATCGCACTGCGCAACCGCGATTCATCACTGGTGTCGTTTGTTGATGCCGCCGAGACGGGCCGGGTCCGCGACGGTTACTGCCGCAAGAAGCTGGGCCTGACCGACGCCGATGCCGACGTCGATGCAGCGATTGCGCGCGTCGGCGAGCGCATGCGCGGCGACACGACCAGGAACCGGGTAACCGTCTATTATCTGCTGGCGCACGAATTCGGGAAACTGGGCCTGTTTGGCGGCACCGCTGCACGGGTGGCAGCGAGCGCGCCACCCGCGCGGCCCGTCGCAACCGCGGCGCCGGTCATGGCAGCGCCGACGGCGAAGGCAACCGCGATGCCGTTGGCGGGCGCGGCCCCGGCGCGGCCGCACGAGCGCGGCGACGACGGCATGGCCAGCACCGCGCTGATCGGGTGCGGAGCGATGGGGGTCATCATCCTGGTCGCCGCAACGCTCGGCTCGCTGGCGGTTGGCGGGGGCGAGCCCGCACCGGCCGCCGCCGGCCCGCCGATCTTTGTGGCCGCGCCAGCCGCCGCTGCGATGGCCGTCGACGCCGCGCCGGTGATCCCCGAAGGCGCGGGCGTCGTCGCGCAGGATATCGCCGGCAAGCCGCAAGTGTCGGTCTATTTCGACACCGGCAGAGCCGCCGTCTCTCCCGACTTCGCCGCCGCCGCGGCCCCGGTCAAGGCTTGGCTTGACGGTCATGCCGGTGCCCGGCTGGCAGTATCGGGCTTCAACGATCCGAGCGGCAACGCCGCCTTCAATGCCGAGCTGTCGAAGAACCGCGCCAAGAGTGTTGCAGCCGCGCTGACAAAGCTCGGCGTGCCGGCCGCCGCCATCGACCTCGAAAAGCCCCCCGAAACGACCGACAGCGGCGGTGCCTCGTCGCAGGCGCGGCGGGTCGATATCGTCGTGAAGGACGGCGGCTAGCACCGCCGTCCCCTACCGCCGCTACGCCTGAGCCCGCACCTTCCACAGGATATTCCGCCCCAGGCACAGCGCATCCATCTCCGTCCGCGCGAAGCAGGCCAGCGCCTGCTCGGGTGTGTCGACCACGGGCTCGTTCTCGTTGAAGCTGGTGTTGAGCACCATGCCGATGCCGGTCCGGCGCTCGAAGGCGCTAATCAGCTTGTGATACAACGGGTTGGATACCGCATCGACCGACTGCAGCCGCCCGGTGCCGTCGACGTGGGTGATCGCCGGTAGCCGCTCGCGCCACTCGGGGCGAAGCTTGACGACGTGCATCATGAAGGGGCTGTAGACGTCCTGTTCGAAATATGCGCCGACGCGCTCGCGCAGCACCGACGGCGCGAACGGCCGGAAGCTCTCGCGGCGCTTGATCTTGGCGTTGATCGTCTCCTTCATCGTCAGGATTGCCGGGTTGGCCAGGATCGAGCGGTTGCCGAGCGCGCGCGGCCCCCATTCGCTGCGGCCCTGGTACCAGCCGGTGACCAAACCGTCGGCGATCAGCGCGCTCGCCTTCTCGACCAGCTCCTCGTCGTCGGCGCAGGTATCGACCGCGAAGCCGGAGCCTTCCGCCACCTTGCGGATCCGGTCGTCGTTATAGCCCGGCCCCCACGCTGCGTGCTCCATGTGGAAACGCTCGGTCCGTCCCTCGACCGCGTGCCAGGCGTAATAGGCAGCGCCCAGGCACGTCCCGTCGTCCGACGCCGCCGACTGCAGATAGGGGCTGCGGAACGGCGTATCGCGCAGGATGCGGGCATTGGCGACGCCGTTCAGCGTGCAGCCGCCGGCCATGGCGAACTGCTCGGTCGGGATCAGCGTGTGGAGACGGTTGAGACAATGGATTGCTGCCGCCTCGAAGCGCACCTGGGTCGAGCGCGCGATGTCCTTTTCGCGCTGGGTCAGTGGATCGTCGCGGCGGCGTGCGGGCCCCAGCAGACTGTGCAGCTTCTCCGTGTAGAGCCTGCCCATGACGAGGCGCTTGTTCTGGTCGACCTGCCCCGATGCGCCGCCGCCGTGCATGCCGAAATAGCCTGCCCCCAGCTTGAACCAGCCATCGTCGGGCAGCTCGACCAGCGCCTCCATCTCGGCCGCATAGGCATCCTCGCCATAGGGCGCGAGGCCCATGACCTTATACTCCTCGCCGAAGTCGTCGAAGCCGATAAACTGGCACAGCGCGGTGTAGAAGAAGCCCATCGAGTGCGGCAGCGTCACCCGGTCGATCGGGGTGATCGTCGAGCCCTCGCAACGTGCCGCCATGCAACTCGCGAAGTCGCCTGACGCGTCGTACGAAAAACCGGCCGTAAGGCTTTCGAACGGCGAGCAATAATAGGCGCTGGCGACGTGCGCGAGGTGGTGCTCGACGTCGACGGTCTGGAACTTGGCGGCACTGGCATCCTCGCCGCAGATGCCAGCCAGCCGCTCGATCATGCTGGCGGTCTTCTTGCCGCGGCGGAAATGCTCGAACGCCGCGCCGATGCCGCGGCCCGGGTTCTGCGCCACCCAGGCCATCTTGGCAGCGCGGTTGGCGCGGGTGTTGCGCGGCAGCGCGACGTGCGTCACGTCGCTCAGCTTGAGATTGTTGTCGGCGAGCAGCCATCGCACCGCGTGCTCGGGAAATTCAGGCGAATGCTTGAACCGCTCTCCCAGCCGCTCCTCGGCGACCGCGCCGACCAGCTTGCCGTCGATCAGGAGGCAGGCGGCAGCATCCGCATGAAAGGCGTTCAGGCCGAGGATTACGCTCAAGGGTACACTTTCGGGGGCTTTGGGGGGCGGCGCGGACCTAGCAACCGGGGGGTGCGGGGTCAAACTTGCGTGGGGTTACTCGAAGGGTTGACCGACCGGCTCGCCGCCGACGAACACCTGCCGGCGACGGACCTCGCGTACCTCGACCGAGCCGCTGCGCACGGCGGCGGCCTTGCGATCGTATTCCGCCTTGCCTTCGACGGCACGCGCTTTTCTTGCCTCTGACGAAGGCGCCAGTGCCGGGTCGGAGAGCGACGCCCCATCGCCGTCAAGCCAGCCCTTGGCATCGCGCACCAGCCGAACCGCCGAGACTCTTCCAGTGGCCAATTCAGCAGCGATCGCACTCACGCCCGGCTCGGTGACCGCAACGCAGGGGCGCTTTTGCCCACAAGACTGCGGAGGCGAGCTTCGGGCAACAAAGACCTCGTTCGCGCCGGGCGTGTAAAGGATTGTGCAGTCCCCCTCTTCGCCGCACGCATCATACGCAGCAAGTCGTGTCCGCAGGTCCGAAGGCAACGCAACCTTTGCTGGCAAGATACGTAGGCGCCCATGCAGAATATCGGCGCGTTGACGCTGCTCGCTTGCGGCCGTGACGGTATACTTGTTCTCGCCTCTGAGCGCCGCAGCAGCTGCCTCGCGAACTTTCAGTGTCGTCCCCGCCTTGGCCAGCCGCTCGACCGCCGCCTTGCCCTCCGGCCCGAAATCGAAGCGCAGCGCCGCCCAGTCGAACTTGGCGGGGCTGGTTTGCCCGCTCTCCAGCCGGGCCAGCTGGTCGCGGGTCGAGATCGCCCCGAAGCCGAGCAGCGGCGTCGAAAGCAGCAGCGCGCCGCCGCACAGTGCAAGCCCCAGCCGCAGGTTGGCGACCCGCACCGGCGCGGCCCAGCCGCCCCGCGCGCGCACCACTGCGACGAGGTAGGCCAGCCCGTACGCGCAAGCGATGATGGTGAAGACCACCGCCCAGAGGCGATCTGGAGTCAGGCCGTACTGGTCGATCCGCGCGCCGGTAGAAACTGCAGCGATGACCGCCAGTGGCAGCATCGCGATGCCGAGCCCGACCGCCGCCCAGCGCAGCACCGTTCCCCGGGACTCGTCTTCCGGCGCGTCGCCGATCACGGCATTGGCGAGGATCAATGCGCCGATCACGCAAGCGAGCAGGATAGGCGTCGTCGACTTGGTTGCCTGCCACAGCGGCGCGAGGCCAGTGAACGGCAGCGCCGCGAGGAACACCAGCAGCCCCACCGCCAGCACCGGCGCGAGAACGCTTAGCACCGTGGTGACGACGCGCTGCAGCGTGCCGAGGATCTTCTCGCGGTCGCGCAACACCCCGACCGCGCCGCCGAACGCGGCGCCGGTCAGCGTCGGCCCGAACCAGTCCATGTTGATCAGCACGCGCAGCGCCTCGATGCCGATCAGCTGGAAAAGCTCCGACAGCAGAAACGCCAGCCCCCAGACGATCCCGACGAATGCCCAGGCCGCGAACCACAATACGACGTTGGTCCAGGCATGGTTGTGCGCGGCGACATAGGGGATGGAGCGCCGCGCGCCCGCACCGCGCCACGCCTGGAAAAGCGGTGCGCCGATGGCGACGGTCAGCAGCGCGCAGGTCAGCCGCCAAGGCTCCTCGAACCACGCGCCCGGCCCGCCGCCGTTCCAGTGGATGACCGAGGCGACGATCAGCCCGGCAACGACCGCGAAGCCCAGGCTGAGTGCCTGCCGCTCGCGCTCGACTACGAAGGCATAGACGATGCCGCCGACGCCCAGGAAGGTCGCGACGGCAATGCGAAGCGTATCCTCGGTCGGCTGAAACTGGGTCTTGCCGCGCAGCAGCAGGTGGATCGCCAGCCCGATCGCCGCACCAGCCACCGCGAGCCCGGCGGCGCGCAGCGGCCAGTCGCGGGGTTCGGTGTCGCTCACTGCCCCCTCCCCCCCGGTGAGCGGAGCGAACGTAGAGCGGGGAGGGTCGGGGTGGGGGTTTCGCTGCAGGGACCGGCCTTCGCGGCGAGCGCGCTCCCCCACCCCGACCCTCCCCGCTCTACGTTCGCTGCGCTCACGTGGGGGGAGGGAGCAGAGGCCATCAAACCAGCCGGCTCTGCTTGACCGCCGCCTCGATGAAGCTGGCGAACAGCGGGTGGGGGTCGAACGGCTTGGACTTCAGCTCTGGATGAAACTGGACGCCGACGAACCACGGGTGGTCGGGGCGCTCGACGATCTCGGGCAGCAGGCCGTCGGGCGACAGGCCGGAGAAGATCAGGCCCGTGGCCTCGAGCCGGTCGCGATAGGCGCTGTTGACCTCGTAGCGGTGGCGGTGGCGCTCGGCGATGCACGACGACCCGTAGATCGAGGCGGCGACGCTGTTGCCCGCCAGCTCGGCCTCATAGGCGCCCAGCCGCATGGTGCCGCCGAGGTCGCCGAGCGCGTCGCGGGTCTGCAGCCCTTCCGCGCTCATCCACTCGGTGATCATGCCGACGACCGGCTCGTCGGTCGGGCCGAACTCGGTCGACGAGGCGTGTGGGATGCCGGCCTGGTTCCGCGCCGCCTCGACGCACGCCATCTGCATACCGAAACAGATGCCGAAATAGGGAACCTGGCGCTCACGGGCAAAGCGCACGCTCTCGATCTTGCCCTGCGCGCCGCGTTCACCGAACGCGCCCGGCACCAGGATGCCGTGCATCGGCTCCAGCCGCGCAGCGACATCGTTGTCTGCAGCCTCGAACAGTTCGGCGTCGATCCACTGGATGTTGACCTTCACCCGGTTGGCGATGCCGCCGTGGACCAGCGCCTCGTTCAGCGACTTGTAAGCGTCGGGGAGGCCGACGTACTTGCCCACGACGCCTATCGTCACCTCGCCTTCGGGATTGGCCTGCGCGTCCTCGATGTCCGCCCAGCGCGACAGGTCGGGGTTCGGCGCCGGCTCGATGCCGAAGGCGCGCAGCACCTCGTCGTCCAGTCCCTCGGCATGATACTGAAGGGGCACGGAGTAGATGCTCTTGGCGTCGAGCGCGGCAATCACCGCGGCGGGCGGCACGTTGCAGAACAGCGCGATCTTGGCGCGCTCGCTGGCCGGCAGCGGGTGTTCGCAGCGGCACACCAGCACGTCGGGCTGGACCCCCAGCGCCGCCAGCTCGCGGACGCTGTGCTGGGTCGGCTTGGTCTTCAACTCGCCGGCGGCCGCGATGTACGGCACCAGCGTGACGTGGATGGACACGCTGTTGCTGCGGCCAAGGTCGTTCCGCAGTTGCCGGATCGCCTCGATGAACGGCAGCGATTCGATGTCGCCGACGGTGCCGCCGATCTCGCACAGCACGAAATCCAGTTCTTCGGTGTCGGCGAGTGCGAACGCCTTGATCGCGTCGGTAACGTGCGGGATGACCTGCACCGTTGCGCCGAGGAAGTCGCCGCGCCGCTCCTTGGTGATGATGTCGCGATAGACCCGGCCCGAGGTGATGTTGTCCGACTGCCGCGACGGCACGCCGGTGAAGCGTTCGTAGTGGCCGAGATCGAGATCGGTTTCCGCGCCGTCGTCGGTGACATAGACCTCGCCGTGCTGATAGGGCGACATCGTGCCTGGATCGACGTTGAGATAAGGGTCAAACTTGCGGATGCGGACGCGGTAGCCGCGCGCCTGCAACAGCGCCGCCAGCGACGCCGCCATGAGACCCTTGCCGAGCGACGAGACCACGCCACCGGTTATGAAAATGAACCGCGCCATGGGAGGAACGGCTTAGCCCGGAACAGCGCCGCTTGGGAAGACCGGGCGCCTGCTTGTCCACAGTTCCGCCAGCGCCAGGGCGCGCGGATCGTCGATGTCCAGCCAGTCGTGCGCCGACATGTCGACGACGCCCGCCCGGCCCAGCGCGGCAAGCGCACGGACGCCGTCTGACAGGCCGGGATCGGACAGACCGGCGAGCGCGGCGGCCAACGCCGGCGTGATGCGGAAGACCCCGGTGTCGTAGGCGTCATAGACCGGGAGGTGCTTGCCGATGGCAACGATGCGGTCGCCGCGGGTGGCGACGCGGGTAACATCGTCCTCGTCCACCCAGGGGTGGCCGAGCCGCCGGTCGATGCCGAGCGCCAGCTCATCGCCGCCGAGGTCGTGGCCGATCATCGCGGCGTACAGCGCCGGCGCGACGAGATGGTCGGCCATGCACAGGAGCGCGTGCGGCGCGAGCTGCGGCGCGGCGGCGAGGACCGAGATGCCGTTGGGCTCATCCCAGCGCGGATTGTCGACCAATGTCAGGGGGAGGGTAACCGCCGCGTCGAGAACGGCGCGAACCTGCGCGCCCTCGTAACCCAGCACAACCACCGCGCTCGTCGCCCCACTGGCACGCAGCCGGTCGAGCGTGTGGAGGATCAGCGGCTTGCCCGCGACCAGTGTAAGCGGCTTGACCGGCGACGCGGCGCGCAGCCGCGTGCCCTGCCCGGCCGCAAGAACGACCGCCTGCACCTATTTGGCGCGGACAACCCGCTCCGCGCCGCCCTTGGTCTCCACCACCGCGGCGCGCGCCTTCACACCCAGCGAGATCAGCAGCGACGACGACACGAAGATCGACGAGTAGGTCCCTACGACGATGCCGAGCAGCATCGCCGCGGTGAAGCCGAAGATCACGTTCGGCCCGAGCAGCAGCATCGCGGTCAGCGCAACGATCATCGCCAGCGACGTCATCACCGTGCGCGGCAGCGTCTCGTTGACGCTGAGGTCGATGATCTGACCGATATCCATGCTGCGGTATTTGCGCAGATTCTCGCGGATGCGATCGTCGATGACCACCTTGTCGTTCAGGCTGTAGCCGATGATGGTCAGCACCGCGGCGACGACATTCAGGTCGAACTCCAGCTGGGTCAGTGCGAAGAACCCCATGGTCACCATCACGTCGTGGACCAGCGCGGCCACCGTCGACACACCGAAATGCCATTCGAAGCGGAACCAGGTGAACAGCGCCACCGCTCCCATCGCCAGCACCACCGCCAGCGCCCCCTTGCGGATCAGCTCGTCGGAAACCTTGCCGCTGACACTCTCGGTACGGCGGAAGCTGACGCCGGGGTATTTCGCCTTCAGGTCGGTCTGCACCTTGGCAACGACGCGCTGCACCGCGGCCTGGTCGCCCTCGGGCAGCGGCAGGCGGATCAGGATGGTCCGGTTGTTGCCGAATTCCTGGAGTGCCGACTGGCCGACGTTCAGCGAGTTGACCTCGGATCGCAGCCGATCGAGCGGCGGGGCCTGCACGAACTGCGTCTCCATCGTCAGCCCGCCGACGAAATCGACGCCGAGATTGAGGCCGCGCGTCGCCAGCAACGCGATCGAGCCGAGCGTCAGCAGCACCGTCAGCGCGAACGCGACGAAGCGCATCCGCACGAAGCCGATATTGGTGTTGTCGGGGACAAGCTTGAGGTTCACCGGCTTGCTCCTCAGATCGCCAGCACGGCGGGGCGGCGCGCGCGTAGCCAGGTCGCGACCATCAGGCGGACGACGGTGACGGCGGTGAACACGCTGGTCGCGATGCCGATCGACAGCACCACCGCGAAGCCCTTGATCGGGCCGGAACCGAAAATGAACATGATCACGGCGACAATGATGTTGAGACTGTTGGCGTCCCAGATCGTCCGCGTTGCGTCGCGGAACCCGACCTCGACCGACTGGACGACGCCGCGGCCCTTGCGCTGCTCCTCGCGGATGCGCTCGTTGATCAGCACGTTGGCATCGACCGCGGCACCAATGGTCAGCACCAGCCCGGCGATGCCCGGCAGCGTCAGCGTGAAACCGCCGAGCGACATGATGCCCAGGATCATGACCACGTTCAGCACCAGCGCCATCACCGAGTAGATACCGAAGCGGCCATAGGTGACGATCATCAGCAGCGACACCGCCAGCACCGCGACACCCGCCGCGATGGCACCGGCGCGGATCGAGTCGGCACCGAGGTCGGGGCCGACCGTGCGCTCCTCGACGACCTTCAGCTCGACCGGCAGCTTGCCCGAGCGGAGCAGGATGGCGAGGTTGTTGGCGCTTTCGGTGGTGAAACTGCCCGAAATGATGCCGCTGCCGCCAAGGATCGGCTCGTTGATGTTGGGGGCGGAGATGACCTTGTTGTCGAGGATGATCGCGAACGGCTTACCGACATTTTCCTGCGTCGCCTTGGCGAACCTGCGGCTGCCGGCGCTATCGAAAGCGAAGCTGGTGGCGGGCTGGCCGTTCTGGTCGCTGGACAGTTGCGCGCCGGTCAGCTGGTCACCGGTGATCAGCGCGCGGCGCTTGACGACGATAACGCCAGGCTGGTCGGCGAACGGCAGCACCTGGCTGCCGGCCGGCGCCCGCCCCTGTGCCGCCAGCGCCGGATCCGCCTGGGTATCGACCAGCTTGAACTCAAGTTTCGCGGTCTTGCCGATCAGTGCCTTCAGTTTCGCCGGGTCCTGCAGCCCCGGCACTTGGACGACGATGCGGTTGTCGCCCTGGCGGACGATGGTGGGCTCGCGGGTGCCCAGTTCGTCGATGCGCTTGCGGATCACCTCGACCGCCTGCGCCATCGCGTCGTTGACCGCCTTGGCGACGCCGGCGTCGCTCTCGACGATGACTATGCGGTTGCCGTCGACGACGTTGACGTCGAAGTCGCGCTGGCCGGTCAGGCCACCCAGCGGCTGCGACAGCTTGCGCAGCGCCTCGACGCCGCGGTCGAGCGCGGTCGCGTCGGTGATGATGACGCTGAGCCGGCCGCCCGCCGTCGACAGGTCGCTGAACGCCACCTTGGCGTCGCGCAACTCGGTGCGGACGCTGTCCTCCAGCGCCTCAATCTTGGTCTTGCGGACGTCGACGGTCGCGGCTTCGAGCATCAGGTGCGAACCGCCGCGCAAGTCGAGGCCGAGCGAGAGCTGGTTGTGCGGCAGCGACGACGGCCACGACTTGACCATGTCCTCGGGGAAAAAGTTCGGCACAGCGAACAGCACGCCGATGCCCGCCGTCAGCGTGATCAACCAGACTTTCCAGGGCGGAAAGTCGAGCATCAGCGCTTGCCGTCGTTCGCCGCCGCCGGCAGCTTCTTGGTGCGGACCTCGCTCAGCGTACCCTTGACGACGCGCAGCTTGACGGTCGGGGCAACCTCGACCTCAAGCTCGTCGTCCTTGATCCGCACGACTTTGCCGATCAAGCCGCCGCCGGTGACCACCTCGTCACCCTGCTTGACCGAATCGAGCATGGCGCGATGCTCCTTCATCCGCCTCTGCTGCGGACGAATCATCAGGAAGTAGAAGATGACGAAGATCGCGACGAGGGGCACGAACTGCGCGAAGGCGGCGAAACCGCCCGGCGTGGCCCCTGCCGCCTGGGCGTAGGCCGGTGATGCGAACATGGATTGCTTTCGACAGGGCGTGGATTGGCGGGCGTCCTACTCCGGAGGGCCGGGCAAGGCAATAAGCCCGGCGGTTGCGCGGCCTCGATGCTTTGCCTAGGCCGAAGGCGATGAACGACGCTTTGCTTGCCCGCATCGCCGATGCACTCGACCGGCTGGTGCCACCCGTTCCGGCGGTTGCAGACCTCCAGGCGGGCGATGCGTTTGTCTGGACCACCGCCGGCCTGCGCGCGGTGGCCGCGGCGCGGGCGCAGCCGCTGGCCGCGTTCGTCGGGGTCGATGCCCAGCGCGACGCGCTCCACGAGAACAGCCGCCGCCATGCGCGCGGCCTGCCCGCCCACGACGTATTGCTGTGGGGCGCGCGCGGCATGGGCAAGTCGTCGCTGGTCAAGGCGGTCGCGGCCGAGCTGCGCCGCGAAGGCCACGATCTCGCGCTGATCCAGGTGGCGCGCGACGACATCGCCACCCTGCCGGCGCTGTTCGAAACACTGGCGGGAACCTGGTGCCAGGTGCTGATCTTCGCCGATGACCTCAGCTTCGAGGCCGACGAGACCCAGTACAAGGCGCTGCGTTCAATCCTGGACGGCGGCATCGCGGCGCGACCGGAGAACGCCCGGCTGGTGGTAACCTCGAACCGCCGCCACCTGGTGCCGCGGCTCCACGCCGAGGCCGACGCGGTCAACTCGCGCGACGTGCTGGACGACCGGCTGGCGCTGGCCGACCGCTTCGGTCTCAGCCTGGGTTTCCACAACTGCGATCAAAACACCTATCTCGCCATCGTCGCGGGCTACGGGGCCGCGCACGGGCTGGCGACCGATCCGCAGGCCGCGCTCGCCTGGGCGGTCCAGCGCGGCCACCGCTCGGGCCGCGTCGCCTGGCAGTTCATCGAGGAGGTCGCGGGCGCGGCGGGGCGGCGGCTCTAGGATCGCGCCACGGCGCTCAGGCGGGCGGCACGATGCCTTCCTTGATCAGGAACTTGGGGTTCATGATGCCCCAGCGGCCGGTGACGATGCCCCGCTTGATGACCTTGGCCGGGTTGCCGACGGCAACGCAATTGTCGGGCACGTCGGCGGTGACCACCGAGCCCCCGCCGATGACGCAATGGTTGCCGACGCGGACGCCCGGCATGATGATGGCGCGGGCACCGACGAAGCTGTGATGGCCGACCCAGGTGTCAAGGTGACGCCCGCCCACGAAATCATGGCTGATGATCGCTGCGTCGAACGAGATCAACGTGCAGTCGCCGACATGGACGCCGCGCGGATGGGTCCGGTCGAGCTTGGCCGAGCGCGAGATACGGACATCGCGGCCGATGTCCATGCCCCAGATGTTGACATAGACGAAGCGCTGCATCGCGCCCGAGAGGCGGTACAACCGGGTACGCAGCACAACCAGCGGACGGATCATCGTGTCGGTCGTCCCCTTCGAAGTTGGCGCGCCCGGCTGGACTCGAACCAGCGACCTCAGGATTAGAAGTCCCGTGCTCTATCCAGCTGAGCTACGGGCGCGTGTTGCTACCGGCCTGGCTCTATCTGAAATTGTCGGCGTACGCCTGAAGTTTAAGCTGCTTCGGCGGCAGCGGCATGAGCTCATACGCCATGCCACGCGCGTCTGCATAAGCGACCGCGGCCTCGCGGCTGGCGAACGGCAGCTCGACCTGCGTGGCGGTGTCGCCTGAGCCGATCCAACCGGTCAGTGGGTCGTGATGCTGGGCCTCGCTGCGTTCGAACGCCACCAGCCACTGGCCGGTGCGGGACCGGCCGGATTGCATCGAACTCTTGGGTCGCTGGTAAATCCGGGCCTTCATCGGCGCGCTCTAGCAGATCAGAACGCCCGCGCGATAGCAAACTCGACCGTCTCGACCAGCGCATCGCGGGGCGGCCCGTGTGGGAACGCCGCCAACGCATCGATGGCGCGGGCGCCGTACAGCCGCGCGCGGTCGAGCGTATCGGCTATGGCACCGGACGAGCGCAGCAGCGCGGTCGCCCGCGTCAGCTCGGCCTCGCCCGCCGCCCGGCCAAGCATCGCGTCGCGCCAGAAGCGGCGCTCGTCCTCCGTCCCGCGGGCGTGGGCGAGGATAACGGGCAGCGTCACCTTGCCGTCGCGGAAGTCGTCGCCGGCATCCTTGCCCATGGTGCCGGCGTCCGAGACATAATCGATGGCGTCATCGACGAGCTGGAACGCGATGCCAAGGTTGCGGCCATAGGCTTCCAGAGCTCCTTCGAGCGCTGGGCCGCGCTCCGCCACCACCGCAGCGATCTGGCAGGCGGCGGCGAACAGCACCGCGGTCTTGGCCGTGATGATCTCGAGGTAGCGCTCCTCGGTGGTCTCGACGTCGCGCTGCGCTGTCAGCTGCGCCACCTCGCCTTCCGCGATCACGGCCGACGCGCCGCTCAGGATACGGAGCACGCGCAAGCTGCCGTCCTCGACCATCAGTTCGAAGCTTCGGCTGAACAGGAAGTCGCCGACCAGGACGCTCGCCGAATTGCCCCAGATGATGTTGGCGGTGGCCTTGCCACGGCGCAGGTCCGACACGTCAACGACATCGTCGTGGAGCAAGGTCGCGGTGTGGATGAACTCGACGCAGGCCGCGAGCTTGTGGTGGCGCGTGCCGGCGTAGTCGAACAGCTGGGCACAAGCGAGGGTCAGTAGCGGCCGCAAGCGCTTGCCGCCGCCCGCGATCAGGTGGCCCGCCAACTCCGGGATCAGCGCGACCTTGCTCTGCATCCGCTCAAGAATCACCTGGTTCACCGCGTGCAGCCCGGGCGTGCAGAGGGCCAGCAGCGGCGCCAGCGACGGCGCGTGCCCGCGCGGACGCAGGGGGTGGACGGACGCGGTCATTGTCGACGGCTCTTAGCGGTGGCGGGAGGCAGCGCAAGCCTTGCGCTTGCGGCACGGGGTCGCGACAGTGGCTGCATGAACGATAAGACCCTCTGCGGTTTCCGCGACAGCATCGACAACATCGACGCGGCGCTGGTGTTCCTGCTCGCCGAGCGGTTCAAGGTGACTCAGCAGGTCGGCGCCTACAAGGCCGCCGCCGGCCTGCCCCCCGCCGACCCGGGCCGCGAGTCCGAACAGATCGCCCGGCTGCGCGCGCTGGCCGTCACGGCTAAGCTCGATCCCGAGTTCAGCGAGAAGTTCCTGCGCTTCATCATCGACGAGGTGATCCGCCACCATTCGGCGGCGCAGACGGTCTAGCCCGCCGCCGGGAGGATCAGCTTCACGGCCAGCCCGCCGAGGTCCTCGCTCTCGCTCAGCGCCACGGAGCCGCCGTAGATCTCCGCCACGTCGCGGACGATGGCGAGGCCCAGCCCGGTGCCCGGCTGCGCGGTGTCGAGACGCGCGCCGCGCTCGAACAGGCGCTCGCGCTCGTCGGCGGGGATGCCGGGGCCGTCGTCCTCGATCAGGATGACCGCATTGCCCACCGCGACCGAGACGGTGACGAACACCCGCCCGCCGCCGTAAAGCGCGGCATTGTCGAGCAGGTTGCCGACCATCTCCTCGAGATCCTGCTTCTCGCCGCGGAAGGCCAGGGTTTTGTCGCCGTCGATGTCGATGACGGTACCACGGCTGGCGTGGATGCGCGCGATGGTGCGCGCCAGTGCCTCCAGCGATGGCCAGATATCAGCACGCGAGGCCGACGCGGCACGCCGCCCGGTGGCGCGGGCGCGGGCGAGGTGATGATCGACATGGCGGCGCATGATCGCGGTCTGGCTCTCCACGGTCGCGGCGAGATCGGAGGCACCCGCCCTCGCCTCGCCAAGCAGGACGCTCATCGGCGTCTTCAGCGCGTGGGCGAGATTGCCGGCATGGCGGCGCGCTGCCTCCGCCTGCTCGTCGTTATGTTGTAGTAGTTCGTTGAGTTCGGCGACGAACGGCGCAATCTCTCGCGGAAAATCTTCGGGCACCCGGGTCGCGGAGCCGGAGCGGATTGCCGCGATCGACTGGCTGACCCGCCGCAGTGGCCACAAGCCGTAGATCGACTGCAAGGCCGCAAGCGCCAGCAGTCCAAGCCCAAGGATCGACAGCGACCACAGCAGCACCGAACGCAGCGAACCGACCTGCGCGTCGAGATCGGCAGTCGATTGTGCCACTTGGAAATGGAATCGCGTCGGCGTACCCGGCAGCGCGACGTCGCGCTCGACCATGCGGAGCGGCTCGTCCTTAAACCGAGCGTCGTTGGTGCGGCAGGTAGCGCGGCAATCGGTGGGGCTCGGTACCAGTGTCCGGTCCCACAGCGAGCGCGACACGAATGGTTCCTGACCCTTGGCGGACACCTGCCAATAAAGACCCGAATAGGGCTCCGAAAAGCGCTGGTCGCCGAGCGGCCGGGTGAAGCGGACCTCGCCAGTCGGGCCGATGTCGGCGGCGGCAATCATCGCATCGAGGGCGAAGTCTAGCTGGCCATCGAAGTTACGGGTGACCGCGTCGGTCAGCACCCGGTCGAGCGTCACGCCGCCGATCGCCAGCAGCGGGATGATCCACACTGCCGCCAACAGGATCATGCGCTGCGTAAGTGACCGCGCGCGCGGCGACTTCACCGCCGGCTCGCCCCCTACCGCAGTTTCAGGCGGCGTCGAGGCTATAGCCAAGGCCGCGTGTCGTGCTGATCAGTTCGGCACCGAGCTTCTTGCGGATCCGCGTTATGAAGACTTCGATGGTGTTCGAATCCCGGTCGAAGTCTTGGTCGTAGATATGCTCGATCAGCTCGGTACGGCTAACCACCTTGCCCTTGTGGTGCATCAGATAGCTGAGCAGCTTGAACTCCTGCGCGGTCAGCTTTACCGGCTCGCCATCCAGTGTGACGCGACCCGACCGCGTGTCGAGTCGCACGTCTCCGGCGAACAGCTCCGACGAGGCATTGCCGGTAGAGCGGCGAATTAGCGCACGCAACCGGGCAATCAGTTCCTCGGTCTGGAATGGCTTGGCGAGATAATCGTCGGCGCCGGCATCAAGGCCCGCGACCTTATCGGACCAGCTGTCGCGCGCGGTCAGCACCAGCACGGGCGCGGTCCGCCCCTCCTTGCGCCAGCGGTCGAGCACGGTCAGGCCATCGACCTCGGGCAGGCCGAGGTCGAGGATCACCGCATCGTAGTTCTCGGTCGCGCCAAGATAATGCGCGTCCTCGCCGTCGCTGGCGGTATCGATCGCATAGCCTGCACCTTCGAGCGCGCTCTTCAGCTGCCGCAGCAGGTTGGGCTCATCCTCGACCACCAGTACGCGCACTACATGCTCTCCCGCCGCCCGAGGATCTGGCCAGTCCGCGCGTCGACGACAACATCGACAATCTCGCTGCCGCGCATGTAGCGCAGCTGATAGGTAAAGCTTTCGGGATCATAATCGCTGCCGATCAGGCGGCCGCCGACGGCACGGTCGGCGCGCGCCTTGATATCGCCGAAATTCAAGATCCGCTTTGCGCCAACATCGGCGAGCGGGGTTTGTGCCGCCGCCGGAAGGACTGGCGATCCAGCAGCAAGCAACGCGGCAAGCACGAGGATGGACTTCGTCACCATGGACGTTTGGCATAGGGTCCGCGCCGTGAACAGGCTGTGAATACTGCAGGGTTGCCAGCGGTTGACGGCGATCCTAGGCCTCGCCGCCGTGTCCGATAACAGCCGCCCCACCGCCATCGAGGATCCGACCAACCGGCTCGTCGTGCACCGGTTGAGCGCGGTACTGTTGCCGTGGGCGGTGCGCACCCGCATCCATCCCAACGCCGTGTCGATCATCGGGCTGGCCTTTGCCGGCGGTGCCGGCACCGCCTATCACTATTGGCGGTCGCCATGGCTGGTGTTGCTCGGCTTCGCGCTGACCGTTGCCTGGCACGTCTGCGACGGCCTCGACGGGCAATTGGCGCGGGCCACCGGCCGGGCGTCGGCCCTCGGGCGGCTGGTCGATGGGGTGTGCGATTACCTCGCTTTCTTCGCTATCCTGATTCCGGTCGCGACGAGCTTCCCGGATTGGGGTGACAAGCTCACCCTGTGCCTGACGGCCGGCGCGGCGCATGCTTTCCAGGCAGCTTATTACGAAGGTGTGCGCGACGCCTGGGTCCGCCGCTCGCAAAACTATTTCGAGCCGCGGGCGCGGCCCGCCCTCGGCAATTTCCTCGAGCGCGGCCACAATGCACTGGAGCGGCTGATCAGCGGCCGTGGTCCCCTCGACGCCATGCTGCGCGTCGAACCCGCGCGGCTGCCGGCGGCGCTGGCCGCGACCGCGCCGTGGGTCCGCGCGCTGCAACCGCTGTCGGCGAATGGCCGGACGCTGGTGCTGCCGCTGTGCTGCCTTTTGGGGCACGCCGAGTGGTTCTGGTGGTGGGAGTTGGTGGGGCTGAATATTTATGCTGTTTTCGTGACAATCGGCCTTCGAAATGCCGAAGGGCGCATTGTCGCGGGCAGAGCCGGGATGCTACACCGGGATCACCGCCGACCGGGAGGGGATAGCGGGTTCGAAGGGGCGGAATGAGCGACGAAGATCAGGACGAGCGGCCGCGACGCTGGCCGGCCCTGCTGCTGTTCGCAGCCGCGCTCGTCTGGCTCGGCGCCGCCGCGACGATCACGCTGGCGGGCGCGCAAGACTATGCGACGCTGGCCACTCAGCCGCTACGGGACGGCCTGGTCATCGTCGGATCGTTCGTGCTGCAGATGCTGCCGCCGCTCGCGGTCGCGGTGCTGGCGCTGCAGGTCGCCCTGCGCCAGCGGCCGCAGACCCGTCAGGCGCTGATCGCGCTCGAGCAGCGGCACGGCGCGGCAATGACGGCGACGCTCAGCATCGCCCGCGATCTCGAGACGGTCGACACGATGCTCGACCGGATCGGCGAGCGGGTGGCGGCGCTGCGCGATGCCGCCGCGGTGCAGGGCGGTGGACTGAGCGCCAGCGCGACCCATCTCGATACTGCCGCCGGGCGGCTGGTGGAGAGCGCCACCCGCGCGCGTGATGCCGGCTTGGCGCTGACCGATTCGCTGCCCGAGGCCGACGCCCGGGCGCAGCGCCTGACCACCCTGCTCGATAACAGCGGCCGCGAGTCGAAGCGGCAGCTCGGCGAAGTCGAATCCATGCTGACCGGCCTTGCCGCCGCCACCGAGGACGCCGCGGCACGGCACCAGGCAGCAGTTGCGGGCGCGCAGGAACGACTGGTCGCGCTCGGCACGCTGGCCGACCGCACCGCCGCCCGCGTCGGCGAACAGGGGGCAGCACTCCGCGCCGATGCCGATGCCGCGCTGATCGCCACCACCGCCGCGCTCGACACCACGCGCGCTGGCGTCGACGCCCAGACCGCGTCGCTGCTCGCCAGCATCGACCAGGCCCGCGTCGCGCTCGACCATATCGGCGGCGAGGCGATGCGCGTCATGCAGAGCCGTCTTGACCGGCTGCTCGAAGCCGCGGACACGCTCGGCCAGTCGCTCAGCGAGCAGGACGCGCGCTCGAAGATGTTCATCGACACGGTCGAGCGCAGCTTCGGCGTGCTCGACGCCAAGCTCGGCAACGCCACCGCCAGCGGCAAGGCCGCGCTCGACACGCTGGGCATACACATGGAGGGCGTCCGCGACACCGTGCATCGGCTCGGCGATCCGCTGGTCGCGACGCAGGCGACGGTCGCTGACATCGAAGCGTCGGTGGCGCGGCTGCAGGAGGCGGCCACGGCGGCGATCCGCAGCCTGGGCAGCGACCTGCCGGCCAGCCACGACGGCGTCCGCGCGCTTGCCGACGATGTCGGTGAGGTCCGTGACCGCCTGACCGCGCTGATCGCGCCGGTTGACCTGACCGACGCCGTTGTCGAGCGTATCGCCGGCCGCCTGACCGACGCCCGTAGCATCGCCGCCGACGTAGAGACCGCTACCGGCACCGGCGCGGTGACCGCGTCGAACCAGCTGATCGAGGTGCTCGGCCGGGTCCGGGAGGTCGCCGCCGCCACTGCGGGCACGATGCGCGAGACGCTGGAGGCCGTCGTCGCCGAGGCGCAGCAGGCGCTTCACGAGGCCGGCGGCCACACCGCTCGCGCCGCCTTCGGCGACCCGATCCGCGCCGAGCTGGAAGCGGTTCATGCCGCAACCGACCGCGCCGCCGTTGCCGCCCAAGGCGCGTCAGACCGCGTCAGCCAGCGCCTGCTCGGCCTCGCCCAGACCGTCGCCACCGTCGAGGCGCGCATCGATCAGGTCGACACCGCTTATGACGTCAAACTGCGCGACGATCTCGCCCGGCGCTCGCAAGACCTCGTAGTGTCATTGAATGCCGCCGCCATCGACATCGCCCAGCTGCTCGAGGTCGAGGTCGGCGACGCGGCCTGGACCGATTATCTGCGCGGCGACCGCGGTGTCTTCGCGCGGCGGGCGGCGAAGCTGCTCGACGCCGGCTCGGCGCGCAAGATCGCGCGCCACTTCAGTCATGACGATCCGTTTCGGGAGCAGGTCGTGCGGTTCATTACCGAGTTCGAAACCCTGCTCGGCCGGGTCAACACCGACCGCGAGGGCAAGGCGCTCGCCGTCACGCTGCTGACCAGCGACATCGGTAAGCTGTATGTCGTGCTATCCGAAGCGACGGGGAAACTGCGGTGACGACGAACGTGATCCTGACGGTTGTCGGCAGCGACCGTCCCGGCCTGACCGGCACGCTGGCCGACGCGGTGCTGGGTGCCGGTGGCAATTGGCTGGAAAGCCATCTGGCGCGGCTGGGCGGCAAATATGTCGGCTCGGTGCTCGTCGAGCTGCCCGCCGAACGCCTGCCGGCCCTTGGCGACGCGGTGCGCGCCATCGACGCCGCCGGGCTGACCGTCACCATCGTCGAGGCCGGCGCCACTGCCCCCGTGGCAGGTCATGCCCTGAACCTCGAGGTCGTCGGCCAGGACCGGCCCGGCATCGTCCGCGAGGTCACCGCCGCGCTCGCCACGCTGGGGGTTAACATCGACGAGTTCAGCAGCAATGCCGAGCACGGCTCATGGTCAGGCGAACGGCTGTTCCGCGCCGAAGCGGTGCTGTCGGTCCCCGACGCCGTCGGCAGCGACGCGGTACGCGACGCGCTTGAACGCATCTCCGGGGACATCATGGTTGACTTCAGCGTTTCCGCAGGCGGTTAGCCCCAGCCGGGGATGTCGTCGAGCGTCACCCAGCCTTGAAAGTAATTGGCGTAGAATAGCGCAAACAGCGTCGTTGCGATCGCCGTCGTCCATGCCACCTTGCGCCACAGCATCGGGTTGGCGGGCGCACTGTCGGCTTCGCCCTTGGCGCGGGGGACGCCCGCCTCGTCACTGGTACGGACGCCCCACGGCAACACCGCGAACAGGGTCAGCGTCCAGAACAGCGCATAGATGGCGAAGGCGGAGACGAGCCTCAGAGCTGCACCACCTGGACGTCGGTCACCGGCTTCTTGCCGGTCCAGTCGCGCGCCACCCGACGGACCGCGATGCGAATCCCTTCCGCATATTTCTCGGCATTGCGCGAGTCGCCGCGGCCCGCCTTGCCGGCGGCTTCGGCCATCTCGGCGAGGAAGTCGTCACGGTCCTCCTCGACCGGCACGCCTTGCATGATGATCGAAGGGGCCGCAGCTAACCGCCCGGCCTTGTCGAGCACCATTGTCGCCGAGACATAGCCGTTGTGCATCATGCGCCGGCGCTGCGTCATCGTCGCACCGTCGGCGGGCAGGATGACGTCGCCGTCGAGGACCAGCCGGCCGACCTTCTCATGGCTGAGCAGCTTTGGCCCGTCGGGCGCGAGGCGGATCGCGGAACCGTTGACCGGCACCATCGCCTTGGGCACGCCGTTGTCGAGCGCCAGCGTCGCATGCGCCTCCATGTGGCGGCGCTCGCCGTGGACGGGAATGGCGATGGCGGGGCGTATCCAGGCGTACATCTTTTCCAGCTCCGGACGGCCGGGGTGGCCCGAGACGTGGACGTGCGCCTGCTTCTCGGTGATGACCTCGATGCCGCGGGCGGCGAGCGCGTTCTGAACCGCGCCGATGGCGAGTTCGTTGCCGGGAATCTGCTTTGACGAATAGACGACGAGGTCGCCGGGCGAAAGCTTCAGATGCGAGTGGTTGCCCGCCGCGATCCGGCTGAGCGCGGCGTTGGGTTCGCCCTGCGCGCCGGTGCAGACGATCAGCAGCGACGACGGATCGGCCTTGGCGGCGTCCTCGAAGCTCATGATCGGCGGCAGGTCCTTCAGGTAACCCGCGGCCTTGGCGGTCTGCGTGATGCGGTCCATCGAGCGGCCGACGAGCACGAGGTGACGCCCGGTGCTCTTGGCGACCTCGCCGAGCGTGTGGACGCGGGCGGCGTTGGACGCGAAGGTGGTGACCAGCACGCGGCCGGTGGTGCGGGCCGAGATCAGGTCGCTGAGCCCAACGCGGACGCCCTCCTCGGAGCCCGAGGCCTCGGTGTTAAAGACGTTGGTCGAATCGCCGACCATCGCCAGCACGCCCGAATCGCCGATGGCGCGCAGCTCCGCCTCGGTCGACGGCGTGCCCATCTGGGGCATGTCGTCCAGCTTCCAGTCGCCGGTGTGGAAGACGCGGCCGTACGGCGTGTCGATGACCAGCGCATTGCCCTCGGGAATCGAGTGAGCCAGCGCGGCGTAGCGGAACTTGAAGTCACCGAGCTGGAGCGTGCCGCCCATCGGAATGATGTTGAGCTTGAGCTTGGCGGCGTCGCCACCCTCCTCCTCCAGCTTCTTGCGGATCAGTCCGGCGGTGAACGGCGTCGCGTAGAGCGGCACGCCGAGATCGGCTGCGAGGTAGGGGATCGCGCCGATATGGTCCTCGTGGCCGTGGGTGAGGACGATGCCGAGCAGGTCCTTGCGGCGCTCCTCGATGAAACTGAGGTCGGGCAGGATCAGGTCGACGCCGGGATAATTCGGGTCGGCGAAGGTCATGCCGAGATCGACCATCACCCACTTGCCGTTGCAGCCGTACAGGTTGACGTTCATCCCGATCTCGCCGGAGCCACCGAGCGGCAGGAAGATCAGTTCTTTACCAGGTGTCATTAATCTCGTTTCTTAGTGTTGATGGCGTGGAGGCGGATCAAACCGCGAATGGTGAGGTCGCCATCGACCAGATCGATGGCCTTTGTGTGGCGGTTGAAGAGCGTGGCGAGGCCGCCGGTGGCGATGACCGTTACGGGTCGCCCGATCTCCGATGTAATGCGCGCGACCAATCCTTCAATGAGGCCGACATAGCCCCAAAACACGCCCGACTGCATGGCGTGGACGGTGTTCTTGCCGATAACCGAGCCGTTGCCGCCCGGCGGCTCGACCGCGATGCGCGGCAATTTGGCCGCCGCGGCGTAGAGCGCGTCCATGCTGAGGTTGATGCCGGGCGCGATGACCCCGCCCTGGTAGCTGCCGTCCGCCGCCACGACGTCGAAGGTCGTCGCGGTGCCGAAGTCGACGACGATTAGATCGCCCGAATGCGCGGCATGGGCGGCAACGGCGTTGACGATCCGGTCCGCGCCCGCCTCCCCCGGGTTGGGCAGGTCGATCCGCATGCCGAAGTCGAGCTCGCCGAACGCCACCACCAGTGGCTCGACGTTGAAATACTTGCCGCACAGGCGCTGCAGGTTGAACAACGTCGGCGGCACCACCGTGGCGATGATCGCCGCGTCGATATGCGCGCGCTCGACGCCTTCTAAGCTCATCAGCTGGTTCAGCCAGACCGCGTACTCATCGGCGGTGCGGTTGTCGTTGGTGGAAATCCGCCAGCGCCACTTGATCTCCTCGCCCTCGCACAGTGCGAAGACGATGTTGGTGTTGCCGACGTCGATGGCGAGCAGCATCGTCAGACCCCCGCGAAGACTTCGCCGGCATGAATCGCGCGAAGCGTGCCGTTGTCCAGCCTGAGCTGCAGCGCGCCGTCGGCGGCCAGACCCTCGAACACCCCGCTCAACGTCTCGGTGCCGAGCCGCGCCACCAGCGGCAGGCCGAGCCCGGCGGCACGGGCGAGCCACGTCTCGCGGATCGCGGCAAAGCCCTCGGCCTGCCACTCGGCGCGGGTCGCCGCGAAGGTCGCCGCCAAGCGTTCCGCGACCGCACCTGCTGGCGGCGGCAAAAGACCGGCCCCGGCAAGCGATGTCGCGGGACGCTCGCTGTCGCCCGGATGCGCGGCGAGGTTGACGCCGAAGCCGATGACCGTCGCGCCGAGTTGCCCTTCGAGCAGGATACCCGCAACCTTGACTGCGCCGAGCATCACGTCGTTGGGCCATTTGAGCGTCAGTCGGTCGAAGGCGACCCAGGTGTCGAGCGTGCGCGCCAGCGCCACAGCGGCGACGAACGACAGCTGCTGCGCCGGCCCCTCGCCCGGACGCAGCTTGACCAGCACGCTGGCGAACAAGTTGCCGGGCAGCGAACTCCACGCCCGGCCCCGCCGGCCGCGCCCGCCGGTCTGCACGTCGGCGCGCACCCACGTCTCGTCCGGCAGGTCGGCGAGCCGTTCGGCCAGCCAGTCGTTGGTCGAGCCGACGGTATCGAGATGGGTGATCGTCGGCAGGGCTAGAACAGCGCGGTGGCCGCGTCCCGTGCTGCCCCGGCCAGCGGCCCGATCGCCAGCATGCCGAGCGGCGAGCAGACCAGCGCCGCAATGCCGATCAGCGCGGCGTTGACGGCACTGTTCGACGCCGCGAATGCCGGTCCGGGCTCGTCGAAGTACATCGCCTTGATGACCCGCAGGTAATAATAGGCCCCGATCACCGACGCGACGACGCCGACCACCGCCAGCAGGTAAAGCTCCGCTTCGATGGCCGCGGTGAACACCGCGAACTTGGGCCAGAAGCCGAGCAGCGGCGGGATGCCGGCGAGCGAGAACATGAATACCGCCAGCGCCGCCGCCAGCCCCTTGCGGCTGCGCGACAGGCCGGCGAGGCTGGCCAGCGTCTCGACCGGACGCCCGTCCGCGTCGCGCATCTGCAGCACGCACAGGAAGCTGCCCAGCGTCATCACCAGATAGACCGCCATGTAGAACAGCACGCCGGTAATGCCCGCGATCGTGCCCGCGGCCAGCCCGATCAGCGCGAAGCCGACGTTGGCGATGGACGAATAGGCGAGCAGGCGCTTGATGTTGGTCTGGCCGATCGCGCCGGCTGCACCGAGCAGCATCGAGGCGATGGCTACGAAGGTGACGATCTGCCGCCAGTCGAAGGTCATGCCGCCGAACGCCTCGACGCAGACGCGGACCAGCAGGCCCATCGCCGCCGCCTTGGGAGCGGCCGCGAAGAACGCCGCGACCGGGGTCGGCGCGCCCTCGTAGACGTCGGGCGTCCACATGTGGAACGGCACCGCCGACACCTTGAACATGAGGCCCGCGAGGATGAACACCAGCCCGAACATGATGCCGGTGGACCGGGTCGCGTCGCCCAGCACGGCAAAGTCGGTGGTGCCCGCGAAGCCGTAAACCAGGCTGATGCCGTACAGCAGGATGCCCGACGCCAGCGCGCCGAGGATAAAATATTTTAGGCCCGCTTCGCTCGACTTCGCCTCGTTGCGGTGGAAGGCGGCGAGCACATAGGCGGCGAGGCTCTGCAGCTCGAGGCCGATGTAGAGCGACAGCATGTCGTGCGCCGACACCATCATGCACATGCCGAGCGCACTGAGCACCAGCAGCACCGGATATTCGAAGCGCCCGGTCTCGGTCGTCGCCAGATAGGGCAGCGCCAGCACCGCGCTGACGGCGGCCGCACCGAGGATCAGTACCTTGAGGAACACCGAGAAACCGTCGGCGATGTACAGCCCGCCGAACGCAAGGCCGGGCACGCCGGTGACGGCGGCGAACCCGGCGATGGCGAAGATCAGCACGCAGACCCAGGTCAGCGGCACCAGGCTGCGGTCGCCGCGGAACACGCCGAGCATCAGCGTGAACAGCGCGCCGACGGTCAGCACCAGTTCCGGCGCGGCGATCTGGATGGAGGCGAAGGTCTGGTTCATCGCGCCGGTCCGGCACGGGCCGGCACCACCGCCGGCAGCAGCAGCGCGGCGCGCTCGACCCGTGCCAGGATCGACGCGACCGGCGCGTGCAGCGGCTTCATGAAGCTTTCCGGATAGATGCCCATCCACAGCACGGGCACGGCGGCGGCGAGCAGGATGCCGGCCTCGCGCATCGACAGGTCGGGCATCGCGGCAGCATCGGCATGAACCAGCTTGCCGTAGATGACGCGGCGGTACAGCCACAGCATGTAGGCGGCACCCAGGATGATCCCCATCGTCATGCCCGCGCCGAGCCAGGCCGAGGTGCGGTAGCTGCCGGTCAGCACAAGGAACTCGGCGACGAAGCCGGCGGTGGCGGGCAGCCCGACCGACGCCATGGTGAACAGCAGGAAAAAGAGGGCGTAGCGCGGCATGTTGTCGGCTAGCCCGCCGTAGCGCGCGATCTCTCGGGTGTGCAGTCGGTCGTAGACGACGCCGACACACAGGAACAAAGCGCCGGAGATGACGCCGTGGCTGAGCATCATGACGATGCCGCCCTCGACCCCTTGGGTGTTGAACACGAACAGCCCGGCGGTGACGAACGCCATGTGGGCGACCGACGAATAGGCGATCAGCTTCTTCATGTCGGTCTGCACCAACGCGACCAGGCTGGTGTAGATCACCGCGACCACCGACAGCGTGAAGATCAGCGGCGCGAACTGGGCCGAGCCTTCCGGGAACATCGGCAGCGAGAAGCGCACGAAGCCGTAGCCGCCGAGCTTCAGCAGCACGCCGGCCAGGATCACCGAGCCCGCGGTCGGCGCCTCGACGTGCGCATCGGGCAGCCAGGTGTGGACCGGCCACATCGGCATCTTAACCGCGAACGAGGCGAAGAATGCCAGCCACAGCCAGGTCTGGGCGGCGGGGTCGAAATCGTAGGTGAGCAGCGCGCGGATGTCGGTCGTGCCGGCGACGCCGACCATATAGAGCATCGCCAGCAGCATCAGCACCGAGCCGAGCAGCGTGTAGAGGAAGAACTTGTAGCTGGCATAGATGCGCCGCGCGCCGCCCCAGATGCCGATGATCAGGTACATCGGGATCAGGCCGCCCTCGAAGAAGACGTAGAACAGGAACAGGTCGAGGCTGGCGAAGACGCCGAGCATCAGCGTTTCCATCAGCAGGAACGCCGCCATGTATTCGGGCACGCGCTTCTGGATGCTGGTCCACGACGCGAGGATGCACAGCGGCATCAGGAACACCGACAGGACGATCAGCATCAGCGCGATGCCGTCGATGCCGAGGTGCCAGCTGAAATACGGCGCGAACAGCGGCAGGTTCTCGACGTACTGGAACGCCGCCGTCGAGTTGTCGAAGCCGAGCCACAGCGCGATGCCGATGGCAAGCTCCACCAGCGTGACGATCAGCGCGGTCCAGCGCGCGTTTTCGGCGCTGCCCGAGAACAAGATCCAGGCCGCACCGGCGAGCGGCAGCAGGATCAGGACGCTCAGCACCGGGAACCCCATCACCGGCCCGCCATCAGCGGCCCGAGCACCCAGGTCGCGCCCGCCGCCAGCCCGATCAGCATGACCAGCGCATAGGCGGTCAACCTGCCCGACTGAAATCGCTTGGCCGCAGCCGCGCCGTCGGCGACCAGCGCCGCGACGCCGTCCGGGCCGAAGCGGTCGATCAGCCCAGCGTCGCCGCGCATCCAGAAGAAGCGCCCGATCGCGAAGGCGGGACGCACGAACACCGCGTCGTACAACTCGTCGAAATACCATTTGTGGGTGAGGAAGGCGTACAGCCCGCGGTTCGAGGCGACGAACTTCGCCGGCAGGTCGGTCGAGCGCATGTACGCCCACCACGCGACGCCGAGGCCGATGAAGAACATCGCCGCCGGCGTCCACACGACCCATTCCGGAACGCGCTCCATCGCCTCGATCAAGCCTGTGCGGACGACGGCCGAGCCATTCCAGAACGCCGGGGCGCCCTCCAGCCCCAGGAAGCGGTCGTGGAACGCCCAGCCCGCGAGCAGTGCGCCGACCGACAATACGCCGAGCGGCAGCAGCATCGTCCAGGGGCTCTCGTGCGGGTGGTAGCCGCCGGTGCCTGCGGGGGCGGGCGCGTGGGGCACGTGGTCGCTGTCGGTCGTGTCCTCGGTATCGTGCTCGCCGTGCAGCGCGTGCTGGATATGCTCGCTCGCGCCCCAGCGGGGGGTACCGAAGAATGTCAGGAACACCAGCCGCCACGAATAGAAGCTCGTCAGCAGCGCGGCGAACGCCCCGACCGCGAACGCGACGCCCGAGGCCTCGCTGCCGTTGGCGAACGCCGCCTCGAGGATCGCGTCCTTCGAATAATAGCCCGCAGTGAAGAAGAAGCCGGTCAGCGACAGCGTGCCGATGGTCATCGCCGCGAAGGTGAGCGGGATGGCTTTCCGCAAGCCCCCGTAGAATCGCATGTCCTGCTCGTGGTGCATCGAGTGGATGACCGCGCCCGCACCAAGGAACAGCAGCGCCTTGAAGAAGGCGTGGGTGAGCAGGTGGAACATTGCCGCGCCGTACGCGCCCGACCCGGCGGCGAAGAACATGTAGCCGAGCTGCGAGCAGGTTGAGTAGGCAATGACGCGCTTGATGTCGGTCTGCACGCAGGCGACGGTCGCTGCGAACAGCGCGGTGGCGGCACCGACGTAGGTGACGACGGTCAGCGCGTCGGGTGCGGCCTCGAACATCGGCGACAGGCGGCAGACCATGAAGACGCCCGCGGTGACCATCGTCGCGGCGTGGATCAGCGCGCTGACCGGCGTCGGGCCCTCCATCGCGTCGGGCAGCCAGGTGTGCAGGCCGAGCTGCGCCGACTTGCCCATCGCGCCGACGAACAGCAGCAGGCAGATGATCGTCATCGTGTCGAACTGGCCGCCGAGAAACTCGATGGTGCTGCCCTTCATGCCGGCGGCTCCGGCCAGGATCGGAGTCAGCTGGACGGTGCCGAACACCACGAACGTCGCGAAAATACCGAGCGAAAAGCCGAAATCACCGACACGGTTAACGACGAACGCCTTGATCGCGGCCGCGTTGGCGCTCGGCTTGTGGTACCAGAAGCCGATTAGCAGGTAAGAGGCGAGGCCGACGCCTTCCCAGCCGAAGAACATCTGGACGAGGTTGTCGGCGGTGACCAGCATCAGCATCGCGAAGGTGAACAGCGACAGGTACGCGAAGAACCGCGGCTGGTCCGGGTCCTCCTCCATATAACCCCAGCTATAAAGGTGGACGAGCGCCGAGACGGTGGTGATCACCACCAGCATAACCCCGGTCAGGGTGTCGACCCGGAACGCCCAGTCGACACGCATGTCGCCGCTGACGATCCAGTCCAGCACCGGCACGGTGTAGGCCGCGCCGTGCGCCAGCCCGATGTCGAGGAACACCACCCATGAAAGCCCAGCGCTGACGAACAGCGCCAGCGTCGTGATGCCCTTGGCAGCGACATTGCCAATCATGCGGTTGCCGAGACCGGCGACGAGCGCCGCGACCAGCGGCAGGAAGACGAGGAGCTGGATCATCAGCCCTTCATCACATTGATGTCGTCGACCGCGATCGTGCCGCGATTGCGGAAATAGATGACCAGGATCGCCAGCCCGATTGCGGCCTCGGCGGCGGCGACGGTCAGCACGAACATCGCAAACACCTGGCCCGACAGATCGCCCAAGAACGCCGAGAAGGCGACGAAATTGATGTTCACCGCGAGCAGGATCAGCTCGATCGACATCAGCACGATGATGACGTTCTTGCGGTTGATGGCGATGCCGAACACGCCAAGCACGAACAGGATCGCGCTGACGGTGATGTAGTGCCCCAGGCCTATTGAACTTGGCCCGATCACAGTTTCACGCCCTCGCCGCTGACCGGCTGGACATGTTCGACGGCGTTGGCGGCGGTGCGCTGGACCTGCTTGTCGACGTCCTGCCGCTTGATACCCGGCCGCTGGCGGTGGGTCAGCACGATCGCCCCGACCATAGCGGTCAGCAACACGATGCCCGACGCCTGAAAGATGAACAGATATTTGGTGTACAGGACCGAGCCCAGCGCCTGGCTGTTGGTCATGCCCGCGAACTGCTCGAACGGCACCGCGGCGCCCTTGCCGGGCACGACGACGAGGTTGGTCGAGCCGGCGACGAACACCAGCTCCGACACCAGCACGACGCCGAGCAGCACGCCGACCGGCAACGCCTTGACGAACCCGGCCCTGAGCGCGGCAAAATCGATGTCGAGCATCATCACGACGAACAGGAACAGCACCGCGACCGCGCCGACGTAGACGATTAACAGCACCATCGCGAGGAACTCGGCCCCGAGCAGGATGAACAGCCCGGCCGCATTAAAGAACGCCAGGATCAGCCACAGCACCGAATGCACCGGGTTCCGTGAGAGGATCGTCAGTGCGCCGGAAAGCACGACGATGCCAGCGAACAGGTAAAAGGCGAAGGCGGCGGTCACGCTGGGCTGAAAGTCCGATTTTGCGGTGCGGCAGGGGGTGCGGCGCGTCCTAACGCCACGCTGCATCCGCCGCAAGGTTCGCGGCAATCACACGTTCCCACCGCTCACCGTTCTGCAGCAGCTTGTCCTTGTCGTAGATCAGTTCCTCGCGCGTCTCGGTGGAGAATTCGAAGTTCGGCGTCTCGACGATGGCGTCGACCGGGCAGGCCTCCTGGCACAGGCCGCAATAAATGCACTTGGTCATGTCGATGTCGTAGCGCGTCGTGCGGCGGCTGCCGTCCTCGCGCGGTTCGGCCTCGATGGTGATCGCCAGCGCCGGGCACACCGCCTCGCACAATTTGCACGCGATGCACCGCTCCTCGCCGTTCGGATAGCGGCGCAGCGCATGCTCACCGCGGAAGCGCGGGGATACCGGACCCTTTTCATAGGGATAGTTCAGGGTGATCTTGGGCCGGAAGAAATATTTCAATGTCAGGCCCAGCCCCTCGATAAATTCGAGCAGCAGCAATGACTTGGCGGCGCGCAGGACGGCGGTCACGGCCGGCTCTCCTTGTCGAACTTGGCGGCCAGGCCGGGGCCGATCTCGACCCGGCAGTCGCCCTGATAGAAATGATCGCGGTCGACCGACGTGCCGCCGATCATGATGCCCGCCGAGCCGGTCGCCGCGCCGACTGCCGGGTCGATGCCGCCGAGACTGACGAACGCCGAGCGGCCGGCGGACAGGCGCGCGGTCATCTCGACCCGCTTCGGCCAGGCGTCGGCCAGGTCGTCGAGGTGCTCTATCGGCAGGATGCGATCGGGGTCGTAGACCCTGAGCTGCGCCGCTCCTGCGGCACCGGGATTGGGCAGGTCGGCCCCGCCGGTCGCCGCCGCGGGCTGCAGCACCGTCAGCGTGTGGCGGCCGGTAATGCCCAGTTCGGCCGGCGTGCGCGCCTCGAGGTTGGTCACCCGTCCGAGCGTGCAGCGGATCAAACGGTCGGGCGCGGCGGTGGCGAGCGTCGTCGCGGCAACGGCGATCAGGGCGGCGATCATGCCGGCAGACTCGTGAAATGCCCGGTGAACATCAGCCAGCCGCTGACCACCACGACCCAGAACAGGCTGAGCGGCAGGAAGACCTTCCAGCCCAGCCGCATCAGCTGGTCATAGCGGAAGCGCGGCACCGTCGCCTTCACCCAGGCGAAGAGGAAGAACATGAAGGCGAGCTTGGCGAAGAACCAGACCCAGCCCGGCACCAGGTACAGCGGCGCCCAGTCGACCGGGGGCAACCAACCGCCGAGGAACAGCACCGAGGTCAGCGCGCACATGAACAGCACGTTCGCGTACTCGCCGAGGAAGAACAGCGCGAACGCCATCGACGAATATTCGACCTGGTAGCCGGCGACGAGTTCCGCCTCCGCCTCCGGCAGGTCGAACGGCGGGCGGTTGGTCTCGGCGAGCGCGGTGATGAAGAACATGATCGCCATGGGAAACAGCAGCGGATTGAAGATGTTGCCGTTCAGGACGCCGAGGATGTTGCCCTGCTGCGTCCGCACGATGTCGCCGAGGTTGAGGCTCTGCGCGTACAGCATGACGGTGACGAGGATGAACCCCATCGACACCTCGTAGCTGACCATCTGCGCCGCGCTACGCAGCCCGCCGAGAAACGGGTATTTGGAGTTCGAGGCCCAGCCCGACATGATGATGCCGTAGACGCCCATCGAGCTGACCGCGAAGATATACAGCAGCCCGACGTTGAGGTCGGCGAGCACCGCGCCCGAATTGAACGGCATCACCGCCCAGGCGATCAGCGCCAGCACGAAGGTGATCATCGGCGCGATGATGAACACGCCCTTGTTCGCGCCCGACGGCACGATGGTTTCCTTGAGGAACAGCTTGGCCGCGTCGGCGAAGGTCTGCAGGATGCCGAACGGGCCGACGACGTTGGGCCCGCGCCGCATCTGCATCGCCGCCCAGATCTTGCGGTCGAAATAGACCGCGAAAGCAACGCCCGCCATGACCGGCAGCGCGATCAGCAGGATCAGCGTGACCGTCGCGATGAAATAGCCCCAGTCGGCACCGAGATACTGCTGGAAGAAGCCGGTGTAGGTCATTCCGCTGCCTCCAGCAGCGGCTGGGCGTTGACGATCTGCTCGACGCACTCGGCCATCGTCTCGCTGGCGCGGGCGATGGGGTTGGAGCGGTAGAAGTCGGCGGCGGCGTTGCCGATCCGGCCCTTCGCCGCCTTGGCACGCGGCGGCTTGCCCAGCGTTGCCGGGGTCAGCCCCTCGCTCGCCAGCAGCGGCCACTCGGTGGCGATCCGCGCCCGCAACTGGCCGAGGTCGTTGTACGGCAGGCGGTGCCCGACCACGTCCGACAGGGCGCGGAAGATCGTCCAGTCCTCACGCGCCTCGCCGGGCGGGAACACGCTGCGCTGGCCGAGCTGGACCCGGCCCTCGAGGTTGACCCAGGTGCCGGGTTTCTCGCCGTAGGCAGCGGCGGGCAGGATGACGTCGGCGCTGGCGACGCCGCGGTCGCCGTGGGTGCCGATGTAGACGGTGAAATCGCCGCGCACGTCGATCTCGTCCGCGCCGAGGTTGAACAACACCCCTGCGCCCTCCGGCACGCCGCCGCCGATGCCGAGGTCGAGCGCGCCGACCCGCGACGCGGCGGTGTGCAGGATATTCCAGCCGTTCCAGCCGTCGCGGACGACGCCGAGCTTGGCGGCCAGCGCGCGCGCCGCGCCGATGTCCGCTCCTGCTCCGACGATCACGGCGGGCCGCTCCGCCTTGGCGAAAATTTCCGCCACCGCGTCGGGGAGCGCGCCGAGCAGCGCCGCGTCGTCGCCGAGCCACTCGACATCGTAGGTCAGGTCGACCGCCGGCCCGATGCCGAACACCCGGCCCCTGCCGCTCCGCACGATCTTGCGAATGCGCGTATTGACCAGGGGGGCCTCGTGGCGCGGATCGGTGCCGAGCAGCAGCACCACGTCGGCGGTTTCGATCCTGGCGAGCGTCGAATTGAACAGATAGCCGCCCCGGTCAGTGCCGAGGTCGCCCTGCCCGCTCGTCACCGTACCGCCCAGCGCGCCGACCAGGTCCTTCAGCGCCACCAGGTCCTCGACGCTCGCCAGGTCGCCGGCGAAGCCCGCCACGCTCAGCGTCCCCGCCAACGCCTCGCGGATCGCCGCGAACGCCTCCGCCCACGACGCCTTGACCAGCTTGCCGACCTTGCGGACGTAGGGCGTGTCGAGGCGGCGCTTCATCAGGCCGTCGATGGCGAAGCGGGTCTTGTCGCTCGCCCATTCCTCGTTGACGTCGTCGTTGATGCGCGGCGTGACGCGCATGATCTGCGGGCCGCGCGCGTGGAAGACGATGTTGGTGCCGACCGCGTCCATGACATCGATGCCGAGCGTCTTCTTCAGCTCCCACGACCGTGCCTCGAAGGCATAGGGCTTGGACGTCAGTGCGCCGACCGGGCACAGGTCGATGACATTGCCGCTCAGCTCGCTGGTGATGGCATGTTCGAGGTAGCTGGTGATCTGCATGTTCTCGCCGCGACCGATCGCGCCAATCTCCTCGACGCCCGCCACCTCCTCGGCAAAGCGGATGCAGCGGGTGCAGTGGATGCAGCGCGTCATCACCGTCTTGATCAGCGGCCCCATGTATTTCTCGGTGACCGCGCGCTTGTTCTCGTCGTAACGGGTGAAGCCCTTGCCGTAGGCTACCGACTGGTCCTGCAGGTCGCACTCGCCGCCCTGGTCGCAGATCGGGCAGTCGAGCGGGTGGTTGATGAGCAGGAACTCCATCACCCCCTCGCGCGCCTTCCTGACCTTGGGCGTCGTGGTCATGACGACCTGCCCGTCGGCGGCCGGCATCGCGCACGACGCGACGGGCTTGGGCGACTTCTCCATCTCGACGAGGCACATGCGGCAATTGCCGGCGATCGACAGGCGCTCGTGGTAGCAGAAGCGCGGAATCTCGACGCCCGCGGCCTCGCAGGCCTGCAGCACGGTCGCGCCCGCGGGCACTTCGACCTCGACGCCGTCGACGGTGAGTTTAGGCACTACCTCAGTCCTCGATCACGATGCCATCAGCGCAGTTTAGACTGGCGACGCCAACTCCACTCTTGAGCCGGACGCCAAAGCCCTTCCGCACGAAAGCTGCGACCCCATCAAGCGTTGCTACTTTGACCGCATTGGCATCCGTGTTGTGGCCTTTGCCCACCGTCATATCAGCTACACGATAATATCCGTCGCTGTACAAATAGGCCTCGCGGCGCTCGACGATGCCAGCGCGCGTTCCCCACTTTACGTGGTGTTCTTTCCAAACAGCTATGACGGCCATAACTACTCCGCCGCCTCCAGCATGCCTGGCACCTGAACGAACCCCTTGCGCCGGGCGATGCGCGCTTCGAGCTCGGGGCGGAAATGGCGGATCAGGCCCTGGATCGGCCACGCCGCCGCGTCGCCGAGCGCGCAGATGGTGTGGCCCTCGACCTCGGTGGTGACCTCCAGCAGCAGGTCGATCTCGTGCGGTTCGGCGTTGCCTTCGACGAGGCGCTCCATGACGCGCCACATCCAGCCGGTGCCCTCGCGGCAGGGGGTGCACTGGCCGCAGCTCTCGTGCTTGTAGAAGTAGGACAGGCGGGCGATGGCGCGGACGATGTCGGTCGACCGGTCCATGACGATGATCGCCGCGGTGCCGAGGCCGGACTTCAGGTCCTTCAGCGCGTCGAAGTCCATCGGGCAGTCGATGATCTGATCGGCGGGCACCAGCGGCACCGACGAGCCGCCGGGGATGACCGCGAGGAGGTTGTCCCAGCCGCCGCGGATGCCGCCGCAATGCGTCTCGATCAGCTCGCGGAACGGCACGCTCATCGCCTCCTCGACGACGCAGGGCGTGTTCACATGGCCGCTGATCTGGAACAGCTTGGTGCCCTCGTTCTTGGGGCGGCCGATCGCGGCGAACCATGCCCCGCCGCGGCGCAGGATGGTCGGCGCGACGGCGATGCTCTCGACGTTGTTGACCGTCGTCGGGTTGCCGTAGAGGCCCGCGCCCGCTGGGAACGGCGGCTTCAGGCGCGGCTGGCCCTTCTTGCCTTCCAGGCTCTCCAGCATCGCGGTTTCCTCGCCGCAGATGTAGGCGCCGGCACCGCGGTGGACGATGACGTCGAAGTCATAGCCGGAGCCGCAGGCGTTCCTGCCGATCAGCCCGGCCGCATAGGCCTCGCGCACGGCGGCGAACAGCACCTCGGCCTCGCGGACATATTCGCCGCGGATGTAGATGTAGGCGGCGGTCGCGTGCATCGCGAAGCCCGCCACCAGCGCGCCCTCGATCAGTTTGTGCGGATCGTGGCGGATGATCTCGCGGTCCTTGCAGCTGCCGGGCTCCGACTCGTCGGCGTTGATGACCAGCGTCGAGGGCCGCGCCGGGTTCGACACCTTGGGCATGAACGACCATTTCATCCCGGTCGGGAACCCCGCGCCGCCGCGGCCACGCAGGCCCGACGCCTTCATGATGTTGACGATCTCGTCCGGCCCGAGGTCGAGCAGCGCCCTGGTGTCGACCCAGTCGCCGCGCTTGCGGGCATGCTCCAGGTTCCACGGCTGGAAGCCGTAGAGGTTGGTGAAGATGCGGTCCTTGTCGTCAAGCACCGACCATCTCCTTCAGCGTCGTCGGGCCGCCCTCGGGGCAGCTCGCCTGCCGCCCGATCTGCGAGCCGGGCAGCGGCGTCTCGCCCTTCGCCAGCGCGTCGAGGATCGCGGTCATGCTGTCGTAGGTCAGGTCTTCGTAATTGTCGGCGTTGATCTGGACCATCGGCGCGTTGGCGCAGGCACCGAGGCACTCGACCTCGGCCAGCGTGAACAGGCCGTCGGCGGTGTTGCCGCCCTTGACCAGGCCCTTGTCCGTGCACGCCCGCATGATGTCGTCGGAGCCGCGCAACTGGCACGGCGTCGTCCCGCAGACCTGCACCAGATAGCGGCCGACGGGTTTAAGATTGTACATCGTGTAGAAGGTCGCGACCTCGTAGGCGCGCATGTACGGCATGCCGATCTGCGCGGCGACATACTCGATCACCGGCACCGGCAGCCACGCCGAACCGTGCTGTGCTGCCATCTGCTCCTGCGCCAGCCACAGCAGCGGCATCACCGCCGACGCCTCGCGGCCCTTGGGATAGAGCGCGATGAGCCGCGCCGCCTCGTTGGCGTTCTCGAGCGTCCACGCAAAGTCGCTATGGCGGCGCGGCGGGCGGGCAGCGCGGGCTTCGGCAACGGTATTGTAGGTGCCGGTGGTCACCGATCCACCTCCCCGAACACGATATCCAGCGACCCCAAAATCGCGGGCGCGTCGGCCAGCATGTGGCCCTTGCACAGGAAATCCATCGCCTGGAGGTGGCTGAAGCCGGTCGCGCGGAAGTGGCAGCGGTAGGGCTTGTTGGTGCCGTCGCTGACCAGATAGACGCCGAACTCGCCCTTGGGGCTCTCGGTCGCCACGTAGGCCTCGCCGGCGGGGACGTGAAACCCTTCGGTGTAGAGCTTGAAGTGGTGGATCAGCGCTTCCATCGACTGCTTCATCTCGGTGCGGCTCGGCGGCGCGACCTTGCGGTCGAGCGTCGCGATGCGGCCGGCGGGCATCTGCTGCGCGCACTGGCGGATGATGCGGACCGACTGGCGCATCTCCTCCATGCGGACCATGAAGCGGTCGTAGCTGTCGCCGTGCTTGCCGACGATGACGTCGAATTCCATCCGCTCATAGACCTCGTAGGGCTGCGAGCGGCGCAGGTCCCACGCCACGTCGCAGGCGCGCAGGCAGGGGCCGGAGAAGCCCCACGCCACCGCGTCGGCCTTGGAGATGGTGCCGACATCGACGTTGCGCTGCTTGAAGATGCGGTTGCCCGCGACCAGCCGCTGCGTGTCCATCAGCGGGCTTTCGTAGGTGTCGCACCACGCCAGGATGTCCTCCAGCAACCCGGTCGGCAGATCCTGGTGGACGCCGCCGGGGCGGAAGTACGCGGCATGCATCCGGGCACCCGAGACGCGCTCGTAGAAGCCCATCAGATGCTCGCGCTCCTCGAACAGCCACAGCAGCGGCGTCATCGCACCGACGTCGTTGGCGTGGCTGCAGACGCTCATGATGTGGTTGAGGACGCGGGTGATCTCCGCGAACATGACGCGGATATACTGGGCGCGCAGCGGCACCTCGATGCCCGACAGCTTCTCGATGGCGAGGACGTAGCTGTGCTCCATGCACATCGGCGACACGTAATCGAGGCGGTCCAGGTAGGGCAGCGCCTGCAGGTAGGTCTTGTATTCGCAAAGCTTTTCGGTGCCGCGATGGAGCAGGCCGACATGCGGGTCGCAGCGCTCGATGATCTCGCCGTCGAGCTCCATGACGAGGCGCAGCACGCCGTGCGCCGCCGGGTGCTGCGGCCCGAAGTTGATCATGTAGTTCTGGATCTGCGTGGGGTCCGCGCCCGGCGTCTCGGCCAGCGCGGCGCGCAGTTCGACCTGGTTGTCGATCATGGCGTCACCGGCTTCGGGGGTTCGGCGGCCTTCTCGTCGCCGGGCAGCACGTAGTCGGTGCCCTCCCACGGGCTGAGGAAGTCGAAGCTGCGGAAGTCCTGCGCCAGCTTGACCGGCTCATAGACGACGCGCTTGTGCTCCTCCGAATAGCGCAGCTCGACATGGCCGGTCAGCGGGAAGTCCTTGCGGAACGGGTGGCCGCTGAAGCCATAGTCGGTCAGGATGCGGCGCAGGTCGGGGTGGCCTTCGAACAGCACGCCGTAGAGGTCATAGACCTCGCGCTCCCACCAGTTGGCGCAGGGCCACAGGCCGGTCAGGCTGGCGACGGGCGCAGTGTCGTCGGTCGACAGCTTGACGCGGATGCGGCGGTTGGCGGTCAGCGACAGGAACAGATAGACGACCTCGAAGCGCTCCGCCCGGTCGGGGAAATCGACCCCGGCAATGTCGATCAGCTGCTCGAAGGCAAAGTCGTCGCGCAGCGCGGTGACGACCGCGATCAGAGTGGCGCGGGCAATGTTCAGCGTCGTCTCGCCGACGTGCTCGGTCAGCACCGCATCGGGGAACGCCGCGGCCAGGCGCTCAGGCAGGCCGGCGTCCGCCTTGTCGTGGGGCCAGTGCGCGGTCATCGCGAGCCAATCACCTTTCAAACGTCCCGGTGCGGCGCATCTTCCGCTGCAGCGCCAGCACGCCGTACAGCAGTGCCTCCGCGGTCGGCGGGCAGCCCGGCACGTAGATGTCGACCGGCACGATGCGGTCACAGCCGCGTACGACGGAGTAGCTATAGTGGTAATAGCCGCCGCCATTGGCGCAGCTGCCCATCGAGATGACGTAGCGCGGCTCGGCCATCTGGTCGTAGACCCGGCGCATGGCGGGGGCCATCTTGTTGCACAGCGTGCCCGCGACGATCATCACGTCCGACTGGCGCGGGGACGCGCGCGGCGCGAAGCCGAAGCGTTCGACATCGTAGCGCGCCATCGAGGTGTGCATCATCTCGACCGCGCAGCACGCCAGGCCGAAGGTCATCCACCACATGCTGCCGGTGCGCGCCCAGGCGAACAGGTCCTCGGTCGAGGTGACGAGGTAGCCCTTGTCGGTGACCTCCTTGCCGAGATCGGTGAGGAATTCGTCGCGCAGGCCGGCGGGAACGGTCAGCATCGAGGCCGGGCTGTCGCCGAGCACGCGTGCCTGCTGCTCCTCGGTGAGGCGGGTTTCGGTCATTCCCAATCCAGTGCGCCGATTTTCCAGGCGTAGACGAGGCCCAGCGCCAGTTCGGCGAGGAACTCCATCATCGCCCACCAGCCCGCCTGTCCTGTCCAATGCAGGCTGATCGCCCAGGGGAACAAGAAAGCCGCCTCGAGGTCGAAGACGATGAACAGGATGGCGACGAGGTAGAAGCGCACATCGAATTGCCCGCGGCTGTCGGAAAAGGCCGGAAAGCCGCTCTCATACTCGCTCAGCTTGGCGGTGTCGGGTTTGGCGGTGCCGGTCAGGCCCGAGATCAGCACCGGCGCACCGACGAAGATCAGCGAGAACGCGATCGCCACGCCGATGAACAGCAGGACGGGCAGATACTCGGCGGCAACAGCTGGCATGGTCGTTTTACGCCCGTAGAGCGAGGAATTCGATGGCTGGGGGCTTCTAGGCCCGCAGGGCGTTCGAGGCAAGGTTGTGCGGTGCGGCGAAACCGCTTTCCTGCGCCCTCCCGGAAGGGCCGACGCTAGGGCTCGAGCTTGTCGAGGCGTGCCTGCAACGCCGCCATCTGCGCCCGCAATTCGGTCATTTCGGTGGTGCCGTCCTTGTCCGCCTTGGCCGCGCGGCCGCCGAGCATGCTGGTCGCGGCCTCGAACATCGCCAGGTTCTGCTTGGCCAACGCCTCGAACGGCTTGAGCGCGGTCATCGGTAGCGTCGCCGCACCGCCGATCGCGCCCGCCATCGCCTCGCGGAACTGCGTCTGATTCTTGGCGAAGGCATTCATCGATGCCTCGAGGTAGTGTGGCACCATGGACTGCATCGAATTGCCATAGAGCGCGATGATCTGGCGCAGGAACGAGGTCGGCAGCATCGTCTGGCCGCCGTTCTCGCCGTCCATGACGATCTGGGTCAGCACCGAGCGGGTGATGTCCTCGCCGCTCTTGGCATCGAGCACCTGGAAGTCGCGGCCCTCGCGGGTCATCGTCGCCAGATGCTCGAGCGTGATATAGCTGGAGCTGCCCGTGTTATAGAGACGGCGGTTGGCGTATTTCTTGATGATCACCGGGGCCGGCTTGTCGGTATCGGGAGCAACTGGCGGAACGGTGGCGGCTTCGTCCATGTCTGGATCCGATCGAATTGTTGCCGCAGCAATAGCATGCGGCGATGCTGCACCGCAACGCAGCGCCGCCACACAAGCGCGGGGACGCGGGCCGCATCCGCTCGCTGGCTTGATGGCGCTGTTCGCCGAGGTCTGCGGTTCGGATACAGTGCGGCTGGCGCGCGCTCTGGCCGGCGTGCGGGCTTATCAGGCGCATCCCTATCGGCGAGAACTTGCGCCAATGCCCGTGGCGGCGCGCCGCGGCAGCGTGACGCTGCGCGACTATGGCGGTGCCGGGGTGCCCGCGGTGTTCGTGCCGTCGCTGATCAACCCGCCGACGGTGCTCGACCTTGCCGAGGGCAATTCGATGCTGCGCTGGCTGGCGCAGCATGGCGTGCGGCCGCTACTCGTCGACTGGGGCGAGCCGGGGGCGGACGAGCTTGGCTTCGGGCTGGACGAGATGATCGCCGACCGGCTGGTGCCGCTGCTCCGCGGCCTTGGCGAACCGCCCGTGCTCGTCGGCTATTGCATGGGCGGCACGATGGCGCTGGCGGCGGCGGCGCTGACCCCGGTGACGCGGCTGGCGCTGCTCGCGACGCCGTGGCGGTTCGACGGCTATGAGCCCGGGCGGCGGGCGAGCGTTGCGGACTATGCCGTCTCGGTGTTGCCGCTTGCCGAAGGTCTTGGTGCCGTGCCGATGGACCTGCTGCAGCCGGCGTTCTGGCGGCTCGCGCCGGACGCGACGGTGGCCAAGTTCGAGGCATTCGCAGAACTCGATCCGGGGAGCGACGCCGCTGCGGCGTTCGTGGCGCTCGAGGATTGGGCCAGCGACGGCCCACCCCTGGCGCTGCCGGTGGCGCGGGCACTGTTTGCGAATCTGTTCGCCGCCAACCTGACCGGGCGCGGCGCATGGCGGGTCGGCGGCGTCGAGGTGCGGCCCGAACGGTTCGGCATTCCCGTGCTCGACGTGGTGGCGCGACGCGACCGGCTGGTGCCGGCGGCGAGCGCGCTGGGGCTGGGCGAACGGCTCGACATCGACGGCGGCCATGTCGGCATGGTGGTGGGCAGCCGGGCGCGCACGCTGCTGTGGGAGCCGCTGGCGCGCTTCCTGCGCGGGGAGTAGGACGCCCACCTGAAATACTTGAGGAGTGAATCCATGACCGGAGTCGTCATCACCGCTGCCAAGCGTACGCCCGTCGGCAGCTTCATGGGCGCGTTCGCCACCGTCCCTGCGCACGAGCTCGGCCGCGTCGCGATCGAGGCGGCGCTGGCGCAATCGGGCGTCGGCGCGGACGAGGTCAGCGAGGTCATCCTCGGCCAGGTGCTGACCGCGGCGCAGGGCCAGAACCCGGCGCGGCAGGCGGCGATGGCCGCGGGCATCGCCAGGGAAACCCCGGCATGGGGCGTCAACCAGGTCTGCGGCAGCGGCATGCGTGCGGTCGCGCTGGGCTGCCAGGCGATCCAGGCGGGCGATGCGACGGTGGTCGTCGCCGGCGGGCAGGAGAGCATGAGCCTGTCGAACCACGCGCAGGCGCTGCGTGCCGGCACCAAGATGGGCGCAGTCGAGCTGATCGACACGATGATCAAGGACGGGCTGTCGGACGCCTTCAACGGCTATCACATGGGCATCACCGCCGAGAATGTCGCCGAGCAGTATCAGGTGACGCGCGAGAAGCAGGATGCGTTCGCCGTCGCCAGCCAGAACAAGGCCAGCGCGGCGCGGTCGTCGGGCCGCTTCGCCGACGAAATCGCGCCGGTGACGATCAAGGGCCGCAAGGGCGACACCGTCGTCGAGCACGATGAATACATCCGCGACGGCGCGACGGTCGAGGGCGTCTCGGGCCTGAAGGGGGCGTTCAAGAAGGACGGCAGCGTCACCGCCGCCAACGCCAGCGGCATCAACGACGGTGCCGCGGTGCTGGTGCTGATGTCGGCCGAGGAGGCCGCGCGGCGCGGCGCGACGGTGCTGGCGAAGATCAAGTCCTGGGCCTCGACCGGCGTCGACCCCGCCGTCATGGGCATCGGCCCGGTGACCGCGTCCCGGGCCGCGCTGAAGAAGGCCGGGTGGTCGGTCGGCGACCTCGACCTGATCGAAGCCAACGAGGCGTTCGCGGCGCAGGCGCTGGCGGTCGGGCAGGAACTCGGGCTCGACCCGGCCAAGGTCAACGTCAACGGCGGCGCCATCGCCATCGGCCACCCGATCGGCGCGTCGGGCGCGCGCGTGCTGACGACGCTGATCTACGAGATGGGCAAGCGCGACGCCAAGAAGGGGCTGGCGACGCTCTGCATCGGCGGCGGCATGGGCATCGCCATGTGCGTCGAGCGGGATTGAAACGAATGGGGCGGCAGGGTCTGATCCCCGCCGCCCGTTGAATTACGCCTTCGGGTGCGCCTTGACCCAGTCGAGGATCTTTTCCGGCGTCGACTCGATGTACGGGTCGCTGTCGGAGCCGACGTCGTTCTTGCCCGGCTCCTCGAAGATCGTCTCGATGGCGCCGTCGTCGATAACCGCCGAGTAGCGCCACGAGCGCATGCCGAAGCCGAGGTGCTCCTTGTTGATCAGCATGCCCATGCCCTTGGTGAAGGCACCGTTGCCGTCGGGAAGCATCTTGATGTTCTTGACGCCGAGGTCCTGCGCCCACTTGAACATCACGAAGGCGTCGTTGACGCTGACGCAATAGACCTCGTCGACGCCGCCTTGGCCCTTGATGTCGCCGTACAGGCTCTCATAGCCCGGGCACTGCTTCGACGAGCAGGTCGGGGTGAAGGCACCGGGCAGCGAGAACAGCACGATGCGCTTGCCCTTGAAGATCTCGTCGCTGGTGACGTCCTGCCAGCGGAACGGGTTCGGCCCCTCGACGGTCTCGTCGCGGACGCGGGTCTTGAAGGTCACCTGGGGGACGTGGTCGCCGACGCTGGCCATGAAGCTCTCCTTCTGGGGGGTGAAACGCTCGCCCCAATTGGCGCGGGCGTGCCGCCGTGGCAAGACCAAGCCCGCCATGAGGATCGACGCACCCGAAACGGAAATCGAGGACTGGTACGCGACGCCCGCGGGCCGCGAGGCGGCGCGGCTGCTCGCCCGCGCCGTCGCGCCGCTGCTCGCCCGCGGCCCGACGACCCGGCTGCTGGCGCTGGGGCAGACCGCGCCGGTCCTCACCCGGTTGCACGGGCTGCGGCACGAGCGCGTCGCGATGATCGTCGAGCAGGCGGCACGCTGGCCGGCGACCAGCCCCAATCGCGCCGCGGTCGCCGACCCGGAGCGATTGCCGTTCGGCGATGCGCTGTTCGATGATGCCCTGCTGATCCACGCGCTCGAACTGGTCGAGCGGCCGCGCACCGTGCTGCGCGAGTTGTGGCGCGTGCTGGCCCCGGCCGGGCGGCTGATCCTCGTCGTGCCGAACCGCGCCGGGGTGTGGGCGCGGGTCGAGGCGCTGCCGTTCGGGCGCGGGCATCCCTATGGCCGCGGCGGGCTAACCCGGCTGCTGGAAGCGAGCATGTTCGAGGTCGAGAGCTGGTCGACCGCGCTCGCCGCACCGCCGGTGACGCGGCTGAGGTGGCTGGAGCGGCCGCTGGCCCGGCTCGCGCCGCATCTGGGCGGCGTGCATGTCGTCGCGGCGCGCAAGACCGACGGGCTGAAGCCGGTCGGCAAGGTGGCGCGCGCGGTACGGCGCGAGGCGGCGGCGACCTAGCCCCGGCCCAGCACGAACATGGCGCGTTCGGCGCGCAGATTGGCGGCGGCGCGGACCTCGCGACCGCCGCTGAGGAACCGCGCCTGCTCGACGCGCAGGCCGAGGTCGCGGACCAGGGCACGGAAGTCGTCGACGGTGCACAGGTGGATGTTGGCGGTCTGGTGCCACGCCACCGGCAGCGTCCGGGTCACCGGCATCCGCCCGCCCGCGACGAGGCCGGCGCGGACCCGCCAGTGGCCGAAATTGGGGAAGCTGACCACCGCCCGCCGCCCGATCCGGAGCAGCTGGCCAAGCACCGCGGCGGGGGCGCGCATCGCCTGCAGCGTGTCCGACAGGATGACGAAGTCGAAGGCGTCGTCGGGATAATCGGCAAGGTCGGTGTCGGCATCGCCCTGCACCACCGACAGCCCGCGCGCCACCGCCTCGGCGACGTTCGCGGCCGCCAGCTCGATGCCGCGGCCTGCCACCTGCCTGGTGTCGCGGAGTTCGGCGAGCAGCGCGCCGTCGCCGCAGCCGATGTCGAGGACGCGCGCCCCAGCGGGCACTACGGCGGCGATGGCGGCAAGATCGGGGCGGAGCGTCATACCGCCGCCCGCAGAAAGCCGTCGACGACGCGGTTCAGTTCGGGCGTGTCGAGCAGGAAGGCGTCGTGGCCGTGGGGGCTGTCGAGCTCGACGAAGCTGACCTCCGCGCCCGCAGCGTTGAGCGCGCTGACGATGCGCCGCGATTCGACCGTCGGGTACAGCCAGTCGCTGGTGAAGCTGATCACCGCGAAGCGGGTCGGCGTGCCGCGGAAGGCCTGCGCCAGCCGCCCGTCGTGGGGGGCGGCCAAGTCGAAATAATCCATCGCCCGGGTGATGTAGAGGTAGGAGTTGGCGTCGAACCGCTCGACGAAACTGAGGCCCTGGTGGCGCAGGTAGCTCTCGACCTGGAAATCGGCGTCGAAGCCGAAGCCGAGCGCGTCGCGGTCCTGCAGCCGCCGGCCGAACTTCTCGGTCAGCCCGGCCTCCGACAGATAGGTGATATGCGCCGCCATCCGGGCCACCGACAGCCCGGAGGCGGGCGGCGCGGTATAGGCCCCGCCCTGCCACTGCGGATCGGCCATGATCGCCTGCCGCCCGACCTCGTGGAAGGCGATGTTCTGCGCCGAGTGCCGCGCCGCGCTGGCAATGACGACGGCGTTGCACACCCGCTCCGGACAGGATGCCGCCAGTTCCAGCACCTGCATGCCGCCCATCGAGCCGCCGACCGCCGCCGCCAGTTGCCGGACGCCGAGATGATCGAGCAGCGCGACCTGGGCCGCGACCATGTCGGCGATGGTGATGACCGGGAAGCGCATCGCATAAGGCGCGCCGTCGCCGGCGGCACTGCCGGGCCCGGTGGTGCCCGAGCAGCCGCCGAGCACGTTGGCGCAGACGATGAAGTGGCGCGCCGGATCGACCGGCTTGCCGTCGCCGACCATGCGCGGCCACCAGCCGGCCTTGCCGGTGCGCGGGTGGACGCTGGCGACGTGCTGGTCGCCGGTCAGCGCGTGGCAGACCAGCACCGCGTTCGATGCGTCGGCGTTCAGCGTGCCATAGGTCTCGTATGCGACCTCGACGCCGCCCAGCACCCGGCCCGAGGCCAGCGTCAGCGGCGCGGCGAGCTTGACCCGGCGGTCGAGGCCGAAGCGGATGTCGGGTGCGGACATGGGCCGCAGGGGTTACGGTCAAGGTTGCGTGGACGCAAGCAAGCGGCCAATACCCGCGGCCATGACCAACCCCGCCCCGCAGATGAAGCCCTGGGTCGAGGCGATCGCGCCCTACGTGCCCGGCAAGGCGAAGATCGCCGGCCGCGCCGTCGTCGCCAAGCTGTCGTCGAACGAGAATCCGTTCGGGCCGAGCCCGCACGCGGTCGCGGCAATGCAGGCGGTGCTGGGCAGCGCGCACCATTATCCCGACCCGCAGTCGACGGCGCTGCGCGAGGCGCTCGGCGAGTTGCATGGCATCGACCCCGACCGCATCGTCTGCGGCACCGGCTCCGACGAGATCATCCACCTCGTCGCCGGTGCGTTCGCGGGGCCCGGCGACGAGGTGCTACACGTCCGCTACGGCTTCGCCGTCTATGAGATCGCCGCCAAGCGCGTCGGCGCGACGGTGGTGGTCGCGCCCGACGACGATTACGGCACCGATGTCGACGCGCTGCTGGCGCTGGTGACGCCGCGGACGCGGATCGTCTTCCTCGCCAACCCCAATAACCCGACCGGCACGATCATCCCCGCCAGCGAGGTGCGCCGCCTCCACGCCGCGCTGCCATCGGACTGCGTACTGGCGCTCGACTGCGCCTATGCGGAGTTCGCCGAAGGCGAATACGAGGACGGGCTGAAGCTCGCCGACCAATACCCGAACGTCATCGCGATGCGGACCTTCTCCAAGGCCTATGGGCTGGCGGCGCAGCGCATCGGCTGGGGTTACGCACAGCCGGAAGCGGTGTCGGCGATGCACCGCATCCGCGCGCCGTTCAACGTGCCGACGACCGGCCAGGCAGGCGCCGTGGCAGCGCTCGGCGACCAGGACTGGGTGCGGATAACCCGCGAGCACACGCTCGAATGGCGGCGCTGGCTGGAAGCGGAGATCGCCAGCCTCGGCAACAAGGGGCTGCGCGCCATTCCCTCCGCGGCGAACTTCGTGCTGGTCGAGTTTCCCGGCGACGGCCCGCTGACCGCAGACAAGGCTAACGATGCGTTGCTGGAGGACGGCATCATCGCGCGCTACCTCGCCGTCCAGCAGATGCCGCGCTGCATCCGCATCTCGGTCGGCACCGAGGCGGAAACCCGCGCCGCGATGGCGTCGCTGCGCGCCTTCGTCGAAAGCGCCTGATGCTGCCGTTTGCCCGCGTCGCGGTGATCGGCATGGGCCTGATCGGTTCGTCGCTGACCCGCGCCATCCGGGCGCACATGCCGACCGTCGCACTGACCGTCCACGACGCCGACCCGGCCGTGCGCGAGCGGGTGCGCGACCTCGATCTTGCCGACGACGTCACCGATACGCCCGGGGCGGCGGTGATCGACGCCGACCTCGTCATCCTCGCGGTGCCGGTGCTGGCGATGATGAAGGTGGCGGCCAGCATTGCCCCCGACCTGCCCGCCGGCTGCGTCGTCAGCGACACCGGCAGCGTCAAGGCGAGCGTGCTCGCCGACCTGATCGAGGTGCTGCCCGAAGGCGTCGTCGTCATCCCCGCCCACCCGGTTGCGGGTACCGAAAACTCCGGCCCGGATGCGGGCTTCGCGACGCTGTTCGAGGGCCGCTGGTGCATCCTGACCCCGCCCGCCGGGGCCGAGCCGCTCGCCGTCACCCGGCTCACCGAGTTCTGGACCCGGCTGGGTGCGCGCGTCGAGACGATGGACGCCGCACATCACGACCTGGTGCTGGCGGTGACCAGCCACCTGCCCCACCTGATCGCCTATTCGATCGTCGGTACCGCGTCCGACCTGGAGGGCGTCACCAAGTCCGAGGTGATCAAATATTCGGCCGGCGGCTTCCGCGACTTCACGCGGATTGCGGCGAGCGACCCGGTGATGTGGCGCGACGTCTTCCTGTCGAACAAGGACGCCGTGTTGAGCGTGCTGCAGCGCTTTTCCGAGGACCTGACCGCGCTGCAACGCGCCATCCGCTGGGGCGACGGCGCGTTCCTGGAAGCGCTGTTCACCCGCACCCGCGACGTCCGCCGCGGCATCATCGACGAAGGCCAGGACACCGGCGAAGCGGACTTCGGCCGCAAGCACTGACTGCGGTTGCGGTGCGGCTCAGGCGGTCGCCAGCGCGGCTGCTTCGGGCACCGGGCGCACTGCCGAGCGCGGGCCGAGCCGCTCCAGCCACGCGTGGATCCAGTTGGCATCGATGACCGCCAAGTAGAGCAGGATGCAGGTCAGCGAGTAGGTCTGCAGCGGCAGCATGACGTAGAAGGCGACGTGCAGCGCGATCCCCGGCACCACCAGCCACTTCTGGAAGCGCCGGATCAACAGCAGCGGCAGCAGCAGTTCGAGCACCGCGACGGTCGACGCCATCGCCGCGGTCAGCCAGTGCATCCAGCCGGCGATGACGAAGTTCGAACCCCAGTAGTGAAACAGGAAAATCTGCTCGAGCCGGCTGCCGTTGAGGAAGTCGACGAAGATGGCGTTGGTCCCGGCGATGAACGCCTTGTCCCAGAAGGCGAAGAAATACAGCACGACAAGCTGCACCGCGAGCAGGCGCAGGGCGAACAGATTACCCTGTTCGGGTGGCAGCGCGGTACCGGCCGCGGCGGCGCGCCGCTCCACCAGCCAGCGGTCGACCGAATAGGATTTCTCGCACGGTGCGAGCGACAGGATGAAGGTCGCCGCTGCCAGGATGTAGACGTGGTGGTGATTCCAGGTTTCCAGGTTCAGGTAGATCGAGAAATAGTAATAAATTGTGAGGGTTAAGACACCAGTTGCGAATGTCGCGAGGCGCGCCCGGAAGCCGATGAGCATCACCGCGACGAGGCCATACAGCGCGATCGTCCAACCCGCCCCGAACTCTCGGATGCCGACCGCGGTGCCGAGATCGAAGCGGTACAGGATCAGCAGCGCCAGCCCGATCCTGATCAATCCCGCCGGGCGCGACGAACCGACATAGTCGAAGCACCAGCTCCAGATGCGTCGCCCGAGGCTCATCGTGCCGGTCCCGCGGCACATAACGGCTCGCTGCCATCGTAAAGTGTCTGCCAGCCGTGCTTGAGTGTCGCGATTCGGGCATTCAGGCGCAGCGATGGCGCGTCGGGTGAAGCCCTGCATACCCGCGCAACGACCGACGCCAGCTGCTCCGGTCCGATGATCCGGTAGTCTTCGATGAACGCCTTGTTGCGGTGAACGCCGACGTGGCGAACCTTGTGGCCCAGCAAGGCGAGATAATCGACTGGTACGCGCCTGCCGCCCGCGACGCTGGTGAACTCGGCGACGACGACGCCCTTGCCGATGGCGCTGAACATTTCCCAGTTGCGGAAGATGCGGATATTGCCGTGGAAGATCTGGTTGAAGGCCGGTCCGGCGACGATCACCGCCAGCAATGTGCCGAACAGACCGACGGCGAGCGGCGTCGGCCGCACCGGGTCAGACAGCGGCTGGTACGGCAGCTCGGGCGCGCCCACCAGCCGCAGCCGGTCAAACGAGTAGAAGGCACCCAGCGGCAGTAGCGCGCTGACGGCGGCGACCGTGCCGCAGAGCAGCGAATTGCGATGGTAGGACATCAGCCCATGGACCAGCATGGTCGCGCCCAGCACCAGCATCGAGCAGCGTGTCTTGACGCCTAGAGCGACGAGGATCGAGGCGCTGAAGAACAGGCCCGACAGCACCTGCCCCCGGATCGTCAGATCCATGAACAGCTTGTATTCATAACCCACAACGCCCCACACCGCGAAAAGCACGGCGAAGCGAACAAGATAGGCGTGATCTTCGATGAACGACGATCGGTCCATTTGCCCCCGGCAACCAAAGTGTAGCTAGGCCGCCGGCTCCCAGCGCAGAAAGCGCTTGCGGGTGTCGGCAGTCGGAACCAGGCACATCTCCTGCTTGCCGAACCAGCGATAGCGGCGCTTTCCGATGAAATCGTAAACGGCATCCCGGATGAAGCGCGGAACGATGCGGAACACCGTCAGCACCGGCCAGGCACCGTCGAGATCGCCGACGATCTGGAGCCAGGCGCTCGACCGCAAGTAAGCGCGGCCCTCGCGGATCAGCACGAACGTCGACAGGTCGAGATGCTCCAGCCCGTGTTGGCGCAGCAACTCGTGCCCCGCCGCCTCCTGCATCGGGGCGAAGCTGAACTTCGCCGCGGGGTCGCGCTGGATGATGAATTTGACCGAGTCGTTGCACAGGTTGCAAACGCCGTCATACAGCACCACACGATCGGGAATCGGCAAGACGGTCATAGGCATGACTTAGAGCGTTTTCCTGTGGTTGCAAGCAGATGGATAGTCCGGGACGGTAGCGGTTGACGCTTGCGTAAGCCGCCCGGTAGAGGTCGGCAAAGCCTTGGGGAGAGACAATGCGCGCGACCATGCCGCTAGACGACTATCGCGCCCTGGTCGGCGGCGAGGTCGGGGTCTCCGACTGGACTCTGGTCGACCAGGCCAGGATCGACGCGTTCGCCGAGGTGACCGGCGATCACCAGTTCATCCACGTCAACCCGGAGCTCGCGGCACAGACGCCGTTCGGCACCACCATCGCGCACGGCTACCTGACGCTCAGCCTGTGCTCGATGTTCGCGTACGGCGCGATGCCGTCGGTGGCCGGCGTCAGGATGGGGGTCAATTACGGTCTCAACAAAGTCCGCTTCATGGCACCGGTGAAGTCGGGCAAGCGGGTGCGCGGCCGCTTCACCCTGACCGACGTGACGCAGCGGCCCGACACCGCGTGGCAGTCGACCGTCAACGTCACCGTGGAGATCGAGGGCGAGACCAAGCCCGCGCTCGTCGCCGAATGGCTGACGCTGGTGTATCTGTGAGCCGCATCGGCCTGCTGCCGAAGCCCTGGCCGGAGCCGTTCGCCAGCGCGATGACGGCGGTGATGCCGCCGGGCGTCGAGCCGCTGAGCCTGTTCACCGCGCTCGCCAATTCGCCCCGTGCGTGGGAGAAGTTCTCCGGCGGCTCGATGTCGGGGCGCGGGCCGCTCGAGTTCCGCCACCGCGAGATCGTCATCGACCGCACCGCCGCCAAGACCGGCAACGAATACGAGTGGGGCGCACATATCACGATGTTCGCCGGCAAAGCCGGGCTGACCGCGGCGCAGGTGCGCTCGCTGTTCGACGGCGACGCCTACGACGGCAACTGGAGCGAGGCCGAAACCGCGACCATCGCCGCGGTCGACGCGCTGATCGACCGCAAGCGGCTGAGCGATGCCGAGTTCGCGGCGCTGGCCAGTCATTTCTCGACCGAGCAGATTCTGGAGATCGTCCAGCTGGTCGGCTTCTACCACGGCGTCGCCCTGATCGTCGGCGCGCTGGACCTGCAACCCGAGGCGGGGTTCACCCGCTTCCCCGACTAAGGATACCGCCATGCGCGAAGCCGTCATCGTCGCCACCGCCCGCACGCCGATCGGCAAGGCCTTCCGCGGTGCCTTCAACGCCTCGCCGCCGCCGGTGCTGGGCGGTCACGCGATCAAGCACGCGGTCGCGCGCGCCGGGATCGACGGGGCGGAGGTCGACGACGTGGTGTGGGGCGCCGCACTTCAGCAGGGCGGGCAGGCACCGAACATCGCGCGCCTGGCGCTGCTCCGCGCCGGTCTGCCGGTGACGGTCAGCGGCCAGTCGATGGACCGCCAGTGTTCGTCCGGCCTGATGGCGATCGCCACGGCCGCCAAGCAGATCATCGTCGACGGCATGCAGATCGCCGTCGGCGGCGGGCAGGATTCGATCTCGATGGTGCAGAACGAGAAGTTCCGCGTCGAGCCTGACCTCGGCTTGATGGCGATGCACAAGAACATCTACATGCCGATGATCGACACCGCCGAGACGGTGGCGAAGCGCTACAACATCAGCCGCGACCGCCAGGACGAGTATGGCTACCGCTCGCAGATGCGGACCGCCGCCGCGCAACAGGCCGGCAAGTTCGACGACGAGATCGTGCCGATGACGGCCAGGATGGGCATGGTCAACAAGGAGACCAAGGAGGTCACCTTCCACGAGGTGACGCTCGACAAGGACGAGGGCAACCGGCCCGAGACGACGCTGGAGGGGCTGAAGGGCCTGAAGCCGGTGCGCGAGGGCGGCGTCATCACCGCCGGCAACGCGAGCCAGCTGTCGGACGGTGCCAGCGCCTCGGTGCTGATGGAGGCGTCGGAAGCGTCGAAACGCGGCCTGACCCCGCTCGGTGCCTATCGCGGCATGGCGGTGGCGGGGCTGGAGCCCGACGAGATGGGCATCGGACCGATCTATGCGATCCCCAAGCTGCTCAAGCTCCACGGCCTCAGGGTCGACGATATCGGCCTGTGGGAGCTGAACGAGGCGTTCGCGGTGCAGGTGCTGCACATCGCCGACGTGATCGGCATCGACCAGGAGATCCTGAACGTCAACGGCGGTGCGATCTCGGTCGGCCACCCCTACGGCATGTCGGGCGCGCGCCTGACCGGCCACGTCCTGATCGAGGGCAAGCGGCGCGGGGCCAAGTACGGCGTCGTGACGATGTGCATCGGCGGCGGCATGGGCGCGGCGGGACTTTTCGAGATTTACTGAGGCGAGGCTCGCACACGCCCGACCCCGTCATTCCGGGCTTCGCCGGCACGACGGGGCGGGTTCGCGGCAGGCTCATGCCGATCTAGCCCCACAGCGCCGCGTCGGGCGGCCACACGTCGGAGCCCGCGAACCGCAGTCCGCCCGGCCGATCCTCGATCAGCAGCGGGCCGTCGAGATCGGCGAACTCGCTCTGCATCGCCACCATGAACGCCGGGGCGATGCCGAGCGAGGTCGACAGCATGCAGCCGGTCATCAGGCCCATGCCGCGCTGCCGCGCCGCCTGCGCCAGCGCCCACGCCTCGGTCAGGCCGCCGGCCTTGTCGAGCTTGATATTGATGTAGCGGTAGCGGCCGATCAGGCTGCCCAGCGTCGAGCGGTCGTGGACGCTCTCGTCGGCGCACAGCGGCACCGGCGAACGGATGCGGTCGAGCAGGTGGTCCTGCCCCGCCGGCACCGGCTGCTCGATCAGCTCGACGCGGAGCGCGTCGAGGCTGTGGGCGAGCCGCTCGATGTCCTGCTGCCCCCAGGCTTCGTTGGCGTCGACGATGAGGCGCGCATCGGGGGCGCCGCGGCGGACGGCGGCAACCCGCTCGACATCGCCCTCGCCGGACAGTTTCACCTTGAGCAACTCGCGCGCCGACACGGCACGGGCGGCGGTCTCCATCGCGCCGGGCTCGCCAAGGCTGATGGTGTAGGCGGTGAGCAGCGGCTGCGGCACCGGCAGGCCGAGCGTGCGCCACACCGGCACGCCCGCCTGCCTGGCCTCCAGATCCCAAAGTGCCGCATCGAGCGCGTTGCGGGCAGCACCGGGGGGCATCATTGTCAGCAGGTCGGCACGGGTCGCACCCGCCGCCACCGCATCGGCCTGCGCCAGAACCGCCGCCAGCACACCCTCGGCGGTTTCGCCGCGATAGTAGATGGCGGTGCCCTCGCCCCGCCCGGTGGCGCTGCCGTCGCGGACCTCGGCGACCGCGACATCGACATGCGTCTTGGCCCCCCGCGCAATGACGAAGCTGCCGCGCACAGGAAAGCGTTCGATACGGGCGGTCAGGGTGCGGGCCATGCGCGCGCCTGTAGCGGGGCGGCCCGAGTGCGGCTAGGCTGGCCCGCGATGTTGGAGCGGTTGCGCGATTGGGCCAAGGCCCTGGTTCTCGAAGTCCATGCCGTGTGGATCGCGGCGCGCGACCCGCGAACGCCGTGGGGAACACGGCTGCTCGGCCTTTTCATCGCGGGCTACGCCCTGTCGCCGATCGACCTGATCCCCGATTTCGTGCCGGTGCTCGGTCTGCTCGACGACCTGCTGATCGTGCCCGCCGGGCTGTGGCTGTTCGTCCGGCTGGTGCCCAAAACCGTCATGGCGGACGCACGGCTGGCGGCGGCACGGGCGGAGCGCAATCCGCGCAGCCATATCGCCGCGGCGCTGATCGTCGCACTGTGGATCGGCATCGCACTGGCGCTGGCGTGGCAATTCGCGGGGTTCAGTACATGGTAGACGAGCCCGACGACGACGAGGAAGAGGTCGGCCTCGATCCCGTCGTCACGGTGGCGCGGATCACCGCCATCGAGATGATGGTCGGGCAGATGATGATCACGCAGCTGCGCATCCTCGACCGGCTGAAGCAGATCGATCTCAGCCCCGCCTATATCCGCGAACTTGCCGAGGCCTATTCCGCCAAGGTCGATGAATCGACGATCATCGAGTCGTCGAGCGCGGTGGTGAATTATGAGTTCAAGTTGAACGTCATCCACCACCTCGAACGCTTTTTTGACGAGATGATCGCGCATCTCGAGGCCAATCCCTGAGGCGCGCTGGAGGCCCGACCGGGAATCGAACCCGGGTGCACGGATTTGCAGTCCGTTACGTCACCACTCCGCCATCGGGCCCCGATATGCGAGGCGCGGGGCATAGCAATCGCGCTTGGCGACCGCAACCGCGCTGCGCTAAGGCATTCCGCACGCGACCGGTTGCGCGGCACGTGTATTAGTCCTATAGGACAGTTTGAACGAACCGCCGGGATTCCTGCTTGACCGACTATGCCACCCTCCGCGCCACGATGGTCGCGAGCCAGCTGCGTACCGTCGGGGTCAATGATCCCGCCGTCGTCGCGGCGATGACGGCGGTGCCGCGCGAGGGCTTCGTGCCGGTTGGGCGCGAGGCGCTTGCCTATGCCGACGCCGCCGTGCCGCTGGGCGGCGGCCGCTATCTGGCCGAGCCGCTGGTCACCGGCCTGCTGCTGACCCATGCGCGGATCGAGAAACACCATCGTGTGCTCGTCATCGGCGCGGGCACCGGCTATGCCGCTGCGGTCATCGCCCGGCTGACGAATCACGTCGTCGCGGTCGAGGAGGATGCCGGGCTGGCCGCGCAGGCGCGGTCGCAGGGCGTCGCGATCACCGAGGGGCCGCTGACCGGCGGCGCGCCGGATCGGGCACCCTATGACCTGATCTTCTTCGACGGTGCGGTCGAGGCGGTGCCCGAGACCCTTGCCGCGCAGCTCGGCCCGCGTGGCCGCGCCGCCGGGGTGGTTCGCACGCCCGGCAGTCCGGGCCGCGCCACCGTCGGGCGCATCGTCGGCGGCACCATCGTCGGTGACGGCTTTATCGAAGTGCCGGCGGCCTTGCTGCCCGGCTTTGCACGCGCGCCGGAATTCACGTTCTGAGCGCCGGGGGAACCATGATCCGATATATTTCACTGGCGGCGCTGGCTGCTGCCCTGGTCGCCGCGCCGGTGGGTGCCGAGACACTCGCCCAGGCGGTCGCATCCGCCTACGACACCAACCCGGAGCTGGCGGCGCAGCGTGCGGTGGTGCGCCAGGTCGACGAGCAGGTGCCGCAGGCGCTCAGCTTCGGCCGCCCAACCGTCGATGTCACCGTTGCGGAGCAGCAGAACGGCGTCGACTTCACGGACAACGGCCGGGTCTTCACCAGTGGCCTCAACATCAACCAGTCGCTGTATCGCGGCGGCCGCACCAGGACCGCCACCAACGCCGCCGACGCGCGCATCCTGGCGGCCCGGGCGCGGCTGCGCTCGACCGAGAACACGATCGTCCTCGATGTCGTCACCGCCTATTCGGACGTCCTGCGCTATGCCCGGGTCGTCGATCTCAATGCCAATCAGGTCAAGGTGCTGGAGCGCGAGCTTCAGGCATCGAAGGACCGTTTCGAGGTCGGCGACCTGACCCGTACCGACGTTGCCCAGTCCGACGCCCGGCTGGCGAATTCCCGGTCCAACCTGATTTCCGCGCGCGGCCTGCTGTCGAACGCGCGCACGGCCTATGCGCGGGTCGTCGGCCACCTGCCCGAGGATCTGGCACCGACGCCGACGCTGCCGGTGCTGCCGGGCACGCAGGGTCAGGCGGTCGACTTCGCCAACGTCAACAACCCGGCGCTGATCGCGGCGCGCTTCGACGAGGCGGCGGCGCGCTACGACGTCAGCACCATCGAGCGTGAGCGGTTGCCCTCCTTGGGCATCGGGGTCGGGGCCGACTATACCAAATTCAACGGCGGCGGCGGTGGCGGCCGCTTCGTCCAGCAGGGCGCGTTCTTCACCCAGAACGCCGGACTGCAGCTGAGCGTACCGATCTACCAGGCCGGCGCGGTCGCATCGCGCGTCCGCCAGGCCCAGGAGCGGCGGTCGCAGCTGCTCGCGACGATCGGCCTGACCAGCCGCCAGGTCACCGAATCGGCGATCAATGCGTGGGTCCAGATCCGCACGGCGCGCGCGATCATCGAGTCGAGCCAGGTCGCGGTCGATGCCAACGCGCTGGCGCTGGAGGGCGTCACCCAGGAGAACCAGGTCGGAACCCGGACGATCATCGAGGTGCTGAACGCCCAGCAGGAGTTCTTGATCACCCAGGTCAATCTGGTAACGGCGCGCCGCGACGAGTTCGTCGGGGCCTATACCCTGCTCGCCGCGGTCGGCGCGGCGGAGGCGGCTGCGCTCGAGGTGCCGGTGACGGTCTATGACCCGACGGTCAACGCCGCCGCGGTGCGCCACCGTCTGATCGACCTTGATACGCCCCGGAACCTGCCGCCGCTGCCGCTGCCCGACAAGGCGCTGACGGTGCGTTCGGCCCCTATCGGACCGCAGCAATGAACGACGACGCGACCAGGGCGATGGACGAGATCATGGCCTCGATCCGCAGCGCCGTGACCTCGGGCGAGACGGTGCTGACCGCACCGATGCGCGAAGCCGGAACGTCGGACGCACCCGAGCAAGCCGCCACGCCAACGGCACCGCCGCCCGCGTCGCTGCCGGCCGGCGAGACATCGCTGGAGGGACTCGTCCGTGCGCTGCTCGAACCAATGCTCAAGGACTGGCTCGACGCCAATCTCGGTCGCATCGTCGAAGCCCGGGTTCAAGCCGAGATCGCCCGGCTGACGACACGCTGAGCGGCTGGGCCGCGCGCCGGAGGGGTGACGCCCCGCAGCGCCGCCGCTACACCGCCGCCACCATGACCATCATCGACAAGACCTTCGACCCCGCCGAGATCGAGGCACGGTTATACCCGCACTGGGAGGCGACGGGTGGCTTCCGCCCGGCCCGCCCGGACGCGACGCCGTTCACCATCGTCATCCCGCCGCCCAACGTGACCGGCTCGCTGCACATCGGCCATGCGCTCGACAACACGCTGCAGGACGTGCTGATCCGCTATCACCGGCTGAAGGGGCGCGATGCCCTATGGGTGGTCGGCACCGACCATGCCGGCATCGCGACGCAGATGGTGGTCGAGCGGACCATCGCGTCACAAGGCCTCAAGCGCACCGAGATGGGCCGCGACGCCTTCCTGGCGCAGGTCTGGGAATGGAAGGAGCAGTCGGGCGGCCAGATTACCCGCCAGCTGCGGCGGCTGGGCGCGAGTTGCGACTGGGCAAACGAACGGTTCACGATGGACGAGGGCTTCTCGAAAGCTGTCACCAGGGTGTTCGTCGAACTCCACAAGCAGGGCCTGCTCTACCGCGCCAAGCGACTGGTGAACTGGGACCCGAAGCTGAAGACCGCAATCAGCGACCTCGAGGTCGAGTTCCGTGAGATCGACGGGATGATGTGGCACTTCCGCTATCCGCTCGAGGACGGCAGCGGCTTCATCGCCATCGCCACCACCCGCCCCGAGACCATCCTCGGCGACGGCGCGGTGGCGGTGAACCCCGATGATGAGCGCTACCGGCATCTGGTGGGCAAGCGGTGCATCCTGCCCATCGTCGGTCGGTCGATCCCGATCATCGCGGACAGCTATGTCGAGGCCGACTTCGGGTCGGGCGCGGTCAAGATCACCGCGGCACACGACGTCAACGACTATGCCATCTACCAGCGCCACCCCGACGCCGGCATCCCGCTGATCAACCTGATGAACCCCGACGCGACGATGAGCGACGCGTGCCCGCCCGACTATCGCGGCCTCGACCGCTATGCGGCGCGCGACAAGGTCATCGCCGATTTCGACGCGCTCGGGCTTCTCGACAAGGCCGAGCCGCACCGCCACCAGGTGCCCTATGGCGACCGCTCCGGCGTCGTCATCGAGCCGTACCTGACTGACCAATGGTATGTCGACGCCGCGTCGCTCGCCGCTCCAGCCATCGCCGCGGTGCGGGAGGGCAAGACCCAGTTCGTGCCCAAGACATGGGAAAAAACCTATTTCAACTGGATGGAGAACATCCAGCCGTGGTGCGTGTCGCGGCAGCTGTGGTGGGGGCACCGCATCCCGGCGTGGTTCGCCGACGACGGGCAGATCTTCGTCGCCGAGGACGCGGCGGCGGCACAGGCGCTGGCCGGGCCGGGCGTCGCGCTGGCGCAGGACGAGGACGTCCTCGACACCTGGTTCTCGTCCGCGCTGTGGCCGTTCGGGACGCTCGGTTGGCCCGAGGACAGCGCCAAGCTGGCGCGGCACTACCCCGGCGACTTGCTGGTCACCGGCTTCGACATCATCTTCTTCTGGGTCGCCCGGATGATGATGCAGGGGCTGCACTTCATGGACGAGGTGCCGTTCCACACGGTCTATTGCCACGGGCTGGTCCGCGACGCGAAGGGCCAGAAGATGTCGAAGTCGAAGGGCAATACCGTCGACCCGCTCGGCCTGATCGACCGCTACGGGGCCGACGCGCTGCGCTTCACCCTGACCGCGATGGAGACACAGGGGCGCGACATCAAGCTCGACGAGAAGCGGGTCGAGGGCTACCGCAACTTCGCGACCAAGCTGTGGAACGCCGCGCGCTTCTGTCAGTCGAACGGCATTGCGGCCTCCACCAGCATCACGCCGCCGCCCGCGACGCAGGCGGTCAACCGCTGGATCATCGGCGAGGTCGCCGCGACCACCGCGAGGCTCGATGCGGCGATCGCGGCGTTCCGCTTCGACGACTATGCCGAGGTCGCATACCAGTTCGTCTGGAGCCGCTTCTGCGACTGGTATGTCGAGCTGACCAAGCCGCTGCTGGCGGACGGCACCGATCTCGAAGTTGCCGCCGAAACCCGTGCGGTGGCCGGCTGGGCGCTCGACCAGATCCTGGTGCTGCTCCACCCGGTGATGCCGTTCCTGACCGAGGAGCTGTGGCACAAGCTCGGGGACCGGCCCTACGACCTGATCGTGGCGCAGTGGCCGCTGACCAACCTGCCCGCCGCCGGTGACGATGCCGCCGAGATCGACTGGCTGATCGGGCTCGTTTCCGAGGTCCGGTCGGCGCGGACCGAACTCAACGTGCCGCCAGGTGCGAAACTGGACTTCGCGGTGGAAGGCGCCAGCCCGGCAACGCTGGCCCGGCTGCAGCGTCAGGCCCCTGCCCTCGCCCAGCTTGCCCGCATCCGGAGCGGTTTGGCCGGGGAGGGCGGCGGCGCGCTGCAGATCGTGCACGGCGAGGCGACCTACACATTGCCGCTGGGCGGTATAATCGACCTCGCCGCCGAGCGCGCGCGGCTGGAGAAGAACGCCCTCGCCGCCGAGAAGGACCGCGACCAGCTCGCCGCCCGCCTCGCCGCGCCGGGGTTCGTCGAGAGGGCCAGGCCGGAAGCCGTCGACAAGGCTCGTGCCGACATGGCGGCGCGGGCGGCAGAGGCGGAGCGGCTGCGCGCGGCGCTGGCGCGGCTGGGCTAGTGTTCTAGCAAACCGATCAGCCCGCGCTCGGCGGCGGTCAGGTATTTGGTCGGTCGCGGCAATGTCGCCCCCGCAAGGTCGAACGCATCGCCGCTGCTCAGCAGCTCCAGCAGTCTTGGATGGACGTAGGACTTGCGGCTGATCGCGGGCGTGTTGCCGAGCGCCTCCGAGACCGGCTCGAGCACCGCCTTCAGGGTCAGCGGCGCGCGTGAGCGGACGATCGTCTCGAAGGCGATGACGCTCGCCCCCCAGGTGCGGAAGTGCTTGGCCGAGAAGTCATCGCCCATCGCCGCCTTGATATAGGCGTTGACGTCGGCCGAGCCGATGCGGTGCGGCGTGCCCTCGTCGCCGACGAACTGGAACAGCGCCTGGCCCGGCAGATCCTGGCAACGTCGCACGATCCGGGCCAGCGCCTTGTCGGTGATGCTGACCTGCTGCTGCTTGCCCGATTTGCCGCGGTAGTCGAGCTTGACGGTGTTGCCGCGCACCGCGCCGTGGCGGTTCCTGAGTGTCGTCGCGCCGAACGACTTGTTCTCGGCTGCGTAACTTTCGTTGCCGACCCGGATATGGCCTTGGTCGAGCAGCCGCACCACCGCCGCCAGCACCTTGTCGCGCGGCAGGCCGGGCAGCGCCATGTCGGCCTCGACGCGGGCCCGGACGAGCGGCAGCGCCCCGCCGAACTCGACGCAGCGATCGTATTTGGCCAAGTCCTGCTGCAGCCGGTAATCGGCGTGATAGCGGTACTGGCGCCGCCCGCGCTCGTCATAGCCGACGGCCTGGAGATGGCTGGCGGGATCGGCCGAGAACCACACCCGCGCATAGGCCGGCGGCACCGCGAGTTTATTCAGCCGCGCGATCTCCGCCGCTTCGGTGATGCGCCGGCAAGTGGCGTCGAAATAATGCCAGTGCTTGCCCCGCCTGCGCCGCGTGATGCCGGGTTCGCTCGCGTCGCCATAGGTCAGCATGGCGGTTCGAACGAGCCGCCGCCGGATATCGTTCCGGCGGCGGTTCGTCGCGTCAGTCGATGACCGTCAGGAACTCGACGACCAGTGCCGCGGCGAGGACGGCGGGATCGGGATCGACCCGCACCGCCATCAGTTTCGCCTCGGCCACGATCTGGCCCGGCAACTCGAATTCGGCGTCGGGCAGCCGGTCGACCAGCCGGTCGAGCGCGTCGCCGATGGCCTCGGCATTACCGTGCAGCCGCAGATCGAACCGGTGACGCTCGCCCTCGAAGGTGGCGCTCGACCACGGCCGGCTGGCGATGCTCTCGACGACGAGCATCGGATACATCGGCACTGGGCCGCGGCCGTTGTCCACAAGCGCGGCAAGCTGCCGGATCAGTCGCCCGGCGACCCCGGACAACGGCAGATGAAGGGTGCGGTTGCTCATCGAACGGGCTCCTGCTGACGGTTGGACATGAAGGCGATGACGCGGCGAGTGGTGGCGTCGCGGGGTTCACGGCCGCGGCGCAGATCGAAGACGAACCGCGGATCACGCGCGGCCTCGCGCCCGAAGCGGCTCGGCGAGATGGCGGTCGTGCGCAGGTGGCGTTCAATTTTTGTCAACAATGGTGTCATTTGTGTTTCTCCCCCGACCCGAATCGGCATAAAGGAATATCCCCGTCCGAATCCTACTTGTCTAGGTAAAAGCCTATACGTATAGGATAAAGGCCGGGGGGCTTGGAGAGGAGGCTCCCGTGTATGGATTACCTGGCCGTCCGGAAGCGGCTGGATGAGCTGATCAACGAGCGTGGCGAGGACTATGCCTCGCTGTCGCGGCTGATCGGGCGCAATCCGGCTTATGTGCAGCAGTTCGTCAAGCGCGGGGTCCCCCGGCGTCTCAGCGAAGATGATCGGCGCAAACTATCCAAACACTTCGGTGTCGCCGAGCGGGTGCTCGGCGGACCCGACGACGAGCCCGGCGTGCGCAGCCTCGCGCTGCGTGGCGACGTCGCGGCGGGCGGTGCCGACTATGTCCTGATCCCGGCGCTCGACATCGGCGCGTCGGCGGGCAGCGGCTCGTTAACGGATGGTGAAAGTCCTATCGCGACACTGGCCTTCCAGTCGAACTGGGTCCGCACCATCGCCTCGGGGCGGCCGGAGGCGCTTTCGGTGATCCACGTCGAAGGCGATTCGATGCTGCCGACGCTGGCAGACGGCGACCATATCGTCGTCGACACCGACGACCGCGAGCGGCTGCGCGACGGCATCTATGTGCTGCGCACCGACGATGCGCTGCTGGTCAAGCGGCTGGGGGTCAACCCGGCCACCCGCCGATTGTCGATCAAGAGCGATAACCCCGCCTACCCGAGCTGGGACGACTGCGATCCGGCCACAGTCGCGGTCATCGGCCGGGTGGTGTGGGTAGGGCGGAAACTCAGCTAACCGCGGCGGCTGTCCCAGACCGCGAGCACGATCGCCGCGACGACACCGGCCGCAAAGCCGCCGAGCAGGCCCGCGGTCGCCTGGCTGAAGGCGACGCCGAGGCCCGCTCCGGTCAGAGTCAGGACGGCGAGCAGGCAACCGCCGGCAACGCGAGGGGGACGGTCTTCCATCGTCGCGCCTCTTACACGCGGGCGGCGGCAGCGCCAGCCGGAAGCACCGCTGCGACGGGATGACCCGCACCAGGCCGCCCCGGCTATGAAGCGCCGGGGTCGTCGGCTAGACCGGCGACGGATGGGTGTAAGGATCGTCGCGTCGGTATTGTGCGGAGTCGCCGCACTTAGCGCACCCGTGCGGGCCCAGACCGCGCCTCCCCGGCCGGTCATCGTCGCGCGACCCGAGACGCATCCGGCTGCGACGCCGACCATCGCCGCGCCGGACGCGCTGCAGGACGAAATGAGCCCCCTGCCCGGCGCGGTCGACTGGCCCGCCGCGGTCGCGACCACGGCTGGCGATGCCGATATCGCAAAGGACCCCGGCGACGTGCGCTACGAGGTGCAGCCGCAAGGCCTTGCCGAGATGGGGCTGGCGGCACGCTTCCGCGAGCTGTCGGCGCTGTGGGCCGGGCGCAACCAACCGGCCAACCTGGCGCAGATCAACCGCCGCGCCACCGAGGACCGCGACCTGATCGACCAGTTGCTGCGCGCCGAGGGCTATTACGGCGCGACCGTGACGGTGACGATCGTGCCGCCCGGCGGGACCGGCCAGCCGACGCGGGTGGCGATCAAGGTCGAGCCGGGGGCGCTCTACACCTTCGCGAGCATCGATCTCGACGTTCCCGCCGATGCTCCGAAGCCGCTGATCGAGAAGGCCCTGGGGATCGCCGCCGGCCAGACCGTCGATGCAACCGCCGTTGGCGCGGCGGAGGACGGCCTGCGATTACGGCTCGCCGACGCCGGCTATCCGTTTCCCAACATCGTCGCGCAGGATATCGTCATCGACCACGCCAGCCGCACCGCGACGCTGAGCCAGCGCATCGATCCCGGCCGCCGCGCCAGCTTCGGCCGGGTCCGCTTCGCCGACGGCGTGGTCAAGGCACCGTTCGACGACGCGCATCTGGCGCGGCTGGCGCGGCTGAAGCGCGGCGATCGCTACAACGGCGCCGACCTGGAGGACCTGCGCCGCGCGCTGATCCAGACCGGCCTGGTCGGCGCGGCGTCGATCCGGCCGGTGGCGCAGGATGTCGCGCCCGACGGCAGCCAGGTCGTCGATCTTGTCGTCACCACCGAGACCGCGCCGCTGCGCACCATCGCGGCGCAGATCGGCTATTCGACCGACCAGGGCATCCGCTTCGAGGGCAGCTGGCAGCACCGCAACCTGCTGCCACCCGAGGGTGCCGTCACCTTCCGCGCCGTCGCCGCCGAGCGCGAGCAGCTGCTCGGTGCCGAGTTCCGCCGCCGCAACTGGAAGAAGCGCGACGTGACGCTGTTGCTGCGCGCCGAGTTCAGCGCCGCCGCGCAGGATGCGTTCACCGCTCGCACCCTGACGCTGGGCGGCGCGATTGCGCGTGAGACCAACATCATCTGGCAGAAGAAATGGACCTACTCGTTGGGGACGGAGGTCGTCGTCTCATCGGAGAAGGACCGCAGCAATCCGACCGGTGGCTTCGATACCTATTACATCGCCGCCGTGCCGCTGGCGTTGACCTATGACGGCTCGGACAATCTGCTCGACCCGACACGCGGCTTCCGCCTGACCGGTCGCGCCTCCCCAGAGCTGTCCTACCAAGCCAAGGCCTTCTCCTATCTGAAAGCGCAGATCGACGGCACCGGCTACCTGCCGTTCGGTCGTGTCGTGCTCGCCGGGCGGCTGCATGTCGGCACCATTCTCGGTGCCAGTCGTGGCACCATCGCACCGACGCGGCGCTTCTATGCGGGCGGCGGCGGCTCGGTACGCGGCTTCTCGTATCAGGCGGTGGGCCCGCGCGACGCCGACAACAATCCGCTCGGCGGCAATTCGCTGGTCGAGGCGTCTGTCGAGGCGCGGTTCCGTTTCAAGGCGTTCGGCAGCGATGTCGGCATCGTGCCGTTCGTCGATGCCGGCGGGGTCGATACCGGCACCCTGCCGGGGGTCAGCAACCTCAAAGTCGGCGCCGGCCTCGGATTTCGCTACTATACGCCATTCGGGCCGATCCGGATCGATGTCGCGACACCGCTCAACCCGGGCAGGGGCGATCCGCGGGTCGCATTCTACGTCTCGATCGGGCAGGCGTTCTGATGCGGCTGGCGCGAATCTTCTGGTTCGTCGTGGCGCTCGCGGTACTGTTGGCGGCGGCAGGCATCGCGTTCATTGCGTTTCTGAACAGCGACGCGGGCCGCGCGTTCGTTGTCCGGCAATTGCCGCTGTATGCGCCGCAGTCCGGGCTGACGGTACGGATCGGTCGCGTCGACGGCTCACTGTTCGGCAAGGCGACGGTGCACGACCTGGCGCTCGGCGATCCGGAAGGGGTGTTCGCGCGGGCCAAGCTCGTGGAGCTCGACTGGCGACCGTTCGACCTGGCGCACAACCTGCTGACCATCCATTCGCTGACCAGTCCGGAGGTCGTTGTGCTGCGCCGCCCGGCGCTCCGCCCCAGCGCCGACAAGCGCATCCTGCCCGACATCGACATCGCGATCGGAACGCTCCGACTCGACCGCATCGTGCTGGAGCCGCCGGTGATCGGCAGCGCGCGGGTCGTCAGCCTTGCGGGCAATGCCGACATCCGCGGCGGGCAGGCGAAGCTAAACCTCGACGCGGGCGCGGCGGGCGGCGACACTGTCCGCCTGCGGCTCGACGCGGCACCCGATGCCGACCGCTTCGACGTCGATGCCCGCGTCACCGCGCCGGCGGGCGGGGTCATCGCGGGGCTGCTGCGAGTCAAGCAACCGCTGGCGCTGACGATTGCCGGCGATGGCCGCTGGACGGCCTGGCGCGGCACGGTCGCGGCGCGGCTGGGCGGCGCGCCGCTCGCCGATCTAGTGCTCAGCAACGCCAGCGGCCACTTCGGCCTGACCGGCAGCGTTGCACCGGGCGGCCTGTTGACCGGCCTGCTGGCCCGGCTGAGCGGACCCGTGACGCGACTCGACGCCACCGCGACGCTGGCCGGCCGGCGTGCCCGGACGCAATTCACCGCGCGCTCGCCGGCGCTGACGCTGACCGGCAGCGGCGGCATCGACTTTGGCGAGGAGAGCTTCACCGACTTCGCCGTCGCGGCGCGCGTACTGCGTCCGGCCGCAATCAATCCGAAGCTGGCGGCCCGCGACCTGCGGCTGCGCGCCCGCATCGCCGGATCGTTCCGGAACCCGATCATCGATTACGTCGCCACCGCCCCGGCCCTGACGTTCGGGGTCAACGGCTTCGTCGACCTGCGCGCCGTCGGCATCGTCCAGACCGGCGGGCAGCCGCTGGTGGTGCCGCTCGCAGCCAGCGCGAAGCAGGTCACCGGCTTCGGTCCCGAGCTCGACGTGCTGCTGACCAACGTCCGGGTCACCGGGCCGCTGACGCTGCGCGGCGAGACGCTGATTTCGGACGCGCTGATCCTGCGCTCCGACCGCATCACCGGGCGCGCCGCGGCCCGCATCGACCTCAGTCCGCGCGGCGATTTCGATGTGCGCGGTACCGGCAACGTGCCGAACTACCTGATCCCCAACTTCGGCGTCGCCGACGTGCAGGCGGCGATCCACGTCGTGCCGGCCGGCGTAGGCGCGCGCATAACCGGCAGCGTCGGCATCAAGGTCACCCGCCTCGACAATCCGTTCTTCGCCTCGCTGACCGAGGGGCGGCCGGCCGTGACCACCGCGATCGACCTCGGCCCGTCGGGCACCCTCGCCTTTACCGACACCCGGGTGACGTCGCCGGGCCTCAGCCTGATCGCCAGCGGCAGCCGCACCAAGGCCGGCATCGTCGCGCTGTCGGGCAGCGGCAACTCGCGCCAGTACGGCCCGGTGGGCGTCCGGCTGCTCGGCCCGATCGAAGCCCCGGTGGTCGACGTCACCCTGGCGCGGCCCGGTTTCGGGGTCGGCCTGCGGACGGTAACCGCGCACGTTACCCCGGCCAGCGGCAACTGGGTGTTCGAGGCCAAGGGCACCACCGACTATGGCCCGATCACCTCGCGCGGGCTGATCCGCACCACGGTCGAGCCGAGCATCATCGACATCGCCGCCGTGACACTGGCCGGCATCACCGGGCGCGGCAGTGTCCAGCAAACCGCCGCCGGACCACTCGCCGGGACGCTCGATCTCGCCGGCCAGGGCCTCGACGGCAGCGTCACGCTGGCCGCGGCGGGGGCGGTGCAGCGCGCCGACGTCGTGCTGACCGCAATCAACGCCCGGTTGCCGCTCGCCAGCCCCGTCGCGATCGGTCGCGGGGAACTGCGCGCCACCGTGCTGCTTCCCGCCGCGGGGCCCGAGGTCAAGGGCCGCTTCACCGCCACCGAGGTCCGCCGCCAGGATGTCGTGCTGACCCGGACCAGCGGCAGCATCGACTATCGCGCCGGCACCGGCACCGCACGCTTCGATGCCGCCGGCGTCGCGCAAGCACCGTTCAATGTGACCGGTTCGGCAAGGCTGGCCGGCGACCGCATCGAGATCAACGGCGGCGGCGAGTTCAACGACCGTCATGTCGGGCTGGCACGCGCCGCCGTCGTGACGCGCGACGGGGCCGACTGGGTGCTTGCCCCGACGGTGTTCACCACGCCGGACGGACGAGCCGAACTGTCGGGCCGCTTCGGCGCGCACAACCAGCTCCACGCCAAGCTGCAGAACCTCGGGCTGTCGCTGCTGACGCTGGTCAACCCGGCGCTCGATTTCGGCGGCCGGGTGTCGGGGACGGTGGACGGCAGCTTCGGTGCGCGCGGCCTGCCAACCGGCACTGCGGCGCTAAGGATCAGCGGGCTTAGCCGCGCCGGGCTGGCGGCGGCGTCGCTGCCGATCGACCTTGCGCTCAATGCGACGCTGTCCGGCGCGGGCGGCAGCGCGCGCGCCGTGATCGTCCGCGGTGGCGTCGTCGAGGGGCGGCTGCAGGCGCAGCTGCCCAATATCCCGGGCAGCGACGAAGACCCGACGCTGGAGCGGCTGCTCGCCGCGCCGCTGCTGGCGCAGGCGCGCTATGTCGGCCCGGCGCAGGCGCTGTGGCCGTTGGCAGGCATCGAAGCGATCGACGTGCGCGGGCCGATCCGCATCGCCGCCGACATCGGCGGCAAGCTCGGCAACCCGACGCTGCAGGGCACGATCACCAGCGACGGTGCCCGGGTCGAGAACGTCACGCTCGGCACCGTCGTCGACAAGATCAAGCTCGACAGCCGCTTCACCGCCTCGCGGCTGGAAATTGCCGGCTTCTCGGGCAGCGTCGGCAAGGGCAGCATCACCGGCACCGGCAGCATTGGCTTTGCCGCCGCCGCCGGCTTCCCGATGGACATCCGGCTGGAGCTGAAGGAAGCGGACGCACTGAAACGCGACGACCTTGCCGCGACAGTGACCGGCAGCCTGCACCTGACCAGCGACAAGGATGGTGCGAAGATCGCCGGCAAGCTGCGCGCCGACAAGGCGAAGTTCCGGATCGGCCGCGGCGCGGTCGCCGAAGTGCCGGTGCTGAACGTCCGCGAGATCAATGCCGAGATCGTAAGCCGCCGCATCACGCCCGCGGTCCGCCCGACCCGCTGGGATCTCGACATCGCGGTCACCGCCGACCGCGTCAACGTCGAAGGGCTGGGCCTGCAGTCCGACTGGCGCGGCAATCTGGCGATCAGCGGCAGCGCCACCGCACCGTCGCTGCAGGGCCGGGTCCGCCTGATCCGCGGCGATTATGACTTTGCCGGTAAAAGGTTCCAGCTGACCCGCGGCGACCTGCGCTTCACTGGTGGCTATCCGCCTGATCCGATTGTCGATATCGCCGCCGAGAACACGCAGTCCGGCTTCACCGCGACACTGGGGATCACCGGCACCGCGCTGAAGCCCGAGATCGCGTTCAGCTCGATCCCGGCGCTGCCGCAGGACGAAGTGCTGAGCCGGGTGCTGTTCGGCGCATCGATCGCCAGTCTGTCGGCTCCCGAGGCGCTGCAGCTGGCGGGGGCGCTGGCGTCCTTGCGCGGCGGCAAGGGCACCGGGCTCAACCCGATCAACATCGTCCGCAAGGGGCTGGGCATCGACCGGCTGCGGATCCTGCCGGCCGACACCATTACCGGGCGCAAGACTTCGGTGGCGGCCGGCCAGTATATCGGCAAGCGCATCTATCTCGAGCTGGCGTCGGACGCGCAGGGCTATACCGCGACCAATATCGAGGTGTCGTTGACCCGCTCGCTGTCGATCCTCAGCCAGGTCGCGACGCTGGGCGGCAGCAGTGTGAACCTGCGGTTGAAAAAGGATTACTGAGCGGCGAAGCTTGACGGCGGACGGCAGAATTTGCCATAAGGGTGAGGGTCGTGACGGGGGGCATCCATATGGGCGCGGAATTCGGGCATCGCGGGGTCGAGGATAACTTCGAGCTGGAGCCGCCGCCGCGTCGGTCACGGCCATCGCCCCGCATCGAAACGCGGCTCGAATCGACCGACCGGGTACTGATCGGCGGAGTCGCGTTGTCGGTGCTGGCGCTGGCCGGCGTCGGCACGCATCTGTGGCTGCAGGGCTTCGGCTTCACTGCGGACTCGCTGGCCGCCCGCCATGTCATCGCCGGCACTGGCTGCCAGGCGGCGAAGTGGGTCGACCTCGCCCCGGCGACACGCGGCCAGCCGGGTTATTACGCAGCGTTGGACCAGGACGGCGACGGCCGCAGCTGCACCGGCTAGCCGCGCCCGATCAGCGTGCGCGCCATCGCATCCGCCACCGCGTCGGTCGGGCGGCCGCTGGCGTCGGCTTCGGCGAAGATGTCCGCCAGCCGCCCCTCGATGCGGGCGATATGCTCCGAAACATAGGCCGCATCGCCGTGGCCGAGATATTCGGCGACGACGTTGATGATGCCGCCGGCGTTGATGACATAGTCGGGCGCATACAGGATGCCCCGCTTTGCCAGCCGGTAGCCGTCGTCCGCCGTCGCCAGCTGGTTGTTCGCCGCGCCCGCGACGATCGCCACATTTAGCCCCGCGATGCTGCTGTCGGTCAGGACGGCACCGAGCGCATTCGGGCTGAACACGTCGGCGGCGACGCCGATGACCTGGTCATTGTCCACGGCCGTCGCACCCAGTTCGGCGGCGAGCGCGCGCGCGCGCGCGGTATCGATATCGGCGAGCGACAGCCTGGCCCCCGCGGCGCCCAGCTTGCGCGCCAGCGCGCCGCCGACGCTGCCCAGCCCCTGGACCGCGACGTGCACGCCCTGGAAGCCCTCGCGCCCGAGTTTGTGGCGGACCGCGGCGCGCATGCCGACGAAGACCCCCTCCGCTGTCGACGGCCCGGGGTTGCCGCCCGCCATGCCGCCCGCGACCGGCAGCCCGGAAACGTAGCGGGTGGTGCGGGCGATGACCGTCATGTCGGCGTCGGACATGCCGACATCCTCGGCGGTGACGTAGCGGCCGTTCAGCCCCTCGATGGCGCGGCCGAATGCTTCGAGAAATGCCTCGGTCTTGGGCGCACCCTTCAGGACCACGGCCTTGCCGCCGCCCATCGGCAGGCCGGCCATGGCGTTCTTGTAGCTCATCCCCCGCGACAGGCGCAGCGCGTCGGTCAGCGCGGCCGCGTCATCGGCATAGGTCCACCAGCGGCAGCCACCCGCGGCCGGGCCGAGATGGGTCGAGTGCACCGCGATGACCGCCTGCAGGCCGGTCGCGGCATCGGCGACGAATGCCACCTGCTCGTGCGCGTCGAAGTCGGGGGCGTCGAAAATCATGGGGGGTGGCTCGCAACAATCGTTCAAGACCGCGCAATAATCTAACAAGGCTCCGGCGGGAAGACGGAAATGCCGCACTGGACCCGGCGCGCCAAGCGCCTAGGTTAAGGGGATGCAGCCGCTCCGCAACGCCATCGCCGGTCAGGTCCGGTCGATGATGGGCACGACCAAGGCGACCCCGCTGCCGCCGCGGCCGCCCGGCGACGACGGGCTGTTCGGTCCCGGCTCGGTCGGGTGGAAGGTGCACGGCGACTTCCCGGCGATGATGATCGGCGGCGTCGCGGCGCTGCTGATGCAGATGCTCCACCCCGCGGCGCTGGCAGGCGTCTGGGACCACAGCAATTTCCGCCGCGACATGCAGGGCCGGCTGCGGCGCACCGCGCAGTTCATCGCCGGCACGACGTTCGGCTCGACCGAGTATGCCCACGGCCTGATCGACCGCGTGCGCCGCATCCACGACCGCGTCGACGGCACGCTCCCGGATGGCACGCCTTATCATGCCAACGACCCCGCCGTGCTGACCTGGGTCCATGCGACCGGCGCGCGCTGTTTCCTCGATGCCTATATCCGCTACCGCGAGCCGTTCATGGCGCGCGCCGAGCAGGACCGGTATTTCGCCGAAGCCGCGGTGGTGGCGCGGGCACTGGGAGCGGGCGATGTGCCGGTCACGCGCGCCGGCATCGACGCCTTTATCGAGGCGACGCGCCCGCGGCTCGTTTCCGACGCGCGGACGCGTGAGGTAACGCGCATCCTGCTGTCCCACCCCGCGCCGAACCCGTTCGTCGCGCCGGTCAGCAAGGTGATGATGGACGCCGGGCTCGACCTGCTGCCGCGCTGGGCGGCGCAGATGCAGGGCGTCGGCGTTCCCGTGCACCGCCGGCCGCTGGTCCGCGCCGGCGGCGGCGGGCTGGCGACGCTGCTGCGCTGGGGGCTGGCGGACCCGGCCCGGGTACGCTGAACCCCTAGTCGAAGACTGCGGCCAGGCCCTCCGGACCGACGCCTTCGCGGACGAAGCGCAGCTCGATATAGATCGCGGCGATCAGCGTCGTGCCGATGACCACGATCGCCGTATTCACCAGCTCTGGCGGGCAGCGGGTGTGGGCCTTCCTGATCGACCTGGTGCTGATCGTCGCGGTGCTGATCGCCTTCACCATCGCGGCGTTCCTGCTGCTTGCCGCGACCCGGTCCGGCCCGGCGCTCGCGGCGATCTGGCTGCTCGGTGCCTTCGGCTTGCGGAACCTGTGGTTCATCCTGTTCGAGAGCGGCGTTCGCGCCGCGACGCCGGGCAAGCGGCTGATGAAGATCCGCGTCGCCGCGCGCGACGGCGGGCGGTTGTCGTCGGACGCCATCATCGCCCGCAACATGATGCGCGAGCTGGAGTTCTTCCTGCCGCTGTCGTTCCTCGGCTGGCAGGCGAGCCAAGGCCAGGGCGCGGCATGGGCGGCGCTGGCGGGGCTGGGCTGGAGCCTGGTGTTCGCGCTGTTCCCGCTGTTCAACCGCGACCGGCTGCGCGTCGGCGACCTGATCGCCGGGACCTGGGTACTGCGCAACCCGCGCCCCGGCCTCGGCCTCGACGTCGGCGGGCGGCAGGCGGCGGCGGGCATCGCCTTCACCGACGCGCAGCTCGATGCCTACGGCGAGTACGAGCTGCAGACGCTGGAGGACGTGCTGCGCCGCGCGACCCCCAATGCGATGCGCCGCCGCCCCGACGATCCGGTCACGCTGGTCGCCGCCAGCATCCGCCGCAAGATCGACTGGCGCGGGCGGGAGGACGACTACGCCTTCCTCAGTGCCTACTACAACGCACTGCGGGCGCGGCTGGAGCGTGGCCTGTTGTTCGACCGGCGGCGGCGCGACAAGTCGGATCGGTAGGGCGGCGAACCAGAGCCCCGCTGGGGCGATCGACGGGGATTGAACCCGCAACCTCCGGTACCACAAACCGGCGCTCTAACCAATTGAGCTACGACCGCCGCACGCGCGGGAGGTGTGCAGATACGGACCCGCTTGCGCGGGGTCAAGGATGCGCGGCGAGCACCCCGCAGGCGATGCGGTCGCCGCTGTTGCCGCTCGGGTCGGTCTTGTAGTCATCCGGCTGCGCATGAACGATCACCGCCGCGCCGTCGGCGTCGAGCAGCGGCGCGGTGCCGCCGGTCAGCGTCAGGTCGACCAATTGCTCGGTGAAGGTGCCGCGCCCGTCAGCGCCGACGACGAGGTTGGGCAGGTCGCCGGCATGGCTCCCAAGCGGATTGTCATGACCGTGCTGCTTCATGCCCGGATTGAAGTGGCCGCCGGCGGTCTTGAAATCGGGCGCATCGCACTTGCCGACCGCATGGAGGTGGACGCCGTAGGTGCCGGGCGCCATGTCCTGCGCAGTAACGGTGACCTGGGTGCCCGCCGGCCGCTGCTCCAGCCGTGCGGTGCCGCGCAGCTCACCGCTGACACCGAGCAGCTGGGTCGTCGCGCTGACCGAGGGCGGCGCATCCTTGATCTTGCCGAGCGATTCCTTCTTCTTCGCCTGCGCGCCGCTGGCGAGGGCGACGGCGAGGATGACGACGGCCGCGGTACGCATGGCAATTATCCCAATGATTTATTGATCGTCTCGACCATCTTCTTGGCGTCAGCGAGCAGCATCATGGTGTTGTCCATGTAGAAGACATCGTTGTCGACACCGGCATAACCCACGCCGCCCATGCTTCGTTTCACGAACAGGACGGTTTTCGCCTTTTCGACATCGAGCACCGGCATGCCGTAGATCGGCGAGGTCTTGTCGGTCTTGGCGGCGGGGTTGGTCACGTCGTTGGCGCCGATCACGAACGCCACGTCAGCCTGCGCGAACTCGCCGTTGATGTCCTCCAGCTCGAAGACCTCGTCATAGGGCACGTTGGCCTCGGCCAGCAGCACGTTCATGTGCCCCGGCATCCGGCCCGCGACCGGGTGGATGGCGTATTTGACGCTGACGCCGTCCTTCTTCAGCAGGTCGCCCATTTCGCGCAGCGCGTGCTGCGCTTGGCTGACCGCCATGCCGTAGCCCGGCACGATGATGACGCTCTCGGCGTTCTTCATGATGAATGCGGCATCCTCGGCGGAGCCGCGCTTCCACGGCCGCTCGACCGCGTCGCCCTTGGCACCGGCGGCCGCATCGCCGCCGCCGAAGCCGCCGGCGATGACGCTGATGAAGCTGCGGTTCATCGCCTGGCACATGATATAGCTGAGGATCGCGCCCGACGAGCCGACCAGCGCGCCGGTGATGATCATGGCGGAGTTCTGCAGTGTGAAGCCCATCGCGGCCGCCGCCCAGCCGGAGTAGCTGTTCAGCATCGAGATCACGACCGGCATGTCCGCGCCGCCGATCGGGATGATCAGCAGGAAACCGATGGCGAAGCTGAGCGCGACGATGGTGAAGAAAACCCACGGCGACTGGTCGATGACGAAATAGCCGACCAGCACCAGGATTGCGGCCAGGATACCGAGGTTGATGACGTGCCGCCCCGGCAGCTGGATCGGCGCGCCCGACATGCGGCCCGACAGCTTCAGGAAGGCGATGACCGAGCCCGAGAAGGTGATAGCACCGATGGCGACGCCCAGCCCGAGCTCGACCCGGCTGACACCGGCGATCTCGCCGGTTGCCGGATCGAGGATGCCGAACGCGACCGGATTGAGATAGGCGGCGACGCCGACCAGCACCGCCGCCATGCCGACCAGGCTGTGGAAGCCCGCGACCAGTTCCGGCATCGCGGTCATCTTGATCTGGCGCGCGATATAATAGCCGACGCCACCGCCGATCGCGATCGCGCCGACGATCAGCGGCAGGCCGACATTGTGCTGGATCAGCGTCGTGCCGACCGCGATGACCATGCCGATCATTCCGTAGCGGTTGCCCTGCTGGCTGGTCTCGGGGCTGCTCAGGCCCCGCAGCGCGAGGATGAACAGCACGCCCGCGACCAGATAGGCGAGCAGGACCCAGGAGGGCGTAACGGCGAGTGCTTCGTGCATTACTTGCCCTTAACCGCGGTGCGGTCCTTCTTCTTGTACATGCCGAGCATGCGCTGCGTGACCGCGAAGCCGCCGAAGATGTTGACCGAGGCCAGCGCCACCGCGATCAGCCCGAGCCACTTCGAAATCTCGGAACCCCCCGCCGCGGCGGAGGCCGCGATCAGCGCGCCGACGATGATGACGCTCGAGATCGCGTTGGTCACCGCCATCAGCGGCGTGTGCAGCGCCGGGGTCACCGACCACACGACGTAATAGCCGACGAAGCACGCCAGCACGAAGATGCTGAGCTGTGGGATCAGGTGTTCCATGGCATTCCCTACCGAGCAAATTCATGTTGGCAAAAGCGGTAAACCGCCGCCTCGCCTCGAACTATCTCCGCGCAACGCGGGCACTTCTTCCCGCCGCCAGCAATAGCTTTAGATTCAATATTTGTCCCTGACGCCTGCGCAACAAGTACGTGGACTAGCGCGACTGGCCAGATGAAAAAGCCATAGAGAAGCCAGCCAAACTCATTGAAACCCTTACTTTTGGCAATCACAGCAACGATCACTGCCATCACTACCCAAAATACAAGGAGCTCCACCTAGGCTGCCAGCAACCGCTCGTGCACGACCGCCCCACCCCGCGTCAGGGTCACGCCCTTCACGATCTCGTCCTCGGCGTTCCACACGACCTTGCCGGCGTCCTTGTCCCAGAACGCCGCGACGAGGTTGTAGACATTGCGCGAATAGAGCGCGCTGGCGTCGGCCGCGAGGCGCGACGGGACGTTGCGGTGGCCGATGATCTTGACGCCGTGGACCTCGACGATCTCGCCGGGCTTCGAGCCCTCGACGTTGCCGCCGCTCTCGACCGCGAGGTCGACGATCACCGAGCCCGGGCGCATCGTCGCCAATTGCGCGTCGCTGACCAGTCGCGGTGCGGGGCGGCCGGGGATCAGCGCGGTGGTGATGACGATGTCCTGCTTGGCGATATGGCTCGAGACGAGCTCGGCCTGCGCCGCCTTGTATTCGTCGGACGTCTCGGTGGCATAGCCGCCGGCGGCGTCGCTCTGCCCGGCGATGTTCTCGACGAAGACCGCCTTGGCCCCGAGGCTTTCGATCTGCTCCCTGGTCGCGGCGCGCACGTCGGTGGCGCTGACCAGCGCGCCCAACCGCCGCGCCGTGGCGATCGCCTGCAGCCCGGCGACGCCGACACCCATGACGAACACCCGCGCCGCGCTGATCGTGCCTGCCGCGGTCATCATCATCGGGAAGGCGCGGCCATAGGTTTCGGCCGCGTCGATCACCGCCTTGTAGCCCGACAGGTTCGACTGCGACGACAGCACGTCCATCGACTGCGCCCGCGTGATGCGCGGCATGAACTCCATCGCCAGCGCCTCGATGCCCGCACCGGCATAGCCGTCGATGCGCGCCCGGTCGGCGAACGGCGACAGGATCGCGGCCAGCACCGTGCCCGGCTTCGCGCCGGTCAGCGAACCCGCGTCCGGCCCCTGCACGCCGACGATCAGGTCGGCGTCCGCAACCGTCGCGGTGCGGTCGCCGACGGTCGCGCCGGCATCGCTGTACAGTTGATCGGCGATATTCGCGCCCGCACCCGCGCCCGCTTCCACCGCGACGGTCGCGCCGAGTCCAATGAACTTCTTCACCGTCTCCGGCGTGGCAGCGACGCGCGCCTCACCCGCCGTCGTCTCGCGAAGCACCGCTATCCGCATCGAAAACCCCTTGTGCCGGCGCTCAAGCCAGAAAAATCGCCAGCAGGATCAGCAGCACGGCGAGCGCCACCACCGACCATTTCATAATCGACATGAACCGACCGTAGGTCACGGCATGCTCGTGCGCCGCTCCATCCGTCCCGACGTCTCTGCCGATTTCGTCCACCATGACCCTGCCCTGACACGTTTACGTGGGCCGTCATAGCAAAGCTACGCAACGGTGGAAGCCCCTAGCCCGGCACGGGCCAGCGCCGCCGCCTGCCGCTCGGCCAGCACCGCCTCGTCGAAGCCCTCGATCATGCCGTTGAACAGCGCGTACCAGTTAAGCTGGGCCTGCAGGTGCATGAACACCCCGCCCAACCCGATCGCGGCGCGGTCCATGAACACGAACTCGCGCGGCACGGTGACGGTGCCCAGCTCGCGCAGGCGGGAATGGACCTTCTGGGCGGTCTCGCGGCCATAGGTGGCGGGGTTGCCGCTGGCATCGATGACGCGCGCCCGGTCGTCGAGCAGCGGGCCGTACAGGAATTTCGCCCAGATCAGCAGCGTGTCGATGATCTCGCGGCTCAGCCCGGTGAAGCCCCACGCCTCGAACGCCGCCACCGCCAGCTCCTCGTCGCCGGTGTCGAGCGCGCGGTACAGGTCGATGACGCCGCCGATGAAGCGCGGCGGGAACACCCGGATACAGCCGAAATCGAGCAGGTTGATCGAATGGTCGTCGCGCACCGTGTAGTTGCCGAGGTGCGGATCGCCGTGGATCACGCCGAAATGGTGGAGCGGCAAGTACCAGGCGCGGAACAGGTTGTGCGCGATGCTGTTGCGGACCTCCAGGCTCTCGCCCTTGAAGTCGAGCAGCGGCCGGCCGTCGAGCCAGGTCATGGTCAGCAGGCGGCGGGTCGACAGTTCGGGCAGCACCTCCGGCAGGTGCGCCGCCGGCTCGCCCGCCAGCATGTCGCGGTAGAGCGCCAGGTTCTTCGCCTCGTGGGCATAGTCGAGCTCCTCGCGCAGCCGATCGGCGAGTTCGTCGTGGATCTGGCCGGTATTGATCGATTTGTCGAAGCGCGCGTAGAGCGAGAACATCAGGTCGAGCTGGCCGAGATCGGCCTCCACCGCGCTCGCCATGTCGGGATATTGCAGCTTTGCCGCCACCCGCCGCCCGTCGAGACTGGTAGCCCGGTGAACCTGGCCGAGCGACGCCGCCGCCGCCGCCTCATGCTCGAAGCTGGCATATTTGCTCTCCCAGTCGGGGCCGAGCTCGGCCTTCATCCGCCGCTTGACGAACGGCCAGCCCATCGCCGGGGCGTTGGCCTGCAGCTGGCTCAGTTCGGCAGCGTATTCCGGCGGCACCGCGTCGGGGATGGTCGAGATGATCTGCGCGATCTTCATCACCGGGCCCTTCAGCCCGCCCAGCGCAGCGCGCAGCTGGGCCGCGCCCGCCGCCTTGTCGTGGCCGCCGCCGAACAGCCGGCTCGCCCCCATCTGCGCCGCAAGGCCGAGGCCGGTACCGCCGACCCGCGCATAACGCGACAGCCGCCCGCCGAGTGAATTCGTGTCTGCCATCTCGCCTAGTTAGGGCGCGGCGACGGGAGGTGCCAGCGTGGCGGGGTGACGCTAGCCAAGTGCCGCCCAGACCTTCAGCGCCTGCATCGTTTCCGGCACGTCGTGGACACGGACCCAGGCGCAGCCCTGCGCTGCGCCGTGAAGGGCCAGCGTCAGGCTGCCGGGCAGGCGGTCGTCGACGCTCGCACCGGTCAGCTTGCCGATCAGCGCCTTGCGGCTGGCCCCGAGCATCACGGGTGCGAGTTCGGCCAAGGCCCGCAGATTGCGGAGCAGCGCGAGATTCTGGTCGAGCGTCTTGCCGAAGCCGATGCCGGGGTCGATGACGATCTTGTCCCGGTCGATGCCACCCGCGACGCACGCCGCGATCCGGGCCGCCAGCCAGTCCCGGACCTCCGCCACGACATCATCGTAGCGGGGCGCCGCCTGCATCGCCTGCGGCGACCCCTGCGCGTGCATCAGCACGACCGGGCAACCCCGCGCCGCGACCAGTGCCAACGCCGCCGGGTCGTGGGTCAGCGCCGAAACATCGTTGACCATCGCCGCCCCGGCGTCGAGCGCGCGCGCCATGACGCTGGCGCGCCGCGTATCGATGCTGAACGGGATGCCCGCGAGGCCGTCGAGCACCGGCCCGATCCGCGCCAGCTCCTCGGCTTCGGACACGAACGGCGCGCCGGGCCGGGTCGACTCGCCGCCGACATCGACCATGGCCGCGCCCGCGTCGATCATCGCGCGGGCCGCGGCGACGGCAGCCTCGGGCGCGGCGAAGCGCCCGCCGTCGGAGAAGCTGTCGGGAGTGAGGTTGAGGATGCCGAGGACGCGCGGCACCCTCATCCCCGGCCTACCAAACCTTCACGCGCTGCTCCGGTGCCAGATACAGCGTCTCGCCCGGCTTCGACGGGAAGGCCGCGTACCAGGTATCCAGATTGCGCACGACGTTGGGCCGCAGGAAGCCCGCGGTGTGCGGATCGGTGGTCACCCGCTGCAAGATGTTGGCATCGCGGTACTTCGACCGCCACACCTGCGCAAAGCCGAGGAAGAAGCGCTGATCGCCGGTGTAGCCGCCGATCACCGGCGCGGGCTTGCCGCTCAGCGACTTGTGATAGGCATCGTAAGCGACGTTGACGCCGGCGAGATCGGCCATGTTCTCGCCCAGCGTCAGTTCGCCGTTGATATGCAGGCCGGGCAGCGGCTCGTATTGTGCATACTGGGCAACGACCTTGTCGGTCAGCACCTTGAAGCGCGCAATGTCCTCCGCCGTCCACCAGTCGGCGAGCGCCCCATGCTTGTCGAACTTGCGGCCCTGATCATCGAAATGGTGACTGATCTCGTGGCCGATGACCGCGCCGATGCCGCCGTAGTTGACCGCCGGGTCGGCGGCGGGATCGAAGAACGGCGGCTGCAGGATCGCGGCTGGGAAGACGATCTCGTTCCAGGTCGGGTTGGCGTAGGCGTTGACGGTCATCGGCGTCATGCCCCACTCGGTCCGGTCGATCGGTTTGCCGATCTTGTCGAGCTCGCGGGTGTACTCGAACTGCGCCTGCCGCATGGCGTTGCCGAGTGCATCGCCGCGCATCACCTCGAACTTCGAATAATCGCGCCATTTCGACGGATAGCCGATCTTCGGCGTGAACACCGCCAGCTTGGCGCGCGCCTCGGCTTTCGTCTTGGGGTCCATCCAGGTCAGCTTCGACAGCCGCTCGTCCATCGCCGCGATGATGTTGCGGACCAGTTCGTCGGCCTTGGCCTTGGCCTCCGGCGGGAAATACCTGGCGACGTACAGCTTGCCCGCCGCTTCGCCGAGCGCCTCTGAGGTCGCGTCGACGCCGCGTTTCCAGCGCGGCTGGTTCTCCGGCGTTCCCGACAGTGCGGTGCCGTGGAAGCCGAAGTGCAGATCGACGAACGCCTTGGGCAGGTCGGGCGCCCAGCGGTCGAGCGTGTGGAAGGTCAGGTAATCCTTCCACACCGCCAGCGGTTCGTCATGCACCAGCTTCGCAGCGCCAATAATGGCGCTAGGGTTGGTGACGATGAGCTGGGGCTGGTCGGCAACGCCAGCGGCGGCGAGCAGCGGCTGCCACTCGACACCCGCATAGGTTGCGCCGACCGCCGGAATCGCGATGGGGTTATACAGCTTCTCCACCTGGCGTTGCTCGACGCGGGTCCAGTGCGAAGCCGCGATCTTGTATTCCAGGTCGTAGATCGCCTTCGCCTTGGCGGCCGCGTCGGGCACCTTCGCGGCGGTCAGCAGGTCGACGATATACTGCTGATATTTGCTGCGGACCTCGGCGAACTTCGGGTTCTTGATGTCGAGGTAGTAATCGCGGTCGGGCATGCCGAGGCCGCCCTGCCCAGCATAGACGGTGTAGATATCAGGGTTCTTCAGGTCCTGCCCCGGGCCGACGCCGATCGGCACGTCGACACCTGAACGGCTCGCCTCACCGAAAGCGGCGGCGAGTTGCGCGCGGTCGGAGATGGCGGCGATCTTGTCTAGCGTGGGAGCGAGCGGGGCCAGCCCCTTTGCCTCGATCGCCGCCTCGTCGACGAAGCTGGCGTAATAGTCGCCAACCTTCTGCGCCTCGCTGCCCGGCGCGTTGTTCGGTGTGTTGGCCGCTGCCTCGACGATCGTCCGGGTGCGCTCCTGGCTGAGGTCGGTCAGCTTGTTGAACATTCCGTAGCTCGACTTGTCGGCCGGGATGACGAGCGCTTTCAGGTAGGCGCCGTTGGCATAGCGGCCCCAGTCGTTGCCCGGGGCGACGCTGCGGTCCATGCCCGCGGTGTCGAAGCCGAAGCTGCCGTACTGCGGCTTGGCGGCGGCGGGCTTAAGGGCGGGGGCGGCGCTGGCGGCGGCGGACAGCGCAAGGCTGGCGGTGGCGGCAAGCAGGACAAAGTTACGCATGAGACTCCCAAGGCATTGTTGATTGCGGGTGTCCTTAGCGTGACGTTCCAGCCTCCGCCAGCCGTCTCATCCGCCCGTTGTGGCGCGATATTCGATGCGCTTGGCGTCGAGCACGATCAGCCCGCCCGCCTCCTCGACGTGCCAGAAGGTCCAGCCGTTGCACGCCGGCTGCCCCTGCGCCGCCGCGCCGATCTGGTGGATCGAACCGGTCAGCCCGTCGCGTTCCACCGACCCGTCGGCGCGCACGCGGGCGCGGTGGCGGCGCCGCGCGTCCCAAAGCAGGGTGCCCGGCCGTACCATGCCGGTCTCCACGAGCGCCCCGAAGGCGACGCGCGACAGCCCGCGCGCGCCTTCGCTCACCGCCATGTCGCCGCCCGACAGCGGCAGCAGCGCAGCGATCCGCTCGTGCGCCACCGCGACATATTTGGCCTCGCGCTCGATGCCGATCCATTGCCGGCCAAGCAGCTTCGCCACGGCACCAGTTGTGCCGGTGCCGAAGAACGGGTCGAGTACGATGTCGCCGGGTTCGGTGCACGCCAGCAGGACGCGGTAGAGCAATGCCTCGGGCTTCTGCGTCGGATGCGCCTTCGCCCCGCCCGCCTTGATGCGCTCGCCGCCGGTGCAGATCGGCAGCAGCCAGTCGCTGCGCATCTGCAGATCCTCGTTCAGTGCCTTCATCGCGTGGTAGTTGAACTTGTAGCGCGACGTCTCGGACTTCGAACACCAGATCAGCGTCTCGTGGGCGTTGGTGAAGCGGGTGCCCTTGAAGTTGGGCATCGGATTGGTCTTGCGCCAGACGATGTCGTTCAGCACCCAGAAGCCGAGGTCCTGCAGCGCCGCGCCGACCCGGAAGATGTTGTGATAGCTACCGATCGTCCAGATCGCACCGTCGTCCTTCAGCACGCGGTGCGCCGCCGCCAGCCACGCCCGGGTGAAGTCGTCGTAGCTCGCGAAGCTGTCAAACTTGTCCCAGTCGTCGTCGACCGCATCGACCTTGCCGCCCTCGGGCCGCATCAGATTGTGGTGCAACTGAAGATTATACGGTGGGTCGGCGAAGACCAGATCGACCGACTTCGCGGGCAGCGCGGCCATCGCGGCGATGCAGTCGCCGGTGATGATCAGATTGGTGTCCACGCCGCTCCCCGATTGCGCGGCGGACCATGAGTCGGCCCGGACTCGCCCGTCAACGGGGTTGCGGAGTCTTAACGAATCAACCACTTGGCATGACAGGCGGTGCCGATGCCTCAAAACGCTACGGGTTGAGTCCGGAGCATCGGCGAACGCCCATAACTAGCGTGTTGCCGAAAGGACTCAGGCGGTCGCCTTTCGGAAACCGCGCGGCTCCAGCGTCCGCCACTCGCGCACCGGCCAGAAGCTCTGGCGGTGGTGGACGCACGGACCCAGGCCGCGCAGCCCGGCGGCGTGCTCGGGCGTGCCATAGCCCTTGTTGGTCGCCCAGCCATAGCCGTCGTGCGCGCCCGCCAGCTCGACCATCAGCCGGTCGCGGGTCACCTTCGCGATGATCGACGCAGCGGCGATCGACACGCACAGCGCGTCGCCCGACACGATCGCCTCGGTGCTGCGCGTCCACTTCGGCTGGCGATTACCGTCGACGAGGACATGGTCGCAGTCGGCGGGCAGCGCCGCGACGGCACGCTCCATCGCCAGCATCGTCGCCCAGTGGATGTTGATCGTGTCGATCTCCTCGACCGACGCGATGCCGACGCCGAACTCGGCGCAGTCGATCAGCATCGCCCACAGCGCCTCACGACGTTCGGCGGTCAGCGCCTTCGAATCGTTCAGCCCCTTCGGGATGCACTTGGGATCGAGCACGACGGCAGCGGCGACCACCGGCCCCGCCCATGGCCCGCGCCCCGCCTCGTCGACCCCCGCGACGCGCCCGGGATGCGCCTTCTCGCGCCGGTAGTGCGGACCCTTCACGCCGGAATGCCGAGCGGCCCGTGGCCCTGCCCGAATCCCGGCGCGGCAAGGATCGCCGCGTGAACATGGGCCCGCGCCTCGCTCACCGCCGCCTCGAGCGGCAACCCGCCCGCCAGCCCGACCGCGAGCGCCGACGCCAGCGTGCACCCCGTGCCATGCGTGTGCCGCGTGTCGATCCGCGGGCTTGTCATCCGCACCTGCACGAGCGGCGTCACCAGCCAGTCGGCAATCTCGTCGCCCGCCAGATGCGCCCCCTTCGCCAGCACCGCGCGCGCGCCCTGCCCCAGCAATTCCTGTGCCGCGAGCACGACATCGGCCTCGTCCTCGATCTCGACCCCCGCCAATGCCGCAAGCTCGGGGGTGTTCGGCGTCACCACGCTCGCCAGCGGCAGCAGCCGCAGCAGCGCCGCCACCGCATCGTCGTCGAGCAACGCCGCGCCGCCCTTCGCCACCATCACCGGATCAAGCACCACCGGCAGGCGCACCGCGCGCAGCACCGCAGCCACCGCGCCGATCACTCCCACTGATCCCAGCATGCCGAGCTTGATCGCATCCGCACCGATATCGTCGAGGCACGCCCGCATCTGCGCCGCAACCATCGCCGCCGGAACCGCGTGGACGCCGTGCACTCCGAGCGTATTCTGGACGGTGATCGCCGTCACCGCAGTCATGCCATACCCGCCAAGTGCCTGCACAGTCCGCAAATCAGCCTGCAGGCCCGCCCCGCCCGACGAGTCCGACCCGGCGACGATGAGA
>Ga0209181_10000146_pt1 | contig 124915 bp, 64 predicted proteins | sample MAT05_FD_187208 | JGI IMG/M metagenome (GOLD analysis project Ga0209181, IMG submission 187208) | Freshwater microbial communities from Lake Fryxell liftoff mats and glacier meltwater in Antarctica - MAT-05 (SPAdes) (version 2) | ecosystem: Environmental > Aquatic > Freshwater > Ice > Liftoff...
AGGAGCGTACTCAGTCCCACTGCTGTGGCGAGTCCCGCCAAGCCAGGCTCAGGCACCAAGGTTTAGGCGAAGAGCCAGTGGGGTCAAGTCACACATTTGACAAGAGAGTAGTGTCGGTGGGGGGGGAGACCTTTGGTTGGGCTTCGCCGACATGCACATGGGGAGTGTGACGTGATGCGTAGATGCCATACGACTAAGAAGTTCAGACATCGGGATTCCGCTGTCTGGAACGGCTAACCAACTGAGTTACCTGTTCTGGGTGCATTCTGCCTTGGTGCTCGTTGCGCGCGTGCCCAGAGTATACCGCGCTCCGGGGAGGGGGTGCGCAAAAAGCCGGGTGTCGACTCGACCTTTGCCGTATCACGTTGGATCCTTCGACACCCAGATTGCGGAAATTCTCTACTATGAATCGAATCATGACAGCGGTGGTGGCGGGCGGGCTTTCAGCCATAAGTGCCCAGGGGGCGCTGGTGACCTACAACCTGTCGGGCACAGGATCGGGCGGCACCGTGGCGAGCGGAACATTCTCGTTCGATACGAACGTCATCGGCGTGAGTTATTTTGGATTCTCTGCGCTTGACGATTTGACGAGCTTCTCGGTGACGCTGAGTTCGATTCCCGGGGGCGGCCCGGCGTCGACCACCTTCGCAAAGGGGGTGGATTCGTCTTTTCTCTTCCCAATTGCAACGGACAGCAGTGGCGTGATCCTGGACTTCAACCCCGGTTTTACTACCAACGTCGATGGGTACTCGCTGTCGCCCTCTTTCCCGAACGCTGGTTCCCTAGAATGGTCGGGTGGCGGCACGGTGGACTCTATGACGTGGTCCTACAGTACCGTTCCGGAAGTGGGCCCGATGGCGGTGGCGACGGGGCTGGGACTGATCGGGTTTATGGCGTTACGTCGTCGATCAGGGTTGCGGCGCTGACGAAGCGGGCGGCGGTGCTTCCCAGGCCAGGGTGAGTTAGAATGTGGTGCCTTTGTCGGGATGCCTCTCGGCGCCGACGTCGCTGCAGTGGGCCTGGATGGTCTGAAGGAACGCGTGGTTCAACCGACCGGTCGTTACCCAAATCGCCGCTTACGCAGCGATTTGGAAGTTGGTTGCGACGTTGCCGAACGCCAAAGGTCTTGGCACCTTACCCGCTCGCGTGGCGGAACTTGGAGCCTTTTTGCATCGTGTCGGAGGGTCCTGGATGGCGCGCGCCTGGTTGCTGGTTGGGTGGGACTCCCATGCGGCGGCAACGCGACCCAAAGACCGGAGATTTCCGAAGCTACGGAGCCAGGGAAGGTCTCTCCGAACCCTTCGTCATCGGCATCACCAATCTGGCCCGCCTCTACGATCCGCTGAGCACACGGACCCTCAAGCGGGCTGAAGCGTACGAACTCCCGACTGCCATTGCCCGAGTCAATCGTGCCGGCAAGGAGGTTTTCACCAAGCTTCCCTTCATCCTCCGTTCCCGCCTTCGGTACGATCCCATCAACCACACCCTCGAGTTCTCCGGAATCCTCGACGAACTTTCCTACGCCGGTGAACCGCTGCTGCTGCCCAACGTGCTCAGTTCCCGGGAACGCGACGTGCTCAAGAGCCTCACCGAGGGCGACACCGACTGGGCCGGCGTGGTCGATAGGCTCTACCACCTGTCGCGCAATCCCAACGGGGTCGACCTGAACCCCGTTGACCTGCCCCCGGATCAAGATCTGCGCCTCGGATTGGCGCCCCAGTACGTCTACACCTTCAACGAGACCACCCGAAACGCCAACATCGGGGTCTCCACCACGCTCAACCGAACCGCAACGACGTTGAAAAGCCCGGCCGGAACCGACCTCGCCCTACTGCCCGGATTTCGTATCACGGGAACCACCGTGGTGGTCGAACCGCTCGGAGACCTGCCCAAGGCGCTGACCGCAGGACTCGCCGGAATTCCCGCGGCCAACCCTGAACCCGGCAGCGCCCTGCTATTCAACGGCAACACCAACAGCGTGGTGCATCTCGGCGGTTCCACCCGTCTCGCTGGGCGGCCCTTTACCCTCGAGTTCTGGGTCCGCCGCGACACGGGCAACGAACGTCGCGTGTTTTTCCGCGGCGGCAATTCGTCGCCACGCGGCCGCCTGGCCATCGGCTTCACGACCCTCAACCCGCTCTACTTCGAGTTTGAACAGGTCAGCCCGCCGATGGTACCCGTCACGCCTCAGTACGCCAGTGACCTGAAGGAATGGGTCCACTGGGCCTGCTCCTACGATCCCGTCGAAAACCTCCGCCAGATCTTTCGCAACGGTCTGAGGTCGCTGAAGGACAACCCGCCAGGTGGCGCCTTCGAAGGCACCGGCGACCTGTTCCTCAGCCAGGACTTCGGAGGCGGCGCCACTTCCGCCAACAACTTCATCGGCGCTCTTGATGACAGCCGCATCTGGACCTCTGCCCGCACCCGCTTTGGCATCCTGCAAGATCTCGCCAAACGCCTCACCGGCGATGAACCCACCCTCGCCCGGTATTTCCGCTGCGACGAAACCACCGCGGGCATCGCCAGGGATTGGAATCCGGACAGCATCAACGCTCCGTTCGACGCCGGCGTCTCCCGCATCACCTCGGATGCCCCCACCGGCATTCACCCGCGCTACTTGACTCTGGTGGAAAACAACGATGTCGCACTGGGTGCCCTGCCGGTTGTCGTGCACATCATCCGGATCGATGACGGCACGTTCGCCGGAGAAATCGGTGACACCTCGGGGACCATTCGTCCGCGCGCTGCCCTGGCCGAAGGTTGGGTCAAGCGGGTCATCCGCGGCCTCAATCCCTTTGATGCCCGCGTCAAGGATTTCCATGCCGCCCCCATCAACACCTTTTCGAGCATGCTCGTGCAGGCGGGACAACGGTACGAGGGTGACATTGCCTTCAATCCCAGTGCCGACAACCAGAATGGCATCGGCCTCATCGAGGCGTACCAGACCGTCCTGAAGCGGGCTCGATCGTTGAGCATCGAGGGAACGCCGCCGGTCAATTTCAACCCAGCCAATAATGCGCTGCTCCTGGCATCGAGCCGCATCGCAGACCTTTACATGCTCCTTGGCAATGAGGCGTATGCCGACGCCCAGGACCCCACCATCGGCTTCGGCACGACCGGCATCGAGTCCGGCTCTGCCGCCTCGTCCATCTTCTCGTTCCAAAACCAGATGAGCTCGCTCCTGGACGAGGAACTCTCCCTCCTCCGGGGCAGGGATGACACCTTCGCCGGCGTTGGCGCCCGTCCCGTCTACAATCGTCTGTTCTGGACCTACTACGCCCTGCTCCGGCATCCGCAGTTCACCTGGGTCCCGCGCACCGAACGCGTCAATGTCGCAGGGGTCGCGCAAGAGGTCGATTTCCTCGACGAACGCAAATTCGCCAAGGCGGCGTCCGCGCGCGCCAAGGCCGGTAGCGAGACGGTGGACCTCACCTACCGCCTGGATTACGTCGAGGATCCCGCCGGCCAATGGCAGGGCTATCAGGATTCCCGTCCGGCTCGCGCCTGGGGCATCAGTGACTGGGCGCGCCGCGCCGGTCAGGGCGCCTACCTCGACTGGCTCACCGCCAATGCCATTCTTCCGTCCATCGACCCCGACTCCATACACGTCGGCATCCGGAAGATCGATCGCCAAACCGTGGCCGAGCTCGGGGAGATCTCCGACGAAGCCCACCAAGTGCAGGCCACACTCGACAAGGCGGACCTTGGACTTAACCCCGTCGGCCTCGCCAAGGGCGTCGTGACCTTCGATCTCGACCCCACATTCAACGAAGTCGGTTCCACGGCTCAAAAACTATGTCTTCGACAACACGCCGGCGACGAACGCTCCGATATGGTGGGTCAATCCGCCCGCGAGCCCGGCTCTTCACGAAGACCCAGCGGCCGCCGGCCCGGTCCAATCCGCTCGCTCGCTCGGTTTTCAATCCATCGCCTCCGGGAAATCCGGATCGGACGTTACCCGATTGGCTCCGGCCAATTTCGCGCCGGCTCAAGCCACCCCGGTGCGCATCCTGGTCCGTCCTGAAGCTTCGACCCTTTCCTTTGCGGTGGAAGAGACACCGCCGTCGGGCTGGATCATTCGAAACGTAAGCCACGGCGGGCGCATCGATTGTGTGCATCAGAAGATCAAGTGGGGACCGTTGTACGACACCGAGGTCCGCGAATTGACCTATGAAGTCACTGCCCTGCCGGGAACGTTGACCAGCGGTTCATTCCAAGGAATCGGATCCTTCGACGGCCGAAGCTTCGCGCTCGCCGGGGTCCAACAGGTCCTTCCGCCGGGTGCGGCGGCACCACCGACCCTCGCCTCGACGCTGTCCATCGACGGCCAGTTTCGCTTCCAACTCACCGGGAGGCCGGGAGGTCGCTACGTCATTGAGGCTTCGGCCAACCTCCGCGTCTGGAGCCCCATCCAGTCGGTTACCGCCGATGATTCCGGCACCCTCGACTACGCCGTGTCCCAGCCGGGTTTGACTCAGCGATTCTTCCGGGCCCGGGCCGCCGACTGAATGCCCCATGCGTTCCGCTGTTCCATTCGGTTCCTGGAATCCGAGAGCCGAGCCCGTCTTGGATTCGGGCCGCCCATGGACCCGATTCCTGGCCGCCCTGCTGGTCTGGCTGCTCCCCGCTTCGGGATTCGCCGCCCAAGCGCCCGGGGCGACGCGAATCCTTCCCGGCTTCTTCGAAGATCAGGTGCTTTTTCGCGTGCTTGTTGAAGTCACTCCACCCGATTCCGCCTCGGTGCATTCCGTGGAGGAACGGTTCCCGCTGGGTTGGAGGGTCTCCGAGGTCACCCACGGCGGCACCATCGACCTCGCGGGACACAGCCTCAGGTGGGGGCCCTTCGCCGATAACCTGCCTCGGACACTCGGATACAAACTCATGCCCCCGATCGACTTTTCGTTCGAAGGGGTTTTTCAGGGGACCGCGGTTTTCAACACCAACATCGTCCCCATCCAGGGCCCGACCACACTGGTCAAGCGCCCCGGCCGGGTGGAGCGCACCCTTCCCTCCTCGTACCTGCCGGGGCAGCCCATCGAAGTCCAATTGGCCGTTCGCCCCGGAGCCAGTGCGCTCGCATGGGCCCTCCAGGAAACGATTCCGGACGGCTGGAGCCCATCGTCAACCCCAACGCATGCCAGCTTCGACCCGCGAACGCGTGCGTTGAAGTGGGGCCCCTTTCTCGATCCCGCACCCCGTGGTCTGACCTACTCTCTCCGGCCCAACCTGGTTTTGCGAACGCCCGCCGTTTTCTCGGGCACGGCCATTTTCGAATCCACGCCTGTCCCCGTCACCGGGGATTCCACGTTCCCTCTGAGGTCCAGCCGCATCACCCGAGTGCTTCCGCCCCCCTTCACTCCAGGCACGTTGGCCCGGATTCAGATCGAAGCCGACCCGGCCCCGTATGTCGAAACCTACACCGTCGAGGAGGATGTTCCCGCCGGCCTCAACCCCGACGTCATCAACCACGGGGGCATTTGGGATCCGATTCAGCGACGCATCAAATGGGGGCCCTTCCGCGATGCGAACCGTCGGACGTTGAAGGCGGAGGTCCTGCCGGCGTCGGACCTTCGGCTCCCGGCGGACCTGCTGGCCGAAGGATGGTTCGATGCCCAGCAGATTGTCGCCGCCGGCAACTCCCGCGTTCAACCCACCCCGAGTGTCGTCAGCCGAACCCTGCCTCCGCGCTTCACTCCCGGAGTTCCGTTCATCGTTCACATCGAGTTTCAACCGGCACCCACCGTTGAACTCGCATTCATTGAAGATGCAGTTCCCGCGGACTCCACCCTTTCCCAGATCTCCGAGGGCGGATCGTTCGATGCGGCGCAATCCAAGGTCAAATGGGGTCCCTTTCCAGGCAGTGTCCGGCGCTCCCTGAGTTACAGGGTTACGCCGTCCGGCAGCCCCCGGCAAAACGCCACGTTCTCGGGTGCAGGTGTTTTCGATGCCCTAGCGGTCCCCATTGCCGGCGATCAGATCGCGGCCCTCAATCACGCGCCGACAGCCCAACCCGACCCGATCCAGCGTCCTCCCATCCGTTCGGCGAAATTCTCAGTCATCGAAGTTCTGGCCAATGACAGCGACGTCGATGCTGACACCCTGCGGATCCGCGGCGTGGGAGCCACATCGGCGGCGGGGGCCAGCGTCCGGATGACTGTACCCTGGATCTATTACGAGATCGCCTCGGGCCCGCCCATCGAGGACCAGTTCAGTTACACAGTGGAAGATGCCTACGGGCTTTAGTCGGTCACCTCAGCCACCGTGCTGTTCTCGTCCGTTCCCTCGACCTCCCGGATCGCCATCACCTCCGTGCTTCCCGAATCGGGCGGCCGGGCGCGTATTCGCTTCCGGGCGGTGCCGGGAATCACCTGTCGCATCGAGGTTTCCCCGGATCTCAGGACCTGGACGTTCCTGGCTGAGGGCATCACGGGGCCCTTGGGATTCGGGGAAGTAGTCGATCCCAACGCCAACGCCTCGCCGATTCGGTTCTATCGGGTGTCCGTCCCATGATTCATCCTATCCCCACCACCGTGCTGCCATGATTCGACTGCTCGAAAAACTGATCGATACCGCGTCCGACGCTGCGTTGAGGTCCCCATGGTCGCCTTTTGCGAACTCGCCAGCCGGGGACGATGCGGTGGTCCGGAATTTCGACTTTGCAGGTTTGCCATTGCCGCTCACTCCCGGGGATGGCAGCGGTTTAGGCATCAGCGACACCCGCACCATCACGTCAAACATCGCGGCCATAGGTGATGTGAACGTGTGGATCCACCAGGAGAACCCGACCGCCGGGGGTGCCTTCAACGGGGATTTCTACGCCACGCTTTCCCATGACACTGTCTTCGCTGTTCTCTTGAACCGACCCGGCCGTCGGGGGGGAAGTGACCCGGACACGTACGGCTATCCGGACAACGGCTTTGCCATCACCCTTGATGACCAGGCGCCGGCCGGTGACATCCATCTTTACCGGCTCCAGCTTCCCCTCACCGAAGGAGGCCCCCCTGGCCTCAGCCACTCCACCGAGGTCGATGCCTCCTACCAGGCGGCCCTGACCGGCCGTTGGGCCCCGGACGGACGCCACGCACATCCGGCCGACACCACCTCCGACATGGCCCGAACCCGGCCACTCAGCCAGTTCAACGGCCTCCCGGCGTCCGGTCAGTGGACTCTCTTCGTTACCGACCTGAGTTCTGGGGGTTCGGCCAACCTCAAGGCGTGGGGATTGAAAATCACGGGGTTGACCGCCATCCCGGAACCCGCCGCGATGTTCGGTTGTTTCGCCGCCGTACTGGTCGCGTGGGCAGCCCGCCGTCGCCTCAGCAAGCCCGCCCAACGTCGCCCGTCCTCTCTCTGAGTTCCGGACGGGGGGATCCGGGTCTCCCTTCCGGGGGTCCCAGCGATTCCCGTGAACTGCCTTAGGTCTTCCCCGCAAAGGCCTCATCCAGCAGGCGGGTCTGCTCTTTTTTGTGGGCATTGCCGGAACCCGTCGCCGGACTTGCCGAGGCCGGACGGCTGACATAGCCCAACGGGAAACGATCCAGCAGGCGGTCGAAGAACTGGACCTTCAGGAACCGCAGGGCCCCCATGTTGGCAGGTTCTTCCTGCACCCAGAAGGCAGGTGTTCCGTCCGCGTAGCCCTTCAATGCTTCCGTGAGCGCGGGCAGTGAGAGCGGGTAGATCTGCTCCAACCGCACGATCGCCACGTCGGAGCGCTTCAGTTTCTCCCGCCTCTCCACCAGGTCGTAATACACCTTGCCGGTACACAGCAGGATGCGCTTCACCTGGTCCGCGGGGATGGAGGCATCTGCGAGGATCCTGGCGAAGGTGCCCTGGGTCAGGTCCGCCAGGGGTGAAACGCACGAGGGATGTCGCAGAAGGCTCTTGGGCGTCATGATGATCAGCGGTTTTCGCCAGACGCGCAGCACCTGACGGCGCAGGAGATGAAAATACTGGGCGGGCGTGCTCGGATAGCAGACTTGGATGTTGTCCTCGGCCGTGAGCGCCAGGAAACGTTCCAACCGGGCGCTCGAGTGTTCCGGCCCCTGCCCTTCGAAGCCGTGCGGCAGCAGCATCGTCACTCCGGAAAGCCGGCGCCACTTGTCCTCCGCGCTCACGATGAACTGATCGATGATCACCTGCGCGGCGTTCGCAAAATCACCGAACTGCGCCTCCCACATGACCAACCCGTCAGGGGTATCCAGGCTGTAGCCGTAATCGAATCCAAGAACGCCCACCTCGCTGAGGGGACTGTTGTGAACTCGAAACGCCGCCTGGGCCACGTCGAGTTGGGTCAGCGGCGTAAACTTCCGACCGGTTTGAACGTCATGGATGACCGCGTGGCGGTGGCTGAAAGTCCCCCGTTCCGCATCCTGACCCGACAACCGAATGGGCACGCCCTGGGTCACCAGGCTGCCGAACGCGACCGCTTCGGCCGACGTCCAGTCCAGGCTCTGCCGCCCGGCCGCCATCTCCCGTCGTGCTTCCAGAATCTTCGCGAGCTTGGCGTGCGGTTTGAAGTCTGCCGGCAATTCCGCCTGCTTTGTGAGCAGGGCTGCTGCCCGCTCCAGGGTCACCGCCGTCTCCGCGTCGGGTACATCCTGGTCGGCTCCACCGATGTAGGCACTTCGCGCCCAGACTCCGGGCAGGCGCTCGTTGGGGTGCTGGTACCGGTCGCTGGTCGCCTCCCCCAGTTCGTCTTCGAGCCGCCGACGGCATTGTTCCGCGATCTGATCGGCCTCTTCCCGGGTGACCCCGCCCAACTTCAGGAGGTTGTCGAGGTAGCCTTCCCGAACCGTCTTTCGCTTGCTGATGGTCTTGTACAAGAGCGGTTGAGTGAAAACCGGTTCGTCGGTTTCGTTGTGCCCCAACCGGCGATACCCATACATGTCGATGAACACGTCCCGTTTGAAGTCGGCCCGGAAATCCATCGCGACCCGCACACACAGGGCCACGGCGTCCGGATCCTCGCCATTCACGTGCAAAATCGGCGACTGCAACATCTTCGCCACATCTGTGGCGTACGCGAAGGCCCGTGCCTCGCGAGGGCCGGTTGTGAATCCGATTTGATTGTTCACGACGATGTGGACGGCTCCCCCCACCCGGTAGCCCTCCAGTTGGCTGAGATTCAAGGTTTCCTGAACGACGCCTTCGCCGGCGAAGGCTGCATCGCCGTGAATGATCAAAGCCATGCAACCGCGTCGCCCCACATCGCCCACGCGATCCTGCTTCGCCCTCACTCGTCCCAGCACGACCGGGTTCACAAACTCCAGGTGGCTGGGGTTGAAGCACATCGAGAGATGGACCCTTCGGCCCGTCGCCGTGATCCATTCACCGCTGTGACCCAAGTGGTACTTCACGTCGCCTCGTCCGATGTACAAATCGGGGTCCTTGTCGGCGAATTCCCGGAAGATCTGTTTCGGACTCTTTCCCAGAATATTCACCAGGACGTTCAACCGACCCCGGTGCGCCATTCCCACCACGATCTCGGCCACCCCCTGGCCGGCGGCCTTCTCGATCGCCAAATCCAACAACGGGATCAAGGTCTCGCACCCCTCGAGGGAGAAACTCTTCGCCCCGACGAATTTCTTGCGAATGAATTCCTCGAACATCACCGCGTCCGTCAACCGTGTCAGGGTCCGTAACTGCTCGTCCCGGCCCAACTGCATCCGGGTCTCGATCGGTTCCAACCGCCGTTGCAACCACCGCCGCACATCGATGTCGTCGATGTGCATGTACTCCACCCCTACACTGCTGCAATACGTGTCTTTCAGCCGCGCATGCAACTCCCGCAACGGCATTTCCCGGCCATTCTGGAAGGTTTTGCAGGACACCTTCCGGTCCATCTCCGCCTCCGAAAAATTGAAATACGACAGCGTCAATTCCTCCGGTGTCTTGGTCCGGTCCTGATCTTTCCGTTCGTCACAGAGCGGATCAAAACGGGCAATCACATGCCCGCGAACCCGGTAGTTCCGGATCAACTGGCCCACGCGGTCCTGGAAGCCGGTCAGCTTGGTGTCCTCAACCACCGTCTCGGTCTCGGGACGCGCGGCGGCATTTCCAAATCCTCCTTTTTCAGTCTTCGTCGAGGTTTCACCTAAACCGCTCGGATTGAAGAGACTGCGCGGTGAAACCGTAGGTCCAAGGCGCGAATGTTCCGGCCAAGCGTCCCCGTTGTTTCCCTGCCGGAAATAGTTCTGCCACTCGGGCGGCACCGATGCCGGATCCGTTCGATAGGCCTCAAAAAGTTCCTCCACGTACCCAACGCTTCCCACCGGTGACTCGAGACTGTCCGTGCTCATGGCTGAATATTCGTGAGAGACTGCAATGCTTTCCCGGCTTCGCAACCTGGGCCCTGCCCTGGCGCCCTGCCCGTTGCCGGCCATTCATCATGTCTTCACTTCCCGCCGTTTTCACCTCCAACCTTTCACTCGCCGCTTTCCTGGGGAAGAATGCCTTCAGGTCCAACACGGATCATCACACCGAATCGGAGACCCAACCCGTGCCAACCCCGCCTGATTCACCCTCCGAACCGCCGGTCATCGACGTCGATGTCGTGTCCGAGGATCCGGCCGCGGCGTTGCCGGCCGACGACCTCGCCGCGCTTCGTCGGGCCCGGAAACTTCTCACCAGCCCAGGCGCAGCCGTCCGCTTTGCCAATCTGATCGGCACCCCCATCGAACACGGCATGCAACAGTTGCCTGCCAGTGCTACCCGCATCATTCAAAGAGCCACCCAGATGGCGCTGAAGCGCGCCCTCGAGGTCGCCTTGGTTTCCCTGGATCGCGGCGAATCGTCCCTCCCAAAGAACCGGTTCCACAAAGTTCTCGCCGGCGCATCGGGCGCCATCGGAGGTGCCTTCGGTTTCGCCGCCCTGCCGGTGGAGCTCCCAGTTTCCACCACGCTGATTCTCCGATCCATCGCCCAGATCGCCTCAAGCGAAGGCCACGATATTCGCTCCCTCGAAACCCGCCTCGCCTGCCTCGAGGTCTTTGCCCTCAGCGGCGACAGTCGCTCGGACAACGCCAGCGAGACCTCCTACTGGGTCGTCCGAACCGCCCTTTCCAAGGTGGTCGGCGAGGCCATCGGTATCTTCGCCGGCCGCTCGGTTGCCCTCGAGACCGCCCCCGCCGCCGTGCGTTTGGTGGCCGCAGTCGCCGCCCGCTTCGGCGTCGTCGTTTCGCAGCAGGTCGCTGCCAAAGCCGTTCCCATCCTGGGCGCCGCCGCCGGCGCTGCCATCAATGTCGTCTTCATGGACCATTTCCAAAAAATGGCCCAGGGACATTTCATCGTCCGCCGACTCGAACGTCGCCACGGCACCAAATCCGTCCGGCTCGCCTACGATTCTCTCGCTTCCACCCTCTGACCTAATGCCCGATCCCTCCCCCTCGCCCACCGTTCCTCCGGCCATCCTTCGCCGCCCCATCCACGCTTGTACCCGCGATGACATCGAAGGGTTCCTCCGCCAGACCGGGGAACCCAACTTCCGTCTCGATCAAGTGCTCTCCTGGCTCCATGCCCGACGGGTGGGAGGCTGGGACGAAATGTCGAATCTCCCGAAAACGCTCCGAGGCCGTCTCGCGGAACATTTCGAGTTCTCCCTTCCCGAACTGGTCCTACGCCAAGGCTCCGCCGATACCACCCAGAAGTTCCTTTGGCGGCTCCGCGACGGAGCGCTCATCGAAAGCGTTTTGATACCGGCCAACCCCGCGCTCTTCAGTGACCGCTCGGATCGTCATACCCTCTGCGTCTCCACCCAGGTCGGTTGCGCCTACGGCTGTCGTTTCTGCGCCAGCGGCCTCGAGGGTTGGAAACGAAACCTGAGTCCCGACGAAATCGTCGGCCAGGTCCTGGGGATCGAACGCTGGCATCGCACCCAGACCGCGAACACCCCGCCGATGCCTCCTCCGACGGTTTCCGTCGCGGCGTCGCCAGCCGACACGGCCCAGGCCGAGGGTTTGATTATGGCGACGCCTCCCGCCGCCCCAGCGACATCCAGCGCGGCAGCCCCTGCGCCCCTGCGCCTCATCGACAACCTCGTCATCATGGGCATGGGTGAGCCGCTCGCGAATTACGACAATCTGCTTCGCGCCCTCCGAATCCTGAACGCTCCCTGGGGCGGTGGCATCGGCGCCCGCAAGATCACGGTCTCCACCAGCGGCCTCGCTCCACAAATCCGCCGCTTGGCCGATGAACCGGAACAGTTCCGTCTCGCCATCTCGCTCCACGGCGCGACCGACGCAGTTCGCAATCAGATCATGCCGATCAATCGCAAGTACCCGATCGCTGAACTCTCCGCTGCGTGTTTGCAGTACCTCGAGAAGAAGGGCCGCATGATCACCTTCGAGTACATCCTGCTCGCGGGCATCAACGACGATTTCGCCCAGGTGAAACCTCTCGCGGCGCTGGCCCGCCGACTCCACGCCAAGGTCAATCTCATCCCCTACAACGTCGTGGAAGGCCTTGAGTGGAAACGCCCGGAAGATGCCCAATGCGCGGCCTTCGCCAAGCACCTCGAACGCCTTGAAGTCATCACGACGCTGCGCATTGAGAAGGGCCACGACATCGACGCCGCCTGCGGTCAACTCCGGCTTAAGACTGAGCGCCTCGCCGACGGGGTTCCTCCTCAAGCAGTGGTTGCGTAACCGCGGGAACCTTCCGTCCGAGACCTGAATTCCCCCTCGCCCATCGACCAATCGCTGGACCCGTGGTATCTCCACCACCATGTCGCGCCGCGTCGGATCGCATCCGCATTCTTTCAGGGGCCTTTTTGCGGCCCTTTTGCTCTCCTTTGCGGTCACCACGGATATTGCCAGCAGCGCTGACCTCGTCATTTCCGAGTTCCTCGCCGCCAACGAGACCTCGCTCCTGGACGAGGATGGCGCCCCGTCGGATTGGATCGAACTCCACAACACCTCCAACTCCGCCCTATCCACCGCCGGTTGGTCCCTCACCGATGATCCGGCGTTGCCGAGAAAGTGGATTTTTCCGGAACGCGCCCTGGCAGCTGGCTCTCACCTGGTTGTTTTCGCCTCCGGTAAGAATCGGGCTCCCGTTGTACCGGGACGGCTTCACACCAACTTCCGACTCGAAGCATCGGGTGAATACCTGGCCCTGATCCGGCCGGATGGCAGGACGGTGGCCACCCAGTTCCACCCGTCCTTCCCCCCTCAGGATCCCGACATCTCCTTCGGCACCCCGGCATCGCCAGGCAGGGTCAGTCTCCACGCCGGCGCGCCAGTAACGGTGCTTGTTCCCGCCTCGGCGGCGGACATTCCTTCCGACTGGACCACCGGGGGCACGTCCGCCACCGCGGCCTGGACGTCCACCCTCGGATTCCCTATGGGCTTTGATTCCACGCCAGCCAGCCCCGGCGGGGCCACCAACCTGGCGCTGGGGGGAACCGCCTCCCAATCGACCACCGGCTATGGCCTTGGCGCCAGCAGCGCCAATGACGGCGACCTCAACACCTTCTCCCACACGGCCTCCGACGACGACGCATCCACCTGGTCACTCGACCTGAGGGCAGTCTATGAAATCAGGCGCATCGTCCTCCACAATCGCGCCGAGTGCTGCCAATCCCGCTTGCGCGACCTCACCGTGACCCTGCTCGCCGCGGATCAACAGACCGTGCTTTGGACCTCCGATCTGCTGAATCCCGAGAACAGTCTCGATAGTCCGGCGTCTTTGACCCTCGACCTCCTGGACCTTGATGTTGAACCCGTGCCCGCCCGCTTTGTCCGGGTGTCGCGTCGGCCCGACCCTGATTTGTCCGGTTCGGGCGGAATCGGGAACCAGGACGAAGACAGCGTCCTCTCCCTCGGTGAGGTGGAAGTTTACGGCGTGGAGTCGATCTCGTACGCCCCCTCGCTTCGCACCGACCTCACCACCCTCCTCCACCGGCGCAACGCATCCGCCCTGGCTCGGCTCCCTTTTCAACTCGAATCTCCCGACGCCCTCCAGTTCCTCGATTTGCGCCTGCGCTACGACGACGGTGTTGTGGTGTTGCTGAACGGCCAGGTCGTGGCCTCCCGCAACGCACCGGCCACCTTGGCCTGGAACGTGGCTGCTCCGTCCGAGCGCACCAAGGTGGATGCCCTCGCCTCCGAAACCATCGATCTGGTTCCGTTCCGGTCCCTGTGGCGAGCCGGTACCAATTGGCTGGCGTTTCATGCCCTCAACATGACGGCCGACGACCCGGATTTCCTGCTCGACGCGGACCTCATCACCGAACAATCGGCTTCCCTCTTGGCCGTGTACCTCGAGCGGCCGACGCCGGGTTCATCGAATGATGTTCCCTGGAATCTCGGGCGCGTCGCCGATACCCGCTTCAGCGTCACCCGCGGGTTCGCGTCCGCGCCCTTCGACCTCGCCATTCTCAGTTCCACGGAGGGCGCCGAAATCCGCTACACACGGGACGGCAGCGTTCCGACGGCTGAGTTCGGTCAGATCTACACCAACGCGATCCGCATCAGCCAGACCACCGTTGTCCGTGCGGCGGCGTTCAAGCGGGACTATCGCCCGACCAACGTCGACACCCACACGTACGTCTTTCTCGATTCCACCATCGCACAACCGGCCCGGCCGCCCGGGTTTCCCACCACCTGGGCAGGGCTCAGCCCGGATTATGGTATGGACACCCGCATTACCCAGAATCCGGCCTATGCCTCGCGCATGATTGAATCCCTGAAATCTCTGCCGACCCTCTCGATTGCCACTGAAGTCGACAACCTCTTCGGCCCCAGCCGAGGCATCTACGCCAACCCCGAACGAAGCGGGCTTTCCTGGGAACGGCCGATCTCCCTGGAATGGATCGAATCCGACGGCGGCGAGGTCTTTCAGGCGGGCGCCGGCCTCCGCATCCAGGGCGGCTATTTCCGCAGCCGTAACGCGACCCATAAGCACTCCCTTCGGCTCGTCTTCAAAGACGAGTACGGTCCAGGTCGCCTTCGCACGGACCTCTTCGAGGTTTTCGGGGCCACCCGCGATTTCGACACCCTGGTGCTCCGCGCCGGCGCCAATGACGGCTACGCCTGGGATGCAGCCCGGGATACGGAACAGTTCCTGCGCGACGAGTTCGGACGACGGCTTCAACTCGGCATGGGACAGGTTTCGCCCCATGGCCGGTTCGTTCACGTCTATCTCAACGGACTTTATTGGGGGATCTACAATCTCACCGAACGCCCGGCTGAGGATTTTTCCGTCAGCTATTTCGGTGGGAAACCGGAAGACTGGGACGCCATCAATTCGGGTGAGATCAAGAGTGGGAGCCTGACCGCCTGGAACACTTTCATTTCCCGGGTTCGAACCGCCGCCACGCTCGCGGATTATCAGAAGCTCAAGGGCCTGCTCGCCGACGGATCCACCGATCCGGCCGCCCCGGCCTTTTTCGATCCCACCAATTACATGGACTACATGCTGCTCAACATCTGGGGCGGCAACTGGGACTGGCCCAACAAGAACTTTTGGTTCGGACGCGACCGCACCGGAGCTTCCGGAGGCTTCAAATTCTACCTCTGGGATTTTGAGAACACGATGGGCAACAACCGTGACCGTTCCCCCCTCGAAATGGTTTCGCCCCGCGCGGGCGTCACCGGTTCCTGGGTCGGTGAGCCTCACGACCGCCTCCGTCGACTTGCGGAATACCGCATCGAGTTTGCCGATCGCGTCCATCGCCATTGCTTCGGCGCCGGGGTCCTTTCGCCCACCGCACTTATCGGACTCTATCGCGTTCTGGCCGCCGGTCTTGAGCCCGCCATCGTCGCCGAAACTGCACGTTGGGGTGATGACCACCACTCGCCGCCCCAGGACCTCACCGATTGGCAACGGGAACGCGACTGGCTCCTCGGAATCTACCTTGCCCGCCGAACGGACGTCGTTCTCGGTCAGTTTCGTGCCGCCGGGCTCTACCCCCAGACCGCTGCTCCTTCCTTCGTGCCTGCCGGCGGTTCGGTGTCACCGTCCACCCCCGTCTCCCTGCGAACCGTCGGAGCCTCAGAACTTCTCTACACCACCAACGGTCTCGATCCGCGTCTACCCGGTGGCGCCATCCGCCCCGACGCCATCCGCGTGGCGCTGGCCGATCCAGGCCCGACCGTCTCGCCCAATCTTGTTCGCTCCGGGCAGGTCTGGCGCTACCTCGCGGACGGCTCCAATCCTGGTGCGACCTGGAACCAGACCAGTTTCGCCGACGCCGCCTGGCCGGGCGGCCCTTCGCCCTTGGGTTACGGCGACGGCGACGAAACGACGACGGTTCCCTTCATCGATGCCGATCCAGCCACGGCCGGCATGCAGAAGAATGCGACGACCTTTTTTCGCACCACCTTCTCGGTGGCGAATGCCGGGACGTTTTACCAGCTCCGTCTGACCCTCACCTACGATGATGCCGCCGCGGTCTACCTGAATGGCACCGAGATCCTGAGGACCGAGAACCTTCCCGCCAACGCCGGCAGCGGCACATACGCGTCCGGGGCCTCCTCCGACAATGCCGTCGTCACCCGTGATTCCATCCCGGCCCAACTCCTTCGAGCCGGCAACAATGTGCTGGCGGTCGAGATCCACCAAAGCGACGGCGGAAGCTCGGACATTTCCTTCGACCTTGAACTTCTGGGCGGGGTGTTGGGCGAATCCAGCATCCAAACCAGCGGCCCCCTGTTTTTCTCGGGTCCGACCCGGCTGATGGCCCGGGCTCTACGTGCGGGCGAATGGAGCGCCTTAAATGAGGCACTTTTTCTGCCGGGCACCGTTCCGGCCAGAGCCACCAACCTGGTCATCTCCCAGTTCTGCTATCGTCCGCCGGAGCCCACACTCGCCGCGGAGACGGCCGTTTCAACCGACCGAGACGACTTCGAATTCATCGAGTTCCTCAACACTTCATCCTCTCCGCTTGACCTCGGGGGTGTTCGGTTGACCGGTGGTGTGTCGTTCACCTTCACGCAGGGCCAGGTTCTCAATCCGGGCCAACGCACTCTCCTGGTCCGGTCGAAGCCCGCGTTTCAAGCCCGGTACGGGGCCCACCTGCCGGTGGCCGGCGAAGTTCAAGGCCGGCTCGCGAACGCCACCGATTCCCTGGTCCTGACCGATGCCACGGGCGGCGCCATCCTGGCACTGACCTACTCGGATCGCGCCCCCTGGCCCGCCTCGCCCAACAGTGGCTTTGCGATCGTCCTGATTCAGCCGGGCAATCATCCCGACCCCAACGATCCTGCGAATTGGCGTGCCAGCGTCGCCCTGGGCGGTTCGCCCGGCGGAACCGATGCCACCCGTTTCCAGGGAAACCCCACGGCCGATACCAACCAGAATGGTCAGGCGGACCTAATCGACTATGCGTTCGGCATCTCGCTGGATTCGCAGGAGAACGGGATTGCGGTGGGCATCGAGGACATCGCGACGGTCCACGGCCTCCAACGCCACTGGTTACTTTCCTATCCGCGCGCTCTCGCCGCCGAGGATGCACCGGTTCGGGTGGAACAAGCGGACCGGATTCAGGGCCCGTGGAGTGCCACCTCAGCGGGCTGGGTTCTCGTCGGAGAAACGCGCTTGGGCTCGGGCATTGCCCGTTTGACCTATCGCTCGGTTTCACCCGCCGCTCCGTCGTCCCAGGCGTTCCTACGGCTCTCGGTCCGGGCGCCGTAGGCCTCCCTGCGGGAAGTTCAGGTCACAAACTCCAGGTCCTGCCGATGTGGGATCAGACCTCGCTCGAATGCCAACCCGAGGAAGCGCCGGATGCTCTCCCGCCCTGGGTCCCCATAGTCCAAGGTCCAGTGGTTGACGTACATCCCGACGAAGCGGTCCGCCAGCTCCTTGCCCATGTCGCGGGCGTACTGAAGCGCGTGCTGAACCGCCTCATCCCGATGGTCCAGGCTGTATTGAATGCTCTCCGTCAGAAGCGATGAGATCACCCGCCGGGTTTCCAGATCGAACCGTTTATGAATCACATTGCCACCCAGTGGCAGGGGTAGGCCTCCGTTTTGTTCGCCCCACCAGATCCCAAGATCCACGCAGCACTCCAACCCTTCGTTTCGATAGGTCAACTGACCCTCGTGGATGATCAACCCGACGTCCGCCCGTCCCTCCCGGACGGCTTGGAAGATTTCATCGAAGGGCACCACCACGAAGTCGAACTCGGCCGCCGGCTTCCCCAACCAGAGCTGCAAGGCAAGGAAAGCGCTGGTCATTCGACCTGGAACCGCGATCCGCGCTTGGGCCACTTCATCCCGTGTCATCCGACGCTTGGACACCAGCATCGGCCCGTAGCCATCCCCCATGCTTGCCCCGCTCGGGAGCAGCGCATACTGTTGGCTGACAAAGGCATACGCGTGAATGCTGATGGCTGAGATGTCCAACTCCCCGCGGGTGGCGCGTTCGTTCAGGGTCTGGATGTCCTGGAGAATGTGCTCGAAATGGAAGCCACGGTTCGCGATCCGATCCTTCGCCAACGCGAAGAACATGAATGCATCATCCGGGTCGGGAGAATGTCCTAGAGTCAACGCACGCAACGCCATGCCCCAAAGGATACCCGAATTCCTGCGCGAGTTCGAACCCGTATCTTTGTCTCGCTCGCCACCCACCCCTTCTTCGGAACATTCTTCGGCCGATGCTGAGCCTGGAACATCTCGCTGAACTGGTCGAACGCCATCGCCCCGCCCTCTCAGCCCAGGTCGCGGCTTTCGATATCGGCGGTCGAAGTTTCAACGCCAACCAACGCCCGGCGATCATGGGTGTCGTCAATCTGTCCCCCGATTCATGGTACCGGGAAAGTGTGGTGCTGACCGCCCAAGCGGCCATCCAGCGAGCCTCGGTTCTCACCGCCCAAGGCGCTGACATCATCGATCTCGGAGCCGAGTCCACCCTGCTTCACGCCGCGCGCGTCGATCCGACGGGCCAAAGCAACCGTCTGCTCCCCGTCATCAGGGAACTTCGGGATCGCGGCATCCTCGTTTCCGTCGAGACCTACTCTACGGAGGTCACCCGCGCCTGCCTGGACGCCGGCGCCAACGTGCTCAATCTCACGGGGACCGATCCCACCGCCGAAATGTTCCGGATCGCTGCCGACCATTCCGTCGCGGTTATTCTCTGCTATGTCCAGGGCGAGAACGTTCGGGCCGTGGCCGATTTTGATCTCGCCGCGGATCCGGTCACCCTCCTGTACGATTACTTTGCCCGGCAGATCGATCGAGCCACCGCCGCTGGTGTGCGCCGTCTCTTCATCGACCCGGGATTGGGGTTTTACTACCGGAATCTTCAGGACAGCGCCGTCCGGGTCCGGCACCAGATGAACATTTTTTTGAACTCGTTTCGGCTCAGGCCCCTGGGCTGGCCCGTCTGCAATGCCCTTCCCCATGCCTTCGAGTACTTCGGTGAGCAGGTCCGCTGTGCCGAACCGTTCTTCTGCCATCTCGCCGCCCTCGGTCGCACCGACCTCTTCCGCACCCATGAAGTACCCCGGATCAAGGCCGTGCTCGACACCCTCGGGGCATTCTAGCCCGTTGACTTGCGCTCTCCCACCCGCAAACTCCGCTCACGGATGCGTCACGACCTGACGAACTTTCTCCGCAAGTGGGACTATCAACCGGGTGAACTGCGCGTGCGCCGCTTTAAGGGGCGCGACGGGCAGGAAAAGATCCAGTTGAGGGTCGACCTTGGCGTGCTCCAAATGGAAGCCGGGGGGCGGCCCGACGGAAAACGCCCGATGGGCCATGAGTCATGGCTCCAGTTCTACCAGGCGCGGCTTGGCGAACATATTGCCGAGCACGGAGACGATGATGGCTTTGCCCTGAAGAGCGAGGATTGCCAGCGGCTCCAGCAGGAAGCCATCCAGTACTATCACCGGTACATCTGCCTTTTCCAGTTGGGCGACCACCCGGCCGTCCTTCGGGATACCGAACGGAACCTCGAGGTCTTCAACATGCTGGAGACCTTTGCCGAAACCCCCGAATTGGGTGCGGCCCTTGCCATCTTCAAACCTCAGGTTCTGCTCATGCGAACCCGAGCTCAGGGCGCCCTCGCCCTGGAGGCCGATGACCCTCGCGGTGCCGTTCAGGCCATCGAAGCCGGCGTGGAAGCGATCCGCCGCGTCTTCCGTGACCATGAGCAAACGGACATGGCGGAGCAGGCCTCCGAGGTCAAAATGCTTGAATCCTGGCTCCAGGAACTGCGCCCACACCTCCCACTCTCGAAGCGAGAACGCCTCGAGTCCGACCTCAATCAGGCCATCGCTCGGGAAGACTACGAGAAGGCCGCTGAGCTTCGCGACGCCCTTAAGCAATTGAAGGAATAGGCATCGCAGTGCTACCTCCGCTGGGACTCATAGGTCCCATAGGTCCCATAGGTCCCATAGGTCCTATAGGTCCCCCCCCTGGAACCCATGCCTAAAACTCACTTCCTGGCCCCGACCAGCGCTCGTACAGCGTTCTGCCCCCGCCGGCTGAAGTCGATCGACTCACCGAGAATCCGCACGGACTCCTGGGGTGCGTGAAATCCCATCGAGTTCTCCGCTTCGATGAAATCGAGGTAAAACTGAGCTTTGCGCTGGAAGTCCTGCCCGGTCAGTAACGCCGGATCGTTGGTTGAGATTCCCGACGTTTTCGCGCCCTTCAGGTCGTCCACCAGGTCCATCAGCGCGTCCATCGCCAGATTCCGCATCCGGAAAGTCCGCTCCTGGATCGTTGTGGCACGATTCTTCAACTCCTCCTCCGGCCAATGATGGCACGTCTGGCAGGCTTTCTGGATGTTCAACAACGGGCTGCGGACATGGTGGTCGCTGATCTTGTGCGCCCCCACCCGCTTGTACGGCATGTGGCAATCCGTGCAGGCAACGCCGGAACGCGCATGAATCCCCTGGCTCCAGAGCTCGAACTCGGGATGTTGCGCCTTCAGCACCGGAGCACCGCTCTCCGCGTGGACCCAGTCCTTGTGCTTCACCTCGTCGTAGTACGCGAGGATTTCCTCCACCTTCACTCCGTTGGCCCAGGGATACACGAGCCGCTTTTCCTTCCCCTTGAAGTAGTACTCCACATGGCACTGGGCGCAGACGTAACTCCGCATCTCCTGACGCGAGGCGTCCCGGTTCACATCGTAATCCGCCACGCCCTGATGCGCCTTCAACGCACGAATGCCTTCGATGAATCCCGGGCGCGTGATTCGCAATTGGAGGGTCTGGGAGTCATGGCAATCGATGCACGCCACCGGGTGGGAGACATCTTTCCGAGCTTCGGCGAATGTCTTTTGGTTCATCTTCTCGAATCCTTTGATCAGGTCTCCGTCCCCCGCCTTGCGGTAGGCCACATACACCGAGGCATGGCAGTGAAGGCAGGTCCCCGGCTGAGTCACCACCTGCTGCCGCTCAGTGAAGGTCTGGTCATCCAGCATGAACGCATGCCCGCGGTCCTCGCGAAAGTCCTTCGAGAACGCATAACCCGCCCACATGCGCTTGAGCCGTTCGTCCTCCTCCAACCGCGACTGCGCCACGATCGAGCGCGGATCCGCCGCCGATGGCGTCCGAGGCATCGCTTCACTGCCCCCAAATCGGGTCCGCTGCTGGTCCGAGGTCCGCCTGTAATCGTCATATTGCAGCGGGAAGTTCTTTCCCCAAAGGGCCGGATCCTCGGTGTCATCCGTCAGGTCCACCACCCGGAAAAAGGGGTTCTTACTCTCCTGTTTTCGCTCCATCACGTTCATCAGGAGGCCGAGGCCGCCCACCGCGAAAACCGAGGCAGCGATGGCGATCCCGGCCATCCACCCGAAGGATCGACGTCGACTTTCATGGGCGGCCTGGGCTTCGGCGTGGGTCTGGTTGTCGGGGGGCTTCATGGCGCTGGTTCGTTCGTCGAAATCCGTTTCACGTCGCGGGCTTCCTTCGGAGGGGCCATCCGGAGGTTGTCGCCCGCCTTTCCATCATCGATTCGGGTGGCCCACATCGCGGTGACATCGGATGCACTGCATCTCCCGGCCGTGTCCCGCCTGGGAGTCGATCTGGTCCACCACCTCCTCGTGGCACCGGCGGCAGTTCTTTTCAGCAATCTTCACGCTGACCTCGCGCGCGTGAATGGGATCGGGGTGGCTTCCGGTGGTGAAATAAAACGAATGCCAGAATCCATTCTCAGCCTTCACCAGGTACTTCGGGATCAGGCTGTGGGGCGTGTGACAGTCGTTGCAAGTCGCGACTCCGTGGTGGCTGCCCTTGTGCCAGGCATCGTACTGCTCCTGCATGATGTGGCAGTTGGCGCAGGCGGCCGGGTTGTTGGTGAGATAGGACCAGCCCTTCGCATAGATGAACGTGTAGGCTCCCACCCCCAGCGCCACACCGAGCGCCGCTCCCACTGCCACGCCTTTGATGACACTCGCTTTCATCGACTCCCCACCCCTCTCACGGCTTCCGCCGCCGTTACCCGTCAGTGATCATGAGAACCACACACCTCGAACCGTTCGGGATTGGTCTCCGAACCCGGCTTGAACTCCACCTGCCAGGTCCCGTCCGGCAGACGGGTGGTTTCATGCGAAAAACCGCACATTCCCATCTTGGTGTACAGCGGGACTGGTTCAAACGACACCAGAACCACCAGCGACTGCCCTGGGATCAGCTTGGCCACCGCTTCCTCAATCGGTCCGCAGGGCGTCCCACCCCCCGCCAAAATAGGCCGTACATCCAACGTCAAGGGCTTTACGAATTCGATCGGAACTGCCGCTGGACGACACGAACCCCTGGCACCCCGTTCCGGCCGGAATCCCGGATCCTCGAACCGTCCCTTGGCAATGCGAACCCGCCAGGTCTCCGGTCCGCGATCCAGGTATTCCCAACGGAATTCTCCCGGGAATTCGGCCGCAAACTGATAGTACAAGGGCAGCGGATCGTGGTCGTTGACCAAGAGGATCGCCCCGCCATCCCCCAATGCTTCCCACATCCCAAAAATGCGCGGATGCCGCTCACGCGGAGGGATCGGCCGCACATCGATCACGGATTCGCCTGTTGTCGTATTCATGTCGCCGCCTATCCAACGGGATCCTGGTCTTGGACTCCTTGATCTGTATCAAACCTGCATCCCGACACAATTCGCGTGATTGGATTTTCTTGGTCGGCTTGGATGCCCGCCAAACACCAGCCACCCCCAACACCTACCCTTCCCCTGATGAATCGTCGAACCTTCCTGCGCACCACCACCTCCGCGGGTGCCATCGCCACTGCCATCCTTGCCTACCCGACCGGCTCTGCCGGGGCCGTCACCCGCCGGCTACCCGAACCGTCACCCCGAAAGCTCCCGCCCTGGCGCGGCTTCAATCTCCTGGAGAAATTCACAGCCCGCCGCGGTGGCAATCCACCGTTCAGTCCCGAGGATTTCGCCTTCATCGCAGAGTGGGGCTTCGATTTCGTCCGGCTCCCGATGTCGTATCAATGCTGGGCCAAGGGCGACCCCTCCGAATGGCTGAAGCTCGATGAATCGCAATTGCGGCACATCGACCAGGCGGTTGAGCTCGGACAAAAGCACGGAATTCACGTCAACCTGAACCTCCACCGCGCTCCCGGATACTGCGTCAATCCGCCGGATGAACCGCTCGACCTTTTCAAGGACCCGCAGGCGCTCGACGCCTGTGCGTTTCACTGGGCCCACTTCGCCCGTCGCTACCGCGGGCTGCCGAATACCGAGGTGAGCTTCGATCTTCTCAACGAACCCAAGGACCTTCCCGATCCCGCCTACATCCGCGTCGTGACGGCTCTCGTCGAAGCGATCCGCGCGGAAGATCCCAAACGACTCATCATCGCCGACGGACTCCGCTGGGGTCGAAAGCCGGTGCCGGGTCTAGCGTCCCTGAACTTGGGCCAAAGCACCCGGGGCTATGATCCGATGCGGATCAGCCATCACAAGGCGAGTTGGGTGAATGGCGAAGCCTGGCCCGAACCGACGTGGCCGCTCAATCCGGACGGCAAGGACCGCTGGGACAAGGACCGCATCCGCCGAGAAATCATCGTCCCCTGGCAGGAACTCGAGCGCCAGGGCGTCGGTGTACATGTCGGGGAATGGGGAGCCTTCAACAAGACCCCGCACGCCGTCGCCCTCGCCTGGATGAAAGACCTGTTGAGCCTCTGGAAGGAAGTCGGGTGGGGGTGGGCCCTCTGGAACTTCCGCGGCAGCTTCGGAATTCTTGATTCAGACCGGACCGACGTGGCCTACGAGGATTTCCGTGGCCACAAGCTGGACCGCGCCATGCTCGAACTACTCAAGGTTGGCTGACCCTCCACGGGTGGCGGCCCCCATTTCGCGAGTTGCAAGGTGCACCACCGCTCGCCACCCGCGTCTGAACTACCCGGAAAGTCCCGCCACCGCCAGCGAGCGCCGGGCGGACTTCCGGAGTAGCCCTAAAGTGCCCACTCGATAGGCAACCCGCAGCATCGCATTTCGGAAGCGGACCATGCAGGGAGGCATCAGCAGCGCTTGGCCACCGAACCCAAGATTGAAGAAATCCCGCCGGTTGGAGAGATCTTTGGGAACTTGGGTGCCGGCCGTCATCGCTTCGGCGGTATCGCGGTCCAACGAGGCAAAATCCAGCCACCGGAATTGCCGTTCGGCCCCCCATCGGATGATGTCGGCCGTGGTCAGCGTGTTGGCGTGGGCTTCATGGGCTGTTTGGTCCCACCCCTTCTTCCAAAAGTTCACCCGGTTACCATGAAGGAGCGCAAGTCCGGCCGCGATCCTGCGCCCCTCCCGGACCGCAAACCAGATCCGAGCCTTTCCGCGCCTCGCAAAGGCATCCACCAACTTGACGGTCGCCTTCAGTGTCCCCGGATTGGGCCGAGTTCCCTGCCTTTCACAGGTGCTTTCCATCAACGAAAAAAAGTCCGCCGTGTCCGCTGCCGTTCCTTCGACGATGACCACACCGCGTTCAGTCGATTGTCGGATTTCCCTTCGGGTCGTCCGGCGGAACCCGGCATGAACCTTTTCCCAGCCTGGCGATAGATCAATGAGGAGAGTCGACGAGATGATGGGCAGCAGGCTCTCCTGGACGAATCCGAACCTTCCGAGCGACGGCAAAATCGCGTCGCCGCCATCCGGCGGATGGGCCATTAGCGCCAGGTAACCGACGCTCTTCTGAATCTTGACGAGAGCTTCCAAGACGGCGTTAAGCGCGTCTTCCCGTCCCTCGATCACCAGCGGGCCCTTGTTGATCAGCCCCATTTTTCCGAACCGCGTCGCTTTTTCCAGAATCTGGGCCCCCGCGATAATCCGATCGCCCTCCCGAACGACAGTCCTGCGGACCTCCCATCGCTCGGCGGATTTCGCCTCAGCCCACATTCCCGATTGTTGAAAAAGGCCCTGAGGATGCGCTTCAACGAATTGATCCCACTCCGGGTCCTGAATGACGTTCGAACATTCAATTTTCATGTCCTGTTTCATCCAGAAAACATCTGCGCCTTGCCCAGTCCCCATTCATTTCAGCTCCACCTTCGGGGTGATCGGTGCTCCCACGCGTTCGGCAGCCGTCTCGCCAGGGTCCTCATTGTCACCGAACAACTTACGGTACGCACGAGGTGCCATCAGTCGAAGGACCACGAGTGTCAGCGGATTTCCACGAATCAGCGCCGGTTGATCGAAGTACTTGAATCCGCGACGCAGATAGAAGTTATCCAATCCCCGCGGCATGCCAGCCCCCGCCGAATGCACCCGGCTCACACCGGAATCCGGCGCGGCCGCCGCTGTGCGAACGGTGTGAAGCATGCAATCCGAGGCGCAACTCCCGAGACTGAACGCATTCCCAAAGTAGGAGCTGTAATGAAGTGTCTCCCCCACCCGGAATGTGATCGCGACCGCCGAAAGAGAATCCTCGTGGTAGGCCCCAAGCACCCGGATGTCGCGAAACTCGAAAACCCGCTTTACCCAGTCCGCGAATCCGTTCTGGTCCAAACGCTCGATGAGATGCTGGTAATGGGTGCGTTGTTGGAACTCCCGATAGACATGGAATCCATGCTCGACCATCGCATCGGCAGTCTGAATCCAACGGATTTGATGATTGCGGCAACCTTTCCGAATGTCTCGCTGGACATTCGAAGGCAAAGCACTGGCCGAGTATGCTTGTGGAGCATGGCCCACGATCATGCGAATGAACGACCGCGCCGAGTCTGACTGTTCGACGGAGAACTGCACTGCTCCCAGAGCCATTCCAAGTCGTGGACCCCGGGTGCCCACCGGATAGGCGACGTGAACGTTCAAAGGCCTAAAAAACAGCGAACGCACTCGACGCCACCAAACCCCGTCAACACGCACCAGGGGTGTCCGATTGACCCGCATTTCGTATGCGGCCCATTCGTCCATCCCCATCGATGGCCAGAGCAACTCGATCATTTCCGATGCCACAATGCCTTCATTCCTTCCAATACTCGGTAGTTGCCCACGGCGCGTTAACCCCCTTGGAACCGGATCGCATCAACCCTTACTATTAGTCAGGCTCTGGCACCGACTTTACACGATGACAAGTCCACCCAAGATCCGTTGATAGCAATTTCCGCGCCAGATGACCAGAAGAAACACGGATTCAGCCTAAACTGCTTAGCTGGATTGCTTTAAAAAAATGGCACAAGAAGTTCATGGAGCGCAGTGTTGCCTAATGTGTCAAGTAAACCGACGCTTTCATTCACGGATCCCATCGATGGCGGTTGGTGCAACCCGGATGCGAACCGTCTCCAGCGCACTTCCTTCAACTCACCGGCCAACCCGGCGACCGACCACACATCGCCGACGAAGGTCACGGCATACCCCAGTCCGTCCGTTCGGAACGTAATGTCCGCGATGCGAATGTTGCGCCGCCAGGGGTTGTCCCGTGGCACCCTCACTCGATCCACTAAATCCGCCCATTTGGCGATTCTCCGCCTCTTCACCGGCCCAGCCCTGGGTGACCAGCGCCCATGCGGTCAGCCCGAGCAGGAAGTCGCGCGCCACCTCGGCGTTTCCTAGTGCATCTCGATGTCGCAGGTGCCGATGGCACCCACAAAATAATTGAACTGCACGTTCGGGTGATCCGCCAACAGCGACATGGGTACGGCGGCATCGACGATGCCCTTCGCGATCATGTACGCGGTCAACCGTTGGCCGAACGGGTTGTCATGGCAGCCCGGATGCCAGATCGAAACCTTGTCCGCCAACCAGGTTTCCTTCGGCCCGACCGTCACCGCCTGGGTGGGAACCAGGGTGATGTTTCCGCCGGCGCTGGTCCGGGCATTCTGGGCCAGCGTTAGCGGATGGAGATTCACCACACGCGTCGCGAGCCTGCGGTATTCGGAGGCCGGAGGCGGTTCCGCCTTCCAACGCCCCTTTCGCGGGAGGGGGTCATTGAAGGCCCAGTGCTTCACGTCGCCCTGCCCGCCCTGCATCACCGCGCACCGCACTCCCGCCGTCCATGACTGGCGATAGTCGGCGGTGTCCGCCTTCGGGAAGTGAAGGTTCGCATCCGGCATGCATCGCTGCCGGTCGATCCGGTTGAAGCACAGCTCGCGGTCGCATCTCTCGAAGCTCAAAGGGTGGGAAACGGGCACCTCTTTTCCGGTTGCCGAATCCACCCACTCGTCCATGCCCCAGAAGTGCGCCGACCGGATATCCATTCCGAGGGCATTGACGATGCGCGCCACAAGCGGGAGTTGCTCGGTCGGCCCGATCGGACCGCAGATCCCCGCCGGATTGTCCTCGGTGCTGGACCGCCATGCTTCGATGTATTCCAGCGCTTCGGCCAAGTAGAACTCCTCGAGGGTGGGATAAAACACCACCCGGAATCCGGGTCGCGAGAGTCGGAGAATCTCCTTGGGGGTCAGGCGGGCGACTTCCGCCACCAGATCGGCATCCAGGGTCGTGTAATCCCACCAGTCAGGAGCGATGGAGCTGAGCTTGCGCGGCATGCCCCCGCCTATGCCGTGAAACCCGTTGTCGGGTCAACGCCCGTTTCCAGGCCGCTTCAATCCCGGACTCCGACCCGTGTAGACGTTTGAACCCAGCACGTCCCGCAGGGGATCGGCATCCGCGGGGCAAAAGCCCAGATGGGTGTGTCGTCGCCATCCCTCCGCGAAGGTGAACCGACCGGATTGGCGCCCCACGTCGCGGCCGAAATCGTCCATGGCCTGAAGGTAGGAATCCATGCCCTGGCTTTCGTCCAACCACGCGCGCTGGCTGTGATGCTCCGCCAGCGCCTCACGCTTCGCCGTCTGCACCGCCGAGGTGTTCACCCACATGGAAGCGGTCACCGGTTGGCCGAGGGGATCGCACAAACCATGCGGCATCGAGTGGTACACCGTCACGTCGCCAGCGTAGGGCTTCATCGGCGGCGTCGTCCGGTAGTTCGGCATCCCCCGTGCAAATGCCCCCGTCACCGCCAACCGGCAGGTGTTGACGTGGTCTTCCATGTAATCCACGGGCGCGTGGGTGAGAACCACGGTGGGCTGAACCCGGCGCACAATCGCCGCCACCTTTCTCAGCAGCGGCCCCTCGTAGAAGATCTCGAGATCATCGGCGATGGGGGCATGCCACGTGGCCTCCAGGCGCCGGGCCGCCCGTCGGGCTTCCTGGCGGCGCAACACCCGGAGCCGGGTTGCCGGCACGGTGGAAGATCCACAGTTTCCCGAGCTCAAGTTGAAGTAATGCACGTCCCACCCGGCCTGGCCGAGCAGCAGGAGCGTTCCTGACATCAGGAACTCGATGTCATCCGGGTGGGCCGCGATGGCGATGGCAGCAGGCATGGCGTCTCAAACCGGCGGATGCTTCCGGTCATGAACCGCCGCGGAATGGTCGGACGCGAAGATCACCTCATGTGTCGCGAAGGCGTCGGTCATGCTCGTGAGAGGCATTTCCTGACCGAGGTCCAAGGCATGGAAGAACGCCTCGAACTGGGCCTGGTACGGGTGGTCGGACACATCGCCGGAATCGAGCATGGGGATGCCGAGCCGGCTCCATTCCTTCTTGTTCAAGCCGCCGAGTTTCGTGCTGTAGAACTTGTCGTCCAACAGGGTTCCGTCGCTCCCCACCAGGTGGATTCGAAAGTAGTAGGGCTGCTGGCAATCGATCACCGACGCGCACTTCCCGACCCGGCCGTCCCGGAACCGGAGGATCGTCACGCTGGTCGTCGGGTATTCGTACGCTGCGAATTCCTTGGCGGTGGAATGGGTCGAGTAGCTGCTGACGTCCTCGACTTCCGGCCCCATCAACAGCAACAACGCGTCCATCGCGTGACAGCCCGCCGACAACAGACTGCTGCCGCCGGCCTGTTTGCGGATGTTCCACCGGTACTGCCCGTACCAGGGACCTATGCCATGGAAGTAGTCCACCTCGGCGTAGTGCACCCGGCCCAGGAGGCCTTGATCCACGAAGGCCTTGGCGGTCCGCAGTTGTCCCGAATACCGGCATTCGAAGCAGACACAGGACCGGACGCCCGCCTCAGCCACCGCGTCCCGGACCGCCACCAGGTCCTCGTGATTCAGGGCCACCGGTTTCTCCAGGATCAGGTGTTTGCCGGCGCGCGCGACCGCGATCGCCTGGCGTGCGTGCTCCTGCGGATAGGAGCAGACCGACACGACCTGCAGATCCGGCTGCGCCAGGAACGCTGCCTGGTCTTGGAAGACCCGGACCTCGCCTCCGTACTGCGCCGATAGTTTGGCCGCATCCAATGGACGGGAACTCAGGATCGAGGTGATCCGTGCCCGTCCCGTTGCCTGGAGCGCCGCGATATGTGCCCCGGCCACCCAGCCGTACCCAATGATACCAACGTTGTAGGAGTTCATGATCGTCCCAGTCGCTGCCAATCTAAAGACGTTGCCGATGTCAGTCCTTCACCCGTGCCTGCTGAGCCGTCAACCTGACCAATCGCGCCCCGGATTCAAGCGCCGGACAATGCCCGGGCCGCCGCATCCAGGTGGTCGCTCAGGGCTTGGGCCACCGGCGAGAGCTTCTCCACCCACAGGACACCGATTGAAAGTCGCGGAAAATCCGAGAGTCTAAGCACCCGCACCAGGGGCGAAGGCTTCCCCCCCGGGATCTCGATCCCCAACCCGATGCCGAACCCCTCCGCGGCGTAGGTCATCACCAGCTCAAGCGTGCCCGCCTCGATGGAGGTGGGCCAGACCAGCCCGCGTTTCACCAGTTCCTGCTGGAACAGCCGCGGCAGCGCCTCGTCGGGGCGCATTGAAATCAACGGTTCGTCGATACGATCGGCACCCAGGATTTCCTCCACCGTTCGCGCCTTGGATCCTTTCCCGAGGTAGAGGGCGAGAGGCAGTTCGATCAGGGTCCTCGACTTCAATCCCGACGCGATGGTGCGGTCGATCACCGTCACGGCCAAATCGATCTCGCCGGCCGTGAGCATTCGTTCCAGTTCCTGCTGGTAGCCCGCGCGCAGCACCAGTTTCAGCCGGGGAAACCGATCCCGCAGATCCCGCAGCACACCGGGCAGATGGTCTTTCAGAACGGTCTGCGACGCGCCCACACGAAGCCGTTCCGCCACCCCTCCCCTGATGCGTGATTCGATGTCATTCAATCCCGAAAAGAAGGGGTCGATAAAAGCCAGCAGCTGCCGTCCCGGCTCGGTCAATTCAAACGGACGCCGACGAAACAGGGTCACTCCCAGCTGATCTTCCAGCGCGATGATCTGCGCGCTGATCGCGGGCTGTTGGATGCCATACGGCATGTTCCGGACCGCCTGGGCGATCCCACCGTGCCTCGCGACGTAATAAAACAGCTCGAGATGGTGGATGTTCAGCATGCCCTTCAGCGACGGAAGGATTTCTCGAAGTCGTCGGCCCCCGCCTTCTTGACCTGCTTCTGGAAGCGGGAGTTGGCAATGAGTTCGTTCAGCTTCGCTTCGTAAGCCGCACCGTCGAGTGGCAGGCGGATGGTTTGATCCGCCAACGAGGAATACAGGATCGCATTCGCCAGCTCGATGGATTGCATGCCTTCCTCACCCGCCACCAGCGGCGGTTTTCCGTCCAGAATCCCGTCCACAAACGCCTGGATGAGCTGGGCGTGGGGCAAGGTCGCATTCCCGAAAGGGATCTCCACTTTCCAGGTCTCCGGCTTCGCAAAGCCGCTCGTCGAGGTCCGGTTGAATTCCGCCGAATCCACCTCGTTTCGATCGAAAATCATCCGATCATGCTCAAGCACCAAGCGGCCACGGGTCCCAGCGATCTCCAACCGGTTCGTTCCCGGCGCCTCGGCTGTGGTCGACACAAATGTTCCCGTCGCGCCATCCGCCCATTCGAGGTACGCCGTGACGGTGTCCTCGACCTCGATGTTGCGATGCCGGCCCAGGTGACAGAACGCCCTCACCGTCTCCGGCATTCCCATGAGCCACTGCAACGTATCGAGGTTATGCAGGCACTGATTGATCAGCACCCCGCCACCTTCGCCCTTCCAGGTCGCCCGCCATCCGCTGCTGGCGTAGTAGGCGTCCGTGCGGAACCAATCCGTGTTGATCCACGTCACTCGCATCACTTGACCCAGTTCGCCCGTCGCCAACAGTTGGCGGAGCTTCTGGTAGCGGGGTTCGACCCGCAGCTGGAACATCGCGGCGAAGACTTGGCTCGGGTGGCCCTTGGCCACCTGGATGAGCCGCTCCGCGTCCGCTTTGTGGGCCGCCACCGGTTTTTCCACCATGATGTGCAGCCCGGCTTCCAGGGCGGCAATCCCGATCGTCACGTGCTGGTAGTGCGGGGTCGCGATCACCACCGCGTCCACTTCTCCCGATTTCAGCAGCGTATCGGAATCTTCGAAGAGGTGGGGAACACGTCCCCGGTACGTCGCGAGCTCCTGGGGAACGACGCTGCACAAGGCCGTCAATCGCGCCCGACGCACTTTACCTTCCAACAAATAGTTCGCGTGATGACGCCCAATGTTGCCCACGCCGATGATCCCAAGCCGTATCTCGTTCATGCGGAAAAGGTCTCCAGCGAACCTACCGGCCACGCGCGCTCCCGGCCATCCTTTGTTCTAGCGACTGGAACCCGGGAACCCGTGCCTTGTCTTGACAGGTCACTCCAGCAGACGGCGCAACCGCACGAAACCAGCGGATCCGCCCGCCGCCGGCACGGTTCCGCCCAGCCGTCCGTCGGGGGCCCCTACGGTATCCACTCGCAGCCAGTCCACGAAATCCGTGGATTGCTCCACCGCGTACGACTGCCTGGGCCAGGCCTCCGCGCTCCAACGGAGTCCGATGGCACCCCATCCCGCCCAACCGAACCGAACCGGTCCCGGCGCGGAAGGCAGCAGAACCGCCAGGCCACCTCGCGGCACCCCCATGACTTCGGTGAAAACGCCACCCAACACCAACCCGCCGTCGTCCCGTTCCGCCAGCGCCAGGACCCAGTCATTCGGTCCCCGACCCGGGTCGAAGGCAGGATCCACGGTTCCGTCGTCCTTGAGCCGTGCCACCCGGCTTCGCGCCAGTCCGTCCATCGAGACAAACTTCCCGGCCACCCACAGAGTTCCGTCGTGGCGCGCTAAGACGGAGAGAATGGCGTCATCCGCTCCCGAACCTCCGCTGGCCCGGAACGTGCGGTCCAGTTCCCCCGCTTCCGTCAAACGCACCACCCGACCCGCCGCCTGGCCGTCAAAGCGGGTGAATTCTCCGGCCACAAGAATCCGTCCCTGGACATCCACGGCTAGCGCTAGGACCGGCCCATTGGCTCCGCCCCCGGTTGCGAAGCCTTGATCCAGCCGGCCGGAGTTCAGCCAACGCGCCACGCCTCCCCGCGCCTGGCCTTCCACCCGACCAAACGATCCGCCAGCGATGGGCCGCCCCACCGCATCCACCGCGACCGCGTACACCGGTCCATCGGCTGCGGACCGGGTGTCGAAGGAGGTGTCGATGTCTCCGTCCAACGTGATCCTCGCCAAGCGCAGCGCCGTCACGCCCTGAACGGAGGTGAATTCGCCACCGACCACCACCTTGTCCTCAGGCGCCAATGCCAAGGCGTGGACCACGAGGTCGGTCCCGGTTTCGAACACGAACTCGGGGTCCGGTTCGCCACTCGGCAACAGCACGGCAACATGGTTGAGCCGGACGTCATTCACCGTATTGAATTCACCGCCCAACAGCACCCGGCCATCCGGCATACGCAGCACCGTGTTCACTTCATACTTCACTTTGACGCGAAAATCCGGGGCCACCGTCCCGTCCGTTCGCACACGCGCCACTCGCGGTCGGTCCATGCCGTCGTAGGTGGCGAACCCGCCGCCCACGATCACCTCGCCATTCCCAGGCCTCATCGGTGCCAACGCACGGACCACGTAATCCGCTCCCGGACGCGCCCGGAAGCTCGTGTCAAGCAACAGGCCCTGGTCCGACTCATCATCCCGAAGGGTCAGGAGGACCATCGCCGCCGGACCGATTGCCAGCCCGGGGGTGGATTCACTCAGGGACATCGAGAACTGGCGGTGTCCATCCTGCTGGGCGTTGTCGCGCAGGTTCACCGGCACTTCCGCGGTCGCCCCCTCGGCCGGGAGCGCAATCACCCGATCGACCGCTTCATAGTCCACACCCGCGCGCGCGGAGCCGTCGACGGTCCGGACGCGCACCGTTCCAGGCGTCAGCGCTCCCGTCCGAATCAGGCGGAGCTGAACCGTGCCGGCGTTTTCGTCGATGGTGATCCCGCCGGTCCCGAATCCCAAGCGGCTTGCCGGCTCACGCACCGCGGACACCTTAGGCGCCACGTAGTTCAGGGTGCTTGCATTGTCCGTCACTCCCCCTACTCCCGTTGGAACATCGCGGTACGCGACGGTTGGATTTGAAAAGTGGGGAATCTGAATGCCGGGTCGGTAGGCCATCACGGTGCGATAGGTCTGCCTGTCCACGACGAAACGCGCCCCATAAGCGCCGTTGAGCAATCCGCCTTCGGGCGAGGTGTCCCGGTCGTGATTCGCCCCGAGGAGGTGTCCGATCTCGTGCGCCAGCGTGTAATTTCCCAGCAGATACGGCCGCAAACAAACCGTGTAGCCCATTTGCAGCGAGGGGACTTCCACGTTTCGGAGCTGATTCGCCATTCCCGCGAACTGGTTGCTTTTCTCCGACTCGGTCACCAGGCACACGATATCCGCAGCGTGACTGTCCCGGAGTCGCTGGACCTCATCCATCCAACCGTCGTCAGCCCGGGTCAGCCGGGTCAGATCAGTCCTCAATTCTCCCGATTCGACATAGTCCACCGAAACAAGGCCCACCAGCCGAAGGCGCACCCGCACATCACTACGTTCGAAGGCGTCGTTCGATTCGGCGACCGCCAGTTCCACCAGCATCCGGATACCCGCCTCACCTCCGGCACCCGCGGTTGCGGCGGGAGTGTGCCCCACCAGCAGGTCGACTTCGTAGGGCGCCCCCGAGCCACCGGCGGCATGCAAGCGTCGCGTGGCCGGTATTCCCGTCGAGTCCCCGCCCAAGCCACCGGCTTTCAGGGGTTCGGCCTGAAATCGGACGTTCTCTGCACCGTGATCGTGGCCGCCCACCCCGGGTCCAGCATTGCCACAGCGAACATGCTCGTCGCCTTCCCATGCCGAGATTCGATGACCTCCCGACGGGTCGGGAGCCACCACGAACCGGGTGCCGTTTCCGCGTCGAACGACCCCAGCCATGCCACCCTCTCGAAACACCATCCGAATTCCCGAGCCAGCATCGCCCTCCAGCCGCCCACGCACATGGACGCTTCCGGAACCGTCGCTCCGTACTTCCACGACTTGGACGATCGCCGGGAGGGTTCCGGGAATGGGCAGTCGCCAGCGGTCGCCTTGGCGCCACGCGGCGGCATCCTGATTCCAAGCCGGCCGAACCGAGATTTCGCTGGAGTTTGTGGTCCTGGCCAGCCGTGTTCCAATGGCCGCAGCCGTATCTGCCACTGGCTCCAGCAACCAGCGCACGCCCGGGGAGGGCTCCGCCCCCACCGCTGCCAGGATCCCGAGGAGGACGGATCCGACGAACGTCAGTCGTGCACCAACCCCACCGCCCTGGCGTCGGTCATGTCCAAGACAGCCGGTCACGCCGTTCCCAGGTTGGCTTGGTGAAATCCTGAAAGCGCTACCGAGGCCTCGTCCCATTCTTTTCGGATCGCGTCCATTTGCTCGCGAGAGCGTGACAAGTCGCCAGCACGCGCCGCGAGCTCCAGAGCGTTGCAGGCTCGGACCAGACGAACGGCCCCCATGTAGCTCGAACTGCCCTTCAGATTGTGTGACTCCGCACGCACCTGCACCGCATCCCCCGCGGTCACCGCCGCTTCCAGAGCCGCCAGGCGTTTCGGTCCTTCTGCCAGAAACTCCCGAATGAACTCGTTCACCGAATCGGGATCCTCGGGTGACGCCAGGGCGTCCAGGGGAGCGGGATCCAGAACGGGGGGTTCACTCTCTCCTGCCACCGTCGTCTCGGGTGCCTGCGGGGAGGCCGCAGGGACGGCCGGGGGCATCGGCGACGGCGGCCTGAAGGGCGCGGATTCGCTCGCCACGTTGCGCAGCACGCGCGCCATGTCCGGTTGCGCCAGTGGCTTCGTGAGATAGTCGTCCATGCCCGCCTCCAATCCTAGTTCACGATCCCCCTCGAGCGCATTCGCCGACAACGCCACGATCGGCACCCGAATCGCAGGCTGGCCGTCTTGTGCCCGCTGCTTCTCGATTTGCCGCAGTCGCCGCGTGGCTTCGTACCCGTCCATCTCCGGCATCTGACAATCCATCAGCACCAGGTGGTAGCGGACCTTCCCGCAGGCCTCTATCGCCGCGGGACCGCTTGGCGCCGAATCGGCCACAGCTCCGAGGCGTTCGAGCATGGTGCGAACCACCCGGCAGTTCATCCAGTTGTCGTCCACTACGAGAACCCGGAGACCGATCCCAGGAAGGTCGCCCGAGCCCTCGGAGTTCGTTCCTTCCATCACCGAGGCTTCGCCGCGGAGCACCGCCGCAATTTCATCGGCCAGTTTCGACTGTCGGAGCGGCTTGAACAGCGTTCCCCGCACGCCGGCCGATTCCAGACTGCGCGGGTCCGCTAGTGAGCCGGGTGGAGTCAGTGCGATGAGATCGCCGACCGCTCCCCCCAATCTCAGACGACGCGCGGTGTGGATGGCGTCACTTTGGGACAAGTCCGCGTCGAACAGCACGAGATCGAACGGCTGGCCCTCGCGCGCGGCGGACCGGAGGAACTCCAATGCCATCGCGATGCCGCCTACGGATTCCACCCGCTCAGGTGCGAGCGCCCCGATCGCGTGCTTGATCGCGGCCCGCTGGGTTTCGCTGTCGTCCAGGATCAGGACGCGGTGGCCCGCCAGGACAGGCGTTGGCGGAGGGATGGTCTTGGGTTCTAGCGCCTGCTTCATCCGCACCGTGAACCAGAAGGTCGTCCCCCGTCCCACTTCGCTCTCGAAATCGATCTCGCCCCCCATCATTTCCACGATGCGACGCGTGATGGCCAGTCCCAGACCCGTGCCGCCGTACCGGCGGCTCATGGACCCATCCGCCTGCGCGAACGCCTGAAAAACACGCGAACGTGCCTCCTGCTTGATCCCGATGCCCGTGTCCGAAACCCGGAATCGCAACACCAGGTCGTCGCCCGATGCCTCGCCTCGATCGAGGTGCACCACCACCTCCCCCTTCTCGGTGAACTTGATCGCGTTGCCAATCAGGTTGTTCAACACCTGACCTAGGCGCGACGGATCCCCGCGGACCTGCCGCGGCGCCTCCGGCGCGATCACCCCGATCAGCTCCAGCCCCTGCTCATGCGCCCGGCCGGCAAAGAAACTTACCGTCCGCTCCACAATCTCGTGCACGTCGAAGTCAGTGGACTCCATCGCGACCGCTCCGGCATCAATCTTGGAGAATACCAGGACGTCATTGACGACCTGCAGCAGCATCCGCGCCCCATAGTCGATGCTCTCCACCAAATACCGCTGCTGGCGATCCATCCGGCACTGCATCAGCAATTCCGTGGTCGGGAGGATCGCGTTCAGGGGTGTGCGGATTTCATGGCTCACGGTGGCGGCGAACTCCGACTTCAACCGGGCCGAATCCTCCGCCTCCTGCTTGGCCTTGTCGCGCGCCAGATCGAGCTGCTTGCGCGCGCTGACGTCCTCCAGGGAACCCTCGAAGTAGATCGGCCGCCCCTCGCGATCGCGGACCAGGCGCGCGCTTTCCGACACCCAGGTCCTCGAGTGGTCCTTCCGGTAGATTTCGGACTCGAAGCCGGTGATGCTGCCCTTGGCCAGCAGTTCCTGAACGAAATCCTCCCGGCGCCCGGCCTCGACATACACCTGGGTCCGCACGTCGGTCACCAGGGCCATGACCTCGTCCGCGCTGGCATAGCCATAGATCCTCGCCAGCGCAGGATTCACCCGCAGGAAGCGCCCCTCGAGCGACGTCTGGTAGATGCCTTCCACCGAATTTTCAAAAATGCCGCGGAATTTTTCTTCGGCCTCGCGTAAGGCTTGTTCGGTTTCGATCAACTGGGTGACGTCACGCACCACGCCCACAAGGCCGAGGGTTTCCCCCGAGCGATTGTAGATTGGAATTTTGGTCACCGACCCCCACGCGGCCCGACCTGCCTTGCGGCTTAACTCCTCCACCTTGTTGATGATCGGCTGACCGGTCCGAAGCATTTCCTGTTCCTCGGAATGAATGGCTTGAGCCCGTTCCTCGCTCCAGAGATCGAACACCGTCCGTCCCACCAGAGAACCTTCGTCGGCCACGTTGAACCAGTGTGCCGCGGTACGCCCCGCCTTCACGAACCGCGACTGCGGATCCTTGAAGAAGATCACGTCCGGACTGTGATCCAGCAGCGCCTGCAACAGATCCCGCTCGTACGCCAGGGCATCCTCGAGGCGCTTGCCTTCCGTGACGTCCCAGAAGATTCCCTGGATGCCGGTCACCGCCCCATTGGCATCCTTCAGCGCCGTCTTGATCACCTCCACCCAGTGAACCGTTCCGTCCGGAGTCACATTCCTCTCCGTCTGCCGCACCGATTTCCCGTCCAACATCACCCGCTGGTCGTCTGCCTGATACTTCAGCGCCAGTTCTGGCGGAAAGAGGTCGAAGTCGGTCTTCCCCATCAGGGCCTCCCGCGAGACTCCCACCGTCTCGCAGAACCGGCTGTTCGCGAAGATGAACCTTTCATTCCGATCCTTCCGCAGAATGTTCTGCGGCAACTCCTCCACCAGCGAATGGTAGAGCAGCTCCGAGGTTCGGACCTTCTCCTCCGCCTCCTTCCGATCGGTGATGTCCTGGACCGTCCCCTCGTAGAATTTCACCCGCCCCTGGTCATCCCGAACCACCCGCGCCGTCTCCGCGATCCACAGCACCTGACCATCCTTCCGTCGGATCTGCGCCTCGAAATTCGTGATCAGTTCCGTCCGCTGCAAGGCTGCCACGAATCGATCCCGCGCCGTCGGATCCGTGTAGATCTGGACCTTGATGTCCCCCACCGCGTTCATCAACTCGTCCGGCGACGCGTACCCATAGATCTTCGCCAGCATGGGATTGGCCGAAATATAACGCCCTTCCTGGGTGGTCTGGTAAATGCCCAGGACCGTGTTCTCGACGATCCCGCGGTACTTCGCTTCGGCCTCGCGCAGCGCTTCCTCCACCTGGGCGTGTTGCGCCTCAAGTTCCTCCAATTGCCGCTGACGACGCCCCAAGTCCAATTGACCCATCACCATCCGACCCAGGGCTTCCAACGACTCGGACTGGCTGGGAAGGAGATCCCCCGCTTCGTAGTCCCAGACCGAAAGAACGCCGACGGCACAACCTTCCGGCGAGACCAGGGGCACCGCAGCGTAGAAACGGATCCCCCGCGGGTCCCGCACCAGGCGACGGTCCGAAAAACGCTGATCGCATCGCGCGTCAGAAATCACCACGACTGCCCGCGAATCAAGGAACTCCGGGCACAACGCCTCAGACCGGGCGATCCGGCCGGACTTGAGCCCCGCCGAAGCCACCAGGACGACAGCGTCTTCCAGCACCAACTCCACGGCCGCCATGGGCCGATGGCACAGGAGAGCGGCCAGTCGGCAGGCCTCCGAAAGACCCACGTCCATGCCCGGCTCCGCCACGGGGTAGCTCCGGGTGACCTGGATGCGTTTCGCCTCGGAATCGGATATCGTGTTCACAGCAGATTCGATGGCCTCGGTTCCGCAGACTGTACGGTCCGCCCGAAACGGATCCAGACACCAATTGGGCCCGATTGGCGGCCGGCGCTGAGGTTGCGTCCCCATCGCCCGCATTGACAGCCGCCTCCATTTGGGGCACTACGCGGCCCGCGTGCAGACGCCAAAGGCGGATCCGAATCATGGGATCTGCCGCGGGGGAACCAGGAACTCTGGCTGAACAGCCACGGTTCGGGGCAAACGACGGGTGAGACCGCCGTGGTCATGGATTCGACCCAGCCCGTCCGCTAACCCCGTCGGCGAAGGACAGTTCCAGCGCCGCGTCCAGGCCCCTCGCCGCCATCCAGGGTGGGAAGGGGCCGGTCGCGTTTTGCGGGAGCCTTCGTCGCCAGGCTGGGAACGCGCGATCGATCCTAGATGAACACCGATGCATCGCCTCGCCGTACACTCGGCCTCGCCCTGGGAGCCTTGGGGATTGTCTATGGCGATATCGGAACCTCGCCGCTCTACGCGTTGCGGGAATGTTTCCATGGTCCCCATGCCCTGGCTGCAACCCGCCCCGCCGTGCTGGGTGTACTCTCCGCCGTCATCTGGTCCCTTATTCTGATTGTCTGCATCAAATACCTCTCCGTGGTCATGCGGGCCAACAACCGAGGCGAAGGTGGCATCATGGCCCTGCTGGCCCTAACTCTCAGCCGTCTCGGCGCTGACTCGGCCCGCTTCCCGCTCATGATTCTTGGGGCTTGCGGCGCCGCGCTCCTGATCGGCGAGGGTATGATCACCCCGGCCATCACCGTGCTCGGCGCGGTCGAAGGCCTACAGGTCGCCGCCCCGAGCCTCAGCCCCCTCGTCGTCCCGATCACCGTCGCCATCCTGATCGCCCTCTTCGCCGCCCAACGCATCGGCACCGGTAGCATCGGACGCCTGTTCGGCCCCGTGACACTCGTCTGGTTCGTCACGCTGGCCACGCTCGGGATCCGCGGCATCGCTCAGGATCCCGGTGTGTTGGAGGCGTTCAATCCGGCCCATGCCATCGCCTTTCTGAGCCACCAGGGTTCACGCTCGTTTGTGGTCCTGGGGGCCGTCTTCCTGACGCTCACAGGTGTGGAGGCGCTCTATGCGGACATGGGCCACTTCGGGGCCGGCCCCATCCGCATCGCCTGGTTCGGTCTCGTCTTTCCGGCACTGCTGCTCAACTACCTCGGCCAGGGCGCCTGGATTCTTGCCCATCCCGGCCCCGTGGAGAACCCGTTCTTTGATCTCGCCCCGCCCTGGGCCCTGTACCCTCTGACCGCCCTGGCCACCGCGGCGGCAGCCATCGCGTCTCAGGCCCTCATCGCCGGCGCGTTCTCCATGGCCCGGCAGGCCATGCAGCTTGGCTTCCTTCCGCGTCTCAACATTCAACACACCTCCTCCACCGAGCGAGGGCAAATCTACATCGGCGCCATCAACTGGCTGCTCATGGTCGCCTGCATCGGCCTGGTCCTGGGATTCCGAACCTCGCGCGATCTCGCCGCCGCCTATGGCATCGGCGTGTCCCTCACCATCATCATGACCACGCTCCTCCTCTACTTCGCCGCGCAGCGGGTCTGGAAGTGGCCTCGCTGGCGCGCCGCCGCCCTGTGCGGCTTTTTCCTCGCCATCGAGAGCGTTTTCCTCGCCGCCAATCTCATGAAATTCAGCAGCGGCGGCTGGTTCCCGATCACTGTCGGAGCGCTGGTGTACCTCCTGATGGCCACCTGGTTCCGAGGCCGTCGCGCCGTTCAGAAGGAATTGGTGGCCGGCTCCCTGCCGCTCGGCATGTTCCTTGCCGAAATCGAACGTAAACCTCCCGCCCGCGTCGCCGGAACCGCCGTCTTCCTCACCGGGAATGCCGAAAGCACCCCCGGCTCCCTCCTCCATAACCTCAAGCACAACAAAATCCTCCACGAGAAGATCATCATCCTCCGCTTCGCCGTCTCCGACGCCCCGTCCATTGATGACGCCGAGCGGCTGCAGGTCGAAGAACTGCCGCTCGGCTTCTACCGGGTCACCGCCTTCTTTGGCTTCATGGAATCCCCTTCCCTTGACCGTATCCAGCCGCTCTGCGCCAACGAGGGGCTCGATCTCGATCCCATGAAAACCACCTATTTCCTGGGACGCGAAACCATTCTCGCGACCCGCAAACCGGGCATGGCGCGATGGCGAAAACAGCTGTTCGCCCTCCTCTCCCGCAACGCCCAACAAGCCACCGCGTACTTCCGTCTCCCGCCCAACCGAGTCGTGGAACTCGGCATGCAGGTGGAAATCTGATCGTCCCGGCTAAAGTCTCTCCCGTTCTCTGGATCGCCCCAAGCCATCGCCTTGAACCCATCCCCTCCACGCCCACATTCCGCCGTCCTGGCCCTCGGAGCCCTCGGAGTTGTCTACGGCGATATCGGAACCAGCCCCATCTACGCCTTCCGAGAATGCGTCCAGAATGCCTCCGATCCGGCCACCGTCCTCGGCTCGACTTCGTTGATCCTCTGGACGCTCGTCGCTCTCGTTTCGGTCAAGTATCTCATTCTGGTGCTGCGGGCGGACAACCATGGCGAGGGCGGCATCCTCGCCCTCATGGCACTCGCCACCAGTAAAGCCACCCGCTTGGGAAATGTCCTCACGCTGGGCGGCATTCTTGGAGCGGCCCTCCTTTACGGCGATGGCATCATCACCCCGGCCATCACCGTCCTCGGCGCGATGGAGGGGCTCCAGGAAGCCTGGCCGGCCACCCACAGCCTTGTCGTCCCGTTAACTCTGGTGGTCCTGGTGGCCCTCTTCGCCGTCCAACGCCACGGCACCGGCCGTGTCGGCGCCGTCTTCGGACCGATCATGTTGGTCTGGTTTTCAACCCTGGCCATCCTCGGCGTCTCCTCCATCGTTCGACACCCGGAAGTCCTGCACGCGCTCAATCCCACTCACGCCCTCCATTTCCTTTCGACCTCCGGATGGCGCGGCTTTGCCATTCTCGGCTCCGTTTTTCTGGCCGTGACGGGCGCCGAAGCGCTGTACGCCGATCTCGGGCATTTCGGCGCCCGCCCCATCCGGATTGCCTGGACCCTGGTGGTATTTCCGGCCCTGGCGCTCAACTACCTCGGCCAGGGCGCTCTCGTCCTTCAGGATTCTACGGCCGCCTCCAATCCCTTCTTCCGGCTGGCTCCGCCCGCTTTCCTCGTCCCGCTGGTCCTGCTCTCGACCGCCGCCGGCATCGTCGCATCCCAGGCCCTGATTTCGGGTGCGTTCTCGCTTACCATGCAAGCCATGCAGCTGGGTTATCTCCCGCGCATCAACATCGACCACACCTCGGCCCATCAACGCGGCCAGATTTATATCGAGACCGTCAACGCCGCTTTGGCACTCGGCTGCATCGCGATCGTCCTCGGCTTCCGCTCATCCGCCGCCCTCGCCGCCGCCTATGGTATCGCCGTCGCTCTCACGATGGTCATCACCACCGCCCTGCTCGCCTGCGTCGCCAAGACCCAATGGCAATGGTCCACTCCCAAGGTCGGCATCCTACTCGGCGGGTTCCTGGTCCTCGATTTCGCCTTCCTGTCCGCTAATCTCCTCAAGATCCGCGACGGCGGCTGGCTCCCTCTCGCGTTCGCAGCCGTCCTCGTAACTCTCATGCTCACCTGGCATCGAGGTCGCGCAGTCGTCGGTCGGCGTCTCCGGGCGCGCCTCACCAGCCTCGACGAATTCATCGTTCAGATCGCCCAGGACCCCACCATCCAACGCGTTCGCGGTACCGCGGTCTTTCTCACCTCCAACCCGGACGGCACTCCCGTTGCCCTCGCTCAGAACCTCAAACACAACCGCGTCATTCACGACCGCGCCATCGTTCTCTGGTTCCAAACCTCGGCCTTCCCCCATGTCCCCGTCGATCAGCGTGTCACCATCGAATCACTACCTCACGGTTTCTGGAGGGTCACCGCCCGGTTCGGGTTCATGGAAGACCCAGAAATTGGTCCCGTGCGCGACGCGTGCGCCGACCTCGGCCTCGTCTGGAATGATTTCGAAACCACCTACTTCCTAGGTCGCGAAAGCATCGTCCAATCCCGGCATCCCATCCTCCCTCGTTGGCGCCTGGCCCTCTTCGGACTGCTTTCGCGCAATGCCCAGGAACCCGCCGCTTTCTTTCGAATCCCACCCAATCGCGTCATTGAGCTGGGGGTCCAGGTCGAGCTCTGATCTTCCCCTCGTTCCTCCCGCCCCGACATTTCTCATCGCATGTCGTCCATCGTCCTGAGTGATAAATTACTCGCCGGCCTCGCCGGTTGGGATGTGGTCAAGCTGGCCCGCTCCATCGTCGCTGAAGGCCGCGTGCTCAGCAGTTGCTGGCAACCCCCGGTGCTCCGCGGCGTCGTTCAAGCCGGCACCACCACCTACCGTGCCGGGCTTATCATCCAGCGTGAGAACGATGCCGAGAATCTCTGCACCTGCCGCCAAGCCCGCGAGTGGGGCACCCTCTGCCCTCACTCCATCGCGGTCGGTATCCACGCCCTCAAGCTGGCCGTCCCCGCCCTCGAACTCCACCACCCCGCAAGCACCCGGCCCACTGGCAGCAGTACCCTCTCTGCAAACCCGAAATCCCCGGCGCATGGCACCCGCCCCGTCCTTCGGTCCAAGGACGCCCGCCGCATCCAGCGCGTCCCCCTGCCCGGCGCCGCTGCCGCCGCCGTCCGTCCGGACGCTGCCGCCGAGGACCTCGCCATCCACGTTGTCCTCCCGCCCAACTTTGCCGATGCCCTCGCCCGTGGACGTCCCACGGTCTTCTTTGAAGGGCGCACCGCGCGCGGGAGCGTGCCGCTCGCGACCCTCGCCGAAACCCGGACTTTTACCCTGGATGCCGGCGATCACCGGCTGCTCGACGCCGCCGAAAGCATCGCCGCGGGCGACACCCCCGCCATGCTCCAGATCTCTGGAGACGATCTGGCGCTCCTGCTCGAAGCCCTGATCGACCACCCGCGGGTCACGTTCGCCAAAACCCAGGCCGCTCACATCCACGCCGATCCCTGGCGGATTCCCATACGCGCCCAACTGCTGGCGTCCGGCGAGATCGAGTTGCGGGTCAAACCGCTTCCCAAACCTCCGACCCTGGTGCCGGGATCGCGTCTGTGGGTGCTGGTGGGACAGGAGTTCAGGCCCCTGCTCCTTCCGACCCCTTGCCGCGCCATTTTCTCCGGGCCGCTCCGGATACCCCGCATTGCGGTTCCTTCATTCCTTCAATCCACGCTGCCCAGCCTGGAGGCCAATACCGAGTGGGAGGCCGACTTCGGCGCGTCCGAGTTTCAGTTGTCGCCCCAACCGCCCCAATTTGCGCTCCATCTTGCCGGCGGCCTCGCGTCACTGACCGCCCAACTCCACGCCAGCTACGGCCCCCGAATCGTCACGGCGGGTCTTGCGGTTCCCAACGAGCCCCCGTGGATGCCGGATCCCGACAACATCCGCCGATTCAATGCGCGCGATCTCACCGGCGAACGGTCCGCCCTCCAACGGTTGCAGCGCTACGGATTCACCGGCCCCGATCCGCAAGGCCGTCTTCAACTGAACGGCCAGAACCCCATCCTCACATTCTTCGCCCGTGAGTTTCCACGACTCGAACGGGATTGGAAGGTCACCCTGGAGGAACGCCTGGATCGCAGCACCCGCCAGAATTTCGAGCGCATCGAGCCCCGCTTCTCCATCACGTCGTCCGGCGACCAGTGGTTCGACCTCCAGGTCCAGTATTCCAGCAGCAGCGGCGAACGCCTGCCCGCCACCGAAATCCAGCGACTGCTGCGCGGTGGACAAAACCACACCCGGCTCAAGAATGGGCGCATCGCCCTCATCGACACCGGCGCCGTCGAGCAGTTGGAGGAGATTCTCGTCGATACCGCCCCCGAACAGCACGCCGGGGGCTATCGCATCGGCCAGGCGCAGGCCGGGTTCCTTCACACCTCCCTCACCCAGCAGGGTTGGCAGCCCAACGCCCCTGCGGCCTGGCGCGACAAAGCCCTTCAGCAGACGGGCGCCGTTCAACTCGATTGCCCACCCCTCGGCGCCCTGGATTCCGTTCTCCGGCCCTACCAGAAACAAGGCGTCGCCTGGCTCGCGTTCCTTCGACGCAACGCGTTCGGCGGCATTCTCGCGGATGAAATGGGTCTCGGTAAAACGCTTCAAACCCTCGCCCTGCTCGCCACCACCCGCACCTCTGTTCCCGAACCGGGATCCGGTCCCAAGGCCCCGCATCTCGTCGTCTGCCCGACGTCCCTCGTCTTCAACTGGGTCGCTGAGGCCACCCGGTTCGTCCCCCACCTCCGGGTCGTGGCCCTGCAAGGCTCCGTGCGCCATGCCCGGTTTGCGGAGATTCCCGAGGCCGATCTCGTCGTTACCAGTTATGCCCTCGTCCGGCGGGACCTTGAAAAGTACCGCGGGATCGAATTCGACACCGTCGTTCTGGACGAGGCCCAGCACATCAAGAACCGCCAAACCCAGAACGCCCAGGCAGTCAAAGCCATCCGGTCGCGGCGTCGTCTGGTTCTCACCGGAACCCCCCTGGAGAACTCCGTCCTCGACCTTTGGAGCATTCTCGATTTTCTCATGCCCGGTTACCTCGGCACCGCTAAGGATTTCCGCGATCGGTACGAGGTTCCCATTGTCCGGGAGAAGAGCGTCGAAGCCCAAACCCGACTCGCCCGGCGGGTGAAACCGTTCCTCCTCCGACGCCTCAAGCGCGACGTCGCGCCGGAACTGCCTGCCCGAATCGATCAGGTCGTCTGGTGTGAGCTCTCTGAAGACCAAGCCCGGGTTTACGGGCAACTGCTGGAGGCCACCCGGAAGGATGTGACCGCGGCCGTCGGTGCCCAGGGCCTGGCCCAGTCACGCATGCTGGTTCTCACCGCCATTTTGCGCCTGCGCCAGGTCTGTTGCGATCTTCGACTCCTGGGAGTCGAGGACCCCGAGGTGCCGGTCGCGGAACCGACATCAGCGGAGGTGGCGCCGGGTACCCCGGGTGAGAAGCCTCCGGCGGCCTCCCGCAAAGCCACTAAATCTTCGGCACCGTCCGGCAAACTGGATGCCTTCGGGGAACTGCTCGAGGAGGCTCTCGATGGTGGCCACCGGGTATTGGTCTTCAGCCAGTTCACGCGTCTCCTGCGCCTGCTCCAGGAACGTCTGGCCGCCGAGAAGATTCCCTGCTGCTACCTCGACGGCTCCACCCGCGACCGTCAGGGCGAGGTTGCCAGGTTTCAGCAATCCCAGGACATCCCCGTCTTCCTGATCAGCCTCAAGGCGGGCGGCGTCGGACTCAACCTCACCGCCGCCGACACGGTCGTGCATCTGGATCCGTGGTGGAATCCAGCGGTGGAAGATCAAGCCACCGACCGCGCCCACCGCATCGGGCAGACCCGGGTGGTGACCAGCTACAAACTGATCACCCGCGGCACGATCGAGGAAAAAATCATGGCCCTGCAGCAACGCAAACGTGACATCCTCCAAGGCATCCTTACCGGCGAGGAACAGCTCACCTCGTCCCTGACCTGGGATGAGATCCAGGACCTGCTGGCGTAGGAGACGGAGCTCTTGATCGCGGGTGGGTCGCGGATCGGCGAAACGACGCCCCCCTGGCGACTCACGAGCCCATGCTCACGAACCTTTACCGCCGCACTTTTCTTCGAACGTGTTGATGTCGTCCTTGTGGCCGGCGACGTAAATCAGGTCGTTTTCGTGCAGCACGAATTCGGGGGAGGGCAATTCCTGCTTCGGGTTCCCGCTTCCTTCGGCGCGCAGAATCAAGATCGGGATGAGCTTGAACTTGCGGGAAAGCGCGGCGTCCTCGAGCCGGATCCCGGCGAGTTTGGTTCCAAGCCGGACCTGGCCCAGGTGGAATTCGCCGTCGATGGGGTGTCGTTCGCCGCGGCTGCCGGCGTCGATTTGCTCTGCCAACCGCATGGCGCTTTCGCGGGCAGGCGACACCACCTGATCGGCCCCCAGTTTGGTCAGGATCTGGGCATGCTTGTCGTTGATGGCTCGTCCAATCAACCGCTTGACCCCCATTTCCTTGAGGGTCAGTACCGCCAGGATGCTGGCCTGCATGTTTTCGCCGATCGCCACCACCACCACGTCGGCATCGGGAACGCCGGCCGCCCGCAGGTCGCCCGGGTCATCGGCATCGATCCGAAGGGCCCGGAAGCCCGCCTCCGACAGGTCCTGGACCAGCCGGGGATCACTGTCGGCCAGCTGGACGTCGCAGCCAAGTTCACTAAGGCGCGATGCCAGATGCGTTCCGAACCGGCCCGCCCCAAGAATAAAGATGCGTTCTGCCATAAGGATGATTCATCCGACTGCCACGTCCTCCTCCGGATACGACACCCGGCCGGGCACCGCAGGCTGCATGAGATGCATCGCCAGACAGAGCGGCCCGAGCCGTCCCAGAAACATCAGCACGATGATGATTCCCTTGCCGGCCTTTGTCAGGTCCGCGGTGATTCCGGTACTCAATCCGACGGTTCCGAAGGCCGAGACGGCCTCAAAAACGATTCCCAGCCAGCCATGAGTTCCTTGCGCTGCCGGGTGGCCCAATTCGGTCTGCATCAACACGCCGCATCCGACCATGACCAAGGCTCCCGAAAGGATCATGATCATGACCGCCGCGTCCGCCTGCCGATGCGGCAGAGAACGATGACCCACGGTCAGCTCGACTCGGCGACGCAGTGCCGCCGAAGTGGCCGCAAACAACAACAACAACGTCGTAATCTTCACCCCGCCCGCCATCGAACCGGGAGCTCCACCGATGAACATCATCGGCAGGGTGCCCAGCAACGTCACCGGTTCCATCTTCCCCAGGTCCACCACGTTGAAGCCGGCCGTTCGTGTCATGACCGAGTGAACGAACGACCACAGCAACCCCTGCCACCATGACGTATCCTTGAGCGTGCCCTCCCATTCGCTCAACCAGGTGAACAGTGTGCCCCACACCAGCAGGAACACCGTCACCCAAAGACAGATCCGGGTCTGCAGGGTCAGTTTTCCCCGCATGCGACGGTCGCTCCTCCAGAAATAGAAGTAGCGGAAATTCACCAGGGTCAGGAATCCGATCCCTCCGGCGATCACCATGCTGCTGACCACCAGCAGATTCAGCGGCCGACCGGCCCACTCCTCAAGACCTCTCGGGTAGAGGGAGATGCCAGCATTGCAGAACGCGCTGACAGCATGGAACGTCGCCTCCCAGACGGCCGCATCGAAGGTGAGGTCGTCCCGCTGGTTCAGCAGGAGATAGGTCAGCAACACCGTCCCCACCATCTCCACCAGCACGACCAGGATGATCGCGTAAACCAGCACGTCGATGGGACGGGCACCCCTCAATCGTCCGACGTTTGCCCCGATGAACTCCTCGCTCCGGAACGTCGCGCCCCCACCTCGCATCACCAAGAAAAACGTGCCCGCCATCATCATCCCCAAACCACCCGTCTGGATCAGCCCGAGAATCACCCACTGCCCGAACACCGTGTAAGTCTCCCCCACATTGACCGTTGTCAGGCCGGTCACGCAGACCGCTGAGGTTGCCATGAAAAGACTGTCGATCCACGACACCGCGTGTCCGGGATGTCGCGCAGTCGGCAGGTGCAGCAAGAGGGTCCCCACCACGATCAGGATGCCAAACGCCGCCATCGTTTTTCCGACGGATGAGGCCGTGGCCAACCGTCGGTAGATTGCGGTTTGGCTGACCGCCATCGGGCGCGTTTCGGAAAAGGATCGCACGGGGTGGGTTCGGTATCGGGATGCGATGAGGTCCTGCCTACTCCGCCTTCACCTGGCTCCAGATCTCGTCGTACAACCGTGTCTTCATTCCCAAATCCACCAGCCATTCCAGTTTCGCCATGACCTCCGGCGACGGATAAATCGCCGGATTTCGAAGATCCTCGGGGTTCACGAACTTTCGGGCCGCGGCGTTCGGTGTACCAAACTGGGTATAGTTGGAAATCCGTGCACCGATCTCGGGTTCCAGGATGAAGTTGATGAAGGCTTCCGCCAGATCCCGGTTCGGGGCCCTCACGGGCACCGCCAGGTTATCCAAGTAGATTTCGCTGCCTTCTTTCGGGATTCCATAGGCCGTTTCCGGATCTTCCGCGATCCCGCGCGCCGCTTCCCCACTGAAAACGATCGCCACCGCGGCCGTCTTGCCCACCACGCGATTCTTCCCTGCCACACTCCCGTCGAAGGCCAGACAGCGTTTCTTGGCGTCCCGCAGCGTCCCGCGGGCCGCCTTTAATGCCGGCAGGTCCGTGGCATTGAAGCTCTGCCCTCGGTACTTCAGCGCCGCACCGATCGCGTCCCGCATCGAATCGAGGATCACCATCGGACCCGGTTGCTGGGCCGGATCAAAAATCGCCCCCCAGGAGTCCGGAGCCGGCTTTCCCGGGACCTTCCGATAGTAAATTCCCAGTGTTCCCCACTGGTAGGCCACCGTGTGCTCATTCTTCGGATCGAAGGGCGGCCCGCGGAAAGTGGCCTCCAGATGTTTCAGGTTGGGAATCCGTTCATGCCGCAAGGGCGCCAGCAGCTTCAGCTTCACGAGGCTCGAAACCGCATGATCGGGTGGCACCACGATGTCATACACCGCCGCCCCCCCTCCCTGCATCTTCGCCAGCATCGCCTCGGTGTCCTCGAACAGGTCCAGGGTTACTTTGGCGTCGAAGCGTCTCTCAAACTCTTTCACCACCTCCGGATCCATGTACTCGCTCCAGATAAAGACGTTGAGCTTCTGACCGGCCCGGGCCGTCATCCCCAGCCAGCCCACCGCCAAACCCACCAGCATCAGTAGTAGCGCATGTCGGTTTTCCATGAATGACCGGCGCTGTTTGGGTGACATCCAGCGTTCGGTCAAGTCTGCATTCCCCCCTGGTGCACCGCCGCCTTGTCACGAGCACCGGCCCATCTATCCTCCCGAACCATGTCGCCACTCGCCCCATCGGTATCCTTGCGCTCGCGTTGGGCCGTTCTCACCCTCCTCCTCGCCTGCGGGAGCTTCCCCGTTCCCCATGGAGTCGCCCAGGAATCCGGCCAGACCCTGCGCAAACTCACCGAGGGTCTCGTTTCACCCCTCAATCTGACCTCCCTTGACACCCAAAACGTTCTCGTCGGCGATCAGATTGGCTTGGTCCACGTCCTCGATGCCTCCGGCAACCGCAGGCCCGCCCCCTTCTTCGATATCCGCCCGAAACTGACCCGGCTGAATCAGGGCTTTGACGAACGGGGACTGCTCGGTTTCGTCCTTCACCCCAAGTTCCCTGCCAACCGCCACGTGTTCGCCTATTACAGCGCCCCACGAAGCGCTTCCTGCCCGACCAACTGGGACCACACCAGCCACGTCAGTCAGTTCACCGTCACTACCGATCTCCAAAGCGTGGATCCCGCCTCCGAAAAGCTCCTTCTCCAGATCGACCAACCGTACTTCAACCACAATGGCGGCCGCCTGGCCTTCGGCCCGGATGGATTCCTCTACATCGGCGTCGGGGATGGCGGGAATGCCAACGACCAGGGCTTCGATCGCAGCCCCATCGGCAACGCCCAGGATCTGACCACCCTCCTGGGCAAGTTCCTCCGTATTAACGTCGATGAACCCACCGATTCACGGCCGTATTCCATTCCCGCCGACAACCCGCTCGTCGGGAAGTCCCCCGCCCGCCCCGAGATTTTCGCCTGGGGCGTTCGCAATCCCTGGGGCATTTCGTTCGACCGCGGCGGTACCCGGGAACTGTTTGCCGCCGACGTCGGCCAAGGCCGCTACGAGGAGGTCAACATCATCCGCAGCGGCTGCAATTATGGCTGGAACCAGCGTGAGGGACTCCACCCGTTCGATCCCCAAAACCCCATTGCCGTGACGTCGATCCAAGTGGCCCTTCCGTCCGATCCCAGCGGTTTCATCGACCCCATCCTTGAGTACCGGAACCTCAACAGCTTCTCCAAGGACCCGGACGCCCACGGGATCAGCGTCACGGGTGGCTTCGTTTACCGGGGCAAGGCTCTCCCCCATCTCCAGGGCCAATACATTTTCGGGGACTGGAGCCGGCAATTCAGTGTTGCTGATGGACGTCTGCTCGCGGCGACGCGCCCGACCGACGCAGGCACCCCGTCCTGGTCGGTCCGAAAGCTGCCCGTGGCCGCATTCCCGGACCACAAACTCGGGCTGTACGTGCTCGCCTTCGGTGAGGACGCGGACGGCGAACTCTACGTGCTCACCACCCAGCGTGGCGGTCTTGTCGATCGCACCGGCGCGGTTTGGAAACTGGTCCCGACCACCCCTTGAACCGTCCGAAGTGATCGTCAGATCCGCAGGAAGATCTGACGGCGATGCATCCAGTAAAGGATGAGCCACAGGACCAAAAGGACCGCACCCCCCTGCACCAAAGGCGCGTAAGCGTCGCCCAGGGCCTGGAAGACACCCGCCCCCAGGTGGGTTTTGAGCCCGCTCAGGATGAAGCCGTCCCAGAGATGCGCGATGCAGTAGGCCATGATCGAATTCATCCCGATCACCACGAGCGGAAACGCCCAGCGTTTGGTCCCGTGCAAATCCATGACGGCATAGAAGGCCGCCAGGAGCACAAAGCACCATCCTCCGCTAAACAGCACCCAGGACGGCGTCCAGATGCGCTTCACCACCGGGCAGATCCCCAGCCAACCCACCAGCGCGCCCAGCCCAAGTCCCAGGCAGCCCAACAACACCAACCGGTTGAATTTCTGCTTGGGCTCCTGGTCACCGCGAAGGACGCCCCCCGCCAACAATCCGAGCACCATCGTCGCGAGCGTCGGCACAAAGCTGAGAGTCGAGTACCCGCCGCCATTGAATTCCCAGGGAGTCTCACGCGGGAACTGGTTCATCCACCAAAGATCCGCTTCCCACGCCAGGTTCGAGTTCTTCTGCCAATGCGCCGCGAATCCCTGCAATCCATGATCCGCCAGCCACTTCTCGGTTACCCCCACCTTCGTGTAGTCGAACTCAGGGCCGGGCAGCGGATGCACCGCAAAGGCAAGCCACACTCCCACCAACAACACTCCCAACGTGAGCCATTGATCGCGTCGGGGCCGAAACGCCAGCAGGAACAACGGCACATACCCCAGACCGATCTGCGTCAGGGTGTCCTCAAAGGTGAAATTCGTCTGCTCCGCCCCGACCGACCTTAACAGGATGCCCAGTAGACTCAGCGCGAACGCCCGCCAGATCGCGTGACCCAACATGGGCAGAAACGGCTGGCCCTTCGCCTGCCGATTCGCCACCGAAAACGCCAGTGCTGTTCCCACCAGGAAGCTGAACGAGGGCTGGATCAGATCGTGCAAGGTGCACCCCACCCACTCGATGTGACTTTGATGGTGCGCCAGGAACTTCCAAAACCCGCTTTCCGGAAAGTTCCGCGCCATCCGGCTCAGGTGGAGGACCTCCGCCATCATCAGGAACATGACGAATCCGCGGTAGCCGTCGATCGACGCGAGCCGGGCCGGGCCGGGACTGGTGGGAGTGCCGTTCATGGATTCTTGGATGGCGGCCAGACACAGTGCGCGTCCTTCCAATCCCTGCAAGCCGAAGCTTGGTTAGCCCGCCACGCTGAACGCCCGGTGCGCATGCCGCAGCATCCGCTCGGTCGTCTCCCAGCCCACACACGCGTCCGTCACCGATACCCCGTACTTGAGCTTCGAACGATCCGCGACCAACGGCTGACTTCCTTCCTGAAGGTGGCTTTCCACCATCGCCGCCACCAGCGTCCGGTTCCCCGCCAACCGCTGCTCCACCACGCTGTTCCAGACTTCCTCCTGGCGCGCAAAGACCTTGGCTGAATTGGCATGGCTGCAATCCACCATCAACCCCGCCGGCAACCCCGCCTTCTTCAATCCCGCCGCCGCCGCGGCAATGCTCTCGGGATCGTAGTTCGTCCCCGCCTTGCCCCCACGCAAGACCACATGCCCCGAAGGATTCCCCGTCGTCCGCATGATGCTCGTCAAACCGCCGCTATCGATCCCCAGAAAACTGTGCGGATGCATCGCCGACAGCATCGCATCCAACGCCACCTGAAGTCCGCCGTCCGTGCCGTTCTTGAACCCCACCGGCATCGAAAGTCCACTCGCCATCTGCCGGTGCGTCTGGGATTCGGTTGTCCGCGCCCCGATCGCCGCCCACGCCACCAGGTCGTCGATGTACTGCGGCACGATCGGGTCGAGAAACTCCGTTCCGGCGGGCAGACCGAGGCCGTTCACCTTCAAAAGAAGCTCCCGCGCCTGATGCAGGCCCAGTTCCACGTCGTCCGAACCGTTCAGGTTCGGATCGTAGATCATCCCCTTCCAGCCGATCGTCGTCCGGGGCTTCTCGAAGTACACCCGCATCACGACGAATAACCGGTCGGCCACTTCCTGGCTCAAATGGGCCAAACGCCCCGCGTATTCCAGCGCACTCGCCTCGTCATGGATCGAGCAGGGCCCTATCACCACCAACAGCCGCGAATCCGTGCCGTTCAGGATCCGTTGAACCACTTCACGCCCCTCCACCACCGTCCGGTTCACGGCCTCGGTGATCGGAAGCTTGGCCTTCAACTGGGCCGGCGTGATCAGCCGGCGGACTTCGGTGACTCGGAGGTTTTCAGTGCGTCGAATCATGCTGGGATTCCACGCGGGCCGGCTTCGGGCGCCGGGTCCGCGCGAGCCACAATGCTGGTCACGTCCCCTTCATGCAGTCGAGTCCGCAACTGCATCCCAGGGACTATCTCGGCGGCCCGCCGGACCACCTGCCCGGTCGCGGCATCCCGTGTGATGGAATAACCCCGGGCCAAAACCTGCTCCGGCGATAGCAGTGCCAATCTCAATTCCAGACGTTCCAACCGTTCCCGCACCGCATCCTGTGCCCTCCGGACCGCTTCCAGCAGGGCTGCCTGCGCCCGTCCCCAACGTTCGCGTTCCCGGGTCAGACGCCACCCCGGCCGGATCGCCCCCAATCGCACTTCAACCTGATCCAGCCGGTGAGACCTCTCCCGCAGCCCGTCCCGGCCGCAACGGGTCAGCGCCGACTGGAGATCATCGAGCCTCTGCGCCTGCTCATTCAGGCGCCGCCTCGGATGCGCCCGCCCCAGCCGCCCTTCCCACCCCTCCAACCGTTCCCGCGCCAGATCAAGCGCGTTCCATGCCCGTCTCCCCAACGCCTCTGCGTTCCGTCGCAGGGTTTCCCGGCTCTCAACATACCCCGCCGTCAGCAACTCCGCCGCGGCGCTCGGCGTCGCCGCCCTCAGATCCGCCACGAAATCCGCGATTGTGAAATCAATCTCATGCCCGATCGCCGACACCACCGGAACGGTCGATCCGAAGATGGCACGCGCCACAGCCTCCTCATTGAATGCCCAAAGGTCCTCCAGGCTGCCCCCGCCGCGCGTGACCAGGATGACATCCAATTCCCGAGCCGCCGCCGACGCCGACCAGGCGTTCAATTGCTGCACCGCCAGGGCGATCTCCGCTTCCGCCCCCTGGCCTTGGACCCGGCAAGGTGCCAGCAGCAGTTCCAGCCCTGCATAACGACGCCCCAACACATGCAGCACATCGCGGAGCGCTGCTCCGGTCGGCGACGTCACCACTCCGATCCGTCGGGGAAACTTTGGAATCGGTCGCTTTCGCGCGCTGTCGAAGAGCCCTTCCGCCGCCAGTTTCAACTTCAGTTGCTCAAAGGCGGCCTGCAATGCCCCGATGCCCTGAACTTCCACCGAACGCACGATCAGTTGGTACTGCCCTCGCGGCTCGTAGACCGTGACAGCCCCCTGCACCGAAACCTTCTGGCCGTCCTTCATCGCCGCACGCAGAGCCGCGGGCACCGCCGTGCCCCGGAACAGCACGCAACTCAATTGAGCTCCCGCATCCTTGAGGGCGAAGTACATGTGCCCGGAGCTTTGCAGCCGCAGGTTGGTGATTTCCCCGGAAACCCAGACATCCCCCAGTTGTGCCTCCAGAAGGCCCTTCACCTTCGCCGTCAGCTCCGTCACCGACAGGACGCGCCGAAGGTTTTGTGCGGGAAAAAGCTCGCCGAAGTCCCATCCGGTGTTCGTTTTGCGTGGCATCCGATCGCTCCGTGTTCGGCGTCGTCCGCTCAATCGTGGGAATCCCCACCCGCTGGCACAGCCTCCGAAATCCGCTGAATCCCGACCGCACGACCGGTTTCCGGGTTCACCCGCACGATGACTCCCTGCAGGAGCACCCGTTCCTTGGCGACGGCGAACCGCTGCGGGGTGCAGGTCCGGAATCGGCGGATCACCGGCTCAATCTCCCGACCCAGCACGCTTTCGTGTGGCCCGGTGAAGCCAGCGTCACAGAGGAAGGCCGTTCCCTTCGGAAAAATCTGTTCGTCCGCGGTCTGGACATGGGTATGGGTCCCCACCACCGCGCTCACCGTCCCGTCCAGCATCCGGGCCATCGCAATCTTCTCGGAGGTTGCCTCCGCATGCATGTCGACCAAGATCACTGGGGTCACTTTTCGCAATCGCTCCACCTCCGCCGGAACCATGATGAACGGGTTCTCGAGGGCGGCCATGAAGCTCCGACCCTGGGCATTGATCACCCCGACTGAAACCAACCCCTGCCGCTGCCAGACCGTGCTCCCCTGCCCCAACGTGCCCGCCGGATAGTTGATCGGACGCACAAACCGCGGCTCTTTCAGCAGCAGTTCCGTGACCTCCTTCTGATCCCACAAATGGTCACCGCAGGTGATGATGTCCACGCCTGACGCATAGATCTCCGATGCCGTCTCCGGCGTGATCCCGGAACCTCCGGCGGAGTTTTCGCCATTCGCGATCACCATATCGATTCCACATCGGGCACGCAGTTTGGGCAGCAAGGTCCGAACCGCCTTACGACCCGGCGATCCGACAATGTCCCCAATGAACAGCAACGTCATGGCCTCAGTTTATCGGCCCATCCACCCCGGTGCAGCCCTTGTTTCACCCAGACTTCCATCCATTTTCCGTTTGCCTCCAACCTGCCAACCCCGTGAACGTCCGCCCGCCATGACCCGAGCCACGATGATCGCCTCACTCGCCTGTTGGATCAGTGCGGGTTCCCTTTTAACCGCCCAAGCCGATGGCCCGGGCGTCGAGATGGCAACCGCCGCGAACCATTTTATCGCCTCGCTTGACGAGACCCAGCGCGCAAAAGCCCTCATCCCCTTCCAGGATGCGGAACGTCAAAACTGGCACTTCATCCCCATGATACGCCGCGGACTCACCTGGAAGGAGATGACGCCCGCCCAACGTCATCTCGCCACGTCCCTGCTCGCCTCCGGCCTCAGCCAGCGCGGCTACATCAAGGCCAAGACCATCATGAGCCTCGAACAAATCCTGCTGGAACTCGAACAGGGCAAAGGCCCAGTCCGCGATCCCGATCTCTATTACTGGGCCGTTTTTGGCCAGCCTTCCGCCGACGGCACCTGGGGCTGGCGAGTCGAAGGCCATCATTTCTCCGCCAATTTCACCGTCGTCGAAGGCCGACACATCTCCGCCACCCCGTCCTTCTTCGGCAGCAACCCCGCTGAAGTCCGCCAAGGCCCTCGCCAGGGCCTACGCGCCCTTGCCGCCGAGGAGGATCTCGGCCTCGAACTCTTCCGGTCCCTCGACGACAAGCAACGCGCCGTCGCCGTCATCGCTGAGGAGGCCTTTCCCGACGTGATCACCGGTGACAAACGCAAGGTCGCCCCGCTCTCTCCCGAGGGTCTGTCGGCCTCCAAAATGACATCTTCCCAACGTGAGTCGCTCAAGCGCCTCATCGAGGAGTATGTCCGTCGCGCCCGCCCTGAAGTTGCGGACGCCGATCTCGCCCAGATCGAGAAAGCGGGGTTCAAGAATGTGCACTTCGCGTGGGCCGGTCAGGATGCTCCAGGCAAGGGCACTTACTACCGCGTGCAGGGTCCGACCTTCCTGCTCGAGTACGATTGCACCCAGAACAACGCGAATCACATCCATGCCGTCTGGCGGGATTTCGCCGGCGACTTCGGCGAAGACATCCTCGCCCGGCACTATCGCGAAACGCCCCACTGACGTTCCGGTGTGCTGAACACGCTCGCCGTCACCGCTGTCGCCGCCTACGTCCTGGGTTCCATTCCCACCGGATATCTGGTCGGTCGCGCCCGCGGACTGGACCTCCGGAAGCTAGGAAGTGGCAACATCGGCGCCACGAACGCCCTCCGTGTGCTCGGCAGTGGACCCGGCAGTTTCGTACTCCTGATGGATGCCTTAAAGGGCCTTCTCGCCTGCACGGTCCTTCCTTACCTGGTCCACGATTTCCTCTCCACCGGCGGACCCGCCCCCGAACCTTCGTCGCTCGTGCCCGTCGTCGGCGGAACCTGCGCCGTGCTCGGGCACAATTTCACGTTCTGGCTCCGTTTCAAAGGCGGCAAGGGTGTCGCCACCTCCGCCGGGGTCCTTGCCGGGCTTCTCCCTCTCGCCTTCGGAATCGTTCTCGGCATCTTCCTGATCGTCCTTGCATGCTTCCGCTTCGTGTCGCTCGCCTCCCTTGTTGCCGCCGCCGCTCTTCCCGTGGTGACCTGGGCTTCCCGACACGACCCCCTGCTCTTGACCTTCGCCCTCGTTCTCGCCGCCATGGTCTTCTGGCGGCATCGGTCAAATATCCATCGCTTGCGCACCGGCACCGAACCCCGGATTGGCGCCAAACCATCCACGACCCCGTGAACGTCACCGTCCTCGGAGCCGGCGCTTGGGGTACCGCCCTCGCCCTCGTCCTTCATCAAAACGGACACCGCATCATCATGTGGGGCCATGATCCGGTTCACCTCGACACCATGCGGCGCACCCGCGGCAACGAGTCCTACCTTCCCGGCATCCTTTTTCCGGAGGATTGGGAATTCGAGGCCGCCGCGTATCGCGCGGTTGTTGGTGCGGACCTCGTCCTCATGGTCGTTCCGTCCCAGGCCTTTCGGACCGTCGCCCAATCGCTCGGGACGCTGAAGACACCGATCGTCACCGCCACCAAAGGCATCGAACTCGAGTCCGGCCTGACGATGGGCGGTGTTCTGGAATCGTGTTTTCCCGGCCTCCCTGTCGCCGCCCTTTCAGGGCCCAGTCTTGCCCCCGAAGTCGCCCGCGGCGTCCCCACCGCCGTGGTTGCAGCCGCTCCCGATCCCGATACCGCCGCCCACATCCAGGCCGCTTTCCATCGCCCGCAGTTCCGCGTCTACCGAAGCACCGACCGCCTTGGCGTCGAACTCGGCGGCGCCCTCAAAAACATCATCGCCATCGGCGCCGGGGTCTGCGACGGGCTTGGCTTTGGCGACAATTCAAAAGCCGCACTGGTGACCCGGGGCCAGGCCGAAGTCCGACGCCTCGGGGTCGCCTGTGGAGCCCGTCCCGAAACCTTCTCCGGCCTCAGCGGCCTCGGCGACCTCACCGTCACGTGCTTCTCCAAAATGAGCCGGAACCGCCGACTCGGCGAACGTCTGGGCCATGGCGAAACGCTCGCTCAAGCCGTCGCCTCCTCGTCCTCCGTCGCGGAAGGTGTGCCCACCACGCGTTCCGCACTTCGCCTCGCCGAAGCCCGCGGCGTCGAGGTTCCGATCATCCACGAAATCCACTCGATGCTCTTCGAAGCCAAGGACGTTCGACAGGGCGTCCGCGACCTCCTCGCCCGCGACCTCAAGGCCGAAGACTGACCGATCGCTGATTTAGATTTCCCCATGCGCTCCGTTTCCATCCGTGTCCCCGGAAGCACCTCCAACCTCGGCCCCGGCTTTGATTCGCTCGGCATCGCCCTGCGCGTCTACAACCGCGTCGACCTCACCCCAACGCCCTCCTCCCGTCCGCGCATCACCTCTCCGATCGCCGACAGCGCCCGGAAGCAAGCCACCCAGCTCATCGCCGACGCCGCACGCGCCTTCTTCCGAAAGACCCGGCAACGATCGTTCGGGTTCGATATCCATCTCTCCGGCCACGTCCCGATCGCCCGGGGACTGGGTTCCTCCGTCACCGTGCGACTTGGCACCATCGCGGCCCTCAATGAATTGACCGGCGGAAAGCTCTCCCGAACGGATCTCTTCCGCATCGTTTCGGATCTGGAAGGGCACCCCGACAATGCCGCACCTGCGACGTTCGGCGGGTTTAGCGCAGCGGCGATGATCGACGGCGAAGCCCGCTGTGTTCGGCTTGCAGTCAGTCCGAGGTTTCGCTTCGTGACGCTCGTTCCCGATTTTGAAGTTCCCACCCCGGAGGCGCGACGCCTGGTCCCCGCCACCTTCAGCAAGGCCGACGCGGTCCACAATCTCACCCGCACCGCGATCATTACCGCTGCCTTTGCCAAGGGGGACGCCGAAGCCCTGAGGGGCACCTTCGCCGACCGCATTCATCAGCCTTACCGGCAGGCGCTCATACCTCAGCTTCCGAAGGTCATTCGGGCGGGCGAACGTGCCGGGGCCATCGGGGGATGGTTGAGCGGTTCGGGATCCACGATCATCTGCCTTGCGGCCACCCCGGAGACTGCGCCCGCCATCGCCAAGGCCATGCTTCGAGGCCTGCCAGGGTCTGAAGTATTCACCCTGGCCGCCGACCCCACGGGCTTCAAAGTTCTCTAGGTCGCTTCAGCCCAACTTTCTTACCTCAGCTGCAGCGCAATCTGCTTGTCGATCTCGGCCGCGAGGTCGATGTCCGCGCCGCCGCCCTGGGTGCGCGCTTGAACCAGGACTTGGGTCAGGGCCGGTTCCAGCTCGGTGAGCTTCACGTAAACCGTCCGGGTATCCACTTTGCCCACCAACACCCGGTTGACGATGTCATCGCTCACGATCGTCCCGTTGAACTGAAGAACCTTCCGGGCCCCGGCCTGAACCAGTTCCACATTGCGTTCATATTGGCCGGCGATTTTGTCCTTCTTCCAGGGAACGCCCATCTTCGAGCGATTGTCCATGGTCTGGTAACACCCGGGCGTGACGACCACGAGACCGGCAAGGAGAGTCAGGACAACCGCGAAATTCTTCATGGCCCCGATGCAAACAAAAGGCTTCCGGCGCATCAATGCTGAAACCGAACGTTGCTTACGCCTCCTCCTTACCACCCCGCCTTGGCCGAATCGTTTCAGGGGTGCCTCCAGAAAACAGGCGTCCAACTTGCCTTTCATTCCTTCGAAGTCGGGATCTTCTCCTTCAGCTTCTCGAAGGGTTATCGGTCGGAGTTGTTCTTGCCGACGTACCGGAAAACTTCCTTCCCGTCCGGGCCCAGAAGAATCAGGGCCCGAAAATGCACCGACTGCCCGTGAAACGAGTAGCCCCCGGAATGCCGAAGTCCTTCGCCAACCGGGCATCTGCATCTCGATAGATCGGGTACTGCGCCAGCATTTCGGCTGGAAGTTTGGAAGCCCACGTCCGGATCTCTTCCTCCGTGTCCGGTTTCAGGAACACCTGAGTGACGTTCGGCAGCCAGGATCATCGGAATCAGGTCCGGTGGAGACCACGAACGGATGCGGTCGCAGGCGAAGGCGTGCCGGCCTCGCCACGACACTCACGGCGAGGGCTTCCAGGGGCATTCCATGGGGCCGGCGCGTTGACAACCGCTGGCTCCGCCTGTCTTGCTCGTTCGATGAAACGGGCGGTAATGGCTTGTGTCGTCGGGTGGATCTTCTGGATCCCATGCTGCCCGGCCGCTCCCGCCTTGACCTGGAAGCAGGAGACGGGCTTCCGAACTCTTCCAGTCTTTCCCCCGTCGCCGGGCAAGCCAGGCTTCACCGACATGGCCCCCTCCGCCACCGGCGTGGCGTTCACCAATCAGCTCGAGGGCGACCTGTACCTGACCAACGCCGTTGCCCATAACGGCGCGGGAATCGCCATCGGTGATCTCGATGCCGATGGCTGGCCGGATCTCTATTTCTGCAATCTCCAGGGTCCGAATCGACTCTACCGTAACTTGGGCGGCTGGCGCTTCGAGGAAACACCGCTGGGCGAAGCATCCTGCGGCGATCAACTCTCAACCGGCGCCACCTTCGCAGATGTCGATGGCGACGGTGACCTCGATCTTCTGGTGAACGGAATCGCCGCGGGAACCCGGCTGTTTCTGAACGACGGTACCGGTCAATGGACGGAGTCCAAGGATTCCGGCCTATCCCGAACTTCCTCGTCCACCTCCCTCGCTCTGGCGGACATCGATGGTGACGGGGATCTGGACCTCTATTGCACCCATTTCATCGACGCAATGCTCCTGGCGGACCCCACCACCCGCTTCGCCCTCGCCCGACGCGGTGAGCAATGGGAAGTCACCAAGGTCAATGGCGAATCGACCCGCGCCCCACGGTGGAAAGGGCGGTTCGAAGCCTTGCCCGGCGGGAAAGTGCGGGAGTTACCCGAAGTCCACGGCCTCTACCGCAACGATGGCAAGGGTCGCTTCACGGCGATCGAATTTGAAGCCGGCACTTATCAGGATGAGAAGGGCACGCCTATACCTCCCTTCCGGGACTGGGGCCTGGCGGCCATGTTCCGGGACCTCAACCGGGATGGACATCCGGATCTCTACGTCTGCAACGACAACACCTCGCCGGACCGGATCTGGATCAACACCGGCAAGGGTACCTTCCGGTTGATCGACCCCGCGGCATTCCGACACACCAGCCGCTCTTCCATGGGTATCGACGTAGGCGACCTGGACCGGGATGGATATGACGATCTCTTCGTCGTGGACATGCTGGCTTGGGAGCACAGCAAACGGATGACCCAACTGGTGCGGGACCGACCCACCCTCGCTGAAAGCGAACAACCGGACTCCCGCCCCCAATACAACCGCAACACGCTTTTCCTGGGGCGTCCCGATGGATCCTACGTCGAGGCCGCGTTCATGGCCGGGGTCGCCGCCACCGATTGGACCTGGAGCCCGATCCTGCTGGACGTGGATCTTGACGGTTACGAGGACCTCCTGATTACCAACGGCTTTGAATTCGACGTGATGGACCAGGATGGCGACGACGCCATCAAGGATCCTCGACGGCGCCTGACCGACGCCCAGTTGAAGCGGCACATGGGCATGCGCCCCCACTTTCGCACACCGAACCTGGCCTTTCGCAACCGCGGCGACGGAACCTTCGAACCCGTTGGCGCCACCTGGGGATTCGATCACGCCGGAGTCTCGTTCGGCATGGCCCAAGGTGATTTGGACAACGACGGCGATCTCGATCTGGTGGTCAACAATCTCAACGAAGCAGCCAGCCTATACCGCAACAACAGCGCCGCACCGCGACTGGCCGTGCGCCTGAAGGGGCCGCCCGCCAACGCTCAGGGTGTCGGAGCCCGGATGGAGTTGCGGGGCGGAGCGATGACCCAGGCTCAGGAAATGATCTGCGGTGGCCGGTACCTCTCAGGCGATCAGGCCATGCGGGTGTTTGCCCTGCCCCCCGGCGACTCCACCCCGACCCACCTGGAGGTCCTCTGGCCCGACGGCTCGCGAAGTACCGTGACCCCGGTCCGCTCCAATCAGATCTACGAGATCTCTCACGCTTCCGCTCATCCGCCCGGGAATCGGAAACCCACCGCCCCCTCTGCCCCCCTCTTCTCCGACGTCAGTTCGCTCCTCAACCACGCGCACGTGGAGGAATCGTTCGATGACTGGGCCCGCCAGCCCATGCTTCCTCGCCGCCTCAGCCGCCTCGGACCTGGGCTCGCCTGGTACGACGGGGATGGCGATGGATGGGAAGACCTGTTTGTCACCTCGGCTCGTGGCGGAACTCTCGCGGCGTTCTCCAACCAACAAGGGCGCGGTTTCAAGAAAGGAATCGGAGCACCCGTCGCCCGCGGTGACCAAACCGCCGTCGTCGGATGGTCCGATGGCCAGGGCCATCGACTCCTGCTCGTGGCCACTTCCAACCAGGAGTTTACCTCGGACGCCAAATCCGAACTCTCCGTGCACGCCCTGCCCCAAATCGATGCACCGCAGACGCTCACTTCCGGCTGGGCCAGCCCGGGACCGCTCACCACCGCGGATGTTGACGGGGACGGTGATCTGGACCTTTTCCTCGGGGGCCGCTTCCGGCCTGGACGCTACCCGGAGCCCGTCGCGTCGACCGTCTGGCTCAACGAGAATGGCAAACTGGTGGCCTCCGAGGCATGGAGCGCACCGTTCAAGTCGGTGGGTCTGGTGAGTGGCGCGACCTTCGCCGACATCGATGACAACGGAACGCCAGACCTCGCTCTGGCTGTCGAATGGGGGCCGGTGCGGCTTTTCCTCAACCGGCATGGACGCTTCACCGACATGACGACGGAATGGGGTCTCGCCAGCCTGAGCGGGTGGTGGACCGGGATCACCGCCGGTGATTTCGACGGCGACGGCCGGATCGATCTGGCCTGTGGCAATTGGGGCAGAAACTCACCCTACGAATTGTTCCAACCCGCCGCACTTCGACTCTACTACGGCGACTGGAATGGGGACGGAACCCTTCGCATGATCGAAACATGGGGATCGGGAACCCGTTGGTTTTCAGTTCAAGACCGTCCGTGGCTCACGCGCGGCTTCCCTGAGTTGGGCATTCGGTTTCCCACCCACCAGACGTTCGCTGCCGCCACGGTTCAAGAACTGCTCGGGTCTGCTTTCCAGACATCCCATTTCCTCGAAGCAACCCACCTTGCCTCTACCGTTTTCCTGAACCGCACGAGCCGGTTCCTAGCCTCCCCGCTGCCTCGGGAGGCCCAACTCGCCCCAGCGTTCTCCATGAACGTCGGCGACTTGGATGGCGATGGAATCGACGACCTATTCCTCAGCCAGAACTTTTTCGGTTCGATTTCCGACATCTCCCGCGACGACAGCGGACACGGCCTCTGCCTTTTGGGAACCGGCACGGGAACCTTTCGGGCACTCGATGCGCAGGCCACGGGTATTCGCGCGCTTGGAGAACAGCGAGGAGCCGCTTTGGGGGACTTCAATCATGACGGACGCGTCGATCTCGCCTTTTCACAAAACAACGGACCCACCCGGCTTTACGCCAATCAGGCTGCCCAACCAGGTCTTCGGGTGGTCCTTCGTGGGCCCGGCGCCAATCCTGATGCCGTCGGCGCCAAACTCCGGCTCGTCTATGGTGACGGACGAAAGGGACCCTGCAGGGTCGTCCAGGCAGGTTCCGGATTCGGATCCCAGGACGCTGCGGTATCGGTCCTCGGCTTGCTAGAAATTCCCCAGGCACTTTGGATACGCTGGCCGGGCGGAAGGGAACAAACGATTCCCGTCCCCCAGCCGACCGGGACCCTCCAGGTCGTCTTCGAGAACTAACCATGCGCTCTCACCGAATGCGGCCTGTCCTCCGATCGATTCACGGGTTCGTTGCGTTGGCAACTCTTGCCTGCGTGACCGGATGCGACCGCCCACCTTCCGCATCGCCACCCGACTCACCCCAGCCCGCTCCCGCCACGCCAGCAACCGCAGCCGCAGTCGCAGTCCCACCGGCCCCCCAACCCCCTCCGATCGTCGTCATTCCGATCACCAACATGGTGGCCATCAAGGCCGGTACCTTTCAGCGCATCAAGTTTCCCGTCACCCTCTCGAAAGACTTCTGGATCGGAAAATACGAGGTGACCCAAGCCGAATTCACCGAGGTGCTGGGAAGAAACCCCAGCCACTTCACGGGAGAACTCCAACGCCCCGTCGACAAAGTGACCTTCCTTGATGCCAGCAACTACTGCGCCACGGTCAGCGTCCGGGAACGTAACGCCGGGCATTTGCCGCCCGGGTACCTCTACCGACTCCCCTACGAGGCCGAATGGGAGTACGCCTGCCGGGCTGGAACCACCAACAGCTTCGGCTTCGGTGACAACTCCAGCCTCGCCGGTGAGTTCGCCTGGACCGCTGAAAACAGCGACGCGACGACCCATCCGGTGGGTCAGAAGCAAGCCAACCCTTGGGGCCTTCACGACATGCACGGCAATGTCTGGGAATGGTGCCACGATTGGTTCGAACCGTACCCGCCAGGCCCGCTACGGGATCCCATCGGGCCCGCCACGAGCAAGTTCAAGGTCTTCAAAGGCGGCGGCTGGAATCAGGACATCGAATACGCCCGCTCCGCCAACCGGTTCATGATGGCGCCCTCCAACGGAATCCATTTCGTCGGCTTTCGCATCGTCCTCGCCCAACAACCCGTCGCGTCTCCCCCGCCCATCCCATGAACGGTCACCCTTTGCAGCATGGGTCAGTCACCCATGTGCTTGCGCAGACACTACGGTTCATCCTAGGCCTCCATTGCCTCATGGTCGTTGCACCCGCACCGCCCGCCTACGCCGCCAGCCCCACAAATCCCCTCCCCATCATCAATCCGTTCGGGCAGACCGAGAAAACCCTCGCCGCCCTGGAGGAAAACCGACGCCAGCAGGTCGAGAAGTCCAAATCCTGGAAAACGTTCCATGACTTCACCTTCCGGGACCGGCTCCCAGAAAGCGGTATTCGTTTCGAACAGCACCCGGTGGACGACGGCGCCAAAACCTACAGGGCCGTCCATTACGACCATGGGACGGGCTTGGCCGTGGCCGATATCGACGCCGACGGCCGACCGGACCTGTACTTCGTCAATCAAATCGGAGGCAACCAACTCTGGCGCAACCTCGGTGGCGGTCGGTTCGAAGACATCACTGAAAAAGCCGGCGTTGGCCTTCGCGAGAAGGTCTGCGTCGGCGCCTCGTTTGGGGACATCGACAACGACGGGCTGCCGGATCTGGTGGTGACGACGGTGCGCATGGGGAACGTCCTTCTGAAAAACCTGGGAGGCGGAAGATTTCAGAACATCACGCCAACCTCGGGTCTCGCGAACACCCGCCCCGCCCATTCCTCAGGCGCCGTCTTCTTCGATTTCGACCGTGACGGGCTGCTCGACCTCTTCATTTGCAATGTTGGAGTTTATACCCGCAACGAAAAGGGACGTGGCGGCTTTTATCTGGGACGCTCCGATGCCTTCCAGGGGTGGCAATTCCCGGCCCGCGAAGAGGCGAGCATCCTCTATCGGAACCTCGGTGGAGGCCGATTTCAGGACGTTTCGAAGGAGAAAGGCCTCGAACACCGCGGATGGAGTGGGGATGCCACCGCCTGCGACCTCAATGGCGACGGCTATCCCGACCTCTACGTGCTCAGCATGTCGGGCGAAGATCGATACTACGAAAACGATCTCGGCAAGAGATTCGTGGAAAAAACCTCAGCCCTCTTCCCGAAAACACCGTGGGGTTCGATGGGGGTCAAGTTCTTCGACGCCAATCTCGATGGGCGTATGGATCTGTATGTCACCGACATGCATTCCGATATGACCGGTGCCCAGATTCGCGCGGGCGACCAGGACTTCTCCCCAGCCTTTGAAAAGCAGAAAAGCGATCCGTGGTGTTCCGTCGAATGGAATGCGACAACACTCCTGCGCGCGACCAATTGCATCCGTGGCAACGCGTTCTACCTCAATCAGGGCCAAGGTCCATTTCTGGAAGTCTCGGCCCAGGTAGGCACTGAAACCTACTGGCCCTGGGGCGTGAGCGTCGCCGACTTCAATGCCGATGGGTATGAGGACGTGTTTGTCACGGCGGGCATGGGATACCCGCTCCGCTATGCGATCAATTCCCTCCTCCTGAACGATGGCGGCGCGGAATTTCTCGACGCCGAATTCGTTGTGGGTCTGGAACCACGCCCAGACGGTCGCATCGAAAAGGAATTCTTTACTCTCGATTGCTCCGGCGAAGATGCCCGTCATCCGCTTTGTCGGGACAAGACCGGCTCATGGAGTGTCGTCGGAACGACCAGTTCCCGATCTTCCGTCGCCTTCGATATCGATGCCGACGGCGACTTGGACCTCGTCACCAACGAATGGAACGACAAGCCCCGGGTGCTGATCAGTGATCGCTCTGAAAAGGGCTCGCTCCACTACGTCCAGATCCAGCTTCAGGGCCAACGATCCAACCGTGACGCCCTGGGAGCCACGGTGAAAGTTCGATGCGGGGATACGACGTACACCCGCTATCACGACGGGAAATCCGGCTACCTCTCCCAAAGCTCCCTCCCCATCTACTTTGGCTTGGGAAATGCGCACAAGATCGACCAGGTCGAAATTCAATGGCCATCCGGCCGGAAACAGACCTTAACCCAGGATATCCCCATCAATGCCCGATTCCTGGTCGTCGAGATCCCGTGATTACCGGGAGCCAACCGGCGGCGGATCAACCTCGATTGAGGGCCGATATCCGGCGTTTCGAAATTCCGGAGCTTCCGGAACGAAGTTCGCGCCGAATCGCGGCGGCGGGGGCGCGATCATGTTTTCCTGGGCTGAAACGACCTTGCGGACATCGTGTATCGCGCCGCGGATGCGACAACCTTGAACTCGGGCACCCGCGTTGACCGCCAATTCGTACCGCGCATACCCCTTCAAGCCCGTATCCAGCACGTTGTCGGCGAAAATCGAATCGATGTACTGACTTTCACCGCCCATATCATCGACCCCATTCCGGTTTCCCGTAAACGTGCACCGCTCCACGTGCACTCGGGACTTCCAAAACACCGTCAAGACACCGTTGTTGACGAAGGGCCGTTCTCCCGAATTTTTCGCCACCTCATCCTCCCCCGTGTTGGAAACATTCCCTTCGAACAAACAATTCACCAAGCGCGCGGCACTTCCCGCCAGCAGATCGACCGCGGCGCCGGTCCCCTGGGCTCGGTTCAAACGGAAGACGCAGTTTTCGAGATGCACCCAGTTCTTGGAATAGCCTTGATGCTGGATTGAAATGCCTGCACCACAGGGACTTGTGAAGTTATCAACGATCGAAAGATCGACCAGGACCGGATACGACCGTCCAAACACCTTGATGGCACCGCCATCCGAATAGAAAAAGTGGTTCCTCGGAATCGTCTTGCTCGGCTCCATCAGCGTCGTCCCCTCTCGCGTCAGAAAACCGTTTGCTCCGGTGATCTGAAACCCTCGGAGCACCGTATTGGAAGAAACGCCATCCCCAAAGTACACAACATGATTGACGGCAGCGGGATAGCCCTTGTCAGAGGGCAACCCAAGAACGGGATTCGCAGCAGTCAATATCACGGGCCCAAGGGCCCTGAGTTGGACACCGTCATGCTTCTTGTTGAACCAGACGAGCGCCTGACGCTTGGCATCCGGCCGATACTCGCCGGCATGGACCCATACGGTCTTGAGGGTGAGATTCGTCGCAGCCCGCTCGATCGCATCCTGAATACGGTCTCCGGGATGAATATGGTAGCCATCCGGCGAAAGAAGGACACCGGCCTGTAATCCCAGAATCGCCAAGGGGGCCCCCAGCCCTAGGTAAACCCATAGCCGTATCATTCGATGCAAACTTTTCCCCTTCTCCCCTCCCACCCGACAAGCCAATTCCCGGATGCGCATCGAATACAATCGTCGCAAGAAAATCGCTGGTAATTGATTTGCTGCAGCAGGAATATCGCTCGCTGCGCAGTCGGTCGAACCCACCACAAAAAGCTTGATTCAAAATAAATCGTGATTGTGAAACGAACTCCACTGAAAGCGTTGACGTCAATCGCCCTTGGCCTGTTCGGGCTGGGCGCGACGGCCAACGACATCGAACCCGGCAAGGAATTTTACAACGTCGTCTATGCCCCCAAGGCCATCACCCTCGATGGCGACCTTGGTGAATGGTCCGGCGTGCCCGTGCTTGCAGATCCCAAATTCGCCGTGCCGAAGGGTTCCGGATCCAGCGCCTCGCCGAACTACGTCCTCTTCGAGGAATTCAACGGCGGAACGTGGAGCGGCCCCGATGACCAGACCTCGGCCGTCCAGATCGTTTACGACGCCGATAATGTCTATTTCGGCTTTGTCGTGACCGACGATTACCACGAGAACGCCGCCAACAGCGCGTGGAATGGGGATTCCATTCAGTTGATGATCGCGAGTGCCGACCGTACCTCGCAGGTTGCCCTCTACAACTACGCTCTCGGCGGGGTCGAAGGCGCCATTGGTGAAGTCATCGTCAACCATGAATCGGGCCCCGGCGGCAACGAAGAGTGCGCCTGCCCCACCGAAGCCGTTATCAAGCGGGATCCGGCCACCAAGAGAACGACGTACGAGATCAAGCTGCCCAAGGCAGCTCTCGGACTGACCTCCCTCAAGGGCGGACCCCAGTTCGGTCTGGGCATGGCCATCAATGACGGGGACGAAGCCACGCCTGGCCAGAAGGGTTGGGGCGGTTTGGGTGCCCACGCGATCGTCTTCGGCAAAACGCCCAGCGAAACCGCGCTGATTACCCTGAACAAGGGCAACGACATCGAGCCGACCAAGGAATACTACACGGCGCTCAAGACGACCCAGGCCATCACCATCAATGGCAGTCTTTCCGAGTGGACCGGCGCCCCGGTCCTCGCCGATCCGAAATTCGCCATTCCGAAATTCTCGGGCACCAATCAATCCCCGAACTACGTCCTCTTCGAGGAATTCAACGGCGGAACATGGAGCGGCCCTAACGACCAAACCTCGGCCGTCCAGGTCGTCTATGATGCCGACAACGTGTACTTCGGCTTCGTCGTCACCGACGACTACCACGAAAACGCTGCCAACAGCGCGTGGAACGGCGACTCCATTCAGCTCATGATCGCCAGCGCGGACCGCACCTCGCAGGTCGCCCTCTACAACTACGCCCTTGGCGGTGTCGAAGGCGCCATTGGTGAAATCATCGTCAACCATGAAGCGGGCCCCGGCGGCAGCGAAGAATGCGCCTGCCCGACCGAAGCCGTGGTGGTTCGTGACGCGACCGCCAAAAAGACCTACTACGAGATCAAGCTCCCCGCGGGCGCCTTGGGTCTGACCGCTCCTTTGACGGTCGGCACCAAATTCGGCCTCGGCATGGCCATCAACGACGGCGACGAAGCCACTCCCGGTCAAAAGGGCTGGGGCGGTCTTGGCGCCCATGCCATCGTGTTCGGCAAGACCCCCGCCGAAACCGCGGAAGTCACCCTCGGAACCACCGTCACGGGCTCGGATCGCCTCTTCCTCTCGGCCGTCAATCCCAGCCCCTCGGCCTTCACCTTCCGTGCCACCGACAAGGGGGCTTCTATCGTCAATGCATCCAGCGCCAAGCTGACCATCCACGGCGTCGACGCCGCACTGACCTCCAAGAAGAGCGGTGATGCCACGGACTTCACCCATGTTCCGCCGTCGGCCTTCCTGCCCGGCTCAACTCATACCTACACGATCGCGGTCAGTGACACGCTCGGAACCACCGTCATGGATTCCGGATCGTTCAAGATCGCCATCGTCAAGATTGGCATGAACTTCGGAACTGAGATGCCGGATCCCTCCATTCCGTCCTCGCTGCTGCCCGAAGACGTCGCTGGCGTCCCGGCGGTGGCTCAGGCGAATTGGAATAACCTCTCGGATCCGACGCCCCTGACAGGCCTGCCTGTTCTCCTGTACACGGATACCAGGGCAAACACTGCGGCGACCGTCTTCTGGGAAGCCGCCAACAACTGGGCCTCGACCGGCCTCGGTGAGGAAAACAACGCCTTCACCAGCGCCAATCTTACGCTCCTGACCGGCTATCTGGACACGGGCGATGCCACCACAACCACGGTGACCATCGAAGGTATTCCCGACGCGTTGTACGCCGGCAATGGCTATGACGTGTATGTCTACGCGCTCGGCGGCGTTCCCGGCCGTGGCGGTGGGTATCGAATCCTCAGTTCCTCCGGAACGGTCCTGAAGCCCTACGTCCTCGCCAAGTCCGGTACCAATCCTTCCTCGTTCACCATGGTACCCCAGAACCTGGGTGCTGGCGTCCACGGCGAAGGCAATTACATCGTGTTCACCGGCCTGAAGGCCCCCGGAATCAAGATCGAGGCCACCTCCGTTGCCCCCCAAGGCACCAGCGGCACGCCTCGGGCCCCCATGAACGCCATTCAATTGGTTCCGTCGGCTCCTCCGGCCAAACCAACCCTGGCTGTTAAGAAGGTCGCAACCGGCATCGAAGTCACCTACCAGGGCACCCTCCAGTCGGCGGCCGCGGTCAACGGTCCCTACACCGATGTGAGCGGCGCCACCAGCCCCCACACCTCGGCCACCACCGGCGCCCCGAAGTTCTACCGGGCCCGCAACTGATCGGCCACCATCGTCAAACGATTCGAAGAGACCGGGGTTCGCCCCGGTCTCTTTTTTTGTCGTGCGCCCTGTTCGACGGCTTCGCCAAGGTGGTGCGTCGATGCCGAACACGCCTACGTCTCCCCCCCCTTCGCACGCTCCCGGACGTCCGGCGATGGGTCCCGGCGTCGTGGTGTTCGCCCACGTCCCCCCTCCCCACCACGGCCAAAGCTACGCCGTCCAACTTCTACTCGATCGACTCCGCGATCCCCTCGCGAAAACTGCATCCCCCTTTCGCATATTCCACGTCGATGCCCGCCTCTCTGACGACATTGAGGCCATCGGACGATTTCAACCCCGGAAGGTTCTTCGCCTGCTCCGGTACTGCCTCCAGGCCATCTATTTCCGCCTCCGGCACCGGGCCCGGGTGCTTTACTACATTCCGGCGGCTCCCATGCGTTCCGCAGTGTATCGGGACTGGCTCGTCATGGCGCTCTGCCGTCCGTTCTTTTCCCGCGTCATCTTCCATTGGGAAGCCGCAGGTCTCGGCGAATGGCTTGCGTCCTCCGCCAAACCTTGGGAACGGACCCTGACCCATCTCCTGCTCGACCGCCACACCCTGAGCGTCGTCCTTGCCGCTCACGGCAGATCGGATGCCGCCACCCTCCACGCCCGAAACGTGGTAGTGGTCCCCAATGGCATTCCCGATCCGTGCCCCGATTACGAATCCCGCCTCGGCCCGCTCCGCGCCGCACGCCGACGCCAGCTCGCGGACTCCAACATTCAGGGCGCATCGGCACGGTTCCGCGTCCTCTACCTGAGCCTCTGCATCCCGGAGAAGGGTCTTTTCGACGCGGTCGACGCCGTCGCCATTGCCAACGCCCACCTGGCTCGAAACAGCAGTCCCGTGCGCATCGAGCTCAGCGTGGCTGGGAAGTTCTGGAAGCCTGAGGATCGGGAACGTTTCGAAGTCCGTTGTCGCGAGATCGAGTTGCAGATTCCGGATTCATCCCCGACCGCGGTACGACGCTCTTCTCCGGCAGTTCTCTACCGTGGATTCGTGGCCCAACAGGAAAAGGTCGGACTCTTCGAGTCATCCGACGCCTTCGTCTTCCCCAGCTACTATTCCGCGGAGTCCTTCGGCTTGGCCCTCGCCGAAGCCATGGCCTTCGGATTGCCCTGCATCGCCACTCGATGGCGTCATATCCCGGAGATGTTCCCCGACCAGTACCCTTTCCTAGTGGATCCAAAATCTCCCAAAGCCATCGCCGAAGCCCTCATTCACCTGGCGTCCGGAAGGGATGCTGTCCCGCTTCGAACTCACTATCTACAGCATTTCACCGACCGGGCCTACGCCGACGGCCTGCGCTCCGCCTTTACTTTGGCAGCGCAGGCCGAACAACCTCGATCTGACGCGAACCGATCGCCGCACGGGACGGGATAGGGATCAAATCTGGCGACGGCGCCTGTTAACCCAAGTTCCAGTGGCAAGCAGTCCGAGCGAAACCATGGATACCACGGTTGATGTTTCAGGAACCAGAGGGGGCGGATCATCCCGCGTCGTGAACCCTGAATACAGCACATCGCCCTGGGAGTAATTGTAGAACCCGAAACCGCCCGACAAGAACGTGGCGGCATTCACCACCCACGATTCCAGAGTGGCCGCGCCCTGCTTTAACTCGATGGAGCGGGATTTCGGTGACTGTTACTCCGGCTGACGGGATCACTCGTATCGAAGCGCCTCGATTGGATCCAAGTTGGCCGCCTTGAGGGCCGGGAAGAATCCAAACACCACCCCAATGACCGCGCTCACAGTGAATGCCAAAATCACTGAAGACTGGGAGATCAAAGTCGGGAATCCGGCAAACTTGGTCAGCAGCGGCGCCAGCCAGTAACCGGTGGCGATTCCCAGCAAGCCGCCCAACGCACTCAGAAGCACGGCTTCCAACAGAAATTGGCGCAGAACGTCGCGGGCTCGCGCCCCCACCGCCAGGCGAATCCCGATCTCACGGGTCCGCTCGGTGACGCTCACCAGCATGATGTTCATGATGCCGATGCCCCCGACGACTAAGGAAATACCGGCAAAGGCCCCGATCAGGATGGTCATCACCCGGTTGCTCGCCATGGCGAATTCACTCATTTCCTGCTGGGTGCGGATCGAGAAATCCTCTTCCTTGTCCCCGGAGATCTGATGCAGTTGCCGTAGTACCGAGGTGATCTCATTCGTCGCATCCGGTAACGCCTCGGGACTCGCCACTTGCAGACTGAACGATCGGAACTTGGTGTCGCCGGAAAGCCGCTTCATGGCACTGGTAAAAGGCATCAGAATCACGTCATCCTGATCCGATCCGAACGCGTTGGCCCCCTTCGATGCCAGCCAGCCCACAATCGTGAACGGTACGTTCTTCATCCGAATCACCTCACCGACCGGATTCACCCCCTCGCCAAACAAGGTGGTCGCCGTCGTCTTGCCGATCAGGCAAACCTTATTCGCCGTCTGCACATCCAGTTCGGTAAAATTCTCTCCCGCCTGGAATTTGAACGAACGAATGTCCGCATAGTCGGCGCTCACGCCAGTCACGCTCACCGAAGTGTTCTGATTGCCCGCGGCCACTTGAACCGATGTGCGAACCTCCGGACTCACGCCCGTCACCCCTGGGATGTCTCTCCGAAGTGCTTCGTAGTCCCGGTCGGTCAACGTACCGGACATTCCGAAACCACCACGGACACCACCCCGGGACATGTTCCCGGAGAAGATGATCACCAGGTTGTTGCCCATGCTGGCGATCTGCTTTTCGACCTCGGCCCTCGCTCCGGCACCCATGCTGACGCCCACGATCACGGCCGAGATGCCCACGATGATCCCCAGCATGGTCAGGAAGGATCGGAGAATGTTCCGCCGGATCGCTCGCAACGCGGTTTTTAGAATCGCCAGCATAGGTCAGAAACCTTCACGCGAGGTGAACCGCCTTTTGTTCCGCATCCAACCGGGCCAGCGCATCGGCGGCAAACGAACGGTCCACGACGCGCTCGTCGCTCCGAATCAGCCCATCCCGCATGACCACCTTGCGCTTGGAAAATGCCGCGATATCCAGCTCATGGGTGACCATGACCACCGTGATGCCCTGTTCGTTCAAGGACTGGAAAACCCCCATCACCTCCACGCTGGTCCTGCTATCCAGATTCCCGGTGGGCTCGTCCGCCAAGAGAACACGGGGCTGATTCACCAGAGCTCGTGCAATCGCCACCCGCTGTTGCTGACCGCCCGACAGCTGGTTCGGCTTGTGATCGGCTCGGTCAGCCAAACCGACCATCTCCAGCGCCTTCATCGCCCTAGAGCCCTGCTCACGTGAGGAAATCGCTGGCCGGGAATACAGCATCGGTAGTTCGACGTTCTCGAGAGCCGACGTGCGGGACAGCAGGTTGAATCCCTGGAACACAAATCCCAGCTTGCGATTTCGAAGATCCGCCAACTCGTCCCGATTCAGCTTCCCAATATCGACGCCATCCAGCAGGTAGCGTCCCTCCGTCGGCCGGTCGAGACAGCCGATCGTATTCATCATGGTCGACTTACCCGAGCCACTCGCCCCCATGATGGCCACGAATTCCCCGGCAAAAATGTCCAGCGAAACTCCCCGTACCGCCTGAACTTCCAACGATCCGTTCCGGTACGTGCGCCGGAAGTTCTCCAGTTTGATGATCGGGTCCATGTCCGAGGGTATCGCGCCTTAACGACCCCGAGGCCGACCGCCTCCGAAGGGACTGCCCAAGGGGTTCGGCACTGCTGATGCCGCAGGCGAGGCTGCCACGATCGTCCCCGTCGCCACCACGTCGCCTTCCTTCAGGCCCTCGAGAACCTCGGTGTGCGTGGCATCGCTGATGCCAACCTTGATGGTCACAGGCCTCACTAAGGTCTGCCCGCCTGTCGTCCCATCCTCCGCCTTTTCTATCAGGTGAACCGTGACGCTCCGCGGCCCGGTCGACTCGGGCCGACGACGTTCCCCTCCGCCTCCGCCTCCGCCACCCGCCCCACTACCGCCGCCCCCTCCGCCGCCGCCGCCTTGCGCAAACCGAGCCCGCATCTCCGCGGTGATACGGTCGTACTTTTCCTTCTGTTCCGGAGTCAACGAGGCCGCATACGCCGCCCGTTCCTCATCCGAAGGCCGCCGTCGCTCTCCACCCGTTGTCCACGGCATCACCGGCAAGCCCGCAAACGGACCGCTCTCGATTAGTTCCGTCGTCGCTGCCGTCGCTGCCGATCCAGCCAGCGCATTGGTCTCGCCCACAATCACCGCGTTGGCCGGAGGGCGGAAACGAAGCGCTGAATTCGGAATCCGCGGCACGTTCTTGCGTTCAGCCGTGATGATCCGGGCATTGGCCGTCATTCCCGGCCGTAGTTTCAGGTCACGGTTATCGACCCCGACCACAGTCGTGTAGGTGATGACACCCTGGTTGGTGGTGGGGGCGTACCGGACTTGCAGGATCTGGCCGTTGAATTGCCGTCCTGGAAATGCATCCACCGTGAACTGGACATTCTGACCGTCTTCAACCCCCCCAACGTCCGCTTCGGAAACCGCCGCTTCGATGCGCATTTTGGCGAGGTCGTTCGCGATCTGGAAGAGGGTCGGGGTGTTCATGGTGGCTGCCACGGTCTGACCAATCTCGACTTTGCGGGAGATCACCACGCCGTCCATGGGCGCCGAAATCGTGGTCCGCTCCAGATCCACCCGCGCCCGTTCCACGTTCGCTTCCCGGGTTTTCACAGTTGCCTTCGCCTGGCTCAGGTTCACCCGACGGGTGTCAAAATCGGATTTCGAGATCAAATTGGCCGCCAACAGCTCCTTCGCCCGGTCAAACTCCAGCACCGCCAGTTCCTCCGTCGCCTGCGCATTCACCAACTGCGCATCGGCTTCTCCCAACGCCCGCTGGTAGGAAGCCGGATCAATCTGTGCGACGATCTCTCCCGCTTTCACCCGGGAGTTAAAGTCCACCTTGATGTCCGTGATCATCCCCGAAATCTGGCTGCCGACTTCCACCATTCGAATCGGCGTCAGGGACCCGTTCGCTGTCACCGATTGGATAATGTCGCCGCGGGTGATCGATGCCGTTTGGAACTCGACCGGAGCTTTCGCTGGCTTCTTCCAATACGAGTACCCGGCATATCCCGCTCCACCGGCGAGCAACAAGATGACCATCCACTTGATCATAGAAAATTTGGATCACCGACTTGGTCCTGGCGGCCCTTCGCCACGTTTGCTCCGAACCGTCCAGAACCGCACACCCATTGACCCCGCTCAAGACCGACGACGACCTTCAACGGTTACACTTAGGTTGGGGATATGGCCGCCCGCCGGCTGCCCTTCACACAGGATTGCGTGAGCTTGTGGCTTGGGTGGCTTGGGTGCAACGCGGGACACGGCCGAACTTGTACCCTCGGCATGAGCCGGATTCCTCGCGCCCTCCAAGAGGCGCGTCTGAGTGCCCTTTACCGAGATCTCGCCCCGGATCTACCCCGCGGCTATGCTCCCACTTCCTTGAGCGACATGTCGTCCAGCGCCCTCGTCTCCGCGGTTCGAGGGCAACCCGATTACCGCAGACCGGCCGCCATTCTCCACAGCGTCCAGGACGCCCTGGCTCGGCTTCACCTTCCTCCCGACTTCATCCGCCCAGGGGATCGGGTCGTGCTCAAACCCAACTGGGTCAAGGAACACGACGAACGCCACCCCGGTCCCAATGCCTGGGAACACGTCGTCACCCACCCTGCGATCATTGAGGCCGCCATCCGCTGGGTCGCCCCCCAACTCCAAGGCCGAGGATCCCTCGTCGTCTGCGATGCACCCCAAACGGATTCCTCGTTTGCCACCCTGCGGAAATACTGCGGGCTCGACGACGTCATCGACGCCTGCCGCAGCCAGTTCCCGGGCCTCGCCATCGATCTCCTGGACCTGCGTCCCGAGGAATGGCACGCCGTCGACGGTGTCACCGTGTGCAAAACCGTCCTGCCTGGCGATCCTCTGGGGAGCACCCAGGTGGCCCTCAACGCCGCCAGTGAATTCGTGGGGTTTTCCGGCTGCGGCCGGCTGTATGGAGCCAGCTATGACATGGCCGAAACCAACAGCCGCCATCAAGGTTCCCACCACGAATACCTTCTTTGCCGTACCCCAATGGAGGCCGACGTCTTCATCAATCTGCCGAAACTCAAGACCCACAAAAAAGTTGGTCTGACGTGTGCGCTGAAGAACTTGGTGGGAATCAACGCCAATAAGAACTGGCTCCCGCACCATACCGAAGGCACGCCATCGCAAGGGGGGGATCAATTCCCCGCTGACACCGCCAAAGCCCGCCTCGAACACTCCTGGATGGGCACCGCCAAACGGTTGCTCAAGAACAGTCCGACGCTCTCCCGTTTCTTTGTCCCCCTCAAGAAGGCCGGACGAATGTTCTTTGGCGACACCCAACAGGTCGTACGGTCCGGCAATTGGCACGGGAACGATACCTGCTGGCGCATGGTGCTCGATCTCAATAAATGCCTGTTCGGTTTCGACGGTGCAGGCCGCCCCCGCACGTCGCCTCGCCGTTACCTCGCTATCGTGGATGGGATCGTCGGGGGGGAAGGCAATGGACCGATGGCCCCCGACCCCCACCCTTGCGGCGTCCTTCTCGCCGGAACCCACCCGCTCGCTGTCGACTGCGCCGCGGCGACTCTTATGGGCTTCGACTGGAATAAGATCCGCATGCTCAAAGGGGCTTTTGGAATGCGCCCACCGCATTTCACCGACTTCGATCCGAAGGACCTTCGCCTGTCCTCCAACCATCCCGCCTGGGACCGCGTTCTGGCTGAGGTCGACGACCCTTTCACCTTCCAACCTCATTTCGGTTGGGTTGGAGCCATCGAGCGCCGCCCTTAACCTTGGAGACGCCCACCTTCACTTTCCTTGGAATCTCTACCTCTTGTTCCGACAGCGCTTCGGCATTCCTGTGCACCCTGCTAGGCAAAATCTTCTAGACACTTCAGCAGGAGCCTGTGGGTTCTCTGAAAGGCAATGATTCTGGTCGACAGGGCCGGGCTCGGGTTTTTAGCGTTCCCATCACGCTGAAGCCTTATGCCGCATCCGTTCGCCACGATCGCCTCAGCGCGAAACCTCGGAAGCCCTGTTCACAGTAGAGGAGCGGCTGCCACGTTCCCCGTCCGGCTCGGCACGTGCATCGAACCTGGTCAATCTGGGTGGTAGGAACGACCTGCGCCCTCTGTTGTGGCTTGCCCGCGATCGGGGCGGGACCGGCTTCGGTGTCGTCATCGCCCCAGCCCACACATGGCCCCTTGTATGTCGCCCTCGATCAACTGAATTATCGGGTCGAACCTCTGGCTTCATCCTTCCGAGTCAGCGTCGTTCTGGCCCCAATCCCCGGAGCTGGCATCGTCAGCTATGGCATCACTCTCAAGTTCGACTCCGACGCTTTCGAACTCGGACGTCCTGGACTCGAGATACCAGCCGGTCTCAACTTTAACGGTTTCGCTGGCCCAGGCGCCCTGTCCGATTCCGGGCCTGGTTTTATCTCGGTAAAGGGCACCGTCGACCTGCTCGGGCAAGCCATCGTTCGTTACGACGCACCGCTCGTCGTCTCCATCATCCTGGCCCCCAAGAACGCTGTCCCGGGAGAAACCTCGGTCCTCAGTCTCGAGCCCTACTTCACCGCCGGTCCTGAAGAATCCCTTTTCATCGACGGCGACGGCCGGGTGCTGGATCGCGACCTCATCTTCGGCTCAGCGACCGTCGAGTTTGTCCCGGAACCGTCCACCCGTGCGCTTCTCGGCCTGGGAGCCGCCCTCCTCTGCGCCCGCCGCCGCCCGGGCCGCACCCTTACCAAGAGTCGGGCAAGCCGAACGAGGTGCCTAGCATGAGAACCGGTCGCCGAGGTTTCGACCCATTCCAGCTGGAGAGCCTCGAGCCCCGGGTGTTGCTTTCTGCCGCCCCGGTAGACGCTCCCCAGGCGGCTTCCAGTGCCTCCCACGTCGATGATTGTTCGGAAGTAGCCTCCGTCTCCTTCCAAGAATCCAACCCGTTTTCCGGCCCAACATCGGAACATGGGATGGCCGATCTCCTCGCTCAGACCGGCCCCCTCCCGAGCCTCGAGGAAACCTCTGAGGGTGTGCCCAATTCGGACTCGGCTGGACCGGTGACGGAATTCTCCCTGGCCCATGAATCAAATCTCGAACCGAGTCCCGATGATTCATCCGCAAATGGTATAGAGAATACAAAGCCGGACTCCCTTCCGTCGCCGACGCTAACGTCCCCACAGACGCCATCCGAACCTGGCCAGGCGCTCCCATCCAATCCCTCTCCCATTTCCGATATTCTGGTTACCACGCTTCGCACCGGAAACGGACCGCCTTTAACGACCGATACCCTGCGCGCCCTCGATTCCGAGTCGGCCCGTAAACTCGCCCTTCATTCCATCCCGGAGCCGGCACTCGCCGATCCGTTCGATTCGTTCCGCCATCTTCAGCTCGCCGCAACCTCGTCAGGAGGCAGTTTGACCTCCAATCAGACGTGGAACGGCACCATTCATGTTACTAGTAATCTCTTCATCCCCGCCGACGTCACCCTGACGCTCGATCCTGGGACGGTGCTCAAAGTAGGTCCCGGCGTGATTCTTCAGGTTCAGGGAAGCTTGCTCGCCCGGGGAACTCCGGCTCAACCCATCTTCATCGTCTCGGCGAATGACGATTCCGTTGGTGAGGACGTTTCGGGCCCCGGCACCGCTACTCCTTCCCCGGGTGACTGGGAGTCCTTGATCTTTGTTGCGGGTTCTTCTGGTTCAATACTAGAGAATGTCGAGCTACGACACGCCGGAATGAGCAGTCCGGGGAACCGTGACTACCGGGATGCCATGCTCATTCAGTCCAGTTCGGTGAGTCTTCGGGATGTCCGACTCAGGGACTCGGCGTCGACAGGGATTCGGGTCACAGGACCCATTGCACCCACACTTGATGGCGTCGATGTCCAACGATCGGGCAACTTCGCCTTTTATTTCACGAGCGATGCCAAACCGGTCCTAAATCGCCTCTCCTCTGGAAATAACAAGACGGAGGGGCTCTGGATCGACGGGGGTATCATCTTGGACCACCAGGCATGGACCTACGTCGGGCTGCCGTATCACTTCACAACGGACGTTACCCTTGCCGCCGAACGCACACTGGATCTTGGACCCGGGACGATCTTCCGTATGCCAGCGGGAGCGATCTTTGTCGTTACTGGCACCTTACGCGTCAACGGCACCGCCGCAGCCCCGGTGATCCTGACGGCCCGTACAGATGACACGGCCGGCGGCGATTCTGACCACGATGGTTCCGAGGATGCCGCGGCCCCTGCCGCAGGCGATTGGGAACAGATCTACTTTGCCACCACGTCGGGAGCCTCCGTCGTCAACCACTTGGATGTCCGTTACGCGGGTATGAGTGCCCCCCGCAATCGGGACTTTCGCGATGCCGTGCTGATCCAAGCCGACGTCATCCTCCGCGATGTGCGTGTCCGTGACTCCGCTCAGTGGGGTGTCGGAGTCCGCGGTCCTTACGCCCCAACCCTGGAGAGAATCGATGTCCAACGGTCTGGCGCGGTGCCGTTCTATTTCTCCTTGGATGCCAAACCGCTCCTGGCCGGGCTCTCCGCCTCCAATAACGCCACGGAAGGGCTCTGGATCGCCGGCGGTATTCTGGTTGAGAACCAAACCTGGGATTACGTCGGGCTTCCGTATCATTTCACAACCGATTTAACCGTCTCAGCCGGAACGACATTGACCCTAGGTCAAGGCACGATTTTCCGCATGGCGCCTGCAGCCATCCTGGTCGTCTCCGGGACCCTGCGGGTCAACGGCACCGCAGCCGCTCCGGTGATTGTCACGTCTTACCGTGATGACTCGGCCGGTGGAGACACCTATCATGATGGTAGCGAGGGAGATAAGGCGCCAGCTCCGGGCGATTGGGAACAAATCTATTTTGCCACCACCGATGCGGCTTCCGTCATTGACCACTTGGAGGTTCGATTCGCCGGAATGTCAGCGCCGGGCAACCGCGATTTCCGAGATGCCATCCTCCTCCAGTCCAACGCGACGCTCCGAAACGTCCAGGTGCGCGGCGCCGCGCAGCATGGGGTAAGAGTTCGCGGCGACGTCTCCCCGATCCTTCAGGATGTGGATGTTCAACAATCGGGCGGAGTTCCGTTCTACTTCACCCTGGACGCGAAACCCGTCCTAACCCGCATCACCGGCTCCAACAACACCACCGAAGGCCTCTGGATCGATGGTGGCTCCGTCGACGCCGACATTACCTGGGACTACGTCGGCATCCCCTACCACTTCACGACGGACATCAACGTCCCTGCCAATGTGACCGTGATCCTGGGGCCTGGAACCATTTTCCGCATGGCACCCGCCGCCCGCTTCGGGGTCTCCGGCACACTGCTGTCGAAAGGGACCGAACAAGCCCCCGTCATCCTGACCGCTTCCAAGGACGACACCGCCGGCGGCGACTCCCAACACGACGGCATGATCGACGCCTTTGCTCCTGCCAAGGGAGATTGGGAGAACCTCGTCTTCAGCCCGGGATCCGACGCGTCGGTGCTGACCTACACTGAGCTGCGCTACGCCGGCATGACCGCACCCGGAAACCGTGACTTCCGCAATGCCATCGACATCAACGGAACTGCCCAACCTAACCTCCGGAACGTCACCATCCGGTATGCGGCTTCCCACGGGATCCGCGTCGATGCCAGCAATCCAGTGCTTGAGAGCATCGACGTCCGATTCGGCGACGGTGTCCCGTTCTACTTCGGGATTGCGGCCAACCCAGTCGTAGGTGGCCTGACCGCCTCGGAGAACACGACCGAGGGCCTTTGGGTCGATGGTGGAACACTCGCCTCGGCGCGGCGCTGGGCCATCACCAGCATGCCTTACGTGTTGACCTCGAACCTCCGAATCGCCACGGATACCTCCCTAACTCTGGGACCGGGGGTGATCGTCAAGATGTCTCCAGGTGGCTGGATTGCCGCCAACGGCCCGATCATCGCGGAGGGCACGCTGGAAGCCCCCATTATCATCACCTCCCAAAAGGATGATTCTGCCGGAGGCGACACCTTCCATGATGGCGTCAGCGGCGATGCCGTCCCACAACCGGGCGATTGGGAAACCCTATACTTCGAAACCGGCTCCTCACTTTCCAATCTTACCCACGTCGACATCCGCTATGCAGGCACGACGGCACCGCGAAACAACGATGCCCGTCCCGCCGTTGACATCGCTTCGGGCCTCTCCCCCACCTTCCGCAATGTCCGGGTTCGCGATTCGTTCCGCCATGCCATCGATGCGAAGGGTTCCAGCACCCCGATCTTCCAGCAGGTGCAGGTTGAAGGATCCGGTGGCTTCGCGCTCGTTCTCGACATCGGAACTATCCCGGTGATCGAAGGCTTCACGGGCTCCAACAACGTCAACAACGCCATCTATATTTCCGGCGGCACTCTCGCTACCGAGCGCACCTGGAACTACGGTCCACTGCCACTCTGGATTGCCGGCGACCTAAGGGTGGCCACCGGGACCCAACTCACCATCGCACCCGGCACCGTCGTCAAGCTGGCCGATGCCGCGTGGTTCACCATCAATGGCGACCTCCAGGCCGTGGGTACTGCCGAACGCCCCATCGTCCTCACCTCCATTCATGACGACTCCGTCGGCGGCGATTCCAACGGAAACGGTTCTGCGACCGTTCCAATCAAGGGATCCTGGGAGGCCATTTACTTCCAAGCAGGCAGCAGCGCCTCAGTCCTCGATCACGTGCGGGTCCGATACCCCGGTACAACCGCTCCCAACAACAACGATGGCCGTGCTGCGATCGACATCGACCCGGGATTGTCGCCGACCCTTCGGAACATCGTCCTCGAAGATGCTTTCCAGCACGGCATCGTCATCAACGCCAACGCCAATCCCAGCCTGGAGAACGTGAAGATCCTTCGGGTCAATGGTTTCCCGGTCACGCTGGCCGTCTCGGCCAACCCAACACTCCGGAACGTCACCGGAAACGCCACTGGCAACAACGCCATCTTCATCGCCGGCGGAACCATTGCTGCCAATCGCGATTGGAACTACGGCACCCTTCCCTTGTGGCTCGGTGGCGATCTCCGGGTCGCCGACGCTGCTCGCCTAACCATCGCTCCCGGCACCGTCGTCAAAGTCACCGATGCCGCATGGATCACAATCAACGGAAACCTGCAGGCGGTGGGCTCGGCTTCCAAACCCATCGTGTTCACCGTCCTTCGCGACGATTCGGCAGGCGGCGATTCCAACGGAGATCGATCCGCTTCGACCCCATTACCCGGCGATTGGGAGGGATTCTACTTCGAACCCACTTCCACGGGATCAGTCCTCGACCACGTCGAGATCCGTTTCGCCGGTGAAACTGCTCCACGGAACAACGACCGACGCCCGACCATTTCCCACTCCGCCATCGACCTTACCATCCGCAATAGCCGGATTACCCAAGGTGCCGGCAACGGAATCCAACTCACCGGGGGTGCAGTTCTGACCCTTACCAAGTCTCTGCTGGCCGACTTCCGGGACACCCTGCTGAACGTCGTCAACGGAACCGCAACCATTACCGAAACTCTGTTCGCATCCGCCCCGCTCGGCATCAATATCGCGGCCACCCCCAACGCCAAGGCAACCGTCTCCGGCTCTGCATTCATCGCCTTGTCGGGCAACGCCGTCACCCACCGAGGCACTGACTTCACAAAGGCCCTCTTCAGCAGCAACTGGTGGGGCCACTCGGCCGGCCCCAACGACCCGTCCGCCGCTGACGGCCGGTCCAACGACAATCCGGCGGGTGCCGGCGTCTCCGACTATGTCGACTACTCCCTGCCCCTGGCGAGTCGTCCCAGCATTCCGGGTACGGCACCCTTCCTCCGCGGTATCAGCCCTGCCACCACGACGGGCCAATTCGGCGCCTTTCTCGTCGCCTTCTCCGGCCCTATCGACGCCGCCACCTTCGGCCCCGACGACATCTCCCTGACACGACCCGGAGGCGGTGTACTTCCCGTGGAATCCGTTACGGCGGTGTCCGCCTCCGTTTTCCGGGTTCAACTGGCTCCACCTGCACCCACCTCCGCGGGTTCGTACGCGATTCGGATCGGCCCCAACATCGCCTCTCCGTCGGGCCTTCGCTTAGACCAGGATCAAGATGGACGCGACGGCGAGGCCACCGACGATATCTTCGTCGGAACCGTCCTCCTCGACAATTCCGGTCCCCGGATCGTCAGCCAGACCCCCACCGGCACCCTCGGACAGCCCGTTAACTCGATCATCATCGAGTTCAATGAACCGGTTGTGGTCGACAGTTTTGGACCCGACGACGTCCGAATAACGGCGGGAACTCCGCCAACGGGAATGGTGCCCGGTTTCCGATCCGCCACCTACCTTTCCCGAAACGCTCTTCAAAGCCTGGACGGCGCGCTCGCCACCCTGGCAGGGAACTGGACCAGGCTGACGTTTCAGACCACGCCGCTCATCGATTTCGGCTACGGCGGCAACTTCGACACAAACCTCCCATTCCCGTCCGGCACTTCTGATAATTTCGTCGTCGTCTTCGATGGGCAGATTGCCGTACCGACCGCCGGCGACTGGACCTTCGCGGTGTCGAGCGATGACGGCTTCCGCCTGCGAATCGGCGGCAAGGAAATCGCCTTCACGGGGAGTCGCGGCATCGGGGATCCCGACCTTCTCACCGTTTCGTTCACCACCGCAGGGAACCAAGCCGTGGAATTGGTTTACTTCAACGCGGCCGCAGCATCGAGCGTCGAGTTTTCAGCGGCACCAGGCGCCCTAACGGCGTTCAGCCCAGCCTTCATCCGAGTCGGGGATCCGTTGGGCGGCTTGGCCGTCACGTCTCCTGCCACTCCGCTGGACCCATTCCCGATCGAATCGATCACCCCGTTGAATCCCGTCGCCACCGAAATCTTCCCGCGCCAAGGCCAACCCTTCGACGGCCGCGGATTTCTGATTCAGACGGCCTATGCCACCAGCGGTCCGAGCAATCTCGCCGGCGCTCTCGCGCTGTTGAACACCCCCGAGTTCCAGATCGGCCAAGGCACCTCGAACTCTGCGATCATCAATTTTGTCAGCGGCGCCGACGGGTTGTTCTCCACCTCCAACACCGCTTTTCCAGGCCAGGAACTCATTGCGCCGAACCCAGCCATTGTGTTGAACGCCTCCGCCAAAGTCACCATCCCACGCGCCGGTGAATGGACGTTTGGAGTCAGCAGTGATGACGGATTCCGACTGACGGTGGGAGCGCAGACCCTCGAGTTCGATAGCCCGCGATCCACTGGCACCAGCCTGGCGACCTGGACCTTCGACACCCCCGGCGAATACGACCTCCGTCTCGTCTATTTCAATACGTCCGGCGCCGCCCAGGTGGAACTGTTCAGCGCCGAAGGTCGCCACGAAACCTTCAATGCCGCTTTCCGACTCGTCGGCGACACGTCTCTCGGCGGTTTGGAGGTCCGCAGCACCCAGGCGCCGGCCACGAACCTGACCTCCGGTTCCATCGGATTTGTCGCCACTCGCTTCGAAATCCGCTTCGCACCCCTCTCCGCCAACGGAACTTATCGGATCGATATCGATCCGTCCGCAACCGACGCCGTCGGCAACCCGATGGATCAGGACGGCGACGGCACCAACGGCGAGACGTTTCAGGACCTCTACACCGGCCAGTTCGCCATCGATCGCCAGCCGTTCCGCATCCTCGCCACCTCACCAAGCCCCATCGCCAAGGGTGCTCTCGACCAGATCGAAGTCACCTTTTCGGCCCCGGTTCAGTCCGGCTCCTTCACCGCATCGGACGTCGAGATCGTCGGCGCCTTGGTGACCGCCCGTATTCTCAGTGTCGAAGCCATTTCCCCCACCGTTCATCGCGTCCGACTCGATCCCATCACCGCCGAGGGCAATTACGAGATCCGCATCGGCCCCGGGATCGCCGATATTGCCGGCAATCTGCTCAATCAGGACCTCGACGAACGCGGTGGCGAACCCGAAGACCGTTTCGTCAGCTTCATTCGCGTCGAAAACACCGCCCCCCGTGTGCTCGACTACGCTCCAAAAGTCACGGTGGGTGCCGGTCGTATCTTCTTCGAGATCACCTTCACCGAGCCCGTCCTGCTCGCCAGTTTCACCGCCGCCGACTTCACGGTCACCGGCCCGAATGGAGTCCTCCCAGCGCCCGTCGGCATCACTTTCGTCGCAGGTTCCACTTACCGGGTGACCTACGCGGCTTCTTTTACCACCGGCACCTACCAGATCGTTCTTGGCCCGAATATCACCGATGCCGCAGGTCAACCGCTCGATCAGGACGAGGATGGGATCCCGGGTGAGCCCACCGACGATCGGTTTGCAGATTCGTTCACCGTCGACGCGACCGGGCCGCGCATCGCCACGGCCGCACCCTCCGGATCGGTTGTCCAGCCGTTGACTCAGTTCGTGGTGGAGTTCAACGAGCCGATCGACACCGCAAGCTTTACCGGCACGGATGTGCGCCTTGCCGGCCCGGCCGGCGACGTCGCAGGCCTCAGCATTACCCGGCTCAGCGCGACATCGTTCCGTATCAGTTTCGCCAGCCAACCCGCCCATGGCCCCTACACCCTGACGGTCGGTCCCAATGTCACCGACATCCTGGCCAACCCCATGGACCAGAATGCCAATGGCGTCACCGGCGAAGTTTCTGACACGTTCCAGTCTTCCATCACCCTGCTGCTTCCCGACCTTGCTCCGACCAACCTGATTGCCCCGCCCATCGCCCAACCCGGCCAGGTCGTCTCCGTCTCGTGGCGTGTCACCAATCGGGGCAATGCGCCCATGCCGGCTCCCTGGACCGAGACGATCATCGTCTCCTCCACCGGCAGCCACACGGGACCGGTCGGAGCCGTCGTGGTGGGCGGCACCTTCAATGGCTCAACACCACTCGCCCCTGGAGAATCCGCCGATCGATCCCTGGACGTCACAATCCCCATCACCTTCGCCGGAGAGGTCACCCTCTTTGTCTGGGTCGATTTCAACCCGGAACGAGTCGTCGAATCGGACGAGAACAACTTCATCTCCGTCCCGATCTCCGTCGTCGTCGGACCACCCCCGGTCGATCTCACGGTCACCTCCGTCACCTCGCCCGCCGCGGCCAGTTCCGGGGGTAACTTGCCGGTGTCCTGGATGGTGACCAATTCCGGCGGACTGCAAACCACGGCCACCTCCTGGCGCGACCGCATTTTCCTGTCTGTCGATGACGCCTGGGATGCCACCGACATCGACATCGCATCCGTGATCCGCACCGGCGCCCTCGCGCCCGCTGCAAGTTACTCGGTGGCCGAAACGTTCGCGCTCCCCGAAACCCTCGATGCCGGCACCTACTTCGTTTTCGTCATCACCGACGCGGAGGATGCCGTCCCCGAACCCGGCGCCAACGCCAATAGCAACAACGCCACACGAAGTCCTACGGCGCTCATCGTCAGCACCGTCCCAACCCCCGATCTGGTCGTCACCCAGATTAATCCGCCCCCTGCCACGATCCTGGGCTTCCCGTTCTCCGTCTCCTGGACCATCCGCAACCAAGGCTCTGCCGGCACGACGGGAGCTTGGACCGACCGGGTTTACTTGTCCTCCAATGGAACTCTTCAAGGCGCCGCACTGTTGGGGACGTTCGTGGCCCAAGGGCCCTTGGCGGCGGGCCAGACGGTCTCCAGAACCGAAACCTTCACGACACCCAATCTTGCCGACGGTCCCTACCAATTGATCGTTGTCACCGATGCCACCCATGTTGTTTTCGAGCGGAACGGTGAAGAGAACAACAGCACGCCCGGTCCCAATCCCATTGCCCTGACTCACGTGGATCTTCAGACCGCCACAGTCACGCCGGAGGGAACTCCGCAGGCAGGCCAACCCCTCACGATCCGATGGCAGGTTCGGAATCTCGGAACTGGATCAACCCCTGATTCCTGGATCGACCGCGTTTACCTCAGTCGCGATAACATTCTCGGCGGCGATGTCTTACTGGGTGAAGTGGTCCGATCGGGGGGTCTCAACGCCGGTAACACTTACGAAGCTACTCTGACCGCTCCCCTGCCCGACGGCACCCAGGGAGCCTATTTCCTCCTGGTGGTTTCCGATGCCACCAACGCCATCCCCGCTGAAGGAGGACTCGGACGCTCCAATAACACCGCCGCTTCCACCGCTATCCAGGTGCTCGAAGGGATCTACGCCGACCTCACCATTGTCACCGCTTCCGGACCTAACCGGGTCGTCGGCAATCCCGCCGACATCACCGTCACGTGGACCGTCCGCAACGACGGGCGGGGTCCTGGGCCGACAGCCCAATGGAACGATCGCATCGTCCTCTCGCGCGATGCCACCTACGGGAACAGCGACGATATCTTGCTGGCCAACGTGGCCCATGAGGGGGCCGTCCCCGTTGGATCGACCTACACCGAATCCCGCGTCCTCCAACTCCCCGCGAACTTGGAAGGACGGTTTCGAATCATCGTCCGAACCGACGCCGAAAGTGCCGTCCTCCAGCAGCCCAACACGGCCTCCGACGTCTTTGTCGTGACCCAACCGGTGGAGATTCTTCGCGGGCCTTACGCCGATCTCGTGGTGGAATCCATCACCACCCCGTTAGCCGCCACCAACAACCAAATCCTGACCATCGCCTGGACCGTTGCCAATCGCGGGATCGCCCTCACCAGCACCGAATCTTGGACCGACTCCGTTTATTTCACCACCGACCCTTCGGGCACCACCGGCCTCCGCCTTCTCGGCGCCTTCACCCGGGCCGGCCGCCTTGGCGTCGGCGAATCCTACGCGCGCACGGTGGAGGTCGCCCTTCCCCCCGACGCCACCGGCACAGGTTATCTCGTGGTGACCACTAGCGGGCCCTACGAAGGCGTATTCACCGACAACAACTCGCGTCGCTCGGCTCCCATCGCCATCACCTTCATCCCCCCGCCCCAGTCGGATCTCGAGATCACCCGCGTCGCCGCCCCGGAATCCGCCTTCGACGGTGCCTCCATCGACATCACGTGGACGGTGCGTAACAACGGTCCCGACGGGGCATCCAGTGCATGGACCGACACCGTGTACCTTGCTCCGAATGGCAGCCTCGCCGGAGCCACCGTTTTGGGATCGTTCCGCGTCGAGCCTCCACTTGAAGCTGGCAAATCCTATACCCGTACCATCGCCTTCACGCTCCCGTCCAAAATCCAGGGGGTTTATTCCGTCATCGTCCGTACCGACGCGGGTGGATCCATCGACCCGGGCCGCGCTGACAACAATCAGCTGTCCTCGGGTGCCCTGGTCATCTCACTCCGCACTCGGCCGGACTTGCAGGTCACCACCGCCACCGGCCCCGAAACAGTCACCGCGGGAACCGTCATCGATGTCGCATGGACCGTCGCCAATCTCGGCGCGACGGCCACTCCGCCCGGTGGTTCGCGTTGGACCGATTCTGTCTATCTTTCGCTCAACAACGTCCGCGACGGAGGGGACATTCTCCTGGGCTCGTTGCCCAACGGCCAGGCGCTCGCTTCCGGACAAAGCTACACGTCCACGGTCTCGTTCAAGCTGCCGCGCGACGTCGCCGGAAACGCATTCATCCTCATCGTTCCAGACTCCGCCGACGTGGTGGATGAGGTGCCTTCGCCGCTTCCTGACACCTATGTGGTACCGATTGCAATCGATGCGATCCCCGTCCCACCGCCCGATCTCGTGGTGACGCAGGTCACCGCTCCGGTCGAAGCTTTCGACGGCACCTCCATCGTGGTCCGCTTTTCGGTTGAGAACCGGGGTCCCGGTCCGACCGGTGCGACCTCATGGACCGATTCAATCTGGCTCACACTGGCCAAGGACCGCCCAAATCCCTCACGCGGCGACGTCGCGATCGGTTATGTGGGGCACTCCGGCATCCTGGCGCCCGGAGAAGGCTACGAGGTCGCGGTCACGGTTCGTCTGCCTGCCGCCCTTCGAGGCCAGTTCTACGTGACGGCGTGGGCGGATTCCGGGGATGGCGTGTACGAAACGGCGCTCGACGCCAACGTCAATCCTGACGCTCCCAATGATCTGCAGGGGAGCAATTTCAAGGCGGGTGGCCCGATCTCCGTCCTGCTCCAACCTTCGGCCGACCTGGTCGTCACCCAGGTGATCGCGCCGGCAACCGGCATTGGAGGATCCCAGGTCACGTTGTCGTGGACCGTCCGCAATGAAGGTGCCATCCCCACCAACGTCGATCGCTGGGTCGATTCTGTGTACCTCTCGACCTCTCCGACTCTCGGTACCCGCGGCGCCACCGAGGTTCGCGTCTTCGCGGCCCCGAATTTCGGTACGCTGCTCCCCGGCCAGTCTTACACCCAGATCGTCACCTTCACCCTCCCTCCTTCGGCTGAAGGCAGCTACTTCATCGTCCAGACCAACGAGGATCCCAACATCCTCCTCCACGCTGAAGAGCAACTCTTCCGCGAAGTCGAAGCCATCATCCGCCGCGCGGAACAGGAACTCGGCCAACCGCTCTCCGAAGTCAACCTGGCTGACGTCCGTGAACTCACTCCGGGCCAACTCCGCCGCATTCTGACCGGACCTCAGTCGTCCTCCCCACAAACCGTCTTTGAAGGGCCGTTCACCACGAACAATGCCCGATCCGCCGCCTCCTCGGTTACCAACACACCCCCCGATCTCGTCGTCACCGGTGTCCGGGTCTCTCCGTCGGTGTTCTCCGGGGAAACCATCGATGTCACCTGGACGGTCCGCAATGACGGCGCCGCCGCCGTTTTCCCGGGGACGCGTCAGTGGACCGACTGGATTCTGTTCTCCACTAATCCAACTTGGGATCCCGCCAACGTCGGCCCGCTCGGCAGCCTGATCCATGTGCAGACAACCCCGCTGCTGCCAGGGGAAAGCTACACGGCGACGGCGTCGTTCAAGATTCCGGAAGGAATCTCCGGTCCCCGCTACGTCTACGTCGCCACCGATCCCAACGTCAGTTTCTTCTCCGGCTTCCGGATCAATCTCGACGGTACCGGCATCGGTTCATTCCCGGATTGGCCGACGGTCTTCTCGAAGCGGGTTTGGGAAGGAGCCACCAAGGCCAACAATGTCCGGGGCGCCACCACCGAGGTTGTGTACCGCGAAGCCGATCTCTTCCTCGTCGAGGCTTCCGGTCCAGCCCAGGCCGATTCCAGCGGCACCTTCACGGTTCAGTTCACCAGCCGCAACGACGGCAACCGCGCCACCCGGCTGGATCGATGGGTCGATTCCCTCTACTTGTCCCGCGACACCACCATCGACGGTTCGGACAAACTTATCGGTTCCGCCGAGCACATCGGCATCCTGGATCCCGGCGCCACGTATTCCGGCACCATTGAAGCCCGGCTTCCTGACAACATCGAAGGCCCCTTCCACCTCATCGTCATCACCAACGCCGGTTACGGCCCGGGACCCGGTGATGATCCCACCTTGTTCCCCGGCGTTATCTCCACCACCAACCGGCCCATTCTCAATGAATACGCCGGCACCGCTTCCAATCAGCGGTTGCTGGATTTATCCGTCCGTTTCGTCCCCGGCCCGGACCTGACCATCGCAAGCCTCACGGCCAATGACCGGGTCCTCGTGGGCCAGACCTTCACCGTCACCTGGACTGTTCGGAACACCGGACCCGGCACTGTTCCCGACCGGCAGGCGACCTGGTTCGATTCCGTCTACCTTTCCCGCGACCAATTCCTGGACGTCCGCAGTGACTCGTTCCTTGGCGCTTTCCAGCACATCGGCATTCTGGCCTCAAACAGCGACTACACCGTGTCCCGCAACCTGAGTGTCCCGCGGGGTCTGCTGGGCGCCTACTACGTCTTCGTCGTGTCCGATCCCATCGCCGGCGGCCGGCCCAGGGGGTTGGTAGTCGAAACCAATGACACCAACAACATCCGGGCCACGGATGTCCCGATGTTGATCGACCTGCCACCGCCTTCCGATCTACAGGTCGACGCCGTCATTGGACCCTCCACCGCCACTGTCGGTGATTCTGTCTCGGTCACCCTCACGGTGACCAACCGCGGCACCCAACCGGCCCGGGGTTCCTGGTTCGATACCGTCTACCTCTCCGCCGATGGCATCTGGGATTATGGCGATCGACTGCTTGGGACCGCGAATCCTCCCGAAGGCGGCCGCGATCTCGCACCAGGCGAGAGCTACACCACCACCGTCCAAGTCCTTCTCCCACCCGCGCTCCCCGGCTCCTATCGGCTGATCGCTCGGACCGACAATTTCAACGACATCTTCGAGGGTCCACGCGATGACAATAACCTCGGCGTGGGCGCCGATGCCCTCAGGGTCCAGGTCCTCAGCCTCACCATCGGCGTTCCCGCCAGCCTGACTCTTCCCGCCCGCGGCCAGGCATTCTACAGCGTCAAGGCCGCCGCCGGCGAAACGCTCGAGATCCAGTTTGCTGGATCCGCCGGACTGAATGAGTTGTACGTCGCCTACGAGGCCATCCCAAGTTCCATACAGTTCGATGCTGTCTTTGAAGGTGGACTCCAAGCCTCCCAGACTGCCGTCATTCCAAACACGCAGGCAGGTACCTATTACATTCTCGTCCGCTCCCAGGGCGCTGCCACCGCCGGAACCCTGAATGCCCGATCGCTGCCGTTCGGTATCACCAGCCTGACGCCCGACACGGTCGGCGCCGGCCGGTACGTCACCATGACCGTTCGTGGCGCCCGCTTCGATCCCCAGGCCACGCTCAAACTCATCCGTCCTCAGTTCGGCGAGTATGTCCCGATCAATTACGTCGTCGCCGACGCCACCCGCATCGTCGCCGTCTTCGATCTTCGGGAGGCACCGCTCGGACTCTACGACATCCAAGTGACGAACCCGAATGGGGATGCCTTCGTCATTCCCTACCGGTTCCTCATCAGCCCGCCGGATCCGCTCGACGTCAGCATCGGCCTGGGCGGACCCGATGAAATCCTACTCTCCAAGGCCGGATTCCCTAGCGCCTATTACGGTGTCTCGCTCGCCAGCCGAACCAATCTAGACACGCCGTTTGTTTACTTCCAATACGGCGTTCCCCGCATCGAGAACAACACCTTCATTCCGGGCGAACGCCTCCTGTTTCAGACCAACCTCCAGGGCGCACCCAACGTCGCGGGCGTTCCCTGGGCCAATCTTGATCCCGTGCTCAATCTCGGCGGCGTTCTGACGGCCTCCGGATTTGCCATCGATTTTCGTGCTGAAAGTTTCGACGCCCGGACGTTCGCCCTCGAGATCTACCCCGGCTTGAAGGAGTTGCTTGCCCGAAATCCAAATTTCCTTCGGGACCTCAGCGATCTCGAGCTCAAGGAACTACAGTTTGAGTTCTACATCTTCGCCGCGGCCACCCCCCTCACCACCGAGGAGTTCATCACCTTCCAAAGAGCCCGGGCCGACGAGCTTCGGCTGAAGATTCTCGCCGAACCCGCCGCTCCCCAAACCCTGGTGGTCGCCGCCGGCAATGCCGCCACGTTCCAGGATTTCTACCTTCAGTCGCTGGTCCGTGCCGGAGTTCTGCGCTACGAGGATGTTCCGCCATCCCCGCGGATCTCGGCCGAGTTCGACAGCAACCTCGCCGTTCAGGTTGCCGGCCTTCTCGCTAATCCCGATAGCGGCGAGTTCATCACCAGCCAAACCGACGCGCTTGCCGCGTTTTTCCAGCAGATCCGGGCTTGGTCCAACCACGACCCGGACGCCTTCGGTGGTCCAGCCATCCCCGATGGCTCGGCCTATAACCTTCGGTTTTCCCACGTCACCCGGTTTGAAGCGTTCCGCATTCGCGTGAAGGTGCCGGATGACTTCTTCTCTTTCCTGTCCTCCGAGGATGGTGGAGGCGCCGTGCTGCCCACCGACCCTGCCCTCCGCGACTTTCTCAATGGCCCGGCCGGAACAGCCCCCGGAGTGGTTCTCCGTGGACCCTCCGCTGCGGACTCCGCACGCAACATCGTTCCAGGAGGTTCCACGCGCCTGCCGTACCTGATCCAGTTCGCTAATCCCGCCGACGGCCAGCCGGTCCGAGAGGTGCGAATCGTCCAGGAGATCGATCCTGATCTGGACATCCGTTCCTTCCAGTTGACGACGGTTCGGTTCGGCGACCTGACCCTCGGCCTCCCCCAAGGGCGCGGGGCGTACTCCGCTGAGTTCGATCTCACCCGTCAACGCGGTTACGTCCTTCAGATGTCGGCTGGCATCGACGTGGTCACCGGCATCGCCAGTTGGGTCTTCCGGGCCATCGACCCCGTCACAGGCCTCGTCGTAACCGCAGAGAATGTCGGGCTGATCAAGCCCGGGGAAACCGGCGAGGTGAGCTACACCATCCGCTCCCATCCCGAAGCCCTTTCCGGCGCCTCGCTGGATGCCCAGGCCCGCGTGTTCTTCGGCGAAGCGACCCCGATCGATACGAATCGCGTGTCTGCCCGCCTCGACAATGTCGCTCCCACCTCCACCCTCAATGTCCAGCCGCTCAGTGGTCATCGCTACCTGCTCGAATGGTCGGCGCTGGACGATCCGCTCGGCTCCGGAGTGCTCCAATACTCAGTTTATGTTTCCCTCGACGGGCGCACCTATTCCGCCCTCGAGGCTCAGACAACCAACACCACGCTGTCCTACGTCGCACCCGAGGGAAGCACGCCGCAGTTCCTGGTGCTTGCCGCGGATATCGCCGGCAATCTCGAAGCCGCCCCCAGCGGCATCAGCCTATCGCTATTCGCACCCGCCGTGCGCCTGGGAACTGTGCCGGTCGCCGTACCGATCGACCGCGAAGTCCTCCCGATCCTGCCGCCTTCGACGTCCACCCCGGCCAACGAACTCTTTCTCCAAGCGCTCCTGGGCGTCCCAGGCGCCCTCCCAAGCGCGCGCCTCCCAGGCTTCGATCGCGTGCTCAGCCCCTTCACCGCGGCTTCCTTCGCCCGCGGCATCGCCAACTCGGGCGCTGGCGTCGGCGCCATCGGCGTTGCCCTCGCTCCCGACGGCAGTCTTCTGGTATCGGGCGGTGCCGGACGCAATCAGTTGTTCCGAATTGCCGTCGGAGGCACCACCTCCGCCCAGGCCTTTGTCACGCTGGATTCCCCGGTTTTTGCGCTCGCCTTCGATCGCGATGGGACCCTCTGGGCCACCACCGCTGGCGGCTCCCTGCTCGAGCTGGACCCCACCTCCGGCGCCGTGCTCAACCGCTACAGCCTCGGCGTTGGTCTCGGCCTTGCCGCCGATCCAGCCGCGTCCCGCCTCTTTGTCGCCACCGGCGACGGTGTGCAGATCTTCGACACCACCCGTCGCACTTTCACACCCTTCTCCCGGACCCGGGTGGAAGGCCTCGCCGTGGCTCCCGACGGTTCCCTCTGGGGCATCGAATGGCCCGGTGATAATGGCACGTCACGATCCGTCGTCCGGTTCGACAACCGCGGCCGCGCCTCGATCGCCGCCAATCTCGAACTGCAAGCTGTCGCACTCACCTTCGGAGCATCGGGCACCCGGCTCTCAGGTCTCCTCTTCGTTTCCACCACTTCCGGTGATCTCGCAGCCATCGACACCACCTCGCTCACTCCCGTGACCCTCGCCACGGGCGGCGCGCGCGGGGCTTTCCTGGTCGCCTCCACCGACGGACGACTCTACGTCGCCAACGGCGATGGTGTTGATGTCGTCTTTCCAGCCCGGCCACCCCAGGTCCTCGCCAGCAATCCCGCCGATCGCTCCGGAATCCCCACCGGCGTCAGCCGGGCCACCATCACCTTCGATGCATCCATGTTCCGGGGCTCACTGACGGACGCGCGGTCTGTCACCCGTCCGGAAAACTACCGGGTCGTCGACATGGTCACCGGCCTGGACGTTCGCATCGGCGCTGCCCTCTACGACCCGGAAATCCGGCGGGTCACACTTGTCTTCGACGCTCTCGCCGCATCGACCTACGAGTTGCGCGTCACCACTTCCATCCAGGACGACCTTGGCAATCCCCTCGCCGCTCCCTACACCGCCGAGTTCATTGTCGCCGAGGACCGCACCACAACGCTGGCGCCTGGCCTCGAATTCGCCAACACCCGCCTCGACCGTTTCGCCGGCACGGTTTCCTTCGACGTCCGCCTGCGGAACACCACCGGCACGCCGCTTGCCGGACCCCTTCGGGTTGCGTTCGACGGTCTTCTGACCCAGGGCCTCCTGGTGCTAACCCAGTCGCCGGACGTTCGCATCGATGCCACGGGCCTGGCCTACGCCGAACTTTTGGCCGAAACCGCCACGCTCGCACCGAGCGCCGTCACTGACTGGGTGACCATCACCGTGCAGAATCCGGATGCCATCGCGCTCGACACCGGCACCCGAATCCAGGTCGGCGCCCCCCGCAATTCGCGGCCTGTATTCCTTTCCTCCCCGATCACCGTTGCTGGCGCCAGCACCCCCTATTCATACCGGGCCGCAGCCAGTGATCCTTCCGGCCAGGGTCTCTCCTTCGTCCTGGTGACCGGCCCAACCGGAGCCACCATCGATCCAACGTCGGGCAGCGTGAACTGGAACGTACCGGTCGGCGGCGCGAGTAGGGCGGCGTTCGAGGTCCGAGCCATCGACTCCACCGGGGCTTATGCCCGCCAAACGTGGAGCGTTGGGGTGTCGGGCCTCGACCTTCCCCCCGTCCTCGCTCCAATCCTCGACGCCCGATCCACCGCCGGAGAAGCCTTCTCCATAACCTTCGCCGCGGTCGACCCGGAAGGCCGCCCATTGGTCTACTGGATGGAACATCTGCCGGCAGGAGCCACGTTCGATGCACCCGGCCGAACCCTTCGCTGGACACCCGCCGGCAATCAGGCCGGCATTTATCCCGACCTCCGCATCACGGTCTCGGACGGCGTGAATGACACGTCCCGCTCCTTCACCGTTGTCGTGTTTCCGGGCAATCTTCCCCCCGTCTTCCAGACCGCGCTTGACCGCACCGTCAGCGAAGGCACTGCCCTTACCTTGACGCTGCGAGCGTCCGACCCGGAAGGCGCCACCGTCCGCTTCGCATCGCCCAATCTTCCTCCAGGGGCCGTTCTGGTCCCCGGAACGGGTCAGTTCTTGTGGACGCCTTCCTATTCCCAGCACGGAGAATACACCCTCGTCTTCGAAGCCGGCGATGGTGTCTCCGTGAGTCGCCAGGAGGTGCTCGTTACGGTCCTCAACGTCAACGGGCCGGTTCGATTCGTTCCGCTCGATACCTTGGTCATCCCGGAAGGCCAACCACTCTCCGTTCGCGTTCTCGCGATCGACCCCAACGTGGCGGGAACTGCCATAACGTCGTCCATCGGTGGTGAAGATCCCGCCGCGGAGCTCCAATCCACCCTGACCTACTCGGTCGCCAGTCTGCCCAACGGAGCCTCCTACGACCCCGTCACCCACCTGCTCACATGGCGTCCCACCTTCGCCCAGTCAGGCGAGTACAGGCTGGACTTCTCGGTCGCTAACGACGGGGACGGAACGGCCACGCCGTCCCGCGCCGCGTTGTCCGTGCGCATCCAGGTCGTCGATACCAACGGCACACCCGAACTCGATCCCATCCCGAATCAATTCGTCGACGTCGGCAGTTCCCTCACTATACCCATCAGCGCCTTCGATCCCGATGCCGGACCTCTCCGACTGGCCGTCGATGGTCTGCCGGGTTTCGCCACTCTGACCGACAACGGCAATGGCACCGGGTCGATCCGGGTACAGCCGGTCCCAGGGCACCGCGGCAATTACACCCTCACGGTTCTAGCTGCCGACAACGGGAACGGAATCCCAGCCGGCTCACTGACGGGAACCACGTCCTTCATCCTCTCCGTTCGCGCCGCCAATGAACCGCCCGTCCTCCTCCCCGTCGGCGACAAGGTGGCTCTCATCGGCGTACCCCTGATCTTCACCGTCCGGGTTTCCGATCCGGATCAGGATCCCCTGACTTTCGCCGCCGAGAATCTGCCGGCCGGCGCGTCCTTTGCCGGAACCACGGTCTACGGCACCGCGCGCTTCACCTGGACACCCACCGTCGCCGACGCCGGAACCCATACGATCACCTTGCGTGTCTCCGATAGCGGCAATAATGGCGCCACAACCGCCGCCATCGATAGCGAGACCCTGCGGATCATGGTGCGTGCCGCCAATCAGGCCCCGATCCTGAACGCGATTGGCGATCGCAACGCCAGCCAGGCCGAATCCATCACGTTCACCCTACTGGCCTCCGATTCCGACAGCGATTCCCTGATCTATACCGCCGACAATCTCCCGAACGGCGCTCAGTTGGATGCGGTGACGGGATTGTTCTCCTGGACGCCGGATTTCACCCAATCAGGTGAGTTTGTGGTGACCTTCGTCGCTACGGACGGAAACCGGACGGCCAAAGAGTCTGTGACCTTCCGGATTAACCGGGTCAACCGCGCGCCATTCATCGCGGCCCCAGCCCCGGCCCTCGGCCAGGAAGGCCTGCGCCTTGGATTCAATATCGCGGGTGGCGACCTCGACGACGATCCCCTGGTCTACTTCGCCGAATCCCTCCCGCTCGGAGCCACCTTCGATCCTGGGTCCCGGCTCTTCTCCTGGACTCCCGGATACGATCAATCCGGAGTCTACGAAATCGTCCTCACCGCCCAGGATTCCTCGGGCGCGCGCGGTTCAGCGACGGCCCTCGTGCAGATTCTCAACGTCAATCGACCTCCGACCTTCCCCGCCCCAGCCGCCCATCAGATTCTCGCCGGACAACCTTTCACGTTGCCCATCGCCGCCGGCGATCCGGATGGCAACACGGTTTCCTTCACCCTGGGAGCGCGCCCCGCCGGAATGGCGTTTGACGCCAATTCAGGTGTTATGACTTGGACACCTGTGGGAGCCCAGGCCGGCCGGTACGACCTGCCCATCACGATCACGGATGGCCTCGCCTCCATCACCCAGATCCTGACGCTCGTCGTCAATACCACCCCGGTGCCGCCGGCTGTTCGCGTCGATGTCACCCCCAGCTTCCCGACCGTCCCCGGCGCCACCGTCACTCTCCAGGTGAGCGCCTCCAGCATCGCCCCGATTCAATCCCTGAGTTTGTCCCTCAACGGCCAAACCCGAGCCCTGGACACCTTCGGGCGATTCGTATTCCAGCCACCCGCCCCCGGCATCTATTCCGTCACCGCATCCGCCACAGATGCCGACGGTTTCATCTCCTCGGTGCTCAGCGAGATTCTCGTGCGCGATCCCGCCGACCGTACCGCACCCGTCTCGGGGATCACCGGCCTCGCTTCGGGCTCGATTCTATCAAGCCCGATCACCGTCACCGGCAGTGTTCAGGACACGAATCTGGACCGCTGGACGCTCGAATTGTCGAACCTGGACGGCTCCAACCCCATTCAACTTGCGACCTCGCGCGACGCCATTGACGGGCCGCTGGCGACCATCGACCCCGGCCGCTTCGAGAACGGCGCCTATCTCCTTCGCCTGGTCGCCCGTGATATCGCCGGCCGCATCACCTCCACGGAGCGCGTCATCGAGATCAACACCGTCGCCAAACCCGGTGCCTATGTCCGAATGGAGACCGATTTCACGTTGTCCCTCGGCGGCGTCTCTATCCCCGTCGCGCGCCGCTACTCGAGCCTGGGCGCATCCAATGACGGCGATTTCGGCTTCGGCTGGCAGTTCGTCCTCGCCGATCCCGCCATCTCCACCAACCTCCTGCCCACAGGCCGCGAAGCCGACGGCTTCTTCCAGGCGCTCACCTGGGGAACCCGGGCCTACGTGACCCTGCCCGACGGAACCCGGGCGGGATTCACCTTCGAACCCATCGCCATCGAAAGCGGTGACCGCTCGTACTTCCGGCCCGCCTGGGTCGCCGATGCCGGCGTCACATTCTCCTTCGCCAGCGGTTCGGCCGTCCTTCGTGCCGACGGCAGTGCCTTTTACCAGGTCGGCACCGGGCTCCCGTACAATCCCGATTCCGGACGCTTCGGGGGATTCGACTATTCGCTGACCGCCAGCAACGGCACACGCTATGTCTACACCCGCGCCGAAGGGCTCCGCGAAATCTGGGGTTCCAACGGCACACGCCTTTCGTGGACGGACAGCGCCATCACCGCTCCGGATGGCTCCCGCATTTCCATGGAACGGGACACCTTGGGCCGCATCGCCCGGCTCACCGCTCCAGATGGTTCACAGGCCATCTACTCCTACGACACCCAGGGCAATCTCCAGCAGGCCACCCTGCTCGAAGCCGGTCGCCGCTCCTGGCTCGGCTATCGCGCAGGTTCCGACCACCTGCTCACCGAAGTCATAGCGACCAACCCACAATCGATCCGCTACGACGCCAATGGCGTCTTCCTCGGCGCCGATCCCGTCCAACGCATTCTTGGAACTTCGCGTGAATTTATCACCCGTTCCTTCAACGCTTCGTTGAGCCTCGGCACCACCGATCGCCTGGCGTGGGTCGTCGGCCACGAAGAACTCAACACCGCACGTTCCGGCCGCATCACCATCGGCGTTCAACTCGTCACATCCGGCGGTTGGCAACCCAATGTGTTGCTCTCGGGCCAATCACCCGGAGCCGTCACCCGCACGTCCAACAGTGTGGTCGCTCTGTTCACTGTCGATGAACCGGGTCCCCGCCTGCTTGAGATCTCTTCTGCCACCAACGGGATCTCCGGTGACTACACCGTGACGCTCTTCCTCGCCGGCGACGCCAATGCCGACGGCCTGGTGGACGGCGCCGACGAAGCACTGTTTACCACCGCCTTCGGAACCTCCACCGGCCAGCCAGGCTTCCTGCCCGCCGCCGATTGGAACCGCGACGGTCGCCTCGACGAGGGAGATCGCGCTTACATCGACGCCGGTTTCGGTGTCGTGCTCAACCGGGCGCCCATCCTCCAGACCACGCCGGTTTCGGTGATCGCTGGAGCTTCAGTAATCATAGACCTTCCGCCGCTCGCCTCTGATCCGGATGGCGATCCGCTCCACTTCCTCGTCAACCAGGTCCAGGGCGGTCAACTGCGCCTCATCGATGCCGGGCGTAAGGCCGTCTTTACACCCACCCCTGGCTTCATCGGCAATGCCTCCTTCGTCTTGCACGCTGACGACGGTTCACTCCGTTCCGCCGAGGCGACGGTGAACATCCAGGTCAACGCCGTCACCTTCACCCGCTTCCGCATCGAGGGCGCCGATCCCGCCCTCCAGCCCGGCGCCACCACTCGCCTGAAACTCATTGGCGACCATGCCGGCGGCTCACTCGAACTCTCCACCAACGCCTACAGCGTCGCGTCATCCAATCTCGCCGTGGCCAGCGTGGCCCCGGACGGCACCGTTCTCGCCCTCGCCCCCGGCTCCGCCGTCATCGAGTTCCGTCTGCTCGGGGGCGGCATCATTGCCACCGCCGTGACCGTCGGATCGGCTGACACCCGACTTCTGGAGTTTTATCCGACCTCCTACGCCCTCCAACCCGGCGAAACCCGTCAGATGATCGTGCGGGAGCGCCTCGTCCAATCCGTGGAGGATCGCACCAGCGCTGCCAGCGGCACCCGGTACTTCGTCAGCGATCCCACACTTGCCACGGTGTCTGCCAACGGTCTCGTCACCGCCGTTCGATCCGGTTCTGTCACGGTGACGCTCGTCAACGGCGGTCGCTCCGCCCAGGCCCTTCTCTCCATCGCCACTCCATCGGCCAACGGAACCGTGCTCGATGCCTCCGGCGGCTTGGTGGCCAACGACGGCATCACCGTTGGCCTGCCCGCCGGAGCCCTCGAAACAGCCACTCCCATCCGGGTCGCATCCCTTCCGCAGTCCGGATTGCCCTTCAGTCTGCCCGAAGGCGTCAGTTTCCAGAGCGCCCTCAGAGTTGAAATCGGCAACCGCTATCTCAACGAAGCCATCAGCCTCGAACTCCCCGCTCCCGCAGGATCCAGCCCTGGCGACGTCTTCTACCTGTTCCAGCCCGGATTCATCCGCCCCGGCAACGGTGCCCCCGACGAACCGGCGTGGATTGTAGCCGATACCATGGTGGTCGGAACCGATGGCAAAATGAGGACCACCTCGCCACCCAATCTCGGCCTCTTCCATCGCCCGGGCGAAGGCGGCCAGTTCTTCGTCCCCTCCAATCTCGGCGTCGCAGCCGTCGGCTCGGCCAGTCTGGTCGGTGTTCTCTTCGCCATCGACGACTTCGGAACCCGCCTCCAGTCCTACCAGAGTGTCGTTGGCCGCGGCCGAATCGCACCGCTCGTCAGCGCTGAGATCGCCAATGGCACCAACGGTCCCAAGTACCTCGCGTTCCCGTCCCTCCTGGGCGACCTCTTCCTGCCACTGTCCTCGACGCTCGCTTACCGGCTCACGACCCGTTACGCCGAACCCACCGGCCTGGTCACCGTCGCCACCACCGATGTCCGCGTGAATCCGGGTGAAACCGTCACATACGGTCTTCCCCAGCCACCCCGTTACATCGTCAAGAGTCTCCCGCTCCCCATCATCCAGAGTATCTTGTTCGATTTTGGCAGCGACCTGACCCAGCCATCCCCTCGCATGGTCCTGGAAGGTCTCGACTTCCTGCTCACCGAGAATCCGTACGCCACCGCACCCGCTTTCCTTGGGAACAAGGTTGAAGACTTGTTCGTGACGATCGAAGTCGGCGGACGTGACACCTTCGACACCGACGGCCAACCGCTCGCCATCGGCGGACGGGACATCACCATCGACGGCATTCTTATCACGGCCCGGAATACGGGCCGACTCGAGGTGCCCATCCCCGTGGGTGCCTACGTCGCCGGAGGCTACGTCACCGTCTCGCGAAAGGTCTATGCGCCCGTGGATGGCGAGTGGGAAATTCAAACGGTCACCGGCAACCCTGCCCAGCTCATCCCGAGCAACCGGTATTCGTTCGCCGTCAATTCCGGTGCCGACTCGGTCTCCGCGATCGACCATCTCCACACCGACACCCTCCAGTTCACCGCCCCAGGCACAGGCGTAGTTACCCCCATTCAAAAATACGATCCCCAGGAGGTCGCCCGCATCGTCTTCAATTCCGACCTGCCCACGACCTCGCTCTCGCCCCGAAATTCCACCTTCAGCGGTGATGGATCACGCCTCTATGTCGCCCTCAATGGCGGCTCCGGAATCGGCGTCATCGACACCGTCGCACTCCAGGAAATTGACGCCGACCCGAACACCTTCGGCGTCCAACATATCCAGCTTCCTCTCGGTTCCCGCCCGTTCGATCTCGTTGCCGAAACCAACGGCCGTTACCTCTATGTCTCCGACGAATCATCCAACACGGTCTTCGTCGTCGATATCGATCCGTTCTCCGCCAAGTTCCACCAACACATCCGCTCCATCCCGCTGGGACCCGCTCCGCTCGGCCTCCGTGGCATTGCCATCAACGCCGACGAAAGCCGGGTCTTCGTCACCGCTCCCGGTCGCACACTCTTCGGCGCGTTCGGTGATCAGAACGGAGCGGTCCTCTTCATCGACACCCATCTCGCCACTCGCGAAGAGCCCGGAGTCCCTATTGGCGGACCCTGGTCCGTCCCTGTCGGACCAGAACCCTACGACATCACCGCCACCGATGACCCAGGTGTCATGCTGTTCGTCGATCGCCTCGATGACAACCGGGGGGTCGGCATCCTGCGTCAGTTGGAAAACGGCCCGTTCTGGGAAACCCGGTACGTCAGCATTCTCCAGTTCGGCCAGATTCCCCGACTCATCGAGGGCCGCCCCACCCACGTCTTCGGCGTCACCAATGCCTCCAGCATCACCTTCCTTCCCGCTGACGCCCTCAAAGACGACATCGGAACGCATCCGTCCTACGCCTTCATCACCGGCTACAACAAGTTCGTCCAAGGCGATCCCCGCCACGATCCCAATCTTCCCCAGCTCCAGACCTACAACTACGAATACAAATGGACCAAGGTGGACTTGCTCCGCGCCGGTTATGACATCGACGACGTCCGTCGCCTGACCGGCACCCCCATCGGCGTCAATGTCCTCGCCGGCGGCAATGTCGGCATCGTCCGCAATCCGCTCGGCTCGTTCGACAGCCTCGAAACCCGCCCTCGGCTCGTCGCCGCCACCACCCCCATCGCCAATAGCTTCCCCGAGGGCATCTCCATTGCCCCAGGCTCCTACGCCCTCCTCGCCGGGTTCCAATCCCTCAACCGCGTCTTCGCCTATGACACCCGGCGGATGGTCGCGCTGATCGAATCCGAAGCCAAAGGCACCCCGGTCGCCGCCTTCAATCAGATCGCCGAGTCCGTCCCGATCCCGGACAGCCTCTCCCGACTCCTCCGCGGTTCCCTCTCGTCAGTCCCGATCAACGTCATCGACCCCCTGTCCGGCATCAACGCCGACTACCGTTTCTACACGAATGCTAGCGGAGAATTGACCTACGGCGTTCCTCCCAGTGGCCCGGACGGCCGAACACCCAACATCACCGCCCCACTCCTGCTCGGCCGCCTGCCGCGCGGCCTCGCCTCACCCACGATCGGATTCGGCCAACCCGTCGTCCTCGGCGTCACACCCTACAACCAGGTTCCCTCCCTCAATCAGTATCCTAACGACGTTCTCCAGGTCGCCGCCGGTATCCAGTCCGCCGCCGACATTCACACCGGTTCTCTCCAACTCTCTCATTCCCTGGTGACCTACTCGTCACTCGGCCAGACTCAGGGATTCACCCTCCACTACGATTCCCTCCGCGCCGAACCCTTCCATATCTACTACTTCGGCGTCACCGGACTGCCCAAGGACGCTGCGGATCGCACTTTCATCGTCCGCCTCACCATCCGCGATGACGCCGGCAATGTCGTCACCGCCAAGGGCATCTCCCGGACTGAAGCCGCACGACTCGGCCTCGACGGAAACGAGTTGTTCTTCAAGCTGCCCGATAAGATTGCCGAGGGCGTCATGGTCGGCGCCGGCATCCCCATCGACCTCTCCGACCTCGAGACAGGCCTCTACACCGTCATCTTCGAATACGGTCTGTTCAAACCGGACGCCACCGGCAAATACACCAACGGACGATTCTTCAACTACACCCAGCCTTACGCGGTGGTGAACTCCAGCAAGGGTATCTTCGGTGCCGGCTGGGGCCTCTCCGGCGTCAAGGAAATCTTCCTCGGCGACAGCGGCGTCCTGCTCGTCGATGGATCCGGCGTCGAGGAGATCTTCCTCGCCCCTCGCACACTCGGTGCCCCCTTCAGCGCCATCTCCTCGGCCGATTACTCCGATCTACGCCAGAAACCCGACGGCACTTTCCTCCTCCGGGACAAGTACGCCACTGAGTACGAGTTCAATGCCGACGGCAAGATGAGTCTCATCCGCGACCGCAACAAGAACGAGACCGTCTATACCTGGGCCAAGGACCACCTCGTCTCGGTCACCGATCCGGTCGGCTTGGTGACGGAGCTTCGTTACTCCGGCGACCGCGTCGCCTCCATCGTCGATCCCGCCAAGCGGACCACCAACCTCGCCTACGACGGCAACGACAACCTGGAATCCATCACCGATCCCGACAGTTCCCGACGCACCTTTAAGTCGGGTTCCGGGGACTTTAAACACATCCTCGTCGAGCAGACCTTCAAGCGCGGCAACGCCGCCAATGAACCTCTCGGCGCGTCCTTTAAGGAAACACTCAAGTACAACGACTTCGGTCGTCTCATCAGCGGAACGCGTCTCGACGGCAAGAAGTTCACCCTGACCGCCGCCCAAATGCTCCAGATCGCCGACCTCGAACTGGCCCGTGACATCACCAAGACCTCCCCCACCGCCGAATTGTCCCGCCGCAAAGGTAAGGATACCACCTACGCCGCCACCGCCACCTACACCGACTTCACCGAACGCAAACTGGTCTTCACCATGACCGGCTTCGGCCAATACAAGTCCTCCAAGGACGCCGAAGACGGAATCACCTCCGAAAACGATCGACGGGACGAAACCGACGGCTACATCACCAAGGTCACCGATCCCGTGGGCAACGCCGTCGAGTACGAATACGACGCCTTCGGCAACCTCATCAAACGGACCGACTATCCCGATAAGAATGCCCGCAAGGCCCTCGAAAGCTTCGAGTACGATCTCCGATGGTCCCTGATTCGGGTACACACCGACGGTTCCGGCCGGTCCTACACGAACGCCTTCGATGACCGCGGTAATATCCAGTCCACCACGATCCAGGATCCTAACGCTCCGGCCGGGTCTCCGGTCAGTGTCAATCTCCAGTTCACCCACACCACCCGCGGCCAGATCCTCACCTCCACCGACGGCGAAGGACATGTCACCCGTTATCAGTACGACAGCTACGGGCGCACCACCTTGGTCACCTATGGGGATGGATCAACCCGCTCCTACGGGTTCAAGGATCTCACCGGGAATCCCACCTCCACCATGGACGAAGCCGGCGTCATCACCGATGTGACGTACGACCCGATGAACCGGCAGGTCGTCAAGTCCGTCAGGACCGCCAAGGGTCCCGCCGTCTGGAAGAAGGACTACGACGCCGAGGGCAATCTGATCCGCGAAACCAACTCCCTCGGCAACATCACCACTCACGCTTACGATGTGATCAACCGTGAGATCGCCATGGTTATCGATCCCACCGGTCTCGCCATCGCCTACCGCTACGGTTACGAACACGGAAGCCTCCCCACCAGCTATGCGGTGCCCAACAAGAAAGAATACGGCTACCGCTACGCCCAGGACCCGAACGGCCACACCACCACCCAGGTGTTCGACAAGAATGGCCGCCTGATCCTCGAGTTCGACGCGCTCGGAAACCGCACCGAGCACACCTACAACAAGGCCGGGCAGCTTCTCCAAACCAAGCAACCCAACCGCGGCATCATCCTCTTCACGCCCGATGGCCGGGGACGCGTCATCGCCCAGTCGGGCCCCGAATCCGAGGGCACCGAATACCAGTACGATGACGCCAACCGCCGCATCCGGGAAATCCAGTTCAACAACGACGCCCAGGGCGGCAACCAGACGACCACCAACGCCTATAACCTCTTCGACCTCTCCGGGATCCGCACCGACGCCCTCGGCTATGTTGTCCAGTTGACCTTCGACAAGTCCGGCAACGTTATCGAACGCCTCGATGCCCGTGGCACGCCCGAACAGTTCCGCACTACTTACACCTACGACGACCGGAACCGCGAGATCTCCCGCACCCTGGCTGGCTCCGCCACCATCCTCACCACCTACTACGACGACGGTCAGATCCGATCGATCTCGGATCCCCGCGACGCCTCCTGGGTCACCGTCATCGAGTACGACGAACTGAAGCATCCCATCGTCGAGATCGACAGGGCCGACCAACGTTGGATCACCACCTACGACACCGAGGGTAACTTGATCGGACGCGCCGATCCCCGCGGCGATGTCACCCGCTGGACCTACGTTTACGACAAGGCGAATCGTCTGTTCGAGGAACGCGATCCCTTCGGCCGCTCCATCTTCCATCTCTACGACAAGGCCGGAAATCGCGTCCAAACCACCGACCGCCGCGGCGCCGTCACCACCATGACGTACGACGCCCGCAACGATCTCCTCACCAAGACCGAACCCATCGTCGGAACCTCGCGGTTCGAGTACGATGTCATGTCCTGGCTCGCCGCTTCCATCGACCCCCGTGGCGATGCCTTCCGCACAAGCTTCGAGTATGACAGGTCCGGACGACTGGTCCGACTCACCGACGCCCTGCAGCAGCTCACGGAATACATCTACGATCGCGTCGGTAACCGCATCCGTGAGACCGGTCCGCAAGGTGCCTCGTACAGAACTGAAACCACCTACGACCGCCTGAACAGGGTAATCACCACCACCCAATCGCCTGGCACGCCCGACGCCGCCACCGTCCTTAGCTCCTACAATGCCCTGGGACTCGTCGTCACTTCCACCGACGCCCTGGGTCGCATCACACAGCTCAAATACGACGCACTCAAGTACCTTTCCGAGTCCGTCACGGCGGCCGGAACCGCCGCAGCCGCGACGTGGCGCTTCGTCAACGACAAGGCGGGTAATGTCCTCTCGTCCACCGACCCCCGTGGCGAGTATTACACGACCCACAGCAAGTACGACGCTCTCGGCCGCGTACTCGAGTCCACCTCACCTGTAGGTACCCCCGCCGACCCGCGCACCTCGACCGTCCGGTTCACCTACGACGCCGCAGGGAATCTCGTCACCAAGACCGATCCCCGAAACGCCGCCTGGATCGTGACACAAGTCTACGATGCCCAGAATCGCCTCGTCCGCCGCGTCGATCAGGCCGGGGCCGCCACCGAGTTCCAGTACGATCCCAACGGCAACCTCACCACCCTCACCGAAGCCGACGGACGCAAGACCACGTACGAATTTGATGCCCTCAATCGCCGACGAGGCATCATCGAATCCGACGGCGCCAGCACCACCTTTGTCTACGACGCCGCCGGGAATCTGCTCTCCCAGACGGGACCGCGCACCAGCGCGGGTGGAAGCCCGTACGCGTTTAACTATTCCTACGACGCTCTCAGCCGACGTCTCACGTCCATCGATCCCGAAGGCAAAGCCACCCGCTTCACCTACGACGCCGGCGGCAACCTCGAATCCGCCATCGATCCGCGCGGTTTCGTCACCCGATTTGCCTACGACTTCCGTAATCGCCTGAGCCGCCGTGCGTCCGAGGTCGGCGGCGGGAGCCAGCCCACCGTGGAGACCTACACCTACGACAAGGCTGGAAACCAGTCGTCCTACACCAATCCCCGCGGTTTCGTCACCCAGTACACCTACGACGACCTCAACCGGCTCGTCCGCCTGGAGGAACCCTCCACAAGCAACGAAGGCGGCCCCCGCGTCACCACCTTCAAGTACGATTCCACCGGCAACCTGCTCGAACGAACCGATCCACGGGGCGACTACTACACCACCCGCTACGCCTATGACGCCCAGGACCGCGTCGTCCGCGAAGAACGCCCCCAGGGTTCCTCGTCTGATCCCCTGCCTTCCGCGATCTTCCTTTTTCAATATGACGCCGCCGGCAGCCTCGTGGCCGCCACCGACCCTCGGGGCACCGCCTACGTCACCCGGTACACGTACGACCGCCAGGGGCGCATCGAGAGAATCGAGAAGCCCCAGGTATCACCTCTCGGAGACCCCGGCGTCGCAGTCGAATCCTCCACCTACGACGCAGCCGGCAAACTCCTCAGCCAAACCGACCCCCGCGGGGCCAGCTTCACCAAGTCCTACACCTACGACGCGCGTGGACGCATCGCCACCGTCACCGACCCCGCCGGCAACGTCACCACCTACTCCTACGACGAGTCCGGCAATCTTCTACGCCGCGTCGATTCCGACAAATCCAGCGGGGGCTCCCGCACTTACACCTACACGTATGACGGTCTCGGGCGCCGCACGTCTGAAACTCTTAATGGAACCTACACCACGACGTTTGAGTTCGATCCCAGCGGCAATCTCGTCTCCATCCGCGGCCCCCTCACCGATTCTGAAGGAACTCTTTTCATCGAGACCTTCACCTACGATGGCCTGAACCGACGGACCTCAATCCGGGACCGCGCCGGATTCACTTCCTCGTACTCCTACGATCCCAGCGGAAACATCATCTCTCAGACCGACGGCCGAGGGTTTACCTCCACCCTGGCCTACACCCCGTCCGGGCATCTGGCTCTCCTCCGCCAGCCCATCGGCTCACCGGCCGCTGGCGGCGATTCCGTCACGTTCTCCTACACCTACGATGCCGTCGGCAATGTCCTCACCGAGACCGACCCCAGAGGTCCGGCCTTCGCGGTCCAGAACACCTACGACGCTCAGAATCGGCTCACCCGCCGAACCGTCCCCATCGGTGCCAACGCGGGCAATCAGGTCACCGAGACCCGGTACGATGCGCTCGGCAATCCCGTCGAACTCCGGGACAGCCTCGGGCGTGTCACCCGCCAGATCTATGACGCTCAAAACCGCCGCGCCGCCGTCGAACGGCCCGCCGGTACCGGCGCATCCGCTCGTACCCTAACCGAGAGGTTCACCTTCGATCCCGTCGGCAATCTCATCACCCACCAGGGACCCGGCGGCGAGGGTTTCACCAGCCGCTTCGAGTATGACGCCCTCGGCCGCCTCGCCAAAGCCACCGACGCCGCCGGCCAGGTCTCCACCTGGATCTATGATCGCTGGGGCAATCCGCTTGAGAACGTCTCCCCCTCAGGACTCGTGACTTACAGTTACGATGTGCTCAACCGTCTTCTCGTCACCCGTGACGCCACCGGCGCTGAAATCCGCCTCGAATACCCCGGCATCTCGTCCGTCATCCGCCTCCGTGACCCCAATGGAAACGTGACGGAACGTGTCCTCGACGGCCTCGGACGCGCCACCCGCGAAACAGATCCATTCGGCGTCATCCACGAAACCACCTTCGATGCAGCAGGCAACATCACCGCCACCGTCGACGGCTTAGGCGTTCGCACCGAATTCGACTGGGACGCCCGGAAGCTACTCCTCACCGAACGTCGCGCCGTCGGCAACGAACTCGCCGTCACCGCCACTTACACCTACGACAACGTGGGTCGCCTTGTCTCGGTCAACGATTTCCGTGGCGCCTTCTACAAGAGCGACCACGCCTACGACGGTCTCGGCCGGCGCACCAGCACCACCATCCAGGTCGGAACACCTTCCTCGCCCAAGACCGCCGTCATGTCGTGGGAGTACGACGCCGTCGGCAACGTCCTTGCCGAAACCGACGCCCGCGGTTTCAAGACGGAGTACGTCTATGAGACCCGGAATCTTGCCATCGAAGTCCGCCGCCCCGATGGCTCCGAAGGCGCACCCAAAACCGCCACCATCCGCCGGACCTACGACGATGCCGGCCAACTCATCGAGGAGGTCAGTCCTCTCGGCTACGTCACGACGTATGCCTACGACCGCGCGGGGCGCATCATCGAGCGGGTCGTCGAAACCGGGACAACTCCCGAGACCCCTGAGGGGAAACTCACCTGGCGATGGGCCTACTCCTACGCGGCAAATCGTCTGCGAATCGACGAAACCGACCCCGTCGGCGTTACCGTCCGCACCCTCAACGACCAGCATAACCGGCCCGTCCGGGTGGAGGACCCGCGCAACGGCATCACCGAAATCACCTATGATCCCGCCGGCAATGTCCTCTCCCGCGTCAATGGGCGCATCTCGGTCACCTACACCTACGATGCCCTCCACCGCGTCCTGACCTCCACCGACGCTGCCGGGAAATCCACGTCCTTCACCTACGACGAGCAGGGTCGCGTCCTATCCCAAACCGACCCCCTCGGAAACGTCACCCGCTCGACGTACGACACCCTCGGCCGGCGCACGCGCACCACCGACGCTGCCGGCGGCATCACGACCTACACCTACGACGCCCAAGGCAATATCGCCTCCGTCATCGACCCCGCCAGCAATACCACGTCCTTCACCCACGACGCCGCCAATCGTCTGCTCACGGAAACCACCCGGACCGGAACCCGGACTTTCGAATACGACGAAGCTGGCAACGTTGTCGAATTGACCGACCGCAATGGACGACGGCGCACTTTTGAATACGACCGCGCCAATCGCCGAATCTCCGAAGAATGGCGCGACGACACCAACGCCGTCATCGCCGAGATCACCTTCGAATACGACCTCGAAGGCCGCTTGACCGGTGCTGAATCCGAAGACGCCTCGGTCACGCGCTCCTTTACCGACGACGTCACTGGCCGGCTCGTCGAGGAGATCACCGTTTATGGCGGCGGCGCCCTCACGACCCGCGTCGCCTGGACTCCCGATGGCGTCGGCCGGCCCAAGATCACTTCTCTGTTCAACGGCAATACCCTCGTCGTCCGCAACATCTATACCTACGACTCGGCCAGCGACCGCCTCGCCCGAATCGTCCAGGATGGCGCCTTCGCCTCGACCAAGCGGATCGATTTCACCTACCAACCGGACGTCAACGCCATCGCCTCCGTCAACCGATTCGCCAGCGCGGACGCGTCACAGTCGGTCGCCACCACCACTTACACGATCAATAGCCGCGGGCTCGTCACCCGCCTCGAACACCGCCTCGCTTCCGGCTCCGTCGTCACCGCCTACGATCTCGCCTACACCGACGACGGTCTCGTCAGCACCGTCACCACGTCCACCGATTCCGCCGCCTTCAGTTACGACGTGCGCCGGCAACTCACCGCCGTCCAGCACAGCGACACCGCCTTCCCCGACGAAACCTATTCCTACGACGCCGGCGGAAACCGGATCGCCTCCCACCGCCACAACGGCTACGTCATTGGCGTTGATAACCAGGTCGTATCCACGGCGACGGCCGGCTTCCTGTACGACGACGAAGGCAACTTGGTTCGGCGCCGCGACACCTCGACCGGGCAAATCACCGAATACACCTGGGATCATCGCAATCGCCTGACCCAGGTCCTGCTGAAGGACCTCGCTGGCGTCCTCTTGAGGCAGGTCACCTATCAGTACGATGCCTTTGACCGCCGCGTCGCCGAGACCGTCAGCACCGTCGGCGCCGCCAACGGAACCTTTACCCGCTACTTCGCCTTCGACGGCGATGGGGTCTTCATGGAGTTCACCGACGGCGACAGTCCCACTGGCCCGCTCGTCCCCACCGCTTCCCAGGCTTACCTCCGGGGTCCCGTGCCCGATATGATCCTGGCGCAGGACGCCGGAGCTTCCGCCTTGGTCCTTTGGCACCTTGCCGATCAGCAAGGCAACATCCGCGACGTCATTACCAGCGCCGGTTCGATCGCCGATCGCATCCGCCTCGACGCCTACGGCAACATCATCTCCCGCACCGCCCCCGCGCTTGATCAACACCACTTCTTCATTGGCCGCGAATGGGACGCCACCGCCAGCCTCTACCAGCTCCGGGCTCGCTTCTACGACCCCGACCTCGGCCGGTTCATCAGCCAGGACCCGCTCGGACTCGCCGACGGCACCAATCGCTATGCCTACTCGCGCAACGATCCGTCGAACCGCTCCGATCCCTCCGGCTTATTCGCCCGCAAGGAAGAAACCCTGACCGGCCGCGACAACCGGTTCGTAGACGCGGATGCGCAGGGCTCCCGGGCGTTCTGGATTTCGTTCTGGTCCTTCGGTCACGCCAGCTACGACGTCTCCACCGTTCAGGGCGCCGACGGTAAGTTCCAGTTGGTCGGCGTCACCGACCAGGCCATCGTCAAAGGCTCCAGCGAAGACAACCTCGCCAACCTGGGCCTGTTCTTCTACGGCCTCGTCAACAAGGGTCTCTACGGCCTGGGCAAGGAACTCCTCACCATGGCTCTCGACGTGCCACGCCTTTTCGGCATCGGCACGAAGGAAGGCTTCCAAAGCCAGTTGTTCCGGATGTCCGAGAACATCCATGGCTTCAACGACGCTCTCCGCGCCGCCGGCGGTCTGATCGCCGCACCCTTCCTCAGCATCTGGAGCCTCGGCGAGGCCATCGCATCAGGAGACCCGGAGGCCGCAGGCGAACAGCTCGCCGGAAATCTGCCCCTGCCCACCCGCCTTGGCCGCATCACCCGCCCAGCCGCCAAACTCTCCACGGTCACTGGCTTCCTCCGCAGCGCCGGCGGGGCCTTCATCGACAACCTCAAGCCGCCCTTCCTCAACGAATCCATCGCCATCGGCGGTGGCATCCGTGGCCTGTCGTCCTCCATCGCCAAACGTTTGCCTGGCCTCCAGGACGCCGTCGGCCTTGCCTATTTCGAGTATCGCGTCTACGGCCCCAAGGTCGCCGCCCTCGGCATCGCCGCGGAAGCCAGCACCCGAATCTCCGCAGGATTCAACGCTGGCGCCCAGCGTTTCCACGCCATCCCGTCCATCCGCGATATTGCCAAGAATGGCTACAAGGCCACCGTCAACCGCGTCAAAGCCATCTTCGGTTCCGTCGAAAACGAGGCGCGCGGTAAAGCCGAGCATCTCGCTGAAGTCGCGAAAAACACCCCGGCCCAACGCGCTGAGTCTCGGATGAAAGAGCAGTTGGACGCCATCTACGCAGACAAGGTCAGGAACGGACTGCCGCAAGAGGTCGCAAATAAGCAGCGCCTCGTGCACGAAGCCCATTACCGAAAAACACAACTCCCCAACGCCATCCGGGAAGAGGTGGCCCGGGATGCCTATCGCTTGAAATACAATGATGTCTACACGAAGGAATCCAAGGGTGCCAAAACCCCGGACGACTTGAAGGCAGCCCGACGAAAGGCCGCCGACGATGCCTCCGCCTTAAGTGAGAACATCCGGCGACAGAATGCCAACGCCCGGAACCCCGAACACATCGCCGACCTCGACGGTGCCGCCCGCGTCAATCTCGACGACCACGCCCTGCTCAAGGAACTCGGCGCCGATCCATCCATCCTTAACGGTATCAAAAACGGGGACACCACCGCGCAGGCCCTCGCCTACCTTCTCCGCGAGGCCAAGGACTGGGCACCTCTTCGCAAGACCCTGGTAAGCCAAATACGTGAAGGCCGTGGACTTCAGGACTTCCGCGACATGGGAGCCGTCGACAACGCCACCTTCGGCGCCCTCAAGAAGGCCGCCGAGAAATTCGGGGAAAGCCAGGAACTCACCGTCTTCGGCAGCTATGGAACCGACCTCGTCACCTTCGCCAACCGCCACATGCTCGTGGCGGCGACTCGTGCAGGTCGTATCAATCTCCACAGCCTCATGGCCGCCTACGGCCGCGGAGGCGAAGCCATGGTCCTCGGCCGAATCGTCCCCGACATGGCCAAGGTGGGCGGCCCCTTCTCCGACGCCGGTGACTTCGACTTCGCAGTCTATCGCAGCCGTGACAATTCGCTTCCCGGCAACGAGGCCCTTGTCTGGAACAAGGATCAACAGGTCGTCCAGGCCGAGATCGTCAAGAAGCTTCTCCCCGACAACAAGCAACACCTCCCCGCCGATTTCGACTACGCCAAGTACGAAAACGAGGTCCTTCGCGGCTTCGACACCAGCTACCGTGGACGCGCGCGCTTCGGATTCGACGAATCCACCCAGTCCTATCAGTTCCTCGGCCGCGTCCAATCCCTCATGTACGGCGAAGGCGGGGCCATCCTCCGCGACTTCCCCGAGTTCTTCGGCCGCGGCCCCGCCGGCCAGAAGGCCCAGGCGGGCATCTCGGCCCGATTCAACGTCGAAAACCTCGAGCGAATCGGCTGGTGGACCGCGGGCATCCCGTACTTCTGGAACGATCTTGCCCAGCGCTCCCAATCCACCAATCAGTGGTTCAACTCCGGAGACCTCAAGGACTATGGCAGTCTTGCCACGCTCTACCTTCGCGGCGTCGGTACCTTCGTCGGTGCTTTCGCCCGACTCATCGGCCCGCCACCCAGGCCAGCCGCATCCGCCACTTCCTATAACGCCTATATCGTCTCGGCGTACGTGCCCCACTCCTACGGCATCGGCTCTTTCGTGCCGGTGCCACCCGCGCCTCCCTCGGGAATCGGTCCCCATTCCGGGCGGCCCGACTTGGGCGCGCCCATGTCCACAGTCCCATCTTACTACGCCGTACCTTCAACACCCAACGCACCCTCTACCATCCCGGCAACGATATCGCCATCCACCAGTCCAAACGTTGGCCCTCTCGGTTTCGCGGAGTTGTCCGATGCTGTCCTCTTCGATCTCCCGTTCGCTCAGCCGGCACTTCTCAACGGCGCCTTCGATGCCAGCACGGCCAACGGGCGCCCAACCCTTTGGCAATCCTTCGGCAATGTCGCCGTCGTCAGCGGCCGTGCTGTTCTCAGCGAAACCGCCGGCCGCCTCTATTCCGACCTGTCCCAGACGTTCATCGTACCGTCCGGCGCCCGGCGCCTCTCATTGACCATCACCATCGATCAGCTCCGCCAAATCCGCGGCCAACCCGGCGACGCCTTCGAGGTCGCCCTGCTCGATGCCGAAACCGGACTCTCCCTCGCTGGCACCGCGCGCAATCTCACTGAAACCGATACCGTGTTCAATCTGCAGGCCGATGGCACCCGCCGGCTCTCCAGCGCAGCCTCCATCTCCGCCAACAACGGCAATACCCTCACCCTCTCCATCGACCTCTCCGGCATCGATGCCGGCACCGCCGCCACCCTCTACCTCGACCTAATCTCATTCGGCACCGCCGACAGCTCCGTATCCATCGACGACGTCCAGATCGTCACCGGTCCCTCCCTCAGTGTCGGCCTCGATCCGTCCACCGACGGCGGCATCCTCGGCGACAATCTCACCAATGTCTCACCGATCATCCTGATCGGTACGACCCAGCCTCTTCAGGCCGTCACCCTCGATCTCGACGGCGATGGATTCGACGACGGCACCACCACCGCCGACGACACGGGACAATTCCAGTTCCGCGGAATCCTGCTTCGCGATGGCGAAAATCCGATTCGCCTCCAGGCGACCAGCGCCGACGGCTCCGCCCTGCTCGAGACCCTCATTGTCCTCGACCGCACCGCACCCCGCTTCCTCGCAGCCGACATCAACCGGGGAGCCGCCCAGCGATCGATGGTGTCCACCCTTGTCCTTCGATTCTCTGAGGATGTGGCAGGAACCTTCGTCAGCGATGACTTGGTCCTCCGAAACTTCACCACCGGCGTCGATGTCGAGGCCTCCCTGATCCGTCGCGACGTCCAAACCGACCGCTCCATCGTCCTATCCTTCCCGGATCTCACCGGCGGCTCCCTCGCCGACGGGAACTACCTGCTCGCTTTCCGCCATTCAGGCATCACTGACGCCGCCGGGAACCGCCTCGAAGGCGACGTCCAGGTCTCGTTCTTCCGGTACTTCGGCGACTCCGATGGAGATCGCGACGTCGATTATCTCGACGCCTTCCGCCTCCGCGACGTCCTGCGCAACGTGGGCAGCACTACCGCGAGCCTCGAAATCTTTGATCGCAATGCCGATTCCATTCTGGGAGCCGACGACCTATCGGCGTTCCAGATTCGCCAACTGACCTTCCTCCCGCCGCTTCCCCCCGGTACCCGGCTGGACCCCAAGAATGCTTCGCCGGCCAACACTCCGGGCAAACTCGCCGAACGCCGCGGCAATCCCACCTTCAGCCCAACCGCCCGGGCCACCGCCAATCCCGGACTGCTCCGCCGACTCGAACCTGCCAAGCCCCCAAAACCGGAAACGACCACGAAACAGGTTGAACCAACCTGGCGGAACCGCGCGTCGATCCTGAGCAGGTCCCACAAAGTCTCCACCACCACTTCAGTTCATCACCGCTCGATGCCTGTTTTCCCACAGCGCATTGAGGCGGGCCTGGCCCGGACACCCACTTCGCGCGACCGGGATTCCCGATCGCCCCTGACCCGCTCTGAAACCTCAAGGATCGCAGTGGACGATGTGCGACGGATGACACCGATGCCCGCGAGTGCAGCCAAGGTCGTCAACGCGCGACCGCTGACTGCGGCGATGGCCGCTTTAATCGCCCAGCGGTCAGAGTTGCCTCCGTTGAGCCACGGCACCGACGGATCTGCCAGGAACTCAGGCGGAAGAATCGAACCTTCTCGATCCAGCGGCCCAATTTCGGCTGCCATCGCCGACATTGCCTGGGTCACCCCTGGCCGAGGTCCTGCGCCACTCCTTTCACCCCCCGCCCCACCTCCGGTTCGGAACGATTTCCACCCCACCTCGGCAGCCCAAAAACGCGCCTCCAAACCGACGGAAACCCGTCCTTCAGCCTCCTCTGAAGCCATGTACCGGGGTCTGCAAACGATCGCATCCCCCGACCTTCTGCTACGTCAGCTCGCATGGGAATCGGTCGTGCCTCTTCCGCCACTCGCGCCCTGATGATGGTTTGGGGACCTGCCTCGTCTCTCTGGTCAGAGTTTCCGGACCTGAGGTGACGCCCCGGGATCTTCCCATCGACACCCACCCGGGAACAGGACCACCCTCCCAGGCATCCCACTAACGTACGATGAGCTCAAAGGCACCCGATTTCTGCGCCCGTTTCCGGATGATGGGCGGCTTCTTCATGGTTCAGGCGATCGCTTGCATGGCAGTCGGGCTTTCCGCTGGGGCGGCGGAGATCCCGTCGCAGGCCGCCCCCGAGGCGGGCTTCCGCTGGAGTACATTCCTCGGCCCCTTTCACATGGTCATCCTGCACTTTCCGATTGGCTTCATCGCCGCAGCGGCGGCCATGCAAGCTCTATCCTGGAAGTACCCTTCACCCGGAATCCGGCTGGCCGTTCAATCCCTGCTTTGGCTGGCGTTTGCCACGGGTCTGGTCGCCGCGGGTGCGGGTCTCCTTCGTGCTTCCGCAGGGGGATTTGAAACCGAAGCCGTCAACGAACACCGCAACCTGGCCCTTGCCTTCATTGCCGTCACATTGGGAACAGCCCTGGCGGGCCACTTTGCCCACCGCCCAGCCCCCAATCCACGCCATGTCCTGGCCTTCCGTGGACTCTTTATCTTCGCCCTCCTCCTGATCGGGCCTGCAGGACACCACGGCGGCAATCTCACGCATGGCTCCGATTTCCTCACCGCCGGCGCACCACCGTTCCTAGCTCAATTCCTCAATCCGCTCCCGAAAACCACCCCGGCCGTCCTCAACTCCGGCGATGTTGAGGGCTCCCGGCTCTACACGCAGACCGTCAAACCCCTGTTGGAGAACCGATGCTATGCGTGCCATGGTCCTGAAAAGCACAAAAGCGACTACCGACTCGACGTCCGGGAAATCGCATTGCGAGGAGGCGACAGCGGTTCTCCAGGCATCACTCCTGGAGACCCCATGAAGAGCAACATTCTGCGGCTCATGATGCTGCCGCGCAGCCATGACGACGCCATGCCGCCGGAGGGCAAACAACCCGCCAACGCTGAAGAAATCCTGGCCGTTGCCCACTGGATTCAAGCGGGCGCCCCCTTCGAAACCGCGACCCGTTAAATTGGCCAAACCGAGATCCAATCGAAGAAGAAGGGGGAATCAACCTCTACGCCTACGTTGGAAACAATCCGGTGAGCGAGATCGATCCGCTTGGGCTACAACTATCCGGCGCGGGCACATTGGTCGCAGAACCAACTCTCATAATGTCCGAAGCAGCAGCCGCGGCATACAATGCGGCACTTGCACGAGCCGCTGCGAGGGCTGCAGCAGCTGCAGCGGCGCTTGCCAATACGAGCTTTTGCAAGCAACCGAAAGATCCTTGTAAAGGTCTGCGTAATCAACTGAATGAGCACATCAAGAAGCTCGCGGATTACGCCACCAACCCGGATGCCAATGATAACTTGGGCATTCTTAAACATCCAATGGTTGTAGGTAATCCGGCCCGTCGGGACAGAATTATCGATGGCCGGATTAGGAATTTGCAAAACCAAATCGACAACTTTGAGAAGCTACTGGAGGCGTGCGAGAAAGCCAATGGCATGTAGCAGAACATGAGCACCAAAGACAAAATCGACATCGAAGAACTTCGCAAGGCGGTCAATGTGTTGCTCGATCATCTGCGTGATCGTGGAATACGTGAGATTAAACTTGGGAAAGATTACTATTGGGAAATGGACGCGGAGAAGCTCTACGATGCAACAACTGACCCAACCGACTTTAGCGTGGGCAGCTTGTTCGATGATTTGGAATCAATTCAAAGGCTCGCCGCTGGCAACGATGAACCAGTCGTTCCCCTCCTACTTAAACTCGCTCCTTTGCTCCGTTATATTGGGGATACTGCAATGGAAATCGAACTGTCAAATCCGACCGGTCAAAAGGGAAATTGAACGCTCCCGGCTGTCCCGCCAATCGGTGTAAGGAATCTAGCGGCGCTCAGGCCGCGGCGGAGTTGGTCGGCCACCCGCGCCTGTGCCACAGCCCCGGCGCTGCGCCTTCACTGCGGGGCGCTCAATCCGGTGCTCGGCAGCGTGCCGCCGCGGCACCCTGCCTGCGCTCCGGCCCCTTCGTTCAGGCTCCGGCCGGGGCTGCTAGGCACTGCCCGCCGTGGGTCGGCGGGCAACTCCCCGCCGGTCGGCCTGTCACACCGGCTGCTCACTTCCGCCTGACGGCGGGCAGCCGGTGCGCCAGCCCTCAACGGCGTGGAGCAGGTGGCTGCACCGGGGGCAGGCCAACCGGAAAAGACTTTGTGGCGCTCGCCGACTCGCGGCAGAGCTTCGCACGTTCGAGCGTCGCGGTTGCAATCGTGGCGTCTCTGGTTCTCTGCGCGTCCCGGCCCTGCGTTCGCGAGTGAGCGCTCTCTACGGGCACGGCCCGCTTCGTCGTCATCGCGTGCTGTTCGGAAATGTCAGTGTTCACGACGCCGTCGGCGCTGCCGCGCCCCCGAAGGGGGAATTGCTTTTAGAGTGGCGAGCTTGAAACGCCAACGCTCGCGGTGAATTTGGACGCGCCCATTGCAACCGGGCGCTGCTGGTCTTTGCTTTTAGTCGCTCTGGCTGCCGCGACGGGCAGCGTGGAGATGCTGCGCATCTCCTGGCAGCGGCTCGCAGCTCAAAGGAAAAGCTCAGTTCTCCGTTGCCGATTGAGCGACGAGGGCGTTGACGACTTTGAGGACGTGCTCCTGCTGGCGGCGCGGCAGCTTGGAGACGGCTTCAAACGCCTGGCGGACTTTGCTGCCGGGCGCCACGGCGCGGCGACGTCTTGTTTTTGATGTCGGCTTCGCCCAGGTAAAAGAGCGCCTGCCCGGTCATGGCGCTGTATTTGACGCGGTCTTCCTCCGGGATGAACGACAACACCGCATCCATGAGCGTGGTTTTTCCGGCGGCACTCGTGCTCTGGATGATGACGCCCAGCGGCTTGTCGAACTTGCGCGAAAGCGCGGCCAGGTAGCCGACGAGTTTGTTGGTGTCCTCGCCCACGACGCCGCAGGCGTCGAAGTCGGCCAGGATGCGCTCCAGCAACTTCGGATCGCGCAGCAGGCCAAGGGCCTGCTCGCGTTCGGCCTCGGTCATGCCGGGGATTTCCGGTTGCTTGGGCTGCATCGCCCGGCGGATCGATTCTTCCTGCAACTCTTCGAGCTTGAGCAGAAGCCGCGAGAGGTCGCGCTTGATGGCTTCCTCTTTCACGCTGATCTCGATTGCGGCCACGCGGGCAAAGTGCTCGCGCTCCTTGGCGCGGGCCATGTCCACGTTGTCTTGATGAAAGTCCGAGCCGGACGGGCGGTTTTCCACCAGCACGCGGAGGTTGATTTTGAGAGCTTCGAAGCTGGTATTCTTGGCGAGGCCGCGCACGCGATATTCCCGGTCGCCAAGTTTGAAAAACAGGTCTTCGCCGCGTCGCTCGGGGTGAAGCTCACGCGGAGACGCGAAGGGCGCGGAGGTTAAGGCAACTGAGGGTTCAGCGGCTAAAGATAAAGGCTGTTCCGGCATCGGCTCGGGATCAAGCACTGGAGCGGGTTCCGGGGCTGTCGCTTTTTTATTTAGCTGCTGTTCCTGTTCAGCCGCTGCGGTTGTGGCGTGGGCGACCAGCACGGCGGATTCTTCGAGCAGGGCCGCGAGCGCACGCGATGCGTCCGCGCTCTGGCAGGCGTAGGCGTTCACGTCCACGGCTGGCGGCAAGACGAGGCGCTTCACGCCGATGCCGAGTTCGGCTAGGCGCGGGGCGAGTTTTGCCACGGCTTCATTTCCGGCCTTGTCGTTGTCCTGGGCGAGGATCACCCAGCGCGGCCGTTTGTCGTGGAGCAAGGCCCACAGATCTTCGTTGATCCCGCCCGCGCCGAACGTGCAGGTCACATTGCGGAACCCCGCACACCAGAACGTGAGCGCATCAAGCACCGCCTCGCACACGATCAATTCGCCGCCGGGCATGACGGATTCAGGATTCCACAAGCCGCGCTTGGGCTGCTCCAGGTAAAGGTGCAGCGGCGTTCCCTTGCGCAACCCGTCGGTGATTTTCCGGCCGTAAAGCTGCGTGACGTTCATGTTGTGGCGGTCCGTGATCGGGAACACGACGCTTCCATTCAAGTGCTCGTGGCCGGTTTCCTTGCGCAGCACGCCGAGCTTTTGCAGCCGTTCCTTCAACGTGCGCCCCGCCGCCGTGGTCGTCGGCACGCGGTAACCCAAGGTGCGGTTGGCGTAGCCCATTTTGAACTTCTTGACCGCCTCCGGATGGAAGCACTTGCGCTTTTGTAAATACGCCATCGCCTGCGGCTGATTGCAGAACGTCGCATGATAAAAGTCGCTCACGATGCCCATGAGTTGGGCATCGCTGAGCGCGTCGTCCGGCGCGGCGAGGATGTCATGCTCGGTGCCGACTTTCGTCGTGATGGCGGCGGCTTGGGGCGCAAGCCCCAGCCGCGCTGCCAGCTTCTCGGCGGCACGCCGGAAGCTGATCTTTTCCATCAGCATCACCAGCCGGATGTTGTCCCCGCCCTGGCCTCCCGCGCCCATGTCGTTCCAGAGGTTTTTCGAGGGCGTCACGATGAAACTCGGTTCCGCCTCCTCGCGGAATGGGGATTTGCCCATGAGGTTCTTGCCGTGGCCGGTTAACTCGATGCCGTATTCCCGGCACAGGTCCACCAGCGGCACTTCCGCCTTGATCCGGTCAATGAGATCTTCGGGCAGCCGCGCCATTTTAGATGCCCTCCTCTTTGCTGAACACCGAAGCAATCAACCGCAGGCCCCATTTCACATCGCCGATCACTTTTTCGGCACCGCGGCTTTTCTGCCCGCTCTCCGCGATCCAGCTTTCCCGCAGCAACGCCAGCGCGAACTCGAAGCACTCCCGCGCCTCCGCGTCGCGGCAGGCGTGCGCGGCCTCCTTGGCCGCATCAACCGCCCGGTCGATCAACGCGAGAGTTTCGGTGGGGTAGCGCTCGCAGGGCTCGGACGGATTCTGCGCGGAGGCTGTCAAATCAGATTTCACTTTTCTAAAATGGAAGAGTTTTCTTCCATTTGCAAACACTTTCTTCCAACGTGGTGTATATTTCTTCCATGCTTCCGACCAAGCCAGACATCGACACTCATCTTTTCCGCCTCCGCGACCAGGCTGGGCTAACCGTGCGCGAACTTGCCCGCCAAGTCGGCACCAGTCATTCCAACATCTTGTATTGGGAGCGCTCCGGGAAGGTGGGCAAAATGGAGTTCCTGCTCCCGATGGCCAACGCCCTTGGCGTCACCGTGGAGGAAGTTCTTGGCGAGCCTCGTTTGCGTCGCGTCGCCAACCCCGGCGGCAAGCTCGGCCAGGCTTTCGACGCGGCGGCGAAGCTGCCGCGCAGCAAGCAAGAGAAGGTCATCGCGTTGCTTGAGGCATTCGTTGACCAGCACGCCAGCAAGGGCGAAGCCGTTGCCCACTGATTTTTCTCTTTAGCTGCTCTCTCTAGCCACGCGGCAATGAGCGCCGCCGGAGGCTCGTAAACACTGCCTTCGGCGGCGCACGCAGGCTCTCCTTTTTAGCGTGCCTCGTGTGCCGCCGAACACTTTTTCCGGCGCGGCCGTAGCGACGCAGGAGCGCAGGCCGCGCACGGGGTAGGCGAGCACGATCCATGACAGGCACAAAAGCGAAGCGACTGCCTGGCGTGGAGCGTGCCCGCCGGGGGTAGCGATAGTTTTCCGCTCGATGTGAGTTCCGGCTTGCCGGGACGGAACATGGAGCGGCTGACTTTGGGGGGACGCGGCATGATGGCGGGCCGGGCGCAGCGAGGAACGAGTGGAGAACGGAACGCCACGATGCAAGGACAGGGTTGCAGATGGCGCGTCGCTAACAAGGTTGATGTTGGAACCACCTTGAAGCCTACCCGCCTCACGCTCGAAGAGCGAGGCGAGGATGGGGCACCCTTATTCCCGGCGTTAGCCGCACTCACGGCGCCGCCGCCCCACCGCAGCCTCGCGGTCTAGCCCGCCCTGCAAGGAGCTTCCAGCGACTGGAAGGGTCTGCGGCTGCGGCTGATCCCGCCGCTTTGGGCGGGAGCAGAGGGAGCTGCCGACGGGCGGTAGACGGCACACCCAAGGGAGCGGCTGGACCGGCGCGGCATGTGCCGACCCGTGCGAGGAACGAGCCGGGGCGAGCAGATGCCGTGACGGGCCAGACTAGCGACCGCCGTTGAGCTACCAAGGCGCGAGCGACGGCGCGACTCCTGCGGGGCGATTTCGATTCTATCGGCAAAGCCGCACTCCGCCCCTTCAGCAGGAGGCGTGACGGAGCGGGGCATCGGAGTTTACGCGAGGGTTGGCGGACGTCGATTTGCGCGACAGCGGCTCGACGTCGCTGCACATTGAGGCGTCGAATTACCCATGCCCCTTGAATGGTGCGTCAAGGCTATGCAGTTCCTTGATGTCCACCTTGAGTTGAACATTGCGAGTTTCATTCTCCAGTGAGCGAACGCCGCGATTTTCAACATCTCCCTTAAGGATGTCACCGATCTTCACTGTTGCTGGTTCAACAAGTGTGAAAACAACCTTATTACGTTCGGTCGTTGCCGAGTAATATCCTAGAGAGGAATTTAGATGGGTTACCTTTGCCGTCATATCTCTAGTTTCCAGCAGGGTTCCAATAGCCCGTCGAAGAGTTGTAATTCCAACCGCGACTTTCCAGCAAATTACGTTCGGCCTTGAGATACATGCCTCCAACATTGCCAGGCGATGCGTCCCGAATTGGAATTCCTTTCCCCATTTCTGTCCGCAGAAGCCCGGAGTTTATTTTCCACTCCGAACGAGTAGTGGCCGTAGCTGGCCAACTGAGCCTGAATTCATTGGGTGCGAGAGCAAAGGGACGACTCAAATCGGCACCTCGCCCAATTACTAGTCCTCCTTCCGCCTGTCGTATTGTCGGCAACGCGAGTTGCGGTATCCCCTTTGCGGCCTGCTCCAGAG